>JAABUK010000115.1_pt1 | contig 190308 bp, 201 predicted proteins | sample 5559141 | NCBI WGS metagenome assembly JAABUK01 (sample SAMN10711869, study PRJNA513367) | rock metagenome | isolation source: Antarctica rocks | place: Antarctica: Victoria Land, Pudding Butte nord | collected 2016-01-03 | reverse complement strand
GAGCCGGCCCATGCTAGACATCGCGTCCTCATCTTGGTATTCCCTCAAGAAAAAGACAGGCAAAATATCCCTCATTCTCTCCGGAGACTTTCCTCATGATCTTTTCCACGTCAGACCTAGGAATTGACTGCTGGTAAAATCATGCTTTGTTGACGAACCCTTTGGTTAAATCTCGTCATGTTCCGAATTTAGTGATAAGAACCCTCCACGATCATTGAAATTTGGTAGTTCGTCTTCTTCCTCGTCCAATTTTATTATGGTTGTTCAAGACTTTTATTCATCGGACTGGCCGCCTGTCTTCCCATTCAGTTCCTTAGCTTCCTATCCGTTCCGATCAGCTTTCCTCAGCTGACACAGGATACGGATCCCTCGCTCGACTCTCATCGCGAGATCGCAGCCGTTACACCGATTACCCAATAATGCAGCTGGAATTTTGGAACCTTTATTACGATCCTCGAGGCATGGAACAAACGTAGCACCGAACGCTCTACTATTACCCCATCTCAGATTAAGGATCGTACAGTCAGAGAGACTATATATCTTCGATGACCGCAAAGACGGGCAATGTCTAAGCACCGCGGAACAACGCGAGGTTCTGTATTCCAGCAAAGCTACCAGTCAAATTACGATGGTAGTTCATCTGGATTTGCCCTTTTGATCACCGCCATTCGGCCTTGTCCGTGGCTGTCTCCGATGCCTTGTAGAATGAATTGCTTGGGGCAACGGCTGAATCCAGAAGCCATGGCTCGCATAGGGTAAGCAGTGGGAATAGCCGGGTGCAGTGCCGAAGGATATCTTATGGATGAGGCCAGGGCTCGCGATATGCGCCAGTGCAACGCTCACCCACGGAGGATAATTTTTAACGCATCGCCAACGAATACAGGCTACTGGCTCTCGAATTGTCGCGGACGAATGCCATCAACGGATTATTAATCTATTCATCCATATTACCTAGCACGGGTCGCCTTTCCAGAGATCCAATGCCTTGAGTACTGCCACGCATACGGAGCATGGTCCAGGATAGATACCATGTCAACCGCGGAACAGAACACCGGGTGCTCAAGTGAGCGAAGAACGAATGAAGGCAATCTTGGCGCTTGGCGCTTGGCGCTGTCACAGGAAGCTTATTTAGACTAGCATGGAGACTGCGATCTGCCGAAAACCTTAAATCTCGGCTCGTTGCATAGCAACCCGTGTTTACCAAGTGCCCTGCCACCAAAATTTGCGGCTTTTCCAGCCATTCTATTTTTCCTGCCACAGTTGCTTAGAACTCATAGTTGGTGCGCATCGCGAGGCATCTAGAGTTGGACTGCAGCATCTATACACAATAATCATCAATACCTTACCTTCATGTTAGTTAGGAGTACTATCTGACGATTCTAGACATTGCCTCTCCCCATCCGTTCAACCTCCGCCGCCTCTCGAAAACCGACAAACATTCCTCCATCAACACAAAGCATTCCTAATATCTCCGAGGGCTGAGCGACCACAAAGGGATTGTCCTTTCCGAAGGACAGGTACATTCCAGTGGAGGTGAAGGTGATATCGTACAGGCAAGATGCCTAACATGAGATTTGCAGTCGGGCTGCAACGTATGTCTTTTCGTCCAGAGCTCCGTGAATAAAGACATTGTCAGCTAAACTCCTCACGCCAGGGCTAATACCGTTCCTCGGTTACCACCATGTTCTCATGATCCTCATCGCCATAGCCATTATCCTTCTCTGTATGCACCTTTGGATCTTCTCCAGCTTCTTAAAAGCTAACACTTCCACCAGCACTTCTCCTTGCAGGCTGCTCATCGTCGTCTCCCATAATACCCGATATATTCCTCATTTCCCTCTACTACAAATCTTACCCTCCGAATTTCGCGCCCTCACAGGTCGACCCTGGCGTTACGACAGCAATCGCAAATATAGTTGGCCAAGCACACCTAGAAGTCAGAGTTGGGTACTTCGGAATTTGCATAAACCCAGACGGTGGTGCATTTCTCTGCTCGAATAATGCGACAAGCTTAGCATCACAAGTGTCGGTGGACCAGGATCCCCTGAATTTGATATGGGTGGCTTCGACGTTCAAGGATAGCATTGTGTTTCCATACTTAATGTGAGAGCTGTTGCCGTTCCTGTTGAAGGGTCCAATGCTAACGCCGCCTCTAGAATTGTTGCCATCATTCTTGCCTTTGTCTGCTTCCTCCTCCTCGCGACTTTCCCCGGCTGGCATGAGGAGACCGATGAAAGGGGTTCTGAGAGGGACGTGAAGCCCTTCCCTTCGCGGCCAGTCTCCCAAATCGCTCTCGCTCTTATCTTTGTTGCCTCAGTATTTGTGTTGGTTTCGGTTTTATGGCAACATACGGCGTCAGTAGCAGCAAGTACGATAGCCCAGGATCTGGGCAATGGAAGCGTGAAGAGTGGAGTTGGCACCACGGCAATGGTGCTGGGTTGGTTCGGATTCGCATTGTTGATTGTCGTCACCATCGGATTGTTGGTTATGATCCTGAGTATCAGTCTGTTGGATCGATTAACGGACGAATGATCGAGCGCATGACCTCAACGCCACGATAGCCAAAGTTTGGAAAAGAAAGCTGCCAATGGGACTGATCGATGATCTTGACGAATTTTAGCGAGCATAGCGTTGATGAACAGAAATTTGTGGAACTCACATATACCCTTCTTCAAACTGACTGTACAAAGTACCTTCATTGCTCTTCATTTGCCTTCAGCTGTACTGCATTTTCAGGGGTTGGGAAGTGACGGTCGTTCGATGATCGTGAGATAGAACGATGCTAATATGCAAGCATTGATACAGACGGGAACCAAACAAGATGCACAGTCACAAATGTAATATCGAGAATGAAGTCTCTACGTTCGTACAAGCCCTATCTCGTGAATCAGCCATAGCGGAGCGACGTGAACTTGAGGCTGTATCTTACCGTCTTAATTAGCGGGTGGGACGTTGCGCCCTCTTGATGTAGGATTGTAAGTCGTCGAGCCCGCTCGATAGAAAGGACAGAGGCTATTCACTTCCCATAAGGCAAGCCCCCTCCTAAAGCTGGAAATGCGGCATTGTACCCTTCTCCGTTAGGCACATAATCATCGTAATTTGGTTCGCCCCTTTGAGCATTGTACCGACCACCGCCCGTCCCAACGTCATCAAGCGACTTGTAGCTTCCGCGTTGGCCACCTCCTCTGCCTCTATTATTACCACCTCCAGCTCTGCCAGAGCCCCCTCCCCTTCCGCGGTTGTTATTGGTATTGCCTCTGCCACCACCGCCTCCGCGGGTCCGGCTTTGAAAGCCGCTCCTAGGCCCTCCATTTGTACCATTAGGTCTTCGAATTTCCTCACTACCATATCCGCCCCTAAAGTTCTGCTGCGGAGGACTGTGCCGCCTCTTCAAGTTTTGGCGAGGTAAAAGGCTGTCATACTCGCTTTCTCCCTCCACCGCAGCCTCGATACGTAGTTGGACTTTCTCACCAACTGTGCTTTGGAACACATACTGTTTGTCTGCACTGACGGGTTGCCATATCTGGATCCTACTTGCATCCGCAGGGCGTGCGTTTTTATGGTGTGCAAGGAGGATGAATGGCACGTTATTATCTGTATGACTTTGGGATGTTGGTGGTACAGGAGCAACACGCGCAGCCCAGACTCTATTGTCCCATAGTCCAAAGCCCGTTACTTGCCAAGCCTGCTTGCTACCTAGGCCGCCAACTTTGTTGAGGACGTACGGTTGGGCGGGTCCGAAGGTGATGAGAACATTGTTCGCAAGATATTTAACATCGTTCTCATTGAGGTTTTGAGGTAATTTGACCAATGTGAGCAGATTGGCCGTATCCATCGGCGTTATGAGATAGCCTGTATATAAGACTGTACGCTTTATTTCGAGGAATTTGCCGCTTTTCGTTTGGGTATTATGTTTATTGATCATACGTTGGACCTCAGAAGTTTCGACGATTGGATCAAGGATCTTCTCTTGATCTGTAACCTGAATGACTTCGGCTTTGATGGTCTTTCGAGGAGTGGGCGCCATTGGGTTGAGTAGGTCTGCATTCATGTCGGCGAAAAAATCACGGAAGCCTTGCGTACTAGGCACTCTTCAGTCATGCTACTGTCTTTTTGGTCTTACAACCTACTCACTGTTTTGGTCTATCTTCGTAGATTCGTATCTCGATCGCGTCACTATAGGTGTGGACTAGATCTTCAAGGATTGACTGCTTGTAGTGCATCGTGCTTCGAAATCGCTGATTGTTCGGTCCAGCTTGGGGTTTCAAGCACACCATATCAAACGACAGGTTTTTGGCCGCGACAATACGCTTAATCAGGTTTGCGAAATTGTGCTCGCCTCGGCCCGTGAGCAGCACGGTAAGGGCGTCCTCCTGTTCGGAGCTGAGTTTTACGAGATCGACCTATAGCCCATCAATCGTTGCCTTAAAACAACCTTCTCCCACGTACTATCTGTTCGTTCCACCAGCCCTCCCATCCTCTGGGTTCTTCTTTCTCGATGCCTTCGCCTGTGGCCTCAAGAATGTGCTGATCATGCCACCAACCCCCATTGACAAAGCATTCCTGGGTTTGCAGGAAACCTACAGAGCCTTGACTCCATAGCTTCTGGTTTGGCAATGGGCTCATAAACACTGTTGCTGTTAAAGACCATGAGCACCATGAGCATCCGGACTACTTACGCGTGTTGTCAAAGTCGTAGACATGAATGGCTCTGATGTTGTTTACAGCTACCACTGGGTCAGACACCTCCATAGTGGAGAAGTGCGAGAGCTTACGGGGCAGCTCTCGACTGTGGCATGACCATCTTTTTAAGCCTGTGAGAGTATGGGAGACCACCTTGGGCTGGTTCGTGTGCCCTTTGGTCCATGGGGCAGCCATCTTCTCGGGAATCTTACCCATCCAGAGACGTAGCATACAATCCTACGTCATGTTTAGTCGTCAGTTGGTGTGGAATGGAGTACTGTACTTTAAGAAAGTGCCAAAAGAGGTCGCGCTTAAGCGTCATGACATTCATTCGGCTGTTCCCGCAAAGTGGCGGTTTCCGTTTTGAGGACCCCTCAGAAACAATTCAGTCCTTGATCATTCCGTGCCTTCCTCTGCAAATAAGATCGCATGGAGCATGAAGCCATACGACGAAAGGTGCTGAAGAGTAAACTTGAAAAGGCTCATGCAACCAAACATGATACGGACAGCTGTCTGGATTCCTGCGTTATTTGCCTAGAAGCCATCTCCGAAAGAGCGGTCTCGATTCCATGCTGCCACGATAGCTTTGACTTTTTATGCCTTGTAAGCTGGTTACAAGAGCGTTCGACGTGCCCGTTATGTCCGCAAGACCTGCTCTAGATATCTATTATGGGACTCGGACTAATGGAGCACAGGTAAAAATGAAGTGCGCTCCGTTAGATATGACTGGCAATCCAAACAAGGCTTCAAGGTTTATAAGGTCACCTCGAACATTGTACATACAACTCCAAACAGTAGCCCATCCTCTTCCTTGAGTCCCACGAATGCTACTTTCAATACTCGAGGGCGATCACGACCGCGACCGAGGTGGAGACCACAAGGTCTTGGGACCCAACCTCCAATGAGCGCCGATGCTGCTCTCTTGCGCCGCAGACATGTCTATCGCTATAAGCGGTATTCTCTTCATGTCGGAACGAACCGCTTGTCCAGATTTCGGGACCTGATACCTGTGCAGTTCAGTCGCGATGGGGAGCTGGTGTTGCGAGCACGCAAGTGGATAAGGCGTGAGCTACAGGTCTTCGAATTCCTCAGCCCAGACGGCACTGAGGCTGAAGGAGTATCCAGGAGAGCCAACAACGCCGAATTTCTGCTTGAGTATATCATCGCGATTTTGAAGACAGTGGATATTAAAGGTAACGGAGGACAAGCAGAAGACATGCTACAAGAATTCCTCGGAAGGGATAATACAAGGCTATTCCTTCATGAATTAAAGGCATGGCTTCGAAGTCCGTATGTTTCGCTTGATGACTGGGACCGCCATGTGCAGTACAGTGAGACCGCTACGAGCATGCTTGTACAGAAAGTATCACAATCTACCGATGGTGGTCGGTCAACAAGCGAGCATCAACGAGCTGGACACCGTGGCGCGGCAGCCTTCACAGCCTCGAGATATCCCCTTCACAAGCGGCCTCATGATCGCTATGTACCATAATATGGCCGTTGCCTATCGAGGCAAAATCGGCCATTTCAGTGTGAACCCGGGTGAGACTTGAAGACCCTTGCGCAGAATCTACAATGTATCGCATCTAAAACAACGGCTCTTTATACCGGAGCGGAGGTGGCCCACAATCGCGCATAGAGAACAGGGCCGAGACCACTTCAGCTTAGCTTTATTACCCGATTAGGATCGATCTTGAGATTGGAGGCCCTGGAATCGAACTGTGAGAACTCTTGTCGAAAATGGCCACTACTCCTTGAGGTATGCACGGAGGCAAGGCAAGCAGAACGGACAAGGTAAAAAAAGTGTCATAAGCCATTCCATGCAGACAATGCCTATCGCAGATTCTCCAGCGCCAGATTCGGCTTCCTTCACTTTCTCCCAAATTTACCGCCTCTCTTTCCCTTAGACTGCTTGTTTTTGATCTTGAGTGCTCTGAAATTAGCATGAGCTGTCGCGCTGATCTTCTTCTTGACCTTTGTCACAGATCCCTCCTTCCCTTCTTTCTTACCTTCGATTTTTCCTATCTTCTGCTTTGCATGTTCTATTCCAGCTTCACTGCCCAGCTCATCGCCAGACGCTCCTTGTTTTGACACTTGTGATTCCTTCACGAGTGCATCTTCAACCTCGTCCCCGCTTCCCCTTCCACCTTGCCAACCCGGCTCGGGCTTCCATTTCGCAGCGTTTGGTCTCATGGTCACCCTTCTCGTCGTCCGCTTCTGTCCCTTCTTCTTCCATACCTTCAAAGATTTCCCATCCCTTCTCTTGGCCTCATATGCACCTGTATCATCTTCGCTCTCCACGTTACCGTCAGGCCCAAGGGGCATATCCGGTCTTTGACTATCATTCACCATAACTTTCGGTTGCTGAGTCTTGGTACTAATAGCGTCACCATCTTCCATCTCCCGCAGCATGTCTAATTCCTCATCCAGTCTCGCCTCCTCCATCTCCCTCAGTCCCTTCACTAGCGCACTAAGCCCCCTACCAGCATACGCTTTGGGCAGTCTACGCACCGCGAGTGGACTCCATGAAATGCCTTCTTCAAGACCTTCGTTTTCCTTTCCTGGGACGGGGCATTGGCTATCTCGGCGCAGGAATGCGGGTGTTTCGTCGAAGCGAAGTCTAGAAACGCCGCTTCGGGAGCTAGGTGTGCTGTTCTTGAGGATACGGCTTGCTGAGGGGGTAAGGTAGGCATTGAGGTGGCATTGCTTCGACGTGCTGAGCGGTGATCTGCCGTGGCGTTTGCCCGTCGATGGCAAGTGAGCTTCGGCGTGCTGAGGGGATGGCCGCTTCGAAGGCGTAGCCTGGACATTTTCTGTCACTGGAAGCAACGAGGCGCACTTTGAAGGTGTTCTGCTGTGTGAGCGGGAAGAGAGGTTGTCGAGTAGTCCAAGGACCATACCATCCTTTTGTGGAGTTGGACCAATGGAAGTACGATGGGTGATGGGCGACAGGAGGGTCGAGACGGGTGGGTCGTAAGGATCTATGGTCGAAGGGTGGAGGGCATCGGCGGCCTTGGGTCGCTTATTGGGAGTGACGGTATGGGATGGAATATGCGAGGATGATGAGTGATGGCGCTTTCTTGACGGTGAAGTCACTTTAGGTGCGGCAGTTTTCGAGCATGGATATCTTAGGTCGTTATACTTTTTATATTTCTCCCCTGGAATTTGTCAGTCACTAAATGCGGAGCCTTCGCATCTGCTACAGCATACCTATCTCGGGAAGCTGCTTGATGTCTTCGCGTCCAGCCTTGCGATTATTAGCAGCAAAGAATGAGGTCTCCCATTCCTTCAACTCTTGGCGAAGAGCTTTCAGTAGCATTGATGTCTCTGTAACATAGTTGCTGCTTGTCGAAGCCATCGTCAATACAGAGATTCGGAATCAGCAATACTACGTAGAGAGGCATTGCCAAACCAATGTTGGGAACGCGTGTCGGGGGCTTTGTCACGTGGTGACGCGTTTTCGAGCCGAGGAGTTAGAGCTAGCGTCCGAGGGGTCCGGTCGAATCGGCTTTAGGACTACGCATCGACTTCTATCGAGACCTACTATGAAGTGATGCTAATTGCTGGGCAAGAATGTCTGTACGACCTGGCCTTGAGGGTGCCCTTCAATACACTGACGTCCGACCCAGATATTCCCACGGCATCTTATCGGTGAAGAAGATAAGCACAGATTGAGAGGGACAGTCTCAAAGTTGTACCCTGAACACTGGTTGAAATGCGGTCGGCATATGTATAATATGCTGGACTAGCGTATACCCACTTGCTTCGGCCTGCCTCGCCTAATGCAATCAGTCGTAAAGTCGCCGTTGCTCGATGCGTTGCATTCCAAACGCAAGGGTTCTTGCACATGTTGGGGCAGATGACTTCGTTGGAGTCAATGCCCAAGGCGTCTAGACTCCTTAGGCATCTAATGGTAAAACAAGACATTCGTCTTCAGCCTCGCTGCTGTACTAGTCTTAACATCATGACGGAATATAGAACACAAAGTAGTGCAGACGATGGGTACCTGTCAGTAATACGGTTCGGCGAGGCTGTGCTTCATGTGAGTCTCAAGCCTCCATATCCTGGTAGAGTATCGCCCCGGCCCTCTGATTGAGATGCGATTCATGGACGGGCGTCTAGCTTTGGTTGCAGTCAAAGTACACATACCTTTGGATCCGCAATTGGCCCCCGAAGACCATAAGCACGTTCTTCATTGTGTTTATTGCAAACCTTCTCGCTCTTCCCTCCTACGCACTGGTACACGACTTACAGCATCAGGTCCGTCTACTAAGCAAAAACATACCTACTAGGTATTTTTATCATTATTTGATATGATATTCTTTCATGTCAAAATTCGACCTGACTGCCAATCCACGAGATGAACAAGTCTCTCGTACAAGTATCGCCTTAGTCGTCATCGTCACTATCGCAGTCATCCTGAGTCTACTTTCACGACGGAGGATTAAAGCCTCTTTCGCTGCCGACGAACACTTGACCGTCATTAGCCTCTACCACGATACTGTATGATTGTAATCGGTGCTATAGGTGAGAATACCTTGTCCAGCGTGGGATCGACTACCTACCATGTATCCACCCCTAGTAGCTGCTAATACGGGCATGGGGATGCTGATCCTGATCCTGGTGTCGCCCCAAGTAGTACGGTCAGTGATGGTACAGGAGCACTTTGGCAGGAAGCTGTATCCATGTCTTTACTAGTCCTCTTTAGGTGGTGGTAATGGGCATACCAACCTATTCGCTCGCTATCAGGATGGTAAGATCGTCGATACTGTTGCTCTACCGTGGAATCTTCGTTAGAGCGGCATTCAAGAGAACAAGCTTGGTTATCGGTATTGCATGTCTGACTTGATTGATCCCTACTGTCGTCATTGATATTTGCCAATGTCATCCATCCAATGCCGCATTCAATCCTCAGCTCGACCTTCAAGATCATAGCATTGACTGGCAATCTTGATGTTGAGGTACTACGGGTACCAAGCTAGCTATCGAATTCGTCATGTTGTTCTTGCCCTTGCGAATGGCACGTGGACTGAAGATTTCAAACCCTATAACACTAACAGTTGTCAGGAATACTTCTGCTCGGCAGCTGGTATGGCCCAATCATGGCTCTTTGAAGTGTCATGTGTTAGTATACAATGTATACATTGCCGGAGTTATAGGGCTCCTTAAGGTCAGTAATCTACAACATAAAGTTCCAATCAGTAAGCATTTTTTACCTCAAAAGGGCACTTCATTATAGTTGACTTCGATCAAAAAATCCTTCCCATAAAGTACACCTGGACGTAAGCCGAGCCTACGACCGCAATCACAGTACTGTTTTATGTGTGGTCACCTACCGATCACTTTTCACCACCTTCAATTTGAATCTATCTAAATCCGCCAGCGCCTTCAGCCAAGCTAAGACTACACCGTGACCCGCAAGGAAGTCGGTTCCACTCTAAGAGAGGACACTTTAATGCTCGCGAAAGAAACTTTTCCAATGTTACGAGCAGGTTATTTGATAGATGGCATAATTGCAATTTGGCACACGAAAAGTATCAATATGGAGGGAGCTCAAAATGCTCCAGAATGACGTTAGATGATGTGTTGCAGTACGATGCCATGGCCTTAGCATGAGGGGTGGTGGTGGATTGATGCACGTAATTGCTGGGGTTTAGACTATTGCATGGTGGATGTTTTGGGCAAATGGGTCTTGATGGCAAGGAATGGTTACGAATTCTTTCAACCATGTTTTCCCCACACTCTACTTCAGCTGTGGATTATAGCATGTCTCAGAGGAGAAGGCCAGTATGCAGCCGTCCTTGATCCTCTGCTGCTCAAGGGGATCCCACTGGCTGAAGGGGTGTCACTTTCATCTCTGGAAAGGGCTGCCATGGCGCTGCTGCGATGAAGCAGTGTCTGTAGAAGGCATAGTAGGATTAGGTAGCCGATGTCTGATATATCCGACCCTCCTTCCTGGTCTAGACGCGATTTCCGACCAGTGTGTGGATAAAGCGCGTTGATATGGCTGACGTCGAGATGAACAGACCAAGGTAAAGTTCATCAGTCCTTGGCGTTAGTTCTACTACTTCGCCAGATATCCTCTCTTGCCCTCGAATCGAGCGCGATCATAAAGGACCACAGCTGCCGATGCGCAAGACTCAGTCGTGACCGGAGCCACGCCAAACCTTGTATCGACCGTTGCGTCCTTCGGGATCGTCCTGAGCTCCCATGAGTTGGTCAGTAAACTGCGAGATTCATGCTATGCACGTCCACTTCCATATTGCCAACGAGAAGGTTTGACGACATGACTTTGTCGCTGGAGTATGACTGGGATGACGAGGAATGGGATTGTGAACATGTTTGATGCGTTGGCAGACGGCGTTGAAAGCACAGTACATGCCTGGTGCTAGAAGATCGATGGAGAAGTTTGATCTAGTCTGAAAACTCCTATTCCCATTGTCCGCTTTCAATATTGGGAAACAGGTTGCCTCTGTGACCAGCACTGTTCCACATAGCCAACTAGACTGGTCGCCCACCTCATTCAGGGTCACGGTAACCGTCTCGTTCGCTCGTCATCTGCGCTCTCACTCTCATCAATGCCTTCCCCAATTTGTTCTTCCCCCATCGATTTTCATTTCCGAGCGCATGCTCTGTATCGAACCCGAAACCCCTAGTGAGTTCCTTTAAGTCAGCTCCTGTTTTCCGAATTTGAAACTTGAGACATGAGAGCCATCGAACAGAGAACGCTTGCGAGGCCAGTCTTTCGGCACGAAGTATGGCATAGAAAAGTAACAAGCAGCGGAAAAGCACTCACCAGATCCTATTATTGGGACTTGTCTTGATGATCTCCCTATTTCCTGTCTCTACTAGAATTTCCTTCAAACGCTCATCCTGCGAGAACTTCAACAGATTCGCCCTCTCGACGACCCCATCGCAATTCGCATCCCAGACCTCCTGATCGAAACCGCTGACCACTGAATGACTTCAACTAGCGTTTCCTCATCAAAGCATCGAAACGAGGCATGTCTTACGGCTTACAAGAATATCAAACAGGGCAGACATCGAGTAGGAAACATAACCTACCCCTACCCAAAGCTTTGGCCTCGCCTGGTCCCTTTGTGGCAAGAATCTTCTCCGCTATTGAGTCGTCGCCCATAAGAAGAGCCTTGAATGACCCTCAGCAATACGTATTGAAATGGATAACCCATGGGACTCACCTTCCAATACATCATGTATTGCTCCGCCGTGTGAAAGTTCAGGGGCTCACCAGTAGACTCGTCTGCAGAATCGGGATCCGAGAAAGGAGATGGATACCATTGTTGGAAGCAGACTTCGGGATGATGGCCCTCGTAACCAAAGAAAAAGACATACTGGTCCGTGACTTGAGGCGGAAGCGCCTGGGCATGCTCAAGTTCTCTAGTTAGATCGGGCTTGTTGTCGCCCACCCAGCGAGGACCTTCTGGCATGGTGTAAGGTGTAGAGAGTACTACGAACAGGCGCAGTCGTCAAGTCGACAACTGAAAAATCACTGGTAGATTGCAAGCCAGATCGGTCTTTGGGATGTGCGGGGAAACACTGTTGTGGTGCGTTCTTTACCCACCGTGTACATACCTGCACCATTACTTCCGTTGAATTTTCCCAGATACGGTCTCAATGTGATTACCAGGTAAACAGATATTTGCCCAGGTCGCTCCCAACTCTGATGTCTTCATCGGAGACGTAGGTAACAGAGAATGTAGCAGCCTTGGTGGGTGCCTACGCTGCCTAGCCCTAAAGATGAGCTCTTTTGACGTCCAAAAGCCCATGAAATCGTGGGCAGGTTCACAATCTCCTTGAACACAAATCAAGGACCTTCTGTCAATCGCTTCCAAGATGGCAACATCATTCACAAATACACAGCTTTTTGGTGGAGCAATCACAGCAAACATACCATCCGGTTTCGCTGATGTCAGGTATCTCATACAATAATACTTTTCCTCCCTTCTTGCTATCTTCAGGTTCTTGCTACATATTCTGCGAAACCTGAATAGTAATCTTGAGGGTTTCACCCCCAAACGTCCCTAAAACCTGCCTCTAGAGGGTTTTCTGTAGCAAGATGTCACTGGCATAGACTTTACTTTCATCTATCAACCTAACCCCTGCGTCCTATTGAAAAGATCACTATATCCTGCTACAGCTTGAGCTGACTCTTCGCCTCAGCACCATCCGCCAAGTCCCTGACAACCAAGAAGTCTATCTCGACACGGCCGGCTTCACCTCCCTCACATTCGACATCACCGAGCGCGTCTCTCATCTATCAAATGATAGAGAAGCTCTGGAATACCATTTTGCCGATATCATCGCAGATGAAGACACCAGGGAGGTATTGTCCGTAGACGAGGATATGAGACTGCCGAATTTCTCGTACGCTGGCGCCCTTTCCTCCACTTTGCTGTCCACTTCCAAGTTTTTACTCTTTCCCAACATCATCTTTGACGTTTATCCGCTACCCTTGATGTCCAACTCACAAAAGTCCAGGCGCGCCACACCGATCCTCTCTCTGCTCGCCAAAGCCACACCACCACCGAATGCAAACCCGAGGCCACTAACGCCCACCTTTACTACCATCTACCTCTCGCTTATCAGGCTTGTGGAGCAGAGAACAGACATAGTCATCTCGCTGAACATTCCCAACATCCTCGGCCAAACTGATACGCAATCGCGATTGACGCCGGACGGGCAGCTCAATGGCGATCAAGTCGTAGTGAAGGTCTGGCAGGAGATATTGACGACTTTCGAAATCAAGGATTGGGATCTTTTCGTTGATGAGGAGTGAGTAGTCTAGCAGGGAGGTTCTGGATGGATTGGAATGGGACTGGTAAGTGGGTAATTTTGAGATGAAACGCTCTTTGATGAAGCTAAAAGTGAGGAATGGCCGGGATAGTAAGAATGGACAGACAGACAGATAGATAGATAGATATTTACACTTGGATAAAAGTGGTGAATGCAACGATACAGCGCCAACAGAATGCGAGACAACCCAGATATGCATGTCATATTAAGGCTTCCAAGTCAAGGGAATCCAGCATGCTTGCCACGTCATCCAGATCACCGCCTGGCAAATTCACCTCGTCTACCACCGATTTTGGACTCTTCCCCAAGTTCTCCAGAACGAGAGCCGGCCTTTTACTCTCTCTATATTCTCTCCCCAAGATAGTCATAATCTCTCCAAACCCGGCGCCCGGATTCTGGGCTCGGACCTTTTCACGCTCCCTCTTCATGTATTCCTGATATCCAGTTGCACAACCCTTTCTTGGCGCCGGCTGCACTTGCACAAGCTTCGACTTGCAACCCCCACACGAATGCTTCCCTGGATCGATGCTTTTGCTATGTCGTTTGTACTCAAGGCCACAGGTCTCCGACGAACAAGCCCAGATGTATTTGTACGCTATCTCATACGTATGTTTAGTCGTCACCTTGATGTTGCGATCCTTGAAAGCGCACGTCGCTTTGGCGGCCCATGACTTGAAGGATGCGCCGTGCGGGTTGTCTTTGATCCCAGAGATCATAAAATTTGCTAGGTGACAGTACTCGTGGGCTATGACGTTGTTGAGACGGTCTTGATGGTAATTGGTTTAGTATCTATTCAAGGGACACAACGCCAGAGGAAAGCCTACCTTCGTCATCAATGACTTTCTCCGCCAATTCAATGGAGGCGTGATGTCGATGGATGGTTGTCGAAATAGTACCATCTATACTTCTAGATCTTACAGCTTCTCTTCTCCAATTCGCTCTACCCGCCGTAGAAGAAAGCTTTTTACTCCAGATGATCTTGATACCACCAGTGGATTCCGCCATCGCTCCTACCTGGCCATCCCCAACAGCTAGATCGACTTCTGCCACGAATGAGGCGGCTAGCTGTCCCTTTTTGGAGTCGAATGCCTTTCGTGGATCGGTCAATCTCTTGTCCCCTTTAGCTGGACTCTTATTGGAGCTTTTGCGAGGTGACTCAGAGGGCGATGATTCATCATCGTCTTCTTCTACTGAGTGAAGACGCAATTTGCGCGCAGACTTCAAGGCTTTCTTGGGCGAGTATTGCTCATTCCAGTCGTTGATCACGTCTGCGCTCCAGAAAGCGTCTATGCTTGGTCGATGTGGAGAGGGTGGGATACGATGACTTTTCGATGGAGATTGCAATCTGGGCTTGGACGGACTTGATGGAGGCGTGCCTCGATGTGATTGGTCGTTGCGTTTGTATGGCGACTTAGACCGTAGAGGAGAACTGTTGTTTACTTAGCATTGTAGTCATATTCGGTGACGATTGGGACAGACAATCTCATTTTCGAACATGGCTGGTCTAGATCAGAGTGCTGTTCAACCCGGTCCGAGATTTTTGGTGGTGTCCTGAACCTAGGAGGAGACTCGGGGCAAACGAGATTCGATGTCTTTCTGCCTCTTTTCGGCGAAATGAAATAAATTCGTCCAGTGCTCTCTTGTTCCTCAGAAGGTGACCGGACTGGACTTGATGCGTACTCCTTGGATTGCTGATCTCTAGACTTCTTCGTAGTCTTCCGAGACTCTCTTGCGTTTCGGGATGTGGAAGGCAGGATTTCTTCATCACTCGCAGAATCAGGTACAATAAAGCCAGATAGGTCCGTAAAAGAGTCACTGTCAGAAACCGATAAGCTCGCATCTGATAGCCTAGAGGCGAGTTTACTGTAGTCGACTCGCGGCTTTACTGTTTTTCTTGGATTGGATGTAGTGCTAGGTTTTGCTGTATTCGATTTTGTCCCACCATCAAGTCTTTGCGTAGAATGTGGGACATGAAGCGCATTAATGTCCGCAAGCTTAAGTAGCCCTAAAGGAAATGGCCCACTGGAATGCTTTTCCTCTGGAGACAGTTGGGCGACATTGCGTGGCACAGGTATTCTCTTATCACCTACTCCGGTCGCATTATTAGGTTCTCCTTTCAATGGCAATCTGCCGCTATCATCTCGTTTCTTGGACGCTCTTTCCGAGGCTTGAATATCGCCGTCTCCAAAGGGCCGTAGAAGGGTGGAGAGCTCTGAAAACTCATCGTCGCTATCATTGATTTGGTTCAACCTTGCCATGCTGTTTTTCCCCCTTCCAAGTTGAATTTTACTTGTCCTACTGGTGTGATACCATGCAGATTTGTGGGGTCGAGCTGCCGACTTCGGGTAAACAAACGTCTCCTAGGGCGACGCTACAAGGCCCCAAGCGGCAATACAGCATATCGTTGGATCGTTAGATCTGCAGTCAGCCTGTAACTACGCTGGTGGTTTATGAATTGGGCTAAGCTGATCTTTGGCACAGTCGAGCAGCGAATAGAACGAAGGCATGGTGCGTGCAAGTCCAAAAGAAAGCATCCTTTCCCTATCATACACAATGGCTTCGTTTTGACAGTCTAAAACATGAGCAAGGAAAGACTATGACTGACACCGAGAATCTAAACGCCCATTCTCTCATCTTTTATCATCATGTTGACTTCCAATCGCCTCTTCCCAGCAACGATTTCGCAACTCCCTCCACCATTGGCACTTGCTTCCAAACCTACAGCAAAATCATACCGGCACCAACGAGCATTGCACTCGTAATGTACGCAGCAATTTTGAGAACGCCGAAGTCGAAGGCGGGCACACCGAGGACGACTCCAGCTCCTTTGCTCGACGAGGAGGAGCTGCCAGAACTCGAGCCAGTACCAGAGCCGGAGCCAGAGCCACCAGTAGCGGTGGGTGCGTTCGTGATCGAGCCTGTTCCTGCCGCACCGGCCTGGCTAACCACCGCTTTGCAGCTTGATGCGAGTTTGGGGCTGACTTTCGACGCAGCCCCACCGAAATCGCACGGGCTGGTGTTTTGACTGTTTGTTCCCGTTTGGTTGAGATAGTACTGATTAAAAGCCCAGGAAAGCCTCTCCGTGGCACTACACATCGAGTACGCACCATAGGCTCCCGTGCTACCATTTGCCAGAATCCCAGCGCAATTACTTCCCTGGGCAGGGTCACAGATATAGTTGAATTGATCTTTTATCTGTGTTGAACTGAGAGAAGACTTCGCCACACAAGTCAAATTTGACACCATGCAACTGCACACGGCATCATTCGGAGTTGGAGGCAATGCAGTGGCAGCTTGCCAAGTGCTTGTGGTCGGACAACCCTGAGCCTGATTTGTAGGGCTGTAAGAAGCTGAGTTGGGCCCTGTCGGATTGACCTTGCCAAGCATAGAGGAGAGATTTTCGTAGTCCTTATTCGTTGTTGCTTTATCGTCACTGCCGATGCTCACGAGCCCTGGGAAACGTCAGCATCGTTTATAGGCTCTCGCCGAGCACTTTGTGGCTTACCGTAATCATTTGTCTCCTGGAAGTACATATAAACAATTCCACCAGACCAGACTGAAGTCATATCCGAGCCGAACAATGAGGCGACTTCGTCGAATGGCCGTGGCGAAACTTTGTTGCAACCATACTCGGCGAAGAAGGCGGGGACGTTGTAGGTAGAAAATTCCTTGGTTCGAGCCTCGTACGAGGAGAGCTGGTAAGAGGATTGACCACACCATGAGTAGATATTGTAGCCCCAGAAATCAATGCTATTCTCTACTGGACCACAATTGAAGTAATCCGCCAATTCAATACGAGTCTCGTCGTCATCGGACGCATATCCCACACCCATAGGTCGGTATTTTTTGCTGACAATGTATGCCTTCATATCTCGTACCGCTGCCTTGACGAAGGCACTTGCCGCTGTATTGTTGGGCGCATTTGACACTTCGTTGCCAGCAAAGAAGCCAAGGGTATTGGTGTAGTTCGACATTGAATCAACGACAGCTGCGTATCGACTGTACAGCTGTGCGTTCCACTCCGGAGTGTCTCGATTGATGGAGGTGGCGGGTTCACCGAGATCTGAGATGACATAGATGCCAGCTTTCGTGAGCATCTGCATACACTGCGAATGATCCTTTGTGGGATCGAGGGCGTAGACGCGGATGGTATTTGTTTGAAGTCCTTGCAAGAGAGGTATGTCGCGAGCGCATTTGGTTGCGTCAGCTAGCGGATCTGTGTAGCCAGTGCCACTTGACAACGAGGTCGATCCATTGCCGCCATAGTCCTCTGTTACAAGTTAGATGATATGCCATCAGAAAGGCTTGAGCATGTATACGTTGGTAGGCCACGCCTTTGATGAAGCTATGACAAGGAGCCATCAGCGATCGAGTCAACAGTGTCCTTCCGCCGTTACTCACAACTCTGTGCCGTTTGTCTTGTAGAAAAACTTCGAGCCCTAGAAGAATTATGTTCATATGAGCTGCGATTTTGCTGGCAAGCGCACTGGATTTGATCATACCTTGATCACTATAGGGTCAAGCTGAGCTACGGCTGAAGCGGCGAACCAGGTTACGGCAGCGATGGCTGTTGAAGTCACCCCAAGACCCTTCATGGTTGCTAGAGGGGGAGGCGATGAAGATGAATATGAGAGGTGAATGAATGGTGCAGTTGTGTGGTGTTTATGTGGCCCCGGAGGGAATCACGGAGATGTTTCGCGAGACAGAGCAGGCGGGACCGAAACGAACGACTTCCTTTGCCGAGTTGGGCGAAAGTGGGGTCGCAAGCGACAAGAACGAGAGACAAAGAAAGGCTCTGCTCGAGAGCAAGAGAGACGGTGATGATTATGGAATATTGATTCTGAAATGTGCACGGAGAGAGAGGATGGAGGAGGGGAGAAGGGGCTTGGCAGAGGCAGGACACTGTTACACTGTAAAGATACAAAAGGCAAGTGCGGCAACGAGGGTGCTGCGGCAGCAATATCCCCAGTGCCACACAGTCACACACCACCACCACCCACTTCTTGGAGTTTTGGAGGGGCTTCCGCCATGCGACGCGCAATCCATGGCAATCCTCCAATTTGGCGTTTGAGCGACCAAAATAGCAAGTCACGTGCCAACGAAGGCTGCCAAGCTACTTTGAGTGAATCTTGGACTTTTCTTTGCCGCTGGCCTTATCAGCAACTTCGGCCGTTAAGGTACCCGTTACCAGCAGCCCATTAAAGGCTCTCAACCAAAAACACCAAGGTTGCAACGGCCAACTTGGGTGCCACATCTCAAGAGCGCACTTGCTTGAGGCCAATTGTGTATCATATCACATTGGAATGCTCTGGTCGTCGGCCTCGATGCAGAGGAGACTGCAACATTGTTCCATCCAGGTGTCCCACGGTCAATCAGAATCGAATAAAACGAACCCTTGGGAAGCAAACGTGTCCTGTATTGTCGCGAATGTATATTTCGAATCCATCTCAATCTATATTGGGCTTCCTCCGGGAGAGCCCCCTTATTCACCAACTTTTCAGGACGATCACCTCCAATAGTGCCTGTGACAACCCTGAACGGTCCGGGATTTGGGGCAACCCGGAAGCCTACGCTTACCGCTTGGAGACACGTTGCCACCAACCTCAACTATTTTTACCTCTCATTGTTGATCATCAAATGATTCCAGCTCTTGTGTACGCCATTCATATGGACCAACATGGCAGATGGACTTCATGAGTAGCGAATTGACATGGCACTCTGTCGATCAAGGACGTTCCTTAAATGTCAAACATGCTATGATGGATAGAGCATGTGCTTTGAAAGCCGTGTAGCGTCCGATTACTGGCGGCAGGGTAGATCCCGCGGTCGTTGAACGACGCAGTGGACTCAAGATGACTGTGCCAAACGGAAATTCGAGAAGTACAGGACGGGACTGCATAAAGGAAAAGCTCGTTTCTATCGATGGCACACCGTCCCGATCAAGCAATGCGATGAAGTCGAGCTCAGATTCAACGAGGTGTTCGGGAATTGCGTTTGCTGGAGGTCTATGGTGGGAGATGCTTGATCATCAAGCTGCACTCTGGAGCCTCCGCATACGAGCATGTACACGATGTGACGATCTGTAGATTAATACTGTACTGTATCATAAATCGCATGATAACGCATCACTTCAGTAACGATACTGGCCAATGAGCACAGCACCCGTGCGACCCTCTAGTATTCCGTAGTCCTACCAGGTTTAGCGGCAAATCCAAATCAGGGGTGGTCCCAGCCGGTGCGCGCTCCCTTTTCCTCTCCAAAGGCCCCTTCTCAATCTCTTTGTCTCCCCACGTCGTCTCTCTTTGCATCTATACCGCAATCCATCTGCCTGTTTTTCTTGCTGGCGATACCTGTCTTTCGCTCGGGGTTGAAGCAGACAGAAAGCGTGCAGTCATCTGTTCCTGCACTCGTTGGAAGGCACAGCGAAAAAGTTGGTAGCGTGGAGCAACTGCGCAGTCAACAATTTGCCGGCCCTGCCTCCTTTTACCCTCGTTATCAACACACCCATTTACCACCATCATCCATCCTCAATCATTTCACCAAAGACGACAAAATTCAATCTGAGCTTGTCACCATAATAGTAGAGGATAATCCTGTCCTGCTTCCTACTTTTCATTCACTTCTTGTACCAACTTTCAGATTCGGCAAAGACCCCTACGCGACAACAATCCAACCTTCTTCCAACAACGCAACACCATTTCATCTCATCCAAGATCGATGGCAAGTATCTAAGGCAAGTCTTACCCCGTGTACGCCATACACATACTCTGCATCTCTGGCTTCCTCTTTTACCGAGTAATCCGGGGATCCTTCACCCACTAACAGCATGCAGGCAATAGCCTTTATCGAGCTCAATCATGTCGGCCCATCCACAAGGCCATTATGACGATGGCTACGGCCATCAGCCTCAAGCCACGGACTCGTACTACCAGGACGAACACAATCAGGGCTATTACGATCAAGGACAGGAATACCAGCAGGGTGGCCATGGTCAAGATTACGGACACCAGCAGCATGGAAATGAGTATGGAGCTGAGCACGGAAACGGCGGCTACTATGACGATTCAGGCTACTACAATGCTGATGCCAACAACCCACACCAACAAGACGGCGGATACTATGAGAGCCATCAGCACGGCCAAGGCTACCAAGATGAGTACTACAACGACCAGTACTATGATCAGGGGACCCCAGCTGCTGGCCAGCAACCCCAGTATGGACAGGGTGGTTATGGGTTCGTGACGCCGCCCAAACTTCTCACGTCCTTCATCTGTTAACATTTCGCAGGGCGAAACCCAAACGTCGTGGCCACGACTCTGAAGAAGATTCAGAGACATTCAGCGACTTCACCATGAGATCTGACATGGCACGAGCTGCAGAAATGGACTATTACGGCCGCGGAGACGAGCGGTATAACAGCTACAACGATGGTCAAGCTGGGGGTCGTGGATATCGTCCGCCCTCATCCCAGATCTCATATGGTGGCAATCGATCATCTGGTGCATCTACACCTATTTATGGCATGGACTACGGAAATGCCCTGCCCGCTGGCCAGAGATCCCGGGAGCCATATCCAGCTTGGACCTCCGACGCGCAAATACCCGTATCGAAGGAAGAAGTCGAGGACATTTTCATGGACTTGACTGCTAAATTTGGCTTCCAACGAGATAGCATGAGGAATATGTACGATCATTTCATGACTCTGCTGGACTCTCGTGCGTCTCGTATGACCCCGAATCAGGCTTTGCTTTCTCTTCACGCCGATTACATTGGAGGGGAAAATGCCAATTACAGACGCTGGTACTTTGCCGCACATCTCGATCTTGATGATGCGGTTGGATTTGCCAATATGAAGCTCGGCAAAGCCAACCGAAGAACTCGTAAAGCACGTAAAGCCGCAAAGAAGAAGGCCGGTGCGGAAAGTGAAGAGCAAGCTCTCGAAGTCCTCGAGGGTGACGACAGCCTGGAGGCCGCGGAGATCCGATGGAAGTCCCGCATGAACAAGATGTCGCAGCACGATCGTGTCCGACAAGTCGCCCTGTTTTTACTCTGTTGGGGTGAAGCTAATCAGGTCCGCTTTATGCCCGAATGCTTGTGTTTCATTTACAAATGCGCTCTTGATTACGTCGCGACTCCCGAGTGTCAGAATCGGGTCGAGCCCATAGAGGAATGCACCTATCTCAACAACGTAATTACTCCCTTGTATCAGTACTGCCGAGACCAAGGGTACGAGATTCAAGATGGAAAATTCGTTCGCCGAGAGAAAGATCACAGCAGCGTCATTGGTTATGATGACATCAACCAGCTCTTCTGGTACCCCGAAGGCATCGAACGAATTGTCATGGAGGACAAGACACGGCTCGTTGACTTCCCAGCTGCAGAGCGATACAACAAGCTTAATCAAGTGGTTTGGAACAAGGTATTCTTCAAGACATATAAGGAGACTAGGTCTTGGTTCCATTTAGTCGTCAACTTCAACCGAATTTGGGTCATCCATCTGACTGCTTTCTGGTTCTACACGGCCAAAAACTCGCCTACGTTTTATACGAAGCACTACCAGCAGCAACTGGACAACAGGCCACCACGTGCAGCACAATGGTCCGCCGTTGGTCTTGGAGGCACTCTTGCTTCCTTGATCATGATTATCGCTTCTCTTATTGAGTGGGCCTACGTACCTCGTCGCTGGGCTGGCGCGCAGCATTTGACCAAGCGCCTGTTCTTCCTCATCGGTGTCTTCGCAATCAATCTTGGACCCGCAGTGTACGTCTTCTTCGTCAAAGACACTGGCATCATTGCAAACGTCCTCGGCATTGTCCAGTTCTTCATCGCACTGGCAACGTTCTTCTTCTTTTCAATCGTGCCGTTAGGTGGCATATTTGGCAGCTACATGAAGAAAAACTCCCGACAGTACGTGGCCAGTCAGACTTTTACTGCGAGCTTCCCGAAATTGAAGGGCAACGATATGTGGATGTCTTATGGTCTTTGGGTTCTGGTGTTTGCGGCTAAACTCACGGAATCGTACTTCTTCTTGACCCTATCGTTTCGAGACCCCATCCGTATCTTGTCAACGATGAAGATCAGCAAGTGTGCAGGAGACAAAATGTTCGGAGATATTCTGTGCAAACAGCAACCGAAGATCCTTTTGGGCCTAATGTTCGTTACGGACATCTGCCTGTTCTTCCTGGATACATACCTCTGGTACATTATCCTGAATTGTGTTTTCTCCGTGGCTCGATCCTTCTACCTCGGCGTATCGATCTGGACTCCTTGGAGAAACATTTTCTCTCGCTTGCCGAAGCGTATCTATTCCAAGATTCTTGCTACCACGGATATGGAGATCAAGTACAAACCCAAAGTACTCATCTCACAGATCTGGAATGCCATTGTCATATCCATGTACCGAGAGCATCTTCTTGCCATTGACCACGTGCAAAAGCTTCTTTACCATCAGGTGCCTTCAGAGCAAGAAGGGAAGCGAACGCTACGTGCACCTACTTTCTTCGTATCTCAAGAGGATCACTCTTTCAAAACCGAGTTCTTTCCGGCCCTGAGTGAAGCGGAACGTCGTATCTCGTTCTTCGCCCAATCTCTGTCTACGCCTATCCCTGAGCCGTTGCCTGTCGACAACATGCCAACCTTCACCGTTCTGATCCCTCACTACGGAGAAAAAATCCTTCTGTCCCTGCGTGAAATCATTCGCGAGGATGAGCCCTACTCCAGGGTCACTCTATTGGAGTATCTTAAGCAGCTTCATCCGCACGAATGGGATTGTTTCGTAAAAGATACCAAGATTTTGGCTGATGAAACCTCCCAGTTCAATGGTGACTACGAGAAAAATGAGAAGGACGCTGCAAAAAGCAAAATTGACGACCTCCCATTTTACTGCATTGGTTTCAAGTCAGCAGCTCCAGAGTACACGCTACGTACTAGAATATGGGCTTCCTTGCGCTCGCAAACACTTTACCGCACGATATCTGGCTTCATGAACTACAGTCGAGCTATCAAGCTTCTTTACCGTGTCGAAAACCCCGAGGTTGTGCAAATGTTTGGTGGTAACTCTGACAAGCTTGAGCGTGAGCTTGAGCGTATGGCACGTCGCAAATTCAAGATCATTGTTTCTATGCAACGGTATGCCAAGTTCAACAAGGAAGAGCGTGAGAACACCGAGTTCTTACTGCGAGCTTACCCTGATCTCCAAATCGCATATCTCGACGAAGAGCCTCCGGTGAACGAGGGAGATGAGCCCCGTCTTTACTCTGCATTAATCGACGGTCACTCTGAACTCATGGACAATGCCATGCGTCGTCCCAAGTTCCGAATTCAGCTCTCTGGTAATCCGATCTTGGGAGACGGCAAATCTGATAATCAAAATCACTCCCTGATCTTCTACCGCGGTGAATACATCCAACTCATTGATGCCAATCAGGACAACTACCTCGAAGAATGCCTGAAGATCCGTAGCGTGCTCGCAGAATTTGAAGAAATGACAACCGACAATGTATCTCCCTACGCAGCATCAGGCCAAGCGGACAAGACGGCACCTGTTGCCATTCTGGGCGCTCGGGAGTACATTTTCTCTGAGAATATTGGTATCTTAGGTGATGTTGCTGCTGGCAAGGAACAAACATTCGGTACTCTATTTTCTCGAACGCTTGCGCAGATTGGTGGGAAGCTCCACTACGGTCACCCGGACTTCCTCAACGGTATTTTCATGAGTACCCGTGGCGGTGTTTCCAAAGCACAGAAAGGTCTACATCTGAATGAAGACATATACGCTGGAATGAACGCTCTACTCCGTGGTGGAAGGATAAAGCACTGCGAATACTACCAGTGCGGAAAGGGTCGTGATCTCGGGTTTGGCTCAATCTTGAATTTCACCACCAAGATCGGCACGGGTATGGGGGAGCAAATGCTCTCTCGCGAGTACTATTATCTCGGCACTCAGCTGCCTCTGGACCGGTTCCTCTCGTTCTACTACGCCCATCCTGGTTTCCACATCAACAATCTCTTCATCATCGCTTCACTCCAGATGTTCATGATTTGTTTGATCAATATTGGAGCCCTTCGCCACGAGACCATTATTTGCAGATATGATCGGAATAAGCCTATCACTGATCCGTTGAAGCCCACCGGATGCGCCAACATGGTACCCATCCTTGACTGGGTGTACCGCTGTGTCGTATCTATCTTCATCGTGTTCTTCATATCCTTCGTGCCTCTAATAGTACAAGAATTAACTGAGCGAGGATTTTGGCGCGCAGCTACTCGATTGGCTAAGCATTTCTCATCCTTCTCACCTATATTCGAGGTCTTCGTCTGTCAAATTTACGCCAACTCTCTTAGTCAGGATCTTTCCTATGGGGGTGCCCGCTACATTGGCACAGGTCGCGGGTTTGCAACAGCCCGCATCCCGTTCGGTGTGTTGTATTCGAGATTTGCCGGTCCTTCGATCTACCTGGGTGCCCGCCTTTTCATGATGCTGCTGTTTGCGACCTTGACAATTTGGGGAACGGAACTGATATACTTCTGGGTGTCTCTGTTGGCTTTCTGCGTCTCGCCCTTCCTGTTCAATCCTCATCAATTTTCATGGAACGACTTTTTTATTGATTATCGCGACTTTCTCAGATGGCTCTCACGTGGCAACTCGAGGTCTCACGCCTCCTCCTGGATTGCTTTCTGCCGACTGTCCCGAACCCGTATAACTGGGTACAAGAAGAAAGCACTCGGAGAGCCATCCTCGAAACTTTCTGGCGACGCACCGCGCGCTCACTTCACCAACATCTTTGTCGCTGAACTGGTCAGTCCACTGCTGCTCGTGGCTGTCACCTTGATTCCCTATCTCTTCATCAACGCACAAACAGGTGTCTCGAAGCCTACTCGAACAAGTTCTCTTATCCGAGTGGCCGCCGTCGCATTCGCGCCAATTGCGATCAACGCTGGTGTATTGGCTGGCTTGTTCGGTATGGCCTGTTGTATGGGTCCACTCCTCAGCATGTGCTGCAAAAAGTTCGGATCTGTCCTCGCCGCCATTGCCCATGGGCTTGCAGTCTTCATGCTTCTCGCATTCTTTGAGGTCATGTTTTTCCTAGAGGGATGGGTATTTGCAAAAGCACTGCTGGGCATGATCGCAGTTGTCGCATTGCAGAGATTCATATTGAAGCTGATCATCGCTCTCGCCTTGACGCGTGAATTCAAGTCCGACTCCACAAACATCGCTTGGTGGACAGGCAAATGGTACAACATGGGATGGCATTCGCTTTCTCAGCCTGGCAGAGAGTATCTCTGCAAGATCACGGAGCTTGGTTTCTTTGCGGCAGACTTCATACTCGGCCATTTCCTTTTATTCATCATGCTTCCCGTCATCGCCATCCCTTACATTGACAAGCTCCACTCAGTGATGTTGTTTTGGCTCCGACCAAGGTATGCTCAAATCCCGACGAAGAAGACTCATGGAAGCCGCTAATTTCATGGCAGTCGTCAAATTCGTCCTCCAATCTACTCTCTCAAGCAATCCAAACTGCGTAAGCGAAGAGTCGTTCGCTTTGCTATCCTTTACTTCTTCTTGTTCACCATCTTCCTTGCCTTGATCGTTGGTCCGATTGTTGCTAGCAGGTTCATCAAGAACCTGCCGACCATACCGATGGATCTCTTGCAACCTACAGGCCTCAATAACAACGATACCACCAATTCTGCAACTGGAACAGCTTTAGTGGCAGGTCTTGGAGGAGCAGCCACTGGCGGTGGTGCAGCTGCAACATCTTCGGCAGCATAATCACAATCGCACAAATCCTAGTCGGGCGAGACTGACGGTCCACCTGGACTTGTACAAAAGATTGACATGAGCCAGCGGCTAGTCTCCCGACCCGGCAGACAATAATGATAGCATATCAGCCGCAGCGTGTGGGCTTAACTTTTTGGGGAAGGGCGCATGGGATAGATGCCGTCAATCCTTTCGTGCTTTGCACACACGAATGTACTTTCTTCAGCCAACTAGCATTTTACGTGGATGTGGAGGGGGGAAGGCAATCTCTGCAGGTAATGGATGAGTGCTCCAGTTGGCTGCATAGCAATGCATTAGGGGAATTCATAGGTGTTGTGATGAATAGTGTAGACGATTGCACAACTAAAATTAGACTCTTTGCTTTCTCGATTGATCCTCCGAAGCTTTGTCTGGTGAAGACAATGCCCTGGTCATAGAACAGATCAACCCATGTAACCCTTGACTGAGTTTACATGAAGTGGTGGAGCTGAGACCGCTAGGCCCGATTTGTAGATATCGTAATTTGAGGACTGTATGGATGCGCCTCTCATCTTTTCTCTCCAGATCCACTCCTCCAATTGCGAGATGGACTTGCAGGATGCACAAAGCTGGCTGGATGACGTTTTGAGGGAAGTGTCTATCCAATTCTCCAAAGTTCCTGGCTCCGCGATCCTTCTCCGATATGTCAAGTCCAGTTACCAGAATGATCCCGTGCGGTCTGCGGTCGAGCTCTTCCTTGTCTTATTTGCGATCAGATATCTCATGTCATCTAAATACTCAACCCAGAAGAAATCATACGTGACTCTGTCTGACGAGGCTTGTCCTCCTTCGCTGCGCCTGCGCTAATGCTGACATGCAAAAGGAGATCGACGAGCTTGTTGATGACTGGACACCTGAACCACTCGTCGCGCCCCAAACGCCCTTCGAAGAGGCCGAGAATGAAAAGCGGCCAGTGATCGTTGGGTGCGTAGCCGAAAGCGTGACCGTGCTGTTGTATGGGCGAGACTGATAGCGGGCGCAGACCTACGGGACCAAAGTCGAAGCTATCGAATGGCCGCATGGTCACCAACCTTGCCTCCTACAATTTCTACAACCTTGTTGGCAATGAAACGCTCAAAGAAAAGGCTATACAAGTACTTCGCACCTATGGCGTTGGACCATGCAGTCCTCCTGGTTTCTATGGCACGCAAGATGTGCATCTCAAGACCGAAGCAGATATAGCAGCACACGTGGGCGCTCCCGCCTGCATAGTTTATGCCCAAGCCTTTTCCACTATTTCAAGCGTCATCCCAGCATTTTCGAAACGGGGTGATATTATCGTTGCGGACAAGGCGGTCAACTATGCTATCAGGAAGGGAATCCAGATCTCGAGAAGTACCGTCAGATGGTATGAACATAATGACTTGGAGGATATGCAGAGGGTCCTGGAGAAGGTGGTGCGAGAGCAGGCGAAGAAGCCGCTGACAAGGAGGTTCATTGTGACGGAAGGACTGTTCGAGAACGTTGGGGATATGGTCGACCTACCAAAGATCGTATGTTGCCTAATGAACCTGACTTAATCAGAGGCTTACTTTCAGATTATAGATAGACCTTAAGTTGAGATACAAATTTCGGCTCATCCTCGATGAGACATGGTCGTTTGGGGTGCTTGGAAGGACAGGAAGAGGCATTACGGAGCACCAAAATGTCGATACCGCAGAAGTGGATATGATCATTGGGTCGCTGGCCGGTCCTCTGTGTGCAGGCGGCGGTTTCTGCGCTGGTTCAGATGAAATCGTCGAGCATCAACGTATCTCAGCATCCGCTTACACATTTTCCGCAGCTCTTCCGGCTATGCTAGCTACGACTGCAAGCGAGGTCCTCTCAATGATACAGACAACCCCAGAGATGTTGAGCCTAGTACGAGACAACATCAGGACCATGTGGGCACAGCTTGACCCAAGGAGCGACTGGGTCCATTGCACCAGCTCGGTGGATAATCCGATCATGATATTGCCAATAAAGCCGGAAGTGGCTGCTGGGAGAAAATTGAGCATGTCAGATCAGGAACAGCTGCTGCAAGAAGCTGCTGATGAGGTAGGTCAAGCCACTTATTAAGAGGAATTCCGAACATTATCAATACTTACTGGCTTGATAGACTCTTGTAAACGGCGTTCTAATTACACGGCTCAAGAGCATGCCTCGAGCGATCAACGCAACGACCAAGGAGATTGGATGGGAGCTTCAGCCGGCACTGAAGGTCTGCATCACCTCTGGACTTTCGAGGAAGGAAATTGAGAGAGCTGGAACAACCATTCGTCATGCTATTACCAAAGTCATGAATAAAAGGCGATAGCGGATTCCCGTCACTTCTTCTGTGCCATTATTATCTAATCAGGACACCATAGAATAAGACTTTTTCTGTTTTCACGTTTCTTCCATGTCTCCCCTCTGACTAATTCCCTTAGAACCTAGGTCCAGATGGAGGCTTGCCATTTCCAATCTCAATCATCCAGCCATGGACAAATCAGCATCATCTCGTGTCGGGATGCAAAGCGGCTCTCAAGCGCCCTACCAATGCGCGTTTCAAGGATGATCCAATCTTCCATTGTTACCATTCGACCACTCCTCTGCAAGACACTAGAAGCCAGCGAGCACCCTTGGTGTCGCGAGATTATCGCGATTTGTGAGCAAGAAGCCATCATGCGATGCGCGAGTCACGACGTCCAAGCCGGGAATGCGACTGAAGCCGCGTGGACCTCATACAAACCTCTCAATCTTGTTGCCCAAGCCTCCAATTTTTCACGCCTCCTCCGAACCTTTATCTAGTCTTTCAAGAATGATTTTGCTTCATTGGGAGGGGAGAGGTAAGTAATCCTTTTGAACCTCTACAGTAGCACCGCGGTCACATCCTCGCATGCAGGCGCAAGGGGTGGCGTGGGAGTATCATCAACGTCGCAAGGAGGCAATATGAAACCCCAAGCTCATCCACAGGCCTTCGACTAACTTCCACTTTTTCGTTCTGCGCTCCTTTCTATCTTTCTATTCTTATTAATAGCAGCGTAACATTGCGAAAAAGTGATAGTATTGGGTGGAGCGCGCGATGATCACGATCATTCACATTCCTTACCACTAACAGAAACGGACACGACGCTTGAATGCCAGACAACGCAGCAGCTTTTCGCATCGGGCCACTTTCTTTCATACTTGTTCTGTGGTGACAAAAGCCTTAGATGTGGAGGTTCTTTGCTTGCTTGTTTACATACCAATATTGGCGACCATCTCGGACATTCCTCATGATACCCTCTTGCTAATACTCCAGTATCGTCAGAGTATTTACAATTCATATTCACGGCCTAGTGCCGCCCTACACTCCTTCAGATCCCTCGCGAATCACTACTAAGATGAAGGCTGGACTCTTTTTGGTAGTACACTTTATATTGCTGCCACTGGCCGCAACACAACCTCAGCGTACGAGTACCTCCACATGCTGAGACCTAAAGCCGAAAGCTAATATGGGACAAATAGAGCCATTCTGGCGACGTATTTCACATCGCCACCATGCGAAGCGCCACGAGTCTTCCTGCCCAACCGACGCGGACATCGTTACATCCACGGCTACTGCGATAGACTCTGTTACCTACCAATACGAAGACGTTGTTGTGTATGTCGATGACTCCAACAAGCCGATCTCCACTACGACCATCTACAGGAATATACTGGCGTCCACCCAAACTCCAGCACCCTCGTCAACTCCCGCAACGTCACCGGCTCTAGAACCGGCTGCATCTCATTCTTCATCCTCGCAGGCTTCGCCACCACCTCCCCCAGTCTCATCCTCTGCTGCCATTGCACCAGCACCAGCACCAGCACCAGCTCCTGCACCCGCGACCAATGAAGCGGAGGAGAAATTAGCAGAACACCGTAAACCTTCGCAGGTAAGTTCAGCGCCGCCACCGCCAGCCGCCTCAAGCTCCCCGGCAGCCCCTGTCAGTTCTGGAGGCTCTGGAGGGAGCGCGTCTAGCGGACCTGGTTTTGGTTCAGCCATTTCTTATACACCTTACAACTGTGATAATTCGTGCAAGTCTGCGCAACAAGTGGCAACAGATCTACAGCAAGTCACCGGCTATCAAGTCATTCGTCTCTATGGCACAGACTGTAATCAGGTAGCCAACGTGATCGCGGCCACGAAAGGCAACGTGAAACTCTTCCTGGGAATTTTCGATATCAATTCTATTCAGAATGAAGTCCAAACCATATCATCCGCAGTCAAGGGAAAATGGGGGATTGTGAACACTGTCAATGTTGGCAATGAGCTTGTCAACGGTGGAGGAGCAACAGCTGCACAGGTCACGGCAGCGATTGGAACGGCGAGATCCGCATTAAAGGCCGTCGGCTACAGTGGACCGGTCGTCACCGTCGATACTATGGTGGCTATGAAGGCCAATCCTGAGCTTTGTACCGCCTCCGACTTCTGTGCCATCAATTGTCACGCATTCTTTGACGGAAACACCCTTCCCTCCGGAGCTGGCGCCTTCGTGAAAGGCTGGGCACAGCAGGTCTCGGACGCTGCAGGGGGCAAGACTGTTGTTGTCACGGAGAGCGGATGGCCGACTCTAGGAGGCAGTAACAAGCTAGCGGCGCCCTCCCAAGAGAATCACGACACAGCGATCGCGAGCTTGAAGTCTTCGTTTGGAGGCGGAACGAATCTAATTCTATATGGGATGTATAACGACTGCTGGAAGAAGGACGGTCCGACAACCCATGGTGCCGAGGTACGTGAATATTCCTTATCACTATGATGTTGAATCCCTGATGCGGCCGAATCTTTCTTTACTGACTTGATTGGGTTTCACAGAAGTTTTGGGGTATCCACGGCAACGCTCCTTCTGCTTGAGGACATCAATAGTACTACCCCCGAATATGCTACGTCGCTCCTGCCTTGATATCTGGATATGAATTCTTTCATCCCTTCGAAGTGGTGAGCAGTTTAAGGCTGAGCGTATGTGAGACGAATGAAGCGTCGCGATAGCGGCTGTGGCGGTGGTTCAGATCGACTCTACACCTTTTCTTCTGCAATGATATCCATCGCCTTCTATTTCAGCCAATTGATCCGTGGGCTTGCGCCTCATTTGGCGGGGATTGTCGTTTGCCGGTACATACTTCTGGGAAATGGCTTAATGTAACTATAACCATTTGATTTGACGGCGCGCTCCATTTCAAAATCAAATCAACGTGACTGGCCACGTTCAGCATCTTACATGCTGCTTCCATGCTTTTAGCCGAGGATAGGAGGCCAGAGAGAATTCTTGCTTTTTTGCTTCTCGACCTGCTCCAGACAAGCACAGGTTGGGGCTATGACCCCCAAAGACTACCGCGTGACCCCTTAATTATCCTCATTGCTTGCATCATCCAGGGTCAGGGAATTTGACTTTTTAGGGTTCTTAGTACCATACTGTGCATCATGACCTACCAATCCGAAACTTGAAATGACGCTTCGCCTTGGACTTCAAATGGGCTCTTCTCGACGCCCATCGCCGTTTCCACCTCATCATTGCCTGCGGCTAAGGCAGCTCCATTTCCTGCCCTGATGACTGCGGTATCGGATCCCCCAATATCGTCCGTTCTTTCGTCGTCTCGTCTCCCATCGTCTGCGGACCGACTTGGTGTCTTGACTCCCGGCTTCGATGTTTGTGCCGCCACTTCAACCATACTCAGACTGCTCTCCATCCCACTCGGTATGCTCACACTTAAAAGTCGTTGCTTCATCTTCGTAGGAGTCCTGGGGCTCTCCTCCTGTTGTAGCCAGCTTACCCTTCCGCATCTACCTACGAGACGTTTTGTTGTCTCGTCCACGGCGCCGAAATGGTGATTGCCATCTTCTGCCATCATTGCCAGCAGCCTGACCAATTCATGTTGTTTGTAGTGTGGTGGATGCTTGAGTTGCGTATGTGCTAGCAGCGGGTAGAGAACGCGAAGGTAGGTGTGTCGGAGCGCTGTTGACGATGGAGGAAGGTCAAGAAGATTTCGGAGGATGATATCAAGGAGGACGTGGAGATCGTTGGTGTAGAAGTACTCATATGTGGTGGGTGTGGTGAACAAAAGGTATAGAAGCTTAAGAATGAGCAGTTGGAGGGAGGTTTCGTTCTCGCGGTTGAGGAGGAGAATAATATTCTCGCCGAAGGTTTTGTAGGAAGAGCCGTGAGTTGAGAGAACTTTGATCACCTTATTTGTAAGTTGGGATATTGGGGAGGAAGTTTGGGTGGGAGAGGGATCGTGAGCGGAAACCATGTATTGTTCGTTTAGGATGAGCTGGACGAGCGATAAGCACGATCTTCATGGTGCAGCGGAGCATCTTACCAAGACTCGAATAATTGGATAGTGATATGGATCATTTACGTCGTCTGAGAGCCCCTCAATGATCTGGAACATGTATACAATGAACTCGTCCTCGATTAGTACTGTGGGTTCTGGTTAGCAGCACATTTAATCTTGCCGCATCCCAAGAGATGCCCACTCAGATCCTCCATCCGTAAACGCTGTATCCGAGACATCTCATAGAGTACATCCAGCATCATTCGATGAAGGCCAGTATCGTCGTCCACCTTGTCTTGTATTAATTCGAGGAGCCTTGGGAATACGCCTTCCTCATTCATCATCTCAAACGTAATGTCGTTCTGGCGACCATCAAAAAGGAGGAAGGCTATGATGATGTGGAGTGTATCTGGGGAGTCTTCCTACGCAGCCTTCGTTAATGGCGGTGGGCGGTGTGTCTCGAGGATTCGACGTACCTGCAGCACGCTGCAGACGATCTGCTGCCGGACATAGTCCTTATGCGCAGCGAAGAGCGAAGACTCAAGAAGCCGGTAGGAGCAGCGGGCGATATCATACTCAGTGTGTACGTATTCTCCTGTGCAACCCACAATCAATACCACATTCCCCCACAATCGCGGGGCATGGTAGGCGGACCTTTATAGCTGGTGGTGAAGGTCAGATAGGACCTCAGAGCATTGTCAATGAGCTCATGGGAGTGGCATTGTGCTGAGACAATCTCTTCCAATTCTAGGATGCCTTTAGTCAGTCATACTGTGGGGGTGGTACGGCGGGGGCAAGCTGGCTTACACACCGTCCCAGAATTGCTGCTCGTTGTCTAAGGTATAGGCGACCTGGAACTCCATTGCCCAGATGCCGAATCAGCATGGTCGAAAGGTTTGGACAAAAAATGCTATTCAATCTCTACCCGCTGGGTTGAGTCGAAGTTGGAGGTTGTCCAGTGGGAAACACCAGGGACTAATCTATGACGGCACTAAGGAATACGACAAAATGCTCGCCAAACGCCCGGACGCTCTTGAGCAACCTTCCGTCGATTATTACGTTACCTTGAGAGTGGTAGTAGTACATTGCATATCTAGATCATGATATAGTAAGATTAACAAAGTGGGCGCTGAAACAACCACCCTTGCCGTAGGTCCAAACGCCATCCATATGCAGTATGCTGTATGTACCCGTTATTCAGAACCTTTGAGAGTGCTGGGAAGAACGGAGCTCGCTCATGGCATGACACTTGTCTTGGGTCTCTTGAATGGATGTGCTTCCGTGTTCCTATCCTAGCGTTAGCAATCTGCCCACACTGCGAGAAAACAGTCTAATACTTACAGCACGTAGTCATCCAGACTGACCAAGCTCGGCTCGCTGAACAACAGATAAAAGTACTTTAAAGTCTCGGCCAGCCAAAACGACTCCATCTCATCAGCCGCTGCAGGCTTCTCGCTCGTCACATCGTTGATAGCTGAAGCGCCGAAGGTTGCATTTGTGTATTTCTCGACAGCTTTGAACATCTCCCAGCCCTTATCAAGCCAGTAAACGTCGCCGGTGGCGCGGAACATGATGAACACTGATTCAATGGCTTCAGGTCTATCACAATATGAGCATTCGAGATTTCGGAATTACAGGATTTGCGGAAAGAGAGGTGTTACCTGAGGAGATATCTAGCACCCGTCACTTTGGTCATCCCTTTTGGCAGTCTCTCATCTCTTATTCTTGCCTGGACAAATTCCTCGTGCGTTAGGATTGTGGGCGGAATATACGGAGGGGCTTGAGGTACAGGATGTGCGGCAGCAAGAGTGCCATTGGTGGCGTTCTTCGACGACGGTGTATTATTTTGTTGCATTGTGGTTGGAGGAGGTCCAGTAGTCGTTTTGTCAGCAGCAGCTTCTTGGTTTGCCTCCGTAATCGGTGCAGCAGTACTTGCTTTTGTTGATTCCATTGGGAGTGCAGCAGCTGCTGTGTCCTTCACTATATCTAATGGAACAGCAGCAGCAGGCGGCGCTATGTCTCCAAGTTGCCTCTTTATTCGTGATTTTGGCAGTACAGCATTGCCCGCTGGTGGCGACACTGGCTGTTCGGTATCTGCACCCCCAGCTGGCAGAGACACAGGTTGCTCCGCACTCTGTTCAGCCGCAGGTGGCGCCGGCCTACCAAGAATGCCTTCGGTTGATTGGAACATGGTATTGTCCACCTTCAGTTGGGCTGATGCTACTCCTCCGCCAGCTCTATCTTCTACAGGCTGTGACGTGAATTTCTCGGGTGCAGAATCGACTGGGCCAGGGGCAGGTTCAACTGGGAACGTTGCCCCTTCTGTCTCTTTGGCAGCCGCTAGAACAACTTGTTGGTCCGCAATTTGTGCAAGTCTAGTCTTCTCCCGCGAGTCCCCATATGGGTCCAACTTTTCGTGGTAATACGTTTCATCCCAAGAGCATTCGGCCAGATCTGGGCATGGCACAAGCAGGAAAGTCTCAGGCATTATGCCTGTTGTAGTTGCTTCGTAAGCCCAAACGCAGCCATCGGTGAGCTCCTTGGCGATCTTCATATCGCCTTCACGACCAAAAATCTTAGCACCCACGGCATACATGCCCCCAGCAAAGCAACCCAGATGGCTTCCTTCTGGTTTCAAATCCCCAGCATTGGTCATGTCCGAGACTCTGGCTAATCCGGGATAGAGAATGCGTCGTTTGTTATCAGGAATCATTGCACGATACAATAATTCATTAGTGATGGTATCAGCAGCTGCCTCATATATGGTTCGATACTGGTCTTCCAAGCCCCCAAGAAGTATGTACTCCTTCGGTAGATACTCATACGTAGAATCTGCCTGCCCACCAATCCCAAATTGTTCGCTTGTAGTGAATGGTGGCGAGGCCAAACCTTGGGGCTCACACTCTGGGGGCTTTGATGTACTACTTTCTTGAGAGTCCAGGCCAGGCTTGTCATCGGTCTCCCTCTTGCCTAGAGCACCATTGAGGCTAGTAGTAGGAGGGGACGATGAAGCAGCCCCTGCAGCACTAGCTGAAGCACCTTGGGGATTGGCTGTAGCTAGGTTTGGAGTGTTCCGAGCGGGTGGATTGTTATTCTCGAGTCCATTTCCAACCACGGGTGATGCAGCACCCACTGGCTTTGCTGCTGATCCTTTGGCAATTTCGTCACTGATGCCTTGACCACTTGGACTGCTTGTCTCAACCTCCTCAGGGATGGCTTTCGGTGTAGACCCTCCGTCGAACACCTTAGGCGCCTTAGCAACTTCACTTTCATGAACACCAAGTTGCTTGGAATTCGTGGCGCCATCAACTGCAGTATGGTCATAGGCCGTCTGAGGCGTAACAGCGGGCTTCTTGCAGCCGGAGGCATCTACATTCATGGGCCACAGGCCTGGCATCCTGGTATTGTTCTGCCAGATCTCAAACTCGTTCGTGATCCGAGCAATCGCATCGTAATACTTGTCTTCCTTGGTGATCTGTGCAAGCCTCGTAAACTCCAATGAAAGCGAACCTAGCTCGGCAAGAACGACTCTTGTCTTCGCTCGATGGGGCTGGGAAGCGAACGTAGGCTTCCAGAGATAGAAAGTCATTGGCATTCGGTTCGGCGTATCGAATGCACCCATGAGGATGTCTGCAAGCTCTACGGCTTTGTCCAAGAGAATCCTGTGGGCACCCTCACTGATGTCGTACGCAGCGACCAGTCCTCCAAGATACCGAATGACCGTCTCGAACAGAGGGATATCGTTCCTCGGGCTTGTGGTGAAGTCTATGTCTTTGACCGCCTCTACGGCCTCTTCAAATTCTTCTTTAAGGCCCATCATGTACAGCGTGTCGAGCGAATCCACCAATGTCGCACCCCAAGCACAGAATGGATTACGATATTTGCCGGACACTGGGGACAACTCATCCTGCATCCATGCCTTCTTCTTGTAGCCCGCCCATGAAAATGAGAATACTTCTCGTATCACATCTCTCTTCCTCTCTCGAGATGCCTTTTCTTCGCTGGTTTCCGGGGCAAATTCGTGTTGGATCTTGGGAATTGCTTTGGGCTTTCCTGTAGGTAGTTGTATGAGAAGCTCCGTAGGTACCGGGAAATGTTCGGGTATTTGACTCCAATGAATCTTGGGAATACTTGTGTCCGCAATAATTTCCAGTCTACCACCTCCTCCATCAGTAATTGGGTCTGCTGGGCCTGTGTGGGGCTTCGAAGTTTTGTTTGTTGAGGTAGAACCGATGGGCGGCGCAGGCTTCGCAGCTGGCGTAGCCTTGGGATTGAAGCCGTCCTTGTCGTCTTTCGCCGATGATTGAGCGGCCTTTGAGGGTTTTGCTGGTCCATCTAATTTCTCAGCAATTGCAGGAGCCTGACTGTGTTTCGAGGATCCGTCTGGCTTCGTGACGATTGCGGGGGCTTGACTCTGTTTTGCAGTCCCAGAGTCTGCTAGACTAGAGGCAGCTATGGGTACTTTGAAATCTGAAGTGTCCTCAGCGCTCGTTGTTGGCGGAACCGAGGATTCGACCTTCTGCCCAAATTTCTTCAAACCTTCGACACTTGCTGCGCCTGCGCTCCCGAGATCTCTTAAACTTGTAAAATGGTATAATGCTCCAATGGCAATGAACGCGAATATGATGAAAACTCTGTATCGCCGCATTCGAAACATGGTGGACAGTAGAAATGGTCTCGTGCACCTAAGTGGCACGCCGAGGGACAACGCGCCTGGCGGCCAAGATGATCCAACACCAAAGATCACCTTCAGCGAATGCTTCCCATTGATGCTGGCTCGAGTGTATATCGGGACATACCCGAATGGTCAAATTTGGGGGAAGATAATGCCGATTGATTCATTGGATTAGACTGATCTAAAGCGGACGTCTCCTTTTCTGTCTTGGACTCGCACCGGCGCTTCTTGGCCCTCGGCCCCTGGCCATGGCGCATCACGAGAGTACCTACCACTCTACCCACCCACGCCACCTACAATGCAGCGCTACGCCACACATCCTCTTAACTTGTCGGTGTCGGGTGTCATCCTTACAGCCAAGGAGACCATATATGGTGCGGCATTTGAGCTACATACTTACACACCATTCAGCATGTGTGTAGTCTGTTCGCTCTGATGGCCTGAAGGAGATACCAAAATTCCTGTCCAACCTATCGCCTCGTAGCTGCGGCGCGCGGACGGCCTCGCATTCATGGTTTAGTTCAGATTTAGATCATTGTTTGTGGGGTATCTATTCTATTCATGATCGAGCGAGACGTGGCTGATGTACAGTGTAATCTTGACGAATACCCCGCCGTTTTCTCTTTACTCAGACTGCTCACCCTTCACCTTCACCTGGTCCGGGGCCTTGTTGGCGTCCACCGCCCATACGCGCTTTGAGCAACTCATCGCACAAGAGGAGGTTGGATGCAATGCCTGAACTGGAAGCGATGCAATTTCGCAAGACACGAAACGAATCGTAGATTCCTTCCTGTATGGGATCCATAGGTTCACCTGTCATCAGGTTAAGTCCAACAATGTTACCTTCTACTTGCTCATCTTGCAGGGCAGCAACTGTGGTAGAATGTTAGCAGGAAGAGCTGCTAGTCAGAATTAAGAGGACCTACGGCTGTCTTGTACATCGTGGCCTGAATTGGCGGCAAGTGTCTTTGGGATCACCAAGAGAGCGTCGGCGAAAGCTGAAACACCGTACTTCGCCTTGCCCTTCACCTGCCTCCTGAAGTCCTCCCTAGAAAGGTGTGCAGCGCATGCTATTTGGAATGCACCTGCGCCAGGCACAACACTCTTATCTACAATCATATTGTACACACTTCGCAGTCCGTCACGGACAGCGTCAGTGATCTGCATGATCGTGTGTGCATTGGGACCCTTGATAAGAAGCGTAACCGATTTGGGATCTTTCACGTCCTCCTGTAGGTTTTTGGTAAGCGGGTCTTGCCTCACTCCAAACCAAAGGAACTCACGATGAAGGTATACTTTTCTTCTCCTAATTGGTGCTCATAAACAAGCCCAGCCCAGCCGAGGATATCTGGTGTCAGGTCATCGACACTATTCATCGCGGTGCCGCCGCAGACAAGCTGTAGTCTTTCCATGTTTCTCCTCTTAGCTCTCCGGAGCGCGAAGATACCATTCTTGACCAACACGTCGAGACTTAGAGGGTCGATGCCCTTCTGGTTTATTACAACGAATCCTCTCTTCGAATCATTCCCACAGACTTCCCTTTTAAGCTCAACAATTTTGCGAAGCTTGTCGTCCACGAATCTCCTCTCGCTCTCGACGAGCTTCTCGCGTTGGTCTGCACTCGAATAGTAAAAGCCTGAATTCACCTCCGACTTTTCATACTCTAGACTAACGTTTAAGGTGAGAATGAAGGCATTCTCTACTCGCTTCGGCATGTCTGGATGTCGAGCCCCATGGTCTAACGCCAGTCCGCGGATGAGAGATGTGTCTGAGGCTGTCCTATGTTGCATCTTCATGATCTCTATCATGAAAAGATCGGGCTTGGCGGGAGGGTGGTAGATGGAGAGGACGGCATCGACGATAGCTGGAGTAAGCTTCTCGGCTAGTGTACCGTTCAGTTTGGTGGCGAGCGAGGTGCGGGCGACAGACAATAAGAGCTCCCGATCAACCTCTTTTTGCAACTTGAACGTGTCGAGAAACTGTAGTGATGGGAATTCAGCCTGTCGTCCCTCATGGAGCCTGGGATCCTTACCTTCAGAGTCTCGTCTTTCGCAATTTCGTAGCCGTCGACAATGATCCGAGGGTGCAGACCCTCGGATATGTATCTGTCCGCCTGTTTTAATAGCTCTCCCACCATTAATACCACGGAAGTTGTGCCGTCTCCAGTAATATCATCTTGTGCGGTTGCTGCTCTTGCAATCATTACTGCGGTAGGGTTCTGGATTTGCATTTCTCTGAGCAAGACGTTCCCATCCTTGGTCAATTTAATAGCTCCAGCTCCATCGACTAGCATCTTGATTGTCCCTGTGGGACCCAGATTTGACTTCAGAACATCTTGTAATCCTTCCCCAGCGGAGATGTTAACTTTCAAAGCCTCACCGCGCCGTCTTGATTCCGCCTTAGGGTTCAGAAGCTGTGCGGCAGACATCCTGCTGTCTTGATTGTTGCCGGAAGACTCAAAGCGGGATACAGGCTGTATCAAGGGTGGAGTGCTCAAGGCTGAGAGTAGTAGTTAGTAATGTACATAATCACAAAATTTACCTACTTTAAGTAAGGTAAACGCGCGCTGGACCCTAAAGAACGCGAGCCTGGAGTAGCGCCAACGGCGCCAGAAAATAAGCGAGTCTTTAGTGCCGCAAGCTCTGCTGTGCAGCCTGTGCTTGAGTACGTTATGTTGTACTGAAGCTTCAAAATCCCTGTGTCAAGCTCCTCACCCCTTAGAAATCCGATCGATTCAGTCTTCTAAATTTCGTCCAGGCAAATGCGTTTTATTGGTATCACCGAAGTCCCATCGTCTGATCGCTAAGACCATTGCGAAAAGCCTCCAATCTCTGAGATATCCACGCGCGATGTCGATTGACTACCTGCTTCACGAGAGCAGCGTGGGATATGCTATTTTCGAAGTAGTCCACCAGCCTGACGCCGTCGGCAATCGATTAAAGGAAGTCCAGGATGCAGTCCAGGTGATCTATGGCCCCATTGACTAGACGGAGCATCACTCACAGTCGCAGGACTTGGCAAAATTTGGTAAGATGATTAAATTGGTGTCTTTTGCGCCTTTTCAAGGAGCTGCGCAAGCGTTAGAAAACGCCAATGAGGTATCGGAGGGCATAGCATCACAATTTCTCCTGTCACTCCTAGAAGTCAACCTACCCAAAGCAGGAAAAAAGAACAAAGTCACACTTGGGGTCTCCGACAAGGGCTTGGCGGGTGCCATCAAGGGTGCTTTCCCAGGTCTTGAGTGTGAGACGGGTGACACATCGGAAGTGGTATGTCACGTTTTCGCTTCGACGATCTGCTCAGTGGAATATGTATACGAGTCGCAAAACTCATTCCACGCCCACCTATACACAAGCGTTGTCTCAGAGTCATTATCACCCTCTCCAGAGGAGTCATTAACGTGTATTTTCATCCAGGTACAGGATATGCTTCGAGGGATCCGGCAGCATGCACATAAGCTGTTGAAGCAATTACAGGAAGGGGATGTCGAGCGTGCTCAACTTGGTCTAGGGCACGCTTACTCGAGAGCCAGGGTCAAGTTCAGTGTTCAAAAGGTCACTTGTTGTGTTAGTCCTGGCCGTTCACTCACTGACCTAGACCTAGAACGACAACCACATCATCCAAGCTATTGCAACTTTAGACCACCTCGATAAAGCCATCAACATGTTTTCTATGAGGGTGCGCGAGTGGTACTCCTGGTAAGACTCACCATCGGCCTGATCCCTCCCCATGTTGATCTCTTCATGAGGCGTAAGACCTACTTCAGACCAAGGTCAACCCATATTATTGTCCCATAAATTTTAATTGGGTCACGATGCGGAGATGCTGACCCCAAAATCTTCCAGGCATTTCCCAGAATTGATCAGGATCGTATCTGAGAACCATCAATACGCAAAGCTCGCTCTCTGGATCGGTGACAAGGAGAGGTTATCGGACAATGACAGAGACGAATTGGCTGCTCAAGTTGATGACGACGCCGAGATTGCTCAGAGCATCATCGACGTAGCAAGGGTTAGCATGGGCCAGAAGATATCGGAATCAGATATGGGTACGTACTCCCTGGAGCTATCGTCCCTAATTAGTCATTCCTAGGGAGCGAGTACATTTCTCTGTACGCCAGGCTACCGTTCTTGATATGTCAAGTCTTCCAAAAGGTATCCCAAAAGGCAAGACTAACTCTGAGATATGCGCAGACAATGTGACTACCTTTGCTAAAAAGGTCGTAAGCGTAAGCAATCTTTCAGATTCGTTCCTCCCAACTTCAAGTAGTGTTTCTGGTGCAGAAACTGTTCCATGAGCATTAATGCTTTATTTCCTTCAAAATGGAACATGCTAAGTCTCAAAGTTGGCAAATTACCGCAAGTCCCTACATGGCTATCTAGTAGCGAAAATGGGCATAGTAGCACCAAATCTTGGGGCACTGATAGGAGAAATCGTTGGGGCGCGCCTGATCTCGCACGCAGGGAGTTTGACAAGTCTTTCGAAATACCCAGCATCGACTGTACAGATTCTCGGCGCCGAAAAAGCCCTGTTCCGTGCATTGAAGACGAAAGGGAACACGCCCAAATACGGGTTGATCTACCATTCATCTTTTATTGGTAAGGCTGGTCAAAAGAATAAGGGGCGAATATCACGGTTTTTGGCAAATAAATGCTCCATTGCCTCTAGGATAGATAACTTTTCAGAACAGCCAACCACGCGATTTGGCGAAGCACTCAAGGCTCAGGTTGAGGAGAGGCTGAAGTTCTACGATTCGGGAGCTCCACCTACAAAGAATGAGCTGGCTATGGTACGTGGATGCTCTAGCCAAGGTCTCTGGCAATTACCGTTGAGAACCTGGACTGACGATCCAATACAGCGTAACGCAATGGACAAAGTTCTGGGGGACATCGATGTGGAAGATCCCACAGCAGTAGTAGACAGTGATGATGAGATGGCGGATGTAGCACTGAGAGCTGTACAAAAGCAGGAGAAGCAGAAAAAAGACAAGAAGGACAAGAAGGAGTCGCAGAAGGCATCAAACAGCGACGCGGGTGCTGGGGGGGAGAAGAAGAAGAAAATGCGGAAGCATAGCGATGTCAATGGAGAGGTCGAGGGGAAGAAGGAAAAGAAGTCTAAGAAGGTCAAGTCATGATGATCTGTCATTTTTAGAAGGTATGGATATGTGTATATTGGGAAATTTGCACAGCGCCGGCCGGCTATCATTGTTCTCTATACCCACAGGAACGATCTGGCTGTGTACAAACGCTTCCAACGGCGCTCATTCCGTCAGTGGTAAATTTACTGTTTCGTGATCCTACCCTATGCCCATGATCGTCTGATCATCCAGCCTCGCCAAAATCGTAATGTCCTGTCTCTTTAGCGTGCTCCGTAGCTCCTTTCTCCCCAACGCAGGACCTCCCGCAGACGTTACACCTGATGCTGAACGCCGCGGTATCTGTGTAATAATGTCGTTTCTGCAGTGTCCTACATAGTTCAACGGCCCCTTCTAAAACCACAGAGTCTACCACATCAAAGATCTTGGTGTCAAACTCCGGCGGTGCATAGGCGTGTTCGTGTGGCGCGTGGGAAGGGCTTAAGGCAATGGTATCGTAGTGGATCCCCGAATACACCAAAATACACCTTGTCGACTTCCCTTCGTTGAACCGATCTGTCCGCAGCGTCTGCACATCGATCGAGCAGATTTCCATATCGAAATGCCTGCTCAGGATGTCCAACTCTATCGCTCCGCCCCATGCATCTTCCTTCTGTATCCACCTGCAATAATCATCTGGGTCTTTCTCAAGCACAACACTGCTGTACGTTTCGGGGTGAGACTGGATGTACTGCGCTATTATTGAGCGCAGTTCGTGCATGGAGTCTATGCCTGTGCCAAAGAAGGCTGTGGAAAAGGCGCGGAAGAGGCAAGAGTTGTCGTCAGGCATTATACGCAGGATAAGGGTGGATGAATGCGTTAGAAGTGGGAGTTCAGGGGCGTCCATGTTCTGCGAGGTTGGCTTGCGGCTAAGAGAGAGAGGTTTGGAGGGCTTTGGAGCTGGAGTGGAAGGGGCGGTGCCGACGCCTGCAAAGGAAAAAGCAGATGTTGTTGTGGAGGTGCCGTTGGCAAGAGAGGCGTTGCTGCCGGGATCTGGTGGTTTCCGGCCAACTTCAACAGAGGGAATATGCTTATTCGGGCCAATAGTGGTCGCGCTCACGATTATTTGCTCACCGTCAAGCTTGATTCCTATCTCCGATAATGGGGTCGCCGCATCATAATCCTTGATCGGTAAGGGTTTCGGTGGATAGCCATACTTGAGGTCAAATGCCGGGATAGACGTTTTTTCTGTTACTTGGGACTGCAAATCCCCAACGGTGGCTGTTTCTGCAAGACTGATTGTAGCTTGGCCAGCTGGTCCACGAATTCTGAGCCTCATCTAACAGTCAATATACAAGTAAGGCACTGTTCACCATCAAGTAGCTTCTAGAGCATATACAGAGTGCGGCGTTCTTCAACAACCAGTCCGTGTCTCACGGTAAGTCACACCTAGCAATGGCTAACTTGCTGGGGTCTCACGGCGGGTAGACTAGCCTCAGCTAGACTCAGCGCCAGCTCACGAAATGAGATCAGAGATGCGGTACTCCGTACTTAAATCGAAATTAAGTACTTTAGCGTAATCACGGCGGACCGTAGCCGACTACCTCGAGGCGAAAACCCCAATCAAAAAGCAGGCGCTTCGAGTGACTGTTACAAAGCGCGTCTATGTTCGCTCCGGCCCATTGCTCCACTCTGCCCGAAGATCATTTACCCAGCTTTCGTCCACCAAAACCGTGCCTTAGGAAAGGTCGAGTACCAAAGGTACGATAGGACCGAACAGCCGTTGCGAGGAGCTCTATCCGCGATGCTTTGAAGACTTGAGGCAGAACGCGAGTGCAACCGTAGACGCTGCATAAGCTAGAAAGGTGACGGAATTAACACGTCTAGTGGAGTCGCAACGATAATTGACACTCGATCGCATTGCGCCGCTCCCAATATGGCAGAGCCCACGTCTGCTGGCAGCCCGACGCCCATGGAAACTATTGAGACGTCCGCGCAAATCAACCTACAAGATAGCAGCGTCACGCCAGAGCAGCTCTCGGCCATGAGGCGAATTACCGAGAAGGTATACGCGTACAGAGAGCGCGATGGTCACGACCCCTCAAAATTATTTCAACGTAAGGTCAATAAGCGAATGGTGCCCGACTATTACGATGTCATCAAAGAGCCTGTCGCGCTTAGTACATTGAAGCATAAATACACGACAAAGGAATACAAGAACTTTGCGGATTTCGTCAGAGACGCTGCATTGATCTCTCACAATGCTCAGACATACAATCGGCCAGATGCAGGAGCGTACCAAGATGCTCTCACAATCAAGGGCGTCTTCGAAAAGGAATTCAAAGCGCTTGCTGATGAGGGTGTCATTTCACAAAAAGTAGCCAAACTTCCTTATTTAGGAGAATTGCCCCCAGTCGAAACCCCACTTCCGGTTGAGGAAGAAGAGGAGGACGAAGACGAAGAGGATGAGGATGAGGAAGATGAGGATGAGGAATCTGACGAAGAAGGTGGAAAGCGGAAGCGAAAACGGGGTCCTCGTTCAACAGCCGCCATTACAAAGCGTGAGGGAGGTGGCAAGGACGATGGAGGACAGAAGGGTACCGACACAGATCCTAGGAAGCGAAGAGGTCGACCACCTCGAGTCGATACTCCGATGGAGAGTAGGATCAAAAACGTGCTCAAAGCCATACGTAAATTCAAAAATGCTCAAGGTCAGATCATGATTCACCAGTTCGAGAAGCTACCGGACAAGACCGTTATGCCGGAGTACTACATCGAGATCAAAGAGCCTATGGCTGTTGAGCAAATAAAGGTACGTTTAGATGGCAGTCCAGTGATAGTTTGGTCGATCGGTCGGGCGAGTTCCTTCCCTGACCTCGTACAGCGAAAGCAAAAGCGAAAGAAATACCATTCCGTTGATCACTTTATCCGGGATATCGATGTTATGTTCAACAATGCGAAAAGCTACAATACTGATGAGAGCCATATATACAAAGACGCAGTGTATCTTCAGGTATAAGGCTCCCGTAATGAGTATCTGCGCGAGCACCTTGACTGACCCCATTGCTAGGCCGAAGCACACAAGCTCGCAGATGCAGAGAAAAAGAAGCCCGATACCGACTTCGTCATGGAAGAGGGGCGATTACCTCTACCAGGCGGCATCTTGCACAATGGCGAGCTGTGGAAGGTTGGAGATTGGATTCATATACAGAACCCCAACGATGTAACGAAGCCTATCGTGGCACAGATCTATCGAACTTGGCAAGACACTGATGGCGAAAAATGGATCAATGCATGTTGGTATTATCGACCTGAGCAGACCGTCCATCAGTTCGAAAAGCACTTCTACCCCAACGAGGTTGTCAAGACAGGACAATATCGAGATCACCGCATTGATGAAATTGTTGACCGATGTTTCGTCATGTTCACAACACGATACAGCAGGGGTCGACCTCGAGGCTTGAGTGCAGACAAAGAGGTCTATGTCTGTGACTCGAGGTACAACGAAGAGAAGCATAAGCTGAACAAGATTAAGACTTGGGCTAGCTGCTTGCCCGATGAGGTGCGAGACAAGGATTATGAGATGGATCTATTCGATGGTATCAAAAAGGTCAAGAAAGTGCCGAGTCCGATCTTGCATTTGCTCATAGAGGATGCGAAAGAGACCGATGACTTGGTAAAGCCGCGTTGGGGCGCTGACAATGCTCCACCTATCGTGGGCGCGGTTTACAAAGGGCCCAGGGATGAGAATGTAAGTTTCAGTCTTTTGCTGCCTTGTTTCTGCCACTGACGAATATTTCAGCAATCCCCACCTCCGGAAGCAACACCAACACCTCCTCCACAGCCCGAACCTCAGATATCCAAAACAGTCGTCAACAACATGCCCAACTACGACACACCTAATTATCGTAGGGATAGTCAAGGTGACACGATGATGGGAGGTACTTTCAATCAATCATCGACAACGGGTGCCACTCCCTCGCACAACAGCCACGCACAAGGCTATGGTGCGTCGCTACCACAATATCATCAACACTCCGCTTCCCCCGCCCCAATCCAGCATCCTCATCAATACGCTCAACAATCTTCGAGCACTTACACGCAACCCCAGCATGTGGCCACTCCATCTCACCCTAACCACTATTCTGCCCCTGCTAGCCGATATGTACCACCGGTCAATCAGCGACTTCCTGGCGCCAGTATCAATGCACTCCGTCCCCAGGAGATATACCATCTTCCTGAGAATGCCAATTTAGCTATTCCGGAAGAGACTCGCAATCAATTCCAGCAAGATGCGCACGGACATGTACTCTTCTGGACTGCACCACCTGTCGAAACGCTTGCACCAGTGAAGCCGGGTTCCGCTATCGGACATACCGCTCGCTATCTGGCCGATAAACTCCGATCGAAGACAGCAGCTAGGGGGAAGCGAAAGGCTGATGGGTTACCGGCAGAAGAGGAGGACCAGCCGGATCGTGAAGCCAAGACAGCCAACCATGGTGTTGACGACGTCACGCAGCAACAGATCGAGGAGCTGAAAGTCAAAGCACTCTGGAAATGGAACGAACAGCTCCAGGCCAGTACTGACAACATCTACAAGAAACTCTACGGTCAACATTGGGAGGAAGGCAAGAAGTACGAGTTAGAGAAGTTAGCCAGGAAGCAGGCCGACCATCGAAAGCATGAAGACGAGCTCGAGAAAGCTCATGGGCAACGCATCAGCAGCTGGGAGAAAGCTCGTGCTGCCGTTACCGACTCTGGCGTTTACAGGGACGACTTCGATCCACGATATTGAAACGGCAAGTACTGGCGATGACATTCATTTTCAGTTCCTATGGGAGAGGATTCATGCCTTTTCATATACCGTAGCGGTCTTTCGCCTCGAAAGGACGATCTTGGGCGGCTTCTGCTCTAGGGAGCTACTCTGATTTAGCATAGATACCCCCTGTGAAAGCATATCGTATTGCAATTAGACACGCATTGTGTCTTTGCTACTTCCAGTTGCGGTGCGCCTTGCGCCGTCATTCACACGCGGCCTGGTGTACGTTTTGAGTGCTTTCCAAGACGTGGCGGAAGCCTTCACTGTGATCAATTGCCGGCGACCCAGGAGCCACGAATGCTTTTGCACAATATCAGCGTTTCTCTAGATACCACGCAAAACTCATAGCAGACAAGTACGACAGGTCGGAAAGGGCCTTGTATGAGCTAGTAATTCCTAGGCATGGTATCATTCATGCAAACCCTTGAAATATACAGGGGAGGAGACAGCATCAGATGCATCAAAAATAACGCTTGCTACCAGTGCTATGCTCATTCAACATCACAGTCCGCTTGTTTCGAATGCTATGCCGACAGTGAATGCTCGAAAAGAATGGTAAGCCATTCGGCCGGTAGGAACACCAGCTGCCAGTTTTGTTGTCCTTCCTTCAGAGCTGCACTCAGCCCTTCTGAGTATCCTTGCCAGACAGCTTTCCGTTAGCCTTCCCTCCGACTGTTACACTCTCCCTTCCAGCGACCTTCCCATTCGCCTTTCCAATCACCTTCAATCCATCTGCCTTCGTCTTCATTACCTCGGCTTTGCTCTTTTCATCCATCAATCCAAACAAGCCCTCTCTTCTCCTTGCCAGTCCTTCTAATTCCCTTCTCAATCTTTCCACCTCAAGCAACGCCATCTCTCTGTCCGGTGGTAGTCCTTCGAAGCCCCTCACTCTGCCCTCTAGTCCCCTTACACGTTTTTCGAGGTCCCTGACCTCTCGTTCATCGACATGGGTTGGAAGGGGCGGAAAATTCGCGCCATGTGGAGGCATCTTCTTGCGGTACTCCTCCGCTAGCTTCTTTTCCTTCTCAGTCAGTGGTTTGGATTGATGATGCTGGCAACAACAAACGGGCTCTTTGGTGGAGGGATCCCCGTTTTTCAAGTGCATGTTCGAAGCTTTCGCATTCTTTCCCGAGCTTTCCCCGTTCTTGCTGGGCATTTGCTGGTAGACATTGTCATCCTCCAAAGCGGGCCTTGACTTCGACTCGGCTTGGTTCTGCGTCTGGACCTCTTCTCCTCGTTTTAATTTGGCTAGGAAGTCTTGTGAGCGTGCTGCTTCGGCCTTCAGCTTCTGATGGAGGGCGTCGATGCGTTGGAGCTGGACTGAGAATTGGGGGTCCGTGTGAGGCGTGGGAGGCAAAGCTGTGGGGGCCATGAAGCTCCAATGCAGGGGTAGAACTAGTGTTTGGGGCGTTTGGTGCTGTAGATAGATAGAAGATCGATGTAAAGACCTCACGTGAGTGACAAAATGCTTATGTATACGAGGTTGCAAGCTCACGCGTCAATTTGCGAAGCCAATTGATAAAAGGAAGGAATCCCGACACCTGTGACTATCGTAAGGCAGGGCAGCGTTTCAGTAGTAGCGCTCAAGAAGCGACTAACGATGTCCAGAGGGAGGAAGGCTGGAGACCCATGGGATCTGACTCTGAGACGAGAAGATCGCTTCCTATCGAGATCAACACTCTGTAGCCGTCTGAGAATGAGGTGCGTAGTATGCTACATAGGCTCGATTATATCAGGCAAGCTCGCGATAAAGGAAAGGAAAATGGTTAGTGAGGACTGACCGACCTAGGAAGGAATGGAGAGGAGATTCCGCGGTCAACAAGCGCCGGAGATCTTAGTGCTGAATGGCTTGGCATCCAAATAGCCGTTACTGCCACTTGGCTTCACTCTTTCTCTTTATCCTTGAGACTTCTGCCGTTCCTTGGGCTAAGAATTTACATACATCCTGATCATGGTCATCCGACTGAGCTATGTAGCTTTGCTAGCTACACTTCTCACCGCGCCCTTGGTCACTTGCCTATCCTCTTCCAATATCCCTTCAGACACCCCGATTGCCTCCCTTGTCTCCTCCGCTAAATCCAATCTCGCTCAAGGCAATGCCAATGACGCCATAACATACTTTGATGCTGCTATATTACGAGATCCAAACAACTACCTCACCATTTTTCAGCGTGGGGCAGCATACCTCTCATTAGGAAGGAATGAAAAAGCGAGCTCGGACTTTGACAAGGTTCTGACTATCAGACCCGACTTTGAAGGGGCGTTGCTGCAAAGGGCGAAGATTAAAAGTAGGAATGCAGATTGGGCTGCAGCAAAAGACGACTATGTGAGGGCGAAAAAGACAGAAAGTGCAGCCTATACACAGTTGGAGGAGGCATGGGGTTCGGCATCGCTCGCCGCGGATGCTGAGAAAGCCGGAGACTGGGAGGGATGTGTCAGTCACGCTGGGACTGCGATCATGGTCGCAAGCACTGCATTAAGCCTGCGGCAAATTAGGGCGAGATGCCGCTTCGAAAGGGGAGAGGTACTGGAGGGAGTCAGTGATCTGGCTCACGCGTTACGAATTTCCCCGTCATCGATATCGCCGCATATGCAGATATCATCAATGATGTTTTATTCAATCGGCGACACAGGCAAGGGTATCGAACAGATGCAGAAGTGTCTAAGATCGGACCCGGACTCGAAGGCTTGCAGCAAACTCTATAGACGGTTGAAGCAGCTCGGCAAGACTGTGAAACAAGTTGCCGCGCTGAAGGAAAAACGACAATTCAACAGCGCTACCAAGCTCCTAGTCGGAAGTGGTGAAGATCTCGGACTTATCAAAGAGGTGAAAGAGGACGTTCAAACAGCCAAGGAAGCTAATTACATACACCAGAAGTCTCCCAATGAGCTTTACGGTAGTCTAGTTGAGATGGCTTGCGATTTTTACCAAGAGGTCAATATATACTCATTTAAGCCTTCTGATGGAATGGACTGACAAGGTTCTCAGATGAACAACAAAAAGAAAGCTCAACCCTACTGCACCGAATCTCTTACGCTCAATCCAAATTCCCTTCCTGCCCTCATCCTCCAAGCGCAGAACCAGCTTGACGCCGAGGATTTCGAGGCTGCCATCTCCACCCTCAATACTGCCAAAGAGCACCACCCATCCGCCCAAAACATCCAATCTCTCTTCCAAACGGCCCACACTCGTCTGAAACGCTCCAAGACGAAAGACTATTACAAAGTACTTGGCGTTGCCACCGATGCCGACGATAGAACCATCAAGAGGGCCTACCGCACTGCGACGAAACAATTCCACCCAGATAAGGCGTCCGCACAGGGTATCTCGAAAGAGCAGGCGGAGAAAAAAATGGCGGATATTAATGAAGCATACGAGATACTGAGTGATCCGGAGCTGAGAGCTAGGTTCGATAGGGGCGATGATCCCAACAGTCCCGAACACCAAGGCCAGCCATTCCAGGGAAGCCCATTCGGGCAGGGAGCAGGGGGCCAGCAATTTTTCTTCAAACAAGGTGGCGGTGGTGGAGGAGGGTTCAAATTCCAAGGCGGCGGCGGTGGAGGTGGCTTTCAATTTCCTGGAGGATTCGGATTTTAGAATATCCTTTGTATCAATAGCATGGATGGAGCGAAGGAGTCGTTAGGTTCGGATGCTTGATCTTACCTTATATACTGTCCTGGAGGATCTATTGGGTACTCCGTCAACAAATATATTCAGTATTACTATTTCCTATGCGTCAATACCCTCATTCGTAGCGATATAAGACATTATTCTTGACCGTCTCCCCATTTCGCTTCATGCAATCGAAATCTCTAATTTTGCTGCAGCCATACGGCTAGTCAATGTGCAACATCGACATCAAATCTGATGATATGCGGAAAATCACCATCTAGGCGGACTTTCACTTAGGCGTACTCTGCAATGTATGGGAAACGTTAGCTTGAGTGAGAACGTCAGTAACGCGTTTGGCATGATGCTTGGTCTAGATTATCTTATTGTCTTGGCAAATCTCATGCCTTGCCTGTCCTACCCCATAGTAGTCTCGCAGTATTATATGGGGCTCCTTTCAAAGGCGTTCTCGTTCTTCCAACAACAGGTCAGGTGAATAGATAGACGCGGTCTCTGCCAACAATCTGTTAACGGGTCGCTGGCGTTGCAAGCGTTGGCGTCGACTTGGCAGAAGACGTCTTTGCAGGTGGTTCCACTTTGATGGTTTCTTTGCTTGCAGAGTGGCCTCGGTGTGCCATTTGCCCCTGGTATTTTCTGCTCGTTGACCATCAGTCTTTATGCCTGAGGACGTGGCGAGAGGTTTAGCCCAGAAAGATACACTTTCGTGCCGGCCGGTCAAAAGATTCAGTCGGTACATTCGCCGCGCAGGAGAGTGATATTACCGTCCACTCCACGCTTTTGGCTTTGTTTTTGCCTCCGCCGTGGCTTCGCAGGCCGAGCTCCTTCTAGAAAAGGAGAGGATGACTGCAGCCAGGGATTGGCCAATGCATTGGCTTTTGACTCCTACGGCTCTCCCTGCTGTGCGTCGCTCACGGCCAATGTTCTGGGACAGTCATGCACAGTGACAGGATGCTCTTCCTTCTCAAGATCTTGGACCTCGTAGTTTGGGAGGAACAAGCCTCGTTGTCTTCATGCTGTACAGTACGAGGAGATCTTCATTCTCAGCAATAGCCTTCCATACGATTTTTGCTCAACATCGATTAAGTACGGTCTATATAGCCGGTTCGCAGGAGAGCAACAGATCGAATGATGCCGCGATGCGATCGCAAGGGCTCATGCTGAGTATGAACATCAGTCTCGTTGTCATCCAAATCTTATAATCGCAGGGTAATATGTCCTGAATCGAAGTCATGATTCCCGGAAGACTGGCCGACACTGTTGCTGTGATGGTGGGTTGATAGTCGTGATGCCTGCCTTCTAGAAGAGTAGCACGGAAGGACTGACATGATTCCTGAGTCCAGCGCCGTTTGCTGTAAGGGCACTATTGAACTCTTGCTCAGACTGAGCTTGTGGTGAGCATCCTTAGGTTTTAGGAACTTAGTTTGCTGGATCACGACCTCAACGTGTGGTAATTTGAATTCTAATCCCTGGGTGTCCGTCCACAAAGGGATAAGACCATACATGACTCCATCTCAGACATTGATCTTTCTGGCTAGCTTTGTACAATGCTAAAGCGCTCGATCTCGCGCCCGGATTTGCCACGGTGGTCCAGACTCCATAGTACTGGTATCCGAAAGAAACCTTCGCGGTCATAGACAGGAGCCTGTTTGGAGAAGATTCCGGGTTCACGCACGTCGAATGCGCCTTGTCTGGTACGCTCATCCCAAGCCTGTATTCCACTGCGAGCTTGTGTAGAAAGTTCATGATAGTATGAATCCAAGTCTCATGGATCCGGACGATATCAGCGCCGTTGATCAATTCCTATTGGATGAAAAGCCTCGGCGTTGAGATCTTGGATATGTTCACTGCTCCTGTAGATCAAATGTCCCGAGTCATTGGGAGGAATGTCAGGTACTGATACTCTGAATACAACGTTTTCTCCTTTCTGAAGGCCTCGATCCTCGGGTAGTCTGTCGATACCGCGAATGTGCTCCATATTTGGGTATTGACCGCCTGATTTTGTATGAGTACATTTATATGAGAAAGGTCAGTCTAGCGGACAATCATATCAACGATATCCCCAAGGTTGCGGATACTCTGCTAAAGTTTGGATCCTTCAGGTAGCGTTAGGACTTCATGGCTAAGATGACATCGTCGGAAGTGATATCCTTCATCTTAGACAATTCAGCTTGGTAGCTTGCTATGCATAAGAACGAAACTTGGCATACTTGATAGGACTTGCAGTAAAACCCCTTGAACCAAGAATTTATTTGCGTGCACATAGAGAAACGCAAGGTGGATATGCGATGTGAGTGATTCTTGGAGGCTCGTCGGATTCCTTGATTAATATTCCTATCTTTGAAAGCATCGACGCTCGACATAAGCCGGCGGATGTTCAGATCCCTTGAAACGCCTCGCTATGAAAATCGCTCCATGCACTGCAGCGGCGTAGCAAAATGCCAAGCGAATGCAATGGACCTCTATACAGAATGCCCAGTCCCATATGTACCGTTGAAGCGAATGTGATATATAGGAAAAAGCGAATGTCCAGCAAACGGGTTGGGATACCGAGCCTTACACAGCAAGGCAGCTTTAGGACGCTGCCTACCGGATTATTAATTACATAAATCGAGTCGGTTGTATCCAAAGAACTAGCCAACACTTTGTACAATGCAGTGGGTGCAGGTGTAGAGTCCTCGACGAAAGACGTATGCCTTTGCCCGATCGTTCCGTAATCATGATCGTTAATCATTAGCAGGTGGCCTCAACCAGGTGTTGATACCTAGAGTGTCTTAGGTAAACCAAGTGTCTGATTCTCATCGCTGAGCTTCAGTGTCGCAATGCTGCGAAGCCAGTATTTCCCCATCCCATCCAGGGATGCCATTGTCCACCGGACTTCGGGAACCAGAAGACACCGAGGACGATGAGCCGAGTGTCCATTCTTCGGCATCTTCTGGGCCCGGCTCGCCCCCTGCCAGTGCATATCCCTTCTCTGATGGATCGTCGCCAAACTCTGCGTAGTCGTAGTCCCAACGGAACATCTTGTCTAATTGTTGGCGCGGCAGAAACTTGGATTTGACAACGAAAAATATGACTCCGGATAATAAGCTACCTCCCACAAGATCCACCGCGTAGTGGTGAGAGAGATACATCGTCGCCCACCACAACCACAATGTATATACCACAAAGAGAGGTGTGAGGCGGGGGAACACATGGCTCATGAAAAGGGCTTCCATCACAGCGCTGCCAGCATGTAAAGAGGGGAAAGCTCCAAAAACCATTGGGGACCCCGTGAATGTAGGGGTGTACAACGCGATCCCGAACAATTCATCAATAGCCGCCAGTCCTGCAGGTGACCCCTTGATCGTGTAATTTGCGGGAACAAGCCCGTACATATTTTCATACCATGGTGCCGAGCATGGAACTGTCAGCTGGATCGCCACCCCAATCAAATTCATCCAGCCAAAACTCCTGGCGAACATCGGGACTGTCCCTGGAGCGGCAAAGAGGAACATGATCCCTGAGCAGACAACTGGCGCCCCAAAATGGATGATCCCATACGGTAGCCATGCCACGATGCTGAGGAAGGTACTCTTGTGGGCAGATAAAATATTACTGAGATTGGCGCCATAGAATATGTTTTCAAGGGAGGGTAGGACTCGCACCCAAATTGGTGGACGCCACGTGCTTGGGATGAATCTGCAATGCCAATGGGTCAGCTTTGTGTATTGTGGAATGCGCGTTTCGTGCTTCATCCGGCATAGTCCGGAATATCCGCCCTGCCGATAGCAGAGCGGAGGCAGCAAGCGCAAAGAAAAAGAATCTCACCCGCAAGCATAAAAGAAGATCAGCCACGACCATATCGCCAGAGACGGGAGGAGAAATTGTCGGGAGACGGGTAGGATCAGGGCAGTGATTATGATCGTTGATATGGCGGTCTTGACGAGAGGGCCTGGTGAAGGGATGATGCATAATGAGAAGATGCCCAGTATCATGAGTATCAAGTATTGCCCATCATAGACAGACCATTTATGCTCAGCTAGAGAGCGCAAAGTGTCTCGAGGATTGTAGGAAGTTTGAAGGTGGGTAAAAGTATTGGAAGAAGGTGACTGTCTGCTCCGTATCTTCGACCGCAACTTTCGCCGTATGCGATGTGGTATCGGATTTGGTATTGAGAGCGGCCATGAGAACCCCAATCTGACAGGCGAATATGATTGTTGGGAGTCTCTCCTCGAGCCAAAGGTGGTCTTCAGCATGATCGGGCCCGCCGAAGCAAAGCCTTGGAGGCGGTGGACCTCCTCCTCTTGCCTTGGTTCGCCGTCGCGTGCTCTCACTGGATACGGAGCAAAGTGAACGGATCCTGCAGTGAGAGCTGGAGCCGAACAGGCGATCGAAGGGAAGAGGCGCACAAGAGGGGCGAGTGAGGACAGAGGGAGGAGGTGCAGTGCTGAGCGAGCAGAGATTGAGATTGGGATTTAATCAAATCACGGAAGTTCGGTCTTTGAAAACGCCGAAAACGTCGGAGGTGCATTCACGCAATGATTCCTGGAGTACCTGAGTGCAGTATGGTTGAGCGGTTTCGGGAGGAATGCGGCTGTCTACTTGTATCTCAGGTTATGAACAGCGAGAAACGGAGAGCAGAGGGAATTGAAAGGAAAACGCTCAACGGCAATAACATGGCTGAGGGATGAGGAAGGCGTATCCGGGCGATATAAAGTGTGCACTATTCTATGCAGTAATCAGCGGAAGTGGCTTGGCAGAAACCCCCCCAACGAATTGAAACGCGAGCACCGTCTTCTTCAACCTACCTCACCTCCGCACATTTCGGTGATTTGCCTAACTCAACTCCATCGGAAGAACAGAAGACCAGGACCATTATCTACGTTCCCGGTCTTCAGGGAGTGTTCGCAGGCAAGCACACCCTCATTGCTTCAGAACAAAGACAAGCACGCTAGGCTAAGCCCCACGGAAACGTAGGCATGTCAGCCACACTGATTTCAAAATTCTTGGCACTATGCCTGCTTTCGGGTGATGAAGCTATGAGATATTGGGAGTGTCAGCATACTATTATCGGCAGTCATGGAGAATGAAGGAACTCAATAGCCCTCTAGGTTTTTGTGCCTTCACTGCGTCCATATTTGTGTTAAGGCTTCGTCTTAAATACTGGCTAGTCGACACCAACCAATCTTGTGAAGTGATCTTGGTCTGATTGACCGCTCGCTCGCTCTACTCCTAAAATTTGTGCTTCCAGGCGCCTCCTACTCCGAGAGTATGGCTTCAGCTCATCCCTTTTGGCAACAATGTACCACAGCTTGCCGGGGAGACTCATCCGTGTACCAAAATTTGAAACATCGTTGACCATCAAGAATGGGCATGCCCAAAGGCAAACGATCAGAGTCGACCTAGAAGATCATGGCCACTTCTCGCACTACACCTGGTGGAAGCCAGTCCATCAATCCGTAGTCGCATTAAGGATCGAAATAATTATGCCATGTGGGTGGAATCAACGTAGAATTTGCTCATCTGCTTCCTATCTACCGCTAGAGGTACATCAATCGTTGGACTTTGGCAGGCAGGAGGCCAAACCATTGTCAATATGAAACACAATTTTGTCGGAAACGCCATGTTATCGCCTTCGACCATCCTTGACCATCCACTATCATGCCATTGAACGCCAGCGCTAAGTCTCACCATGATTCGCTTGCCCAGGCATGATCTGAAATGAAAGGGTTTTCGCTCAAATCATGCGGTATCGTTGTATGATCCACCCCATCGCCAAAATATTCGTCGAACAATATCTCATCCGCGTCCTTGGTGTTATCATTCTTGGTCAGTGCCACCGACAGGTCGAAATCAGCACCGAAGACGTCACACTTGGATTGAAAAGGCGCCGGCGCTTCTGAGCTGCCGTCGAAATCGAAGAAGTTTGAGGCAGCTGGCGAGGAAGAAGAAGCACCAAGCTCCGGTGGAGTACTAACATGTTCGGGCGGAGTGGCGACTTGCTCGGGTGGGGAGTAGAATTGCTCAGGGCTTGGGTGAGAGTAGACTGACGAGCCTGACACCGAGGAGGCATACTTGCTGGGAGACCTCTCAGCGAGTTTTTCCAGGGCTCTCTGACGGGTGGCAGCGGATTTCTCGAGCCGTTCTTCCGCTTCTGGCCTTGTCTTCTTGGGCCTACCACGCTTGGTGACCTTTTTTGGGGTCCCTTCAAATGCACCAATGCACATTCCACGCTGTCGATGCCTTGTCAACGCATCGTGTCGTGCGAACCCTTTGCCGCAGGGACATGAGTAGGATCGGACGCCGCTATGTATATTTGCGTGTCGCTTCAAGTCGTGTTGGCGAACAAAGCGCTTATTGCAATCCTTGCAACGAAACTGGCGGTCGTCTAGATGGGTTTGTACGTGGGACTTGATGTTTTCTTTCCTTCCGAATTTCTTCCCGCACTCTGTGAACAGGCAAGTCCATTTGTTATTTGCGTCGGGAAAAGATATGAAAGCGGCGATCTCGTCGCAAGTCACACCAGTGTCTTCGATGCATTCGTTAAAGTCCTCAACCTCCGACATCGATTGGGACCCTGGATACGAATCCTGTTTTGCTGGAGAAGTATAGGACCCAAGATCCATGGCACTTTGGGAGACTGGCAGTATGGACGTTTCGGAAGTCAGGAGAGAGCCATTGGCACCACCATCTAGGTCTTCAAACAGAGGCATGTGCGTCATCTCTGGAGATGATTGAAAAGAAGACATAGCTGAAGACACCGCGTTTGACATGGGCGAATAATTTTCCGCATTGTATCCGTCATCCCATAGAGGAATGTCCATCTTCAAGCTTGCCATATTGAACAGGTTTGGATGAGGGAACGCTGCCATGTCGACGGACTTTCGTTGCTCGAGCGGTGCTGTGTTCGGAGGAGATGGTATGTTGGGACTCCTAGCTTGCTGTCTCATGGCTGCGAAGTTGTCCTGACACGATGCTCCGCGCTGCATCTCATGGGAAGCTTTGATTGTGAGGTTTGGGTCTCTCCGAGTTGGAGATGATTCTGCTGTGCGGCTTTGTGCGTATTCTCTAAATATTGCATTATGTTTGAATGGAGTTGTGGCAGGTGACATCGGGAAATAGCCTACGCTGGTATTAGCAGAGGCTACGACAAGGAATTTGCTATGACTTCTACTGACTCGTTCTAGTCTGACTTGGAGGTGTACAGGGTTGCTGCACAAAGTTGATGTTTTCATATGTATTCTGTAGCGACTGCTGTACGTCGTTCTCAATATTCGTCATTCCTGTGATGTGGTAATTATTACAAGTCGTTCCAGTGCTCCGTTCCAGACGTGGCGCAAGGTGCAGGTGGTTCTCCAAATTCATCATTGGTGTAGTATGGCAATTATCGCTCAAAGCTCCTATATCTCGTGCCAGACGTGGCAGGTGTTGCGTTTCCTGTGCGAATTCCGTGGTTGGTGTGGTGTGGCGGTTGTTGCCAAAGGCTTCAATATCACGTTCCAGACGTGGTGTGGTATGTTCTGCTCTCGGAGCATTTTGTTCTATTAGTGGTTGCATTGTTTCTTGGTTAAGGCCCGGTCGAGCCATTGGTTGCTGCTGCGCTTCTCGCATGGTTGCTGTTTGTGTTAGTTGTTGTCCAAGGAAGTATTCGACGTTTATGGGATCTTCGTCAAGGTACGGAAGACCATGATGCTGTTGAGTGTGTCCGGGCTGGTCTAAGCTTAGGCCCCGTCGGTGTAGGGTCTTCTGGGCATCGGATACTGCGGGCGTCGAGTTTTGTCGTTGATGGCGTCCTGAGAATGGATTTGGTGATTGATAAGACAGCATTTGTATACAAGATGAGTTCGAAAGGAGGTTTTGTCGAAGAACAACGATAGGTATTCTTCTTGGTTCGAGACTAGCCTGTTGTTAGTGTTCAAAAGCGATACTTGGGTGAATTGATTACTTACCTCACGCAGCGCAGGGCGTTCGGCCGGGCAAGACTTGAATACCTTGAGTTGTGCCCAGGCCAAAGTGGATGTTCAGTATTACGTTGAACAAGGTAGGTTGTATTGGAGAGATGCTCTTGGGCAGGTGCTGTGACGGAGGCTCCTGATAAACTGTCCGAGTTTTGCTCTCGAAGATTGAAACTGGATTCTCAGGAGTGCGATGCGTGGTATGCGGTGGATTGAAGAGGTTTCACAAGCACAGCTTGCAAAGGTGGGGAGAGAATTGGGGAGAGTATGTAGAGGTCGGAAGCGCAAGTGTAAATACTGCAGGGATGCTTTTCGCTCGGGCAACGTCCGTAATGCCAAGGCTCAGCCTTGGCATTTCCAACCACCCCATTTTCCTTGTACGGTATAGCGCAAGCCTAAGAAGATACTAGCATCGATTGGTACTGGTGCGAGCTGCGGAGCTAAGCGAAGACCGCACAGTGTGTTCTGCTCTCGACTTTTGCTGATCAAGCATCTCTGCTGAAGGTTGAGGACGACAACTTTGTTGAGGTGAGGGTGCGATGGCTATCAGTTAGCCCATACAATTATTCCTCTGCAGGATCTAACATCAGGTTCCAAAGGCCATCATGCAGATCTTTGTCAAAACCCTCACAGGGAAAACGATCACCCTCGAGGTCGAATCTTCAGATACGATTGATAATGTCAAAGCAAAGATTCAAGGTACGCTTAAGCTTGTGGCTCCCTTCACTCCAGATCTTACTGACTTTTGTAAGACAAGGAAGGCATCCCTCCCGACCAGCAACGGCTGATCTTCGCCGGCAAGCAGCTCGAGGATGGCCGCACCCTTTCCGACTACAACATCCAGAAGGAATCCACTCTCCATCTCGTCTTACGTCTACGTGGTGGAGCAAAGAAGCGAAAGAAGAAGGTGTACACCACTCCTAAGAAGATTAAGCACAAGCGTAAGAAGACGAAGTTGGCGGTTCTCAAGTACTACAAGGTGGATGGGGATGGCAAGATCGAGCGCTTGAGACGGGAGTGTCCAACTCCTGAGGTATGGCTCTTGAGTCCATCTGATAGTTGCGTACAGAAGTTGATGGAACTCTAGTGTGGTGCTGGTGTCTTCATGGCTGCCATGCACAACCGCCAATACTGCGGCAAGTGCCATCTCACCTATGTTTTCGAAGAGACTGCGGGAAAGAAATAGAGGAGGATATCGTAGGACGCATTCGCTGTCGGGAATCAGCATGACTCGTGTATGTTGGTACATTGAGAGATAGAGTACCAGATCTATGCCCTATCACCATTCAGTGTGCCAGTCTATGATACGAGAATCCAAAGTCTCGTCTTCTCTCAATGTCGCAACCAGTCCTTTTACGATTTTGGCCTCCTATCGCGCCGCCAACACCGAAATAGGTCCAACTGCCGGCAGTTCGAAGCCTAAGGCCTTCGCTTGATCGAAATTGCCATTCGTGAACTTGCATGCGTACATATAGTGCGGAGCTAATTAGGATAGTCCTTTAGGTGGGAATCTGGATTGTCGTATGGTGCCATCTCTAGACAGTCTAATATACTTGAGCGTATTCAAAGACGTCCACTGTCCGTTCCACTTTCGAAGGATTTCCAAGTTTGCTTCGTCTTGCATGTCCGGTAACCAGAAGCCTGAGTCGTATTCCTTTTCTCCGGTGACCATTACTTGCCCTAGTAGATCTTCCCTTGTGCTCGAAGGTCTGCCCGGTCTTCGCTGTTGCTTTAGCTCGGCGAGTTCTTCATTATGCCGGTTCAAGTGGCTAGATATTTTCAGTAGCGCTTCTCTCTAATTAATGCTGTTGACAAGTTACGTTTGCACAAGGTCATGGATCTTCTCCATCTCAATGGGGTCTGTAGTTGCCCTTGCTGCTCCTTGGAAAAACGCAATCCTTTGCACTGCGACGATTAGCGTCAATAATCTCATCCCCCAATCGCAGGCATTCTCGTACTGTGAGGTTGATTCGTCTTCGCTCTTCCTGCTGCAAGTCTCTCCAGCTTCTCGGTTCGCGCGCCTGATCTTCGTAATTTCTGAGCATCTCTGCTGTCCTCATTTAGAGTGTTGGATTTGTTGCCTCTCTTCTTCGCCACTTTCTTCTGGACCTTGGACAGTTTCGGCATCGTGGGTCCAAAATTGTCACTGTGGATCTTGCTGGTAAATCGTGTGAGCACTGCCTGTGCGAGGGTCGGTGTCAAAAGTCGTGGCTGACTGTATCCCCTAAAACTGGGAGAAAGTCGGCCACGACTTTTGACACCCGCCCTCGGTGGGTCGAAATCTTGGTGGGGCTCGGAGAAACTTGGTCCGCGCTCCGAAAGCCTTCGACGCGAAAGACGCGTCGACCTGGCAGCGTGCAGCCAAGGTTCGAGATCACTGACCTGCGGCTGTTCAGATGTATGCACTGGATTTGGGTACAGGGTGAATGCGTTGTTAAGAGACGTTCCTTCATGTTTTGTAATTCACGGATTGAGGATGCACTCGGCCGGCCTCAATGGACCGAGTAAACAGAGGGGCTTCGGGGCGACGCTGACCCAGCTAGCTTGTGTTCCGTGGTCACTATGGGTATCACAGGTATGTTTGATACCATTGAATGATATTCGGAAATTCTGACACGATCTAGGCTTGCTTCCGCTTCTTAAGTCGATTCACAAGCCCTGCAGTCTTAAGAAATTTGCAGGTCAGACCATCGGTGTGGACGCTTATGGCTGGCTACACAGAGGGACGGTAGCATGTGCCATTGACCTTGCTCTGGGCAAGCCAACTACAAAGTACCACTGCCGAATCTCAAAGTAGTGCATAGGCTTACTATGTCCCAGATATGTCGACTTTTCAATGCACCGAGTACGGATGCTAATCCACTTCGGCGTCATTCCCTACATTGTCTTCGATGGAGACTACCTCCCGAGTAAAGCGGCAACGGAGGTAGAGAGAGCGAAAAGAAGAGAAGAGAGCAAACAGAAAGGATTGGAGCTCTACCGGCTCAACAAACCCTCTCAAGCGCATCTTGAATTACAAAAGGCAGTTGATGTTACTCCTGAGATGGCAAGGCAGCTGATCGACGCACTCAAGAAGATGGGGGTACAGTATGTGGTTGCGCCCTACGAAGCAGATGCCCAGCTTGTATACTTGGAACGGAAAGGAATTATCCAAGGCATGCTGTCTGAAGATTCGGACCTTTTGGTATTTGGTGCCAGGCGGCTCCTGACGAAGCTGGATCAGTACGGTGACTGTGTCGAGATCAATCGATCGGACTTCACCGCCTGTCGCGAGATCAACCTCGTGGGATGGTCGGATGCTGAGTTTCGACGGATGGCCATCTTGAGTGGATGTGATTATCTAGCAAGTATCAACAAAATGGGCTTGAAGACTGCTTATCGATATGTTCGAAAGTACAAAACCATTGAGAAGATTCTGCAGATGCTGGCTTTTGGTGGTCAATACCACATTCCAATTGGGTATCTTGAGAAGTTCCATAAAGCAGAGCTCACCTTTCTACATCAGCGAGTCTTTTGTCCGGAGAAGAATGATGTTGTGATGATGACAGAGCTCGCAAGCGATGCCCAGCCGGAGGACTTCTCGTTCATAGGTGGTGAAGTGCAGCAAGAGCTTGCTGTGGGTGTTGCCGAAGGGGACCTTGATCCCATGACCAAGAAGCCTATATACGTCAAGGTCGCTGTGACAACTACTCCGAAGACGCCGTGGGGTAATCCACGCAGAAACACGGTCAGTACTCCCTCAGATACGAAAACAGGTAAATCGATAGACTCTTTCTTCAAGGCCAAGCGGACGCCACTCGCCGAATTGGATCCTAATAGCTTCACGCCTTCGCCGACTCAAGAAAGACTCTTGCAGCGGGCGCATGGCTCCTCATGGACTTCTCGCCCTGCGCCAACGGGACCACTGGCTTTGCGATCGAGCATGTCAGTGCACTCAGCTCCGCCTCGCCCTACGCTGTCAACGAACACTTCGCAGATAATGAAGAACTTAGGCGCTAGTTTGTCAGGGTCGAATTCTTCTAAGCGTCGGAGGCTATGTGTTGACCCGGATGATAGCCAAGAACTGGAGAACGAATCATCTCCAAAGGCCGAACAGAGCCGATTCTTCGCAGCAACCACTGCAGATCCAAGTCCCTCGATGAGGACTAGCAGGAAGACTAAGAAAGACAAAGTAGCAAACATTACCATCTGGTCTGATGATTCGATTGAGGATGTCATGGTTGAGCTTCCCGAAGTATTGGCAAATCCAGTTGCAGTGAAGAGAGGAAAGTTGGAGGTCTTCCAAGATGATAGCCAGCAAAGGTTGAAAAAGACTACCTGGACAGAGGTACGGGAACCCCATAGGCCAGAGGATGACTCGCAATCTTCACTCGTATCGAGAGGGGCAGAGTCATCTGAGGCATCCCTTGATATGCAAGCATCCAGCGGCACGAGCTCGGTCCAGTCTGTCGCTCAGGCCTTAGATGAGCACGTTACCGCTGAGCTGAAGGCGTTAACCGCTACGTACGCCTATCAGCCGGGGACAGCCAAGATAGCCTCTGGACCAAATGAGATCAAGCGAAGCGTAGGTCATCAAAACCCTACCACCACGACTCAACTTGCTTCGGAGGCTCACCCGCGTCATCAGCGAAGCATGACGCCACTGCAACGTCTAGGAGCTGGTGCCCTAAACAGATCGAAAACCTGCAGCAACCTTTTCAACGGTGGACTCAGCGGATCGAAGGAGATCAGCGACCAGAAGGCCGACCAAGTTAGCCCTGAAGCTGCAGAATATATACCTACTCTGCCAGTGGCCCGCACTTTCGGGCCTGACGCCTCTGCCGCAAAGGGCAGCGAGGACGCTATCATCCCTGATTCGGAGGACAATGTCGATGAGGCATCGTCTGGAGCAGAAGAAGAGGAAGTCAAGTCAAAGATCGATTTTGGGCGTTTTGCATTTGCGGGTTAGGCTCGAAGCCGTCCTGATTCTTGTTTGTTCATTCTAAATTAGGGGCATTCTGTGAGCATGGCATAGCGTGTAGATTTTGGATTATTAGGTAGAAGTTGTGGCTGGACGACGAAGCCTGAGTGCCCAAGGTTAAAGTAGCCTGTCGGTCACGGAAGACGAGATCCGGGTTGATATTTCTAGATAGAAAACTCTTTTGAATAGGACACTTTGGCCGAGTGGTTAAGGCGACAGACTTGAATCCTAGTTTTGATCGAAACTAATCTTCTTCGATATCTGTTTCCTTCGGGAGCGCAGGTTCGAACCCTGCAGGTGTCGTTTTGTTTTTGAGTTGCTTGGGACTCGGGGCTGCATCTATGATCTCTCACGCACTTTCATGAACTTCATTCAGGAAAGTAGAACCTCAGACTGACTACCTACGCAGAAGAAAAAGTCCGGAGTGGAAACATGGCACCCTTCCCCTGGCGACGATATGAACTTCCACCTTTCATCAGTGCTACAATAGGCGCTTGAACTTGGTCTGAAACACAGCAACTGTCGCTGTAAGTGCATTCTTTGTGTGAAAGGAGAGTGCCGATGCTTGAGGAGCGTAGCGACCCTTCCATGCTTCTTCACATACCCTGTGAGACGATGTGCTGTATCCATTCTTCTTATATTTACCTGCTTCAGAAATCACCATTACAGCAAGGGCTACGTTTCTGGGACGCGCCCTCAAGTCGTCTCTGTCCCCACTGTCTCCGCTTGACTGTCTCAAAGGTCTACCAGAGAGGTACTCCAGTTCGCACACACGGTCTCTTCTGAAGTCACGAGAAGAGCATACCCCCCTGCTGAACGACAATCACTGCTATCGATGAGTCAAATTCAGCCATCAGTGTCATACATACGACGCTTACCGGACTCCTCAATATATTGAACGGCAGAGGTTGTCCTCGGGCACATGTCTTCAACGCTCACTCTCTCTACTTACCATTGTCGCTTTTCATATCCAGCATGCAATGCTTCAGCCACAATACTTTGATCCTTGTTCTATAAGACGTACAGTGTCGGTTGTGCACAAATCTTGCGTCACTAGTATAGCATGTATATTGGCCTTGTGTCCCCATGAGAAGCCAGCAAACCTAATAACGTCGACTGGTCCTTTGCAAGGTTTTTTCCTCAATCTCAATGTCTGCTTTGATTTTTATCTCGCGCCACTTTCTTTACAAGCACAGTCGAGATCTGAGTCGATGCGCATCCATCATGACACCCCTACGTATACATGTCTCCATCCACTGTCCAATCGGCGTTCCACCATTCTATCTCTCCTCCATTGTTAGATTACAGCAAAAGGTGGGTACCCAGTTACACCCACCGGCCCACCATCAGCTCGTCAAAGACAAGACGAGAATATGTCGCCTATGAAACTCGTCACTCCAGCCGCGTCTGGTGTGAAGCGTTGGTACGAAGCCGATACCGCGCCTGTGCAACAGCCAAGCCCCCAACGCGTCAATGTAGACCAGGACACGCCTAAGGAGGAGACCTTCATCACTGACACGGAACCACTGAACTCTACGGCTAACACGGAGGAACCCACTGTCGTCGAAACATCGGGTGGGGAGGTTGAACGACTCAGACACAGGTTCAAAAAACGTCAGCTCAACCACAGCAAGCAGACCGCAACATCTCTGATACCACGGCCCTCCTCAATACCTTGGACGCCATTCATATCAAACACAGAGAAGAGGTACAAAGCCTTATTATAGAAGTAAAGAAAAAAGACGGCGAGCACCACAACACGCAAAGCCACTCACTATCCAGCAGCCAGGCCAAACCATGGGTACTTGATGCGGTGAAGCCCAGAAGGACCTTCCTCGATACTGCTGGAGACTCGCTTCAAACAACAGTACCCTGCTCCAATCCTAGAAATACCAAGTATCAAAGCTGTCATAGCACGGACCAAAGACTATCGCGCCTGGCTAGCACACGGATTCGAAGACGTGCTCGGAGAATGAGACGAATGCCCTCAAGAGCAGGCAAACAGTGCTTTATGGCGAAAGCTTCGAGAGTGAGTGTGATTCGAGGACGTCGGATCGTTTACGATGCAATTGATATTGGTGTTAGCGATACCCTGCAGCATCTCTGGATGATTTGGGAGACTTCACAAGATGCTTGTCGCAATGGAAGCGCGGTGGAGGCGCGCATTGAAGATAGGAATGAACGAGCATGATGAGTTGAACCTACCGACTGTCATAGCTGGTTCTACCATAGATCTGAGGCGCATGCTTTGACGCCTGGGCATACATCAAGACATAGCATCCGATGAACTCTCCACAAACCGTGGAGATAGTACGTTTTGACGCTACTTGCATTGTTCTGTCAGTGGCTCAGCTATTTGCGCTACACTTGCGAGAGTGCTAAAGTTGCCATCGAAATCCCCGCGCGTCTTGTGCTGGAAATTGCGTATTTTTTCAGGGCTGTATCAGTTCCGTTAGACCATACTCGGCAAACACAACACGCTTGATATTCGTGATCTTTATGGCCATAGCGCCTCATGCTGCGTCCTAGACCCAAGGAAGAAAGCCGGTAATTCTGAACTTTTGATAGATGATCATCTCTTGCCCTTTCTAGGCATTTTGCTGTGGTCTCTGAGCTTCAAAATTGACTTCCTCGCCATCAAAACTTTCTCCAAGTACATTGGATGATTAGACATGGCGATCTTCAACAGCCCCACCAAACACACTCATGTCGTCGAACATCCAACCCATTCCTTCCGTATTCGCCACAAGAGCTGTACTCCCAGCAAAATGGAGAGTCATGCCTTTCCTTCGCTTTCGATGCGGAAGCAAGAAGTCCCAGATTCTCGCAATCGGATTCGTCCTCCTCAAGCTGAGCGCTGAGCTCGATGTTTGAGAGTAGGATCCAGAGCCCGTACCGGAACCCCCATAGAAGCCAGCAGGTGGATTACCCTCACTCGGTTGCGTACCTGAACTTGCTGGTGGGCATCCAGGACCGGGAGCGTAGCCTTGAGGCGGAGGATATGGGAGGAACTCCGTCGGCGGAGTTGGACATTCATCGGCCGCCAAATGGATAGGTGACACAGCGAGTAAATTGGTGGTCGCCGACGTTACATTTGTGGGAGCTGAGTTTGTGAGTAATGGTATGGTGATGATGGCAAGCGCGATCGTGCCTCCCGCTGAGGTGTGGAGGGTAAGGAGACGCATGCTGGATGATGATCTTTTCTTGGAGCTTGGTAGAGGGGCAAGACTGGAGGAAGAGAAAGGCTCTTGAGGAGCTTATCATGGGTGGAGAGGGTCCGAGATATGATGTCGAAGCCGTTTGCCCTTTGAGTTCGTGGAACGCATAGACCTGCACCCCCCACAGAGCTTGACACTTACTATAAAGGAACGCGGAGTAACAGGCATGACGGTGGATGTGACGATTTGAGTGTTCATGCTATTGCTGCATGTTCCTGAACAGTGTAGAGTAGCGTCAGGTACCCATTGAGACGGTTAATGCATTTCTCTCAACATAGAAAGTGACTGCCAAGCCATTTGAGAGGGCTACTGGGAAGCTGCGGCGCTGCCCAACCAGACTGAAGGCGAGCGAGCGAACACTGTGGATAGTACAATGACAACGCAGCGTCCCCATTTTGTGGGATCGAGGCAACCAATCAGATCGCAGGTTGTTCGGCACAGCTTGGATGATGGTTTCACGTAATCTTTTCATAAATCTGCCACCATAGAGCCATGTTAGCAGCGACCACGAAATCGAGCATCTGCAAACCCTCCACTTCCACTATTAGCTTGCCCAGCTTAGCCTGCTTGCCTCCAAAGCCACCACCAGCGTGTTCATGGCCAAGACTGAGATCAAGCCGATCTTCAAGTTCAACCTTTGCGCCGAAGTACCCTTGATCGTGGCTTTCGTGGGTTCCGTTTGAGGTAGAATTTCTGAGGTGATGAGAACCCAAAAACCGAGATGAACGCTTCCATTCTCTTGGCGTGCCTGGAATTTGACTCTTTGCTGCAGGTGTACCAAGTACTTTCGAGCTCGGAAGATTAAAGCGCAGCTCGCTGACGGACGCTGAAAACACTCCAGATCGAATTGTTGGTTTCGTCGAAGGATAGGAATGCTTACACTTTAATGACCGACCTGCGATACCTGTCGTAAACTCACAAAGACCATTCCAAGGGCTTTGCAACAGGTAGCCTTTTGAGGATGTTGTCTTATGCCCTGGCAGATCCGTGGTAGAAGGTCTGAAACTATCATGACTTGGCTGGCGATGCTCAGAGCTTGATCTGCCCTCCTCTTCGAAGCGCCGTGACTCACTGGAGGCAGGACTACGATCTGGACTCGGTTTTCTGGGGTTTCCTGGAATCTCGAAATCTCGTCGAAATATGTTGTTCTTTTCGCCAATCCCGCCGGGCTCTTTGTTTGGTGTAGTCAAAAGCGATGAACGTTCGATAAGACCTTGCGGAGCCATGAATTTATAGTAGCCTTGTGTCATTATCTCGATAGAAATTGCAGCACCACGTATACCAGTCACTCCATGCTCTGTGCCTATGCTCGCAATCTTGCCGACGTTCCACTGCTCTCCGTTGTACCGTCGAATCAATGATAATGATGTCTCTTTGGATACCCTGGTATGTTCTTGGCTTTCTTGCCATTCCGAAGTGAGTCTGGTCATTTCCTCACGAGCCTCGATAGCACGCTTCTGCTCCCATGTTCTTTCCCAGTCCCAGTAGTGTTCCGCTGACAACCCGTTTACTGCCTGCATCCTCTGCTCTTCCATAAATTCTCCTCCACCCCTCAAAGATATATCCCCCATTTGCTTTCTGCGAATAGAATCCATTCTCGGCGGCAGTCGCGGGGTTGGTGCTCCAGGCTGCTCTGACCACCTCCTCATGTCAATGTTCTGTCTCTCAGGTACGTTTTGAAGAGCTGCGATATCCATCGAATGCAGTCGTTGATTCATCGCGCGAGGTCCGACAAGCTTCCGAGGAGGCAGCACCGGAGGCGCCTCGAAGCTTCTGTGTCCAGATCCGACGGTTTCATTGACAGGCTTTCTGGCCACTTTCGCATCGCCATGAGGACCCTGGCTGCGGGTTTGCAATAGAATATGCGATGATGCTGGAATCCCTGATCGATCGCTTGGCGCAGAATTCGGACTTTGCGCTATCGGTTTACGTCGAATGCTGGTTTGGGGATTCAGAAGCGTATGTGTCTTCGAGTCTTCTTCCTCTGGCTGATCATCACCCGATCCTTCGGACTGTAGAAGCTTGTAGTCATTCACACCATCTACATGTAGGTAGTAAAGAGAGCTTTGTACGTCTTGTGCAGTAACGACCTTCTGTAGTGGCTTCATAGTAGTCAGAAAGACATCTGTTTGTTTGATGAGCTTCCGCTATTGCTGGTCTTGAAAAGTGTGCAGTTGTACCTTTGCTGCCAGGGACTCTCGCGATATACAGGACCAAAGGCTGTTGTACATCTGGCGCTGCCCGGTCGTGTATACGCGTTGGTGGATTGTCCGCGAGATTGATGACATCGGCCAGAGAGCCGGCATGGACCACTGATGGCATGGTGGAGTTGAACGCTTTGTAGTAGTTCACTGAAACATATTGGGATGGTCGAAGCAGACTGTCATGGAGGTGCGATTGCTCTCATATGGAAAGTTGATGCCTGAAGCTGAACTTCGCCATTCACCATTGTGCACCAAGTCTCCCTCAGAGGCCACGGCCATAGCTCCGATTTGCCCAGGCTCGACAGGCATGTTTGAGGTGATACAGGTTGATTTAGCACTCGGTCAGCTCTCTTTGCCAATTGATGGTCATAGGTCAAAAGCATATGAAGACGCCAGAGGGCGAAGTGCAGGGGTCCGATCATCAACAGAAATCACCCGAGGACTCTGGCTCCGCCTCATCACAATCCTACACAACTAAAAACAATGCTAATTATAAGCTGTGAGCGGGGCGTAATGCTTCAACTTCATTGGGGTGCTCCTATAAAAGACTGCTCCTGTCCAGGAACTTGTACCCGGAAAATGGATATTCCTCGCAAGCAATACCTTGCCCACCCATTAGACACGACAGACTATCCAGTCACTATTCTACCTCGCCAGCCTCGCAGCCCGAAGATCCAAGTTTTACTATCTGCCCTCAGTCTCTAAGCAACTTCAGGTTCAACAAGGATATCCCACATCCCTGCAACCACCTTTCATCATGAGCACCTTTCTCTCAATAGCTCCAGTGCCTCAATACTCCGAACTACCTTCACATTCCACGAGCTCCAACCTATTGCAAGAAAATTATGCGCCTATGAAGTCCGGCCAAAGCCTCCAGCTCGTTCACGTGAATCGGAAACTCCAGACCCTCTCCTTTCCACCAGGTTCGAGCTCCCACAATTACAACGTCAAGATCAACGGCGGAACTGGCTTCCTTAACAAACCAGATCTGCTTATATCTCGTGATAGCGGTACTCTTGAGAAGATTGCAGAGGGCAGATTCGAAAAGTACGGCCCTGGAACTACGATTAAATACTCAGAGTCAGGGAAGATCCACGATCTCCAGCTCGAAACTTCTCAATCACAACGTTTCATGGTCACTGTCGATGGGAAGCCGTTGTGGTTTTGGCAACCATCTCAAGAGGACAAATACCTTGTGCAAGTCGTGACAGCTGCAAATGGACTTGTGGCCCAATTTACATACTCGGGCGAACATACCTTTGTTGGTAGAGACGTGAAGGATGATACCGTGCTTGGGATACTGGAGGTGGCCGAGCCGTATGCAAGTCAGCAAGCTGTGCTCGATCAACTCGTGTCTATGACGGTCGTGCTGGTGGAGAGGTCGAAACGACGAGGACGTAAGCTTCATGGGAGCGAGGGAACGAGGCCCATGAACAGTCTGGCCTTGAACGGCGGGTATTACGGAGGGAATTTAATGTGAAGAACAAGTATCATTACTGGAATGAAAGAGTAATTTTCGAGGACAGTAGATAGATAGCTAGCCATGACGCGGAGGCCATGCACAATCCCAATACTTCCCTCGATCATAATCTCAGAGTGACAAAATATCATATGATTGCTTTAATGCCCTGACCATGTAAAGCAAAGATAAGCCATAGCCAGCAATTGCAGGAAGATTGATAGTCTTCTGGCCCAGGTTTGTGTCCGCCTCGGTTATAACCCTACTCAGGATAGACTTCGAATTCACAGCTTGCCTTCCCTCCAACCCGCGACCAGAAGGCGCAATTGAGCGAAAGACAGGCCAAACGACGCTATATCATGGTAAGTCAACCAAGACTTCGGATACGGACATCTTGCATAATCAACACGAAAGGCAAAATCCGAGAATTCTAAACCGGCGGAGCCGAAGCACGAAAGCCCTAGTCCTGCACCCTCAAAATCCACTTCTCCAGACGCAACAATGCCAGAATCAGAAAGCGCACAGATTACCCCTCAGGAGAAGGTATCTACCGCACCGCATGACCATCCTTTCCCCCACCTCTAACCCTTTCAAAAAGCAACCACCATCCAAAGAGTCGTTCGAATCCTACTATCTCAAGCAGGTCACGGCGGAATTCGCAGACGACATTGACAAGATCCGCAATGCTTCGGATTTCAACGAGCGCTCCGTGCCGGTGCTTATTCAGGCTTTGAAGCAGAGTGCGTCAAATTTCACCGAGGAGGAAAGGGAGCGGGTAATGGGTACGAGACGATGAAGGGTATGCGAGCGGGAGGTGACGCGGAGTATCAAATTTTCAGTAGCTGAGCAAGAAAGTGCAAAATTGCAAATAGTACCAGAAGCAACCTTCCACAGTGGAAGATTTTTGTGAATATAGAAAATCAAAATTGTAAAAATGAAAAAAATTGCTTGAGGCAATGATAGTTCCAAAGATTGAGAATCGGAGGTTTAGGTGCATAGCACGGTCACTTCTGGTAAAAGGCAAGGAGTGAATTCGATACTAGCTACCTCTCCAATCAAATTGGCGCCTATTTGAACAAATTTCCTTATTTTGCAATGGCCGTATTGAAAAAAAATAACAGAGCCCTCATTGGCTCTGGGGAGACGCTATCTATTCAGTACGGCACTACCGGTCTACTTATACACCAATTGTGGGTGGGTCTTTCAGTTTATAGCATTGACTCCTCCCGGACTGCGACCCCTCTGAACAGGGAATTGCGATTTTCCCCGGGAATGTGGTCTGTACCTCGTGGCCTGCTTCTAAGCTCTTTCAAGAAATACGTGATAGGCTAGTCTACAGTCGCTGAACGCTACGTCCTCATCTGAGCTTCCATCATCATTCTTGAGAATCTTTGTTTCGCCGCTCCCAGCATCAGATAGCATACTCTTGGAGACTGGCCTCTGGAGCACCCGTACGCGGCGAGGGGGAACATTCTAAAGCACGCACTTGGACCCTGCAGTAGGTACCAACACGGTCGTTAATAGGCTTGTTCAAGTAGTAACGGCCAAATTACTGAGGAGTTGAGCTCCTCGTGTAGTCGTCATGTTGAGCGATAATGCATATGCCTGCAAACGCACATTCCACTACTTACGACCCGTAGCTCGTGCTCGTCCAACGGGAACCGATGATGCGCTGGTCTGTGCATGAATCCTTGCTGAGTTGGGCACCCGACAGAAGCTCGGGATTCCATGTACTGCAGCCATCCGGCACTTGGCTCGAGCACGATTATCTGTATATGGAATAGCTTGCTAGTATATATGTAAACAATTGTATGAAAGGTCGTAAGAATATCCGATATGCTATGGGAATGTATTGAAGTCGCTGTAGGATGGTACAGTCAAAAATCATGTCTTGGCAGCAGCTCCTCGACAACGGTCAATCAAATAATGGGTCAAACACTAGACAGGGAACCAAATCTGACCACTGAACCTGGGAGATCCAATATCAACGAGGCATCAAACGCTGACAATCTTTCATGATGTGATCTGGGCTTCTTTGTTCTTTGACAGTGCGCTTCAACTGTGGTGCATTCATGCTAATTACTGGATTATTCTGGTGCCATCTCTCATCATCCGAATCTCTGACAGCCTTAGGCGCACACCGCAATCGTACACAAAAGAAGCTCAGCTGTCATACTTGCGGGCTGCGTCGATGCTATGTTAGCCAGACGAATTGCCTCGTTTATGGATCAGAAGTTCGTGGCCGGATTGTCGTGGGGACCCAGTCCGAAGCTTGTTTCTGGCGTATGTGAAAGCTGATCATCTGTTGTAGTATAAGGTCTGAAGCTTGAGGTGTTCGGAGTGGATCCTCTGGGATGGACTTGCGAAATGGAAGCTGGGCCAAGTGCTGAAGGCCCAGGCACTGATAGAGGCACGTCCGAGCTTGCAATTTCGGCACTTGATGCTGACTCCGAATGGAGTTCATGTGGGCGTGGTGGGGTACCCTTTATATCCATTGGACCATTGTAAATCGGTGCAGGCGACAATGGAAAAGTGGTGGGAGACTCCGGAATGTTGAGATCTATAGTAGTCAGGCAACGCACTGAAGTAAGAATTTAGAGAGTCGAAGAAGAATTCAATACCTTTGTTATCGTGCTTTGGGTTGGATTGCTGGATAACATGTTTTCGAAGCTTTCGTATGCGGTAGCATACAACGAAGCCTATCAGAATGGCAAAGACCACACCACCGACCACACCTCCAATTATCGCGCCGGTCCGCGATTTCGTAGCAGTGTTTTGACGCATGAGGATAGGTAGGAAGGGTGCGATCTCGGTTTCATTTCCTGAGAGTTGCGCTGGCACCAGTTGGTCATCCGGACAACCACCTGTGTACATGCATGCATTCGATGCGCAACACCCCAGGAAAGGTGGTGCTGTATCCTCGCACGTGTACCATTCACCTGCCCTGATGGTGGTGTTGCAGTCGTTCTGAGTGATATTGCTGTAGTACTGCTGGTCGAAACTTGCTGCTTGCAAACTGTCAAGCTCACATCCATTTGCACAGACGTCCACTCCTCCACGGGTACAGCATCCGAGGAAACGTGTCCCATAATCGCATGCATAGAATGGCTCTCCATTAGGGCACGAAAGCCCGAAGACTGTTTGATCGCTCATCGTCTTGAGGTTCTCAAGTGCAACAAACTTGTATGGGATGTTTGGAAAGCAAGAAAATCAAAAGTCTGGGGAGAACAAGACTTCCTCACCTTCTCAGCTCCCCGCTACGTCTGAGACATCTTGGGCTCTTTCTGATCAGTTACATCATATCTGGGGATCCCAAGATTGGGTTCGGGCGCTACATCACTGTATCGGGCAGTGGTGTTTGGGATGGCCCTTTAAAATTCTGCATGTAGCCCCTGGGTCCACATTAGCTGGATACGTGGCCGTGATCACGTATGGCGCTCATGAGGATTGTATGTCTCGGATAGTTGCATTTGCTTCGGGTCCGCGCAGGACGCACGGTCTCGATGAGCACGACTTCAGCCTAGCTGCTTGGTAGGCATGATCTTGCTCCGCCTTCTGATGAACAGAGAATGTTATACTAGGAATTGGTTTGTGCATTCTGTAGAGGACTGGGTTCCCTGCCTAGATTTCTCTTGACTGGGTCTTCATCAAGATAAATTGAGGAGACTGTGGTTGAAAGCGCTTCGGAATACGAGTAGTATGCCAAGCGTCTCTTCCTTTGGTCCATTTTTTAATAAGCAAGACCATAAAGTTCCCGAATCGTAGATCACATACCCCGTGGTTCACGCTAACGGTGGGTGGTTGCATCGGCTGCAATATCAGCAAAGAAAGTGCCACTTCCACTGAATCAATTTCAGAGCTTTGAACATTTGCTCCTGCTACTGCTTCCAGCAATGCACAAATTGAGAGGCGCTAATTCTGTCCCGAGCCCTAATAAATGGTTGAGTAGTGTGGCCTGACATGCTTCTAGTGATGGTGGTTTTCTTCAAATCTCAACAAATGCCTGAGTTCGTTTGTGGAGCCCTTGGTGGCTGGATCTTGTCGAGTCGCTTCCATTCACACTCTGATCTCTACGATTTTCTAGGCAGAGTCGCTTTAGCTTTCTACGTAAAGCCACCTGCGTGAAGTGCCTCTGTGTGTGATAAGCTCCATCCAAACATCGAGATTCCCGAGCCGGCAACAGCATATGAGATGTGTCCATATTACCACCAATATCTCTTGAGTGCTTGGTCTCAGATCGCAAAGCAGCTGACACACTCCGTTGATTCCATTCAAAGTCGCCAGCTCCTCCACAAACATATCTCTACAGACTCTTTTGACTGAAAGCGAAGTGTATTCTCTTGGCATGCCTTTTCTTTGAGAGTCTAGGAAATGATTTAAAAAGCGCTGACGAACGACAAAACATGACCGGGAGACCTCTTGTGACAGCAAGCTCCATGATGGGATTTTACCGTCAAGACGAACGATCAAGAGAAGGCTACCAAATATAGCGTGCCTAGGTGTGAAATATTGTATTGAGGATTGGACGTGACTCCCAAGCTTTGAATTATTCCCATGAAAACATATGCTTTCTCGACCATACGCAGACTAGGGAGAGATTCATTCAAGGATACGAACAGAAACACCTTCTTCTGAAGGTGTCCAGGACTGATAGTGGCGTAAAGGATCTTAGCAACGACTCCCGAGTGAAAGCTATCGACGTGTAAAGGCTTGTCGTTGCTGCGCGTTGTATACATGGTCCCTTATTCTTATTATTGGTGACAGTGGACGTATGATTCGAATTAGCACGGAATACTGAGTCGAACGGCAAGGCGAACTGCGTTTTCTGTAAAGTCCAGTACAACCTGCTTAGACAGTGCTATCCCAGGTCTGCCGACCAATGTACGAGGATAGCGAACTGAATAGTACAACCTACTGGAAATTGGCGAAAACCCTTGAGGAAATGATGATAGGTGGAGGAAATGTACATCTAAATGGCGCGTAGAAAGCCATGATTCTTTGAAGGTCACAGACCATGTCCAAGTCTCTATCGAATCCCACAAACCAGTGCTTGAGGGGAAGAGAACTTTCATATCATCGGTATTCGATTCAGATGAGCTTAAATTTTGTAATAGCGGGAGTGTAAGCAACGGCGAATTTACGAACGATTTGGACTATTTGAGGGGGTTTCGTGCAAGGATTTGATGCCGCAATGACGCGCTGGTCTGTGCAAATATGCGCCGCACAAGACGAGCGGGTCCCCTATAGCGATAGCTAGCCATTCATCTTTGGTCGTCGCGTTGATGCGAGTGAGTGAGTCCGTAGGTCAACTTACCTGTATGAAGGGGTGTAAAATCAAAAGGCAGGAAAAACCAAAACAATGGTTGAAAGATTTCCGAGAAAATAAAGTTGCGTCGGAAGGGGTAGCCGAGAAGCGCTAGTGAACGCCAACCCTTCACCTAATCTCGTCTTCCAACGCGCATGCTAATGGAGAGGATATGCTGCATGGCATGTTTATGTCATCGCTAGTCAGTGGGTAAGCGTGCTGAGATGTTAGGCAACGGAGTGTCTATACCATCGGAGCGAACAAAGGGGTACGGTAGCACAGTCCCCAACGACAACAGCGGCTCTTTCGATGATCTGCAGGCAATGCAAAGAAGTGGAACTATCTTTGGTTGCCGTTTCACGAACCCACGTAATTGGCTGACAGGATGGAGTCAGCAAGGTGGTCCCTCGGCCCTGGGCCTTTCTTTGCATCTGCCTCCAGATCCAACGCAGGTCTTGTGGTGCTCATAGATTGCTCTCACTCGAGCCTTGCCTTTCTCGTCCTGGGGGCTTGTCACGGATGTCGCTGCTCTTTCCCCTTCCCCTCGTAGGCTCTGATCCCATGGCCTGCCGGGGCCAGCCTGACCAATTCCATACGGCAGCAAATTACAGATGATGTGTGCCAGACTGCCGATGCTTCGTCTGTGCTGTGTCAAACCTAGTGCTTGCCTCCTTCCGCCCAAGGAATTCCATGGCCCATATCCCCCAAACTTTCACTGCCTTCATTCTCTCTCTTCTTCCAACTCCTTCATCCAGGGAGCATCTTGGTGTTCTTCCATCAACAGATCCTCCCAATCTACTCTTACCCACTATTTTGAGGTGTCACGTCGGCAGTCGTAGCCAGAGCTTGACTTTACAGAGTTCAAGCCCCCATCCAGCGCTCTCAGCACCCAACAAGATCATTTCCAAGACTGTGCACGTCTTCGACTCTCACATTGAAGCTATTGCGACGTTCAGCACCCACGACGTGGTGGTGTCTTGTGCGCCACACCAAACGAGAGAACATTTCTCAAAGTCGATACCGGAGCCCGCACATGGTCGCTCCTCTCGTTCTTTTGCCTTTTGAACGTGTGCTTTCATTCTGGTGTTGTAAGAGAAGATGTCGGCCCAAACCGAGGTTCCCAATCGCGGGGACAGCACTTCGCCCGGCCTATCTTCTCCGCCCTCACCAAATTCGCCCACGCGCAGAACGGCCACACCCACTTCGGTCGCTCAATCGAATGCAGCCTCGTTCGCTCAACACACCCAAATTGATGCGAATGTTGGAGGAGAGAAAGCTGGCAAAGGGATCGGCGCTAAGAACACAACTCCGTCGGCCACAGTCCGAAAGCCACGCAAAAAAAAAGACCCTGAGATTGCAACGCCCGTCCACAATGGCAACGCATCCACCGCAACCGCGACTGATGGTCAAGAGCCAAAGGTCCGAAAGCGTGCTCCGAGAGGCACATCGGCTGCATACAAGAAAAAACAAGCAAGACTTGCTGAGGAGGCACAAGCCCGAGAAGCCGAATTACGGGCTTCCCGCCAACCCAAAATCCCAGACCCCATTCCCACCTCGTCGCATCCACCAACAAATTATGGTGTTCCCGCCATCCACACCCCGCACCAAAACGGAAATAATGAAGCTATACACACTCCACGAATCAATACTCAAAATGTAACCCCACAGTCGCGGCCAACCAGTGGCCAGAACTATGACCCCATAAGATCCTCCACTGTAGCACCCCAGCCCAAGTCACCAATGGCTACTGCAAATACACCGCAAAACCCTTACAATAACTCCAGCGCAAGTGCATCACCTTCGATCTACAGTATGATTGATCCACCTAGTCATCCCTACGCATTTCCCCAGCCACCGAAGCGCGACAGCGACACAAAAGGGTCGTCTCCACCTGAAAACAAGCGTCCTCGTTTGTCCCCGCCGCTTCCTATTTCGTCGCAGCAATCATCAAACTCAACCCAAAAAGCGTATACTCCCGCAATTTCTGACGCACCAACTGCCAACTCTTCCACAGCCATGGAGATCGATACAGAGAAGACATTCCCACTTTCGAACAGCAACGTAACAATTGTTGCGAAAAAACCAAGTCCAAAGACAAGCACAGTAGCCTCATCATCACACTCTCCGAAGCCGAGCCGTCCCGCGGAGACCGCAGTCGCAAGTGCATCCAGGAGCAGACTACTTGCAGGCTCCATCTTCGCAACTGGCTTGGACAGCAATGGCACTGAAAAGACCGCTCCGACCATCGTCCTCAACGTACCCTTGACCAGCGAACACCAATATGTGAACTTCACTCGACTTGCCGAAGAACGCTACGGGTTCAACGCTCTGCATCCACGTTTAGCTGCGCAGCGCGAACGACTTGCCAAAGTCGCCGCAGCCGGCGCTGCTCTCGAAAATGCCAACAAGAGTGGAGGTAACTCTGGCTCCGCTGACGACATTTCCGTGGACCTTTCCGACGGTGACGCTGACAATAGCAATGTGGAGATGGGAGGCTTGAACGACGGCGAAAGGATTCTAGGAATTAGATCGGGAGAGGAGACTGGTGAAGCCGGGGCAGCGAAGAAGTCTAGAAAGAGGATGACGAAGGAGGACATGTACGACAAAGAGGACGACTTCATCGATGACGCCGAGGAATTGTGGCTGGAGCAAGCGGCAACGAGTAAAGACGGATTTTTCGTGTATAGTGGACCGCTCATTCCCCCAGGGGAGGAGCCTACTGTTGAGAGGTGTGTACACTATCCTTCTAGAGGACGAGTCCCCACTGACTACTATACCAGAGCCGATGGACCCGCAAAGCGCGGCCGTGGGAATGGACGAGGCAGAGGAGGCATCACGAGGGGCGGTGGCAGAGGAGGGGCTGCCGTCGCGACCAAGGACGGCGCCAAAACACCAGGAAGGAAGCCAAGAGTCACTAAAGCCGCCAAGGAACAGATGGAGAAGGAGAAGGCTCAGAGGGAAAACTTGGCCGTGCTGGCATCGAAGCCCGTTGGCTATACTATCCCTGTTTGAGATACTCTCGATCGGCTACACGTACTTTGACTCACCCTTGTACCACCACCACAAAACGTTTTCCGAGATCCGATGAATTTGCCTCTTGAGTGGTCTCCGATCTTTGACTGGTATGGCACCGAAAATTGAGATGCCTGCAAGTTACTGATTTTACGATCAGATCATGCTGGTGTAGGACTATATTCGCAGCTCTCTAATAATTGCCGAACTTTATCGGGGGTTAGTCTTAGAAGGGCTGGAATCATTGCATTATGCGGCTCGGCGACGAAAATGTCCTAACGACACTCGGAGTTCTTCTTGTGCTTGCGTATGAATGATGTGCGAGCATTGCAGGCATGTACTCATAATTGAGATTTCCATAGAAAGCTAAAGCATATCAATATCCTCTCTTTCGATCTTCCTGACCGTATTTCTTGAGATACCATTCCTTAAGGGGCAAATTCGCACTGCGAGCGCGTAGCCTGCGGTTTTTGTGTTAGGTGAAATCGAAGTCTGGCAATCGAATATATTCGATTGCAGACGCAATAATGCGAGACACTCATCAACCATCGGCCGAACGTCTCAGAAGAGATGCGACGTGTGGCGTGTTTAGGCTAGTACTGGCCACTTGCAGCTCGTTAGCAGACAGTAGGAGATGAGACGACGACCTGTCCCTCAAGATTCCCCCTAGCGGTGCCTCTGAGGCGAATCCGCTGTGGTCAACAACGAGGAGACACATTAAACGCTATAGACAGATGCTTCTCTCTTCAATAGACTTCGAAAAACTCTACCAGAAAATCCGTTGGTTTTTGGTGTTCGCATTTGACCTAAAGTTCCTTAATCTCAATGACCATGGACGTTGACGAGATATACTTCCATTGTCACTTTGACACTTTCTATGCGTGTGGCTATGGATCGATTCATGGATGCTGCTCGGACAATGATTATGGAGCAGTCTGTGGCGAAGGATGCGAAAACGATGAATTGTATCCGGCATACTTCGAGTCATACTTTCACGGCCACATGACCGATGCGATTTTTGACGAGTGTAATGACGACTCCAAATGATATGTGGCGAAACACCTCCTCCGTAGCATGCACCATCAGGAAATCCAAAGGAACTTCAACACTGAATCAAATGGGACTATCGAAAGCCGAAAGGTATATTTTTACTCAAAAATTATATATCGAAATAACAACTAATTTTGCATTGGGCAACAGGTGGCCTGGCCTAGTGGTACTCTTGCTGCATCATCCGGAAACGGTTGAACTAAGATGCCGCTTCCCATTCCGGTGTTGAGTTCGATTCGGTTCGACCCCATGGGTTTCCTCTCCGAGGTTTTCCCTAGAAGGTTGAGGATATCTCTAGATTAACTGTTGTGTCAGTGTGATGGCTTTGCTCTGCAAGATAATTCACCAAAGTCGGTCATTCGATCCTGAGGTCTGCAATCTTTTTTTGCCTTTAATTTTTTTGCTGCTGTCTGTTCGAAGAGAGTAGCTGTGTTTGACTTGTTAAGAAACAGGGATGAACCCAGGGTGTCTGGCCCAGGGGAGCGATCAACATCCGCTCATTTCGGTTCCTGCGGCCTTTGCTGTGGCATTCTCATCTACGATTGCAATGTTTGTTACTCCAGTGGTGGGCCCCGCCGTCACTGTTGTCAGGTCTGCCGCCAATGGCTTCGCAACTCGCTCAACGCCAGCAGCTTCTCAGGCCCACATGGTGCCAGCTTCGCCTATGGGTACGCCGCTGCCTTCTGGTGTCCTCATTAAAGCAGTAGCGGGCGGCGTCGCTGGGGGTTCGTCGCTATAACGGCTCTCCTAGGCTTCGCGATCATGTACAACCTTCGCCGCAAGAGTCGCCGGACTGTGCGCAGAGCATCGAGCGAGAAGTCGGCTATGTATATGCTTTCCGCCCTGCGATGGCCACTGCAGCGAAGCCCTCTTAAGTGATCCTAGTAGAGAATTCCACATCTCTAACACCCCGTACCAGCCTACAGCGCCACCAACTTGAATCATTTCGCCCAACAACCTACTCCAACGCCTATCCCACTTGGTAAAGCCAGCGCGACCGCTCTCGGCCCTGTGCAGAGCTGTCGTCTTTTGGTCCGACCATTCCTCCTGTCCATGGAATTCCTACACGACTTATGCACACTGCTTGGATACCATATTTCCCAAACTCGGCCTAAACTGAAGGCACCAACTTGCCCAGACTGTCAGATACATTTCCATATGCAGCACTGAACACTGTCTGCTGTGGGAAGACTGTGTGAGCGGGACGGAAACGGGAAAATGCTGCAAGATTACTTGTCACAATCATACTATGTATGCAAATACTGAGTCGATTGTATCTATAGGTATTGTTGAGTTGGATTTGGGAAACTGGCAGTCACTATTTCCTGCTTCTGAAAAGGACTCATGCGTCGAAATCGGTCGAAGGGTGTGGGTCCTCGTGTATCACGTTGGGGAAGAAATTGGAACCTGGATTATACTTCCTAGTTAGTACATTTGCACCCACACACCAAGCCCAATTTCTTGCAAATCCGAGACTTGAGGTTTTTGTAAAGACATCAGGACAGATGTTTTTAGCCGCATTACGCACAAGCAGGCAAGTAGGGTACTGTGCTCCGTAAGTTGGTATTAAATTAGGCTAGGATATTCCCTTGGAGAACTTCTGATATGAGCTAGTCCCGAATATAGCTAGTGGGATAAGGCAGGGTGACTGTACCTAGGCTTCGGACTTAATATCTAGAAGGGTTCACCCCCAAATGGTCCAGCCTTATCTAGTTAATCACCCGGAGCATATACTTCCGAGCTCCGGGGCTAGCTCTAGGGTACTCCGGGGCCTATATACTAAGTCCCTATAACTTAATAACCGAAGAGATTCCTAGAAAGATTTCGCTATAGAGACTACTTTATTTAAGGAGTACTATAAGTTTATAGGCGAAAGTAAACCATTAAAGTCTATAGTTAGGGAGGAATAAGCGTGGACCATTTGGGGGTATGGACCATTTGGGGGTGAACCCTTCTATGTGATATCTTATCGCCGGGGAATTTTACCTTCTCGAGTCTTCGACTTTGCCTAAAGTACAGGTACGCTTAAGTACCGTTGCGGCGAGGATTGTGTGTCCTACGGTTCATGGCGATCCCAGGCCAGCGCTTCGATATTGATCTCGACGATGAGCACGACAATGTTCGCGCCTCTGGCGCAAGTCCTACGGCCGGTTTCAACATTGGTCTTGTTAGAGATATCAAAGAGCGAGTAGCTTCTTCGGATGCTAAGTTTCCTTCGCCGCCAAAGCTCAAGAGTTCTGGGACTGGATTCCCGGCACATAAAATCAGGTTAGGGTCCTCGAATTTCCGGAGAGGAAAAGCGAGCCAGTCTTCGGACAGAACTCAATCAGACAAGCCAGATAGTGGGAAAACCAACGAAGCGGTAGCTGTTGGCAATGGACAGAGGGATGCGAGCTCCGAATTTAGAGATTCTTCTATCGATCAAGAGAACAAGCAGCGGCTCGCGGAAATGTCAGACCAGGAGATAGAGGAAGCAAGACGAGAACTCATGGCGGGATTAAACCCATCTCTAATCGAAAAGCTGTTGAAGAAGGCAAACATAGACGATGACGGAACAGAAGCGGCTTCCAAATTGCAGTTATCCGACGATGAGCAGTTTCTTCAAGACAAATCGTCCACCAAGAAGGTCGCGTTCGAAGAGTCGAAATCACGTTCGTCCACCATTCCAGATACGCAGAATCCCACACTGTCTTGGGATCCTGATGGCCCACCCTTGCATGCACCACCGGACCTCCACCCCGCCTCATCTCATCCACCCTCCCTCCTTCCAGCCCCGTTCATCCATTTCCCTAAGCCACCTCATCCGCCAGAGCTTGACCCTTCAGACCCGGATTTCCTCTCTGCTCTCCACTCAACCTACTTTCCCAACCTTCCTGCGGATCCATCCGCGATGGCTTGGATGGCACCTCTCAATCCTGAAGCAGAAGAGCAATCTGCTTATTCGCCCACGTTGGATGCTCTCCATGTATCGGCCATTAGGTTCAACTTTCGTGGACAACTGCTTCCTCCACGCCTGTCGTCGCAGATCCCATCTACGAAAGGTCTCCACCACCACGCTCACGCTCCATCATCCGCCGGCTACACTGTGCCTGAACTTGCACATTTAGCAAGGAGTTCGTACCCTGCCCAGCGCTGTATAGCGTATCAGACGCTAGGGCGGATTCTATATAGGCTAGGCAGAGGTGACTTTGGTCGGGAAGGTGAGGATTTGTGTGAGGGGCTTTGGCAGCAGATGGAACAGGGCAGAGTTGTGGACCAACTGGTGGAGGCTGCGGCGAAAGGCGATGCGGGCAACAAGAGTATATGGGTCACCGCTACGGAAGCAGTGTGGTTGTGGAGGAAAGGGGGCGGGAGAAAATGGAAGGGAAGATGATCAGGACTGTGACCCGTCTCCCGCAGCACTCCCTATTCCCAACCGTTTGTAGGTCGCAGGCCCCTGCCCATTACTCACACTAGCATGGCAGACTCTACAGAAATCTTGGAACCGACGCAACGTGTTCAAGTGTAAGGTATGGGGCGGGGTTCAAAGATTACGGCGAACGCACCAGATGAACCGTGAAAACCCCTTGTCAACTCCTAGCTGATGGCATAACGTGACAGTATGACCATGTATGCAAATAGGCGAAGTCTTGCAACACCGGCCAAATACCATGTTGGGAATCGAGGCGCAGACCACAGCGCTTGGGTTTGTACTCCCCCAACGCCTCGGCTGAGACGTTCAGAGCACCAAGACGAAGGACTCGCGACAGTTGTATTTCATGTGTTGACGATCTTCAGACCACGAGAACGACGTACTCGAGTAGTTGGACTACACGACAAGAGGCAGCGCGAGACACAGTCATGTGCTGGATGCAGCTAGGGAAGGATGATATTCACGACATTGTGAGACCGATAACTCTATGCTTAGTTAACATTTCAAAATCTTCCCGGGACGCAAATTTAGGGAAGTCTGTGACATTATCAAGTTGAAGTTGCGCAAGCTGCATTCTGCTGCACCAAGATCAAGGAATGCCCAACAATCATCAATTTAGCTTTGCCGAAGGCCCGAATGATGCCTTTGAGAAGAAATCAAGAAGTATTGTCTTCGAATCTTGAATACCAAAAAGACTCGAATGTAGGTTACCTACTTTGCAAGAAATTGAGAAGCTAGAATGCAGAACTGCGAGACCTATAATAATATCAATTTACTACTCCTCCCCAACGTAATCACTTGTTCTCCAAGTCAAAAGTTGCCATTGGTAGAGCGAACGGCATACCGAGTATAATATGGAAAAGCTTCTGCCCTAGATGGTAGCTTGGAATGAACGGTGACTTGGGATAAGAGAGAGCTTTCTTGTATGTTGAAGAGAAGAATTCACTACTTTTGGTGCAAGAGTAATTTGGGCGACATAGAGACTCGCTCGTGCTAAAGACTTGGAAAGGATGGGGCTGTGCAAGGTACCAGGGCGCTATGTCGTGGTTATTAGATGAGGACCTTCGCAAGCCTTAGCAAGGAATCCAGGTCTAGCTGAGAGCCCTCGCCAGCTGTGATCTTTCCCCATCCCTCTTCATCAATGGCGCGTGCATCATCAGGCTGTAGAACACTCCAATTAGGACTGTGCTCGGCTCTCAGCCATTTGAAGTCGTCCACCTGATCCCACAAGTTCGGAGCCAAAGCAATCGGCCCCTCGCCGAAAGATAAACCCTGACACCCACATTAGCCGGCCTTTTACGATAGCAGAAGGAAGGTGTCCCTACAAAAGAGGCTGGTAAGGGCGCAAATCTGATTCCATGACAATCCTCAATGATGGGCCTGCTGCTGCATCGTAGATACAATACGCAATCCTTGCACTCATGCATCCGCACTTGTCGACTCCAGATGATCAGTGTGCTCTTCTCGACGCCTGTGATATGAGCGGCTCCAGAGACCTGACCGCAGACCAACAAGCCTTCCGTAACATTTCTGATAGCTAGAGTAGAGAAAGGGCGAGCTAGGATCATAGAGGCCGAGAGGTCGATGAAGCTGTGGTCTACATCGATTACAGAGGCGGCTGGTCTCAGGGCACCTTCGTGGAGAATGTGATGACAATACGAGAGGGACGAGATAGACACTGTATTCTGATGGCTCGCGTCCGAAGAAGATGGAGCATTGAAAGTGGCCTTGGGGGATCCAGATGTAACGTCGTCGCCTGATGGCGACAATGGCCGACTCTGAGCAGCAGCTGCTGCAGGAGATTCCCTGGCGGATTCCTTTTCAGTCGCAGATTTTCTGAAGGCGAACTTGCGTTTGGGTCCAGATGCGGAACGAGCAGATTGCAATTTTTCCGACAAGGTCTTGATTGCCTAGAAAGCTGAAGTCTTAATCCCCATTATTATTGCTGGTGGGGTCTGTGCAAGGCGTACTGTTGAGTAAGTACGCTGGTCGTAGGCTGGAAGACAATTCGATGCATCCTTGAGTGAGTTCGTTAAGTGTGAGATGCCGGACAAGCAACTCTCCACCAAATTTAGGCGCTCGCCTTCCGGAAGGCTGGTGTCTTTTAGGCGTTCTATTTGTCCTTGCAATGCTATAAGCATCTGTCAGCTCTAGACTTGAGGATGGCACGGTCACACTCACAGCTTTGCTCATTGCCAAAGCGACTGAAGAAACCTTCCTTGACAGAGATCCCTTCAGTACTCAAACGCCTATTTGGTAGGGACATCTCTCGTGTAGATCTATGCCGGAGACTTGATGTGCTCGTTTGGAGATGGGACTCAACCATGTATGTATAACGTCAATCTGGTCTGGGAAGAGCCGTGGAACCCGAGGGTGGCTCGCGTGGCTACTGTCTACAAAGCGTCGAGTCACCAATAAATCCAGTCTACTTGCTGGAAAATTCTACGTCCATTATTACTCACTATTGTGTTCGGAGCGAAATAACACACCCTCGTGCGGCTTCAAATTGCGGTGCTGCGCGATCTGCATAATCATAAAGTTTGCAGTGAATATAGAATTGAATATCTCGATTTAGAGTACAGAACACGTTCCAGCTCATCGGATGCATTCATCACGTTCGAGGTACGTCGATCCCGTAATTTTCCTTGATTCTCTCCGCTCTTCTCTCTCTATATCCTGGGCCATATATACCTGATTACCGAGGGATCAGTAACATAAGACTTTCAGATGATGAATGGCTTACCTCTGCCTTCGCCCAGCAGCTCCAACGTCTCTCCTATCGGTCTTCTCCTATTCAGCCTCAAATGCTCTTTCCGTTCATACTCGTCCACGTGTGGATCCTTTTCATAACCCGAGAATTTGCCTCCGGTGTAGTCGAACACGCCCTGAGCAACAGCCAGACCGGCACCCAAGCCCAAAACAGCAGGAAATGTGCGGACTGTATTTCCATCAGCATGAGCATTGGCAACCTTTGATCGGGGATGGGAGCCAGACATCTCATCCCCAGCACTACACCTGACAGGAATCCACCTATGGTTGGATTCCAACTATCATTCTTCTCTCGCAAATTTGCAGCTGCAGCTTTCGTAAATCCATATGTTCCTCCCGCAGCAGCTGTGTTCATTGTCAGTATACTTCGCCCACGATCGGATGGAAGAGGGCCGGCAGACCAAAGACTGCTATTGCTCCTCCTGTCCTCGTAAAGACACCCCAGCCAGAGACGTTTTGCTTTGTGAGAGTGTTCTTAATGGCGGACACGGCAAGTCCAGCAGCCCCAGTAATCAAGGTCGATTCAACGGCAAGGCCGACAGCGTCTTTCGGCTGGTAAACTACGTCATCTTCTGATGGCATATTGTCGTATCGCGCACACGCCTTCCGGCCGCTAGGTGCTTACGTCTTTGCTGTCATGAAACCTCCGAAGAACTGAAGAATCTCAACCTCGAATAAGGTGAAGGTCCTGCGGAAGCGGAAAGGGCGCCTCAGTTGCGCTAGCGTGGGAGATTTGGCGCCGGGCAGCTAATGGAGATTAGGGTACTTTAGCTTTGGTTATTGACGATGTTTTCCGATGTCATTATCGTTCCTGGATTATTAGACTATCTTCAACAAAGCTTACTTTAGGTGCCTCATAATTGTTTGTTAAGACACGTTGTCCCTATGTAAATAAACCCGCGCGACTCTACGAGCTCCGAGCTCTGTCCCTCATAAACTCATCTCTCAGACTCATCACACGTCTACATTGATTTCGCATTTGCACTTATCCTCAGTATCGAGCGAAACCTTCCCTCTCTGTACCGTACAACTATTCATCGTGGAATGGCATGACTTCCGGCCAGCTCGTCATCTGCTCCCTGCGACCCCAAAGCCGTTACAAACATAGCTTGTCCTTCCTCCTTCGACAAGAACCTAGCTTGCGGGGCTTCTTCCCAATGTGCCCCATGATATTGGGACTGTACGCTCCTTACTAGCTATCGACCTGTCCTTAAGGGCCCCTCAGGAGCTTAGAACACTGTTCGTCGGACTCCGCGTCCTCTCTTTCACTACAATGCAAGGTCAATCAGCGCACAAAACATAATTATGAGTACAGGATTGAGAGGGGGTATGTACTCATGTACCAGGCTACTTAAGTGGATTACACTGACCATACTTTATGACCAGGTAAGACTGCGCCGCGCCTTTTCCAAGACCTCTTACTCTATGATCCGCGAAAGCCCCCACCACACAAGTTCAACATATTGACTGAGATCCCCGTCCACGATGCGGAGCAGGAAAACCATCTACCGCCGCCGCCGCTGGTAGGCAAAGGTAGCTGTCGCCATCAGTGGTCTTTGAAGCGAAAGCAATGCAGCTTACCCGAGACTGGTTACAACCCCGACGAGCAGACAGTGTGGCTAATTGCTGCATATTGTGCTGTTTGCAGGTCGCATCTCGATCTACAGCTGGATTGCCGAACTGCAAATCAATTCTTTAGACCTTGTCCAAATAAAGAGCAGCCTCTGCACCATTTCGTATATCGGGCAGTGTCATCAGGACCTCGACAGATGACAAAAACCCTTGGGCGATGGCAAGATGGGTTTTCGTGGACCGATACTCATCAATTCCAATGCTCTTCGTGGGAATGTGCTGCTGTGCTGACTGTCCGGTTCAAACCTCCTAGGCTTACACAGGATTGGGTGGACCTCTTGACCGACAAATTCGTCATTAAGGATCGTGCAGAGCGAGCTATTGCTGCCGATCCAGAACGATTCGAAGGATTTGCTGTCCCACCACCAATAGACGTACTTCAGCATTCGAAACACTACATCACGAATCCTTTGTTCAATCCAGAAAAGAGCAAGAAGATTCAAGGGCATAACAAAAGATTTTTGTTGAGTATGGGGAAACCATGCGCTGAAATACTCGAGTACTTTGGGTTCACACGTGAGGTAAAGAAAAGGTGCTAGTCTATACTGAGATAGAGCTAAGTTGTGGAAAATAGGAAGACGATTGGCTCCCACCCCAACTTGATCCAATGGCAGAACCTCCATTCCCTGAAAATTCTGTCAATGTCCGTATAGACGATGTCGAGAAAGAGCTTTCAGTTCTTATCTCCCGAGCATCCGTCGAAGAAAAACGTAAAGCGAAACCTGAATGGGCACCGGAATCTGCAATCAAGGAGCTGAAAAGCGTACTAGGATGCCTAGACTGTGAGTTTGCTCCACTGTTCAAGCAAAGGCTCCTCCCCGATTCAGCTTTGACTGGTCTAGATCGGAAAAATATACGTTCTCGAATCGTTGACTTGACAAAATCAGAAGAGCATCCGTAAGCGCTTGAGGTGACGCACTCATGTTTTGTTGCTAAGTCTGTATCGACCTAGATTCTACGCCGGGCTGGGCGCCGTTGAAGACTTTCATGACGAACTCATAAGATTCGCTTACGAGCGTCAGATCGAAATTGATGGGAGCAATACGGCTTACTATCTGGAATGCCTTCAAGGAATTGCAGAAGGTCGAGATAGCGAAAACCTCCATGTGAAGGTTGCCATAGAGGCCACCAGCGAGAAGATCAGCAGGCGGGATGTCAGGGCCGCCTACAGGGAGCTTGGTCTCGACGCCACAAAGATCCACGAGGATGATAATATTCTTGGTATCTTCAATTCGCGTACCGCAGATGCACCCAAGCAAGAGCCTGATATGCGGCGAGCCCTGAAGATCATAGGCCAAGATCGGTCAAGTGAAAAGATATTGATTGTGGCCTCTCAAGGTAATATCTTTAATATATGCCGCCATCTTCTACCTCACCGCTCACTTTGCCGTAGCTGTCACCAATTATGAGCAAGCGCTGTCGTTCCTGAACGCGGAACCCGACACTCCTGATGAATGGATACCGTCTTTAGTCACTGCCAAGGTATGATTATGCTCTTTACTCTTACACTCTTGCTACATCACGTGGCGCCTCTCACAATGATGTACCTGCTGTCGAAGAACGGAATCGTTTAGCTGACCACTTTGGTCACGCATAGATCAGTGACAAGCCATCAGACGAATCCACAGCACGACGTGCCGTTGTTTTGATTGCAAGGCATCGCAGCAGTCAAGCTCTAAAGAAGTATCTCAATACAGGACAAATGGGCGAAATTGAGATGGATGTCGACACAGCCTACGCGAGTCTAGACATCACTGACAGAAACGTTGACGATGAGCTTGTGCTGACAACTTACAACCTTCGGGTTTCTGACAACCCATTGCAGCTGGATAGCCTCAAGAACGCCGTGGCCGCGATTGCAAAGTCACGGAAGTCTCGTCGCATTAATGACTTCCTCAACACTGGCATGATTTCATCGGAAATTTCGTTGTCAGACTGGCCTGTAGGACTAGAAAACATTGGCAACACATGTTACCTCAACAGCTTGTTACAATTCTACTTCACTATTAAACCATTGAGAGACTTAGTCCTCAACGCCGATGAGTTCAAGATGCAAATTGACGAAGCGAGTCTCAAGACAAAAAGAGTGGGCTCCAGAAATGTCTCGCGGAAGGAAGTCACTCGAGCACAACAGTGTAAGTGGCCCGACGGCTCACTAGTAGGGTTTACTGATCGTCGCAGTTGTCGACGAATTACGGACACTATTTCAGAGCATGATCACTTCTTCCAAGGCTTCTGTAACACCAGAGTCAGAATTAGCTCGCCTCACTCTCGTTAGCTCGGAAAAAGCAGATGCAATCCGTCGCCAGTCAATGCTCAGCCCCACTCGTCCTTCTCTCGGTGAAATTCATGGTCAGCCTGTCCTTGGGCCTCTAGGTCCTCCGCCACTTGAAACCCCCGATGACACGCAAGTGGCTGATGATGTGGCGCCGAGAGGCGTAGAGGAGAAGACCATTGGAGTTAATCATCACCTAGAAGGTGACAGCTCTAGCGACGTGACCCTAGTGGATAACCCTGACGCTGCTGATCCAGATGCAATGTCGGTCGACGAGGATGATGTTGGGGTCCAACAAAAGCTCTTTGAAGACAAGGAAAATCTATCGCCCACAAAAGACCAAGGAATGGATTCCTCACCAGAAGTTGAACTAATCCCACTGGGAGAATCATCTCCATCTCGCATGAACGAGCAGCCTGGTCCTTTGAATTCAGCTATAGAACATGCGAAAGTCTCCATGGACTTGACAAGGGATGACTTAGAGTCACCCAAGACGATTCGAGGGTCTCCTGAGGACGAAAGCACGAATGCTGTCGCCGCACCCCCCAAAAGATCACCGCCTTTGCCGCCAAGACCAAAGCAGATAGATACTAGACCTTCAAATGCATTGCAAGAGGCCGAAGTTGGAGCCCAGCAGGACGTCACTGAAGTCATTGCAAATTTCCTGTTTCAGCTGCAATGTGCTATCAAGGCGGAGGCGGTTGATGCATCCGGAGAGCAAATCGATCGAGTCAAAAATCTCTTCTTCGGAAAGCAAAAATCTTACACTACGGACAAACAGGGCGAGACCAGAGCGAAGGAGGATTACATGTCTGACATCAAAATCGATGTAGCTACCGGCTCGCGCGACATCTACGCTGCTCTGGACGGTGCCTACGATGTACAGTATGTTGAAGTTGCTGGGGGCGTTGAGCCGCAGTACACCTCTATCAGTCTTCTTCCACCAGTCTTGCAGATACACGTGCAGCGTTCGCTGTATGATCGTGAGAAAAAAGCTGCTTTTAAGTCAATCAACCACCTGAAGCTGGAGGAGACGATTTACTTGGATAGGTACATGGATTCTGAAGATGCCGACCTCCTTGAGAGACGCCGGCAATGCTGGCAATGGAAAGACGAGGTCCTTTCACTCGAGAAGCGGAGAGCTCAGCTTTCAAATTCCGAACAGGGCATGGATGTGCCAGAGGTCTTAGAGGCTCTGCAGGGCTACTTGCAACAGATCTCGTCTTCGGACGACCCTGATTCAATCAAATGCTCTCCAAACCTGATACAGGATCTCGAGCATTTTGCAAGAGAGGCAAGAGCAGAGTTAGAGGCACTGGAGTCAAAAATCAGGGATCTCAATTCAAGCATTGCGAGCCAATTCAATGACCTCCGGAAGATCCCATACCAATTGCAATCAGTCTTCATCCATAGGGGCTTTCACAATTCTGGTCACTATTGGATCTACATTTATGACTTTCTAAAGAAGATGTGGCGGAAATACAATGATGGATATGTCACGGAGATCAAAGACATGACCGAGATTTTCGACCAGGAGGCCGGAGACCGACCAGCAACTCCATACTTCGTAGTCTATGTCAAGGACGAAGTGAAGGCAACACTCGTGGACTGTGTCTGCCGAGATCCAATCCAGCCACCGCCACAGGAAAAGCAGGACATCGTAATGCATGATTATGGCCAGGCCGTGGAACTGCCAGCGACAGAATCGAACAATTACAGGCCGATCATTGCCCCGCAAGAGTATGGGGTCACGGAGCCTTATGAGGACACAACAATCGATAGAGAGCCCCATGCATGGGATAGTCACACCCAGGAAGCTCCTCGGTATGGCTGGTGATTTCCATGATCTGCGGGCCTCCTTCCACAGTCCAGAAAACCTCAGTGGTATTTCCAGCTGGATGAGCCTCTCATTACCTTTTCCCCACCCAATGAACTTGATTAGCACCTGTCTTCCATCATGTCAACAATGCTGAGGAGTTGGTATCCTGCATTTGGGCATACCCTGCATAGCACTGGAGCTTAGAACGATCGCGGATTGATGCATGTGTCGGACGGATAGCATAAAGCGTGCGTGTCTGTGTATAATAATACGTCAACACAATGTCCTACCATTGTACTCGATCCCTGAAAGGTGCTGAAATAAAAATTTGCACCGATAGCTCTATATCCAATCGCCGTAAGTGGTACGACTGTCCTACTGTAGTCGTAGAGTGTCCTTGAGAGGGCTTTAACACTAGAGACAAATCCAGCTTAGCCCCATGCCAAGATTTCGCAGCGATCAACCCACCCGAACATTTTGGATTCACCGCCGCCGCTTTCACAGAATTGTCTACCTAATCACTCCCTTCATTGTTGTCTGCGATATTGTGATCTGATTCGAGCTTTCAAATCGACTCTAGTACATTTCACGCGTCTGCACTATGGCCGCAATAGCCAAGGAATCGCCAGCGGACAGTCTCGAGGTCTGCCAATATCTACCCACGCCTTTCGTGTGGCCACTGATCTTGTCAACAGGCTCGACTCCAAAGCCATGCAGAATCATTCAATAGCTTATTATCGTTAATTCCCGCTAAAATATACTATGGAGAAGATACAAGTGTATGGCTTAGATGCTGAATTACAATAGCACGACTCGTCGTTTGATTGGACACTGGCTAATATTCTTCCTCCTCAGGGTCAATGGCAAAGGAAGAAACAGACCAAAGACGAAGCACGAGCAGCCAAGCGTGCAAAACTTGACCCTGACAACGCAAAAAGTGCAAAGGATGTTTTAGACGAGCAGGCGGCAAATGCTCGGAAGAGGAAGCGCGAAGAGGATGGAGAGGTTCTAGAGATTGAGGGATTGGAGACTGAGAAGCCATTGTCGACCTCTGTGAAGAAGGGAAAGCAAACAAAGAAGCAGAAAAGACAAGAGAAAGGAACGGCCGCCGGCGATTTCTCCAAAGCCCACGAGAGCAGATCCAAGGTCGTCAATGAACCTCAGCAAGACGAGGAAGCACAGAGAAAAGTAAGGGCAGCAAGGAAACGTGACAAGAAAGAACAAAAGAAGGCCAAAGAGGAAGCGGACGCGGCAAAAGCAAAGGCAACGAAGGAGAGGAAAGCGCAGGAAGCTGCTCTTGCAGAGGACTCGAAAGACGGAGTGGGTCTTCCTGATGCTAGTGATAACGAGGAAGAAGATGCTACAAGCGGTGACATCGAACGCATTTTTATGGAGGACATCATGGAAGACGTACCCAACCATCCCCCATCTACAGCTACTCCCTCCACAAACCGCTCCCCAGCCTTCGATACATCGAACATCCACTCAGGCTCGTCATCCATATCGTCCATCGCACCACCCACCACCGAAAATCCAATTGCGAAGGAAGACCAACCGCAAACCTCTGTGGAAGCCCCAACTTCAAAGCCGAGCCCTGAAGAACTCAAAGCCCGCCTGGCTCAACGTATCGAAGCCCTCCGCGCCGCCCGCAACCCCAGCGGCGACTCTCCCAAGAATCGCCAAGAGTTGATGGAACAGCGCCGGGCGAAAGAAGAACAACGACGCGCCCACAAGAAAGAGCTCCGCCGCCAAGCCAAAGAAGAAGAACAGCGCCTACGGAACGAGACTCTCGCCCGCGGCTCGCCCCTTCTCTCAGGCTCTCCATTGATGTCACCAGGGTCACCACTCACACCCTCTGCCGAAACCAACAGCTTTTCCTTTGGTCGTGTGAACTTCGCCGACGGCCAACACGCTACCGCCAACCTCAACGCCATACTCGAGTCGAAGACAAAGCCGAAAGGACCCAGCGATCCACGCACAGCTCTCCTTGCAGCACAGAACAAACAGTCGCGCCTCAACGGTCTCGACGAAGCCAAGCGCGCGGACATTGCCGAAAAAGACACGTGGCTGAACGCGCGGAAACGAGCCCACGGCGAGCGTATACGGGACGACACCTCACTCCTCAAGAAGACGCTCAAGCGCAAGGAGAAGCAGAAGAAGAAGAGCGAGAAGGAGTGGACAGAGCGCATCGAGGGGGTGAAAAAGGGGCAGGACTTTAAACAGAAGAAGCGAGAAGCGAACCTGCAGAAGCGAAAGGATGAAAAGGGAGGGAAAGGGAAGAAGAGCAAGGCGCCGAAGACGGGGAAGTCAAAGGCGAGGCCAGGTTTCGAGGGGAGTTTTAGGGCGAAGGCGCCGAGTGCTGCAAACGCTGATGGTGGAGGCAGCGGACAGCGGAGGAGGTGAGGATGATCTCGCACAGAGTGGAAGGAGCAAGTGGGTTTGTGTAGGGGGAGAATATGCATTGTTTACGCAGCGGTCACGCTATCGCACAATGTCAAGGTCAAAAAGAAGTTGTACGAGGCCCAGCAAGGCTGGACGTGTGTAAAGGGTATGTATCACTTCTGCTACATACAAATACCACAAAACAAATTCGCAATCGATGACATTCTCCTAAGAACGGATCTCGTGTCAGTATTGTGACATGGAACGCTAGGCTGTACTTCTTGCGCAATACCCGTCAGGCAGCACTACTGCGTCCGCTACAGCTAATCAGGATGGATGCGTAGCAAGGATCGTGGATGCTACTTACCACAGTCGATTATACTGAGATAAGTATTTGAGATGATATCATGATCAGGTTTAACTCATATCGTTTTGTCAATATAAAACTAAGCTCCCTCCATAGCCGCCGATGACAAAAAATGTATATGATATCATTGTCGAGTGGGTAGACAGGTCCGCAGGGAGACGATGAATTGTAACATGGAAGCTTGTCCAGGCGCAAGGAATGCTCGACGGTCTGGATGCAAGGTCGCGAATATCATGCAGGCACGAACGAGGCACTCTCCTAGTTGGCATTACATCATGTATGGCCTAGTTCTATTCTATGCTTTATGGCCAATTGAACGCACTGTCCTCTGCCTATCCACATCACCCGTGAACCATTCATGGAATCGCCCGACGATAAGGCAATGCAAGATGGCGCAGGCATGAGATCAAGGTGCGCACGCTGTCATAAAGGTGGACATTCACCGAGACCTGCATTAGCACTCTGGGTCCAGGCATGCCGAAAATCTACGGAGACTCGCCATCACGATGTTCGACGGAGTCAACGGCGTATCAGGAGTGGTATTTTTATGTTGAGCCTAGAGCACAGAATTGGAATATATGTGAACAGGACCGAAATTAGAAAGTCTATGCTTGATACACCAATGCGGCATGGACATCCCTGATGACCCCACCCGAGCGGACGGCATGCCGTGCCAGACAGCGCCTCATGAGACAGCCAGCAAGGCCAGCAGTGCCAAGCACAAGACGCCATACTGATGCATTATGTACGTGGTATTCATAGCGAAGACCAAGGGGTATCATGTACAAAGAAACATATCGACGTAAATCGGCAGACTTTCAAGTGGCATTTTCCGGCCACGAACTGTCGTTGATGAAAGACTCCCAGCCTGCATCAAGGCCGCCGGGGGTTACAGTGCCACTGTTGTTGGAGCTGTTGGCGCCTGCTGTGAGCATTTGGCCCTTAGAAAACTCAAGCATGGTGTTATCGCACGCAGAGAGAAAAGTTGATGTTGACGCAGGCGCTGACGACATCGTGGTTGGTAACTGATTGTAGGTCTGGTGACGAGGTGACATATCAAGGGCACTCGGTGCCAAGGTGGCGCTCATCCCATCGTAAGGATAGGCGGGCATACGAGGCTTTTGAAGGGCAGAAGGATTAGGGAAGTTGTATGGCTGCGGCATATTCTCGCTGCCAGCCATGAGCATTGATGTGAATGGATCGTTCGGATCGAGCGCCGACCCTAAGAGCATTTGCGACTCCATCGGAAGCGCGGTAGTGAGTGGGCTATAGTTGGAGTAAGCAGCCATACTGTATGGCTGCTGAGTTTGCTGCGGCTGTTGAGTTGAAGGCGGAGGGGGTGCTCTCATCTGCTGTGGAGCTTGACGCTCCTGCTTGATATTGAAAGTGGAAGATGGTTGAGAGTAAGCTGGTTTGCCGGACATCGACTGCGGTGTTGCAGGAGCTCCGTGGGGTGAGTGCGAAGACGACTTGGACGAGGAGTCCGAAGTCCGTCGACGATCCACCTGTGGTAATTGTTGCTGGACTGGACTTAGAGCAGTCACACTCGGCGAACATTGGGGGGTGCCGTGCGATGCTGAGCCAGAGCTTGAACGTGGCTGGTGGCTCGGTCGGTAGCCTGGGGTACCAGGTGTGAGATATGGCTGGCCGTAAGATTGGGCGGGTTGCTGCTGAGGCATGTTGTGTGCCATGAATGGTGAAGGATACATGGTTTGATTGTGAGCAAATTGTGGTGCATTTGGGTACTGCTGTGCGTAAGAATTGGTAATGGCTTGGTCAAGTGCGGTCCTCATAGCTACATGGTTCGTGAGGTAAGCGGAAAGACGTCTATTAAAATCGGCCGATCCGGTCTGAAGATGGGCTGTAAGTCGACGATATTGCATAGGTAAGTCGTCATCTTCTTCCTCATACATCTCTTCGTTGACTACATCTTGCTCGGTGACTCGCAACGAGCGACCAGTTCGTCGTTTGTGAATCTCCGACGCACGGCGCGCAGACTCGACTCTCGCTTCTAGACTTCGGTCACTTCTCCGTGAGGCCGCAATGTAGGCACTATATCGGATGAGAAAAGGTAGAGATGACAGACAAGATTGAATACATACCGCTCTTGATTCTCTTCGTGGGTACGCTCAGTCTTCAGTGGCTTCTGTGACAGGGGAATGGTGCGCTGGGGAGGCATTGTTGTTTTGTTTGAGTGTGAGACAGTGGTAAGGAAGTAGTGTAGAGATGGCGCCGTAAGAGAAAATGGCTGAAAAGAAGCCGAGCAGTACGGAACGATCTTCTAAAGGATCTGGGCAAGCAGAGGACTCTCGGCGGCTTCGAAGTTCAAAGGCAGCCCAAACGGCGTGGTTATATCGCTCTCTTCGTTGGTCGGAAGCCGGGGCAAGTACTGCGGAAGTATGGCGACGGTTCGAAACAAGAAAGGCGAGCGAGTAATTGAGGAGTGTGCGAGACAGTGTTGTTATTAAAAGGAAGTGCGTAGGAGAGAAGAGCGCCAAGAAGCACAAGTAGTCGGCGAATTCTGGATGAATTGGGTGTACGTATTATTGTATATCGATATCGGGACCGTTCGATGCTCAGGGTTGGCGAGCCTCGGGATCGATCTTGGGTCGGCTGCGGAACGCGACACTGCCGAGAGCACGAATACGCTTGTTGATCGTCGGCTATTGGACAGGCGCAAAGATGTGAGGCAGATGGCACGGCTGTGAGTGCACAGGCTGAGGGAAAGTGTTGTTGTTACAGGATGAGTAGGGTGCGAAACGAGAGGTGTTTGTTGTCTGCAACGAGCCGGATGGCATGTGGAATTGAAGGATGGAAGGAAACGGGGGAAGGCGCATTATGATAAAAGGCAGGCCTCGTTAGGAAGTGCTCGGCGTTGCTCACGTCCATCAGGTTCGGGACCACCGTACTCGTACACTTTCCACTTTCCGCGATTCAAACGGCGCACGATCTGGCAGTCCATTGGTTGCGTGTGGCAGATCTGGCACCGACAAAGGCAAAAAGTCAAAAGCTGCTGGGAAAAGGAGGGGGATTTGGAAGGTAGCGTCGGCTCCAGCCAAATCCGAGCGACCAGAACGATCTGATCGATCTGACATGCCCATCGATTGGTGGATCTGCTTAACGGAAGCTGAGCTAGCCCCACAAAGGCCAAGTGGGCATCTGTGCGAGATTGGCGACGATAGCAAGATCTGAAAGAAGACGCAATGCTCCACTTTTAAAGGCATGGCTTGTGCTTCGGTTGCATTGCTAGCCATACCGGCCGGCCCTTGCTGCATCAGAGCGACGCTTGGGAGCTTCCCGCAAGACGGAATACAATCAATTGGCTTCTCTGCCAACTTGCTCTCGAGTTTGGACGTGTCAACAGTGAGCCTCGGACGTCACAGCCCACTTTGCATGGAATTCAACCGCAGCTTCCTCTCAGCCAGAGCCAGCGTTCAGTGGCGCCATGTAAATACACAGATCCGAATTTCGCCTCGACCTCCTCCATGTTATGCAGGGCAAGATCTCACTTGCCTCGCGTATCTCGACAGCGGATGGCGACAGTCAAGCACCGAGCAGTTATCCCTTGCATCAAATTCTGCAGTGGAGTACTAGTAATGGCGTTATTGACGCTTTTCAAAAAGGGTCTAGGTGTGTATGTGCGGAGGCGAAACCGGACTCGTCTCCTTCGATCGCCATCGCGTCCGCCGGCGTCTCGGTAGTAGATCCAGATCTTACTAAGGTATTAAGTTTTCAACGGCAACCCATCTGGCATCTGCTACCAATCTACTTTACCTCTCGCCCGACTAAGCCAATCGCGCTCGTCCTCACGCTCAATTGGATGAAATGACAAATTGGATTAGTGTCGGCCATGGGTCTGGGCCTTTGCCAGATTCCGTGGACTTCACTTTGACTGACCTCCTTCCTACCCTCCGCAGTGACGGATCATCTTCATCAGACTGAATGTTGCTTTGCTTCTACATGCGCGTGCATCTCACCTGTCTCTTCAATCATGTTCAAACGAATCAAAGGAAGAGTTGAGGGAAGGGAATGGGATTCCTTTCGGTGTCACTTCCAAGTCCAGACATCGTCCCGCAATGGAAGCTGAACCACCACTGGCTGACACTTGATCCACTTTGTGCCCATCCACTCATTCAGCAAAGTACAAGTATCTCGATCTTGGGTACTTGATCGCACCGTCTCCTTGCTGCTGTAAATGGTATAGTAGCTTATGCGTCACAACTCAGACTGCATATCTACCCGACAAGCCACCCAAATGCGAATAATTGGCTGAAAAGTGCCCATCGAGCATCGAAAGCAATAGCTCGCGCATCTTCAATCCTTGAAACGACGAATCAGCTGGAAACATGGGCGTCAAGGTGGAGTATTCCTTGCTCTCCAAACTCCAACGGCATGAGTCTCCTGACGGTGGGCACATTCCACTGCTTTCCAATTATATCGGACTTCTACTCGTACGCACCTCGCTGTCGGTACTTCTGAAACTCACGAGGCAGTATGCATCCCAAAGAAGTGAGACACGAAACATCTGGCCTTGGCCAAATTTGTCACTTCCCGATGCCCACGCTGTTTGGCATCTAAAGCAGATTCGCGCGAATGTATGCGAGATGGACAGCTGCAACTGTTCCGATAAGCCCGTGGACCTGCAGTAGGCCTGCTGCATGCATTGCGTTTCTGCTTTGCTCCCGAAGCAAGGGGCGTGTCTCAAGATATGGCCGGACGTGATCGGTCTCGCCGTTACCGTACCAGGCCTCTGATCGTATCCCTGGGTCGACTGACAACGTGGTTTCGCCGAGCCTCGATTCTTTCTCGAACTCGGAGAAGATGCAAAGGAGTGTTTGGTATCCGCTCACCCGCTCTACCATAGTAGTGGTATATACGGTCTTGGCATCTGAAGACGACAAACATCTGACCCCAGCGGGTAGTTCTAGTGCATCACCCAATTGAATTGATGCACGCTCTCCTCTCATCTACTAACTCACCCAAATTCCCACATTCGAGCATCCAGAAAGCGCGATCTCTTGCACAGCTCAATTCAAGGGCCTCAAAGATGGCCACTGAGGTGGGTATAAGGGAGAGCGGTGCGCCGCCCATCCTGGCTCTTCAAATCTTACTCTTGTGACCCAAGATCACGGCCACCATTACCTACACCGCCATCCAGGACTTTCCCCTCTATTCTATATGGCCATGGGTCAGAACGATGTGGAGAAAGCTATAGCCAATGGCTACAAGCAGGGAGCTCACCAAGATACCGGGACCTATATGATTGGGTAAGTCCAGTGTGATTCCTGCTTTTATCATTTCAAGAACCAAAGTTTGTACACTCGCGAGTATGTACCCCTGCGGTCAAGGCCTGCAGGACGCTATTGAAGGCATGGCGGACCACCCCGAGTACTCAATCAGTGAGCATCAATTTCGTGGCGTGTCTGTATTTGATGCCAATAAATTCATCATGGTGATTTTCTTTCTCTGTCATTAACGGATCAAATCTCTTCATTATGCTCTACATCTTTCGACGATCAATGGCTCCACCATGGACCATCTCAGAAATGTATGGATAACTCATCTTCCCTGCTGATACTGGAATGAAGATCTAGGCTTGCATGAAAGGCGCAATATTCGACATTCCTGGAATTTGCCAAATGCCCTCTCAAGGGCGATTGAAGCAAACCAAAAGACACCCATCCACTCTCAACCCATGTCATCTATGCTATTAAATCGCTTCCACCTATCATTTCTCCATTATGGTCTTCGCCCTGGTGCGCGGAGGAAAGAGATCAAAGGTTTTCAATCATGCGTTTTATAGAATCTTGCAATAATGCATATTCAAAGGCTTGTATATCTTTGCGATGGAGGAAGATTTCTTTTCATCTTCCCCTGATACGTCAATCCCCTAAGGATCTGGGATGATGACCATTGGGGACGTCCTTAGTAGGTCCAGGCTTTGTTTGTGTTGGTTCTCTCATTATCCATGCTTCTTCAGATCCTCCCCTGCCAGTCATGGGCTCTAATTCCCATCTTTGGGTCTTTTTCGGCCAATGTGAAATGAAGGTGCCCAACATCGGGCGCGCAATATGTGATGCGTACAAGTTGGACCAGTTACTCAATCGGTATGTATAAACTCGGAGGCATTGGCATTTTTCTTGCCTGGAATTTTGTGTTGAATCACGTCCTCAAGGAAAATCCCGATTCTCATGTTTGTCAACGTCCACCAGATAAGCCAATTGAAGTAATTGGGCCAAACATGATGCACCTAAGAGGCCGAGGGTGGTACTCCGCTCCAGCCTTCTCCTTCGACTCTCTCGGTGGGCGGCGAGGCTGCGGCGCGGTGTATGGGCCATCGCAACCGAACTTGCAGATGTAAAACACCCCGTATGGTTTCTTACAACTTTTCTTGTAGGTCCACTTTAGGGCAACCCCGGCTCAAATTCTCGTCTGCTTGCATTGGGATCTTGGAGATCCGGATTGTGCGTCATGGAATCATCGATGGAATTGCTTGAGCATCGGACTAAAATGGGAGTTACCGAGCGTCAAGTTTCTGTCGCAAGCTCTTGTCCACGAAACGAACATCTGGGAAAACCTATTCAGAAACTTTGTTATACATGGCCGGATACATTCACGATTGTACTCAGCTTGTTCCGCCTCATTCTCGGCATGCTGGCTGTAGCCAAGATACGACTTGCTGGTTATCTCGGCCACAAAGATCAATTGATACTTATCGGGTTCCTGCTCTCGCTCATGGCCGCCTGCACACAGAAGCAGGCGTAGTTTCTTCTCATTACCCTCGAGGCAAGATACGGCGCTTCGACACTCCAGAACTATGACAGCATTCTTCGCTATGTCATGCTAGACGCCAACGTGGGCCTTTTCTTGAAGGCAGCTATAGTCTTCATGTCCTTGCTACCGCTTGGTCTGAGCGCATCTTACAAGCAATACGTTAGCGGCTCGACGGCGCTGCCCATGAGTCCTACATCGCTTGCCTTTGGGCCTGTTGGACCCCCAGGGCTCGGGGACGGACCATTAAGGATGATGATGAATGCTTCTCTCCCATTTCTAACCTCCAATACCCCTACCTATCGGTCAAGCCTCTTCTGACGGACCAAGAAGCCAGAACAGGTAGTTCTGGATTCAATGTTCAGATATTGTCGGCAAATACCACAGCTATGCTTGACGCACCGCTAGCCAACGAGCTTACTCACCTCCAATCTACCATCGATGCCGATTAAACCTTGGAGATCTGCGCACACGTCAATGCGACAACATGCACGCTCAATAGCACTGGCGAGTCCCCTGAGCGAGCTGACCCTGAATATTGGAGCACAGTCGACCGACTACTTGGTAAACCTCCCAGCAATGCATCATAACGAACAGGTCTCAGCTTCGCCGCTGCAGCTGGAGCACATGACTACAGCTTCGTAATAGCATCCCTTTGGAACACGCGAGATAACGAGACATATGAAAGTGAAGCAGTAGGGTTCAACATCTACCGAGGGTATTGCCATGCAACATGCCCAATCGGGTGTTATTACGCTTAAAGATGCTCATGATTGCACATCGGCTCCGCAGTTCTCCCATCCGTGCTCAAGAAACAGTACTCCTGTCAATGTTCATGATCTGACTGGCGCAGAGGCTCTCCAGGCAGTGGGGGTTGAGCTCGGGGCAGATACCTGGCACCTTGGCTGATCATAGGCCCCCAAGTCTTTATCCATGGTGAACTTGAGCACTCGGATCATATCCACTGCTAGTCACGAAAAGGCATATCTATCGTTTGGTGATGGAAGAGCCAACATGCAAGATGTAAGAGGTACACGGTGAGCACAAGATGAAGGCAAAAGCGTGCCTCATGCTGGTGCTCCTTCTTGTCAGGCTTTCCGATCAGCAATCGTAGCCAGTCTTTCCCTTGAGCTTGGCAAAAACCGTCAGCTGTGTGGCCCTTTCAGTGCATCATTTCTCACAGCTGCATATTTCTTTCATAAGAGAAGAGGATGAGAGGATGCCAGATGCTTGGTCGTGATTATGAGGTTTGAGAATAGGATTAGAGGCCGTTTCACCATTTCCACTGCTATTTGTAGAGTACCTATCTGTACGAATCTCTTTGGAACAAAGCAGTGTTGGTATCGTTATGGCTGCTGGAGGTATGGAAAGGAGTTTTCGTAGATCAAGAATTTAGATTTTTACTCTCCACCACTGGGCTCAATTTATCATGATCCAGTCCATGCAATGGGGAGGGTAAGTGTGAGACGATACGCTCAGCACTGGGACAGAAGTCTTTGCTGGATTGGGGAAGCTGTAATGACAACATTCCCGATTCTTGATCACAGTATAGATTTGGTTTGCGTAAACCAATTTATCACTGATCTTGGTCTCACAGATATGACCTCGTAGAACACGCCAATGTTCGCCGTAGTGAACATTCATGAGAGAGTAAGCAAGCAACATGTTTCCAGCGCCCATGAGAGCTGGAATGCCTGTAGTCATTATTTCATAACAGAGAATCCAGCCGAGTGAATACGCTCAAACAAGCAGCCACCACCTATGGAATTAAACCTCGTCAGCTTTCATTCACGAGTGAGTGTGGAAAATGGGGGATGCGCACCTCTAATTGCAATTCTTTATCCTTGGCCTTGTTCACCTCATCCGTGATCACCTGCCCGAGGTTCGCCCCGATCCCCTGCGACCCCCCACCCCGCTTCCCAAACGGCCATTGCGAGTATTCCGCCAATAACTCGTCGACCTGTGCAAATGCCCTCTCTCTCGCCTCATGTCCCAGTGTCGACAGCGCGTTCTCCAGCACATTTGCGGCGTACGCTGCGCACACCATCGCGATTGTTCGGATGTACCTAAACTCCATATCTTCAGGGAGGAACTGGCTGGGTGGGAGGACAACCGTTCTGTTGGTCAAGACATTGCGGACTCTTCTTCGTATCTCGTCTTTGGCGCCGCCGTCGGCGACTGGATGGGTGGCCATATCGAATAGCAGGAAATTTCGCTTTTCGGTGCGGAGGATGCCTTTATCTACCAAGCCTTTGGCGAGGCGTTCGCGGACTTGCTTGAGTTGGTACCCAATCTTCATGAGGTTCCAGGTTTCCCCTGTGATAGCAGGTTGAGTTAGCATTCAAACACTCACTACATCTTTGTTACCGAGTCCCTCGTACCACTCATGAGATCTATCCACGAGCTAACACTCATCTTCTCGCTCGACTTCATCATTTTCAATGCCTCGTCCAGCAGCACTTCTCCCGTCAGACTATCGTCAATCACCTCGATGATTCGGTCTGCCAACGGGAAACGTCGCCTCGAGGAATCCTTCTGCATGCTCACGCGACCTCGGAAAGCTAGCTCAATGACTATGCATCCCCGTAGAGCGTAAGAGATGTTATCGTTCCAGAACGAAAGGTAGCCCTGATACCCATTGAATTTCAGCAAGCGCCCACGTAGCTCTGGCAGAGGCCCATCGTACCTGCTTATCCTTCAGTCCCAGTAACAGCACGTCTTCCATCAGCGTCAACTTCGGCTGCTTGTTCCGCTCCTCGCTCTCACTGATATCCCGCGGATCAAAGGCTATCTTGTGTCCGTTCTCCCCGCCCGTGTATGAGGTTTCTGGGGACTTGTCGAAGTTCTTGGGCGCGGGTGAGCTGACTCGGCTGCCATCGTTGTCGTCCGCTGTTTCGGTGGTCGCGCCTCCGCCTCCTCCCCGGCGGCGGGTCAGGCCACCGGCTGAGGCCATGGAAGCTGATGGGAGCTCTTATGCGGTCAGTGTTGGTATCTTCGAGGGCGTGCGTCTGGTATGCGGATAACAGGAGTTGGAAGCATTCGCTCGGGTGTGACGCTGCTCCGGCAGGGCTAGTGACAGGCTGGTGTGATTTGAATTAGATCAATACCTTGTATCAAATGTACGTGTCAGTGAGGTCATGGGTATCACTCCGGCTTTGATCTCGAACGCAGGGAAGATACGTATGAAAAGAGGACTCAACATCGTTGCAATTTAAGCTCGCTTAATCTTGCCGCTGAAACCGCGCCTACAAGGCTACAAACCGCGAGAGGAGGTCATCTCACGGTCTTAGGGGGATGGAGTAGATTGGCGTATTTTAGAATTTATGTGGATGCCAATGCGAAACACGACCGGTCCCCAACATAGTACAATAGCGGTATACCGCATAACAAGGGATTTCTGCACTTCCAGCTTTCCCCATCCAACAGATTCACCTCCATCCTCAAAACATAATTCAGTGAGCTGTGAATAGATTAGCATATGTACGAAAATCCAGTACTCATAATGTAATTCACCGTCTGGTTGGCCCAATATGTAGTTGACTGCTTTGTCGACTAGATATATGTCCATCAGCGCGGCTTGAGTCTTCTCTTCGAACATAGGGACTTACTGCTGAGAATTCCGTCTGCTTCCTTGTCCGGAATCTCAATGCTAAACTCCTGTACAAAGATAAGCCCTTTGAACCACGCCAAATATGCTCTTGCTTCATACCTCTTCAATCGCCATAACCACTTCTACAGTGTCCAAACTGTCCAAGCCAAGATCATTCGAGAAGTGTGACGTGTTTGACAGCTTTTGATTGAACTTGATTAATTGACTTCGTCGCGGTGGACTCCATTGCGTACCTTTGATGCGTCTTTAACCTAGACAGGAATGATTAGCAACGCCTCTTAATTATCCACGTAGTATTCCCTACCTTGTCAAAGTTCTTCAATAAATCCATTATTCTACCCTCGACTTCTGGCTTTGATAGGCCTGCTGGTGCTGAGTAACATCTTATGCCCGGAAATTTGGGAGCTGGAATGTATTGGGTGGATGTGACGGAGAGGCAGGGTGTAATTGCCCGTGACGCTGGCAGTTGCGTCCTGACCGCAGACCTCGAGGCGCAACGAACGGACTGTAGGACGGCAGCACGGATCATAATGAGGAGTCTTGAGAGTCGAAAGAGATCACGTAGTATTGATGGGCGGGTTTGGCGATGATGTTCAGAGCTCCCGAGATCTTTCGCATCGACCACTCTAGTAGGCTTAGCGTCATCTCAACCCTCCAGCCAATCAGAATAATCACCATCGATATTACCGCATTCACCAACTCCGACAATTATCCACTTCATTCTCGCCACAGCATCTACAACAACCACTATCATGGCGACAACGCGCTCCCTCACTATTCTCGCTCGGGCGCGCCCATCCTCCACACCGTGCGCCGCCCTCTTCGCCGCCCGCACAACATCACCTGCCGCCACCTTCTCGACATCTCAATTCCGCTCGGCCACACCAGCAGGGCCCCCGCCACAAGGGTTCCGTCTTCCGCGCAAAGAACGCTGGGACGAAGGCAAAGAGTCATCCCTCGACAAAGCCGGCAATTACTTTCTCTTGACCGAAATGGTGCGCGGGATGTACGTTGTGCTGGAGCAATTCTTCCGCCCACCATACACCATCTACTATCCCTTCGAAAAAGGACCCATTTCGCCTCGCTTTCGAGGCGAACACGCTTTACGGAGATATCCAACCGGGGAGGAGAGGTGCATTGCGTGTAAATTGTGTGAGGCGATCTGCCCAGCGAGTGCGATTACAATTGAGGCAGAGGAAAGAGAGGACGGGAGTAGGAGAACGACGAGATATGACATTGATATGACGAAGTGCATCTATTGCGGGTTTTGTCAGGAAAGCTGTCCTGTAGACGCTATTGTTGAGTGTGAGTATCCTCGATGCAGTGGGTCGTTGAAAGAATCGTACTAATCGCCACACATACAGCACCGAACGCAGAGTATGCGACGGAGACGAGAGAGGAGCTACTCTATAATAAGGAAAAACTGCTGGCGAACGGAGACAAATGGGAGCCTGAGTTGGCTGCTGCGGCAAGAGCTGACGCTCCTTATCGGTAGCAACTGGCGGAGGGGGATATCTTAGATCTGGGGCGTTGTGCTTGTACATATGGGTTGCATAGCGTGTGTGAAAATTGAAGCATTGCATCGACACAACGTCTGCCAATATTTCTGGGGTGCCTGCTGACTATCCAATCGATACACCTACCGTCCGTCAAGGAAATCCATTTCGCAGATTGTCGTACTTCGAGTCAGGATACGACAGCGTATTGTTGCTGCGATCCATGCTGCTAATTTCATGAACAACCTTCAAGCTTAGGTCAGCTTCTAGGAAATCTATATCTGTAAGGAGGGAGCTCACCCTTTCAATCAGGCTTTCCCTGCCTTGTTTATCCCCACTGCTCTCCCACCACATTGCACCTCCCAAACGTTCTCTTTTCACATAATCTGCCTTGATTTTAGCCATCTCAGGCGTATCGTAGCTTACCATCAATCGCTTCTCGGGGTCATAACTCCAACTGGCACCGCTCTTGTGGTCAATCATCTCCTTCGCGCCTGTCTGTGGTAAAGCTTTGTAGTCCCAGACACCTTGCTCCCAGCTTCCTTCACCAGTGCCGGAGAAGGGTTTACCAGGGCCATCTGTGGCGGTGAAAGCTCGTCCGTACAACGGCATGCCAAGGACGATTTTTGATGGGTGGATACCATGAGATCTATAATACTCAAGCGCTACAGAGGTAGAAAATGGCGTGCTAGCAGGATCGTGAGCAGCGGGATAGAGGTTAGCTTGATGACCGGCGGTTGAATCCCAAGAACCAGCATAGTCGTACGCCATAAGGTTCCAGAAATCTAGGTATCGATCCATATCTCTGAGATGCAATTTCTCATAGTTCTGGCTTCCTAAGAGATGTGAGATTCCCCTTATAGTAGATTGAATGCATAGCTAGGCCATACCCGCTGGACATGCCACCGTGAGAAGCATTTGGCCGCTCCCATCGTGGGAGATGGAGTCAAGTGCCTATAATAATCAGCGGCGACATTTGACATGCGAAGAGCATAGTAACCATTCGAGTTTCTCTAAGCAGAAGCACGAAGTTCTGAGCTTCAGTGTCGTCCTTAGGATACTCCCAATCAATATCTAACCCTAGCGATTATCAGCTCATATAACGACTATTCCTCGTATTCTCTACCATCAAGACCTAAGTCTTTGACCAATTGCACGGCTGACTTAGCAAAAGTCTCTCTCCCGGCCTGAGTCGAGGCAGGCTGAGCGAAACTCGATGAGTATGTCCATCCACCTATTGATAGGAGAACCTTGAGATGGCGGTGCTTTTTTTTCAAAAGGAAGAGCTGCTTGATGCAACCATACACGTTCGTTCCCGTATCATTCCAGGAGTCATCTGGGTAGTGCTACCATACGTTATCAGATGCTATGGGGAAAAGACTCCCGATTATTCACGTACTTTGTCTGTATCAGACCACGTATCTGTCAGGTAACTTCACGCAGTCAGAATGGAACGTGGTATTTCTGCAGATCGATGGAGATAATACACTTCACCGCTCTCAGGGCGCACATTAGCGAAAGCATAGAGGATGTGAGTGAGATTGTCCGCTGGAAGATCTTGTGGATTATATTGCCGACCATATATGGCCCTTGTCAAGATTCAGTCTCATAATCTGGTGTCTTTGATTGACATGTCACCGACCAGTTTACAAAGTAGGCTACAGCCCTGTAGCCATTGTTGCTCTCCATGTTGGCTGTAGCTATATCAAAACTTGTATATATCTGGCTTTTCCATTCAATGAAGGCTCTTAGGTAAAAAACAACACTGCTGGCCGACAGCACAATGAGAGTAAGCAATGAGAGGTTGGTGCACGATGGCATATGGAAAGTAGTGAATTGAAGGGTCAATAGAAATGAACTGAGAGTACGAAAGTGGTACAGGAAGTCCAAGCCTGCCGGAAAGCCGGTTCTATGCGGTGCTTACCTGAAGAATCGGGTATCTATGATGATAAACTCATGAGCTTCCGATTTGGACACAATGCAGTGTCTCAAGTGGATGCTCGCATGAGGGGCTGTGAAGTTGACGAATATTACAAGCGTCGTAATATAAAGTATCATAGCATTGTATTTTTAACGATTCAATTTCATGATACTATCAAGGCTCGGACATACTAATGGCGCCTACTGCTTCCGAGCCCATTTCATTATGGTCAAGGAAATCTTGGTCACTTCCAGTGTCATCTCCTTCCCCTATCTTAAGTTCCGCTTGGGCCATTGCTTCAGCCTCTGCTTCAGCCTTTGCTTGAGCCTCTTTCGAGTCTTGGAATGAATGTTCCTTCTTCCATGTGCCCTTGAAAAGGTGCTGGACCATCGCAGAGTCACTGTCTGGGTCACCACTATTTGAATGCTTCTGGCCAGACCCGAAAGCATTGATCGGTAGGATGAGTACGTCTCCCACTAGTCTGGGTTCAGTCAATCCAGTGATGTTGTGAGAGCCAAAGTTGGTACCCGTGGTATAAGAGAGGCCTTCGAATACCGCTTCTGTAAACAGAGCTGGCCCTGTCGTATCCAGAACCTCATGGTATGAGGCCTTGATTCCCGATATCGTGCACCCTTGTTTTTGGGCCAGTCTCTTCAATCGTTCCATGACACGCTCCACAGTAATCTCCAGGAATATGTGCGCAGGCTTCGCCATTACAGTCCATGAGGCGAATTGCAGATCAAGGGTCCAATCCTGCCATCGAACTCCGTCTAATTTATCGTATTCGACGCCAACAACGAGACTTGCATTTTTCCGGTAAACTGCGGGGACCCAGTCTTCGATCGGTCTCAGTGCCATGGTCTGGATAATCCCCGGGTTAGCATTCTTTCACTACCTCGAATTGAGGTCATGACTTACGTCAATGTCACTATACACACCACCGTCTCCAAGAAGGACCAGATATCGAATAAGATCGGCGCGCAAAATGGGATCTTGGAGATCGGTGAATGTTTCGACTATGTCTTGCCTGTGCGAGAATGTGTCACGAACATAACTTTCGGCAGTATGAGCGGTAAGAATCTCATATCGATGCTTCTGATTGAGCTTGACCCATGACTGGATTGGATGCCGGTCCTCACTGTCCAGGCCAGCTGGACCATTCTTTGATGTCTGCCATATCTTCCTAGGAAACTGATAGGAAGGGATGGAAACGTTTGGTGCGGCCGACTCAAAGGTAGCCTCGCAGGTTTGGGTGTTGTGCTTTGCTAGAGAGATAAAACGGAAGCAGAACAGGGTACTGATGATGCAATATATGAAAAGTAGTTTATTCGGTTTGGGCTCTGCCGAATAATGCCATGCTGGAACCATGATGGCTGGTGAAGTAGATGGATGGCAGTGTCAGGGTCAAGCGGAAGATGTATGAAGAAATGGGTCACGAAGGGTTCAAGGGTGCAGATGGGTGAAGATATGCCATTCACATTCCTCACTATACTTGAAACCGTGGGACCCGGAAGGATCGCTCCATAGTACTCGGTAGTAATTTCTCCCACGCGGCGCGGGCCCATTCATGAAGATCTGGGTAGAGAGGCTATTACTTAGGGAAGCTCTGCTATCGCCAGACCTCGACATCAAGCCGCATGTCGCATATTGTCTCCTCAGCTAAAGGTCGAGCTTCAAGCTAGCGTTTGACCCCAATGTCGCAGACCCCACATGCCGGTGAAATAGAAATAGTGGAATGGAAGCTTGATGGTGTGTTGCATGGGTATACGGCGCATTAATATTGCGCAAGTATGGCCCGATTCCCGTCCTTTAGCGACACTGTTTCACCTTGCACAGCCGAGCGAACTCTGGATATCTATTACATAGCCATAGTAGATGTCTCATCCAAATTTAGCATTCTTCAAACCTGTCATGTGATTGTGATGATACACTCAGCTAGTCTGTCGAGCTTCGGTATTGCATTCAAAAGAGGCGGAGAGAGTCGGAGCCCCTCGTCCACATTTTCTGTTCGAGCCCATAGGGCTGAGTACCCGGAGCCTTTGGTTTCCACACCCCGGGGTCAAGGGTCCAGCTCTAGGGATAGATCTTTTGAATGCTGATGAATTCTGAGGTACTCCAATTTAATACGCGAACATAGATCATCAAGGGTAATGGTTGTGTAGATATAGAGCGTGGACCAGAAGTAGTATGGACCGACTTTCTGGGGGCCGCCCCGACGCTGGACAGGGAAAGCTGTTGTTTAATGGTTCTCTCGCGGGCAGAAGTATCCCACAATACTTAACTCCGGGAAGAGGTTTCGACCTAGCGCTTCTTGGCACAATACTTGATTGGCCAGTCCGATCCTAGCGCGTCTCTCATAGCTCGGCCTCAGAACGCGTCCTTCCAAGTCGCGATGAGCTCACGTCCATGGAGGCTGAAGCATATTCCGATTGCAATGCCTGTGCACATCAAATCTATCTCGGAGGAGTACAATCAGCGTTTCGCTCTACGCATTGTTCACTGCCAATAGGATCAGACTCTTATTCTCTCTTTGGCTTCTCGCGAGTGGCATATCTCAGGGTGAACAACCATGTCGTCGAGACCAGAGCTCAAGGTACATTTATCCTTACGATGCTTCTTGAGATGGTCAAAAAGCTCACGCCTCATTAGATTGACGACGATGTCGGCTTCATCAGGTTCTTTCGAGGCCTACCAGTCCAATCTGATGAGACTATTCGAATATTTGATCGGGGCGACTGGTATACCGCCCATGGGGACGATGCTGCTTTCATTGCGAGGACGGTACCTTGTTTAACACACTTGACGAGAGGATCGTGTCTGATGCATTGGAGCAGGTCTACAAGACAACCTCGGTCCTCCGCCAGCTTGGTAAAGCAGACACCGGGCTCCCCTCGGTGACCATGACCATCACAGTGTACCGTAACTTCCTGCGGGAGGCACTCTTCAAGTTAGGCAAGAGGGTGGAGGTATGGGAAAGCGCAGGTCGGATGCAATTCAAGCTTAAGAAGCAAGCATCTCCAGGAAATTTGCAGGACGTCGAAGATGAACTTGGGGGACAGGTGGAATCGGCTCCCATTATTTTAGCAATCACGGTCTCGGCAAAAGCCTCAGAGGCCAGGAATGTGGGAGTGTGCTTTGCAGACGCCAGCGTACGAGAGCTTGGAGTCAGCGAATTTCTTGACAACGACCTATATTCAAACCTCGAATCTCTCCTAATTCAGCTTGGGGTCAAAGAATGTTTGGTGCAAGCGGACAACAAGAAAGGAGACCCGGAACTGAACAAAATAAGAGCCATCGCAGACAACTGTGGAATTGCCGTCTCTGAACGGACCCTTGGTGACTTTGGCACCAAAGACATCGAGCAAGACTTGACGAGACTCCTGCGTGGCGAACTTGCTGCTGGGATCCTGCCTCAAACCGACCTGAAGCTGGCCATGGGCTCAGCCGCTGCGCTTATCAAGTATCTGGGTGTCTTGTCCGACCCTTCAAATTTTGGGCAATACCAGCTCTATCAGCATGATCTATCTCAATACATGAAGCTGGATGCTTCAGCTCTCAAAGCACTCAACCTTATGCCAGGACCGCGGGATGGTTCGAAGAACATGAGCTTATATGGCCTCCTCGACCATTGTAGGACCCCTGTTGGTAAGCGTCTGCTTTCTCAGTGGCTCAAGCAGCCCTTGATGAGTCTCGAGGAAATCCAGAAGCGCCAACAGCTTGTCGAGGCCTTCATGATGGATACTGAGCTCAGACAAGCTATGCAAGACCCACATTTGCGAGGAGTACCAGATCTTTATAGACTAGCAAAGAGATTTCAAAGAAAGCAAGCAAACTTGGAAGACGTTGTTAGGGCGTACCAGATGGCCATCCGGATACCAGGCTTTATTGGTACCCTGGAGGGGATAATGGACGAGCAATACAAAGATCCTTTGGATGCCGAGTACACTTCCAAACTGATTGAGTATTCGAACAGTCTGGATAAGTTGCAGGAGATGGTTGAAACAACCGTCGACATAGATGCTCTGGACAATCATGAGTATAAGATCAAGCCCGAGTTTGACGAGAGTCTACGGATCCTCGCCCGTAGACTCGAGAAGCTGCAAAATGATATGCAAACCGAGCTCCGAAGAGTTGGCGACGATCTCAATCAAGAGATTGATAAAAAGCTGTTTCTTGAAAATCATAGGGTCCACGGACACGTTTTTCGGTTGACTAGGACCGAAGCAAGCTGCATACGCAATAAGAAGCAATATTCGGAAGCCGCAACACAGAAAAATGGTGTCTATTTCACAACGAATGCTCTGTTGAACATGCGACGAGAACATCAACAGCTTACAGAGAATTACAACAGAACACAGAGCGGGCTTGTTAGTGAAGTCGTCAATGTAGCGGCTTCTTACTGCCCAATTTTTGAAAAGCTGGCTGGGGTGCTCGCCCATCTCGATGTCATTGTCAGCTTTGCTCATGTCTCTGTCCACGCTCCATCCTCCTACGTACGCCCAAAGATGCACCCAAGAGGTGAAGGAAACACAATTCTCAAGGAGGCTCGACATCCATGCATGGAAATGCAAGACGATATTCAATTTATTACAAACGACGTATCTCTGATTCGAGGAAGCTCTGAGTTTCTTATCATCACTGGACCAAATATGGGAGGCAAATCAACCTACATTCGACAAATAGGGGTCATCGCTCTAATGGCGCAAGTTGGGTGTTTCGTGCCTTGCTCGGAAGCAGAGCTTACGCTGTTTGATAGCATTCTCGCACGCGTTGGTGCCAGCGATTCACAACTCAAGGGTGTGTCCACATTCATGGCGGAGATGTTGGAGACGGCAAACATTCTCAAATCTGCGACATCAGACTCTCTAATTATAATAGACGAGCTAGGCCGAGGTACAAGCACATATGACGGCTTTGGCCTTGCTTGGGCAATTTCCGAACACATTGTCAAGGAAATCCGATGCTTCGCCATGTTCGCAACACACTTCCACGAGCTGACAGCATTGGTGGACGAATACCCTCAGGTGCAGAATCTGCATGTCGTGGCACACATCGGCGACGATACAGAGCGAGACAAAAGGGAGGTGACGCTGCTTTATAAGGTTGAAGAAGGCGTTTGCGATCAGAGCTTTGGAATCCACGTAGCCGAGCTCGTCAGGTTCCCAGAAAAGGTTGTCAGTATGGCCAAGCGAAAGGCTGATGAGCTCGAGGACTTCTCCACCAAGCACGAAGCATCGTCCATTAGGCATTCCAAGGAGGATGTAGAGGAAGGGAGTGCATTGCTGAAAGAGATGCTCGTGCAATGGAAGACGGAAACTGAAGGCATGGGCATGAGTACGGAGGACCAGGTGAGCAAGATGAAGGAATTGGTCATGGGCAACCAGAAGCTTCTGGAGAACCCTTTCTTTCAATCGGTCAAAGCTCTGTGACCGAGTAATGTCCCGGCGTTCTAGCGAAGGCGTTGCATAGGAGCTTACGAGCTACAGCAGAGGTATCTACCGTAGGGATTATGTGTGAGTTCAATACATGGCTACAAAGGTTTACAATCTCAATCATAACATACCTTTATCCTCTTACCTTTCACGTCACTATTAGATACCGCCTGTCTCATTCCACTTGCAATATGATGTTCGCCATTGTTGCTTTTGGTTCTAGTCACCCTCGGATCAGCATACAGTCATGCTATATTTGCATCCTCATATACCTTACAATCATCATTCTCATTCACGCGAAGACTCATAACACCTATAGCCAGCCTTCCTTGCCCAGTAATGCCCTCTTACTTTCCTACCGCTGGAGTATACCCAATTGGGGACCAACCACACCAATCCCTCGCCATCCAAGACACAAGCTCTGACTTGCCATCCCACCACACCACCACCCGCAATACAATGAGAATTCTTCATTCATAACCAGACTGCCTCCAGCTTCAAACCCATCACTTTAAACAGCCATACCAATCCCAGAGACTCAGCCTTGTCTATGACGGATCAAGAATCCGCCTTCGTGCAACTCACGCTGCCTGGCTGTTCCTCAGCACCTTAATGTCTACGCTACTGGTGTTGCACTAGAGCGTTGCACCTATCTCGACAAACAGGCCCCGATACGAATCGCGCATTGAAGAGCGGGGAGATGTCGAGAATGAAGAGTTTGGTAGATGGGTAGTCGATACGGACAGACGTTAGGGTTGTGGTGGTTGATAACGCCACCAAGCTTTCCGTGATGGGATCGGTGTGCGGCTGTGCAGAGATAATGGAGTGGTATGGATCTGTGATGAGATATTTGGTGTGCGAGGGGTTAGAGATTGGACAGCTGCTAAATGCTGCGACGAGGCGTGCAAGGGGGGGAAGGTTTGCAGTGCCAATGAAGTTCAGGGTATCATCCGTGGTAACTGACGAACGTCAAGGTCGAACCTGCGTTTGAGAGAGGGTGTCAGATATGCAATAAGTTATTGCTCTCGCGACACTAGTGTAAGTTCGGGCAAGAGACGGATAATGGTTCAAAGCATGCGTGTGGAGCTCACACGGCGGACGTTGTTTTCCATTCGGAAAGCCATATTACCGATTTCAATTGGTGTACATTAACTATTTTCCTGTACACCTAGCAATGCGTCGAACGTTAGTTGAATTGTCGAGAAGTCCTCATCTCAAATAACTTCATTAGGCATTCATAAATATCAGCCATATTGCAGCAATGCTTATTCCGGGAAAGTTTACTGGTTAAACTGTGCATTGAATGGGACGTATTTACATTCAGCCTCGCCGAATGCGTTGCACCGATATGCCATTTGGCATCTTAGCAAAACCATTGGCATTCCCTTTAGCAAATCTTGGAGTCTTCTCAGTCAGACGCGTCCATACCTCCATAACACCAGCACGCCGAGCAGGCAGCATGCTGTACTGGAGACTGTAGAGACTCTTTCTATGGATCGGTGGGAGGAATTGTCCAGTGACCAAGAGCAGTATGACGCTGGGTGAGAGATAGTGTTTACGAATTCGGTGACCAAGCTGGAAGTACTGGTCGAACAATGCACGTAAAGGCAACGGGACGGACTGTGGAAAAGTGTCAGTCCCTTGGGGTATTCGATTTAGGAAGAGACATACGTTTAGCATTATGTATGATGTTGGGGGCACATCATTCGGATTGGTGAAATGCGAAGAGCCGCAGGGGGTATCTCGAAGCTCAAAACAAATGCCGCCTAATCAGATCAGCCGGGACACCATAGAGGCTCAAGAGTACTGACCAGGAAGACGTCTCGAGTCCTTTACTCGAAGCATCAAAGCAAACAAAGGGAAATGATTAAGACATGCTAGGGACGTGTCCAGCGCCGCCTTGAGGAATATGATGGCCATCCTTGCCGATGTGAAAGTAAGGTAAAAGACTGCCACCGTCGGCAGTAAGAAGAAGAGTAAAGTGAATAGGATTGTACCCAAGAGCAATTGGTCCAAGTCGTAGTCGCATGAATCGATTCGATTTCGTAAGATATTGTGCTTCTTTCCCCGGAATAGATGGAAGAGCGACATGATGATCGTCAATTGCCAATGGAAAATACGAGCTGATGCTGTGTAGAAGCAGTAGATATGTACGGTCAATAGAGACAGAAGGTCGGAGAACATAGATATTGGCATTGTCGCACCAGCAAAGCTCGAGAACCCGATGAAGTAGATGACATGAGGCAACAAGGGCTGTAGGCTTCCCACGCATCCTACTCGCATTAGCGTCAAAAAGGCATATAAGGGCTGGTAAATACCTTTCCAGCGGTCGATGACCCAGACAAACAAATCTCCAAGGAAGACGGCAAGTTCAGTGTTGAGTTTTAGACCTGCGGGCCAGTCCGTGAGCCACGAGATCATGTCTCTCAAACCATCCACAGTCCACCCACTCAGCATGGTATCAATCTGCCATGCGACCCAGGTTGCATTGTCGATGATGTACGATCCAATAGCAATCCCTATTATAACGTCGTTTGCCACAAGCCAAAGGCTGTTATAGAATCTAATATAGTCCCCATGCCTGTCATTCACGCTTTCCCAATCATCTTTTCTTTTCCGCAGTGTCAAGTACTGTATTGGCCAGTAACAGAATTGTTGCAGTCGAATGTCCACCTGCTGAGCTGTAGCCGATACATCCTTCAAAGCTGCAGAGTCGGGACGCGGTCTCCATTCTAGAATACGGAGAACCACCTCCGCGATGAACCGGTGGCATATCAACCCGAACAAAAACCCTCTAGTCAACAGTGGATAGATCCGTACCGTGATAGCGTGCCATGCGATTTCGATGAGATAGTCCCTAAGCGAAGTTGCAGACTCTACCACCTTTTCACTGACACTTAGGCTCCTTTTCTGGCGTGCACCTAGTAGATATGAGTTACTTTGCACCAGTTTTGCTAGCTCGCATGAGCAATTGATCTGCGAAAGGATCGTTGGGAGTACGATCTCCTTTTCTGTTGATGCATGTCTAATGACTGTGTGGAGCTTCATTTTTTCCACTAGTCTTGCTTTCTGTGCACTCTTTTCCTCATCGGCAAGCTCATTGCCACCCAGAGTGTAGAAGCCGCCAATGCTACCAAGAGGTTTGTCACCTAGCACAAGGGACATTGGGTCTAAAGACATATACTGCATTTGATGCGAAGATGGACGATCGAATATGATGACCTGAACACTGATTTCGCAGCTTTTCGGACAGAAGACGCTGGGCCCCGATTTTGTTGTTTCCGTATAAGCCAAGATGTGATTGGGATCGAAGCCGCTCGAGGGCTCGGTAGCATTCACGGAGCCCAACACGCTCATAGAGCTGTTACCACATAGATGGTACATCTGTCGGATTGGATGCGGGCTATCGCGGAACAAAGTGCCTATGCGAAGAGCACCCTCCACTCTTCGCGCCTTGTGGCAAGTTAGCAGACTGTCCAATCGATGGACCTTGCATGTCTAATACCTCCACATCATGAAGTACAGAGACCACCAGAATATCCAACGGTGAATTTCTCCATCCCACGAGTATTCCCTGGCTCTTGTTCTTCAACGCATCGGATGGCCAAAAAATCCTGAGCAGCCCGTTTGTCGCAACCATAATACCATGGTCGACAGAATCAAAACGAGCCGCGGCGTCTCAGTTGCTCGCGGGCGGAGATACCGTCGACTGCGGAGCGAGGATGAAGATTTGTTTCGCGCGCTGCGAGGCGTTCAATAGGCAGGATGAAGACGAAGAAGAAAACAGAGAGGATCGCAAAGCCTTTAGCTGCTCGAGTCTGCATATACATCAGACACATTGTGCTCTAAACAGTGGACAGAGCAAGCGAATCTTCGAACGTACCACGACGCCGTGATCAGCGGCGAATATTGCAAGCTCATACAGTCTCGTTACCAAGTCCCAGCGTGCAGTGATGTAGCCGGCGATGAAGATACCAAGGGTGAGGACGGAGAAGGGGTGCATCAAACGATTACAGCAGCTGAAAAGGTATTCATGTCATTCCTCGACATTACTTAGTAAAGGGCAAAGCTTGCGGGCGCTGGGAAGGCGCAGGTGTTCATGATATTACTTTACAGTCTGAGGCCCTTTCTCCATCCCGAGGCCCGGAACCTTTCCGCATTCTATTTATGCCAAGGAAAGGGGCAAGAGCGACAGTGACCGAAATCATGATTGGGTATCGAATAAAGCAAATCAAGCTATTCGTCTCAGCTACCTTGTGCGTCCATCCCCACATGTCGTGATCGTTTTGTTATACAACCCCGCACCCCATGCCTCGCTCCAAAAGTGCCAGATTCGAGGCCACCGTCGTAAATGCTGACCAGATTTACGCCTTAATCCAGTGAGACGCTTGCTACCGACCTTAATCACGGATCTGCAGCAATGTCCACGATGAATTTCCACTCGCCTTATAGTCATGATGTTAAAAAGCATGCACGAAAGCGTGTAGATGGGTTTGCTCACCATTCTTGAGCGCCTGGGCTGTGTCGTCCAGCAAGATGACCCTTCTCTTATTGCAATACGCTGTCTTGTCCATCATGTCAACCTTCAACGCGGCTAGCTCTGTTGTCGGCTTCTCGAACATCTCACTCAAAGTCTCGACGGCCAGTTCGAGATCTTTCTGGTTGTCTTCGAATATCTCTGTCAAATTGTTCCGCTGAAGGTAATATGCAAACGCATATGTCCACTTGAGGGTCTGTCGGCAGTGTTGGAGCGACTGCGAGGAGCTGTCCAAGAATTGTACCTCGATCCAGGACATTCCAGAGGCCGTTTGGAGGTTCATCATCTTTCTCTCTGTCTTCAAGTAAAGATCCTTATCTAGTTTTGCGGACTGCTCATGGTTGGCGTATCGATTGTAGTAATGCAAATAGCGTTCAAGTGATTGTCGCGATTTGGCCTGGGAATCGCGTCCATCGAGCCCTGACTTTTCCTCGAAACGATTGCAACTATACCAGCTTGTCCCGTGCTCCGACCATAGGCCCATACACATCCAGCAGAACTCGTGTTTACACTTTCGACAGGTCATATGATTGCAGCCGCCATTCTTCTCGATGGTTGAGGAGCATTTCGGACATTCTTTTGTGTTCGCTGAAATCCAATTCGCTGTTTCCGAATCGTCCTCACATTTCTTCAACCATTGTTTCACAAGTGAGCACGGGGCGGGCTGATGGTCGGCCAAGATGCAGCCAAAACAGAAGCGATATTTACACCCACATGCGACTGTAGGAACAATTCGACTGAGATCCCGCTTCTTTGTGCCACATTCCACAGCAAATTCGCAGTTGGGAGCTGGACACCACTTCAAGTTGTCTTTGTCGTCGACATATGTACGTGTGAGAAGCACTTGATATCTTTATGTAAGTTAGTCCTACGTTCTCAATTCCAGGGGACTTTACATACCTCGCCTTGAGTTCTGCTGCAACAAGCATGTCCAAGGATTTGGAGTCCACAATCCTGCTGCAGCCGCTCGTTGGGCACTGTATCCTGGCAGCTTCGCCCTCGTCTTTTATCTTCTGGGCGAGGTATTGTCTGTAGCAGTCGACACAATAGCGGTGCCCACACTTCAATGCGTACGTCTCCAAACCAGGAGTGTCTTCGACACAGATGTCACACATGAAGCCCTTGATCACTTTCGTTCTTGGTGCTTGAGCCGATTCCGGTCCAAGTCCAGCCTTTTCGAGCACACTATCTGGCTTCTCCATATACGTTTCGATCAAACGTTCCTTGTTCCATCGTAGGTGCCTCAGAAGTATCGCGGTTGCTTCTGATGGCTGGCCGAGTATGGCCGAGACCTCGTTGATCTGCTTGTCTTGATGTGCTTGTATATCGGCAGGCGAGAACACTTTGAAGTCCACCTCGTAAGCCTTCTTGGTCGGCTTCAAGTCTTTGTCGTGTGAAAACCCAACATCCGGTTCGTCTTCATCGAATTCTTTCATCACGATCGTTGGTCAGCCTGATTGTTCTAAAATGGCGTGTGTAATCCAGAGAATACGTACCGTCTCCGAGACTACCATCGTCGCTATCCTGAGCACCCCCGAAGTCCTCATCTTGGCTGGACAGTCCACTCATGAATTCGTCGTCTGAATCCATGGTTGTCAATGGGGGTGTATTGAGCGCGGTGTTTGAGGACCTTGGGGCAACGAACCCCCTCTCTTTGGTTTGTTTCTTGGCAGTCTGGGAACGCTCGAGTATATCCAAGGCTTTCCTCTTTCGAGTTTGAGGAGGCGTGGTGGATATATGTGACGAAGCCTGTGCTCTGCTCTCGTATGACGAGAGCGAAACACGGGCTCAAGAGATGTTAGAAAAGAGTCACGCAGCGGCTGCGTGGTGGCGTAGAGATTCGGCGAAAGCCTTTCAGGCTTTCCTGGACAATTTTGACCGCGAAAGAGTCAAGGCGTCAAACAAGGCGAAGTCAGGTCCTCCACTGGTCAGGCAGCTGAAGATGAATCCCAGCGAGGTAAGGTCGATCAGAAGCATCGGTGACATCCACTAGCGTCTCCGACCAAATGCTTGGTCAGCCCTATGAATTTTGATCATCATCCTCAGGAAGGACAAGGCAATTCTAGGATCACTATGAATCTACCAGAGCAAGCCGCTCAGCCAGTCGACGATGAGCGTTCGCACTTGTTGACAAGCTACTTACCTGTGGTACAGAGGTTTACTTTATGGACCACAAACCACGCGACATGCGTTGGCATTGTTCAGCTGGCCGTGAACGGCTAGAGCTCCATTTGGGGGTGCATATATTTACATTCACATGAACAGTCGTTGGAGCCTCCTCTGTATAAACATGAAGCGTGCTCTTTCCTTCAGCCGTTTTCGGACTTGGATCATCGTCATCGATATAACGTGAAAGATAAAGCCTTCATGTCAGCTCTGCATGTATGGCACCACTTTGTCTTCGCTGACGTCCAGTCCTCAAATACACCGCTCATAACCAAGGCTCTCGCTCTGAGTCTCATTTACCTTATTATGGTAGTGTACAATTTTGTGTACGTCTCTGCCCAATCATACCTGCTGTCTGTCAGCTTTAGCAAGATTGCATTGGAACGATGTGCCTCTCAAATGTTATCTTCCTTTTATAGTTGTCATTTATTTTCGATTTCTCAAAGCGTACGCATCTGGTTCTTCATTTTCTTTTCCGAGACTTTTCCGAGACTTGACCCCCAAATTCCAGGAACTGTGAGCTCATTAATTACGTCGTATCAGCCACGCTGCACGACCTAGGCTAGGACAAAACCGGCGACCTGGTAACCCAAGACAAGCGCTTCGAAGCCGATGGAGCCAACGCAATTCGTGGTTCGTCTAAAAAGATGTCGACGACTGGGACGAACACCCTCGCAACTCGTTTGGGACGCCATTGCGCTGCATTGGCTGCACAGCAAAAGCAGCATTGTACCGCACAGCGTAGTCGCAACCAGCTCCGGAACAAGTGACGCAAGGCCTGATCTTGCTATGGATGGGCACTTGACCTGGGACCAGTGGAATGTCATCACCAAGCATTTCCGCCGTCTAAGAGGGCTAGTATATTGATTGCCATACATTGATCTTTCACATCGATGTAGTGGAGAAGACAAGCGAGCAATGCGGGAGCGAAGTAAAGGGGTCAGTGAGACGATGAAATTGAAACAGAAGGGGTAGATAAATGGAAAACCTGGGTTCAGAAGGTTCGTTCGTATTTATTACCTCACATATGGATATCAGCCAGTCACCTTTCCTCTATCTAAAGAATTTGAAAAATCCAGCGAACAGGAGGAGGTACCTATCGCTAGGGGACTGCTTGTGTCCGGCCCGGCGACGATCGGTGATATTTAATGATCAGACCATCTCAATTAATCATAATCTTCACGCCCACCAAGTCCAACCTTGAAAATGTGTTCAGAGCTTCTTACGCTATATCCATAAGGCCCGCTGATTGAAGTGGTAGTATCTGGTACTGTTCCGTGATAATAGAACATTACAAAACCTGGTTGCAATCCAAGCTGTGCATAGAAGCCAGATACCAAACACAAATTATACCGTACATGCTGGACAGATCCTGGCATGATACGGCAAGCCTGTTTATTGGAATTGTGACAGGCAGCGTCTCTGGAGGCTCACTTGCGTGCCCCTGGTAGCGATCCTCGTTGGTGACCACTATCTGGTGTACATCACGCCAACTCAGTGCATGACAAGATTGCTCAATATAATCCGGCAACGTAGGATGAACTGGAGGTTGTAGCCCAAACGACAGTTGGGAGTTGGAACTTGCAAACAAAACATGTACACTATCCTTGTCCGTCACAGTCATGCAGACTCGTTATCCCAAGCCAAAAGCACAATCGAACAAGGCAGCACCATGTGCTGTTCAATTCATCTGTTCGAGATCCCCCTTCAGATTATCCTGCTCCTCACCCTCCCCTTTCGCCAAACTCCTTCGCCCAGTCCTCAAATTCCTGTAAACCCTGCTTGCTGACGCTTGGCCGAATGTTGACCAAGCTCGCTTCGAAGTCATCGAATTGTATGGGGCGGATCTCTTCCGTAGACATGTATAAAAGTGCCTCCCCTAAGCTCCTGAGCGGCCCCATAGCGGCGTCCTTGGCTAGAGCTGTAATGTCACTACCAGAGAAGCCTGGCGTAATTATAGAGGTTAGTTCATTTGAAGGGCTTTGCCATTCGGAAACAAAGTGGAACATACCGTCCGTTAGCTCTACCAAAACTGAAATGTCCTTCTTGTTTAGGTTGTGCTTCTGATGTCCCAACAGCGTCCTCAACTGCTCTCCCCGTACCGACGCTTCCGGCAATGGTATATATTGCCTTCTCACGAATCTTCGTCTGGCTGCTTCGTCAATAGCCCAAGGCATATTGGTTGCCGCAAGAACAAGCACGCGGCTAGCGTCACCTTCAGCCTTTTCCTTGTCACTCTGCTTGCTACCAGCAGCTGCACGTTGCAGGTCTGACCACTGGATCAAGAATTCAGTTTTGATGCGTCTCGTAGACTCATGCTCGCTTGAACCACCTCTTGACGACAGGAGAGAATCGATTTCATCGACAAATATAATGGATGGAGCAAGTGCTTTTGCCAGCAGGAAAAGCGCGCGGACCAACTTCTCCGACTCACCAAGCCATTTCGAAGTGAGACTGCTAGCCGAAATAGCAAAGAAAGTAGATCGAGATTCCGTGGCTACAGCCCTTGCCAACATGGTCTTACCTGTGCCTGGGGGACCGAAAAGGAGCATGCCTCTTGCTGGCTCTCGGAGACCCAGGAACAAATCAGGACGTAGAAAAGGGTAGACGACAGCTTCCTTCAGGGCCTTCTTCGCTATGTCCAACCCTGCCACATCGTCCCAATGTACTTCATCTCCTTGCACAACTATTTCGTTAAAAATCTGCTTTGCAGCACTCTCATCAACGGCCTTTGGTAAGTGTTTCTTAATATGCTTGAGTCGCTCTTGCCACGCTGTGGAAGGCGACACAGTGTTGTGCGTGTCTCGTGTGTTGAAGGGGTCTCTTTCACTATTTGGCGAGGTGGGTGACTCAAGCTTTGGATCTACGGATGTCGCATTTTCGCGAGCTTTACGAGGAGGCCGTCGCTTCTTCTCTTCAATCTCGCGGCTGCTGCTAGTGTTCTCATCATTGCTTTCAGAGGAATGCAGCTTCCCTGACTCATCTCTATCGTGCCTGAACGACCGAGGCGATGATATGTTTGCCACCGGTCGTCGAGCAATACCACTGGGTACTGGAGGCCTGGTCTTTCTTTGGGGAGATCGCTGCCGAGTTGGTGCACTAGCTGCTCTCGCGTTATCCTCCTGCCTCTTCATAGTCCTTGCATTAAACTCTGCGAGAGCTTTGGAAGTGGGCTGTGTAGGGGGAAATTCAGTCCTGTACGACGGAAAGTCAGGAACCTTCTGTCGGGCCGGAGACTTCGTTCTTGTCTTTGTCACAATTGGATGGGTTGGCTCATATGCTGGAGGTGTTGGTGGTTCAAGGGCCATAAGATCTGCATTCGCCTGGGGACGTAAGCCAGAGACTCCATTTGTAATGGAGCCCGGTGAAACCGTGGAGTGACCACTCGCTCGCGGCGGGTCTTGGAATGAGATCAAATCCGGCGGGGTACGCTCCCCCTGTCGTACCAACGCATTTCCCCCTAGAGCTTGCTCTTCGCCGTCCGTCACATTCGTTGATTCTGGTCGAGAGGACGTATTTCCGCCGGCGCTGTTACGGCGTATGGAATTCAGTGTGGTAGAACTACCATTACGTCCAGCCAATGTCTGTCCCAGTCTTTGACCCGAGCCTTTTGAGATGGAGTCCCATGCAAGGCCCGCAGCTTTGGAAGACGCTGGTGGTGGGTTGAATCGTCCAGCCGAAGATCTAGGTGTTTTGGAAGGCTTCTTGCCGTCCTTGGTTCGCAAGGTGGTCAACATTACGCGGCCTTTCTTGTCTGGACTTGGTGTCCTTGATGTTTTTTTGGGAGGCACAGGCAGTGTTGAGGGTGAAAAGGGGCTTGGAGGAGGCATTGTGCTGATCTGAGGGGTGCTGTAAGAGCGTTCTGTGGGAGATTCCGAATCCTTCTTTCCGAGAGCAGGTCTCTGTGGAAGAGGAGGCCCATTTCTAGATAGATCTGGATAGCTCACTGCTGGTATTGAACCTTCTCCGATCCATCCAGCGGCCGAGTATTGGTTAATTGTGTTTTCTGGTTTCCTCGGTATAGAGGGTCTGCCCCGCATTGTTGGGCCATCACTGGACCTGTCTCCAGCGTCCTTTTCCTTGGCCTCATTCCTGCTCTTTCGCAAAGCTTCCAATAGATCTACCCGCTCTTTGCACTGTAGTTCCATATTTCGCAGCGATTCCTGCAGTGCCCTCTCGGTCTCCGATTTTGGCTGATAATTGGGCGGTACCCTGTATGCATTGTGATAGTAGATCTGATCGAGTGCTGAGCGCCATGATCGCAGAGCTTCTGATTCGTTGTTCTGGTTCATTGGAATGGTCAGTAACGTCACGAGAGCTTACAGCCAGGTTCGAATACCCACCTGACCCTCAAAGTAGACTGCTGTTGAGCAGATCAAGTAGCACTCATCGTACGTCTTCTGCATCGAAGAAGAAGCCTTATTGCGCATGATGGATTCTATCTTGCTGTTCATGCTGGTCCATGGGACTCTTCAAGCAGCAAATGAAAGTAAGGTCAAACGGCGAGAGAGCTAGGATTGATCACTGTCCCACGGCAGCGTGCAACGCACGAAAGGTGTCGTTGATGCCTGAGGGAGCTAGCGCAACGGTGCCTTGTGTGTGCTACAACGGCGACAAGGTCGCAGAAAAGATGGTCCCTCTTCAGCCAGAGTGTGTGGTCATATCGTTGTTCGAACTGGGTTAATGCTGATTGGGGTGCACTGACCAGGGCGTGAGGGCCTCCCGAAAGCGGGCCCTAATCGATAAACCATCCCCACCCATCGACCTAACAGAGCAACAGAGCCAATCCACGAGTGCAAAGGCGAATTACATACGAGACCATCTTGAAGAAGCTTCGGGTTCTCTGTTACCAACATTTAACTACGGATAAGCTTCATCAATCTAATAAAAAGCACTTTGATCGTAGGTTGTGAGGCTGTGTCCCACGATCATTTGTCACTCCGAGATTCATCGGAATTGCTCCAAAGGTTCTCTGTTTGTGAGCTCTTGACCCAAAAAGCTTCGTTGAGGAGCCAGGTAGCTACGAAGTCTATCCTGTCATGGCCTATGTACATACGCAACGGCTACCTCAGCGCCAGTACGCCTTAGAGATGTTGGCTAGTATCGGTGCTTTTTCACGCGCTCGAAAAGAAGATATGCGTGGTTTCCCCTCTATCATAACACATACAACGCGAATGCTGCCCGCTGACTTTTCCAACGCCCGCTTCATGTCATGATGCTCTATCAATGGCCGAAGATGGGTATTGGATGGAAACGCTGATACAAAAATGGTATAAGATGACAAGGCGCTGGGCATGAGAAGCTGGTAATCTAGAGACTGTTCTTTAGCGGGTGTTATGGGTCATCGTGATGACGGACAAAGTAGGCTTTGGCCACTTCGTAGGATGTCCTGGTTTGCAGAGTTAGTCGAACCGATCACAAGATATTACACGGGAGTGTTTTCACCAAACATACCAGCAGATAGCAGTACTCGGTACGGTGGTTAATATCCTTGGCCCGAGACCGCGGAAGAACCCTCCGTACCCCTGCTGCCTCTTAATAATGGCCGCTGCATCAAGGAAGCCTTTCGCGTGTCTGAGCTCTGGGTCTTTGGCGCTACCTCTTGTCTGTAATAGCGTCTTGATAACGTCCAATGGGGTCGTCAATGCTGCAGCAAAACCGCCAGCCAAGCCGCCAGAAATCATGTGCGTTAACGGTTGGTGATTTCTCCGGGGATTGATGACTTGTTGTATCGAACCGTAGGCAGAAAATTGAATGGCCGTAAAAGGTACACTCATCCCTATTGTCGTAGGATATGAGACGTAGAAAGCTCGCAGTCCCTCATTTTGGTAGACAGACTTTGAGCAATGGATTACTGATTTGTACAAGGAGCCGTGCACCTGCATGCGCTGTTTGATAACTATGCAGAGAATCAGTAATGTTTATTTCACTTAGAGGAGTCCAGACCATCGAACGGGTTCATCAAGGCATCGCTGGCGATGGTTGCGCAAGCCCCACTTGCAGCTGGGACGGGATAAGTAGCTGTACCCCGGTAAATCGTAGGTCTTGGGACATACCTCCAGCAAGTGGATGATGGCCTGCATTGTTTCCTCCCATGGCATGTTTGACGGCCTCGTATGTTACGAAGTAGAGGGCATGCGCCGGACCTTCTCCGCGTCATGACTCGTTGCCCACATTAAGATGCAGTCCACGTACCAGCCCCTATTATGACGCTCGAAACGCCTCTCCACATCGAACTTAAACCCTCAATCCTCTTAATTTTCCGAAAAGCCTGCCCCATTCCAGTATACAGGCCACCTTCCGGGGGCTTGAGGACTTGAAGGCGGGTCTAGATAGCTCTTAATACTAAGCCCATTCCGGTCGCGGTGGCAGAATCTCACCTTCAGCATGTCGACTGGGTACATGACAGAATGTTCCTAGAGCTTTGTGAGCTCCTAAGTCCTTCTCAGCAGCTCTGCGCCGTGGGGCGAGCTCACAGCAACCCCAGCGAATGCGCCAGCCATCATATTCTCCCATATGGAGAAGTTTGGGGGTAGCGCTTCGTAGCTAGGGTAGACAGTCAGCGAAAGCGTACTTGATTTTTGAAATCACACCACGACGACTCACTCATAGTCCTCCACGGGGACTGATTCTTGAGCAGCCGTAGCCATGGGACTAAGCCCTGGCGTGGCAAAAGGCGTCGCCTGCGCCGTGGTGTATTCGGGACGGAGAGGAAAGACTTGAGGAGTACTTCTCGGGTATGAAGACAGTCGGAAGAAGAAGGGCGAGCACACACATAGGGTGAAGTGTTTGAGAAGAGCAGAATGTTTCCAAAAGTCGGCGTCGACATCATACCCAGGGAAAACGGAGGTCTAGATCAAACCCTAAACCTAAGCCTGGTCTGGTAAAGCTGCGATTCATGATATCTAGACCCTCTTCCAATCAATCTTTCCAGAGCATACAAGTGTACACAGAAAAAGCGATACGCGACTTTGGGTTAGATGTGCTCGGACGCATGCACTGAAAGCTAATCTGGTGGGTAACAGGAGAAGGAGAATATACAAGACAGCATGAGAAAACCATGAAATGACACTGCAAGTTGAGTAATATTTGGCTGGTAATTGGTTTCCTACGATTCTTCGCGAGGTGCGACTCCTTTCAGACCCTAATCGAAGGTGTTGATGTCAGGAATCTCCAATTATAATGCGCTAACATACGTCCCATTCAACGCCGATTGTTGAATGCCTGGCCTCTAACAACGGCAATTAGGGCATCCATGTATGATGCATCCTAGACCATACCCCTAAATGTTTACACCTGTGCCGCGACCTTCAGTTTGCGCCTTAGAAAATTGATAAACAAGCCCCAAGACGCCAGGCCCACGATCATGATTTGTTCCTGGAACATCTTCTTCGCCCTCTTCATCCCTTGTACCTGCGCGGGTTGTTTTCCAGGACTCGCCGAGGTTGCTTTCGTCCGGTCCGTCCTCACTCCCATCACCTGCCGAGTGCCCACCATTTTCTGCCAATACCTCTTCTTCATCTTCTATTGGATCCTCAAATGGCTTCCGGGAATCCCGTAACCTGGACTGAGGGCCAAGTCTGCGCTGATTCTTTAAGCCTGCAATAGGCGGCTGATGTGGAGGATCTAGTAATATGGAAGCTATTGGTGATGAACGACCGGCTACGGGAGTGTACCTGGGCATTCGGTGGTAGAAGGACTGCTGACCAGCTTTCATGCCGGGCGTAAATGTGGATCGATTTGGTCCACGCTGCCGCTCAACTTTTTGCCCATGAACTTCAGCAGCTAAGGTTGGTGACATCATACCAGGGAATGCGGGAGGCGTGTGGAAAGGAGCTCCGGGTCGGTGATTAGTTCCATAGTTGTCAATGAAGTTGTAATAGGAAGTAAGCATTTTGTTGTCTTTGGTTGAGTAATACTCTTCTCGCAGATCTTGAGCAGGCCCACCATTTGGTTGAGCAGTATTTTCGCGTCCTTTTTTGAAATCGAACACAGCAAAGGAGCAGACATAGCCCAAGCCATCGACATGGACGGTGAACTCCCGGAAAAAGTCCACAATCCGGTCACTGCATTTTGGTAGGCTTATCCAGAGAATGAAGGGGGTTAGAATAATGCTGATTATCTCTTCTAAGAAGATGACGACCTTCACCTGGTAGAATTGAGAGAACTCAGCGCGTACTTCGTTACTGTGAAGTCTACCACGCCAATGGCTTGGTAGGTAATGTGTGTACTCCACAACGTTGTTGAGCGCGAACTCCGGGTCGAAGACAAGGTTTTCCTGCGGTACCATGCCCCTGGCGACGGCCCAGACCGTCCCAAACGTGCCCAAATAAAACAACACGGTTCGTTCAGGAGTGATTTCAAAGGTCAAGAATGACTCCGGGTCGATTACGGAAGCCAAAGCCAAGATGGAGACCACAGCGCCAGTGACAAAGGCGATGAACCTCGCAAGCTGAATGGTTTTGTCTTTTGGAAATTGGTCAACGTATCGTGATGCGAAGGGATATGACATGTTGATTCGCCTTTGGAACAGGTGATAGAGCTCATTGAATCCCCGAAATTTCCATTCGGCCAGTGGCGTGTATTGACGAGAGCCGATCTGCGAGGGATTCGATTTGAATTCGTTGAAATATCGAAAGAAATATAGCAGAATGAAGAACATGACTATGAATGGGGCACAGAGGACATTCATGACTCCTGCAAACAGGAAACGCCTGCGCAAACCATCGCTAAGAGCCTTTCGATGCTTCTCTTTAAGGAATAGCGGCCTTACTTGCCCTCGCTCGTCGAATACAAAGTCGAGGATACTCAGGCTAAGATTCCATTCAAGAGTCTTCGAAAGAAGTTGCCTGTTTCTGAAGAAGGGCACTGGCAGTGTGAGATCGAGGATTTCCTTGTTAATCAAGGCGATCAGATAATTGTCTCTTCGCATTAGACGATTCGCGATATCGTGCGCGTCCATACGCTGCTTTGACTGGCTGCCCAGGAAGCGGCGATGTTTCTCTTTGACGCCTGCAGCGGTGGCCGGGTTCGAGTCTCGTAGAAGCATCAGCCGTTTGACAATTTCTTGCCAAGAGACAGTCTGGATGTCGGTGTCGGAAATCTCTAGGAGGTAGTGATAGAAATTCTGCATACGCCTCAATCGACGGAAGTCATAGCCGTATTGGAACACTTTGCATATCCAGAGAAAGGCAAATAGCCAAATCAATAGATTCGCCGAACCAGACATATTTTTGGTACACTGTGGAATTAGGATGTCCTTCATCTTCTTGCTTTTGGGGACGAGTTTGTAGTCAATACACGATGTGAGGAAGGTGCTGAAGGCCACCACGAAAGCCAGTGTGCTACGCACATGTCAGCATCACCAGGATGAAGCCTGGGATGACGGCTTACAGTAGATTCAGTAACCTGCTAAGGAGAACGGACCAGATCCCATTGCCAAGAAAATAATCATACACGTCTTGCAAGAAGTTGTCTAAATTCTCAACATTCGCCCACATCCACAACGCTCGCTCTTTTGGGTCCATCATGCTCATTGGATGGCCGCGGTGGTGCTGCATTCTAGGCTGGGCTTGACGAGGGTGAGTGTCCTGATGCAATCGCTGCTGGGCTTGTACGGCTTGCCACCTCGCCTGTGTTCCACGGCTAGCAGGTCCCGGGACAGGAGGTGGTAGAGCCTGGGTCTGGCGAGCTGCGGGTACAGGTGGTGCGTCATGCCCATCTTCGATGAGTAGCGACTGAGGTACTTCGTCATCCAACTCCTCCAGATTCAACCTTGAATGCGATGCCTGATTTCGATCATTTGCGCCTCCGGATCCACGCTCTTCGTTCTGTCTGCTGGTCCGTCTCGTTTTGGAGGGAGCCGCTTGACTTGCTGCAGCATCGGTGAGGGCATCGTCCAGCTCATAATCATGGAAGCCTGTGCCCAAATTCTCTTCATCTAAAGAGATGCCTACCCGTTCCTCGATATCCGACTGATCAGACTCGTCTTCGCGCTGGGCCAAAGTTTCGTAGATCGATGGCTCGCCTGCTGCCGGTGGCAGGAATCTAGAGAGGATGTTCGAGGCCATTAAGAAGATCGATCAGGAGGGCAAGAGAAGGTAGCTTAGGATTTGCACCTATGCATTTTGTTTGACCGCATGGTCAAGAGATGTCCATGAAGATCAGGACATCTGCTTGAGACAGAGGATTCATCCTAGAGTAAGCAAACCCTCAATCATACCGGTCAGTTGATAGCAGTTGGGATTCAGAAGTCTCGTGAGGCGCGATGGGTGAGTCATGTGGAAGTTGTTTTGTGATGTTGCTGCGATTCGACTCCATAGATCTTAGTTCTACAGGCTACGGCGGGGTTGAACAACGTAGCGCCTGAGGCGCCCTAACGCTTTCCAGAGTTCCAAGATATTCCTCCTGAATTAAAGTAATCAACAACATGGCTGCTATTCCCTATCACATGAACAATCTTGCCGAGAATCTCGACGACAAGCTCGCAGTCTCGTCTGCACCGCAGAGGTCCAATGCGTTATCCAACAAGCTGTCCAGCGTTCTCTCCGCTTCATATGCGGACTCGGAGATTAGGGATGCTCTACGGGCACTGGACGAGAGACAGATCAGAAATACCGCAGAGACAAGACGGCAAATACGATTGGATTTTCAGAAGGAGGTCATAGAGCGCAACGGCGACATCATCAAAGACTTCGGCCACGTTGCGGAGGTTCGTTCTCCGGTTCACGTACTTGAGTGCCGGCACTGAAGAGCAGTCAGCAACTGAAACGTATTGGAACGACGATAAAGAGTCTAAAAAAATGTTGCGAGGACATGAGAAAGCATGTAAATGCTGCCCGTCAGGAGAATGCACCTGTAATCGAGGAAGCTTCAACGCTTCTGGGCCAGAAGCTGGAGTTGGAATCCAAAAAGCAGCTGCTTGATGCATTTACTGAACACTTCATTATACCAGAAGAAGATTTGCTAGTATTGACCACCACGACCGAAAATGTGGATGAGAGGTTCTTTGCAATCCTAAAAAGAGTCAAGCAAATCTACGTGGATTGCCAGGTTTTGCTAGGTTCGGAGAATCAAAGGCTTGGTCTCGAGCTCATGGATCAGAGCTCAAGGAATCTGAATATAGGCTATCAAAAGCTATACAGATGGGTTCAGAAAGAGATGAAAATTTTGAATCTAGAGAACCCGCAGATTAGCTCCATTATTCGCCGTGCATTGCGAGCGCTTGCAGAACGCCCGACGCTCTTCCAAAGTTGCCTTGATTTCTTTGCAGAAGCTCGAGAGCATGTCTTGACCGATGCATTCTATGCCGCTTTGACAGGTTCGAAAGCGGAACATGACCACAATCCGACGACAAAGCCGATCGAGTTCCATGCTCATGATCCGCTTCGGTATGTTGGTGATATGCTAGCATGGACCCATTCTGCAACAGTATCCGAACGGGAAGCTCTGGAGACTCTTTTCCTCGCTGAAGGCAATGAAATCAGTAAAGGCATCAAGGCAGGTAGAGAAGCAGAGCCTTGGACTGTAGAGGACGACGAAGCTTTCGATGGATGGAAAGCTTTGGGAAATCTCGTCAATCGTATTGTGGGTGGAGTAGCAAGAGCGCTGCGTCAGAGAGTTGAGCAAGTCTTGCAGAACCATGAGGATCCTGTATTGCTTTACAAGGTTGCTAACCTTGTCAATTTCTATCGAGTCACGTTCGACAAGCTCCTGGGACCAGACTCAAGCCTTCTTGAAACACTGTCATCACTGGAAGAGTCTTCTCTCCGCCAATTTCGCATCATTACAGCTGACAACATCTCTGCCCTCCAAGCCGAGCTCCCAGTCCTGCCTGCAGACCTCCGCATCCCTGATTTCCTCGAGGAAACTCTTACGCAGTTCTCCGCTCTCGTGAAAAGCTACGACTCCTCCATGACCCCTGCCGCCTCCCGCATTCCAGACTTCGAACCAATTGTCTCCCAAGCCCTAAATCCTTTCCTCGCAGCGTGCGAAAAGATGGCCAAGGACACTGACGAACCCGAGAAGAGCATCTTCCTCGCCAACTGCTTTCTAGCGACCAGAGGCGCGCTATCCACACATGACTTCGTCCAGGGCCGAGTCTTCGAAGTGGACGAGCAGCTCGAAAACTTCACGTACATGCTAACAGAATATCAACACGCCTTCATTCTCCACACTTCGGGCTTGCATCCACTTCTCGCTGCCCTTGCACCTTTAGATGACTCACCGGACTCTCTACTTACCATTCCCACGCTTCTGCCTTTCCAAACTCAATCATTGAAAGACGCTAGCCAGACCCTGGATGACTTTTTGCCCTCGGCGCTCATGGACGCCATGGAGAATCTGAAGCAACTGAGGAGTACCAAAATGGCGCAAGAAATCACTGCAGAGGCAGCAGATAGGTTTTGCGAGGACTTTGAATTCGTCGAGGGGAAGCTAAGCGCATGTGATGAGCTAACAGTTGGGGATGCCGGTGGAGAAGGGATTGAAGAGGGCAAGAACGAAGCAATGCCTCTGAGAAGTCTGTTCCCAAGGACCAGTGGCGAGATCAGAGTACTGCTTAGTTAGGATTTGAACATCCTGAGCAACCTCTTTGATTGGGAATGTCACAACTGCCCCCTATTAGGAAAACAGCCGAGAGCTACCGCTCTCTGTAATTTACTCTCCATCGTTTAGATTGTACCTTGCTGAAACCAATTTTCTGCGTTTAGCAGTTATGCACGCTCAACGCCGAAATGACGATGCTGGTTCACATCTCCCTTTCAAAACAAGCCTAACAGATCCTCAGTGGTCTTCTTCCCATCTCCGTGAAGCTGCTGTCCGGCTGGCGGCGGTTGACTATCGGCGGTCATATCCAACCCTGCGAATCCTCCCAGAACGTCTTCATTACTCATTCCATTTGACTGCCCATATCCACCAACATTACTGCCATTCGATAGCCCCATAAGATCATCCAAATTATTACCACCGGGCGGCGGTAAATTGGGGCCATCAGCTACTGCTGGGGATGCTATCCTTTGGGGTGTACCAGCCAAGCCTTCAAGACCGGACAATCCCCCTTGCGCTGACTTTTGTGCGGACGCGGGTGCTGCACCGTCAAAATCTATGTCTAGCAGGTTTTCGGCGTTCGCTGACGGTGGTGGCGCACCCGAGACGCCGGCGGCAGCAGTAGCTGCTGCTAGGGGGTTTTCGCGAGCGTTCTGCAATTGTTCTTCGATAGCTGCTTTCTGTACAGCGTCTGCGCCATATCGGCCGTGTCCAATAAAAGACTCTGGAGGCTTGTGGTAGACCGAGGCAAGCGTTGAGAGCTCTGTTAGTAAGCGTTCGAGAAGTGCTGGGGGAAGTGATTGGATAGTTGTTGTAATAGGGGGTTTGTCGGATAAGACGACGTTCTGTGCGATTTGGGGATTAGATGAGAGAAGGCGCCAGTAGACATATGCTCGATCTCGAACGTCAGGGTTGTCGTTCTCTGCGGTGGCGGCTTGGAATATCTTTTGGACAAGTGATTGGGCTTGTGGTTGGTCAGGCTTCTTGAGAAAGAATTTGACGACAGCTGTAAGAATTTGTAGCTGGGTCTGAGACAAAATCAGTCTATGGCTTCATAAAGAGGACAACAAAGGCTGCGTACTTGCGTGAATTCTTCCATGAAGCCATCCACAAAACCAGCAAGAATGTCTCCTGCGTTACTGATCTTTTCCGCGTACTCTCCAACGATCCATATAAGTGATCCTCGCGCGTTCGGCTCATCTAATTCGTCGATGCACTTGCAAAGAGTCGGTATTATACCCTCATAACCTGGGTATTTTCGGAAAATGTCCTTAATCACTACGATGGCTTCTTGGACCACGTAATTTACCTTGGTGTTGATCAGATCCAGCAGAGTATTCACACATCGTTCCGTAGCGCTTTCGATTTTGATGGCAACCTGTCCAATGGCCTTTACAGCTCTCTTCACAATGTCCATGTCGACTTCGAGAGCGTACTCCTTCAGCTCAGCAAGAAGCTGATCGACGTTTTTATCGTTAGCTATCCGCACCATGATCTCCAGCTTCTCAAATTTAATGTACGAGGGGTCATTATATTTGCAGAAGAATACGCGCAACTCCTTGCTCAAGATATCGGACTGCTTTTGAAGAAGGAGATCAATGTTTCGAAGAGCCACATACTGGACTTCCGGAGGCGAAGCGACAAGTGTTACTGCCCAGGTTTAGCGTTTATGTCTATAGTGAACAGGAGTACTAACCTAGTGGAGGTGCCATTTTCTTAAGATATGATTTTGCAGTATCTGGGTTTATGAACCTCATATGCAAGAACACCACTTTCACTGCTGCCAGAACGACGCTCGGATTGACGTGTTGAAACTGTGGCGACACTCTCTCACATATGTGTTCTGCTTCTTTGACGTCTGCTGCCTTGTGGTCTGCCAAGGTCGACAGTATCGTCACCCTGCCCCATTCCGTACATTCGTTTAGAGCCATCAACATCTTCTTTAGAGCATTTGACGATATCTGCAGAGCTCGAGTCTCTGGGGCTGCCTCGTTGATCTCTGCCAGCGCTGTGACTGCGTTCGCGACGACCATGGGGTTGGGGTCGCCCATCAGTTCCTGTAGTGTCTCGAGAAAACCATTCTCTAGACACATTGATGGATTGAGGTCGAAGAGCTTCGCTACGCAAATTGCAGCAGTCTTCCGGACATATGGCGATTCGTCTCGTAGTGTCTTGCGGAGTGGTTCGTCCATGTAATCTACCATCTTTTCCACTCTGATACATCCCATCGTCCGTATTGCCAGTGCTCGTACCAGCGGGTTCGGATCTTCCGAATCTTGTACGAAGGTATTGACAGCCAAGATGCAGAGGTCCGGATGTGATTTGGCGTAATTCATAAGGTAGAGGTAGACGAGCTTCTTCTGGTCCAGATCTGCCGTAGCTATATTCTTCAGGACATCTGGAAACAGTGCCGAGACATCTTTGCCCAATGTCATAGACATGATTGTCTTCTGAATAGCTTCCTTCCTCTCGTAGGCATACTGTGACACCAGGCCCGCCCTCAGTTCGAACGTCTCTCCCTTCCTTGGGGCCGCAAATTGGGCTTTAAGTCTATTGACTGCCATGCTGGACACGTCTCTTGTGCACCAGCGGCCGAAGCCGCGCCTTTCTGGTCTTCGCTCAAACCCTAGGGTCGGTAGGAGTATTCTACAGGGTGCTATGTTCGTACCAGAATCTGCGCTTGATCCCGCGAAGCTTTGTACGATCAGAGAGTCTTTCTTGTAAGCTGATTCTTTGAGGGTGTTCGAGGGTGTTTGTAATCATCTCTAAGGACAGACTTGGGTACTCTTGATGGTCAGTCCGCCGCTAGTCGTTCGCGATGCTTTTCCCGCAGAGGGGATCAACAACAGTCTCATACATTCCCACGCAGCAGCATGTGCCTTGATACCTGGGAAGCCTGGGACTGCATGACTACAAGAAAGTCTATGACAAGCTCAGAATGGTATGTCATAGTTGACGGTGCGCTTGAGACACAAAATGCTGATCTTAAGCCAGGCTAATTTACCCAACCTTCGGCGTCTGTTTGTAGATGCAAGGACCGAAGCCGAGGAAAGCTCATACTCAAGAAATGCTGTGAGAGTTCCCAGATCTTCTGGTCATCTATTGCTGTTGGCTGACTCGTGAAGTTCTACAATCTAATACTTTTCATGTCTTCGGTTGCGGCATTCAGTCTAATTGCCCAAAGGATGAGTAGAGGCAGGACAGCACTTGGCCAATTATCCTGAGAAGTCAGTCGCTTGAAGGCCATATAATCATATCGCCATACAATGGGACATCTCTGTACACCCGGGCGACAGTCTTGTGGGGGCGAGCTTGCACACCGTGTTCGGATGGCAGCGACCTTAGTTGACTCAGCATAAATAATTGATGATTCGCAGGCTATTGATCGTTCTCCTTGGCAACGTCATTATACAAACATTGGATCAGCCCTTGGGGTTACCAACGCAAGACAGTTTTAAGGGAGGTTGCAAAGCTGTTGCTCCTCAACTAACGTGATTTGTGAAAGACGCAACCTTTCCGAACGGGGAAAGGTGATTTTCGGCTAAAAAGCGGCCAATGTTCAAACAAATTACACCACCTTACCCAGTCACGCGAGTGACCCGGCTGCCTTTTGTGATTTCCACTTACTCGAAAATCCTCAAAAGTTTCAATGATTCTGGATTGTTCTAGAGGGATGGCATTGTCTACTAAACATTAAAGGCGTCGAGCTAAGCTTCCACGTTGCCGCTGATAGACTAAGAGGAATCCACCACAAGTCACAGTTGAAAGATACGAAATACAGAGCTACTTGGAGCGATATCTGCGACATACTAAGCATACCTTCGAAGCCGTTATAAGATCGCTAGTGCTGACCTCTTTGTGTTGCTGGCGGTTCTCTCCCATAAAACATCTCTAGCGACGCAGGAAATCGTCAGTCTAATTTATCAACTCAGGCTAACTCTGCTCTTCTCCTCTGTCAAGAAGCCGGAAGGTGTGTCACAACGACAACAATAAGCAACCGTCTTTTCATCTATCGACACTGACTGAGGTCAAAGTACGGTCCAATCTCTCATGTGGTCAAATTCGTCTACTTGTGCTTCGTGTCCCGATCACTGTACCTTAGGCCCCTTCGGGACGTACTAAGGACAAGAGTAGGAGGGTACTAAGCGGCTTCGAACACCCTATTCCATGGAGGCCATCACTGAGGTTATAGTAACTGCTGATATAGAGGCCCCCAAGATCTCAAAGAACCAGCTCAAAAAGTTGAAGCGAGATCAAGAATGGGAAGAAAATCTCGCCAAACGAAAAGCGAAACGAAAGGAGAAAGTCCAAGAAAAGAAACAGCGTAAGCGTTCCGCTCGTGAAGAAGCCAATCCTACAGCTCCAACTCAGCCGAAAGCCACTCAGGAGGACACTGGCGGAGAACAGAAGACCGAAGTCTCGAAGAAACGAAAGCGTTCTCAATATGAGCAGCTTCCTATTACGCTAATCCTGGACTGTGGCTTCGATAATCTGATGGTGGACAAGGAACGAAAGTCCCTTGGATCTCAGATTACAAGGTGCTACTCTGATAACCACAAGGCACCATACCAAGCACATCTTGCCATCAGCTCCTTTGGTGGACATCTCAAAGAACGATTTGATGGGCTTCTTGCTGGGCAATATCACTCGTGGAAAAACGTTCGGTTTCTCGAGGACGACTTTGTTGAAGCTGCTGCACAGGCTAAAGACTGGATGCAAGGAGACCGTGGTGGAAAGCTGGGTGGCCTATTTGCTGGCAAGGATTATTCGGCTCAAACATGGTTGGACAAATCCAAGAATGGAGACGTCGTCTACTTAACTAGCGACAGCCCGAACACATTGACCGAGTTGCGACCTTACAGTACATATATTATTGGAGGTCTCGTCGATCGAAATAGACATAAAGGAATCTGCTACAAGAGAGCATTGGACCGTTGCATGAAAACTGCCAAACTTCCGATTGATGACTACATGCAAATGACTAGCAGATTCGTTCTAGCGACCAACCATGTGGCTGAGATCATGCTGCGATGGCTCGAGTTGGGTGACTGGGGTAAAGCCTTCCTCCAGGTTGTGCCGAAGAGGAAGGGAGGGGTTTTGAGGGACACCGTTAGGAAATCAGGCGATGAACAAGTAGATGATGAGACAGATAAAGGGCTTGATGACGTTATTGGAGAGGCGGACGTCAAGGCTGTTGAGCGTACCAATGATGAGCGCGCAATTGCGGGAGACGAATCAGAGTCCCAACTTACGAAATTTACCACAGAATCTAGGGAGGCTACAGTCCCAGATGCAAGAGCGGAAGTATTCGGCTCTAATGCTGATAGAAAGGACGGCGAGGTTGAAGCGAGCAGTGATTCTGAAGATGGGGGCGTGCAGGTCTAGCAGCTGTGCAGGAAGCCAGTGTGCTACTATTCTCAAAAGAGCGACTCGAGCAACAGGCTGACTATCACCACAAGTGGCGGATAGAAAGATACAAGCCCTGACAGATGTACTGGGCATAATAGCTCACGTTTGGAATGCTGTTAGATTCTGACCTTTCTACTGCAATGTCGCAAATTCCGGCCGACTGGAGATCAAGCAGGTCCAAGATCATTCTTTAGTATCAATATTGTCCTAACGACTACCACTATGTTTGACAGCTAGCGTGACAGCAGCTCTTAGCTATTCAGATATGAGCGAGAGGAGATACCTGGCGAGGCTAGTCGATGCCGAACCCAAAATGCCTCGCTTTTGTAGCTCCAAAACGTGCACCTGTTAAAACTCCTAAATTCACCATCTCGACTGCAACACATTCGCTTCTTCTGCACATTCCTCATTGATCATAGGACGATAATGATTCCTCGAGCCTTTTAACAATCTCCCACAATGTCTCAAACCCCCAGATCCATCACCTCCGCGTCCGCCTCAGGCACCAACACCCCTTCCCAAACTAGCAGTTCCTACCTCTCATATCCTGTCTCACATACAGTCTCCAGCCTCTACCGCCGTCTGACCGAACCCTCTCCAATCCGTCCACGACTACCATCCCTCCACTCCCAGTCCTCCCAAAGCCTCGCAAACGACATGCACAACGGCGTCTACACACCTCCGCACCGCACCGCATCCCCCTTCCAACCTCCGCCCCTGACGCCATTGACACTATCAGGAACGACAAGCTCGACCATACTTTCGAAAGCCGTCGCAGAGGAGATACGGCTACTTGTTCCGCCCCGGTTACAATTGGCGGATACGTGGTCATTAGCCTACAGCCTCGAGGGCGACGGCGTCAGTCTAGCGACTTTATACAACAAATGTTCCAGCCCGGAGATTCCGAGGGGTAGCTCTTTCGTGCTCGTGGTGCAGGATGCCGCTGGCGGCGTACGTCTTCCCCCATCCAATCGTCGCCCACAAATCTACGAGTCCCATCCCAATTGACATCTAACACATACATCCAGATCTTCGGCGCATACCTAACCGACCCCCCCAAAGCAGCCACCTCCTTCTATGGCACGGGCGAATGTTTCCTCTGGCGCGCCTCCATCCTGCCCCCACACACAACCTCTCTCCTCTCCAACCTGCCCCCTCCGCCCTCAGCCCCAGACATCGAAACGGAAAGCATAGCCCGAAGCACGACCATCTCCTCGCCGCACACCCAAACACACTTCTCTCCATCCCTCTTGTCGCCACAATCTGCAGCAGCAGCAACACCGACGAATGGCCATGATCGGTCCAATGGCACAAAGACACCTGATCTGATACGGTTCAAGGCGTTTCCGTATAGCGGGGTGAATGACTATCTGATATTTTGTGAGCAGGGGTATCTGAGTGTGGGTGGTGGGGATGGGAAGTATGGGCTTTGGTTGGATGGGGTGCTGGAAAGGGGGATCAGTAGTCATTGCATGACGTTTGGGAACGAAGGCTTGAGCGAGGAGGGCGAGAAATTTGAAGTTGTAGGGGTGGAGGTGTGGTGTGTAGGCGGTTGAAAGGAAATCGGGAAGGGGAGACGTATCCTAGGTGGAATTCTCTCGGCTATTACGCTTGTGCTGTGGTGGAGATCTCTAGTCAGCATTGTTGCTGTGCATTCGGGAGTTTTGGGTATATCCATGTCTTATGAGACACGTCGCTATCATGAGTTTATTAACAGCGACACTTTAGGCCACAAAGCCGTCTGACTTTGATCGTTCATTTGGTTCTATCCATTGCTACCTAAAGCCTTACGTCAAAGCTGGACGCTCTCGGGGATATCGTCGAAAACCCAACCCCGACGCCTGATCAATTCGCAGACTTGACAACGGTCATTATTAGTCGTTATAAAATACAAAGCGGTTCCAAGCCTTTCAGTAAAGCGAATTGACAACCTCAGCTCTGCCCAACCGTCTCCTAGCACCGCTATGTCTTGGGGTGGCAGCAATGCTGTCTCTTGTCGGCTTCTTGAAGCTTTGCTTGGCCACCATATTGACTTCATTAGGGAGAGCGACGATGACATTCTTGTCGCTGCCGTACTTGAAGTCATCCGCTTTGACTTCTTCCTCGTAACGTTTGATTGTATAAGGATCTTTACGACCATCGAGCACCTTCTTCATGTTCCAGGTTATGATGAAGGAGCCTGTAGCTGTGATGATAGAGGTCTCTTTATCGTCGACGCCAGTGTTGAAGCGGGCTGGCGTGAAAGCTAGGGGTGCTTTCGTTTCGTATTGGAATTGGGCGACATGACTGGGTGTTAGCGCAAGACGTCGGGGCTGTGGCTTCGAATCTTTGGCAAAAGCCTTTTCGAAACCTAGCTTGCCCTCGTTCTTTCCCTCCTTTTGCAGTGCATCAGTGAGAAGCAGATAAGTCCGGCAGGTGGCGAGGATCCAGCGACCATCGCCAGAAACATCCAGGCCAATGATGGGTTCCCCGAGTGCAGGGAGTGCGGTCTTGGCTCTTAGACCCAGCTTGTCAAACATTCGGATGTCACCCTTTTCGGAAGCAACGGCAATATAACCCTGCTCAGTAGTGGCAGCGTTGGAGAAGGCATTCTTCGATGTGTATTGCTTGAGCTCTGAATCGACGAGTTTATTCCCTGACAGACGTGGGTCAATACGATACAGGGCGTTGTCAGACAGACCAAGGAAGGTCTGTTCGCCAGTCATCTGGGCGTATTTCTGATTCATTATTAGCCGATAGTCTACCTTATCAAAAGGGCAATGACTTACTTTGTCTGGCGCAAAGGACTTGACCTGGATGTCGTCGTGAATCTTCCATTCATCCACTACCTTCCCATACTCAAGATCCATTCGGTACAGAGAATTTGGATTATCTTTATTCTGGAGTATCATATTTTGATCCTCGGAATGTAACATGACCTTGTCAGGACTGAACAGCTTGCCTGCTGGTGTTTCCACCTTCGAAATGTTCGTTGAAAATTCCAAGTTATTATTCGGTGTATGCTTGAACACCCCAATCTTCGATCCACGCACAACGAATGACCGGTCATGCTTGTAACCAACAGCTAGCTTCGAATTAACGTTGCCATCATTATCTCTGACGACAACATCTTCTTCTGACTCGTCACTATCATAATGCTCGCTTTTCTGTCCATCATCTTCCTCTACGTTTTCCTCTTCCTCCTCTTCGGCTGGTGCATCTTCCATTGTAATGTCTTGGAAGGCGTCAAGAACATATCGTTGATCGTCCATGTCGACTTTCTTCCACTTCGTCTCGTTCAACTGCTCCCACAATGCTCGCATCAACCCATCCTGAAAGCGTTCTTCCATTTCTTGATCCTTGAAGCGCAAAAGCCACGAGTATGCGGAGCCATCATTGGTATAGTGATTGAAGATGAAAGAGAGGTATTCGAAATTAAAGACTGGGTTCAAATCTGCTACAACACGCTGGCCTAGCCATTGCTTCTCTGAGCCTGTGATCTGCAGCCAATACTGCCAGCTGCCGATTTCCGAGACTGTTGCTATGATCGAAGGATCTTGCAGTATGAAGGAGCCAGATTCGAAGTCAAATAGATGTAGCTCAGCTACCTCTTTGGCGAGGATTTCTCTTGAAGTAGGGACGGCGGCTGATGGCGGAGCCACTGTAGGTGCACTCTCTCGAGCAGGAGCCTTTGACGCCTTTGGTGACTTCTTCATCGCTGCCCTCTCTTTTGCACCAGCGGCAGGGGTATCTGCCTCGACCTTGCCCTTCATCGCAGGAGCAGTCAATGCTTTCACTGTGGGGCTGGCTGGGTGATTAGCGGTAGGGATAGGTTGCTCAGTGAAATTAAATTGCTGCAACTGTCTGTCCGTTGCGGTTTCCTTAGGTTTTCGATACTTCCGCTCATATTGGCACTGTATTGCCACGACGTCAAAAGTGTTGACCTCCGCAGGATTCGTTGATTCGTCGCAGATGAATTCGTAGAGATCCCCTGGGTCGCCACTCAGATCCTGCCAGGCAAAAACTGCCTCGCCGTTGTCCCGTATATCGGAGCGGAAATGCAAGCTCTGATCAAGCAGGAATGTCTTCTCGTCCTTCTCAGAGCTTAGCGAATCAGCAAGATCATCTTCACCCTCTTCCTCCGCTAATTCAGCCTCCCCCTCCTCATACACTCTCTGAATGACAAGCTGATACTGAAACTCCTGCCCTGTCCGTCTGATACTCGCTGCAGCGTCCTTGTAGATGAGCTCTGAGGTGCCCTTAGGCGATAATGGGCGCACAAGATAGAGCTGGCCTTGACTGATTTCGACAATGGACCCTTTCGAAGCATTACCGAAGAGGTACTTCGTCGCTATGGATGGACGGTGGAATTAGCAAGAGCGGCCATGGACTCCAAAGGTCAGGAAAGCAGAGCTTCGCGGGGTATGTGCGGGGGGCTATATTACCGTTCCTAAGCATGAACATCTTGAGATGTCACTTCGATGGCTTCAAGCTGTACAACGAAATGTTACAGCTTGACAGGGACAAAAGTTTTGGTGGTGTCAAAAAGTGTCCCAGAAAAGGGCCTGTGAAAAGCATGACACAGTATTTTTATTTGTTCCCAGAAAGCTACAGATGACGGTGCCGAGGGTGCCAGGCACCAGATCACTTGTCCTGTCTCTAAGATAAAATTCCTACAGATAAGATTTTCGAACAACCCACTTTTGACCTTTGACCCTTCGCCCCAACGTTTGAGATACGAGTACCACAGATGGAGCGGCGCAAGTAGGAAGACAGTATCCCTCCATTTCTATTCTCGTTCGAGTTATAATGTCTGCTGCGCCACAAGTCCTTTGCGGCGTTGTCGTCTCAGCCGGCAAAATGATGCGAGCAGTCAAAGTCCGCACCGCAAAGCAAACATATAATCGCTTTCTTAAAAAGGTATTTTTCTGCTCCTACCATAATACTAGCCTTTGACTTACGGCCTGTGCCTCAGCAATTTCTGACTTACCAAAACCACCTGGTCTCTGACCCCAATTCCTCCCTCTGCGCCGGCGATGTTGTCAAAATCGCACGCGACAGGCGCATCAGTCGGCACATCCAACATGTCGTTACGGAAATTGTGGCACCTTGGGGACCGAGAATCGAGGAGAGACCGCCGGTCATGAGTGAGGAGGACAGGGCTGCTAAATGGAAGGCGAGAAAGGAAGCCAAAATGGAAAGGAAAAGGATGAGGGAGACGGCATCCGAAGGGGAAGAGGGGATCGCAGGGGTCGTGGAGGGCACGACGGTGGCTTCATGACCCTGGACGTGAAGTTGCGTAAGGACATGGAATGCAGTTTATGTAACATTCAAGCGAGCATTTGCATGGCATAACAAAGGTCTATGGTGGGCATACGGCTGGTGGGGTATCTCCGATTACAAAATCACTGACATTCTCAGTTCCCTTCATCCTCATCCTCATCTTGCTCTTCACTTTCTTCGTCCTCCTCAGCGGTTCGCAAGAAGGTGATGAACTGCTGGGTCAACCCTCTCACCTTGCCCATGTCGCCGTCCTTACTTCGCTCGTCCTCCCACCACTGCAAAGCCCCATCTTCTTCTAAAATTTCCAGATCATACATCTCCTTAGCGATGAAAACAAGCATTTGGTCCCCGCCAGGTCGCCCTGAAGCTTCCTTCTGAACAAGTATAAGAAAATCTACTTGGTCCACCTTCAGATTCGCATCTTGATCAAATATAGTGCGCTCAATTAGTGTTTTGTAGGTCCCAAAGAGTTGCTGTACTGCTTCTCTGGCGCTTATTCCTACCGTTTCAGAAGCTGGATTACCGCTGACAAGGTTCGATGTTCTTTGCATGAATGCTGCCACAAGAGCTCTGCGTACTTCGTGCTGGCTTGCGTTGGTAGACATGCGGTAGCCATTCAATTCCAGAATGATCGTGTCTGGAGGGTCATGCTTCTGCAGTCCGTCAAGGATGCTAGCGCGAGCTTCCAAATGGAAGTCTCTGTTCCCGCCTATATCATCAGATGGATCAGAGCGGAAGCTGCTGCGCCGGGAAGACTCTCGAGGTTCCATATCAGAGTCCGAAGACGCGAGTGTGGATATCGAGGAGAGCGAGCTAGATGCTGAAGGATTTTGGTAAACAAGGTGGGAAGATTCAATACTGGAGGCGTCTGAATCATCCTCGTCGAGGCTTCTCGAGTGGTAGGTGTCTTGATTTTTCGTAACTCGGTGGCCCGCTGAGATGACGACGTTGTCCGGTAACCGCACCTTGAATGAGACCAGCGCGCCAGGCTCGATCGTGCATCTCTTGCCTATCGAGGTATCATTGGCGAGGATGGCTTGCCGGACGACAGTGTCATCTTCTATAGTTACGTCGTCCCAAATATAGGCCCCTTCGATCGTCACCTTCTTTCCAATTCTGCATCTCCTGCCTAAGGTACTTCCAGTAATCTTGCTGCCGTCTCCTATGTAAGAGTCGCTACCAATGACGCTTCCTTTCACAACAGCAGTTTTTTCTAGAAAAACACCAACTTCTTGATTGTTGTTTCCTCTCCCAAACCGATAGCTCTGATCAGGCATTAGGTTGCTGTCCGGACAAAGTGGATATGTCCAACGAGCACTGATGTCTTTACTGATGGCATTGTATGCCCGGAAGCTCTTCACCCTCGCAGCATAACCGTCGGATACAATGAACGCATGTACTGTTTTCCCATATGTCTCGTAATCTTTCAGGACTCCGCGGAGAAAGCTCTTTCGTACAGATGTGAAATCGAAATTGTCCGCCCATGCAAGCAGAACATCCTGAGTGCAGATATCAATACGGCAGTCAACCAGATCTCCCCGGACCTCGAATTCACCGTTGGAGGTTAAGATGTCCGGATCTAGTGTGAGATGTCTCACTCCCTCATGCGTACGACCCATCTGTTCGTAATGTACACATCGATCTGCAACTGGATCTATAACAAAGATTGGCCGTGACCCCTTACTCTTCGTCCTATGTTCGACACCAGCTTCTCTAAGCATTATAGTCATGATAGCGTTCTTGTCTTTTTCTCGTCGAGCTCGATGCTCAGCCAGCGCTGGCTCGAGGGAGATGTTGGATACAACATCACCAGAGACGAGGAGAAAGTCACCAGTGATTGTCTCCGCTCGTTCCAAATCGCGCATGACCCCGCCGGCCGAGTCCGCGGTAGACTTGAGAACCGTGAGAGCGCGGAACGGGGACGATTTGTACTTCCATTTTGAGGCGCTATGGGAGAGCTGCTGTCAGCCAGGGTGGCCCAGAGCGTGAGCAGATTCTTGAAAAAGAAGTCGTACTTGATGTATTCTTCAACCTGGTCTGCATGGTTTCGGCAGGATAGGAAGACCTCTTGGACGCCTGCATTGGCAAGAAAATCGAGGGTATATTCGATTAAGGGTGTGTTTGCCAGTAGCAGGAGACACTACATGGCTAACTTGAGCAATGATAGCTGGCACGAATAAGTGAGATAAGCTCACTCTTGGACGTTCAAGTGTGAAAGGCGCAAACCGCGTTTCGAATGAGTCGGCAAGGACCTTTCTCGACATGAGTAAAACTCTTTGAAGTGAGCGCAACACGAACTGACGACTGCTTGCAACGACACTTCTCTCTGCTCTTCTTGGGGTTTCTGCTTTGCTTTGGCAGCTCTTGGAGATTTAGTAGGAGGCATGTTCTAACAACGGGGAGGCTACTTCGGTTGGAGAGAGTCTGGATCACAGATAGATCCTCTTTGGCGAATTTGAGCGCTAACTTGATCTAGATTCTGTACAATCGATTGGCTGCGAACCGAAGACAGGCCGTAAGGAATGACCAAGACTCCCAATGATTGCGATGACTACTAATGATCTGATACGATTGTTCGCAATCCTTTTTTCACTGCTTTGGAACTCACAACCGCCGAGACTGCCATGCGAAGGTCCATGTTACATCACGCTTTAGCTTCATAGAATCTAGATTCTACTCAGGTCTAGACACAATGTTCCAGACTTTCGAGAGGAGAACATTCATTCCGTCTCCCTCGACTCGTCCTTACAACTTCTTTTCAACAATGTCCATTGTGTAGAAAATTAGATGCTTTGCCATCGTGCTACCCCAACAACATACATGCCAAACGGGGACGCAATTCGACCCTATGAACTCGAAAGCGCTTGCTTGAACAAAACGAACCGCACGTTCCGATCAGGATACGCCATGCAGCAGAAGGGATCCTTCTGTTGGCCCCACCAGACTATCCTTACCTTGTTTTTTTACGACAGCGGACATAATTCGACAAATGCGGATATATATTCATAGTTGACTGGGAAGGTGCCGTTAAATCCCAATAGATGTCAGCAAAGAGATGCAGAAGCACAAGTGCGTTATTGCTACTGTGGCCTGCTTTGCTGCATCGGAGTCATGCCCATATGGTTCGTCTGATCGTACATTCGTTGGCGCTTTGATTCATTTGATATATCATCACCTCCTATCTCGGAGATCTGCCTCCGGTGCTGGATGTGTCGAGGAGCACCGAGCGGAGTGTGAGGAGGCTGGTATTGCACCGGGCTTTGCTCTTGACTATACGCTTGGTGCATGGGGTGCATAAATTGATGAGGCGGACCGGCCTGAGTAGGAGAGATTCCCGTAAACTGGCTTGGAGACTGCCAGTTGGATACCGTGGATGGTGAATGAGCTGGAGAGCTTTCATCTTTCAGTGATTGTCCGGCCGAGGTCTGATTGATAGAAGATCCAGGATGAGGCACCATCGGCTCCATACCATCCGACATTTGTTTGAGGTGGCCTAGATGCTTTTCTAGCATGTTCAAGAGACCTTCCTTAGTGAATGGCTTGGGAAGAACGTCGTTCATGCCTGGTCCTCTGTTAGTACCCCAATCTCGTTGACCGAAAAGTGACATACCGTGCTGGAAGTACATCGAAATATCGTCGCTGCGAATATTCGAGGTCATGGCGATTATAGGAGTATGATCGAACTGCCGTATCAAATGGCATGCGGACACACCGTCAAGGTTCGGCATAATAATATCCATCAGCACCAAGTCATACTTCGACCCAGCATTCATCTTATTGACGGCTTCCAGACCGTCGAACTAAATTGATTAGCAAATCAAAGTCGTATGCCATGGAGCTCTTCTTACCGCACTGTCTATTGCACAACGGAACGAATACAAGAACTTCCCGCCAATCCTTCGACAAGTCGGGTCATCCTCGACCAGCAGGATCTGAGGTGCTCTGATCCAGCCAGGATCCACCTGAGTACTTTTCTTACGCCCGACTGAAGGCGCCACCCGCGTGTCGACTTCGCCCTCTTTTGAGGGCATTGGATACGGGATGTTGTGGATGTGTTCACTGTACATTGGGTCGATGCCGTTGGATTGTCCGACGGGATACACGATAGCCTCTGGGTCTCCTTGAAGTTTCGCGTACCCCATTGACGAGCTTGAGCCAGCAGAAGTTGGCGCCCTTAGGGGACCACGCCCATCTGGAGGCGGAGTGGACATCAGACCGTTACGACTATGCATATCCGAGGACATGTGTTCCAGGTTCTTATAGTTCAGTTGCACATCTGCGCTCAGATCATGCAACAACTTTGATGCGTTTTGTAATGGAGAAGCCGGCTCATCCTCCAGTGGAGATATCTGCTGCTGGGCCGGGTCGACGCTTGCTGGAGGTGCGGTGTTCTCCTCTTGATTGACGAACGGTCCCCCGATCTTGCTATCTCTTCTTTGCCTTGCATCTACGGAGTGTAAGTAGCTCATTACGTTCTGCATCACATGCTCGTGGTTGACGACCGTCTTTTGGACCCCTATCAATTCTTGGGTAAGTATGGCATGATGCATATTCAATTCTTCATATCGTTGCTGGAGCTGCTGAAGTTGTTGTTGCGTGGCTACTAATTGGGTATTCACAAGGTCCATCTGTTGGGTTGGTGCGGCTTCATCGATAACCTGGGTTGGCTTCCGGGGCGCCGGAGCTTTTCGACGGATGTTATCTAACGAATCCTTGTTGTTTGCTTTGAATTCGGGATGTTTGAATTCCCAGGCCTACAAATGTCAGGAATCTGCGATTGCAGACGTTGGTGGGTCCGCTTACACCGGATCCGTACGGAGAATGCCCGCTTTCTTCGTTGTTGTGTCGAACCTTGTGGAAATCGTACTTGTTGAGCTGTCGAACGAAGCTTGCAAAATTGCTATGCTTGAAGTGTTTGGGGAGGATTGATTTGGTGAACCTTTCGTTCTGTATGGTGGATCAGACAGGGTAAGATCGCAACCAGCAGGGTTTGGCATGATCGCACCTCGAGGACGACAAAGCTTCCACCATCATCGCCCCATCGAACCACTTGCGAATACGAGGGATCTTCCAGCATTCTTGTGACAATGTTAGTGCAGCTCGAGTGATCCGTTGATGAGGGCGAGAGGTGTAGGTGTACTTGTAGAGCTTTCGAACCTGGCGAGTCGTGAGCAAATCGTCATGACTGGGCTCGCGCAGCGCCGGAGAGACTTACAAAATCGCTGGAACTGTTGGCGTTCCCACCGCCGCCAACCCCTCGATTGTCATCCATGTTGTCTTCGAGGCGCATTGGAAGAATGAGAGGAATGATGTGAGAGAATATGAGTGGAGTGCTGGGTGGTGGTTCAGAGCCCTTTCTCGGACGCCATTGGATCAGGGCTTTTTAGACTCGAGGAGCTAGCCGCATCGCGGGGGACGAATTGCCGATTCTTGCTCTGCTTCACTTTTGATCCATCAACTCGCATGCACCTCCTGCAGTGTATGGAGCATCGATGAGATGTACATCAAATTAGGCTGTGGATACACTCCATTTGCGCGCGTCGAATAGCCGTTGAAACCGTCTGTCAACGTGCCTTAAAGCTAAAAGCTTGAGTTGAGTCGACCTCGACCTTCCATCCACCCCTCAACCGCAGCCTGTCGAGCGATCGACAAGAGATGTCGAACAATGAAAGGCGCATCACTTTCTCTGATCCATAGAATTGTCCGGGGATTCGCAGAGATTCGAGGCTCACCAGCAAGGGCGCGACATCATGCGCACAATTGACAAGGATGCATGACTCGTCCTCGTGGCTCTTGTTTCTCCTGCGTGGATACTTTGATCTCTGGGCCTCCTATCGGATCTCTGCATCCCTCGAATGATTCCCACGCTGTAACCTTCACGATAATCGATCCCTGCAAGCAAAGTCCCAAGCTGACCACACTGCATACCTTGGTAAGAAGCCACTGGTATTACTCGTCCTAAACAGCACGCGAGCGTGTTTCCTGCATGCTTGGGCCCTCTGATACCGAGCTACTGTTCCCGTAGATTCCAATTGAGCAGTAATCTCGGCTCTTTGTCCAATCCTGACATCGGTCGAATATAGCGGGCTTGATGCGGATCGCTGCACTATCTGGCGGCAGAATGCCCCAAGACTGGACCCTAAATCCTAAATCGGGACATCCCGAGACACCGATCTCGGCCCGAAGTGTACCCCGGAAAGTCAATGCAGTTCCCACCTGCACTTACAATCATCCCAACAGCCATTTGCCCACTGATCAACGTCAACAATACAGTCCATGTTCAGCAGCCTTCGATCAGCACTTGCTGTATCTCAGTCTGGACTTCGTCCGACTACACGCTTCTTCGCCACTACCACCGCAAGAATGGTTAAAGTAGGAGACAAGATTCCTGATGTTGACCTCCACGAGTCTTCGCCAGGTGACAAAGTGAACCTCTCTAAGGAGCTTACGGGGAAAGGCCTCATTATCGGCGTTCCAGCCGCTTTCAGTAGGTCGTGGTCATGGTCCCTCTCCTTCCCTTCGTTGCATCTCATCCAGCAAACTCAGGCTGACGGCGCTCTTAAGGCCCCTCTTGCTCCGCTTCTCATATCCCAGGCTACACTGGGAATGACAAGCTCAAGAACGCCGGCAAAGTCTTCGTCGTCTCCGTCAATGATGCATTCGTGTAAGTTGAATATTCAATGTCTAGCCAATGAGCCCCAGACCTCACCACGACAAGCGCTAATACTTCATCTAGCATGAAAGCCTGGGGCGCTAGTCTCGATCCCACCGGCAAATCTAGCGTATATAATTCCAGCCAAATTAGTGGTTTGATACTAAGATAAAGCACAGATCCGTTTCCTTGCCGATCCCTCTGGGGCCTTCACCAAGGCGCTAGACCTCACCTTTGATAGCTCTTCGGTTTTTGGCAACGACCGCTCCAAGCGTTACGCTCTGGTTGTCGAGGATGGAAAGGTGAAGTCCGCTCACGTGGAGCCCGACAACACCGGCCTCAACGAGTCTTCCGCGGACAAAGTTCTTGCCAACCTCTAGGCCGCTTCTTCTACATACGCCATCATGACAATCCAACCAGATTGCGACCTTCCGAAGTGCTCGGAGTTGCAGCTGAAATGATATGTATGAGAGTGGTACATGAAATAGATACAATGCTCGCATTAGAAGGGTATCACAAATGTACGTTCAGCACAAACGACATATCCAAAATGAAAAAGCCTTTCCTTCGTACAAATTCTTCCAGATGCTTAATCCCCACTCAACGGCTGTCCAACCTGCGGGCTGCTCTGCAGGATAACGATACCAAATGGATCCCGATCCCTCTCACTGCATTCCACCAAAACGTCCTCATCATTCAGCGCATCTTCCCACTCTTCAGCCAGATTCCAATTACTATCGAGTTCTCCCTTCACCTCCTCACGTATCCGTTTCCACTCCTCTTTTAGCACCGCAGTAAGTTTCTCTTTCAACACACTTCCCAAAAACCCCCTCTCGGTATTGGAATGAAAAAGCGTAACGACACACTGCCCTTTCTCTGTCGCACTCAAGGCGTCGTGATGGCTCAACTCTCCCGTAAATAATAGATCTGCATCTACGTTCTTCAATACATCATGCCCCGAGCCTGCGCATATTCCGACAGATTTGATCATGATATCCTCCACCTGTCTCGTCTGTGGAATAGCCACTGGGAACCCTTTCGGCGACCCGACGCCGTGAGCTATGCGCTCGATGAGGTGGGTGAGAGGCTGGGGTTGCGAGAATTTTACCAGCCGGCCCATGCCGGCAGACTCGAAACCCTTTGGCGTATTAGGAGTGGAATGGATGACGGTACGGGTGTGCTGTATATCTGATGGGTTGAGATCGGATTGATCGATCTCGGCAGGCTTGGGGTATGTTGGTTTCGAGTAGGTGCTGGCGCGGGGTGCCATCGATGGGCGGGCTGGTCGAGCCTTAGGTTTTGCTTCTTTGGGCTCTTCCCCGTCCTGCAATTTAGGGGAAGGTGCGTCGCCATCTTCTGCAGGGTCCTCGCGAATGGACTCGGCACGCGGGGAATACTTCTCCTCTTTCTCCAGAGCGGGCTGTCCGTTGGTTTTGGCAGCTGTGTGCGTTTCTGGTTCTGGACCGGGGAGGGTCCCGGTCACTATATCTGCAAGCCAGTCGCCGAGCCCGCCGGGAGCGGCGTCTACGGCGGTGTGAGGACTGTAGACGCTGATTCCTTCCAATGCCAGCCGGAGAAGCGATTGCTGTTGACTATCCGCTAGCACAAGGGATTTGAAACCTCTGAAAATGATCGGGTGGTAGGAAACAACAACGCAGTCCTTTCGTTCGATGGCCTCGTCTGCGACAGCTTTCGTAAGGTCGATTGTCAGTAGGACAGAGTTCATCTGCCGACGGATAGGGTCAAATGGCGCTTCGAGGAGTACTGCCTCGGATCAGCATCATAGGCAAGTCAGAGTCTATGTGAAACGACGGACATCCAGTATTATCGAAGCTCTGATCAGCCAAAGATTCCGGGTATCTACACGCAAAGTTTCCATCAGCGCTCGGTCTTCCCGCATTAGACAGTGAATTGAACATACAGTTTTCGCATAGAGCTGATGACTGCCCTCGTAAAAGGCGACGCTTTGTCTGTAGTATAAGTAGACATTCTCGCAGCTGTACAAAAAACTGTACGGAACATGGAGGGAAAGTCAACACGGAAAAGATAAGATGACACCTCGGTCACAGTACAGACTCCAGGTTTCCGAGATCGACCAACCAACCAACCGTTTTCCTTGATTTGTGGTAGCGAAGAAGCTTAAAACCACGCGCGGGTGGATCCGCATTGCGTCATTCGATGTCCGATCTCGACCCCCCGGCGGAGATGCTTCCTGCAGGGGGCGGAGGTCCGTTGCAGGTTTCAACACACCCATGCAGCGCTTCATCAATTCATCCCGGCTCCGCGCAGTCCCCAGTCTCAGACTCCCTGCTTCTCAGCTCAGACAATTCGCCGACATGAACGCGCCTTCGGCTGCAAAAACAGATACCGAAGCTGCAGCCGTTGCGAACACGTCCGGCATCACGCCCCATTCCCTGAGCACCACCTTGAAGGAAAAGATCCAAGCACAACATGTGGATATCGAGGATATGTCGGGTATGTAGACATAGCCTAGCGTCTTGCCATGGCAACACTGATTGTTGCAGCCGGATGTGGCCAGGCCTTCAATGCCATCATTGTATCGCCCCTGTTCGAAAAGAAGAACAGCCTGGCACGGCATCGTCTCGTCAACTCAGCTCTGAAGGAGGAGATTGCAGCTATTCATGCTTGGACGCCGAAGTGTATGACGCCTGAGGAGTGGGAGAAGAAGCAAACGCAATAGCGGTGGTGAGACTTCGGGCGTTAAGAAAGCATAGCGTGCGGTACATGACCGTGCTCTTGGGACTCCGTAGTGGTATTAAACCCTATAGATAGGTTTGCAGAAGGGAATTGGCCACGTTTGGGTTGCGCTTTAGCCGTTAAATTAGCCATTGTGCATCAACTTTCGGCTTTGGTCTATCGAGTCCGGCAAGAAGCAAAGGCAGTATGTTAACGTTTGGCTGCCGATACGCTGCTCGGTACCATTCAACCTCGTCAAAAACACAGTCAGTATCACAATATATAGCTGCCATTATGATGCTTTTAATCCTCTTGAGTGCCTCCCCAGGACAAGGAAAAGTCAACAACCATGGGCAGTACTCCTATTTTCGGCTGGTGTTACGTTGCTTCATATCATTTGTGGTCGTCAAAACTAAAGGCAGTATCCCAACTTCTGGGCTTCTTCTAATGCATTATACCATCAGGCTATCGACCCTACATACAGCTCGCTTCTCCGTCATAGCTACGCCAGTCAATGCGTATAGGAGGGGGATCACTACCAAATTTCTTAGACCGTTCCGGCTCATCCCCAACCCGCCTGAGCTCCTTGATAAAGGATTGGCCCCAGAAAGCGCTGCCATATACCGGTTAGCATCTATTTGATCACAACCATGCTTTGGGATGGAGTCCCTAAACATACCTCGTATTGTTCTGGACGTAGGCGTTCATCTGGTCAAAACGGTAGGACCGTTCCCCTTCATCCATGACGCAAGCTTGGTACATGGCCCGTGCCATCTCGAAAATGTTCCATGGATTGACTATTATTGAGCCGTCAAGGGACTGGGCTGAGCCCGCAAATTCGCTCAGAATCATTGACCCATGTCGCTGCTGTTGGCACGCAATGTACTCAAATGAAACTAGGTTCATACCATCTCGAGTCGAAGCAACAACGCAAACGTCTGAAACGGCGTAAAGTGCGAGTAGCTCGGGGAAATCTACGCTCTGGTGCATAAAATGTATGGGTGTGTATTCGATCGTGCCTGCGCCGGAAGAAGTACGTTAGCATAGATTGTCTGCCCAAGAAAGGTCCAAGATCAAGCGACCCATCATCCAAGAATGGCAGACAACATACCAAACTTGCCATTGATTCGTCCAATCAGTTCATTGACCAGCGCTCGGAGATTTTGATACTCTTCCACTTCGCCGCGAGTGGGAATGGCGATTTGAATAAGGACGACGCGCCCGACATACTCAGGATGTTCCAATAGGAACAGCTCAAACGCTCTTAATTTTTGGGGCACTCCCTTCATGTAGTCTAAGCGATCAACGCCGACCATGACAGTTTGCCCTTTGAATTTTTGTTCGAGAGCGGCGATGCGCCCCTGAACTCTGGTCTCTGCAAGCGTCTCTGTGAATCGTTCTGGCTGTATTCCGATCGGGAAAGCCCCAACTGTGACCACCCTTCCATCGAAAGTCACATTGCGAATGGTCGTAGGTATCCCGCTTTTGGCTACAGTCAGCATACACATGGTAGCTTTGGAAGGGATATATCCCTTACAGCACAATCGAACAGCTGCTCAAGAAGTGGCGGGCGTAGGCGTTGGTATGGAAGCCGACCAGATCAGCGTGTAATACACCAAGCAGAATCTCGTTTCGAACTGGCAGAATGCGATAGATCTCCGAGCTTGGGAACGGTGTGTGAAGGAAAAAGCCAATCTTGATGTTCATGTCACGGCCGACTTCCTCTCGAAGCATCGCTGGCAGCAACATCAAGTGATAGTCATGGATCCAGACCAGGTCCCCGTCCCTTACATCTCGAGCAATGACCTTGGCAAACAGCCGGTTCGCTGCCTGATATGCCGTCCATGCGTCCTCGCTGAAGGATATCTCGCCAGGATGATAATGGACCAATGGCCATAGAATGGAATCTTTTATGAAATCAGTCCAATCCTTTGGTCGACTGGCTCATCAACTCACTTGCGAATCCATTGTAATAGAGGTCTGCTAGACGGTCGTCCAGGTACACGGGGACGACTCCACACTCCTCACGCAGCCGCTCGGATAGGTAGCCAGCCTCGGCATCAGGTATTTCTAGGCCGGGCCAGCCGTACCAGTTGAATTCTGTGGATTTCGAAAGCCCTGAAAGACCAGAGACAAGACCGCCGGAACCCTGCGTGAATGTATAATCATGGGGACCGGTCCGCTTGATTGCCACAGGGAGACGATTGGAAACCAGAAGAAGACGAGGAGTTGATGATGTTACTGGTGTAATTGAAGGCATTTTTGGGGTAGTAATATTGGTAAATGAATGATGTGGTGGATGTGACAAAATCGAAGAGAGCGTTTTGAAAAGTGAACAGCCAACAAGAATGTGTAGGACTTGAGGAAGGAGCCATCGATTGCACCGGCTATTACCACGCTCCCTATCGGCCTTCCACTAATGGGAAAGAGAAAGTGCTTCCCTCGCGTCGACCCTGCAATGCCATAAAACGAACGACAACAGCCACCCTTGCGGGGTTCATTGCCGACGAGATTCTTGTCAATACGAATATTCAAAACCTCACATTAGGAAATCGAGCCTTTAGCTGTGCAACCAAGCGATTTCTCGGCACAAAGCGAGTGAGCTTGAGAGCCACAGCCTAGCTAGACATTTTGTTTACAAGCTAGGCAATGCAGACCACAAAAGCTATGATCATTATGATGGTTTGCAAGAATGCAGGTTCTGCGAGATAGAACACCTGGACGAGGTTCAAAACGGGTTTGCATTTGACGATTTTGCATTTTCATCTCCAAGTTGGGTCGTTGTCTGGTCTTACTTGATGGAGACCGTTGAAGCCGGGATCGGAGGTAGCAATGAGTGAAGACTAGAAAGTCTCATGCTGATATACTGAACAATGCCTATATCAACAACGATCGTCAATACAAAACAAGGCGAGGTCGGGTTTTGACATGGTATCTCAGATTGGCTCAACGCAGGCAGGCTAGAACCAAGCCCCAACAGGCCAGCCTTGCTGACTCCACAGTTTTCAAAAATGGCGTTTCAGCTATCGAGGCTACCAGAAGAAGTTTCGGTCTTGGTGTGGTGTTCGCGATCAGACTCAACACACTGAGTGCAAGAACAAGTCGAATGCTAAACTTGACATACCAGATTCTTGATTCCATGTATTTTTAGCTAGCCCGGTCTCAATATGGGAGACTACCATTCATTCTGCTCAATAGCCTGGTATGATTGTCATACACTCATATCTGTGTTGGGCTTTGGGCAGTGTGGCACGAAGGATTGAATTCCTTCGCCTGAAACAGGGCGGTGCTCAGCTCCGCAGTTGCCTGATACTTTACTTCTGGCTTCCCTCACTCTTAATCATCCCTCAGGAACATACTGACAAGCTCGATCTATCGCAATTGCAATTCCATGCCTTGCGGTTTCCGGCGTTGGTGGGAGGATGACTTCTCTTCTTAAACGTTCAACATTCCAACACCCAGAAACGTTGGCTATTCGGGGTTCCATAATAGCTACTTGGATCCTCGCTTTCATCGCCGTGGCTCTTCGCTTCATCGCACGGAGATTGTCTAAGGCGGGGCTTTGGTACGATGATATCATGATCATTCCAGCTTTGGTATTTCTCCTGTCTCGTCCAGATGCGGTGGGCCCTAACGCCCCCCCAGTTTTGCGCTCTCGGACTGCTGTTCAGTGGAACCGTATGGCGTAGGGCATATCATCCCACGGGGAGCATAGGAATTCACAATTTAACTTCTAGTAGTGGTGAACAACGGTTTTGGCCAAAACTTTGAGTTACTGACAGCGCAAACCTTGCGCAACCTTTTGAAAGGCGCCTATATCGTTGAGAACCTTTGGACCGTGGCTATCACCTTGATCAAATTCTCTATACTCCTGCTCTATCTCCGGCTGTTTGCAAATTTCAAGGTTGCTCGATGGACCATCCGAGCCCTAATGGGAGTAGTCAGTCTCTGGGGAATCGTAGTAGTCAGCACAAACCCCGAGCACTTCTCTGATCAGTTTGCTAATTATATTGGGCAGTCCTTCCTAACCGTCTTTCGATGCAACCCCATATCTAGGGGATGGGAAGTTCCAACAGCTCGGGGGACATGTATCACAAAAGGTGCTCATCTCCTGTTTGGAAGCACCGTACCACATATCATTACAGATGTGGCGATCCTGGCTATACCAATACCAGTCGTTTCGGAGCTGCAGATGCAATTGGCACAGCGACTTATACTTTGTTGCATTTTCAGTCTAGGTGGATTGTAGGCTCCCCTGGGCTTGCTGATGCCAGATCACCGACTAATGCCCCCAGTTTAGTGTGACAATAATCTCGGGCGTTCGATTACATTACTTGATTGCATTTTCAAGAACCCCGGATCAAAAATCAACTGAGAACCTTGTGAATATTGCCATTTGGACTAGTGTGGAAGTCAATGTTGCCATTGTCTGCGGTTAGTGAAACATAGCACGATACTTGCATCGAGCTGCAAATACTGACTTTAAGTTCGCCCACTACCAGCATGTCTCCCATGTCTCAGACCAATTGGATCACTCATTGCAGACAAGTTGGAGGCGCTTCGAAAGCGCGAAACGCGGCCTAGACAGGGCAAAGAGCTGCTCATCGACATGCTCCCGAGACGCAAGCAACGGCGTGCAATTTTATCAATTTTACCCGTGTCTCGAAATGTAGAGCTCGACGAAGCAGGAACCGGGCCGAATCCATTTCCATGTGAGTTGAGGCCAAAGAACGTCCCATGCCGGAAATGAATGAGTGCTGTTTGCAAGAAATAAATTCCGATGATGTCGTTGCCGTGGAACTTAAGGCGCACAAAGGCCATTTCTCAGCTATGGAGTTGGAAGCTTGAGAGCTGCGACTGTAACGTCGATCAAAAGAGCTATTCTGTAATTGGCGAGCCCATCTGGTGTAGCCTGATCCATCGGGTTAGCGATCTGACTTCTCTACTTCAAGTTGCAGCTGTGAGGATTGTCTTGATTGATCTTGTAAGCGTTCCGGAAGAAAGACTGCCTGGCGGCTTCCAAGGTAAGCTGGGTTGCGGAAAGACATCGCTGCAGGACTGAAAAGGCTCTTAGGGAGGCGATCATGTACGATTAGAAGCAAAGTCTCTATCAGGACATATACATCTCGATACGTTGTATGCGTGACCGTAAACAGGAGTCCTTAGACCACGAAGTGGGCTAAGTAGAATAATTCGGAAAATTGGCCAGAAGGGGAACTACACCACAATCGTTCTCTGCTAAAGTCTATTAGTAAGCTGTGTAAGCTAACTACACCTTTTATCCGTGTTGTGGCACGGAAGGTATTTGTTAAAATCATCAATAAATCGTGGTGGGCTTCGGACCCGACATAAGACACTAAAATGACGCAAGTCTAACCCCATGTAGAACTAGCTCTAGCGAGTATCCCGAACCGACCCTCGAACCCTACTACCTAGTACAGACTACCTCAAAGCAAACCGACAAACCATCACAAAGTATGGCTCAAGACCTCCCCCCAACTGGTGGCTACGAGCCAATACAATACAAGGTACGCATATACCTCCAATACCATGACCCGTCCGCGTTCACAATGGCTAACCAAAGCCCCCCAAAACAACAGCGCAACATCCCCGCGCGCGGCTTCCGCCCATCCTACTACCTCGTCGCCGTCGCCGCCATCTGCACCTACGGCCTCTACAAGACGGGCCAAGGCATTCGAGAACAAAAGTACGTCTTGCAATACCGTCAATGTATCTCCATACGTTCCACGCTGTAAAGCCCAACAGTAGCTTTACGGCCATGTCATCTTGGCTTGATGGGTTATGACGGAACTGATGATATATGTTACTGCAGTGAACTGGCGAGAGAGAAGATGTGGTCGCGCATATACCTGATACCCATGCTGCAAGCGGAGGAGGATCGGGATCAGGTGCGGAGGCTGTGGGCGGATAGGGCGCGGGAGAGGGAGTTGATGGGGAGCGAGACGAGGGTTTACCATACGGATAGGTGAGTTGAGATGGAGGACTGGGTTTTCGGGATCCTGGGTAATTCCAAGTCTGGCTTGCTGACCGCTTCCCTGTCCACAGGTTCATACGGCCTACTTTTTCCATCACGCCTTCGAGGATTATAAAGTAGACCGGGTGCTTAGAGAGAAGGTCAAGAGACTCGTGGTATCTTTCGTGAACTATTCTACATGGATTGCATGCGTTGCCTTGCATGACTCATTTGCGCCACACGGTCTTAACCATTACATGCATAAGAAATTTCAATGCACGATCACGCAAAAACCGAAAGGGCCAACAGCGCCAGGCCGTGTACTCAAGAGGATCGTTTCTTCATGTACATCATCCAAACATGTCAGCAATGCCTCCCAGGTCAGGACTTTTTTCCTGCTTCTCATTCGCTTGTACTTCGACGGTCATGTATTTCTCTTGCATCGCCGATCTCACCTTCTTCGGGTCCGGCTTTGGCAGCTTTCCTTGTTCATGAATCGCGACGCCTCTGAAGCCTTCGAGGAGATCGAGAACTATGGCTCTCTGCTGTCGAGTGTTCTGCTGCGCTTTGAAAAGATGTCGTACGGCTCGGTCCAATTTATCGGTGGACATAGCAGGCAACGACAGAAGTGTTTGCCTCGGAGTGTCTGTGCGTGGCGTATATGATATCAGTATACTTGCAATGAGTTGTGCAAAGTCCTTTTGGAGTTCGGCGAAGTATGGATCATGCAGCGACGTAATGCACGCTTTTAAGACTTCGGTCGATATGAACTCTCGCACGTCGGACTCGACAGGGCCGTCTCCAGTGAATTCTGGCACTATTGAGCGCAGGACTTTGGCGATCATAGAACATGCCCGAGTGTCCCGCATGCGTAGTGCATGGGTGCAAAACAAGACGACCGGCTTCAAAATCTCTGACGTTTGGAGTATGAAAATTCTCGCCGTGTCATGGGCCAGTGTTTCTTCTATCTCCAAAGAATCTTGCGGAATCGCTGCAATTTTCCATTCAGTGTTCTGCCATTATGTGGATTGTTGTTCAACTTACCAGGTCTAGCTGGCTCCAGAAGTGCAACTACCAGCAATACAGAAGCCATTGTCAGCTGCCGTAGGATACTCTCTTCTTTCATTTCACAAGTCAGATCATCATCTTCTGCGGCTACCCTACTTCTTTCTTCGATCCGCTTCCATTCCGAGCTCGCCTTACGGTCAAGTTGCTCAAACAGTACTGACAAGATAGGCGGCAGAAAGTGGCTTCGGGATTTGTCTGGACAATTTTCAATGATCGGCCGGACCATGTCAACCAGAATAGTCATCTGATGGGGTGATAGCGCGCAAGCATCTTTGAACAAAGCCTGAGAGAGCGGTCCCGGCAATTCTTCAAAGCTGTAGAAATGCTCCCCAAGAAGGCTCATGTAGTAGAGTAACCTATATCCTGTTTCACGGATAGTCCGCACAGTAGCTCGGATCGACGACGCAAATCCTTCCATTGTCGTTTTGGTCTCCCCTACTTTGGCGTAGAATTCGTCTCGGCTTCCTTGAGATATCCCCATTTGCCAAAAGCGGTCGGTGAGTATTCGCCTGACAACGTCCATCATCTCAGGAGGGAGATTGGACCAATTGACGGGGTCATGGAAAGCTTGTGACTGACTTATGAATCGGAGGAGATTCGGTAATATTACAGGAATATTCTTTTGCCAAACTTCGCATGCCATGCTGAAAGCCTCAGATGTTTCCTCAAGTCTCTCGACACTAACACTCAGAATCGTCTTTGTTGCACGTAACGGTAGCGCATCGAGGGCGCTTTGCATTTGCTTCTGAAGGATTATGCCTTCATCATCCAACCTATGCGACGACCAATCTTGGATTTGATGTACTGCACGAGAAGCCAGATATTGCTGCAGACTTTCAAGTCCAAGCATTCGACTAAACTCCGGAAAAGACGACAGTGATTGATCAAGGGCAGGGTTCTGCCACTGATTGATCAGCGGTTGTAAGAACTCGTCCAAGCGTGTCTGACGAATGCGGGATCCAACACTGGTAGCTCGGTGCATGATGATGAACAATACGGAAGAGTAACGAGCTCTTGTCTGCTCGTCTGGGGCCACAATCTGGCTGACTGACATGAGCTTCTGTTCTACTTCGGGGAAAATGCTAACGAGATGGTTGGCGAATCGCATTGCAAGACGTTGAAGTTGATGAAGTGAGAAACTTTGAAGATCTTTAACGGCTTCGTTATACGCCACACAACCAGGATACTCTGGACACCGTGTGTCAAGAATGCAGTCGAAGATTCTCAAGGCGAATTGCGCGTTTCTTTTCAATGGCCCTACGGCAAATCCAACAGCAAGCTGGAGGACGCGCTGTTTGATCGAAGGATCCTCAAACGTCAAGCTCAGCAGACGATCGCACCATACCTGAAGATTCGACATCATGACTTCATGCACATGCTCAACGGTCGCATTCTCTGAAGATGTCAGCCACTTCAAGCAACCCTTCAGTGCGGCTTCGATCACCATAAATTGGGCATCTATGCGTAAGTGGGGAATCGAAGTTTTTGTATACATTGATGCCTGGAACCCTGGCTCCCCATCGTACACATGATCAAGTACCTGATCGGCTTGTCCGAGTATGTGGTAGAGAGCGTCCATAGGCTGCTTCTGGACAACAAATTCGACTATCTGATTGCAGAACCTGGCATAGTTGCCCAAGAAAGCATGTTTCTCCGGCATAGTATCAACGTCCTCATTTAGGAAGAGTATGCTTGGGTTGTCCGAATCCTCTGGTAAAGATTCGTATCGGACAAGCCGATGACTACAGGTCTCAAGCAACTCGCCATTTAGCGCCACGATCGCTTGAGAATTCCTGATCTTGTCAGAGCTTAGCAGTTTCACCCATAGATGAAGTGCCGGGATAGAGACATGAAGACTCTGATTCTTCATGATACCAAGGAGCAGGGCGAAGAAGCCTGCAAGGTTGCTGCCCTCTGGTATGAGGGACGGCCTTTCTTCCAGAAGCCTACCAATGTTGAATATCATCTAACTTGTAATTAGCTTGGGGGATGGAATTCGGGGTCGCCAATGTACTTCGGAGAACTTCTTAAGTAGAAGATACTTAGCTTCATCAATATCCGAAGGGTCGACTACTAAATATTGGTAAAGCTGCTTGAGTAGGTGAATGGTCTCGTCTTTGAACATTGGGCCTACTAAATCCCTAAAATCATCCTCGCTGAACCTGGGCCGATCATACAGCGAGAACAAAGCATCAACAGCAGCCTAGCAGTTTGGGTCAATCTTGATTTACCTACGCGTGATTTGGGGGCTACCCACCAACTGTGTGGGCATATTCGAAGTGGCCAGACCAGCACAAATACGCTGGACGGACTGAGTAGTGACCAATGCCCTGGGGATGATCCAGCCAATAACAGACTTGAAAGTAACAAGGGTTTTGACAGCACAGACCCATCGATCTTCATAGATGTTACCGTCCCTGATGCACAATTCGAGCAAATCAGCCATACGAGACAGCCAACCATCGGAGCCATATCTGCTAATGACGGTGGTTTCCCTTGAGGGGAATTGCTCGTTGAGCACCTGCGCTGGCGTGAATATTTCCACACAGGCTCTGCCGAGATCGCTGCCTCTCAGAGCTGCTGTAGTGTCCTCATTCCCAAAGACTTCGTCTGAAAGAGTCTCCAGGATAATCAGTACCAAAGTCTTTTGGGCGATGGGACCGTCCCACAGGCGAACAAGGAGTTCATCCATGTCCATCCAATCCAGACCCCAGCTTCTCTTGGCTATCTCGACCCAAATTTCGGCCACTTTGTTCATGATGTAGGACGGGTCTCTATTCTCTGTGCTGTGCGCTAGTGTCACGACCCAGTCTCGCAGCGCCTGGCTCTGCTCTGGTGAGTATTCTGACCATCTTTGACGTACAGCACATTCGAGCAGGGAGAGTCCGTAATGGCGAACGATGGCCGGCTGCTCCTTCGAAGATGCAAGGCTGAACCCATGGAACGGAGCTTCATCGTTAGACTTCAACTCCTCGAGATAATGGGATGCATCTTGACGGACAGCGTTGGTTGACCTGGGATCGTGCACTGCTTCCAGCGCTCGCAATATTTGTGTGTGCAGTTCCGGCTGTCCCTCTCCGCCGTGGCCGTTCAGGCCCCCAGCGCCATTCATCTCGGTCTTGGGAATAGTATGAGATGAGGGTACAGGGACCTGAGCAAAGGCATCGATGAGATGTCAACCTTAGAGCTGAGACATGGTAGACAACGGTAGATCAGGTGAACGAGCGCCCGTCAGCTGGCTGGGCAGGGCAAAGTCGTACACGCTTGGACGCCGCTCGATGACTCCAAGGCGTACCAAAAAACAGGTGGTGTGAGACTTCGAGAACAGCCAGAGTACCGAGTGCCAGTTCACGCCTGAGTTCTGCTTCTTGGGGAGTAAACGGATGGTCACCAGAATACCGTGTTGACTTTCAGATTCGCGGAAATATTTAGGCGATTAGCGATGCTTTGGGACGACCCGGGAGTTCGGGCCCGGCGGGCCCTAATGCAGCCTAGGATTAGGATTTAGGAGCCCCACGCCGCGGGACTGGGACTGTCACAGATCAGATCATCCGACGGGAGCGACTAAGAGATCATACACATGCTGCTAGACGTCAAGTATTGGTTTCGCTCATTTTATCTATTGTTAGGGTCCTTATCAGCTACACAGCGCTTTAGTCAAGTCGTTCTATGTTTTCAGCAGCGTTAGGGTCACGTGCCATACGGAGATTCCAACGTGCATCTCCTGCGACGTTGTTGTGACTCTTATTGTCGTAGCGGAGAAGGAAAACCTGCAAGCCATGAGACATGCTTTGATGAATTTGATGGATGCGTCATTATGAAGCAATCACACCCTGTATCCACGAGTTCCGTGGAGATTGATCGTGTGGTCGTGATAATACAAATGGGCATTGATGAACTTGAGCAGAGAGGAGGGAAAGGCAACGCTACCGATCAATATGCCAGACATTCCCTGAGATGCAAAGTAAGAGGAGCGAGAAGCTGGAAGCAACCAATGTTCTAAATCAATAGTATTATATCGATGGCGATACAAAGCTCCCTAGCGGCTTCTTACTTTCCATCTCCAACATTGCTTATAAGTAAGCAAGAAACCATGATGGCGAGCATTTGAGAGAGCAAACTTCATGCCCAACTTTTCATGCGAACGAACGCTGATATGCCCGACTCCGCCAGACCTTTCCCGTGGTATCACTCTATAATCCCGAGCCCATGCCCGTGAACACCTCCCAATGCAATCCGGATCTTAATTACTACAGGGGCCCCTTACTCTCGTCTTTCTCCTCTTCCTCATATATCTTAACATTGTCTGCATACTCCCGAATATTAGAGACATAGTTGTCTTCGATCTGATCACCTTTACCGCCAGCAACTCGTAGAATCAAATCGTTCAGCGACGACCGACCCAAAATGTCGACATGATCGCCTATAAATATCAGCCTCATCAATGGGAAGCAATCGAGAGACCACGTTACCAGTACTGGGTCCACCCCTCGGAGAAAATCTGTCAGGCTCATGCGGCATTTCATACACGGTTATCTTGATATTTGCGGGATTGAATCGCTTGAGATGCCATCCTTTCGCACACATGTATCCATTGCTCAACAACGGCACCGTGCCATCGCCCTCACCAAGGATGACACCATGGTCTACGTTGCCTCTAGTCAACGATGTATCAATGGTGACGTTTAGACTCGAGAGGGGATCTTGATCCTCGCGATAGAAATAGCTCCGCTCTGTCGACTTCCCCACACCATAGAAGCAATAGATCTTGAGGTTAGAAGCCAGCGGTAGCCGGGTTTCGAGGGGATTCATCCATTTCTTATGGTCGCGTTCATTATCTTCGACTTCCGTTGAGGTTTGAGCTACGCCATGGGAGTAATTATCGAGAACTTGGTCTCTATACCAGGTATCGCTATTGTCTAGTAGATAATTGATGCTCTCTTCCACCGTCAAATTGGTTGGCGATTGCGTAGAGTTGCTCTCTTTGAAGTTTATAAAGGTTCCAAAGGTGACACTTTGATTCGATGCATCATCAGGCGCCCAAGTCTTGTTACCCCAAACTGCGTTGCCGCCCTTTGGTAGCATGCTTGATACTCCTGGCATGGTCCTGAAAATTTCGCAGCGCTCATCTTTGCCCAGAAATTTTTCAAGGCCGTAGACCGCAAAAGCGTTGAGCTGCGCTGTGTCCTTCATCTCACCAGATAGTAGAGCCGGGAGGCCTTTCAGAGCGCCAAGCATAGAGCCGCTGACATTAATCCAGGAGTTCACGTACTTATCGACCCAGCCTGGCCCGCCGTGGCCCGAAGCTTCTACCCAGTGAAAGAAGTAGAACAAAACCTGCGAGCCCATGCTGTGCGAAATCAGCAATACTTTCTCTCCCTGTGTCAATACTGCCGTTTCAATGTGTGATCTCAGTCGCGAAAAGTAACCATCCCGATTTTCAAGGCTCTGACACGAAAGCCGCCAGTCATATGCCGCTGTAAAGGCGTTCGTCGGATCATAGCCCATCACCGCCAGATTCTCTAGAATCTTGCTCCAAATCCAGTAACCCGTGATGAAGAAATCTGCGGCATCGAATCCCTGCGCTGCCCTCAACTTCACACCCGGCGGATCCAATCCTGTAAGCTTGTCCAACATGATGTGCTTTTTCCAACTTTTCTTATCAACCACCAGCGCTCTCATCATGCTCCAGCTTCCCCACAATCTTTTTCTGAAGTACTGCCTCGACTCCGTTCCCGTGCCCCAGCTTTCTAGGCCTGTGGAAATAACGCCTGGTATCATGATAACGGGATGAAGTGCCTTGACGCCTTGCGATTGTAAATGCAGGCCAACAGAGAAAGAATCGTAATTGACGGTTTCACGCTCATGTCGCTACAAGGTAAAGCTAGGGATTAGCTTCAACTTATGCCTTCTTCCCGTCCTTCAGACAGCGAGCAACGCACTGTTATGTCCTTCGCATCATTGACAATGCCGGCGGGAATGACATCCATCAGACTGTCTAGATTAAAGTCCACAAGCCCTTCAAGATTGATCACATCATGCTGGTGCGCGAAAAAAGCTGCCACTAATATCCCAAAGAGGCCCCCGAGGCCAAAGATTAGAGTGGTCCGGCGCTTGCTCTTCGTCTTTGTTTTGAGCTTCTTGAGCTGAGAAGACGGAATCAAAGTGACCGGCTCGCCCGGTGAGGGGGACGGATCTCGAGAGGGTTGAGAGGAGGATTCGCCGCCGAGAACACAGCGGCGAAGCAACGACATCGTGGGCCGAACAGGAAACCGTGGTCAGGGCCCCATGGTTGAATTGTAAGATAGTTGGATAAGGTGCCTCAGGAGCTTCAGGTTGGCTCTCATAGGGCTGAGCACGTGATGTCGTGAACTATCTTCCCAACGTACCGAGTTACCACATAGATGATGCGGATCGTGTACATAGAATAGATATGAGTGAAGCTGCCGTGCTCTCAGCTCCGTCAGAGCTCCATTATGTCCAATACCATAGCGACAAAGAGACCGCCCACCTCTCCGCAATCCGACAGCTTATATCTGGCGATCTCTCGGAGCCGTACAGTATCTATGTCTACAAATACTTTCTCTATCAATGGGGAGAACTTTGCTTTATGGTAGTTTTTACTTTCGAATGACTGAGAACCACTTGTTGAAGAAGTATACAGGCCTTAGACAAGGAAGAGAATCTAATAGGTGTAGTAATTTCGAAATTAGAATCGCATAGGGGAGGTCCGATGAGGGGATATATCGCTATGCTTGCTGTCACGGAGGAGTATCGTGGGAAGGGAGTTGCTACAAAGCTTGTTTGTAGGGCCGTTGATGCTATGATTCAGCGTGATGCCGATGAGGTACCCTTGCTCCTCCCTCCACCAAAGGAAGCTGAGGCAAATGGTTTAGGTCGCACTCGAGGCCGAAGTCACTAACACAGCGGCCATGAAGCTGTACGAACGGCTAGGCTTCCTCAAAAGCAAACGACTTCATCGGTACTATCTCAATGGTAATTCAGCATTCAGATTCATGCTATTTCTGAAAGAGCATGCGGCACTGTATGGGGAGGAGGACGAACATGAGCCTCGCTCGCCGGTCCGGCCACCGTAGCATCATGATACGGGGTATCTCAATTTGTACAATAAGGCCGATGACGCCTTTGCTCCACTTGGCCCGGATCAGAAACCCCACGGTCATTCAAACTCGCTGATATATTCAAGCTGCGGCCTGGACAAGACGGAAGCCTCCGCTAATGGTTCTTTGGATGTCTTCGTTCTTGTGCTGCAGCAGTGACAAGGCGTAGGCAACGTCATTCCACTGCCGTTCACTCTCACAGCGTGCAAGTCTGGCCGCGAGTTTGTCCGCCAGCTGCTTAGTATGCTTGTCCTGTGACGACGTCAGTGAAACTACAAACCATGATGCAATGAGCAGAATAGCTCACCTTTTCAATGAATGAAGACAGGAATTTGATAATTCTCTTCAGTGCATCCTCCTCCAAATTCTTCTCCGCGCTCAGCAACGAGAACATATCTATGAAATGATTGTACACTGCATTATCTTTTGTTGCGAGCTCCGTGAAAAACATTCGTGATAGGTCAGCGATGCGCTTGTCCGAGTCTTCAAGACATTTGGCCATCTCACCAAGCTGGCCCTTGACTTTGACCTGGCCGGCTAGAATAAGAAACGTCAATGTCATGAGACAAGTTCGCTTGACCGAAGTATCGGTGTCGTTCAGTCTCCTGTACAGGAAGTCTGTATTCTCGTCGATGAGGTGGTTGAAGCAGACAGCCATATCTCCTAGTGCTATAACAACGTTGCTTCGAGTCACCGCATTCTGCGATCGTTCGAGTATGGTGATAAGGAGTGGCAGGTTCTTTTCGCAAAATTCCGATGAAACACACATCAGCTTAGCCATGCATAATGTTGCAGCAGACTGAAGATCCTCGTCTTGATACGCTGTGTTGTTCGAGCAGATCTCTGTTACCATGGGTCTAAAATTGGACAGAAGCGAGTTCTCTCCATACAATAATTCTCGCTCGCGAATATGGGCCATGGCTTCTGTGAAGTCATCTTCGGTGGTGCCGCCAATCAGATCTAGCTCGTCCTGATCGACTCCTGTTGACTTTACTGGAGAGGCGTTCGCAGTCTTTGCCTTCTCCTTCTCAGCCTTCCTTCGCTTGAAATCCATCTCGCAAAGCTCCAGGTGGACGATCTGCTTGATGGCTATGTGACCCGCAATGAAAAGTAGTTGGGACAAAGCCAGAGATGCCTTCTGCAACCTTTCAGGCCCTTCGGGCGGTGGTGTTTGCAGCCCGCTTTGGCCCTCGATCCCTTCCATGGCATCAGGATCTGGCCGTGCACTCTGCGCCTGGAATACGTGCTTCGTTTTTCGACGGAGTATCTCCGAGCACAGTGTGTCAGGATACTTGGACAGTGTGTAGATAGCACCAATGGCCTGCTCTGCTACACCAAACCATTCTTTGCTGTCAGAAATTACTTCGATAACAGCAGCCAACTTCGTGAGGATGGCATGATCATTAGGTAGCTTTGCTGCTGGTGCTGTACTATCCTTGCCTTTACGTTTGGTTGGGTTCATCCTCTGTAAAGCGAGACAGGTATACTTTGCCAGGGCCAGATCTGCGTGTCCTAGTGGTCCAAGACCTATTCGAAGCATAGTCCCCATCTCTTTGACAACAATTTCAGGGTCTGCGGTTGCAAGCATGCCTAACACTATGATGGCTCCACGTCTCTGGTTCTTAGAGATTTCCTGCTTCTGAACTCCATAGACCTGCCACAGCTTGGCCACGACGAGCTCTGAAACATGGTCCGCTTTGACCATGGTATTCAAGAGCTGCTCCAAAGAAGTCAGTTCCGCCGGAGTGGCGCCGAACGTCAGACTAATCATATTTCGAGATACATAATTCGCTGCGTCGTTCTCGCTGAATGAATCGGGAGCGCTGAAGAAAAGACCTCGGTAGCAGTCTATGAGATGGGTCTGAACGCCTTTTCCTTCGTCGCTGTTGCCTTTGGTCCAGATCAACCGAAGCATTCTACGAATGCCTGTCCTCGCTGCTTCTATTTTGTAGGCGTCAATGACCACGAAGAAGTCCATTGCTTCTATTACCTCACTCTTGTTCTTCGAGGACAGTAGCTGGCACACGACTGGAGTTCCAGCATGGAGAACATCGATGAATCGAATGGCTTCAGTGTAGTACTTTTGAGTCAACTGAAGTTTGCCCGTGAGCTCTGAAGTTGCCGCATCTTCCTGTGCTTTCTTCAGTGCCGCGGCGTGTTTTTCTTGGGTCACCGGCGCACTGTCTTTCGAAGGGCTTTCGATAGAAGTGGCATCATCTAGTAGGGCGCTGTCGACGGTTTCTTCGGCCTGATGATGTCTCGCCCCAAGACCAGGCGAGTCAGTCGGAGGCCTCAAAGTGCCGAGTTGAGCTTCCACAGCTTGCAGGCGCTCATCCCACTCTTTGTATGAAAGCTGCCCGCCATGCATAACACTGAAGGGATGTGTCGACACAAGCTTGCCAAGCAGTTTGATCGCATTTCTTCTGACATTACTGCTCTTGTCTTCAAGACTTCGGGCCGCAAGTTCCGCAGCTGCTTGACGGCGCTTTGGAAATTTCTGCTCTAGATCACACAATTTCATATACACCTGAATGTTCCTGCAGCGGCAGTACGGATTAGTGTCCAAGAAACGCTCTTCCAAGATATCGAAGAAACCATTTATTTGTGATTTCGAGTTTTCGTTCCGCTCTTCCTGCTTGCTCATATCTACGATCAAGTTACCGCAAGCCTCAATAACAGCGCACCGAAGGGTGTAGGCCTGCCAAAGTCAGCACCGTACGTATTCGCGATATAAAAGGGCCTTACTTCACTGTCTAATTGCTTTACAAGCAGAGTCATCTGTTTATTGACCAACCGTGGAGCGAGTTCCGAGAGCTTGATGATAAATGTTGAGACCGACTTCGGCCCTCTGGTATCGTTGTTATTGAACTCTCTGTTGCTCAGATCCCTAGAATATCTTGTTAACCTTCTGAGCTGGTCGTGGATTCAAGCTCCAACTACCTTAGGACTTCGTCGGCTAATTGCGGATAGTCGTATTGCTCGGAGAGAATGTGTAAAAATTCGGCCATTGGCTCTGCGAGATGCTCGAAGTACGACAAATTTTGTATGATTGAGGTTTGTGCTCCTGTCCGAAATTAGAACAACAACCCGATCTTCCCGTGGATCCAAATACCAAAACCATGACCATGGTGCTTGACTGCTATGCATAATACTTTGAATGCATGCATTCGCAGAGCGGTACTTTTAATCCGTTGTTCACTTTCTAGGATTAGATATACAGGGCGAGTGAATAGACCCACGAATGTATCTCTTTCTGATGTAGTCACAAAGATCTTGCCAAGCTTCAGTTTCAATACCTTGCACATTGTGTCTAGGGCAGTCTGTAGCTGTGCTGATGAATCCCATGTGCCATCTTTTGCTGCTCCTTTGGACTTTGCTCCTTTCCCAGCACCTCGACCCTTTGTAGGCGCACCACTTGGTTTTTCTGCTGTTTTGACCTCTACCGCGGATATCGACCATTGCAGCAAGAAAGCATACATTTCCAATAATTTTCTCTGATGTTGGGAAGCATCTTGGTCCCCCGCCTCGAGTTCAAGGTGAACAGCTTCGGCCTCTGCGGACAAGCCCGATATAACAAGATCAAAGATCTTACTCAAAGAGTGGGTTGGCAGCAGTGAAGCTGATCTGGAAAGTTTGAAGAGTTCAGAGTCTGGCTCATGGGGAAAATTCTGCTGGGAAGCAATAGAAATGGGGGCACACTTTAGTAGAAATTGAAGCGAATCAAAGGAAGAGCTGTGGGTCAAAGCATCGGGATTGTTGGCAATCGAATCCACGATTGGATTCAGCACGCTGTTTACAAGACCGCCGGTGAGAGATTCGGGATCATTCTCACAATCCTGTAGAGCTCCATCGGCCTCGGGGGTTGCTATTGTAGCGGGGTCGCTCAGATAATACGTGAGCGCATCATTGAGGTCGAACTCAATCTGATCGCCCATCCTATGAAGAGTTGTCGCAATGTAGTATGCAGACCTTGGAGTCTGGTCCTCTCGAGTCAAAGCTCATTGAAGAAGTGTGGAGTCTATATTTACAACGCACGGACCATGTTTACAAAGACGCGTCTCGCGCCTGCCCCGCTAATTATCGTCCATGAGATCCGTCAGTAACAGGTAACCCTGCTGATCCACGTCTTTGTGTGGAGTCGTTATATCGGACTGGGAAACATTCTCGGAGATCCTATGCTAACCCATAGGAGGTATCGCACGTCCTAGCAGAAAGGGGTAATGGCAAGGCTTGCGGAGCCAATTGCAGAGAAGAATCCATTTCTTACGGGGACTGACCTTGCGCCAGCGACTTCGCTCAGCGAGAAGCTTGGATTGAGTCCAGGAACACGGTATAATCTAGAAATTGGTCAGGGCGACGAGGAATTCTCTGAAGGCTCGGAGCTCTCTGAAGCCCCCTCCGAAAGCGAACATGACGTGGACGAGGTTGTGCTGGAAGACATGGCCAAGTTGGAGAACACCTTTGATGAGATTGGCTTGAAATTCCGAATGATAGATCGCATTGGCGAGGGTGGGAAATAGCCTGCGTTCATTGAGCTTGCTGGCTAGAACTAACCGAATTCCAGGCACCTTTTCGACTGTCTACAAAGCCGAAGACCTGCATTACGAATACTACCAAAATGACTGGGATATAGAGCCAAAAGCTGGTGCGAATTGGACCTCGCCACCATCCAAGCGACGAAAGAACAATGTGTCTCAATCCTCGACGATGTTGGTTGACAGTCAATGTCAGCGGCGGCATCCTAAGCCACGGTTCGTGGCCATCAAAAAGATATATGTTACCAGTAGTCCAATGAGGATACAGAACGAGCTCGAGCTGCTACATGACCTCAGAGGTTGCAAAGCTGTATGTCCTCTGATCACGGCGTTTAGGCATCAGGATCAGGTCGTGGCCATACTTCCCCATTTCCAGCATCAGGACTTCCGAATGTTCTACCGAGGAATGAACGTTGATGACATCAAAGTGTACTTTCGATCTCTATTTGAGGCTCTCGCATCAGTACACAAGCACGGCATCATACATCGGGATATCAAGCCCACAAACTTCTTATACGATATTGACAGGCAGCGAGGCGTACTGGTAGACTTCGGGCTGGCTGAGGTGCGTTCCAATCGAAGAGACTGCTAGATATTGCTTTGTGCTGACCCCTTTCCAGCGAGAGGGTACAGATTGCTCCCATTGCCTGTGTCAGGATGATCCAACTAGCAGAAAGGCAAAGATATCGGCGAGCAGAGCGGCAACCCAACCAACGCCGACAGGCTACCCAAAGAACGACCAAAGACCATCCCGGCGAGCGAACCGAGCAGGCACGAGGGGATTTCGAGCGCCAGAGGTTCTCCTCAAATGCACCGCACAGACGACCAAGATCGACATATGGTCCGTTGGGGTCATACTGCTCACAGTCCTCGCACACCGATTCCCATTCTTCAATTCCACAGATGATGTTGATGCCATGATTGAGATTGCAACAATTTTTGGCCGGCGACAATTGAAGCAATGTGCCGTTTTACATGGAGTAGTCTTCGAATGTACAATTCCTACCGTTAGTCAAACTGGGTTTCCTCTGTCCCATATCGTTCAATGGTCGACTTCCGTCACAAGGCCAGATCAAGGAGAGGACTTGGCCCCGGATATCAAAAAGACGGTGAAATTCCTAGAGTTGTGCTTAGAGTTAGATCCTAGAAGGAGGATATCAGCACGAGCGGCATTAGCGAGCGACTTTTTAGCAGAAGCAGACCCAGAGACAGAAACCGATGAGTTGGACGTTTTGTAATGGGAATAGGGCGACGACGCAGTTGGAGGCATTTAGCGCTGCATTTATATACCCCTTCTGGACGTAAAGCCTGTTTTAACATTAGTAGCAATCGAGAAAGTTGCAGTCCAAAACGAGAAAAACGCAGCATTTGTGTACGGTCAAAAAGATTCTGGTCAACTTCAAAGCCACGAATGCCTTTGCTTATGGACATTTGACAGCTTCATCGCAAGCCCGTCGTAGTCCCCTCCCTGCTCGTCTCCCTATGCAACCAATTCCACCACGCCTCCGGCCTCCTTTATCTTCCTCTCTGCTTGCCTGCTGAAAAATCTCGCCTTGACAACCATTGGTATCTCTGGTATCCTTCCCTTGCCTAACACCTTCGAGTAGCCGAGTGGTAACAGATCGAGCACTGGTGCGGTATCGCCCTTCTTGTTGGCTAGATATTCATCGCGCTTCTCTAGAGGTACGAGGGACCACAGCTTTACATGTAAAAGTCAGCGGACATTTCTTGGTCTTCTCCGTCATGGTAGCGACTTCGAACTTCGTCAGTCCGCTCTTGATATTGACATTCACCAGTCAAAGGCCGAAGAAGCTGAAAACCTCCGGGCGGTCCCATAACTTCTTGACCCAGCTAGCTCTTGCTCCACCCATTGTCCGGCATCAAATATTGCGATGCGAAAGTAAGAAAACTGCCACCTACTTTGTCGAGGTTGATGACCGGTTTCCAGAAATGATTTTGCAGCTTGTGGAAGTGTCGCATGCCGACCTTCCCAAAGTAACCCGGATGGTATTTATCGAGGTTAGTTCTGTGGTGATGTTGTCCACCAGCCATACCACGTCCACCAGGATGCTTGCGATGCTTGCCGACACGACCGTGGCCGGCGGAGACGTGACCGCGACTGCAAAAAGAATTGATCAGTCAAGGGCTTTGATGGGACAGCGCAATGGTGGACGAAAGCAGCAGATATTTGCTTACTGCTTGCGGGTCTTTGTCAATCGAGTAGGCATGGTTGAGATCGACAGACGTGATGTTGTTGTCAATGCTGTGAGGATCAGTCGTCAAAAAGGCAAACATTGGTGGGCGCCAAGACCCTCGCTTAGCGGCCTCGAGCTCAGCCCTATCAATGGTGACCCCTGTCCCTGTCACGCTGTGTCCGCCTGAGTACATCACTGATTGGCCTTGCCATACATTATTAAGGTGACCATACGCCCTTGAATCCACAGTCCCTCTATTTCGTCCTCACAATCTTTGCAAAATCTATCTCAAGTCTTCCAATAGTAAGAACGAGGTCCCATTCAACCTTTCAGAACTTGTCTTGACTCCTCGACCGTATGCAAGAGCAATGAGACCTTGCAAGGGAACCTCTCGTCCGCCATTTCGCTCGGTCTGCATAATCGATCGCTCTTCGCTGCGATTGGAGCGCAGTGCTGTGCCCTATTGAAAGATGAGGGTGGACACGCAGAACGATCTTGTTGTCTAAACTCATTGTTGCAAAGGCACTCGGATGATTGTCGGCCATCCACTATCCCCTGTAGATATAACTTCGAAGGACTTTTTGGAGACTGCATCTCTTGCAGCGACCCTCGCATGGCCACAAGCTAGCATGATGACCGCTACACATGGGTGGGTATGACGAGCTTGTTATCTAGAGGATATTCAAATCACACATCAACGGACGTTAGCTATTCACGGATGTGTATCCCAACAGTCCATTGGCACACAATTGCTGAGCTCAATAGCCATTTCCTACCTTAGCTAGAAATGTTACTTGCAAGCCAGCTTAGGTTATACAGACCCTAATTGTTATGATCGCCATAAAACGTTGCGAAAATGCCGCTATTGCGACACAGAATACATGGTCGAGGTCCAGAGCAGACCTAATTATCGCCTCTTGGTGACCCGGTCGCTACCCATATCGGCGCGTGAATGCAGGTAAGGTCTGTGGTTATAATGACAAGAGACGACGTGGCCATCTTCGGGATGTCGTAGATTACCCCAATTATTCGCCGGGAAGGTATGCTAGGGGTAATTGACGGGCATGATCGACCGTACAATATCGATAATCCACGGGACCTTTCATTCGGCGTCTTGTATGCTCGAGAATAGCGTGTATGAGATCTACTCTAATTAAAACCAGAGTATCTGGAGGCAACCCGTACATCGACCCCATTTCTTCAAGGGCCCATATCACCCTTTTTGGCGATCAAAGAATAGAGTGAATCCCTCAGCGCACAGAGAAGAAGGCTAAGGCTGAAGGACACCTACCTGAGCGATGCGGTCAAGAGCCATGAGTCAATAAGTTGACCGTTGCGTAGGTGCGATTTTGCAGTCGGCGATTCATGATACGATATGCAGTTTCAGTGAAAACAGGCCTGACATTTACCGCTTTGCTGCAGTGATATGGCTATCGAACTCGGATCCTTTCTTTAGACTCCTTTTCTTTAGACTCAAAGAAAAGTCTCAGTCTATTGGTGGTCTGTTGAAAATCGTCACTTTCGCTTCCCGGGGTTATACACTGCCTGATCCAACCCGGGAGCTTTCCCTCAATCCTCGCTGCCTTATACCTTCTGTCCAACAGCAAGATACTTGCATAGTCGTCCTTATGCCTAATGGCTCTCCCAATACTCTGGTTCACAGCCCTCATGCATGCATTCTCATAAAAATCTCGTGCTGCCACTTGCCCATCCTCTCTCTCACCTGTTCTTTTTGTGGTGATTTGTTCGATGTACTCGAGCTTTTTTTTCCACTGAGCGGATTGAATGTTCGGGAATGGGAGGCCAACGACGACAACGCCCCGACCTAGGGCGTCTGAGAAATTGATACCCTCGGACATCTTACCCCCGATGACGGAAAGAAGAAGACCTCCTTTGCCAGTTGCAATGGCTTGGGAGTATTGACCGAGCACGTCATCAGCGCCAATGGTGGTTTTGGATTCACGGAAGATAGGCTTTATTGTAATCAGATGATCCCAGATATTCTTTGTTATACGCGCGGAATTGGTCTGCCAGCGAGCGACTACATGATCTAGATAGGCGTAGCTGGGGAAGAAGACGACCAGTCCATCAGGTATAGTGGATGATAGTTCGATGAGGCAGCGACCGAGCGTTTCAATCATGACGGATGAATTACGTTTTTCGTAGGTAAAATCAAACTCGACGCCACCTGGACCTTTGGCCACGGGTGTTGCATCAAGGTTTCCTTTAGGAATAATGTGTCCGCAGCTGAAGGTTTTCAGCCGGCTGGGGTCGACATAGTCAAATAGATGGCGCACGTAGTCGTCCATCTGTGCGTCGATTAGCCAAAGACCTGATGACGAGTAGTGGCCAAGGAGACTTACTGGTGACATAGTGCCACCAATTAGGATGACAGCTCTTGCTTCCTCCACGACCTGCCGAAAATGATGAGTTGGATCTAAAAGCATGTATTTGAGGGCCATATCATTGCTTTCGGTCTTCTCATAAAAGAAGCAACCCTCAGCAGCTGGATTGGTCAGAGTTTGGAAAAATGACTGGACATAGTTCAAGACAGGCATCGTTGAAACATGTTGTTGTTGATCGAGTTTTGCATTTTCCCGGCTTGCTTGCTCCTGTATGTAAGTGACATAGCCTTCAACTTTTCGAGCCAACTTGCTCTCTTGTAGGTAGAGCATGAGCTTGGAGAGATTGATTTGGTCGACGCCCTTGCCAGCTATCAGATCACCAATTTGCACGATACCTTCTGTTGCTTGCTTTCCGGCGGCTTTCACATCAAGGTACGAGGACACAGAATCGATCAAACGAACCACTTGCGCGACATAGATTCTGTTCTTCCCTTTCAGTCTGTTGCGAAATTTTTGCAGGTAAACACCCAGCTGAGCTCTACATCGCTTCAATTGGGATTGGGTAACGCTAATAGAATGTATGTTCGTTATAGTATCCATGAGATTATGCGCTTCATCAATGATAACGACATGGCCTTTCAATGAGATGTTTAGAGCTTCCCTGGCAGACTTCTGTAAAAGTAAGGTATACGGCAAGGTGACGATCTACAGAGGTTTAGCTAAATGTTATTATAAGTTGCAGTCACGCCTACCTCACTGGGCTTGATGCTAGCTCTGGAGGCGTAGTAAGGGCAGATGCCAATTGTTTTTCCAAGTGTACTAAGGTCCTCGATGTCTCTGATTTTTGCTAGCGTATGATCTCGGAAATCATTTACCAGGGTCTCATTCTCGTTGTTGGGTACAAATGGGCATTTGTGGTCTTTTGGTGTGGTAGGTTGTTGAAGCTCAAGACATCGCTCGGTTATTGCGGGAGCACTGTCAAGCTTGGATACCTTTGGATTGATGCAAAGATTTTTTCTCGATCCCAAAGGAAGATGTTTGATTACTGATTCCTCCTTGGCGGCTCCTCCCGACCCTGACGCAGCATCCTCTCCTTGTGCCCATGACGTAGCGGGAATGTCCACACGACCTAGTTCTTGGATAAATTGTGTTAGCTGTGAATGTGTCCTTGAGCAGAAGTATATCTTGAGCTCTTCTGCGAGGATGAAGTCTTCGTCCACAGACGACGGTTCAGGGACCAACCCCAACTTTTCCATTAGATGCATACTCGCAGAGGATAGACCTGGATCGCCTGAATGGTATGTCGAATGCCTTGCTTTCGTGTCTTCGTCTTCGCTGTTGTACTCGTTAAGCTCGTACCGAGCTTCATCTCCCAAATCCGACATAGAGCCAACATCTTCCGTCTTGATACGCTTCGCCATGGACTCTCCATTCTCATAGCGCCGCTTTTGCCGAAGCTCCTTCGCACGAACGTTCTTGAGTCGAGCTTCCAATTCGGCTTTTTGACCAATGAGAGATTCTCTCTTTTGCTTGCGAGCATGCTCTACGGCCCACTGGGGCTCCTCTTCCTCCTCTTCGACTGACATTTGGATTTCTAAGTTTTTATCTTGAGTGTCTCGGAGCCAGGTCAAGGAGCTACAGATCAGGCTAAGAGACTTGCCAGTGCCTGTAGGTGACTCGAAGATTCCAATTTTGCCATCAGCAATGCAGTCATATATTGCGTTCATCAGCTCCAGTTGGATATCATAGGGCTTGTAAGGATGGTGAAAGTCTTTTGAAGACATTGCTATGTTGCCTCAAGTCTCAAAATGTTCAATGAGAATCGAAAAAATCCTTTGGGTACTCATACTCACGTCTACTCGTATGTGAGGTGTAGCAGATAATGATTTACCTCTTAATTCTGTCGCTCTGAAGACAGACGCGACCCTCAGCCATAGACGGGCTATGGCATAAGTCTTGAACCAATGGCTAGAGCAAGTATCTCCGATATCCGAAGAATGAAGCCTGCGTGACATGATCACGATACATCTCTGAGCACAAGATTGGCATCTCTGGCTAGGCGCAAAATTGAGTTTTCATGGCTTTGCCGGGCCGATCCACCAATGCTCTGGCGCTCTTTGGCCTGGGCTCGGATTGCGGGGGCTCAGCCTGGGCTACGACGCTGTCTAAAATTGGCTCACGACCACTCAGCTTCTGCACAATTTGATGCGGTCCTTGTGGGCTTTGATTCACCAACATTTTCTAATGTTTGACAATCAGCACTACCGTCCTATAGTTGGCTTTGTTGTGGTGCCTGGCCGAACCCCGTCGTAGTGGGAAACAAACTCGCTTTGTCCTTCGTCGTTGAAAACGGTCAAAACTCAAGCTCGCCCCCGGTTGTTGGTATCCTGCAATGACAGCTCCCAGTTGGGCTTGTAATTACCTTGCCCTTCAGCATTAGACACGCCAAGAGACAGCCGCTCGAAGTCTTCTGAATTGGTGGTAAATATGAGTAGTGAGCAGCGAAGGCCCCCACAGCTGGGCGCTACCTTCTATCCTGGAGGTGTCGATGACTTCTACATGCCAGAAGTCATCTCTCCCTCACCACAACGGTGAGTAACATGACTGAAAATCTGAGCGGACCGAAACGGCTAAACCCCTGGGAAGCATCACGCCCGAAGTACCCGAGAAGATTCAGGACAACATTGCCCACCTCGAACTTGAGGCTGCGCCGGTCAATCGCCTTTCCGGACTACAGTCGCCATCTCCGATAGATGGAAAGCTCGGAATCATGCCTGCCTCGTTCCAGAGCCGCAACTCGTCGAACTATTCCGTCGCCAGCGAGCCAGTACAAGGCCAAGGATACCAGCTCCCATCTCAGGCTTCTGAACAGAGAAATCAGTACATCGACATCATAGATCAGCCGACGTTCTCTCCATTTCCCCCGCTCCGCAAGCGTCCGGCAAGTGTTCCGCCTTCGGACGAAGAAAAAGAAGGGATACTAGAGAGTGCTCGCAGACCCGTTTTGACTTCGGATGATCCGGAGATGCAATTGAGCTGGGCCCAAGATACTCTTGCATGGGTAGAAATCGCTTCCCAAAACGAAGCTAAGATGTCCGAAAATCAAGCAGCAAGAACTCAGACGCCTCACATCGAGCATCAATTGCGAGTGGATGCTGTCAGCGTAGTGTCGTTCCTTGCGGATCAGCATCATCCCAAAGCAACATTCATGAAGGGCATGTGGTTGGAATTTGGGAAGTTTGGATTCCGATTAGACAAGCAAGAAGCTTTTCGATGCTTCCAGCGAGCAGCACAGAGAGGTTACGCAAGAGCCGAATATCGAATTGGAATGCAATTCGAACAATACAACGAGCCGGATAAAGCAATCAAGCATTACACATTAGGTGTAGAAGCTGGAGACTCCGCCTCCAACTATCGGCTTGGGATGATGACTCTACTTGGGCAGCATGGGCAGCCCCTGGACTACGAAAAAGGAATCAAGCTTGTCAGCTACTCCGCTCAAACAGCCGATGAGAACGCGCCTCAAGGAGCCTATGTCTACGGCATGTTACTAGCCCATGAGCTACCCCAGATCAGTCTCCCGGAGCAGCTACTGCCGCTGAATATCTCTGCTGCGAGATTCAATATTGAGCATGCCGCATATCTAGGTTTCGCAAAGGCACAGACTAAAATGGGTGCTGCATACGAGCTGTGCCAGCTTGGCTGTGATTTTGACCCTGCTCTGTCGCTTCATTACAATGCGCTTGCTGCCAAACAAGGCGAACCAGAGGCTGATATGGCAATCAGTAAATGGTTCCTATGTGGGTATGAAGGAAAGTTCGAGAAGAACGAAAAATTGGCCTTCACATACGCGCAGCGTGCAGCACGAAGTGGACTGGCAACGGCCGAATTTGCCCTAGGATACTTCTACGAAATCGGTATCCATGTGCCCGTAGACATCAAACAGTCGAGATTGTGGTATGAAAGGGCGGCGGATCATGGGAACAAAGATGCCGTAGCAAGGATTGAGGGCATATCTCGGTCAAAGACATTGTCGAGAAAAGACCATGATCAAATTGCAGTTGCCAAGATCCAATCGCAGTATGGCTCACACAGAGGCAAACGGCCCGAACGTTTCAAGAATCCTTCAGCGCCCATGCCTACAATATCGGACGATCCTATTGATATGCCTGAACCTAGTGTACCGAAACCGAGGCCTGGGCATAATCAAGCATACGCTTACAGGGCCTCGAATCCGGCTGTAAGGCCTACTTCGGCTGCTCCCTACCCACTAGATGATGGCAGAGGACGGCCATCACCGAGACCTCCAAACGGGTCTTCCTATGCCAGTCCAGCTCCTTCTGGGAATATGCCAATACGGCCGCCCTCTACTGCCCAATCAGAAGCTTCTTTCGGTGACAACAACTTCAGAGGTTCTGGCTACCCCACGTTCCAGTCTTCAAGGCCGAAGCCGGGTGTCGAGAACGTGGCAGCAGGTCGTGGCAGGGCTGCTCCAACTTACGGGCCTGACAGCACTCCAGCTGGTCGTGGTAGAGGCGCTCCGTCCTATGGGCAACCAAACGTTCCTGGACTCCAGGGCCAGCGACAGTCTGCCCCGGGCTATACAAGTCCCCGAATGCAAGGTTCTCCAGCTCTGAACGCATCACGGCCCCAAAGTGCTCAGCCTCCGGCCATCGATATTGGTTTCTCTGCTCCTCAAGACCCCTCAGGCGCTGACCGAAGAAGGCGGCAACAGCGGATTGATGGTGCTAACATGGCTCAGCAAGGGGGTATTCCTCCCCCTGGCAACGGACCTCATCCTGGAACCCTGCCCAGATTATCAAGCTATGACGGGCCAGATCGCAATCAAGGCAGACTATCAAGTCTACCCCACCCGCAGACTATGCCTATTCGTACAGCCAGTCCTTCGCCCAGGCCTGTCACCTCTGGGGGAAGACCAGGAGTGTCACTGCAAGACCCTCCTCCAAGACCTGACAGTGCTGCGACTTTACCGAATCTCCCTCCTCCCAAAATGCCTAATCCAGATCGGCCATCTGCTACACCGCCTCCCTCTGGATCCGTAGCTAGGCCACCGGGGAAAGGGCCGAAGACGTTTCAAGAGATGGGGGTACTTGCAACAAAGCAAGAGGGCGATTGTGTGAGTATCCCCGAACGAGCCGGCCTTGTGATACATACTGATAGCAAGATAGGTTGTTATGTAATCTTGTATGCACGTTGGCCTGAATATAAACAATCGCGCAGGACGAAGATACCCTATCTGGTATACTCTAGCATCTTTGGTTTAGCGGCGAGATTGCATATAAAGAAGGATCAGGTAGCGCTGGCTTTTGGGTAGGCGTCGATAGTAATGTCGTTCATCATGCCAAATAAGCTAATAGTCAGGATCTGTTGTCCCGCTTCACCCATGTTCCCCATAAGTCATCTCTCGCATAAATCTGCCAACAATTGATTGTCCAAGCGTGACCGGGAGAAGTCAGCCGAGAATGGCTCCTCGCAAAGACAAGTCAGAGAAGACAACTGCGGACCAAGGTGCCAAATGCAAGTAAGGCCTTGTTGACTACTCTGATCATTGTAACTTCTTAGGGTCTGCTATGATTGTCGACTATCTGAGTATGCGTCCCCCAAGCATTCAGACTTTTGACTCGTCACATTTCTGACCTTTGCAGAGAAGCAGAAGTCAGTCTCATCGCCCCGAAGACCCTTGGGCACATAACTCATGGCTTGTCCACACCACCAGCCGTCCATACTCGGTAAGCTTCCATAGCGCTAAAGCACATCCGCATGGTCACCACTGTCTGACTACCTCTATACCGTAGGCAACAGACATCTCAGCCAATCTGCATAACAAGGTCACCAAGTGTGAGCGATACTCTGCCTCCATTGTGACCGAGCACTTGGGAAGAACAATAACAGCTGATTGACGCCCAGCACAAGCAGCAAAGACTCTCAAGGAGCTTCATGAAAATCAAGTGATTGCTGGAAAAGCTGCCGGTAGGTACCGCTGCCATGGCATAATCCGAGCCCACTGACATGGCTTCTTCAGGCAAGCAACTTGTTTACCATGCTGTACAAGACCCCGCGGACGCTATGAGCCTTGACGATCTCGCCGCCATGGACAAAGAGATCGCCACCCTCCGCGATAGCATTGCCACCGCCAAAGCGAACGAGAAGCTCCTCCGAGCGAACCTCATCTCTGTCAATGCTACCCTGTCTACTGACGAGCTACGCAGCAGTGTCACTCTACTCGAGCATGAGAAGAAAGAGGTATTGGGACGTCTCGGACTACTACGCTCGGGAAATGTGAAGCCTGTGCAACCTGAAGAAAAGGAAGTAGTGGATCGGGAATGGGTGCAATGGTCGAGGAAGGCAGGAGTGAGGAAGAAGATTTGTTTGGAGCTATGGGAGTTTTGTACCGAAGAGGTACCGGAGGGAAAGACGAAGGAGGAGCTTTGGGTATGTACTATCATTCACTGATACGGGATTGGGAGTCACTGAAGATGGCTGTATGTAGGAAGATTGGGGTCTTGAAGGGGACGAGGACTAGAACCATATCAGCCAGCAAGGACATGGCCGTTGCATTGGACATGGGTTGGAGATGAGGATACCGCGACATCCCGATTGCTATCTGGTTGATGCTTGAAGATTCACGATATTTGCTGGTTTGGCATGAAGCATAGCTATGAAGAGCTTGATATTCATACTCGAGCCGCATAGCAACAATCAAGACTTGGTTGCGAGTCCCGATCGCTTCCGGGCAATGTAATGAAGTAATGATATCATCTGAAAGCTCCCGTAGGCTCATTCCTAACTGCACGGAGTGATCATCTGCTTGACCCAAGAACCCTCGTGACACTTCTATTGCCAGAGATATTCCAGTGTCATACAACAGTAGCTCATCCCAGCATCTGCCAGCATCTCAAGAACAGCACGAACTCCAACGCAACGTGAGATCAAAAAGCAGAGACTTCGCACAAAGATATAGCAAGTGAATAACAAGGCGACTTGAAGTGATTCGGGGCGTCTTCAGGGCGCTATTTCTGGCGGCAGTGGACCCCTGCAAGCCCTGCTCATCGGTAGCGGCGGTTGAAAATCAAGGCCCTTCCTTGGCTCCGCATCGAGTACAAGCTTCACTCCACATCTATCAGCTACTCCAATCACTGATATCGTACACCTGAAGAAGATTCCAGGCGAGCAACTGAACCCACAGCTATTGTCTGGATACCAAGCATCCTATGTGGCGCCGTCATGGCGACCTTCCCCCCTCGACCGCCCACTTCGCGACCCCTCACCAGCGAGTTCGCTCCCCCTTCACCACCAGACCGATCGTATTACAACATGCACAATGGCGCACCACAGACAGCAAATCCGAATCAGCCTGCCAACGGGAATCGCGTGCAGCATCGATTGTCCACTGATTTCAAATTGAACGGTCACGCGCCAGGAGTTGCGAATGGGAACGCTGGAATGCCTGTGCCCAACGGGTTGCAGCATCATGCATCGAGTGGGGGGTCGAGGCACAGAGGAACTGTCAGTATGGGGGCTTTTGATGCACCCAGGAGTCCACCAAACACCAAAAGTATGTCACACAAACAGCATCGAAACTGATCAGAGGGGGAAGACTGACTGATTGATGCCCAGACACCTCACATGTGCCATGCAAGTTCTTCAGATCAGGTCAATGTCAGGCCGGGAAGGCTTGTCCCTTCTCTCATTCAACCGACACCACAACTGTTGACACGCCCTGCAGATACTTCGCCAAGGTATGGCAGACATTCGTGTCATTGGCCCAATTATTGGCTTTGAAGACCGTACTGATATAGCCAGGGTAACTGCAAATTCGGCGCGAAATGTGCATTAGCTCATATCCTTCCCAATGGAAGAAGAGTAAATCGACCCCAACAACAAATGGGAGGGCAACTCCATCTCGGCGGCAGGGTGGATCCGCAACTATACCACCAGTCAGATCCTGCGTTGGCACATTCGCTGCTAGCTCAGCAAGCAAACGGTGCTCCACTACCCTTTGGTCACCAGATACCCAGCTATTCAGATCAGGAGCTTGCGTTGCAACAACAGCAGCAGATGCGCGAAAACCTTCCCACAATAGCCAGTGGCTACCTATCACACCCAGAATCCAAATATGGATCACCGCGAGATGTTAGCCGGAACCCAATGTCACCTGTTGCACATCTTAGCGTTCTTGATGCACCTATGCCGGCATCCTTTGACAGCCAAGGGATTTCGTATATAGCCAGACACGGCGCGGTCGCTGCATCTGTCCCTTCCAAATTCGGTCTTGAGTCACCTTCGAATTCGTTACCAGTCAAGACCGCTCTACCTACGGACGCAGTTAAGAACCTGCACAGCTCCGCGTATGGAAGAGAGTCTCGGACAAGGGGCCTGGACATAGGCTCATCCCCTCCTGGATCCGGCGACGAAGGCTTCGGCCAGCGGATAATGCATTCGCAACGAATTGCGAAGCCTGGCATTATGTCTACGAGCTTGCCTAGAGCACGAGGCTCCGGCACTGATGACTGGGACGACGTGTTCTCATTTGGAGGAGAAGAGGACTTCATACCAGCAAGCCTCTACAATCTATTGTCACCAGAAGTGAAGCTGCGGAGGTCATCAAGGACAGAGCAAGATTCCAAGAGTCACCGCGAGAGCCTTAGCGGCGTAGGCACACCAGCCGATCCAGCAAGCAAGGTCGGATCACCACACAACGGTAGCCCGTCCCGTTATGGCGCACTCTTCGCCCGCCAAAAGCAGGAAGAAGCCAACAACTCGGCGTCTGCCTTTGGCCACGTTGGCTCTCCTCTACGCAACTCCTCATACCATCCTCTGGCCAGTCCAATCCTCCGCGCTACCAAGACATCAGGTGACATGTCACCTTCCTTCGCCAGCCCCCCTCGCCAGTCCTCTATGTCCATGATCTCACAGCAATTGGCCCGTGCCAAGCTCTCATCGCAGGCTCCCGAATCTATCCCTAATGAGGGCCCTGCCTACAACAACAACAACTTGCTACCCGGCTTAGCTCGTCACCCTTCTTCATCTTCAAATCTGTCAAACCGTGCAGTGTCGTCAGGTAGTATTGCCGGCACCGGCAGGATTGAGGAAGAACAAGACGGTGTTTTCTCAATGGAGGACGACGCTGACGACCATTCGAGGCGGTACTCTGGCATAGGCAGAAGCCCTGGTATGGGGGTCAAGAGCTACTGGGGCTGATCGTCATGATATGAGATTGATCCACTCGACGTCCACGACCAAAGTGGCTCCCCATCACCACCCCTTATGACTACTCATCTTAGATACACCCATTGGAGAGGTTTTCTCGACCTATCGGGTCTATATCCCCTGTTACGATACCAGGTAGATGGCTTGGCTAGCAACGGCTAGCATTGTTCTCTTGCTTGCGTTTCTCGAATTGCATACGGAGCGGAGCGGCGATCAAGCCTCATAGAAGCGCTTGCAGCTTTCGAGCACAGCGCTTGAAGACGACCAATGCCAGAAGGGGGAATAAATCTCCAGCGGATTGGCTTGTAGGAAGCGGATAGAGTTGCATATAGATCGGAACATGTGAATGAATATAATACATTTCAATCCCGTCTGATTATTCCCAAGGCTGAAGGAAGTGATTTTCTATTATACAGCATATTTACAAATCTAATTGGTCTACAGTGATCCCAAATTACTCCTACAGCTCGTCTTTAATCTTCTTCTCCTGCTCCTCCTTCTGTACCACCTCCTGAATACTCTCACCCCTCTGCACCCCACTCTGTCCCTCACTGATCAACGGCTCAGCCTCCTTCAAGACAGCAGCAATTTCATCATCATAGACAGTCCACTCCGGTACCTGCCTCCTCGCCCTCGACAATTTCGGTTCCTTCGTCTCAGGATTGTTACAAAGATCAATCGTCCGCGCCGTTTTCAGACTCTCATCATCACACCACGTCTCGCACCACAGCCATTCCCGCGGCAGGCTCTTGATCTTGAGCACATGCTGCATATGATTCGGCAGATCCTGGTCCAAATTGCTCAGGGAGCCGGGGTCGGCGGAGAGTTGGTGGTACTGCTGTCTCAATCGATCGCCAGCGGCGATTTCCCGGAACTTCACCAAATCCACCACGTAGAGCGCGCTGATGTGGTAAGGGGCGCCACGCAGGAAGTTGGCCCAGTAGCCTGTTTTCCAGAAGCGGAAACCTTCCATGCTGGTACGGGAGTCGCACATGGGTGTGAAGCCGTAGGGAGCACCTTCGAGATCGAATTTGACGAGATCGTACATGTCTGTGCGGACGATCTGGTCTGCGTCGACAAAGATTACCTTGTCGAGACTGGTGGGGAACAAGACGTCGAGGAAGAGGATTTTGTAGCCCCAGATTTCGCGTTGCTTTTCGGACTGTGAGCGTAGCCAGTGCGGCCACTTGAAGGTGACCAATTCGTAGTCGAAATTATAATGAGCCGCAAGGTGAGGGAGTTGGGCCTTGAAAGATGGCGAGAGAAATTGCGCTATGAACCAGAACTTTACAGTCTTTTGTGTGTGGCGGAGCACCGAAACCATCATTATGCTAAGCATGCGCTCGTAGAGATGGCCACTGGCGACCGAGAAGATGTTGATGTCCGCGTGCTTTGGAGCGGCAGTGGCAAGCCCAGTCTTGGATAAGATCGAGGAGGCGAATTTAGACGCACGGTTGAGGTAATCGCTAGGCGTGCCGGCTTTGACAGATTCTTCAAGAACATCTTCGCCTTCTTGGCCGGGTTTGCGGGACAGGCGTGGGTAAAGGGTTTTGCCCTGGAAGCTCATGAGACAGATCTCGGTGGACTCGTCACCGGGATGGGGGTTGTAGCCACTTTGGCCAGCACTATCGATGTTGAAGATTTGTTCACTACGGCCTGGTTGGAGCCTAAGTTTCCAGTAGCCCGGATTGGCTTTGAATTGAAAATAGCCTACATTAGCCATAATGATTGTGTCGGCAAACTGAGGGTCTTTCTCTGTCCCAAGGTATAGCTGGACGCCGCGAGGTGGCGGACCAACGGTAACATCCCTTGAGTGGCCCTCAATAAGAATATGCTCGAGCTCATAGGTTGCATCGACATCAGCACCTTCTTTCAGTGCACTGAGCTTAATATTGTCGAGGTCATGGATGGATTCCTTGGGAGCAACAAGCCAGGCAGGAGGTACATCAAGTGCTAGGTTGAGCAGAGCCTCCTTGGGTAAGCCATCGAATGTGGCTTGAAGGCTGCGAAGATCGCCATCTTCCTTGAAAGATGGTTTGGCGTCTAGCACGTGTCGATAGAAACGCTTGACCGGTAGCTCCTGTATGCGCTCCTTGGGGTTGAGATACAATTTCAGATGCACACCGCTTAGTTCAGATAGGACTTTGAGAATAGGTAACCACCGTTGGGCTATCTGACTCGTTGGGTCTATCGAAGCGACAAGGTGAATTGAGGATGTATCTGCGTCACCAGTTTGGATTTTGGTCTGGTTTCCAGCCCATGCCTCAAATTTGTTCATACGCAGTGTTGGGCCTGATTCGAAGATGCCTTCTGGTATATCAGAAATCGTGGAGATGGCGATTGTGGAGGCGAGGACAGCGGCCGCCAGATGCGCCTTCGGCTTTTTCTCAGGGGCAACCGCCGCGACGGCAGTATTTGCAGGATCTAGCCGCTTGGCATGCTCGAATTTGAGAAATTGATCGAAATCATTGGCCGTAAACAGCGTGGTCTCAGGTATCGGTCCGACTACCCTGCCATTGAGTATCAAAGCCTGTTGCCCGCTCCCTATACCAGAATGGTGGACAATGGGCTGGAACGACTGCCAAAAGTCTTTTGCGTAGTCAATTACGTCTTGGGAGTATTTCGTGTTCTTGAACTCTTCAATTTGGTCCGTAGATTGAAGCTCCCTTCTAAAAGTCAATATGCCTTCTAGCGAACGGGCGTCCAATTCATGACCAGCATCCTTTACACGTTCAGAGATCATGATCGAATGGGGGAATCCACCAGAGTCTGTAGGATTGTGAATGAAGGACAGCTCCACGTCCTCATTCTTTTGGCAAAACGCAAGGGCAGAAGAGAGGAGGTCCGCGCCTTGGTCGGAATCCAGGTCGGCGACCACCAAAAGCTGTGCCAGTCCCTGCTCTGATGATTCTGTCACATCCCGCGGCGTCAACCTCGGTAATTGTTCGAACAGATACCCATGCTTGGAGATCAAACTGCCAATGTCGATGATTTGGATGCTGTTTTCATCCTCAGGAATGATCAAGGCATTTCGTTGTGTGATAGCTTTTTCTAAGAATTGGCCAGCAAGCCAGGTTTCCTCCGGTATCACTTCTTCGTACACCTGACGCTGAATGACACGAAGATCCATGTCTATCTTCTGACTCATGACCTGTAGCCATGCTTCGTTCCGAGGCATGGCCACTCCATTGGCGAAGAATGGCGCAGGAACATCATTAGCTCCGAGGCGCTTGAGGTAATTTTGCGTTTGCTGCACTAGTCGTTGGGAATCCTCTGCTTCGAGGACGGTCTGGAAATCTAATGCACTCTGATCTCTACGCAGTGTCCGATCCTTGACGGTCGATTCGAACGCTCCTCTGTCAGCAGACGCGATTCTTTTGCCTACTGCGGACTGTTCAACGTTAGAAGCTGCTCCACTTGTTGTTCTAGATTGCCACGGCAAGAGACCATACCGCTTCAATGTACGCCAAGACTGCACTGAGACCGTACGTATCTCGAAGATGATAGACAATTTTCATCTGATCTATGGCAGCTGACGAATTCGCCAGAGGTACGATCCCGAACCGAATGGGTATCTTGCGTTTCACAAAAGTCTGCAATGACTCGACGATTAGCTCTGCATCTTTCACGTCTGTCAAATCTAGCGGTAGAACGATATTGTGGATGTCGCGTCGAACTTGAGGCAATTGGCCAGGGTAAGTGCGCTGAAGGAGCTGCAGGATAATGTCAGCGCCACGGAGATCCCAAAGAATTTGGGAAACTGAGACTGACGGCAGAGCTATGTGAAGGCCAGTCACTATACCTCTTATCCTTTTCAATGTCGTTAAGCCAGATGATCACTTTGCCCCCTTCGAGAGCATCCCGGTAGTCATATCGCTGACTATCGCCTTCCATTTTGGCCTCGGAAATGGCTGGGTGAGATATTATTCGCACTGCTTCGGATCCGCTGAAGCCGATGTCCCGCAAATTATCCACAATGGAGCGCTCGCGCCGTAATTGCTCGAGAAGAGCAAAAGCATCCATCTGCCGACCCTGAACTTGCATACCATTCATCCAGATAACGTTGTAGCCTGCCGGTAAGAAAAGTTCCCGATTACTACTATGTTCCTTGACAAAGTCTGTTGTAGCGTTGCGTTTGGTCAAGGCTGAAGAATGCTTGGGAAAGTCCTCTGAGACCTTGATCAATGTCTTGAATGGATTATCGCTAACCATAACGAAGCTCGCCGTTTTCATGCCAAGGCCTAACAAATCTTTAGAGGAAAGAGGCTTGAGATCTGAAACTTCTTCGTTGAATAGTAACACTTCTGCTGCCGCATCTTTCTCAACTTCTGGTTCAGTGCCTAATAACGGCGCCTCATCCTCTGACCCTTCGCCACCACCACTTCTGTCATCGATAACAATGTAGTCTGTCCTTTTAAGTGCCAACTCTATCCCGTATCCATTCACTGACAATGGTTTTGCAGATGAAGAGGCAGAAGGTCGGTATCGAAGCCGGTAGGATGTCTGTCCGTTCCGAGCTGTGTTGCTTATCGTTTGGTGGAACTGTCCGAATAAGGGGGACATTATATCAGCGTATAGTATTGACGGAGAAAGTAACGAGTCGGGACTACCGCCCAGTGTTCGATCAAATGGCAGATTTTCAGGGTTTCTACAGACATCAGCATGAACGGTTTGACATTCCGTGCTTCGAAAACTTACTTCAACGCCGCTACATCTTGCTGAGCTCGGTCTAATGCTGGCGAACAATACTGCTTGCCATTGAAATGCACCCACACCGGACACGCTGCATCTT
>JAABUK010000114.1_pt1 | contig 191292 bp, 158 predicted proteins | sample 5559141 | NCBI WGS metagenome assembly JAABUK01 (sample SAMN10711869, study PRJNA513367) | rock metagenome | isolation source: Antarctica rocks | place: Antarctica: Victoria Land, Pudding Butte nord | collected 2016-01-03 | reverse complement strand
GCGCCTAAAATCAGCCGGTTGACTGCTCAACCAGCACGTAAAGCCCGGTGTGACGCAAATAGCTCACCAACCAAGCACAACCGCTCGAACCTCAGCTAAAACGCATACCTGTACAGAGGTTCCTTAGATCTGCTGGTCCCTATTCCCTGGGTTCTAAGAGAGTCTCCCGCGTAGCAGCAAATCCCTTTGTTCCTATAGGGAGTGCCATGAGTGAAAGGCAATGCTCTGAAGATTTCGGCTTGGCTGCTCTGGCCCGAGTCAACCTTCGAGCGAGTTCCATCCAGCGAATTCATGCAAGTGCCGACACATACTTTGGCTGTAGCGGACTCGAACTAGAGCACATTATAGACTTGCTCTTCCGCTATTAGTAACGTCGCACGGACCCATCCCATGTCTGCTGGTACCCGGCAGCATACCCTGCCTGTACACCGCTTTCCATTGGTCCTTGCTCCCAAAGTTACAAGTTGCTACCCCGGCGTATCGTCGTAGTGTTCACTCTTTGTAATATCTGGGTTTCTCTTGTTCTTGCGGGCATCTTTCGGCCCATCAGTTAGGCCGTCCTGATAGCCCTTATGATAAGCCGGGATCATTCTCATTCTGATCTACATTATTGCGTTGATATTGGGCGTGCTGCCCATACCCAACCGGTTCGTTGGTACCGTATGGAGTAGACGGGCGTTGAGCCATCATGGCTGTGCCCAAACAAAACACAAGCAGCAATGCACTCGTCGCAGAAAAGAACGAAGGCATAAGACCACCTGGTATCCCGCCGCCAACTCCGCTCCGATCAGGAGCATGAAATGGCTGAACGCGCATATGCGATAAACCATACACTCCTAGGATAGTCTCTGGAACCAATGGTCCTGCTCTGCCAGATTCTGAAGGACCAGCGATTCATTACCACTCCTCTGTGGTCAAGCCTTTCAGGAATTCCTTGCCAGGTACTTGAGCGGCGTATTTGACAGAGCAACACGGTACAGGTCTAAACCCTTCCGGATGATCTTTTGCGGACTCCCGCTCGTGTAGAGCACCTGGGTGCCGATTACCAGCAGCCACAACCATAATGCGAACCGTAGCGGACGCTTAGGAATAAACTTCGCGAACGAAGTGCCCACAACTACCCCGATCAAACCACCCATCACAAGGTGCAACAGCAACCCAGGGTCTGCAGAATGCGAGAACCAGTGCGCTCCGCTACCCACAAGCGAGAGCAGAAAACCAAACAGGATGTCAGTCCCGACAACCTGAGCTGGAAGGAGATCCGTAAGAGACAGCAGCGCAGCGGTCCCCAGAGCGCCCGCTCCTGCCGACGAGAACCCCACCTCCGCACCCACCGGCATCATAAGCAGCGGCATCCATAAAATCCGATTTGGCCGGGCATAGTTCCGTGTGAGCGGACGAAAGGAATAGAAGATCTGATAAATGGCCGTACCCACCAGCACTGCTCCTAAGATCCCGTTCATAAGCTGCTTCGATCCATCGGTTGCTAAATGCACCAGCACAAACGACCCGAGCAGTACACCCGGCATTCCCCCCAGCAACATCCATCCGAGCACTCGCCAGTTCACCTGCTTTCGCAGGAGTTGAGATGGTATCAGCGCCAGCTTTACCGCCGCTGAAAACATCAATCCTGTGCTCACTGCAGTCGTTGTCGGCACACCCAAAAACAGGATGAGTAGAGGCGTCGTGATCGTGCCCGCGCCCACGCCCGTCAGTGAAATGAAGATCGCAATCACGAAACCGACGACGTACTCCATCACTGCTCCTGCTCTGGCGCTGGATGGATCCCGTCAGCCTGGATGTGGATACCGCACTCTACTTTCTTTCCTGCCCAGCGTCCGCTACGAGGATCGTTCGGGTCGGTCGGAATGGAAGTACAGGGTTGGCAGCCAATGCTCGTATACCCCACCTCATACAGCGGCAGCAGAGGAATTTCAAACACCTCGCAAAGCTGCCAGACATCGCGCGTCGTCCAGTTCGCGAAGGGACTTAGCTTACGTACAGTGACGCCGCTCGGCAGCTTGAAATCCGCAACCTCCTCCAGCGCCAGACGACTTCGTGCCTGCTCTCGCCGCAGTCCAGTCAGCCAAACCTTGTAGTTGGCGACAGCAGCAAACAGCGGCTCAACTTTGCGCAAACCGCAACACCGGTCGGGCGCGCTCTGATATAGCTTGCCAAATTCCGCTTCCTGCTCGGCAATCGATCTTACCGGCTCCAAGTTTGTGAGGTTCAGCCCCCACTCCGCCATGATCCGGTCTCGATAGGCGTAGGTCTCCGCGAAGTGATATCCCGTCTCAAGAAACAGCACCGGGATCCCCGGACGAAGCTCCTGCACCAGCTTCAACAGCAATACATCCTCCGCCTGGAAGCTGCACGTGAGGCACGCATCGTTCTCCCCCGGCGCATCCGCAAACTCTGCCGCAAGCAGCGCTCGCACATGCGCAAGTTGATCGAGTAGCTCGGTCCGCAGAATCGCTCTGGTCAGCTGATCCTGTGGGTCCATTGTAGGCACTGTCATCACCGTGATGTCTCTCCCCAGTGTCCCTGCAGAATGCCGCGATCGCGCATGAACGCAAGCGCTTCCGAGGCACCTCCATTCAGCACTTCGACCTCTCCATCGAGTTCTATCGACAGATCCTCTGCCACCGAAAATTGAAGGACCAGCAAACCTGCAGCTACTAAGGCGGCAGGGTCTCCCGAGTGCAGCAACGTCACATTCGCTCCTCCATCAAACAGCGCACGTTCCAGCGCCTCAGCAAAGGAGACCGGACCGCGCAGCCAAATCAACGCACCTTCGTGCCCAAATCGAGCCGCTCGATCAACATTCGTAATCGCTGCCCTTGCACTTCGCTGCCGATCGACTCGAGTCTCCCGAATCATGCCCGCCGCCACTGTCGCATTTGTGGCTGTGTCGATGAGGACAAAGCTCCCGGTGGATCGGTTCTCCGCATATGGGTCCGCGGCGATCGGCAGAAGTACCTCCACCTCCACGATGCCTATCCCGTTCATCGCTAGCCCAGCCCGGCCTTGTGACTTGGTAAATTCCGCTAGGTCGACCGTGTGCACCAATCGCGTTACGCTTGCCTGCACCGTTCTACTCGTGTGTTTCAGCAGATAGCGCCGCCCCACCTCCAAAGGCGTTGAATCCATCCACACCAGCGATGCCGTGAACACCTTGGTTACTACAGCCGGGGCATTGACCGCCACCAGCAGGTCGCCGCGGCTAATGTCGATCTCGTCGACCAGCGTGAGCGTCACGGATAGCGGAGCACCGGCCATGTCTAGGTCGCCATCGAAGGTTACAATTCGCTCAACCCGGCTCGTCTGCCCGCTCGGCAGCGCCGTCACCCGATCACCCGGGCGCACCTCACCAGCCGAAATTTGCCCTGCGAAGCCGCGAAAATCGAGATTTGGCCGTGTGACCCGCTGCACCGCAAGACGGAACGGAGCATCTACCCTCGCCACCGAAGACGGGATCGTCTCTAGCAGCGTCAGCAGGGTTGGCCCTGTGTACCAGGCAGTTGCCTCGGAACTATGCACAACGTTGTCGCCGGCCAGTGCACTTACGGGGATGAAGTACAGCTTCGTGCTTTCGTGACCGTCGACATCCAGGCCCATTAAGAAGCTCCGGAACTCGGCCTCTATATCGCGGAAAACCTTCTCGGAATACTCCACGAGGTCCATCTTGTTCACTGCCACAACGATGTGTCGCACACCCAATAACACCGTAATAAAGGCGTGACGCCGCGATTGCACAAGCACTCCCTTGCGCGCGTCTACCAACACGACCGCTACATCCGCCGTGCTTGCGCCTGTTGCCATATTTCGCGTGTACTGCTCGTGACCAGGCGTGTCAGCGATGATGAATTTCCGCTTTGACGTGGAAAAGTAGCGATAGGCTACATCGATCGTGATCCCCTGCTCGCGCTCCGCCCGCAGTCCATCCGTCAGCAGCGCTAGATCCAGCACACCAGGTGCCGTTGTCCCTTTACCCTCGATGGATCGCAGTTGGTCGTCGTACACGCTTCGCGTGTCGTACAGCAGTCGGCCAATCAACGTCGACTTACCATCGTCTACCGAGCCAGCTGTTGAGAATCGCAGCAGATCCTTGGCTCGTTCCTCCTCAAGGTACTCATTAATATTAAAGCGGGTCGCCGCCATCGACGAAGCGAACTCGCGCTGATGCGTCGCGGGCGTTCGCCCAAACAGCGGATTAGATTTGGTAATCCGCTCGTCCCAGACCTCTGGCTCCTTCGCATTTGGGTTCGTGGGATAAACCAGATCCTTGTCGTTCGCGAGAGTCGTCATCAGAAGTACCCTTCTCGCTTCTTCAGTTCCATCGAACCCTCTTGGTCGTGATCGATCACGCGATTGGCTCTCTCCGAGGAACGAAACCCTAGGATCTCTTGGATAATCTTCGGAATCGTATCTGCATCCGACCGGATCGCCCCCGTGCACGGGCTGCAGCCCAGAGATCTTAAACGCGACTTCACCATCACCGGATCTTCACCCCTGCGCGCAACAAAACTTTGCTCGGTGGGGAGCAACGCATCGCCGCGCAGGTACATCGGTCGCATCTTCGCGAAGTAAAGGTCTACTACCGGAATGTCTTCGACATGGATGTATTGCCACACATCCATTTCGGTCCAATTCGAGAGCGGAAAGACCCGGATCGTTTCAGCCGGATGAATGCGCGCGTTATACAGGTTCCACAGCTCCGGGCGCTGGTTCTTTGGATCCCACTGCCCCGCCTTATCGCGAAACGAATAAATGCGCTCCTTCGCGCGAGATTTCTCCTCATCTCTCCTAGCCCCACCAAGCGCTGCCGTGAACCCATAGTGGTTTAACCCGTCCAGCAGCGCCTGTGTTTTCAGAAACCCGCAGCATCGCTTCGTGTCCAGAGCAATCGGATTTGTTCCCCCGGCTAGGGCAACTTCGTTGCGCCACACCAACAACTCCACCCCCACCGTTGCCGCAATGCTGTTACGAAACTCGATCATCTCCCGAAATTTAAAGCCGGTGTCGATGTGCAGCAGCGGAAACGGTATAGGCGCGGGAAAGAAGGCTTTCTGCGCCAGCCGCAACATCACTGAACTATCCTTCCCGATTGAATACAGCATCACCGGCCTCACAAACTCCGCCGCAACCTCGCGCAGAATGTAGATGCTTTCGGCTTCAAGCAGCCGGAGGTGGCTTAGGCGGCCCTCTGGAGCCATGCGGGACGGCGTGGGATCAGTTCCGAAGTGAGCTTCTGGGGTGGTGAGATGCATTGGTCAGGACGCTCCGCGAAGAAGACGATCACTCGCAGAGTTGCGAGAAGGATCGATCAGCATGAGTACAACGAAGTTGAAGAGAGGAGTTGGGTGAACCTAACGCGCGATACAACACTCTACGACGGCCATACAACAACAGCGGCGAAGTTGGCAGAGGAAACGCATTCGTGGCAGTAAGATTAGCACCGCATCTTGAACGATTCAAGAAATCAGCTATTCACCATACTCTTCAACCCCGCCAAACTGGGGCTACGAGAGATCCAGGATGGGGTGATTTCCCTTGTGACTGTCTGAATGGCTATCAAAATACAATGCCTAGGCGCTTCGCTGGTGGCCGGATCTTTGATGGAACCCAGAGCAGACGGCGCTGTAGACAAAGGCACCGGCCCATGTATAGCGGGGAGGCTGGTAGCCCACGTGAGATCTCCTATTCAGCCTTCACAGAGCCACTGTGACCAGGCCTCGAGGGCGCGGTCGCATTGAAGGCGGTGGCGTTCCTTCTTGTCGCGGATGCGGCGGCGGAGGTCTTCTTCGAGTGGGGGGAGGAGGTCGAAGGTGATATTGGCGGGTTGGAACTTCTTATGGTCGGCGTGGGTGATGTAGTGGGTGAGGGAGCCGTTGGCGGAGAGGCGGGGGGCGGGTGCTGGATGTTCGCCTCGGGCTAAGGCTGCAGCATATCGGCCGGCGAGGAGGCCGGAGGCAATGGATTCGGTGTAGCCTTCGACACCGGAGAGCTGTCCGGCGATGAGGACGCTGGGGTTTTGTTTGAGTTGCAGGGTCTCCGAGAGAAGGCTGGGGGCGTGGATGTAGGTGTTGCGGTGGATCTGGCCGTAGCGGAGAAAGGTGGCGTGCTCGAGGCCGGGGATGAGGCGGAGGACGCGGGCCTGCTCCGAGAACTTCAGGTGGTTCTGGAATCCGACCAGGTTGTAGGAGTCGGCGCGAAGGTTCTCCTGGCGGAGCTGGACGCAGGCGTAGGGCCAGCGGCCGGTCTTGGGATTGGTCAGGCCGGCGGGCTTCATGGGGCCGAAGCGTAGGGTATCGCGGCCACGGCGTGCAGTCTCTTCGATGGGGAGGCAGCCTTCGAAGTACTGGAGCTTCTCGGGGGCGGTTTGGGGGATCGAGGCTATAGATTGTTGGCCGCTGGACCCCACCGTTTCGATTGAGGAGGGAAACGTTGGGGCACCCGATTCCGCAGCCTGGGGGAGGTGTTCCCAAGGCTTGGTTTCAACAGCTTCGGCGGTAGCGAGCGCGTCGAGGAAGGTGTCGTACTCCTCCTTGGTGAAGGGGCAGTTGATGTAGTCGGCGGTGCCTTTATTCCAGCGGGCGGCGAGGTAGACCTTGTTCATGTCGATGGTGGAGGCGTCGACGATAGGGGAGATTGAGTCGTAGAAGGCGAGGTGGTCGCGGCCGGTGAGTCGCTGGAGGTCTTCAACGAGAGCGGCGGAGGTGAGGGGGCCGGTGGCCAGGATGGTGAGGGTGTCGTCGCTGTGCTCGTCGAGGTGGAGGACCTCTTCACGGTGGACGGTGACGCGGCGGTGGGCGGCGATGCGGGCGGCTACCCGGGCGGAGAACTCAGAGCGATCGACGGCGAGGGCGTGGCCGGCGGGGACCGCAGTCGAGTCGGCGTCCTCGAGGAGGAAGCAGTTGGCGCGGCGCATCTCCTGTTTGAGGAGCCAGGGGGCAGAATTTTCGGACTCGGATTTGAGTGAGTTTGAGCAGACAAGTTCGGCGAAGTCGGAGGTCTGGTGGGCTTCGGTGGAGCGGTTGGGGCGCATCTCGTAGAGGTCGACGGCACAGCCGAACGACGCGGCCTGGAGTGCAGCCTCAGGGCCGGCGAGGCCCCCGCCGATGACTTTGATCCTTCTCATTTAAGACTTCCGGGTTACAGCGATGGCTGGGCGAGGGCTTTAGCAGCGAGTTAATTGACTGGGAGTCATTCCGGTAAGTGGCAAGTGTTGGCTCCCGCTTGCGTAACTTGCATCTGCCCTCATTGTCTGAGGATGAGTAACGATGTTTTGCGTTGAGGGTTGAAGCTTCTTACTCACACCCTCGCTGCGTTCCTTCGAGAGGCAACTATGGGCAGCGTTCGGAGAGGGCGCAGAGTTGTTCACCGGTAACTCGCATTATGCGCCAGTCGGTAGAGATTTGGGCGCCCATCTCGTAGTAGAAGTCGATGGCATCCTTGTTCCAGTCGAGCACGTTCCACTCGAGGCGCGGGCAGCCTTCGACGACGGCGACGCCGGCGACCTTCGCGAGGAGAGCCTTGCCAATGCCCTTGCCGCGGTGCGCGGGGTTGACGAAGAGGTCTTCGAGGTGGATACCGTGATGGCCCTGCCAGGTGGAGTAGTTATGGAAGTAGAGGGCGAAGCCGGCGGGTTCTCCGTTCCAATCGGCGATAAAGACGTGAAAGCGGGGGACAGGCCCGAAGCCGTCGCGGTGGAGACCGGTGGCAGTAGCAAGGACCGAGTCGGGTTCGCGCTCGTAGACGGCAAGCTGACGGATAAAACCGAGAATGATAGGGACGTCCTTGGCGGTGGCGAGACGAATCTGAAGCGGTAGGGGAGTCATGGGTGCGGCTAGTGTAGCGGGATTTGGGGGAAGATGGTGCGAGTTAAAAAGCTCATGTTCAGGGTGAACACCGGAGTGAAGAGACGGACATTCGCTTTCGTGCGCTCGATGGTCAGAATGACAACAGGAGCTTTAGAAGCAGAAGCGACGGCGGGTGGAGGCGGGGTGAGATCTGGTTGGAGAAGCGGTCTCTCGCGTTGTCAGGATGACAGAAAAGGAGGCGGGGCAGGAGCGGTCGGTGGTGCTAGTCAGTGGGACGGGGTGGGTTTGGGTTGGTTTTCGAGCCATTTGTCAAAGGGTATGTTGAAAGCGAAGAGCTGCTGTTTGGTGTCAAGCGGGTGAATCATCTTAACGTAGAGCTCGGCGTGGCGGAGGGCGGGATCGTCAAGCTCGCGGATGTCGTAGAAAAGATACCCGGCGATGGTGGAGTGCGGATTGACCGTGGTGGAGGCGAAGCCGAAGTCAGTGTCATCCTGCGTGACCTTCTTATCGATGGGGGCGTGATGAATGGTGATGGGTGTGAGGGGGATCTTAGTGCCCAGGGCGGAACGAGCGGTGAAGAGGCGGCGATTGATGTCCTCGAGGGTGGCGGCCGGTAGGGTGTCGTGGTTAGCGGAGATGAACTGGATACGGACATCGTCAAGGGTGAGAGCGTGGTCGGAATCATTGGTGATGATGACGCGGACGGGGACAAAGCCGTGCTGGATGTAGGGAAGGCGGAAAAAGTCGCATGCCTTGGGGTCGGTGCAGGGGTCGGCGGCTACGCTGACGTGCTCGTTGGGATGGGTATCGAAGGCGACGTACTGGGTGGCGGGGCGGGCGGCGGGAGCCTTTCTATCGGCAGCGTCGGCGACGAGGCAGGAGAGGGCAGCAGCGAAGGTAGAGACAGCGATAGCGGAGCGGGATCGGCGAGACATGCTGATGAAGAGACGTTGCAAGAGAGGTTTGGGTGAGGTGGCGCTGCGGCTTTGATTATGATCGTCGGTGGCGGAGGCGGTAAAGCCCGGAGCCGGAGAGAGCGCGGTGGAGACGGGTCTGATGTTTGTATATAGCTCAATCCTGCTGTTGGTGCTGGTGGCCGGGGTGCCGTTCTGGCTGCTGCGAATGGCGGTAAGCGGACGATACCGGGCTGGCTTAAGTGGACGTCTGGGGATGGTGCCCGTGAGAGTGCGGGAGGCGGTGCGCGGGCGCGAGGTGGTGTGGCTCCATGCGGTGAGTGTGGGTGAAGTGATGGCGGCGGTGGGGCTGGTGCGGGGGCTGGTGGCGGCTCGGCCGGGTCTGCTGGTGGCGATCTCGACGACGACGCAGACGGGCCAGGAGCTAGCGAGAAAGCGGATGGAAGGGATGCCGGTGTTTTATCTTCCGCTGGACTTCGAGTATGCGGTCAGGCGGTATCTCCGGGCGCTCCAGCCCCGGATGCTGGTGCTGATGGAGAGCGAGCTGTGGCCAAACCTGTTGCGCGAGTGTGGGCGGGCGGGGGTGCCGGTGGCTGTGGTAAATGCGCGGGTGTCGGACCGGTCGTTTCCCCGCTATATGAGACTGCGACGGCTTTGGCGGCCACTGCTGGAGCGGGTCTCGATGTTTCTAGCGCAGGGAGAAGAGACGGCAGAGCGGCTACGGGTGATCGGGGTGGATGGAGATCGAGTGCGGGTGATAGGGAACCTGAAGTACGATCTAGAGCCTGCGACCGAGTTTACTGCTGTGGGGCTGCTGGAACCGTTGCTGTCCGGGCGGAGACTGGTGGTAGCTGGAAGCACTCTCGCGAGGGAGGAAGAGCTGCTGCTGGATGCGTGGGAAGCGGTTTTGCAGGAGGCGCCGGAGGCTGTGCTGTTGATTGCGCCGAGGCATCCTGACCGGTTCCGCGTGGTGGGGGAACTCGCCGAGGCGCGTGGGCGGCGGGTCTATCGGGTGAGTGCGATGCGGGATGGCCATGCTGCGGAGCTTGCGGCGGGGTGCGTTGTTCTTCTGGATACGATAGGAGATCTTGCGGCGATTTATTCCATGGCAACGGTGGCGTTTGTGGGAGGCAGCCTAGCTTCGGCTGGAGGACACAATCCTCTAGAGCCGGCGCGGTTCGGAGTGCCCGTGGTGATAGGGTCGAGCTTCCATAACTTCCGTGAAATTGTGGGAATAATGCAGGGGATAAACGGGATTCGCGTGGTCACCTCGGAGCAGATGCCAGTGGTACTCCTGGAGCTGCTGCGCGACGAGGTAGAGGCGCGAGCGCTGGGGGAGCGGGGCCGGGCGGTCTTCGCAGAGCAGTCGGGAGCGACGGGGCGGACGGTGCAGGAGTTGCTCAAGGTGCTTGGGAGCGTTGGGACAGAGCGGCGGTGAGGATCAACCGTCGGACGCTTCTAAGTCCGTTGATTCCCATTTACGGGGCGGCCGTGAGTTGGAAGAGGCGTCTGTTCGAGGCGGGGCGGTTGAAAACGAAGACACTGAAGCACCCAGTAATCAGCGTGGGAAGCGTGTCGGCGGGCGGTGCGGGGAAGACGCCGTTCGTTCTGCTACTTGCGGACGTGCTGGAACGGCGGAGGTATGCGGTGCGGATTTTGACGCGGGGGTACCGGCGCGGGTCGAGTGAGGTAGAGAGGGTAGAACCATGGGGAGATGCGCGGCGATATGGAGATGAGCCGATGCTGCTGGCGCAGAAGTCGGGGGCACCAGTGTATGTGGGAGCGGACCGCTACAAGGCGGGGCTGATGGCGGAGGGCGAGCCGTCGGAGAGGAGGGTGGTGCATCTGCTGGACGACGGATTCCAACACCGGCGGCTGTCGCGGGATTTGGATATTGTGCTGCTGACGCGGAGCGACCTGACGGATATGCTGCTGCCGGCGGGGGATCTGCGCGAGCCTCTGTCGACCCTGGCGAAGGCGGATGTGATCGTGCTGCGAGAGGAAGAGGCAGAGGCCTTGCATGGTTTTGTATCGGGTCTAGTGCGGGAGAGCGAGCCGCAGCCGATTTGGCAGATACGGCGAAGGCTCAAGCTTCCGACGAGCGGAGGCGGGAAGCTGCCCGGGAGGGTGATGGCTTTCTGCGGGATTGCGCGGCCGGCAGGATTCTTCGGCATGCTGGAAGCGGAGGCATGGAGTGTTGCGGGCACCGTGGTGTTTAGGGACCATCACCGGTATGAGGAGAGCAGTATCTCGAAACTGATCGAGAGAGCGGTGGAGGTGGGGGCGGACGGCTTTGTGACGACGGAGAAAGACGCGGTGAAGCTGACGGAGTGGATGCGAAGGCGGATGGAGGAGGTTGGGCCGGTGATGGTCGCGGAGCTGTGGGTGGAGCTGGTGGACGAGAAGGCTGCGCTGGAACAGATAATCTCAATGGTGCCGAGGTTGAACCGGCGAAGGACTCGATGACGCCGCGCGTGCTGTTGGTGAGGGTAGGTGCGATGGGGGATGTGCTGCATGCGCTGCCAGCTGTGACGGCGCTGCGGCGGGCGCGGCCGGAGTGGGAGATTGGATGGGCGGTGGATCGGCGATGGGCGCCGTTGCTGCGCAGCGTGGAGAGTGCGTCGGTGATAGATGCGGTGCATGTGGCGGCGACGAAGGAGTGGTCGGCGAGGCCGGTATCAGCGCGGACGGTACGGCAGATCTTGGAGCTGCGGGCAGAGCTGCGGGCTGTAAATTACGACGTCTGCGTGGATATGCAAGGGACGATCCGGTCGGCGGTGATCGGGAGGATGGCGGGAGCGAAGGTATTTGCCGGGTACGGCGATCCGAGGGAGGCTCAGGCGCGGCGTATGTATGGGCGGCTGATGGAGCGCCGGGGTGAACATGTGGTGGAGCAAGGGTGTGCGCTGCTGGGGGATGCGGTGGGGTTGAGCCTGGAGCCTGTAGGGGTGGAGTTACCGGTCGACTGGATGGCGGAGCTCTGGTGCGATGAGGTGGTGCGAGGGATCGGGCGGTTTTGCTTCATAGCGCCGACTGCTGGGTGGGGAGCGAAGGTATGGCCGGCGGAGCGGTATGGGGCCGTGGCGAGGCATCTGGCGGAGGCCGGGTATGGAGTGGTGGTGAATGCGGTAGGGGGGAATGATGAGGTGGCGGCGGCGGTGGTTCAGGCGAGTAGGGGTACGGGGCGTGCGGTAGCTTCAACGGTCGCGGAGATGGTGTCGCTGGTGCGGAGGGCGAGCCTTGTCATTGCGGGGGACACCGGGCCGCTACATCTGGGGGCGGCGTTGGAGCGGCCAGTGGTGGGGTTGTTTGGGCCGACGGATCCGGCGCGGAATGGGCCGTTTGGGACACGGTCGCGGGTGCTTCGACATCCGACGAGTGCGACGGATCACAGCAGGACTCGGGCAACTGAGGCCGGACTCTTACAGATTAGGACAGGCGACGTGGTAGAGGCGGCTATGAATCTGCTCGGGATTCAGGCTGGGTGAGGCTTTGAGCAGCGGCAGGGCGAGTGTCTTTTGGTTTGGGCTGTGGGCTCTGGGATTACGAGACGGGGGGAACTATTGAAGGAGAGGACGAGATGGCAGCGGGTTGCGCGGCGGATCCGGGTGCCGATGGGGTTCGCGTTTGCGGCGGTGTTTCTATGGCTGGCGCGCCCGACGTGGGTGAGTCTTGGATGGAGTCTGCTGCTGGTGTTGCCAGGTCTGTGCACGCGAGGGTATGCGGCTGGGTATGTGAAGAAGAATGAGGAGCTTACTCGAACGGGGCCGTATGCGTATACGAGGAATCCGCTGTATTTGGGGTCAATGCTGATTGCGTTCGGGTTTGCGGCGGCGGCGCGGGGGTGGTTGATTCCGCTGGTACTGGCTGGATTGTTCGCGGTGATTTACTGGCCGACGATCCGGTCCGAGGAGGCGTTTTTGCGGGAGCGGTTCGCGGAGTTTGACGAATATGCGCGCGCGGTACCGAGGCTGCTGCCACGGCTAACGGCGGCACCGACCTCCGCAAGTGCGGGCGTGTTCTCTCGGGCGAGGTATCTCCATCACCGCGAGTACAATTCTGCCATGGGTGCCCTGGCGATCTATGCCGCTCTCGTGGTGCGGCTGGTGAGGCTGAGGCACGGATGAACTACGACTCCGATACGTTTGTGAGCGGTCCTCTGAATTTGAATCTGAACAAGTTCCACCTGAAGCTCTTTCTGTTTGCCGGAGCGGTAACTCTGGCAGGGCGGATATGTCCGGCGCAGCTGCTTGGGCCGAGGCCGGGGACGCAGCCGGTGGTGATTCCGACGTTGAAAGCTCCCCTGCCTGGGTTTCCCTTCCCTGCCCGGCAGACGCTGACGTTTACGGTCGACTGGCGGGTGTTTACGGCTGGGACGGCGGTCTTCCACCTGGAGCAGCAGGGAACGGAGGAGAAGATTACGGCGACGGCCGACACCGTGGGCGGGGTGACGATGCTGTTCCCTGTGGTGGACCGGTTCCAGTCGGGGTTCGATACAAAGACGGGTTGCTCGACTGGGTTTTCGAAGCAGGTCCAGGAAGGGCGGAGAAAGGTCTCGAGCGACCTGACATTTGACTATGGGCAGGGCAAGCAGCACCAGATGGAGAAGAACCTCGTGAAAGGAACTCAGAAGGAGCAAACGGCGGCGATTCCGGCGTGCGTGACGGACTCGCTGTCTGGAATCTTTTATGCGGCAACGCAGCCGATGGTGGTGGGGCAGAACTTCGGGTTTCCGCTGGCGGATGCAATGCGCACGGTAACTGTCGTGATGAAAGTCGAGGGCAAAGAAGAGATCAAGACGCCAGCCGGGACGTTTCAGACGATTCGGGTACAGCCGACGGCGGAGGAGGGCGTGGTCCGGAACCGGGGAACAATCCATGTCTGGTATACCGATGACCCGCGGCACATGCCGGTGCAGATCCGGGCGCGGCTGTTCTGGGGCACGATTACGTTTCACCTGCAGAGCTATGAGGCGAAGTGATGGAAGAGCGTGAGGCGAAGTTGGCGACGGATTTCGATGGGCAGAACCGGCTGGTAATGGTGGAGAGATTTCTAGAGCCTACTCGGGTGCAGATGGCGAAGGGTGCACTCGAGTCTGTGGGGATTGAGTGTTTTGTGCAGGGGGAGAATGCGAATGCGATGCTTCCGTTTGCGTTCCGGGCGCGGCTGATGGTGCGGGCGGAGGACGCGGCGGCGGCGAGGGAGGTACTGAGCGGTGCGGGCGGGGATCTGGAACCGGATCTGCTGCCCAGGGGATGGCAGGATGATGGCGAGTGAGCGGGAGAAAGCGGTGCTGTGCCTGTCCGGAGGTATGGACTCGTGCGTGTGTGCGGCCCTAGCCGCGCGACAATATGAGGTGTATGCCCTGCACTTCAGCTATGGGCAGAGGACGGAGGCTCGCGAGCTGAGGTCGGCAGAGGCGGTGGCGAGGCTGACGGGCATGAAGGAGTTTCTGGTCTCTAAGCTCGACCTGTTCCGAAGGATCGGCGGGTCGGCGTTGACGGATCGGACGATTGCGGTTCCGGATGCGCCGGCTGAGGAGAGTGCGATTGGGGGCGAGGTGCCGGTGACGTATGTGCCCTTCCGTAATGCGCACTTTCTTGCAGCTGCGGTGAGCTGGGCGGAGGTGCTAGGGGCGAAGCGGGTGGTGATCGGGGCGGTGGAGCAGGACAGCTCAGGGTATCCGGACTGTCGGCCGGCGTACTACGAAGCGTTCAACCGGCTTATCGCAGAAGGGACGAAGTCCGGCGAGATCCGGGTGGAGACGCCGCTGATTGCGATGCGCAAGAGTGAGATCGTACGGCTGGGAGTTGAACTGGGCGCTCCGTTCCATGTAAGTTGGTCGTGCTACTCCGGCGAGACGGAAAGCTGTGGGATGTGCGAAAGTTGTGTGCTGCGCTTGCGAGCTTTTCGAGAGGCAGGAGCGACCGATCCCGTGCCCTATGCTTTTACGTCCAAGTAGAGAGAGACGACGAAGGAAGCCTGGGCGGCATCGAAGCAGAGGGTAAGTGCGGCGAAGTTGCCGGAAAGAGGATAAGACGATGAAACGTTTCGGATGGAAGATGAGCAGCGGTCTTGCCGCGGGGGCATTTGCGGCGACGATGATGAGCCCGGCGGCGATAATGGCGCAGGCACCTGCTGCGAGCATTCACGGGCATGTGCAGAATGCTGTCGGCCAGCCGGTAACGAAGGGCGATGTGAAGCTGACGACGGATAAGTCGTCGGAGCCGAAGAACCGGAAGTATCAGTACGACTTTCCGCTGGACCAGAATGGCGATTTCAAAGGTGAGGGGATTGCGCCGGGGAACTACGTTGCAATCGTCTTCCAGGAGGATAAGAGTCTCGACTTCATCGAGAGTCTGGACATAAAGGCGAGTGACGACAAGGTCGTGAACTTCGACATGACTCGGCCAGAGTACATCAGCAAGATGACGCCGGAAGAGAAGAAGGCGCTCGAAGAGTTCAAGAAAAAGAATGCCGAGGCGACCTCTGCGAACGCGAAGATTTCGAACCTGAACCAGACACTGACGCAGGCGCGTGCGGACACGAAGGCGGGGAACTTCGACGCCGCCATTACGTCGATGCAGTCGGCAACACAGCAAAAGCCGGACGAGGCAATTCTCTGGGTGGCACTGGGGGATGCGCAGCTTGGCAAGGCTGACGCGACGACAAAGACCGCAGGCAAGCCCTCGACCGATCCTTCGTTAGCGCAGAACTATAAGGATGCGGTTGACTCCTATAAGAAGGCTGTCGATGCGAATGCTGCCTCGAAGAAGCCGAACCCGGAGACGGCAGCTGCGGCGCAGAACCAGATGGGAACGGCACTAGCGAAGATGGGCGACGCGAAAGGCGCTTCGGACGCGTATGACGCGGCGGCTAAAACAGAGCCTGCGAAGGCGGGGATGTATCTGTTCAACGAGGCGGCGACCCTCTACAACGCGGGAAAGACGGAGGACGCGGCGGCAGCGGCGGACAAGGCAATTGCTGCCGATCCAAAGCGTGCGGATGCGTACTATATCAAGGGCCAGGCACTGATTCCGAAGGCCTCGGTGGATCCGAAGACGCAGAAGATCACGGCGCCTCCGGGATGTGTTGAGGCGTATCAGCAGTACCTTGAGCTGGCTCCGACGGGACCCCGTGCGGAAGAGGTGAAGGCGATTCTGACCGGTATCGGTGCGCAGGTGAAGTCGAGCTACAAGGCTGGCAAGAAGTCTTAGGAAGACGCGTTTCTAAGACGGCCCCAAGCGAAGATGCCTGGGGCCTTTCTGTTTGGCTTCCGTTTGCGGGGAGGAGAGGTGATGGCGGGTGATGGCGGGGTAATCACGTTCGACGCGGCTTTAGCGGAGGTGCTGCGGGAGGCTGGCCGGGTTCACGAGCCTGGTACGGAGGATGTAGGACTGATGTCGGCGCTTAGGCGAGTGCTGGCGGAGCAGGTGGCGGCGGATCGGGATCAGCCGCCGTTTGATCGTGCGACGAGAGATGGATTTGCGGTGCGGGCTGCGGATGTTAGTGCGGAGATGGAGGTTGTGGGGCAGGTTCGGGCGGGCGAGCGGTGGACCGGCGGGGCAATGACGGAGAAGCAAGCGATTGAGATCATGACGGGGGCTCCGATGCCGGCGGGAGCGGATGCCGTGGTGATGTTGGAGCATGTGGCCGCCGTGGCTGGGCGGGTGCGGGTGGAGGATGGGCGGGTGCGGGTGGAGGATGGGCGGCGAGTTTCAGTGGGTGACAATGTGGTGCCGCGAGGGGCGGAGGCGCGGGCGGGCGATACGGTGCTGGAGCGACGGGTGGTGATGGGGGCGGCGGAGATTGCGTTGGCTGCTGCTTGTGGAGCGGCTTCGGTGAAGGTGTTTGGGAGGCCGAGGGTGGCGATCGTGGCAACCGGGGATGAGCTGGTGGAGCTCGAGGAGACTCCAGAGGATTGGCAGATACGTAACTCGAACAGTTACGGGTTGGCAGCGATGGTGGAGGCGGCGGGAGGGGAGGCGGTGCGGCTGCCGATTGCGCGGGATGAGAGGGAGGAGCTTCGGGGGGCTCTGGAGGCGGCGAGGGGGTGCGATCTCCTGCTGCTTTCGGGTGGGGTCTCGATGGGCAAGTACGACTTAGTGGAGGAGGTGTTGGCGGAGTTTGAAGCGGAGTTTTTCTTTACAGGCGTGAGGATGCAGCCAGGAAAGCCAGTAGTGTTCGGACGGCTGCCGGCCAGGGGAGACAGGGAGGGCAGGTACTTCTTTGGGCTGCCAGGGAACCCTGTGTCGACGCAGGTAACGTTTCATTGTTTTGTGGAACCGATGCTGCGGGCGTTAGGTGGGGCGGCGGTGGAGGGGCCGCGGTTTGTGCAGGCAAGGCTGGCGAAGGACGTGGCGGCGAAAGCGGGATTGGTGCGGATGCTGCCGGCGCGGTTGACGTCAGACTGGATGCGGCCAGAGGTGCGGCTGGTCGGATGGAAGGGGTCGGGGGATCTCACGGCCAATGCGCGGGCGAATTGTTATGCGGTGCTGCCCGGGGATGTGGTCGAGTTTCGTGCGGGCGACGTGGTCTCGGTGCTGCTGCGGTAGGCTTTTGTGATGGAAGAGAAGCGGACTAGCACGGGTGAGGAGCTCTCGCACTATGACGAGAGTGGGCGGGCGCACATGGTGGATGTGGGTGCGAAGGCGGAGACGCGGCGGGAGGCGGTAGCGAGTGCGTTTGTGGAGCTGTCGGAGGAGGTGCTGCGGGCGCTACCACAGAACCCCAAAGGCAATCCACTGGAGGTAGCGCGGTTTGCGGGTATTCAGGCGGCGAAGCGGACTTCGGAGCTGATTCCGATGTGTCATCCGCTGATGTTGAGCTTTGTGGATGTTGATATGCAGATGATGGAGGGTGGGGTGCGCATCGAGGCTACAGCCGCGACGGTGGCGGGAACGGGTGTGGAGATGGAGGCGATGGTGGCGGCGACAGTGGCAGCGCTTACGGTTTACGACATGACCAAGGCGCTCGATAAGGGGATACGGATACGGGAGGTGGTGCTGATGCGGAAGAGCGGGGGAAAAAGCGGGGAGTACCGACGGGAATAGGGCGACTGGAACCAGGAACCGTAGCTTAATGGTTGATGGTGAGGCGACCGGAGATCTGGTTATAGACGTCCTTGGGGAGAATCTTTTTTTTCAGGAGTTCGTTGGGGTCGGTATAGGGGCGGTTGTCGATAATAGCGCGAGCCATGGGAGGGGTAATCCCCTGGAGGCTTTCGAGCTCCGGCCGGCTGGCGGTGTTGATGTTGACGCCGCGGTTAGCGGCATTGCGTGTGAGGCCGTCGCGGATTCCAAGAACGGCGGATCTGGCGCTACTCGCGATGGCGGCAGTGGCGTTGGCTGTACGCTCGCGGACACGCTCCTGACTGCGCGGGCTGGTGGAGCAGCCAAGGAGGCCCAGGAGCGAAACGCATGCAAGGATGTGCCAGGTGTTCATTCGAAGTGAGATGCTGTGGGACGACGGGGCGTGGCCGGTGGCCTTTCGAGCAGCGATCTCACGCTGCGCGCCAAACATGAGGACGGGCTCCTCGATTGATCGCTAGCTAGAGCGAGATGCTCTTGAATGGGTAGGTCACGCCGCAGTTGCAAGAGTTACGGCAAAGAGGGCTTGAGGATCCTGCCAGATGCGGGTGATGTGAAAAGATGCGGCGGAAAGAAGATCGGTAATTGCGGCGATGGTGAACTTATAGCTGTTTTCGGTATGGATGGTCTGGCCGGGATGGAAGGTGAGGTGGAGATCGTGGCCGGCGGAGTTGGCGGGGATATAAACCTGCTGGGAGTTGATGGGATCGAGGTGCATTTCCATGCGGGATTCCTTGGCATTCCAAAGGGCTCGGTGTGTGAAGCAGGCAGGATCGAAGTCTGCGCGGAGATCGCGATTGAGGCGGTCAAGGATGTTGCGGTTGAAGGCGGCGGTGACTCCGGCTGCATCGTCGTAGGCGGCGATGAGAGTAGCGGTGGATTTGTGCTGGCCGGGGGCGAGGTCGGTGCCGAGAAGGAGGCTATCACCGGGTCGAAGCTGGGCGCGGAGGCTGGAGAGGAGACTGGCGGCCTCGTCCGGCGAGAAGTTGCCAATGCTCGAGCCGATGTAGAGGACGAGAGCGCGAGCGTTCTGAGGGCGTGAGAGCGTCAATGGCTCGACCATGTAGTTCGCGATTTGTGGATAGACGGTGACACCGGGGAGGCTGGCCTGGATGTTGGAGGTTGCCTCGTCGAGAGCGCTGGGAGAGACGTCTACCGGCTGATAGAGAACGCTTCCCTGGCGGCGGACGGCGGAGGCCAGGAGAATACCTGTTTTGGCTGCGGTTCCGGCACCGAGTTCGAGGACGGTGAGGGTATTACCACCGGCGGCCTCTTCGAGGATCTCGTCGGCATGCGCGGCGAAGATGGAGCGTTCGGTACGGGTCAGGTAGTACTCGGGGAGGGCGGTGATCTGGTCAAAGAGGTTGGAGCCGCGGTCGTCGTAGAAGAGCCAGGGTGAGAGGGTGCGGGGGTGGGCGAGGAGCCCGGTGCGAGCTTCACGGGCCACGGCGTCCTGAACCGTGGTCTGAAGCGCTGTCTGGGGGGCTACTTGGGTGGACTCGGTTATAGCTGAGGTCACTGGGGTCCTGGGAGTCTTAGGAGGATCTTTGAACGGCGGTGTGAGGGCTGCTCGTATCAATGTCTTTGGCGAGACGCAGGCCGGAGAACTGCCAGCGGGTGACAGGCGAAAAGAAGTTTCGGTAGGTGGCGCGGATGTGGGTGGCGGGGGTTACACAGGAGCCGCCGCGGAGGATGATCTGGGAGGACATGAACTTTCCGTTGTACTCGCCGAGCGCGCCGGGGAGGGGGCGGTAGCCGGGGTATCCGGTGTAGGGCGAGGAGGTCCATTCCCAGACGTCGCCGAAGATCTGTTGCATGCCGGGATTGGAGGAGGCGGGGGTGGGATGGAGATTGCCGGTTTCGAGTAGGTTCGAGGCCGGGGGCGGATTGGAGTTTGTGGGTAGAGACGCGGATTCTTCCATTCGCTCAGGATGAAGAGCAGCTGAGGTAGTAGCGGCGTGCTCCCATTCGAACTCGGTGGGGAGGCGGTGGCCGGACCAGCGGGCGAAGGCATCGGCCTCAAAGAAGCTGAGATGGCAGACGGGAGTCTCGGAGAGGTCGTCGAGCGGGCGGAAGCCATGGTTGGTGTAAAGCCGCCATCCGGCCTGAGTGCTGTTGTCGCGATGCCAGTAGAGGGGGGCCTCCCAGGCGTTCTCGCGGATGGTGGTCCAGCCTTCGGAGAGCCAGAGTTCGGGGCGGTTGTAGGAGTTGTCGTCGATGAAGGCGAGGTACTCGGCGCAGGTGACGAGGCGGCTGGCGAGGGCATAGGGAGCTAGATAGACGGGGTGGCGGGGGGTCTCGTTGTCGAAGGCGAAGGCGGCCGGGTCTGAGGAGACGGGCGCAGCGGGATCGGGCGTCGCGCCGATGTCGACGAGGCCGGGGGCGAACTCGAACCAGCTGACCGGCGGAGCAATGGACGAGCCGGGCTGCCAGTCGTGGTTCAACAGCGGGGGATGGAGCGGGTTGATATAGAGCGCGTGCTTGATGTCGGTGGCAATGAGTTCGAGGTGCTGCTGCTCGTGCTCGAGGCCGAGCGAGATTCGGCGGACGGCTTCGTCAGGGATCGGCTGGCCAGAATTTTGACTCAGGAGCGAGCCGATCGCTGCATCGACGTGAGTGCGATAGGCGAGGATCTGGTCGAGGGGGGGACGGGAGAAGGAGGAGCGAAGCTTCTTCTCCGGCATGTCACCGAGGGAGTTGTAGTAGCTGTTGAAGAGCCACTGAAAGTCAGGATGGAAGGTCTGGTAGTCGGGGAGAAAGTCGCGAAGGACGAAGGTCTCGAAGAACCACGAGGTGTGAGCGAGGTGCCATTTGACGGGGCTCGCCTCCGGACAGGATTGCACCATCATGTCTTCGGGAGACAGCGGGGCACAGAGGTCCGTGGTGGACTGGCGAACGGCCTGAAATCGGGTAAGGAGGGCGGCACCGGTGAAGGCACCTACGTTCGAGATGATGGAGGTGGCGGGTGTCACTGACATGGTTATCTCCCGGTTGGGGGCACAGCGTTGGATTGCTGCGACGTCTCGAAGTTGGCGCTGAATGTCTTAATGTGATGCGGCCGGAGGTGCTGCTCTGCAAGAATATCAAGTCTCAAAGCTGAATTTACAGTGAGGCAAAATCTCCGCAACTGAAACCCGATGGGGTCCAAGTGAGAGACGGGCTGGAGATCGGGATGGAAGCGGCTTCAGCCGTGGCGGCTGTTGAGGAGATGTGCGATCAGGTACGCGACGGCTGCGGCCGCACCCCCGATGCTGACGGTCTGGAGCGCGCTGCGAAGGGTGCCGCTGCCAAGCAGGCGGCCTTTGAGGGCTCCGAAGAGGGCGAGAGCGATCAGGGTGACGACGACGGAGACGCGAAGGGCGGCGTCGTTGCCCTGAATGAGCATGTACGGAACTAGAGGGATGAAGCCGCCGGCGACGTAAGAGAGGGCGATGGTGAGAGCGGAGCGATGGGCCTGGTTTGGGGCTGGCTCTTCGAGCCCCAGTTCAAAGCGCATCATGAAGTCGACCCAAGCGGTGGGATTTTGCTTGAGCGCGGCGAGGACGGGTTCGGCGTTTGCGCGGGGGACGTGGTACTGCTCGAAGATCTCGTAGATCTCTTCTTCTTCGTCGCGCGTGCGCTCGATGACCTCGCGCTCTTCGCGGTTGCGTTCCGAGGCGTAGTGCTCGGAGTCTCCGCGGGCGGCGAGATATCCGCCAAGGCCCATGGCGATGGAGCCGGCGGCAACCTCGGCGACTCCGGCGAGAACGACGAGGTGCGAGGAGGAGACGGCACCGGAGAGACCGGCGGCGAGGGCGAAGGGGACGGTGAGGCCGTCGGCGAGGCCAATGACCATGTCGCGGACGACCTGGCTGGACTCGAAGTGATGCTCGTGATGGTCGTGCGCGAGGCCTGGTGCTGCAGGTTGAGAGTAAGTGGCCATGGCAACAGTTTAGAGCAGGCGACGGAGCGCAGAAGGTGCGCGGCGAATGCACTTTGACGGTGTAGAAGCGTCTTTCCGAGCGAGATTCCGTCTCTATCTGCACAGGATGGCGAACTCTGAGCAGTGCTCGATGTGGCAGCGGCATGGAAAATTTCGGAGATGGACGGCGGCGTTCTTTATCTGGGCAGTGCTGTGCGCGGGAGGGTCCAAGCTGCGGGCTCAGGATGGGGGGAGGGCGCAGGATGAGCCTCCGGAGCTCCCGGCGGGTGCCCAGATGGTGCGCGGAACGGTGACGTCATCGACCCTGGACGCGCTGACGATAAAAGTGGAGTCGGGTGAGCTCTACAAGGTGACGGTGACGCCAAACACGCGCGTGATGAAGGCGCGGCAGCCGGTGAAGCTGACGGAGATCAAGGCAGGGGATGGTGTGGGAGCGATGGGCGTGATGGATGCTTCTACGAAGACGCTGCATGCGATGTTTGTGACGGTGGTGGATGCGGAGCAGATCAAGAAGGCGCAGGCGGATCTGGGAAAGACGTACATCCTCGGCGAGGTGACGGCGATGGATGACTTGAAGCTGACGATCAAACGGCCGGATGGTGTGAGCCAGACGATTGCGGTGGACGAGGGGACTTCCTTTCGGCGAGGCGGACGTGGGATGGGCGGAGGAAGAGCGGCGGGTGCAGGAGCGAATGCAGCGCAGCGTCCGCCGGGGCAGAGCGAGGGCGGGGAGAGCATTACGCTGGCCGATATTAAGGTGGGCGACTCGGTGATTGGACGGGGAGCGCTGAAGGCTGGTGTGTTTGTGCCGACGGAGCTGCGTGTGATGGACCGTGCAGCGAGAGCGAGGCGGCGTGAGGGAGCGAGTGATGCTGGGACGACTCCGCCTTCGGGAGTGCAGCGATGAACGGCAGGTGGGGATGGCTGCTTGGGACGGACTGGGTGCGCAGGCTGGGGATCGGGATTCTCTCGATAAGCGTGGGTCGTGGGTTTGCGGAGGATCAAGGGACGCTGCAGAGCGCGCCGGGAGATGCGGAGAAGGTTGTGGGGCAGGCGGCCCAGGCAGCGGTGACTGCGAGTGGAGGGATGGTTCGGGGCACGGTTAGGGCGGGCACGATCCCTCTGCCGGGGGTATCGGTAACGGCGACGAATACGTTGACGGGAAAGAGGTACTCGACGACGACGGATGTGACGGGTGCGTTTGCGATGGCGATTCCGCGTGATGGCCGGTACGTGGTGAGGACGGAGCTGGCGGCGTTTGCGAGCGAGACGAAGGAGGTTCTGCTGAACGCGGCGGGCGTGAACGGCGGAGCACCGAAGCAGGTGGCGGACTTCGGGATGCAGCTGGCATCGCGGGTGGCGCAACAGGAGGCCAAGCAGGCGACGGCTGTGGCTCGGACAGGGGCACGTGGGAGCGGGGTGCAGTCACTGAGTGTGCTGAGCGGGGTGGGGGACGCAGTGGATGCAAGCGCGGGTGGTGGCAATGTCGGTGCACAGTTGCCTTCGGTCGGCGGGATGGGCGGGGGAGATGCTGGGGCGGCACAGGATTCCGTAGCGGTGAGCGGGCAGATGGGGCAGACCAATGGGCTGGCGAACTTCAATGAGGACGAGATTCGGCAGAGGGTGGAGGACGCGGTGGCACAGGCGCGGCGACAGGGCGGTGGACAGGGGGACATTGCGAATGCGGTGGTGGGGATGCTGGGCGGGATGATGGGGGCGGGTGGTTTTGGGGGTGGGCCAGGTGGCGGAGGGCGTGGTGGGGGTGGGGGACGTGGAGGCTTCCGAGGGTTCAACCCAACGCAGCCTCACGGCGGGATTTTCTACGTTGGTGGATTTGGCGCCTTGAATGCGACGAACTACTCGTTGACCGGGGCGCCGGTGGTGAAGCCCTCTTATAACAACAACCGGTTTGGGGTGACCTTCACGGGATCGCCGTACGTGCCGGGGCTGACCAAGCCGAGCACGAAGCAATTTATATTCTTCAACGTCACGGGGCAAAGAAATGTCAACCCGGAGAACCTGTATGCGACGGTGCCGACGCTTGCGGAGCGGGGTGGCGACTTCAGTGCGCTGACGCAGAGGGTGAACGGACAGGCTATGCAGACGCCAATCTTCGATCCAACAACAGGGCAGCAGTTCCTCTGTAATGGAGTGCTGAATGTGATCTGCGCGGGCCGGCAATCGAAGCAGGCGATCGCGTTACTGAACTTCTATCCGGCACCGAATGTGACTTCGAGCACGCAAAGGCTGAACTACCAGACGATCACTACAGCGGGGCAGAACTCTACGCAGGCCTCGCTGCGGTTTGTTAGAAATTTCGGGCAGGCGACAGGCTTTGGCGGATTTGGTGGAGGGAGAGGTCAGCAGGGGGCGAGTGGGCCGAAGACGCTGCGGCAGAACATCAACTTCAATGGAAGCTATTCGCACTCGGCAAGCGATGTACCGAATGTCTTTCTGTCGCTCGGCGGAGCTAGTGTGACGGACGGGTACGGGATCTCGGCGGGGTACACGGTGGGGTATGGGCGGCTGACGAATAACACATCGGTCAATTGGAATCGGTCGCATGTGGCGGCGCGGAACTACTTTACCAATACGTTTATGAATCCGGCGGGGGATGCTGGTATCGCGGTGCCGAGCCAGGGCGGTTTGGGGGCGCATCCGGCGTTCTACAACGGGCTGCCGGGGGTGACGATCACGAACTTCAGCTCGCTCAACGATGCGACGCCTCGGGATGCGATCAATCAAACGATCTCGTTCTCGGACTTCGTGAGTTGGAGCCGCAATAAGCACAATGTGCGATTCGGGATCGATGTGCGGCGGGTGCATGCGGATGTGCTGGGCGGGGGAGGAACGGGGGTTGATCCGCTGGGGACGTTTGTGTTTTCGAATTATGCAACGTTGAGTCCGGCGGATCGGGCAGCGGTGGATGGCGGAAGCACGGCGCAGCCTAGGTCAGGTGCCGGGTTCGCGGATTTTCTGCTGGGGCTGCCGCAGCAGACGAAGATTCAAGCTGGGCTTGAGAAGGTATACCTGCGCGCCAACGTGTATGACTGGTACGGGCAGGATGACTGGCGGCTGATGCCGGGGCTGACGCTGAACTTTGGGCTGCGCTACGAATATTTTTCTCCATATGTGGAGAAGAACAATCGACTGGTGAACCTGGACCACAACGCCGACTTTACACAAGTGGATCCGGTGCAGCCAGGGGCGGCGGGTCAGTTTGGGGGAAAGTATCCGCGATCGCTGGTGAACCCCGACCGGACACTTTATTCTCCTCGGCTTGGAGTGGCCTGGCGGCCGAAGTTCTTGAAGCAGACCGTCATCCGGGGCGGGTATGGAATTAACTACAACACGGGACAGTTTGCCCCGTTCGCTCAATCACTGGCACTCCAGCCGCCGTTCGCGGTTACGCAGACAAATGTGCTTGAGACGGTTACAACTCAGACTGGATGCACGCTGGCGAACATGACGCTGGCAAGCGGGTTTGGATGCTCGACGAAGTCGATTCAGAATAATTACTCGGTGAACAGGGACTATCGCCTAGGACGGGTGCAGATTTGGAATCTTGATGTACAGCGGACTTTGCCAGTGGGTATCGTGCTGAACGTCGGGTATAACGGATCAGCGGGCGGGAATCTCGACATCGTACGGTCGCCGAACCATACGGTGACGACGGTGACGACTGCTACTGCTCAGGCGTTCACGTATGAGGATTCCATTGCGTTCTCGCGTTTTAACACACTGGTGGTGAATGCCCGCAAGCGAATGCAGAAGGGGATTTCCTTACAGGCGACCTACCGTTATGGACATTCGATCGACAACGCCTCTTCGATCGGAGGATCGGGGGCGACGATTGCGCAGAACGATCAAAGACTCGATCTCGAGGAAGGAAACTCAGCGTTCGATCGGCGACATGAGGTGACGGGTAACTGGGTGCTGGAGCTGCCGTTTGGGCCTAATCGGGCGTTCTTCAGCAAAGGCGGTCGAGTGTCAAAGGCGATGGACGGATTTTCAGTAAGTGGTGATTTTGATTTCGCGACGGGGCTGTATTCGACACCGCAATACCTTGCGACCGCGGCTCAGATTGCGGCAGGCGGCAATTACACGTTGCGTCCGGACCGGGTATTTGGGACGCCCATACAGGGGGGCGGATCGGTATTTGATTGGTTCAACCGGGGGGCGTTCGCCGCACCGGCGAACGGGTTCGGGACGTCGTCGAGGAATTCGATTGAGGGACCTGGAACGGTGGGGATCAACGGTTCCCTGTCGCGGACGGTGACGCTGGGAGAGACGAGGTCGTTTGAGGCAAGAGTCACGGCGAACAACATGTTCAACACGGTGCAGTATTCAAGGGTCGATACGGTACTGAACTCGGCAACCTTCGGGCAGGTGGTGGGAACGGCAGCGCAGAGGGCGTTGACGTTCAGCGGGCGGTACAGGTTTTGATACAGAAGTGAGGTGTGAGCTTTGAGATATGAGGAGAGGCGGAGAAATTCGGTTGATATACCCGCGGCTCTGCTGCTGGCCCTGGTACTGGGATCGGTGCAGACTGTACGTGCTCAGGATGCTGGGCAGGGCACCTTTACGGTGAAGGTGCAGAGCGACATCGTGCTGACAAATGTGGTGGTGCGGGACAAGAAGACGGGCGTGGTGGTGAAGGGGCTGAACGCGAGCGACTTTACGGTTCTGGAGAACGGGAAGGCCCAGAGAATTGCGAGCTTCGATTATCAGAGCGTGGATGAGACGGCGGTGCTGGCGGAGAAAGGTGCTATAACTAGAAAAGCTACAATTTTGGATTTGCTGAACCGGAACCTGGCTGCGGATCCGAGTGCCCTGCGGGATCATCGACTGATTGTGATGTTTTTCGATCTCAGCAGCATGCAGCCGGAGGATATCGACCGGGCTATGGAGGGGGCAAAGGACTACATCAACACGAAGATGCAGCCGGCCGACCTCGTGGCTTCCGTCAGTATGGCGACAGCGCTGAGCATGGACCGGGATTTCACTTCCGATAAGGCGGCTCTGCTGAAGGCAGTCGGACGGTACAACGGGAGCGAAGGGACAGGTTTTGCGAACGGCACGACGACGGGTTCCACCGACGGTACGTCTGATGATGCGTCGAGTTTTGCCGCGGATAGCAGTGAGTACAACGACCTGAATACCGATCGGGAGCTGTATGCCATCCAGACGATTGCGAAGAGCCTGGAGAGGGTGGACCAGAGGAAGAGCCTGATGTACTTTTCGGGAGGTCTGACGCGAAACGGGATTGAGAATCAGGCGAGTCTGCGGGCGGCGACGAATGCAGCGGTACGAGCGAACATGGCGATCTATAGCGTGGATTCGCGCGGATTAGAGGCGCTGCCACCGGTTGGCGATGCGTCCAAGGGAAGCCTGCGGGGGGTCTCGGCATACAACGGGGGAGCCGTGCAGAGCCAGTTGGACGCGAACTTCGGATCGCAGGAGGTGCTGGGAACTCTGGCGACGGATACGGGTGGGAAGTTCTTCTCGGATTCTAACGACTTTGGGCCGGCATTCCAGCAAGTGCAGCATGATACGGAGGCGTACTACATCCTGGGTTTTCACTCGACGGATCTGGTGAAAAACGGAAGCTACCGGCGGCTGACCGTGAAGTTGAATCGGAGTGACGCGAAGCTGGACTATCGGCCGGGATACTACGCGGCTGCGGACTTCCAGCACCAGAAGACGGGGGACCGGGAGCAGGTGTTGAATGACCAGTTGCGGAGCGATCTGCCGGCGACGGATGTAGCGATCTATCTACAGGCGCTGTACTTCCGAATAGCGGATAACCGATTCTTTGTTCCGGTGTCCCTGATTGTGCCAGGATCGCAGATTCCGTTTCTCAAGAATGGTGATCGAGACAAGGCGAGTCTCGATGTGATCGGACAGGCGAAGAATGGGCAGGGAATCGTGGTTGGAACCGTTCGCGACACGGTGAAGCTGGCGCTCGATGCGGCGCAGCAGGTGCAGCGGAGGAACATTCAATATTCGACCGGATTTACGCTGGCGCCGGGGAGATACCACCTGAAATTTGTGGTGCGGGAGAACCAGACGGGAAACATGGGCAGCTTTGAGATGGATATTCAGGTACCGGACCTCAAGAAGAACGCATTGAAGCTCAGCTCGATTGTGATGGCAAGCCAGCGCATGCCGAATACGGCGAAAGACGTGGTGAGTTCGCTGGTGCGGGATGGTGTGGAGTGGATCCCGAATGTGGCGCATGTCTTTCGGCAGGATCAGCACCTGTACTTCCTTTACGAGGTGTACGATCCTTCGCGAAAGACGGAGGGTGCGAAGTCGGATGCGCCGGGTCTGGGAAGGAGGTCGAGTGGAGCGGTGCGGGTGTTGACGAGCATCGAGTTCCTGATCGGCGGGACGAAGGTGTATGAGACGCCGCTGGTGGAGGCGACGATCGTGAATATACTGAGGCGAGACGCGGTGGGTTTCGAGTTCGATGTGCCGCTGGCGCAGTTGAAGCCGGGAACGTATGTGTGCCAGGTGAACGTGATCGATGACGCGGGAGGGAGCTTCAGCTTTCCGCGGATGGCGCTGCGAGTCACCGGGGCTGCAGGGACAGCTCCGATTGTGAACCCTGGGGCGAAAGGGTCTTGACAGGGAAGAGATAGGAGGATGAGGATGGAGGCCTCCTGATGGAGGTCTCTCCATGTTTCTCCAGTTCACCAAGCTTCCACTTCCCTCTCTCCTCCCGATTGTTCTGTGCTGCGCATGTGTTGGCGGAGGTGCTACTGCTTCTGCCCAACAGCCGCATTCGAATGCAAAGCTGGACCGTGCGCTTCGCCACAGCGACGTACAGTGGATCGCGGTGGCGCCCCATCTGCCCGATCCGGTGACGGCTTCTCCAACAGAGTTGGAGCAAGCGGCGGATGTGCTGCGCGCCCGGAAGATGCCGGAAGACGCGCTGGATTATTACGGGTATGCGCTGGCGCGGGGCGGAGTTCCGGCGCGGCTGGTGATCAAGGAGGGAGTCACGCAGTTGGAGTTGCAGAACGTGCCGTTTGCGCGGGCGCTCTTTCGGCAGGCAACGAAATTGGATCCAAAGAATGCCGACGCTTGGAACAATCTCGCGGCGACGGAGTATCTGCAGCGTGATATTTCGCGGGCAATCTCTGACTACAAACATGCGTTGAAGTTGAATAAGAGTGTGGCGACATTCCACTCTAACCTGGGAACAGCGTTGTTCGAGGACAAGAGCTACAAGCGTGCGGTCGAGCAGTTTGCGATTGCTTTGCAACTTGATCCCGAAGTCTTCGAGAAGCACAGCGGCAGCGGCGTGATGGCGCACATGCTATCGCCCGCGGACAAGGGACGCTTCTGCTACGAGCTAGCGAAGCTGGCGCTGGGGCGCGGGGACGAGGCGGAGATGCTGCACTGGCTAGCGAAGGCAAGCGAGAATGGCTTTGATCTGCGGTCGGGCATGGCGGGAGATGGGCAGATGGCAAAATTTCGCCAGGACCCGCGGGTCACGGAGTTGACGCAGAGCACAAAGGCTCTGCGGACGACCCAGGTGGTCTCGCTAGGAGCAATCCCTGATTTAAAACCTGAGGATAAAAAGCCCTAGAGCCGACGGCGGCTGTAGATCAGCGGTAAGGGCAGTGGCGGCAATCGGAGCTGCAGCAGAACCCGCGTTTGAGGTGGTAGGCGGCGGTGAAAACCAGAAAAGGGCCTTCGAAGTAAAAGTCTTCGGAGCCTAACTCGGACTGCTCTGGTTTGGAGAGTTCCTGCCGGTCGGACTGTTTGGGGTCAAGAAGCATAGGAGAGCTGGTTCAACTTTATAGGAAGCCGAGGTTTCCGGTGAGGAGCGGCGGCACGGACATTGCGGGTGTAGGCCGGATCAAGTGGCCTGGTCTGACGCGCGGCGTGGCGACGTTCCGGAGATTCTCCATCCGTTCCGAGACAACGGCCACGCCATTAATAAACTGGACGCTGCGGCCGGGAATAGAGCGGACGCGGTCGCCAGGAATTACGATGCCGACGAGGTTGGCGGGGTCTGCGGCGGCGATTTCGATGATGGAGGCTGGCGTTTGTTGCCCGACGTGAGCAGGTGGGTGAGCGCGGAGGGAGTCGGCAGCATCAGGAAGGGCGTACTGCTCGCCGGAGACGCCTGTGACGAAGCGGCCGCCGCGGACCTCGCCACGGGCCTCGAGGCGGCGGAGGATGGGGGAGAAGTCGCGCCATTTGGGGGCGTTGGACTCGCGGGTAAGGAGATCGCGGAAGAGGATGCCGTAGCGGGCGAGGAGCATGCGGGCGGCGGACTCCATGGCGGCGTCGTGGAGGTGGGCGCGGGCGATGCGGGCTTCGGCGGTGCTGGTGTCGGAGGAGACGGCGGCGTCAGCGCAAAGCAGGGACCAGCGGCCGGCGGAGGAGCGGGCGGCGGTGCGGCGCTTGAGTGAGGTGGGGGCGGGTTCGGCTGCGGATGCGGCGGATTTGCGTTTCGGGTCCATGAGGGCGCGGAGCTGGTCGAAGCCGTCAGCGGCGGCGATGCCGGCGGTGGCGAGCTCCCAGAGGGCGGTCTGAGTCTGCTGTTTGGTGAGGGCGAGATTGCGCTGGAGGTCGGCCGTGAAGCAGGCGCCGCGGCGGCTGAGCTCGGTACGGACGCGGAGGGCCTCGGGGCTGAGAGCGTGCAGCAGATTCTTCTCTTCGACGCAGGATTCGGCGAGTGCCCAGGGGAGCCAGTCGGCGGAGTCGCGGAGGAAGAAGGTGATGGGGGCGGCGCTGGTGGGGATGACGCGGCGGGGAGCGCTTCCCTGCCCTGAGGACCACGCGGGATGAGGGGAGACGCGGCCCCAGCCGATGGCGCCGGAGAGGCAGAGGGCGTCGAGCCACGCGGGCGAGTAGTTGGCGATGCGCGCGGGGAGCAGGGTGCGCTCCCATTCGACGGCAGGAGCCTCGAAGCCTTCGAGTTGGGAGAGAGCGTGGAGGAGGCCGTCCTCGCCGGTGAGCTGCGTCTGGGGCGCGAGGTGCTGCCAGCGGAGCAGCCATTGCATGTAGGCGGCGGGGGTGACGGGTTCGATGCGCTTGCGAAGGGTGGAGAGGGTGAGGCGATGGATGCGCTGGAGGAGGCGGCGATCGCACCACTCGATACTGTGGACTTCGGATTCGGTTGGGGTGGGGGCTTCGAAGGTGCCGCGCATGACGAGGCCTTGCATTTCGGCTGCCAGGAGGGCGGCGAAGACTGAGGCGGGGGTGAGGTGAAGCAGGCTCGCGAGGGAGGTGGAGGTGGTGGGTCCGAGGATTTGTAACCAACCTTGTACGAGGTGGGCGGTTGCTGATTCTTTTGTGACTGGAACGGTTACTGATGCTGGAGCTGAGTCGAAACTGGATGCTGGTTCGGGCGAAATGCGGGGGTTCTTCGCTGCGCTTAGAATGACAGCCGTTGAGGGGAGTGGCTCGGTCGGAGAGGGTTGACGGTCGGGCCAGAGGGAGGCGGCGTGGGGGAGGCATTCGGTGGCGATCCAGCAGGGGGTGCCGTTGCAGTCGAGGGTGTGGACGCGGCCGGTGTGGGTGAGGCGCTCGTAGAGGGTGAGCCAGGATCGGGCTTCGGGGCGATTGTCGAGGAAGGCGAGGGGGAGGGCGACGAACGAGAGGAGGAGGTCGTGGAGCTCGTGCTCGTCGCGGAGGTCGGGCCAGCACTGGCCGCGGACGGCGGCGATGGCGGCGGGATCGAGTTTGCCGGCGTTATCGGCGACGCTTGACGGGAGCGATCGGCGAAGGGTGACGGCGCGGGCGCGGCGCTCCTCGGCTCCGGCCTCGTCGAGGAAGGCGTAGGGCATCGCGTTGATGAGTTCGTGGGCGAACTGGGAGGGGACGGGGGTGTCGACGGCGAGACAACGTATCGTGCCGGAAGCGATGCCGCGGAGGACCTGGTTGAGACCGTCGATGTCCATCGCTTCAGAGAGCGTGTCGCGCATGACCTCGCGGACGAGCGGATGGTCGGGGATCTGGATGTCGCCGACGATGGTCTCAAAGCAGGCGGCTGCCTGCGGGAAGACGTTGGCGAGGAGGTCTTCGGAGCGGGTGCGCTGGATCTGCGGCGCGACGCGCTTCCCTTTCTGCATGCGGAGAAGCTGGAGGGATCTTCCGGCGGCCCAGCGCCAGCGGTTTTTGAAGATGGGCGAGGGGATAGCGGCCTGCTCGAGTAGGTCGCGGGCGGTGTTTTCGGTGAGGAACTGGAAGACATCCGAGAGCGGGAAGCTGTGCTGCTCGGCGAGCGAGATGTTGATGCCGTTATCGGTGGCGGCGGCCTGGAGCTCGAAGTTGAAGCCGCGGCAGAAGCGTTTGCGCAGGGCGAGACCCCAGGCCTTGTTGACGCGGCCGCCGAAGGGGGCGTGGAGGATGAGCTGCTGTCCGCCGCCCTCGTCGAAGAAGCGCTCGGCGATGATAGTGGTCTTCGACGGGACGGCACCGAGGACGGCGCGACCCGCGACGATGTAGGTGATGAGCTGCATGGCGCCGGCGGGGCAGAGGCAGCACTCCTGCTCGAGCCAACGGGTGCAGGCGGCGACTTCGGAGTGCGTGGGAGCGAGGGTCTGGGGTGAAACGGAGCGTGTGCGGGCGGAGATCTGCTCACGAAGGTCCCCGACGCCGTCAGAGAGGACGGCGGTTCGCTGCGGGGCTTCGCCCTCCCAGAAGGGAATGGACGGCGGTGCGCCGTGGGCGTCTTCGACGAAGACTTTGCCGACCGGCTCGATGCGCTGGATGCGCCAGGAGGTGTTACCGAGGAGGACGACGTCGCCGGGGGAGGAGTCGACGGCGAAGTGCTCGTCGAGGGTAGCAATTTGTATCCCATCTGGTTGCAAGATGACGGAGAAGAGCGAGGTGTCGGGGATGGCGCCGCCGTTGGTGATGGCGATCATGCGGGCTCCGCGACGGGGGTGGAGGTGACCCTGGACGGTGTCGCGGAGGAGGTAGGCGCCGTAGCGGCCGCGGCTGGATTCGATGCCCTGATGGAGGAGGTGGAGGACCTCGTCGAAGTGCTCGCGGGTGAGATCGCGGTAGGGATGGGCGCGGCGGAGGACGTTGTAGAGGCAGAGCTCATCCCAGGATTCGGCCCCGCAGGCGGCGGTGATCTGCTGCATGAGGATGTCGATCGGGGCAGAGGGGATTTCGAGCTGGTCGAGTTCGCCGGCGAGCATCTTGCGGAGGAGGGCTGCCTGCTCGAGAAGGTCGTCGCGGGTGGTGGCGAAGAGACGGCCCTTGGGGATGGCGCCGCGCCAGTGGCCGGCGCGGCCGATGCGCTGCATGGCGACGCCGACGTTGCGGGTGGTGGCGATCTGGCAGACAAGGTCGATGTCGCCGATGTCGATGCCGAGTTCGAGCGAGGCGGTGGCGACGAGGATCTTGATGGTGCCGGCCTTGAGTCTCTGTTCGGCGTCGAGGCGCAGGGTGCGGGAGAGGGAGCCGTGGTGGGCGGCGACGTTCTCGGGGCCGAGGCGCTCGGCGAGCTCGAAGGAGATCTTCTCGACGAGGCGGCGGGTGTTGACGAAGACGAGGGTGGAGCGGTGATGTTCGGTGAAGGCGGCGAGTTTGTCGAAGATGCCGGTCCACATGGTGGCGGAGGTGAGCGAGCCGAGCTCCTCGGAGGGGACTTCGATGGCGAGATCGAGTGTGCGGCGCTGGCCCACCTGGATGATGGTGGCCGGGGGGCGGGAGGGGTGCGAGCCGGTGAGGAAATCGGCGACGAGGGTGATTGGGTTTTGGGTTGCAGAAAGGCCGATGCGCTGCGGCGGGTGGAAGAGGCCGGTGAGGATGGGTGAGAGCGGATTTGCGCTGCAGAGGTTTTCATTGCAGACGAGAGCTTCGAGGCGTTCGAGCGAGAGACTGAGATGGCTGCCGCGTTTGTTGCCGGCGACGGCGTGTATCTCGTCGACGATGACGGTATGGACGCGGCGGAGGAGTTCGCGGGGTTTGGCGGCGGTGAGCAGGATGTAGAGGGACTCGGGGGTGGTGACGAGGATGTGTGGCGGGTGGCGGAGCATAGACGCGCGGTCTTTGGCGAGGGTGTCACCGGTGCGGACAGAGGTGCGGATCTGCGGGCTGAGATAGCCGCGGGCGAGGGCGAGCTGCTGGATCTCGCGGAGGGGTTCTTCGAGGTTCTTCTGGATGTCGTTCGAGAGGGCTTTGAGGGGCGAAATGTAGACGATCTGGGTGTGCGGTGCGAGCCGGCCCTCGATCGATTCACGAAGGAGGCGGTCGATGGCGACGAGGAAGGCAGAGAGAGTTTTACCGGAGCCGGTGGGGGCGGAGATCAGGGTTGATTGGCCGGCGACAATGGCGGGCCAGCCAGCGACCTGGGGCTCGGTGGGTGAGCCGAACTTCGAGAGGAACCACTCGGCGGTGATGGGGTGGGCCCAGGCGAGGGCGGCGGGGATTTCGAGGGTGGGATTCTCGAGGGCTGGGGGCGCCGTGGGCATGGGCTATTCTAGCGCGCATGTTCGCGCTTTCTTCGCTAGTGGAAGAATGCTGGACGGTGGAGAAGTGGGTCCTTCCGCTCCGCTCAGGATGACAACTGGGATGGTTTGGCTACATATTGCCGGAGCCGACGTCAGCGCTGGCGGCGGCGGGGTTCTCGGAGTCGAGGTACTGTTCGATGACCTTGTCGAGGGTGCCCTTTGCGGTGAGGATGAAGTCGATGGCGTCTCTCCCTGCTCCGTGGCCACCGGGGTGTGGAGTGATGTAGTGGGCCATGGATTTGACCTGGGGGCGGGCGTTGACGGTGGCGATGGCGAGGCCGCAGACGCGCATGACAGAGAGGTCGACGATGTCGTCGCCGACGTAGGCCATCTGGTCCATGGTGATGCCGGCCTTGGCGGCGATCTCCTGGGCGGCGGCTAGTTTGTGGGACTGGCCCTGGTAGACGAATTCGAGGTGCAGGTCGCGAGCCCGGATGGCGACGGTCTGGGACTGGCGCTTGGTGATGATGCCGACGCGAAGACCGCCGAGGCGGGCAAGGGTGATGCCAAGGCCGTCGTGCGCGGAGAAGCCTTTGATCTCGATGCCGGACCCGATGGGGTCTTCGGGGGTGCGGGAGCTAGGATCCGGAACGACGATGATCTGGCCGTCGGTGAGGACCCCGTCGACGTCGAAGATGAGGACTTTGATGTCGCGGGCGCGAGCTTCAGCGGAGAGGATCATCAGCTGATGATACGTAGGGGTTAGCGCTGTCATGGAGGTAACGGCCTGCGGGAGACTGCTCCAACCTCTGGATGTCATGGAAGGAGGTGGGAATGTGTGTTGAGGAGAAGAACATTCAACCTTTGGGTAACGCGAAGAGGCCTATGTGGAATCAGAGTCTCTGGAGCTGGTCTCCACAAGGATACTTTTCATGGCAAAGCAAGCACACGAGGAAGCAGCGAAGCACCACACGGAAGCAGCATCGAAGCACACGTCGGCCGCAGAGAAGCATGGCAAGGGCGACGCAACGGCAGGCAAGGCGTCCGAAGAGGCTCATGAGCACTCGACCAAGGCGCACAGCAAGTCGACGGACGCGCACGCAAAGTCGAAGAGCAGCAAGAAGTAGTCTGAAGACGGAAAAAGGGCCGCGACTGGTGTCGCGGCCCTTCTGTTGTTTCTAAGCTTGTGAGAGTTTAGACGGGCTGAATGTTGGCGGCCTGCTTGCCCTTCGGGCCCTTGGTGACATCGAAGGAGACGCGCTGTCCCTCCTGGAGGGACTTGAAGCCTGACGAGTTGATGGCTGAGTAGTGGGCGAAGAGATCCTCGCTGCCATCCTCAGGGGTGATGAAGCCGAAGCCTTTTGAGTCGTTGAACCACTTTACTGTTCCGTTTGGCATGATGCTCGCTTTCGCGCGATGATGTGTCGCGTGGAGTCTCAATGGTAACAGGGGTAACGTGATTGGGGCGACTTTGAACGTGGAAAAAGCGGGTGGGGGAGTCAGGGGGCTGGCTTAGCAAGGAGTTTCCGGGTGCCTGACCTGGGTAAGCGGGGTGAGATAGTTGCGGGATGCGGATACTGCTGAGCTGGAGTGGGGGAAGGATAGTGCGTGGGCGTTGCATTCGCTGCGGATGGCAGGGGAGCATGAGGTAGTGGGGCTGGTGACGTCGGTGAATGAGGTGTTTGGGCGGGTGGCGATTCATGGATTTCGGGAGAAGTTGCTATTGAAGCAGGGGGAGGCGGTGGGGCTGCCGGTGTGGCGGGTGCCACTTCCCTTTCCTTGTACGAATGCGATCTATGAGAAGCGGATGGGGGAGGTTTGGGCAAGGGCGCGGGAGCAGGGGGCGGAGGGGGTGGCGTTTGGGGACCTGTTCCTGGAGGAGGTGCGGGCTTACCGGGAGCGGACGATGATGGGGACGGGGTTAACGCCGATCTTTCCGCTGTGGGGGATGCCTACGGGTGAGTTGGCGGAGGAGATGATGGCGGCGGGGGTGCGGGCGCGACTGACGTGTGTGGATCCCAGGATCGTACCCAAGGAGTTTGCCGGGAGGGAGTGGGATGCCTCGTTGCTGGAGGAGATGCGTGGATTGGCTGGGGTGGACGCTTGCGGGGAGCGGGGTGAGTTCCACACCTTCTGCTGGGCGGGGCCGATGTTTTCGGGGGAGATCGCGGTGGAGTGTGGGGAGAGGTTGGAGCGGGATGGATTTTGCTATGCGGAGATGGTGGGGTGACCGAGGGAGGGGGGCCCCCCTCCCCTGGCTAATGTGTCAAAGTATTCGAGTCAGGCTATTTAGATTCGGACTTAGGTGCTCTCGCTGCCCGTTCCTGGATCTTTGAAGGGTGAATGCCGGGGTGGTCGACGGTGCGGCGGCCAGTGCGCGCGGGCTCGAGCAAACCGTGCGGCACGGCGAGTGGAGCGGTGAAGGCCTTGCGCTGGCGGCGGGCGTTGAGTTCCTCGGGTGCGAGGGTGCGGGTGTGGACGGTCTCGTGGATCTTGAGGTGCTTTTTCGTGCTCATGTGCTGGTCCTTAATTTGATTGCTGAACTGTTGATTGCTGACGATGATGCGTTAAATGCGAAAAGCCGCGGCCGGCTCTGGTGAGCCCGCTGCAGCCTGTGGATGTGCTACTTCAAGTTTACGTGACCGTGAGGGGTGATTGCGCCACGCGTGAGGGGATCAAGCGATGAGGCGGCGGCGGAGGCTCGTGAGGACGCCGAGGGAACCGGTTGCGAGCAGGGCGAGGGTGGTGGGCTCAGGCGTGGTGGAGGTGGAGGCTTCCGGGGTGATGGTGAGGGTGAAGGGGTCCCTACCGTAGGGGTATGTAAGCTTGACCAGGTCAAAGGAGCCAAGGCGAAAGAACACATCGGCAGTACCACTATAGGGACCCGTAAGGATAGCGTTGGTATATCCGATCACGGAATTGCCGTAAAGATTATAGCCGAAAATGAGGCCAAGATCTGAGTTAACGAAATCCAAGAACACGTCCCCATATTGCGTGCCGTAGAATCTGAAGTCGCCGCGACCCGTATATCCGCCGATCCCGTCGACCATGGCGTTACTGTAAAGCGCGCCATAGTGATCGCTTAGACGTGGAGGGTCGAGGGAGATATACGCAGTACCGGTAGCTGGGAGGGAGAAGGTGAAGGTGTGGCCGTCGCCGGTGAGGACGAAATTGTCAATTCCATCGGCATGGGCAAGGGTGGGGATGACGGCGGCAGAGAGGAGGAACAGGTTTCGCAGGAGTTGACGCATGAAGGGCATTCCTCAAGGGTGTGGCGTGAGGGTACGGTGCGCTTCGCTCTCGGGGAGTGTCAAGGGAATCCTGAGGCGTACGAGATGCCGAGGTTGGCGGCGCGGTGATTGTCTTGGAGCTGAAGCACTCCCGCTCTCGTCGCTTTTTAGCTGACGGTGATGGGAGGGCCGAGGAGTTCCATGCCGAAGGCGTGCATCCTGGCGGCCCCGAAGACGTAGGTGCTGCGGCCGCCGGCGGTGTGGTCGCGGGAGTCGAAGAACTCTTCCATCTTTCCGGCGGGGGCGTAGGTGATGAGGAGGCGGCCGGAGGTGGCGCCGTTGTAGGCGAAGGCGTGGGAGATGCCGCGGGGACCGAGGACGGAGTCGCCGGCCTTGAGGGTGTGGAGATGGGCGCCGACTTCGACGAGGTACTCGCCCTCGAGGACGTAGAACCATTCGTCCTCGTTGTGGTGGAGGTGGCGCGGTGGGCCTCCTTTAGCGGTGTGGTGGTGTTCCATGGCGAAGAAGTCGTTGCGGCAGTCTTTGGACGAGACCTTGAAGGCGGTGGTGCCGTTGGGGAGGATGCGCTTTAAGGCGTAGCGGTCCTGGGTGGCGAGGATGGGGGCGGGAGGTGGGGTGTTTTCTGCGGGTGCGGGGGAGGGCGTCTGGGCGAGGAGGCGGGCCGGGAGGGCGGCGGCGAGGAGGTGGAGGAAGGTGCGGCGGGGTAGGGTGGGCATGCGGGTACCTCGTGGGCGGAGGAGGCCAGTATAGCTACGGGCTAGGATAGCTACGGACTATGGGCGGATCAACGCGGAGGAGAAGAGATACAAGTCAGCGGTGGCGGCGAGGTTGGCGCGGACGGGGTTGTGGTGTATGTAGTGGCGGTGAATTTCGAAGTCTTCGGCGTTTCCGATGAGGTGATCGGTGAACCCGCGCTGCCAGACGGGAAGGCCGGAGGAGTAGCGGTGGGAGAAGCCGCCTTTGATGTGTCGGATGGATCGGGAGAGATCGTCGGTGGTGAGGAGGAGGTGGACGTGGTCGGGCATGACGACGAAGGCGTGGAGTTTGAAGAGGCCCTTGTGGCGGTAGTGTTGGAGGGTTTCGATAAAGAGTTCGGCGTTGGTGGGGAGTCGGAAGAGGCGGCGGCGGTTGTAGGTGATGGCGGTGATGAAGAAGGTGCCGGTGGTGGCGGTTCTTGGCGGCTTGGCCATGTGGGGAGTTTAGTGGGTGGGTGGGCCTTAGGGACGGCCTTCGGCAGAGCGGAAGGGCCTGCGGCCCGGCTGGATGTGGCCCGGCTGAAGCCGGGCCCTTCCGGGGTTTGTTGCTGTGGCCTTCTGTTTTGGGGAGGCAAAAAGGCGGATGAAGAGCTGCGGGCAAAACTGGGCGGGGAGATGTGGGATGCGGTGTGGGAGTTGCTGCAAATCAAGGGCAGTCGATCCACGATGCGGTGGCAGTGCTGACGCAGGTGTAGGGGATGCAGTTGAAGGCGAAGATGGGGAGGTAGGGCTCAGGACTCTTTGGCGGAGTTGGTTGGGAAGATGTTTGTGCGCCGGAACGACGGCGGTGAGGCCGTCGGGAAGACGGGTGAGCGCGTTGGTGGCGATATAGACACGACAGCTGAGCGGCGATTTAGGTCACGACCTGAGCTTTGACGGGTCAGCCATCTCCGGAAACAGGGCATTCGAGTGGCGACACCCTCTTGGGCTCAACTGAGGGTTGGGCCCAGATGTTCTCGCTCCAACTAGGACAACGCCCCTCTGTGATCCAACGAACAATCGGCTTGCGGACCCTCAGTCGAGTGCGCTTGGATGCGCGCTTCGCTTTTGGTGAAGGCTCATCGTTGGCGTACGTCGTACTGACGAAAACGAATACATATGGCGGCCCAATCTCGCCTGGATGCAAGTCATGCCCAAGTGCAAGCACCTCCTTCAAAGCTTTGAGCGGGTGATCAACAATCCATGCGTCGGGTCGAGTATACGGAACCGAGTGCGCGAACTGTTTCATTGGAAACCCACCCTCTTTCGAGATCCAACCTGTGTCACCAACTCTCACTCGCCAGGGGAATTGTGGATCGATCAGATCTTTATAAGTCTCCGGATATACGTTCAGACCTTCCAGCTTTAACTCCCCACCATCCCAACTAAGAATTTCTACGTCGCGAAATCTTTGAGCTTGAATACGTATGTCCATAGGTTTGCCGAACTTGTACGAAGACGGGTCACTGTTTGACATGTCGTGACCGGGATCTGCACGTGAAGTGTAGTAGAGCAGCTCTTCTGCGACGTCCTTATAAGCTACTTCCTCTAAACTGCGTTTCAGCTCAGCATTCGTCCGGCTCTTTTTGAGCAAACCCCTTACCTCAGTATCGGTTGAGTAATCTTCTCCGTTCTTTGTAAAGCTTTGCCCGTCTCCTGATTTCAGCAAAAGGCCGCCTGAGAATTCATGCACTTTGCAAACCGTTTCGTTACGCTTGTCGGCGGGGGAATAGGCGGCACGGAGGCTATCTGCTCCAATCCAATATCCCTGAGGAGTTTTAATCGTTACGATTTGAGTAGCGGTAGCTTTCCCGCAAACAGAGAAAACGAAGATTGCTGAAGACCTGACGTGTTTAAGAGCTGCAACAGAGCCTTTGAAATATCGACTGGAGTGGCACTGTCTTAGCTGCAGCCGCTGGTGTTGCCGCAGGACATGCAGCGGTAGCAGGATCCGGAGCGGGTCATGATGGCTCCGCAGGTGGCGCAGGAGGGGGCGTCGCCCATGTCGTAGAGGCTCTTCATGGCGTCGGAGGCGTGGTAGAGGCCGCCGGTTCCGGAGGCTCCGGGGACGCCGTAGAGGCCGCGGTCTTCGGGGTTGAGGGTGGAGGCGGGATCGAGGCCGGAGCGGGCGGCGAGGTCTGGAGCCATGGTGGGGGTGGGTTCGGGGGCGATGCCGCCGGCGGGGGCGGTGCGGTCGGTGTGGGATTCGCGATCCCGGTGGGCTTCGTGATCGAGGAGGCTCGAGTCGGCGAGCATCTGTGGGGGCTCGGGGATGGTTGGGAGCTCCGCTTTAGGGCTGACCTGGGGGACGGAGCTTTGCTGCTGGAGGTGGTGGGCGGCGGAGAGGCTGGGGACGATGCGGTTGCCTAGGAAGGTGGATGGGTTGATGGTTCCGGCGATGGGGATGTTGGGGCCGGGGTTCTGGGTGGCGTGGATGCTGGCGAAGAGGTCGAGCTGGTGGCCGGAGAGGAAGCGGATCTGCATCCATCGGAAGAGGTAGTCCATGATGGATTTGGCGTAGCCGATCTGCTCGTTGCCGGTCCAGCCGGAGGGTTCGAAGCGGGTGTGGGCGAACTTTTCGGCGAGGACGCGGAGGGGGACGCCGTGCTGGAGGGCGAGGGAGATGGCGGTGGCGAAGGAGTCCATCAGGCCGGATACGGTGGAGCCTTCCTTGGCCATGCGGATGAAGATCTCGCCGGGGCAGCTGTTGGGGTAGAGGCCGACGGTGATGTAGCCCTCGTGGCCGCCGATTGAGAATTTGTGGGTGACGGAGGCGCGTTCGGAGGGAAGGCGGTGGCGGACGGCGCGGGGTGGCTCGTTGGCGTCGAAGCTGTCGGCGTTCTGGGTGGCGGCGGCCTGGAGGGTGAGGAGCTGGGTTTCGAGTTCGGAGATGCGGTGGTGCTGGGATTCTACGATGGTGTTATGGTCGGCGCGGACCTGGGCGAGATCGGTGTTGCTGGCGGTGAGGCCGGCGGCGAGTTTTTCGGCGAGGACGGCTTCGCGGATCTCGACGGAGCCGGCAGCGATGGGGGTTTGGGTGAGGGAGTCGTCGGTCTGGATGGGGGTGGGGAGTCCGGTGGCGTTGCCGGGGATGGGGGTGGGGAGACCGGTGGCGGCTTTGGCGGCGTCGGCTTTCTTTTCCTTGTCGGTCTGGGCGGAGACGTTGAGGGGCTGGGTGCCCTTGGAGCCGTCGCGGTAGATGGCGACGGCCTTGATGCCCTGGCGCCAGGCCTCCATGTAGGCCTCGGCGACGTCGTCGACGGAGCAGTCGTTGGGGAGGTTGACGGTTTTGGAGATGGCACCGGAGAGGAAGGGCTGGGTGGCGGCCATCATCTGGATGTGGCCCATGTAGTGGATGGAGCGGGTGCCCTTGGCGGGTTTGAAGGAGCAGTCGAAGACGGCGAGGTGCTCGGGCTTGATGTGGGGCGCGCCCTCGATGGTTCCGGTGGCGTCGATGTAGGAGACGATGGCGTTCATCTCGGCTTCGTTGTAGCCGAGCTTGATGAGGGCGGAGGGGACGGTCTGGTTGACGATCTTGATCATGCCGCCGCCGACGAGTTTTTTGTATTTGACGAGGGCGAGGTCGGGCTCGACGCCGGTGGTGTCGCAGTCCATCATGAAGCCGATGGTGCCGGTGGGAGCGAGGACGGTGACCTGGGAGTTGCGGTAGCCGTGGCGTTCGCCGTGGGCGAGGGCGCCATCCCAGGCGTGCTTGCTGGCGGCGGTGAGTTCGTTCATCTGCGGGACGGCGAAGGGTTCGTCGGAGTGGAGGGTGGCGAGGCCGATCTTGTTGACTTCGGCGCGGTGCATGCGGATGACGTCGAGGAAGGGCTCGCGGTTGACGTAGAAGCCGGGGCAGGCACCACCTGAGGCCTGGGCCTGCTGGGTGAGCGGGGTGGCGGCTCCGAGGGCGGGGCAGGTCTCGGCGATGCGGGCGGACTGCCAGTAGGCGTCGCCGCAGAGGATGGCGGTGAGGGCGCCGGCGAAGTCGCGGCCGGCGTCGGAGTTGTAGGGCAGGCCGAAGGACATGAGGAGCGCGCCGAGGTTGGCGTAGCCGAGGCCGAGCGGGCGGTAGTCGTGCGAATTTTTAGCGATCATCTCGGTGGGGTAGCCGGCGGAGTCGACGATGATCTCCATGGCGGTGGTGACGATGCCGATGGCGTGGCGGTAGGCGGGAATATCGAATTTACCGGCGGGGGTGACGAATTTGAGGAGATTGAAGCTGGCGAGGTTGCAGGCGGAGTCGTCGAGGAACATGTACTCCGAGCACGGGTTCGAGGCGTTAATGCGGGCGGTGTTTTTGGAGGTGTGCCAGCGGTTGATGGTGGTGTCGTACTGCATGCCGGGGTCGCCGCACTGCCAGGTGGCTTCAGCCAGGCGATGCATAAGATCGCGGGCGCGGAACTCCCGGACGGGGGTGCGGGTTTTGACGGCGTGGGTGGTGAAGGTGAGGTCCTGCTCGACGGCGTGCATGAACTCGTCGGTGACGCGGACGGAGTTGTTGGCGTTCTGGAAGAAGATGCTGGTGAAGGCTTCGGAGTCGGGACCGGAGCCGTCGTAGCCGGCAGCCATGAGGGTCCAGGCCTTCTTCTCTTCGACGACCTTGCACTGGATGAAGTCTTCGATATCGGGATGGTCGACGTTGAGGATGACCATCTTGGCGGCGCGGCGGGTCTTGCCGCCGGACTTGATGACGCCGGCGAAGGCGTCGAAGCCGCGCATGAAGGAGAGCGGGCCGGAGGCGGTGCCGCCGCCGGAGAGGGTCTCCATGCTGCCTCTTATCGCTGACAGGTTCGAGCCTGCACCACTGCCCCATTTGAAGAGCATGCCCTCGGTCTTGGCGAGGGTGAGGATGGAGTCGAGCGAATCCTGGACGGAGTTGATGAAGCAGGCGGAGCACTGGGGCTTGGTGTATCCGGTGACGGAGAACTCTACCTCGCCGGAGGTCTTGTTCCAGTGCCAGTTCTGGGCGTCGGAGTTGGGCTCGAGACGATCGCAGCCGACGTTGAACCAGACGGGCGAGTTGAAGGCGACCTTCTGGTTGAGGAGAAGGTGGCAGAGCTCGGCGAAGAAGGTTTCGGCGTCGGCGGGTGTCGAGAAGAAGCCGTCACGCATGCCCCAGTCGCGGATGGACTCGGCGACGCGGGAGATGAGGGCGCGGACGCCGTCTTCGCGTTGATCGGTGCCGTTGAGGCCGTGGAGGTATTTGCTGGCGACGATGTTGGTCGCGGTGACGGACCAGTCGGAGGGGACTTCGACGGCCTTCTGCTCGAAGATGATCTTGCCCTTGAAGTCCTGGATGATGGCGTCACGGCGCTCCCAGGTGACCTGGTCGAAGGGGCTGATGCCGGCTTCGGTGAAGAGCCGATTGAAGGCGAGGCCGGGGGCGGAGCGACGAGTTGCGTGGTGTGAAGGAGCGGCCGAGTTGGAGGTGGTCTGGAAGGGATTGTGTGTGGTCGACATCGGAGGTGCTCCTTCGAAAAACGGTGTTGCGCGAGATGGTGTTGCGCGGTCAGTGAAGACCTGCGCTGCTGGTCGGGCGGCCAAGTGGCTCAAAAGTTGATGCGTCGGAGCTATCTCTGCTGCGGGGCGTTCCAGGTGATTCTGCCGCTGGGAATGTGAGCCCGGAGATAGGTCCGAGTGAGTTCTGGTGCTGCTGCGGTTCGTGTTTGGTGTCGAGTGACTGTGTGTCGCAGTGGTGAAAGTACCGCCGCCTGTGGGGTGTGTCAAGTATAAAGCACAACAGGTTGTGTTGACGTTGTGGATCCCGGTGTTTACGCGGCGTTCGTCTGGTTTAGATCGCCAGATGTCTGGATTCGGCTGTGGATATCCGCTGACCCTGCCGTTCTCCCTGGGGCGAGCGCGTCCTGACACGCGGCAGATGTCCAAGGTAGGCGCACGGGGGCGGCGGCGCAAGGCTCGGAGGCGGTGCCTGGCTGTGGACGGGGTGGAAAAAGGGGACGTCAAGCAAGCGGCATGCTTCTGCATCGCCTGTGTGCCTGGCATGCGCCGGCTTCTCTGCTCGCGCCGACTTTCTCTATCTGGGGGGGAGGAAGCGGGAGAGGTCGAAGGAGAGTCCCAGGAGGGCCTGCGAGTTGGATTTGTCGAGCTGTGCAACTCGGTTGGCGAACGGTATGCGACGGGGAGGTCGATGCCAGCAACGAGGGGGATCGAGACCTTGACCTGACCGGTGTAGGACGGTTTCTTGGCGGTCGCCCAGTTCCCTTCTCCGCTGAAGCTGAGGATGTCGGGTGAGATGTGTGAGAACTTTGCGGCTGGGTGAGGTTGCCCTGGAACTCGGTGGCGAAGCGACCTCCGCTCGAACTTTTCTTGAGACCTTTTCTGTCGGTGGTGTCGGCGCTGGCGTTGACGGTCCAGTTGATGCGTGGGTTCAGACCGTAGTCGAAGATGATCTGCTCGCGGTGCAGGTCGTAGCCATCGCCGGTGCGGAGGTTGGCGGTGTAGGAGGTGGAGAGCTGCATGGCTTTGGCGATGCGGTCGTAGGTTTGATTGAGGAGCGTGCGGAAGGCTGCTTCGGTGTCGAGCGATTGAGCGATGCGGTACTGGATCGCGAGGAGGGTCGCAGGCGATGAGTTTGCCAGAGTGGTGGCGAAGTGAGCTTCATCAAGAAGGCCGATTACGTCGGGGCACTGGCTTAGATCGGGCCTTCCATCGCTCAGGATATGGCCCGGGCAGTCGGGCTTGAGGAGTAGATCCCGTACGTCGCGCAGGAGTTTGTTTTGCACGACGGAGAGGTCTCGGAACTTATCCGCGAGACTGGCCAGGGCCTTCTGATTGGCGGTGGTGTAGATCTCGCGACGATTGATGAGGAGGAGCTTTACGCCGAGGACTGCCGCGGCTGAAGCGGTGTTGTCGACGGCCTGGGTGGAGGAGGCGCTGCCGCCGGTGAAGAAGAGGCGGCGGGCGTTGACACCACTGCGGTAGAAGCCGGGATCGAGCGGCTGGGTGTGTTCAATGCCGGCGAGGACGGAGAAGAGCGATACGGTGGCGGTTCCGGTTCCGCCGCCGGCGCCACCGCCTGTTGTCGCTGGTCCGATCGCCGGAGAGAGATTGGAGGCTACGGGAACGAAGGCAGCGGCGAGTGAGAGCAGGCTGGGGGCGGCGGTGTTGTCGACGAGGGCGGTGGAGCGCGGGTCGGCGGCGGGCGAGTCCTTCTGCTGATCGGAGCCGTGCGGTATGGGAAGGGCCGCGATCTGCTGCTGGCGGACCCACGCGTCGAAGGTAGTTGCCGGGGTGGGCGCCGGCGTTCGCTGTGCGAATGCGGCGGATGCGAGCAGAAGGACAGGTGCGAGGAGGAGCGCTCTCACTGGATCACCACCGTGATGGATTCGGTGACGGGGAGCTCGGTGGGGGTGCCGTCGTAGGCGATCTGCAGGACGGTGCGTTTGAGGCTGGTTTTGCCCCAGAGCTCGATGGTGTAGGTGTAGTTGGGGCAGGTGATGAAGAGGAGGCTTTCGGTGAGGAACTCCTGCTGTTGGATGTCGGAGGGGTTCTTGAGGTGGAGCCACTCGTAGTTGGATCGGGGATGTCCGATGAAGTCGGCGGCCTGGTAGATGACGCCTTTGACGTCGCTGGTGAATGTCCAGATGGGGATGGGGCCGGAGGCGTCGAGGATAAAGCGGAGGTATTCGCCTTTGGAGGGGGAGACGACGACGAAGGCGGGGTTGGGGACCTTGGGATCGCGGGTGAGTGCCATGGGGGATCTCCGTTAGCGGGACTTGAAACGATACCGGTTACAGATGCGCCTGCGAGGAGCCTGCAGGTTGGAGAATCTGGGCCAAGTACGGTAAGAACAGAGGTTGCGAGAGAGCGCGACTATACCATCTCGCATGGTGGATGCGAGATGGGAGTTTCGATAGATTTTGATTACTGAGTATGTAACCGGGATGGTTACCCGGGGCTTCTTCAGGCAAGAGCTGCGGCCGATGCCGAGGGTGCGACGGCGGGTCGGCTGCAGCTCTTCCGAGAGAGGAACGGATGGGCAGGGGTGTGCCTCAGCTCTGGTGCAGCTCTACCTTGTTGACGGGGACGGTGAGGGTGCGGAGGAGACTGAGGGTGGAGGTGGGCTGGGTGATGGTGGAGACGGCCTTGAACTGGCAGGTGAGCTGGGCGGGGGTGAGGGTGAGGATGGCGTAGCCGTGGGTGTCGGAGTTCCAGAATTTGATCCAGGGGTTGGCGGTGGTGATGATGTCTTCGACGAGGTCGGCGGAGACGCCCATCTGCTTGGCGGGAACGGGGCTGGAGGAGAGTGGGACGGCGGCGCGGATCTCTTCCGAGAAGTTGGCGGAGGTGATGGAGCCGACCATGAGTTCGACGCCGACGGGGGACTCGAACGGGTTGCTGAAGTTGGTTTTGAGGTATCCGGCGAGGAAGGTGTGGAGGTCTCCGGTGAGGGCGACGAAGTTTTTGATGTGGCCGTGCTTGACGGTGTTGAGGATGAGATTGCGCTCCTCCTGGTAGCCGTCCCACTGGTCGAGGTCGATGTAGAGGAGGGCGAGCTTGAGCTGCATGAGCATGACCTCGTTGGCCCAGAGCTTCCAGGTGGACTTGGACGAGGTGAGCTGGTTGAGGAACCACTGGCGCTGGGTGAGGCCGAGCATGGTGCGGGACTTGTTCTCCATCTCGGAGCAGCCTACGGAGAAGTAACGCCCGCCGATGAGATTGGAGCCGCAGGGCGGGCCGTCGCGGTAGAGGCGCTCGTCGGTGACGATGAGTTCGGCGAGCGAGCCGAAGGAGAAGGTGCGGTAGAGCTGGATGGAGTGCTCCCAGTCGGCGGCGGGGTTGAAGGGGGTGTCGGCGAGGCCGAACTCGCTCCAGGCCTGGTTGGCGGCCTGGCGAAGAGCGGGCTGGGGGGTGGAGGGGGTGTTGGGGGCGGTGTCGTTGTCGGGGTGGAAGTCGCCATGACAGTCGTTGGCGAACTCGTGGTCATCCCAGAGCTGGATGTAGGAGAAGCGCTCGTGAACGGCCTGCTGGCTGGGGTCGGAGCGGTAGACCTTGTAGAGGTGGCGGTAGTCGTCGAGGTTCTGGGGGATGGAGCCGCCGGTTTCAAACGGGGGGACGACGCGGACGGGATGGGACTGGAAGTTGGCGGAGGAGATGGTTTCGTAGATGTAGTCGCCGAGGTGGACGACGTAGTCGACCTCCTCCTGGGCGAGATAGGTGAGGGCGTTGTAGAAGCCGTTGCCGAAGTCCTGGCATACGATGTAGCCGAGCTTAAGCTGAGCGATTGCGGCAGTGGCGAGGGGGAGGGTTTTGAATCGACCGGAGCGGCTGGGGACCTGGTTATAGAGGAAGCGGAAGAAGTAGTTGGTGAAGGGACGAAGGACGGCGTTAGCGACGGAGAACTTGGCCACGGAGTCGCGGTCGCGGGAGAGGAGGGCGACGCCCTCGATGAGGATGGCGGCGGGGGTGAAGTTCGGGTCGGAGCTGATCTGCCAGGCGAGCATGTCGTTGGACGGGCTGGACTGGAGGGTGGGTTCGACGCGGGTCCAGAGGACGATGCCGTCGGTGCGGGGGTCTCCGGAGGCGACGGACTGGGGGTAGGTGGCGGCGACGTCGGAGGGAGAGGCGGCGGGATTGACGCGGAAGAGGATGTCGCGATCGGCCTGCGAGAGGCCGGTGAGAGCGGGATCGAGGAGGAAGGGGGCGGAGCTCTGGTAGCTGGTGCTGATAGCGGGCGGCTGGCCGCTGATTTGGGCGGAGAGGGCGTTTGGGGCGAGCCAGGCGAGGGCGCCGGTGGCGGAGGTGGATTTCAGAAAGGCGCGACGATCCATAGGGGGCTCCGGGAGTAGGTGCGGGGGGAGATGGGTGGTCATGATGAGTGTTCAGCGAACGAGCTATTGGATCGCAGCAAGATAACAGGGTGGTGAATGTGGCGGCGAAGGACGGAGTTTGGTGTCGCAGCAAAAAGTTGTAGCGAGGATGCCGGAATCGGTGTTCGGAGGGCTTAAGGAGGCTTCTCTGGCGTATCTTAGGTGCATTCAAGAGCGAGAGCGAAGGCGGAGCAGAGGAGATCGGGTTCCACGGGTAGAGAAGCGGGTTCTTCGCTGCGCTCGGAATGACAAAGAACAAGAAGCAAAGGCGACGGGATCCAGCACCAAAGGCAACAGCAATTTTGCGACCGGGGAATAAAGGAGAGAGCGATGATGCAGAGACGAGATTTTCTTCGACGGACGGCGGAGACGGTTGGGGCTACGTTGCTGGGGAGCCGGGTGGGGCGGGCTTTACCGGCGGGGGATGAGCCGGCGCTGGGGCAGAAGTTCCAGGCCCATGACGAGGTGGTGCTGGGCAAGACGGGAATACGGACGAGCCGGCTGGCGATGGGGACGGGCACGATCGGCGGGGGCGGACGATCGAACCAGACGCGGCTGGGGATGAGCCCTTTTGCGCGGCTGCTGTCGGATGGGTACCACGACAACGGGCTGCGGTTCTTCGACTCGGCGGACTCCTATGGGAGCCATCCCTATGTGGCGGAGGCGCTGAAGGGAATTCCGCGGGACAAGGTGACGGTGCTGACGAAGACGGACACGCGCAACCCGGCGGGAGTGAAGGCGGATCTGGAGCGGTTCCGGAAGGAGTTGGGAACGGAGTATATCGACGTGGTGCTGATCCACTGTGTGACGGAGGCGGACTGGACGACGCGCTACCGGGGCGTGATGGATGTGCTGTCGGAGGCGAAGGAGAAGGGTGTGATCCGGGCGCATGGGGTCTCGTGCCACAGCCTGGTGGCGTTGAAGGCGGCGGCCTCGCCGTGGGTGGAGGTCGACCTGGTGCGGCTGAATCCGATCGGATCGCATATGGATGCGGATCCGGAGACGGTGATCGGCGTGATCAAGCAGATGCGGGCGCAGGGCAAGGGAATTGTGGGCATGAAGATCCTGGGGCAGGGGGATATGCGAGACCGGCCGCAGGAGGCGATTCGGTATGCGCTGGCGTCGGGGGTGCTGGACGCGTTTACGATTGGCGCGGAGTCGAAGCGGGAGCAGGAGGACCTAGTGCGGAGGGTGGCGGCGGCTGCTTAGGGGGGTTGGGGGAAGCGGGATCGTCGCTGAATTCGGCATGGAAGAAAAAAGGGCCAGAATGTTGGCTTAGTCGACATGAAACAGGGCTGCGCCTAGGCGGGCAGGTTCTGGTTGCATAAACGGCAGTCGAGAGAGGTTCCGAGCTTTGATTCCCTGCCCTCGGGTGTGGTGACCCAGGGGCGGAGCTGCCAGGGCGGTTGATGGCGGACGTGCTGGGCGTGTCCGCAGGCCAGGTCGGCGATCCAGTCGCCTGCTTCGTCCTGACGGAAGCTGGTGATGGGCTGCTCCATGCGGCTGATTGTAACTAAGCGGCTGATTGTAACTAGCGGGTCCGGGTAAGCAGGAGCCAGCCGACCATGAGGATGAGGAGGACTGCCGAGACCAGTACACCTACGACCAGGGAGCGCAGGGAACGCAACTCGCGGTCGATGGTTACGACGCTTTTGCCGAGGGCGATGGCGGCGGATCGTGCCTGATCGGCGGTTTCGCCGACGGTGGTGATGGTTTCGACTGCGGTTGCGATCTGGGTGCTGAGACTGTTGAGCTGGTTGGAGAGGTTGGCGATCTGGCCGGAGAGGTCCGCGTTGGAGGTGGTCACCTTACCAAGGTCGCTGCGAACACCCTCGGCCATGGTGGCGAGAGCAGCATCGTTGGCTGCCTTCGAGGAGAGGTACTTGTCGGCGAGGGGGACGACACGCCTCATGTGAGGGAGCAGGTCGATGATCTGCGGGATGAGCTGGGCGAGCACCTTAGGCCACATAAGTGCGAGTCTACCGGATGTGCGAGAGGTTACTCGGTGGTGAGGGCGGCATGCGGCCAGCCGCCGGTCCAAGCGATGGTGGAGAGCTGCATGAAGGGCTTGCCGGAGGTGGCGTCGTAGGCGTGGAAGACGATAAGGTCGTCATTCCCTTTGCCGATGGTCGTCAGGCCGTGCATCACGACGCTCTCGCCGCCGGGTCCAAGCCAGCGGGCGTTGGCGGACAGGAAGGGGGTGCCGCCACCATCCTCGAGCGGCTTGCCGGTCTGGTCGACGTAGGGGCCCGTGACGGACCTCGAGCGGCCGACGACGGTGTGGTAGGTCTGTGGGTGCCGCGGCAGCAGAGATCCCACGAGGTGAAGAGGTAGTAATAGCCGGCGTGGGGGACGATGAAGGGCGCTTCGATGGCCTCGGAGTCGGGCGGGAGGCCGGTGATGGTTTCGTTGAGACCGGCGGTGGACTGCCTGGACACCGCGGTGGATGCGGAGTTGAGGGGGCGGGTCTCGGAGGCGTGGGAGCGGCGGGCGAGCGAGTAGATACGGGTGTCAGAGGTACTGAGCATGCCGGTGGTGTCGTCGAGGCGGCGCATCTTGATGCCATCCCAGAAGCTGCCGAAGGCGAGCCAGCCGTGGCCTTCGGCATCCTGAACGAAGTTGGGATCGATGGCGTTGAAGCGGTCGGTCGCCTTCGATTCGAGGACGAGACCTTTGTCGACCCACTTGTAGTTCGGGCTCTTGGGGTCTAGGGTCTGGTTGATGGCGAGGCCGATGCCGCTGGTGTTCTTTCCGAAGAGGGAATAGCTGTAGTAGGGGCGGAAGCCGTCGCGGACGCGATGGACGTCGGGGGCCCAGAGCTCTTTGGTTCCGGGACTTTTTACGCGCACCCATTGGGGGATGTCGGCGAAGACCTGACCGCAGAGTCGCCAATGCTCGAGATCGTCCGAGCAGCGGACGGCGAACTCACCGCCCTGTGGGGTCTTGCCAGTGGCGAAGACATACCAGGTGTTGCCGTCCCTGGCGATCGAGGGGTCGTGGGTTCCGGCGACATCGCCTGAGAGCCGGTATGCCTTCGGCTGCTGGGCGGGGGCGGAGATGGCTAGGGCAAGGGTGACGCAGGTCCATGCGAAGAGTTTCCCTGCTTGCATTAGATACCTGCTAAGCCGCCTTCGAGGTGAGGTTTGTGCGGCGTACCCGAACCCATCGTGAGGCGAGGGCGACGGTGGTGAGGAGGAGGATGGCCGCGGCGATGGCCTGCGACCACAGACAGTATATGCACCATTTCTGGATGACGTAGGCCTCGAGGTAGGTGAGGAGCGCGGCGAAGAAGAAGCCGACCTCAGCGAGCACGAGGAGGAGGCCCATGCGACCGAGAACGGCGGTGACGGCGATAAGGGCGTAGCCGACGATGCCGAGCTCGGCGACGGGGATATGGAGTCGTCCGCTGCCGGGGTCTTCGCCGAAGGACCTTGGGGGGAAGTCGGCGAAGCGCGAATGATTGACGGCGCCACAGTCGAATTTTTCGGTGACGGCGCAGGGCGGGGCCTGGCCGGGGTCCTGGTTGTGGACGCGCAAGGCAAGGACGCTGACGATGATGCCTGCGATGGCCAGAAGGGCGATCAGGTATCTCATAGGGTGATTCTACGGCTTCGGGAGTGGGCTACTTTGGCTGCCGGGTGGTGAGCCGGGTGCTTCGATCCATCTCGCTAAACGAGATTGCATAATTCGTATGGCTTGGACGTTTTGATCGACCATGATGAAGCGCCGACCGTGCTTTGCGGCGGCTTCGCCAGCGGTTCCGCTACCGGCGAAGAAGTCGAGCACCAGGTCACCCGGATTGGAGTGGACCGTGACGATGCGTTCGAGGATACCGAGGGGTTTCTGGGTGGCGTAGCCGGTCTTCTCTCTTCCGGTGGGGCTGACGATGGTGTGCCACCAGACGTCGGTGGGGGTCTTGCCGCGTGCGGCCTTTTCCGCGCCGACCAGACCGGGGGCCATATAGGGGATGCGATCGCAGACGTCGAGGTTGAAGGTGTAGTGATCGGGATCTTTGGTGTACCAGAGGATGTTGTCGTGCTTGGCGGGCCAGCGTTTTCGGGCGCGGGCACCGTAGTCGTAGGCCCAGACGATTTCGTTCTGGAAGCAGGCTCGGCCGAAGACCCCATCGAGCATGACCTTGCAGTAGTGGACTTCTCGGGGGTCTATATGGAAGAAGAGGCTGCCGGTGGGGGCGAGGATGCGGCGAGCCTCGAGGATGCGGGGACGGAGGAACTCGGCAAGGTCGTCGAAGCTGTCTTCATATCCGGCGGCGTGGTATCCGGCAGCCTGGGGCACAGCGTTCTCCGGTGCGAGCTCGGCGGCGACAGGATCTGAGGAGAGGATTTCGGTGCGGTAGCGGTGGCCTCCGAAGCCGGTGCGGTCGCCGGCGGGGTCGCGCACGTTGCGCATGCGGAGGCGCTGCTGACGGCGGCCGGTGTTGAAGGGCGGGTCGATGTAGATGAGGTGGGCGCTGCTGTCGGGGAGGGCTTGCAGGACCTGGAGATTGTCCCCGTGCACGATCTGGTTGGAACCGGATGATTCTTTTGGCAGATCGCGGCTTTCTAACACGTTCGTTGTCTTTGCCTTCCGCATCCGAGGATATAGAGTTTTCTTGCGATCGACTTCCCCCCTGTGCCCGCCGCCAAACTCATCCACGCCCTGGTCACCGATACCGGACACGTCCGCAGCCAGAACGAGGATGTCGCTGACGCTGCACCTAACCTGGGCGCGTATGTTGTGTGCGACGGGATGGGGGGCGCGGCCGGAGGCGAGGTGGCCAGCGGTTTAGCGGTCGAGACTTTTCTGGAGCACCTCCACGCGAGTGAACCGGCGAGTGATGGGGAGGTCCTGGGGGGGGCAGCTCTGAATGGGGCGACTTCCAACGGAGTTTCCGTGGCGCGCGTGCGACCGGGAGGTGCCTTCTCGAAGCCGCAGACTCGTCTTCACGCGGCAGTCTATGCGGCGAACCTGGCGGTCTTGGAGCAGGCAAACGCGCGTCCGGAGCTGGCGGGGATGGGGACAACGATGGTTGCGCTGCTACACGTTCCGGGGCCGGAGAAGGACCGGAGGTCGTCTCCGCGCAGCTCCAGACCTCAGTTTGTCACACCACCGACGCTGTTTCTGGCGAATGTGGGGGATAGCCGCTGTTATCGCTGGCGCGGTGGAGAGTTGCTGCAGCTCTCGACCGATCACTCGTTTGTTGAGGAGCAGGTTCTGGCGGGGCAGATTACCGCGGATCAAGCGGCGGTCTCGCCGATGCGCCACTACATCACGCGGGCGATCGGGTCGCAGCCCCACATCGAGCCGGACATCCAGAGTTACAGGCCGCAGATCGGCGACCTTTATCTGCTGGCGACGGACGGTCTGACACGGGAGCTGCCGAACTCGCGGATCGCGGAGCTCCTTCGCGGATTGATTCGGGTGCCTGCACCTTCAGCGGCGGATCTCGAGGTGGCGTGTCAGGGACTGGTCGACGCTGCGAACGAGAGCGGCGGTCGGGACAATATCACGTTGCTGCTGCTAGCGTTCGGGTAGATCGAGCCAAGTCAGGCCGCGCTGCTGATGCGGACAGGAGACCTGCTGGTTTCGAGGTTGGAGACGCGGCTGGGCTTTCTCATTCTCACGACGAGGACCTCTTCCACGATAAGGGCGGTGGCGCAGACCACGAAAGGGATGAGTTCACCGAAGACCCTGGTTTCGATGAGGATGCCGAAGCTGAACATGAACGCGAACCAGATGGGAAAGAGCCAGAGCCAGGCGCGAAGGCGGAGGTCGGCGATGCGATGGCGCATGACAACGACGAAGAGCAGGAGGTAGGCGCAGGCACTGAGGAGCTGCGGCCAAGCCTGGGGAACGATGAGGGATTTCACGTTCCAGTCGAAGCGCGGGTAGAACTCGGAGGGATTGGCGGCGAAGGTGTGGCGGATGAAGAGCTGCCAGGCGATCCATACGGCGGCGAGCGGGAGAACGACGGCGAGGGTTCGCGGCCGGAGGGCTCTCGACCAGCGGATGCCGCCAGTGCTGGTGGCCTGGTTGATCATGTAGAGCGGAAGGAGGAGCAGCGTTGTTTCGCGATTGATGGTGGCCACCAGAAAGAGCGAGACGAAGAGGCTCCAATGGCGGCGGAAGTAGAGGAGGTACATCGCGGCCGAGAAGAAGACGAGGCTGGGGAGATCGTAGATGAAGCGAAAATTCTGCACGGTGTGCATGATGTAGGTCGCGCCGCAGACCACGAGCAGGAGCGGGTAGACCAGGGGTGTGAGGAGGCCCCGGCGGGAGCTGGCCTGGTAGATTCTGGTGGTGAACCATCCGGCTACAAGCAGGCAGAGGACGTCAATGACGGCCTGAACCAAGACCTCCGGCTGAACGGGGCGAGGAAACCAAAAATGCGAGAGGGCGAAGGGTTGGGCCAGCCAGTGAAGGGTATGGCTGCCATTGGCCCAGCGCATGGGAAGCATCATGAGGCACCGGCCCTGGAAAGGCATGCGTTCGACGCCCTGCTCATATTGGGCGGTATTCACATAAGGGCGTGTAATCCAGAGATAGCACCACGCGAACTGGACGGTTGCGAGGAGGTACACCGCAATCAGAAAGAGCCTTTTCCTCCGTGGCATGGCAGCAGTCAACTCCGTCTCATCCGGACGCCACGAGCGTGCTGTGGGCAACAGAGGATCAATTCCTAGCAATGGTTGAGACGGCACCAGATTTGGCGGGGTTGCTAGGGGGTTGTCGCGCGATTGCGGATACGCTGTTAGAGTTCCTCCCTGGCTCAGGAATATTTATGACATGGAACGGACCGATGAGTGGAACGATTGCGGTTCTCGGCGCAGGGACGATGGGCAATGGCATTGCGCATGTCATCGCCCGGGCTGGGTTGAAGGTGGTGCTTGTGGATGTAGCGCAGGCTGCTCTCGACCGAGGCCTGGCGACGGTTCGCACCAACCTCGCCCGGGAGGTGGCGAAGGAGAGGCTGACCGAGGAGCAGGCGGATGAGGCGCTGCGGCGGATCACACTGACAACCGACCTCCAGGCTTTGGACAGGGCTGGGTTCGCGATCGAGGCGGCAACCGAACAGTTTGCGGTCAAGGCCAAGCTCTTTGCCGAGCTCGACAGGATTCTGCCACCGGAGGCGATTCTGGCCTCGAATACGAGTTCAATTTCGATCACGAAGCTGGCTGCGGTGACGAGGCGTCCGGAGCAGGTGATTGGGATGCATTTCTTCAACCCGGTACCGGTGATGAAGCTGGTGGAGGTGATCCGCGGATTGCAGACATCGCAGGCGACCTTTGACCAGGTTCAGGCGTTATCCGTGCAGCTTGGAAAGACACCGGTCGAAGTGAACGACGCGGCTGGATTCGTGTCGAACCGCGTTTTGATGCCGATGATCAACGAGGCAATCTTCGCGGTGATGGAGGGTGTGGCGAAGGCCGAGGCTGTGGATCAGGTGTTTCAGATGGGGATGGCTCATCCGATGGGGCCACTGACGCTGGCCGACTTCATCGGGCTGGATGTCTGCCTGGACATCATGAGGGTTCTGCAGGAGGGAATTGGTGACCCGAAGTACAGGCCGTGCCCTCTGCTGATTCGTATGGTGGATGCGGGTTGGCTGGGACGGAAGTCGGGGCGGGGGTTTTATTTGTATCCAAATTCACGGTAGCGACGAATTGCTCGCATGATTCTTCGGCCGTGCCGGCTGACGGCGAGCGCTTCCCGAGCGCTGCTGATGTGAGGTAGGCTTCTCTCTCGCGTCCCAGCTCCCCGGGCCGCATCCAAACGCAGTCAGGAGATTCCAAAGATGCCGCAGGACCTGTATTTTGAAGACTTTCACCCGGGCAAGACCTTTCACTCCGTTTACACCTACAAGGTCACGGCCGAGGAGATCAAGGAATTTGGGGAGAAGTACGATCCGCAGCCGTTTCATATCGACGAGGCGGTTGGGGAGAACTCTTTCTTCAAGGGTCTGGCTGCTTCTGGGTGGCTTACGGCGGCAATCGTGATGCGTCTGCGGGTTCAGTCGATGCCGGTGGCCGGCGGGATGATTGGAGCGGGGGTCGAGGATATCCGGTGGACGCAGGCGGTTCGACCGGGGGACACGCTGCGGACCGAGGCTGAGATCCAGCATGTGCGGAGATCGAGCCGGCGGCCGACTTTTGGGATCGTTCGATCGCGGACTACGGTTTACAACCAGCGGAACGAGGTGGTGATGCGATCGACGGTGAACTTCCTGGCGCCGCTGCGTGATCCTGGGCAGCCGGTCGTCACGGTTTGACATCGGGTCGAGAATGTCGCACGTAAACAGGAAGATGGGAGGGGACTTTGACTGAAGGATGTATCAGCGGAGAAGCCTCTTTGAGATTGATCTTCACATCTCTACAAATTGTTGATCTGTGATCCAACTCTATCGAGATTCGAGCACAACCGGGTTTCGGCGAGTGTTCATCTGACTGACTGACTGCATATCGGGACCCTAGCGTCTTCCTAAGAGGACGCGTCCCGGCAGCGATGGAAGGTATCTCAACTTTCCCACGAAGGCGGATATGAAACCAGCAAGGATCCTACAGCTCACCACCCTATCTTTCGGACTGGCATTCTTCTCAACTTCAAATGCGTCGTCGGCGATGGCGCAGACGCAATCCTGCCAGCAGCCCGACAACTCCGGCCATAACAAGCACCATGCAAAGACCGCAGACGATCAGCCGGACGCGAAGAACGATCGGCTGACAACCCAGAAGGTCCGGAAGGCGATTATTGCCGACAAGGGTCTCTCCACCTATGCGCACAACGTGAAGATCATCACTGAGAACGGGACTGTGACTTTGAAGGGCCCAGTGAAGTCGGACGATGAGAAACAGAAGGTTACGGCAGCGGCCGCTGGCGTCGTCAGTCAGGATAAGGTTGTCGACCAACTCACTGTGAAGCAGTAGAGGTGAAGTACCAGACGTCAGGTACCAGACCAGGGCAGTAGAACAGACGTTCAACGCGTTCGAGTCACCCACATTTCTGTAAGGAGATTCACCATGGCAAGCAAGAACACTGCTGTTTTCGGAATTTACGCAACACCCGCGACGGCTGAGGGCGCCGTAGACCACCTCATAGCGAAGGGCTTCACCAATCAGGCGATCTCGGTGCTTCTGCCGGACGACGAGAGCACCCGCGCCTTTGCGCACGAGAAGAACACGAAGGCCCCAGAGGGCGCAACGACCGGCGTCGCCACGGGCGGCGCGGTTGGCGGAACACTGGGTCTGCTCGCCGGCATCGGCGCTCTGGCAATTCCGGGCGTTGGCCCTCTGATCGCCGCGGGTCCAATCATGGGCGCGCTGGCTGGTCTGGGTGTGGGCGGAACCGTCGGCGGCATCGTTGGAGCGCTCGTGGGCATGGGCATTCCGGAGTACGAGGCGAAGCGGTTTGAGGGTGCCGTGAAAGGCGGAGGAACGCTGCTTTCGGTTCACTGCGATAGCTCGGACGAGGTAACCAGGGCGAAGCAGGCGTTGGCGGAGACGGGCGCGAAGGACATCGCGTCCACGAGCGAGGAAGGCTCGAACGACACCAGCGGCGGCCGGGGAACGTTTGGCAACATCTCGTCAAAGACAGAGGACGTTGCAGACCGCATCGACAATCGCGCGAGCGGAAGCACCGGGCTTCACGACCGCGACGAGGTCCTTAGTTCTGACGTGACTTCGGGAAGCACAAAGCGTTACTAGGTTTATTCCGGATATTCCGATCCCCGCCTGCCCAGGTGGGGATCTTTCTTTGCGGTGCACCCTGATGGGAACACGTTTCGCTTTTCTGCCGCCTTTTCCGAGGCGATCGGCGTTATGTTAAGCAGATGCGGATGACGGTTTTGGCTTCGGGCTCGAAGGGTAATAGCGCTGTCATCGCGTCGAGCCGAACACGGGTTCTTGTGGATGCGGGGCTCTCCTGCCGGGAGCTGCTGCGGCGCATGGCCATGACCGGGGAGGATCCAAATCAGCTCTCTGCGATTCTGATCACGCACGAGCACCAGGATCATGTCGCGGGATTGGCGGTGCTGGCCCGGAGGCTGCGTATTCCGGTATTTTTCACTGAACCGACGCACCGTGCGTGGGTGCGGATGCTGACCCCGAAGACGACCATGACCTATGCGCAGTGGTTGGACAAGCTGGCGGCGGAACGCGAGACAAGGGGGGCCGCGACGGCAAAGGTGCCAACCTATGACGCGTGCAGGATGGGAGCGATTGCGAACGTTTCGGCGGAGGCGGCGACGCTTGATCCGGGGCTGAATCGATCGAACGATCCGTTTGCCGAGCTGCCGATCGAGGCAGCTGAGGATTCCTGCGCTATCTCTGAGCCGGAGGAGGCGAGGTCCGCGGCGAAGGCGGATCCGACGTATCTGCCGGCCGTCGAATACTTCCGGTCGGGAACCAGCTTCAGCATCGGCGACCTTGATGTCTGCCCGTTTACGATCCCGCACGACGCCGCGGATCCCTGCGCCTTCGTGTTCACCTCGGCGGGGATCCGGATGGCGATCGCAACCGATCTCGGTTACATGCCGCCGAATGTGAAGTCCGCGCTGCGCAATGTTGATGTGCTGCTGATTGAGAGTAACCACGACCTGGAGATGCTGAAGGATGGCCCTTACCCGTGGTCGGTCAAGCAGCGGGTGATGTCCCGGGTGGGACATCTATCGAATCTGGCGGCTGCGGAGTTTCTGGAGCGCGATTACGACGGGGGCGCCCACACGATTATTCTGGGCCATCTTTCAGAGTCAAATAATGTTCCGGAGCTGGCGCGGATCTCGGCCGAGCAGGCGATTGGCGACCGGATGACGCTGCTTGGGAACCGAATTCTGCTAGCGCATCAGCAGGTTCCGCTGGAGCCAGTCGAGCTGTGACCGGAAGTTGCGGGCTTTGCGGCCGGTGGTGAAGCAACGGGTTGGGTGAAGGGCATGGTCCGCCGATCCAGGGCGGCGGTAAAAAAGGGGACCGGAACGTTCGCAGGGCAACACGCTCCCGTCAAATTATTTTTTGATCATCCCCTAAGCAGGTGTTGAAACCCGCATCCCATCAAGCATCGGGCACATCGCCCCAGGAGATCAAGTTATGACTGACTACCGCGTCGCCGCCGGCGAAGCCAAAGAGGATCAGGTAACGGCAGCCATCGAGAAGGTCACCTCCCAGGTGCCGTCGAGCGTTTACCTTGGGTTAGCCTTCGCCTCCATTATCGGATCTGTGAGCTTCAATATCGGCGGTAAAAAGCATGCGGCCCTGTTTGTGGGGCAGTGGGTCGCGCCCTTTCTGCTGCTTGGAATCTACAATAAGCTGGTGAAGCAGCATGGTTCAGATGCAACGAGCCGTGGCGTTTAGACAGTCCTCCCAAGGGTCGCAGAGCAGACATTCTTGGCCCCGGTTTATCCGGGGCCTTTTTTGCGGGGCTGTAAGAACCTTCGCGGCTACCAAAGGACTCCGCCGACGGATTTAATTGGTGACGGCAGATCGTGTTCCCCGAGAAGCTGCCGCAGATTGATCTCGATGGTGTGGGTGATCGAGCTGAGAGGGAGATCGTATCGTGTTTTCGAATGGATTCTCGAGATCGCGTCCGATCTTATCAAGAGCCAGAAATATGAAGCCGACCAGCGTTGATCCCAGCGGCGAAAGCCCACGATGACGCCGTCAGGGCCAGGGGAATGTGGCGGGAAACCGACAGCTTCCCAATGGAATTTCTGGTAGGCGACCATAGCTACGTCCCAGGCCAGAAGAGCGGCGAGCGGACGGCCGACGTACCGCACCATGCGAATGAGGTGAGGGCCCTCGGGGGACGATCACGCCTTCGCCTCGGGGGTAGCGGTCTGCCCCTTCAATTCGCGCTCCGCCTCTTCCCCGCTCACCTGGTGGAAGCTTCTGTCGCCGTCGACCGCGATGCGCACCTCGCCGGAGCCGATCTCGTAGACCCAGCCGGAGATGGTGAGTTCTTCCCGCGCCATGGCACCGGCGATGGACGGATGAGTTTTGAGGTGGGCGAGCTGCATAAGGACGTTCTCCTCGGTAAGCCGGCGTATGCGCTCGCTGGGCCGCTCGTCCTTATCTCCCATGCTCTGGGCAACGCTGAGGGCAGCTTTGCCGTTAGTGAGCCAGCTGGTCACAGTGGGCATGTTCGCGGTCGACTCCGGGTCGAGGAGAGCTTTCATAGCGCCGCAATCGGAGTGGCCGCAGACGACGACGTGCCGGACCTTGAGGGCAAGCACGGCGTACTCGATGACGGCACTGACACCGCCGAGCATCTCTCCGTAGGCAGGAACCATGTTACCGATGTTGCGGGAGACGAAGACCTCGCCGGGACGTGCGCTGGTGATGGCCTCGACGTCAACGCGAGAGTCGGCGCAGGCGATGAAGAGGCTGTGGGGCTGCTGGGGTTCGGTCTCCGCGCGCTCATACTCCTCGGCCCGTTCGGCGTGAACCTCATCCTGAAAGCGCCGGGCTCCTGCTTTGAGTCGTTCCAACACATCGCCCATCAGACCATCCTTCTCCAATCGATATTCTTTGTTCCAGTGCGGAGTTGCGCGGAGACTATTCGCGCCATTTGATGTTGCAACCGAGGCTGGAGCGCTGGTTCGTGTCGGGCCGCTTGCCAGCGATCACAGCATCCATGGCGCGACGCAGATCTTCTCCGGTGAGGGGAACATCGTTGCCGGAGTCCCCGCGGCGGGGTCGGCTTCCGTCGAGCTGCCCGCGGTAGACGAGCTTCATCTCGGCGTCGAAGAGAAAGAAGTCCGGGGTACAGGCGGCGTTGTAGGAGCGAGCTACCTCCTGAGTTTCGTCGAGCAGATAGGGGAACTTCCAACCGAGGCGCCGGGCCTGCGCGCGCATGCCGTCCGGGCCGTCCTCCGGGTATTCTGCGATGTCGTTGGACTGGATGGCGGCGATGGCGATCGGGCCCTGCTCGCCGTTGAAGTAGTCAGCGCCAATTCGAGCCAGCTCGTCCTCGACGTGCTTGACGAAGGGGCAGTGCACGCAGAGGAACATGACGAGGAGGCCGTGGCGACCGGATCGTGAGGTGCCTCCACCGGGCATCTTGTTGGCCTGATCGCTGGCGTCGTCGTCCCAGCTGAGGGCAAAGATGTCGTCACGTCCCATGGCGCGCCCGCTGATGACGTCGACCAGCTCAAAGGCGGGGGCTGTGGTTCCGAGCTTTACCATGGTCGATTCTGTTCTGGACATTCTGTTTCGATCCCCCTTGCCTGCGTGTCACTATCCTCTCATCCGCGTGCGTGCGCCCCAGGTTGAGGGATTGGGAAGGCTCTCAAGGGCGGCGGGGCATCTACTGTCTCACTTCCAACCGAAGCTACCGGAAACTATTCTCGGAGGATCCGGATGCGGGACCCGCGCCCAACTCGATCTTCCCCGCCGCGGATTCTTGAGGAGTCTGGTCGAGCGTCTCGCGTGCGCGACCAGCCTACCGGGCCGCTGGGGCTGCCGCTGTGCCGGTGGTGCCAGCTTGAGATCCTGGCGAAGCGGCGGCGCACGTTCTGTTCGGACTTCTGCGTGCATCAGTGGCGGCTGCGATCGGATCCGGGGTATCTGCGGGAGATGGTGTATGCGCGGGATCGGGGGATCTGCGGGCTGTGTGAGGCCGACACGGTTGCGATCTTAAGGCGCTGAAGCGTGCGCGAGGGGTCGAGCGTGCGGCTGGGCTGTCGCTCTACGGGATGAGGACGATGACGAGCCGCCGGTCGTTGTGGGACGCGGATCATATCCGACCGGTCGCGGAGGGTGGTGGGCAGTGCGATCTCGATAATCTGCGGACGCTGTGCCTGCCTTGTCATCGCGAGGTGACGGCGGATCTTCGCCGCCGGCTGGGCAAAGTGCAGATCAACAAGACTGGAAAAGAGTTGGTTTAGGTAAAGGAATGCCCAACCTTCGTGCGCTACAAAAGGAGACGGCCCAAGCTCCACGCCGGCGTACCGCGGCCGCGGAGACGGTGTGCCACGGGCGTAGAATTTAGGTATGGGAATCAGCCGGCAACAGGCTCTGGACTGCTTTGCGAGCGACGATCTGATCGGGATTGGGATGGAGGCCGATGCGGTGCGGCGGCGGCTGCATCCCGAGGGTGTGGTGAGCTACATCATCGACCGGAATATCAACTACACGAATTTTTGCACGGAGTACTGCACGTTTTGCGCGTTCTACCGGCCGCTGAAGGGGAAGATGGCGGCCGAGGGGTACATTCTCGACTTCGAGACGATTTACGCGAAGATCGCGGAGACGCTGGAGATGGGCGGGACGGGTGTTCTGATGCAGGGCGGCATCCATCCGGATCTGAAGATCGACTGGTTTGAGGGGCTGTTCCGCGGGATCAAGGAACGCTTCCCTTCGATCTGGCTCCATTGCCTGAGCGCGAGCGAGATTCTGGCGATCGCGGAGTACTCGGAGATCTCGTTGCGGGAGACGATTGCGCGGCTGCGGGATGCGGGGCTGGACTCGATTCCGGGAGGCGGGGCGGAGATTCTGGATGACGAGGTTCGGGAGCGAATTGCGCGGCTGAAGTGCCGGACCGAGGACTGGGTGAGCGTGCATCGGACGGCGCACGAGCTGGGGATGCGGACGACGGCGACGATGATGTTCGGTGTGGGCGAGACGATGGAGCAGAGGGTCAATCACTTCGAGGTGGTGCGCCGGCTGCAAGAGGAGACGGGCGGGTTTACGGCGTTCATTCCGTGGTCGTTTCAGCCGGGCAACACGGCTCTGGGCGGGCGGGGATGGGATGAGGCGACGAGCGTGGAGTACCTGAAGACGCTGGCGATCTCGCGGATGTTCCTGGATAACATTGAGAACGTGCAGTCGAGCTGGGTGACGCAGGGGCTGAAGGTGCTGCAGATGGGGCTGCGGTTTGGCGGAAACGATGTGGGAAGCGTGATGCTCGAGGAGAACGTGGTGAGGGCGGCCGGGACGGCGAACTGCACGACGGAGGAGGAGCTGCGGCGGGTGATTCGGGATGCTGGTTTCAGGCCGGTGCAGAGGGATACGCTGTACCGAACGATGTTCCTGAATTAGCGACAAGGGAATTCCGGCGGTACGCGTCGCGATAAAATAGTAGGGACACCCGGGAGTGAACTCTGCCAGTTTCAACACATATGTATGGGGCGATCCTTTTGTCCTCGCCTCACGGCCTTGGGCATTACTGGAAGACGCATTACGCGGATAAGACTTTTGAGCACCTTTACCGGTGGAACGGTTTTGATACGGCGCTGCTGATTCCGTACTTCATCGTAATGGTGATCCTGGCGTTTTATGGAATTCACCGGTATCAGCTGGTCTGGCTTTACTATAGGAACAAAGGGAAAGAAGCGAGATGGTCGGAGCCGCCGGCGCGGTTTGCCGAGGGCGAGCTGCCATTTGTAACCATTCAGCTACCGATCTTCAACGAGCAGTTTGTGGTGGACCGGCTGGTGGATGCGTGTTGCAGGCTGGAGTATCCGCGGGATCGGTTCGAGATTCAGCTGCTCGACGACTCGACGGACGAGACGCGGGTTGTGGCGCGTGAGGTAGTGGAGAGGTACGCGGCGGGGTTCGGGGATTTAGCGCCGCAGCCGATTGTGTACCTCCACCGGACGAATCGACACGGGTACAAGGCGGGGGCTCTGGATGCGGGGCTGGACGTGGCGCGAGGCGAGTTTGTCGCGATCTTCGATGCTGATTTTGTACCGCAACCGGAGTGGGTGATGCAGGTGATCCACCACTTTGCCGAGCCGGGTGTGGGCATGGTCCAGACGCGGTGGACGCACCTGAATCGCGACTACAGCTTTCTGACGCAGGTGGAGGCGATCCTTCTGGACGGGCACTTTGTGCTCGAGCATGGGGGGCGGAGCCGGGCGGGCGTGTTCTTCAACTTCAACGGGACGGCGGGGATGTGGCGGCGGAATGTGATTGGGGAGGCGGGAGGCTGGCAGCACGACACGCTGACCGAGGACACGGACCTGAGTTACAGGGCGCAGCTGATCGGGTGGAAGTTCAAATACCTGCAGGATGTGGAGTGTCCGGCGGAGCTGCCGATCGAGATGACGGCGTTCAAGACGCAGCAGGCGCGATGGGCGAAGGGGCTGATCCAGACGGGTAAGAAGATTCTGCCGAGGGTGATGGCGAGCGATGCTCCATGGCACACGAAGCTCGAGGCCTGGTACCACCTGACGGCGAATATCAGCTATCCGCTGATGATCGTGCTGAGCACGCTGCTGATGCCGGCGATGATCATTCGCAGCTGGCAGGGTTATATCCAGATGGTGCTGATCGACCTGCCGCTGTTCCTGGCGAGCACGATGTCGGTGTCGAGCTTCTACCTGGTGAGCCAGAGGGAGCTGCACCCGAAGACTTGGTGGAAGACGATTCTGTATGTGCCGTTTTTGATGGCTCTCGGAGTAGGGTTGACGATTACGAATACGAAGGCGGTGATGGAGGCTCTGTTCGGGGTGCAGACGGCATTTGCGCGGACGCCGAAGTACCGGGTGGAGAAGAAGGGCGAGAGGAGCCAGGCGATGAAGTATCGAAAGCGTCTGGGGGTCGTCCCCTGGATCGAGCTGGCGCTGGGCTGCTACTTCGCTTATACGGTGTGGTATGCGGTATCGACGGAGAACTTCTTTACGGTTCCGTTTCTGCTGCTGTTTGTGCTGGGGTACTGGTGCACGGGCCTGCTGAGCCTGCTGCAGGGGCGTTTCGAGCGGTTTGGGACGGCCGGGGAAGAGATGCATGAGAAGCCTTATCCCGTCGGGATCTAACCGCGGTGAGCTGGATTGCGGTGCGGTGAATGAGCCGTAACTACTGGAGCAGACTGGTAGACTTGGAGGCAACCGGAGAGCTTGCGCGGGCAAGGGAGCGCGAGTTCTGCAATCGTAAGGGGTGCGATGTTTATAGCTGTGATGATGGCATTGGGGGTGACCGGGGGATATCTGGTCACGGTTCTGATCTCGATGATTCTGACGTTTGCGCTGACGATGGCCTTGCCGAAGTTTGTCGAGGCGGATCACCTGGTTCGGAATGGTTACAAGCTGGTGCATGAGGGTTTCTGGCTGCTGTGCGCGGCGGCGGGTGGATACGTCACGGCGTTAGTGGTAAGGGGCATTCACCCGATGCTTACAGAGGCTCTGCTGGTGGGAGCGCTGATCTGGATTCTGTGGGACAACAGCTGGGAGGCCCGGCAGCGCGGCACGGCGCACCAGGTGCTGATTACTGCTTTTACTGTGATCGGCGTGGCCGGGGGATACCTGCTGCACACACAGATGGTCTGAGGTTTGCGCGCTCGAAGGAAGCGCTTCGAGAAGAGAGACCCGGCCAATTGAGCCGGGTCTCTTTTACAGAAGGTGTTGAATTTTAGAAGCGTATTCCGAAGGTAATCGGTATGTAACTGGTCTCGTTACTATTGGGTGGGTAGAAGTTATTGAAGGTGCCGGCGCCTGCTCGTGTGACGGAAGGGTCTCCGAGGCGAGCCTGATTGAAGGTGTGAACGTAACGAGCCTCGGCGAAGAGGCGCTCGTTGGACCAGCGCGAGAACTTGTAGGTGAGGCCGACGCCACCCGTAGCGCCGGGCGCGTTGCTGGTGTAGCTGTCGACCGTCTGGTTCGCCTGGTACTGGTAGCAACCGTAGAAGTCGCAGTACTGATTTACCGATGGCACGGTGAAGTCTGTGCGCTTGTGGTAGAAGCCACCGCCGACGACAGCGTACGCGCCGACAGAGTCGCTCTGGTAGAAGTTGAAGGTTGGGTTGAGGGTGAAGGACCAGATGTGACTTGAACCACCGAGACCGGTAAAGGGGCTGGTTCCGGTTCCATCGAGGTTGTTGTAGAGGGCGGCCTGGTTGGCGAGGATCCCGCCCGGGATGCCGAAGTGGTCATAGTCGAACTGGAACATGACCCCGAATTTGCTGCTCAGGTTGACGCCGGCTCCGCCCTGAAAACGATATCCGGTGTTGAGGTAGTTGGAGCTGGCGCTGCCGTTGGGGATGGTGAACCCACCGCCTACATTGAAGGCAAGGCGGTTGGAGCCGTCTGCGTTGCGATATTTGTCACTGTAGTTTGGGCGGCCATAGCGACGCCTGCGCGGGGGAGGTTGAACCTCCGAGCTGGCGCCAGCCTCTGGGCGAGGGTCGCCAGAGAGGCTGCTGCTTGAGCTGCTGCTGCTGCCTTCGCCCGTGGAGGCTGGACGGAGGGGCGCCTTGAGCGAGGCCTGGAGGCTAAGAGCGGGGTGCGACAGGTCGAGCGTTGGTAGAGGCGCGGTGGCTGAAGTTTGCTGCGCGCAGGCGCCAGCCGCACACGATGCGAGAAAGGCTACGGCCGCGACACGGGCGATCCCGGAGGCGAGCGATGTTGGATAAAGACGAGATTGCATCAAATGTGCTCCCTATTTGCTGAACGTGCTTTTCACATCTGTGAGGACTGAACCCTAGAAGAACGCTCTAGTTGTGTAGACGCAGCACCACGCGATTTGGATGAAAGACGGCTTCGGTGGGGTGAAACCGGAAGACTTAGATACAGCGAAGGCGCCCTTGTGTGGGGCGCCTTCCGAAAAGGCTGCGTGAGCCGGCTGGGTTAGTGGATATCGAACTGCTCGGGGTGGAGGCTGGGATCGGATTTGACGAGGATGGTTTTGCCGGCCATCTCTTCCATCTCCTGGAGCCACCTGGTTCCGGTGGCCTTGAGTTGCTTGACGACCTCGGGGTTGACGCGAAGCATGATGTCGCCGCGGTCGAGGTGCTTCTGCATCTTGCGCATCTCGATGTAAATGTCATTGCAGACGGTGACGGGCGACTTGGTCATGCCGGTTCCCTGGCAGATGGTGCAGGTGGTGGACAGGGTTCGCTCGAGCGACTGTTTGACACGTTTCCTGGTGATGGCGACGAGGCCGAAATCGTTGAACTGGAGGACCTTTGAGGGGGCGCGATCTTTCTTGAGTTCTTCCTCAAGGGCGGCCATGACCCGGTTGCGGTTCTTGCGTTCGTCCATGTCGATGAAGTCGATGATGATGATGCCGCCGAGGTCGCGCAGACGGATCTGACGGATGATTTCGGGGATGGCGTCGAGGTTGGTTTTGACGATGGTGTCTTCAAGGCGGGCGGTCTTGCCGACGTACTTGCCGGTGTTGATGTCGATGGCGACGAGGGCCTCGGTCTGGTTGATGACGATGGATCCGCCGCTCTTGAGCCAGACCTTGCTGCGGAGCGCCTTGTTGATCTCTTCGGTGAGGCCGAACTGTTCAAAGAGCGGGGTCTCCTTGGTGTAGAGCTTGACGCGGCGGATGAGCGACGGCTGGAAGCGCTGGAGGAAGCGGAGGACGCGCTCGTACTCGGTTTCGGTGTCGACCCAGATGGCGGAGAAGGTGTCGGTGACCTGGTCGCGGAGGATGCGCTCGACCAGGTTGAGATCGTGGTAGATGAGGGCGGGCGACTTCGAGGATTCGGAGCGCTGCTTGATGTCGGCCCAGAGATTAAGGAGGAAGCGGAGGTCGGAGCGGAGCTCTTCTTCGCTAGCTCCGGAGGCGGCGGTGCGAACGATGAAGCCGCCGGCGGCCTCTCCCTTTTCAGAAAGAAGAATCTCCTTGAGGCGGCGGCGCTCGGCGTCGGAATCGATTTTACGGGAGACACCGGTGTGATGGACGGTCGGCATGAAGACCAGGAAGCGACCGGGGAGGGCGATGTGCGAGGTGATGCGCGCACCCTTCTTGGCCATGGGCTCCTTGGCGATCTGGATGAGGACATCCTGTCCGGGCTTCAGCAGATCGCTAATTGCGGGCAGGTTGGTGGTCTGGGCGGAGTGGCGACCGTCGCGGCGGCCGGGCCGGCTGGTGGAGCGATCTCCGCTGCCTCCGGTGGAGCGGGCGCGATCCCGTCCGCGGTCTCCACGACGGCCGTCGCGGCGACCAGTGCCGTCGCGGCGGCCGGAGCGGCGATCGGGATCGCGGGAATCAAAGCCATTGGCGGACGAGCTGGTTTCGGCGACTTGTTCGGAGACGGCGTAGCGACCCTCTGCGGACGGGGTATGCGCGGAGCTGTCATGCTCGCCGGAGATCTCGTCGAAGCTGCGGGGGCCGTCCTCGTGTTCTTCCTCTTCGGTCTCGGCATAGGAGCCGTTGAGGTGGTCATCGACCGCGTCCTCTTCTTCGAGGACGTCGTCGTCCTCTTCGGGATCTTCGCCGGAGCGTGTGATCTGGTCGATGGACATATCCCGGATCATGGTGCCGAGGTCGGCTGCACCCTCGAGGGTCTCCTCCTCCTCGTAGTCCATCTCTTCGATGGAGCTGGCGTGGAGGGTGGTGGCGTTGAAGTCCTCGTCCTGGTTCTCTTCTTCCCGGCTCTCTTGCTGGGTCTCTTGCTGAACGTGTTGTTCGAGCAGAGCAGAGGAGCTTTCGACCGGGTTCGCGGGTTCGGCCACGTGGTCGAGGACAGCGGTTTCGTGGTGCAGGGGCGAGGTGGGCCCGGCGATCTCTGCCTGGGGTGGGGCGGGCGCCTCCGAGAGCATCTCACCCGTGTTATCGATCGAGGTGAACTCGTGAGCGGGAGCGGCCTCTTCGGAGGCTTGGAGGCTGAGCGGAGCAATCGAAGTTTCGGGTCCTGGGGTGATGGTGTGGGCGATCGAGTGGAGGTCCGCTTCGATGGGAGTGGACCCTTGCTGCTCGAACTGCCTGGAGGCTTGTTCCGTTTCCGCAACTGAAGGAGCGAAGCTCTCAGATGGATCGGCTGCGGGCGCGCTCTGGCGAAACTCGCTGCGGGTTGCGGGATCGAAACGTACCGAGGCGGAGGCTTCGGTGGGCTCGTACTCTGCCGGCTCCTGGGGTGATTCGGGAGTAGAGGAGGTCTTCTGCTCGACGGGATCCGGGGTGTAGTGGCTGATCTCCGAGATCTGGCTGGAGAGAGCGACCGGGGTTGGCAGAACGACCTCGTTGTTCTCGGCGGCGACTATATCGGGTTGGGAGGCCTGCTCCCTAGTAGGCGAGGCCTGCTGATGGAGGGGGGCTGCACCTGGGGGGGGGGCCTGGGAGGAGGATCGATTGCGGTCGTCTCGTACGTCTCGGTGATCGGGGCGGCTCTCACGGCGACCGTCGCCGCGATCGGAACGGGGACGGCGGTCGTCGCGGCTGTCCCGGCCGCGCGAACCTCGGCCTTCGCCCCGGTAGTCGGAGGAGGCGGAATCCGAGCCGGCACCCGCTCGTGGACGGATGGTCTCGCCGGGCAGAACAGCGCTTCCATCCCAAGCGCCCTGGAGGGTGTACTCGGTGGATGGGGGAGGTGCCGGGATGGAAGGTTGCGCGGAGGTGGAGGAGGTCTGGACGTCGCCACCTCCGCGGTATTTCGAGAGGGACTCTCCGGGGAGGATGAGCGGTTCGGGGGTGGGAGCGCCGGCGATCTGGTCAACCTGGGCATCGGCGTCGGAGGTGCTGTCTACACCGTAGAGCGCGCGGGAGGGCGCGAAGCCGCGCGGGGCGCGTGGAGCACGGGAGTCGCGGCCGCCACGGTCGCGGCGGTTGCGATCGCCGGAGTCGCGATCTGGCCGGTCTGATCGATCTTGCCGGGGTTCCCGGTCACGGGAGCGGATGTCGTCTGGGCGGGCCGTCTGGCTAACAGTCTGGCTAACAGTCTGGGTGCTGTCGGGCGCGCTGCTAGCGGACGATGCTGCGTCTACCTGGGATGGAGCGGCGGAGGCGTCCAGATTGAAGCTGTCGCTGTACTCCGCGTCGAAGTTTTCCTCGATCTCTTCCGCGTTCGTCGAGTCGGCCTGATAGCCACGGCCGAGGGGTTCGGAGGAGTCGGCCAGGGCGTCTGGTGAGATTTCGGTGGGCTGGAGGGCCTGTGATTCTTCCCGCTGCGAGGAGGTGCGGCCGCGGCGACGACCACGGCGACCACGCCAGCGACGGCTACCGTCCGCGCCCGGCGCGCCTTCGCCAAGTTCGGCAGAGGAGGTGTCGGAACCGGGTTCGATGTAACCCGGTTGAACGACAGGCGGGGCGTCGAAGCTGGGTTCCACGGAGGAGGCGGAGGGGTGTATTGGCGACGGGTGCTGGGTGCGGGCTTCGGAGGTGTGATCTCGATTGCCTCCACGGTCGTCGGCACTGCCTCGAGTTTCGCGATTGGGGTTGCGGCCGTCGCGATTGCCGCGGCGTCGGCGTCCACCTTCGCGGTCTCCCCGGTCGGTTTGAGCTTCCGCGGAGGTTGGGGGGAGGCGGTCTTGCGTGCCCTCGGCGCGGGTAGTGGACGACTCTTCGCGCGGGCTGCGGTCTTCCCTGCTGCCATTGCTCTCGCTTCGGGATCCGTTATTGTCGCCTCTGGATCCGCTGCGGTCATCGCGAGAGCCGCGGCGGGATGCGGAGCCGCCGTCGGCGGAGTCGAACTCGGCGGAGTCGCCGGCCTCTTCCATGAAGTCGGTGATGTAGAGGAAGGCGTCGCGTTCGAGGCCGATGTCGACGAAAGACGACTGCATGCCAGGGAGGACGCGGGTGACCTTGCCGTTGTAGATGGAGCCGGCGAGGGTGTACTCGTTCTCGCGCTCGTAGTAGATCTCGGTGAGGTCGTCGTTTTCGACGATGGCGAGCCGCGTTTCATGCGGCGTGGAGGAGATGTAGATCTCTTTGGACATTGCTTCTGCTCTTTCTGCCCGACCCGCTTTGGGGTGACGGACGGCAGACGAGACAGAGGTCGATCGGAGAGATGCGCTTTGGCCCGTGGAGGGCTAAGTGCAGCTCACCATTGGGGCGGGCAGGCTCGGTTGCGGAGGCTCGAGGTGCGATGGCCGGTGCGAGATGTAGAAACAGCTCTGCCGTGGGCGCGATCGATGAAGATCGCGGATTGGGCGGCACTGGTGAGATCGGGTATGCGAGAGAACGCTTGGAGCGTGGGCGGGCATGCGGAGTTTGTGACCATAGCAACCTCACAGGTGCGAGGCGGGGCCGTTTGCCTTCCGGATGCGATCATTCCCTTGAGACCTGCCCGGCCAACGGACGATGATTCTCTGGCTGGCCGGCCTTTTCTTCTAAAATCTTGAGTTTGCCGCTCATTGGCGCCTGGCGCCGAAAGGGAGCGGACGGAACGCGGTAAGCGGCATCTACAGCCGTTCACGTGCTGGTAACAGTATTGCATTCGGAGGCGGCGTTGACCAGAGGAGGTGCAAGTTCCAGACACGAGAGTCCCACAGGTGGTTACTTACCGGTATAGATATTGGCGGTTTTCTTCGGGGTGTACTCGATATCCGAGAAGACGACATCCGTCCCGGAGCCATCGGGCGACTGGGCCAGGAAGCCAACCTGATCTTTGGAGCCATCTGTTTCCAGGGTGAAGCTTCGAATGATGTGCCACGTCCTGCCATCGGTTGACGAATAGAAGATATAGGCCTGCCCGCTCCTGGCAAGTCTCAGGTAGACGCTGTCCCCGGGTATGAGTACGGAGTTGCAGTCATCCGACAGGCCACGAGTGACCACGGAGACGATGTTGGGATGGCCTTCGGCGGACATCTCCAAGAGCAGCTTTGCCCAGTGTTTGTCGTCCGCCCACACCATCAACGCACCGGCGTCCCACTTGGCTTTGAAGCCGATGCGGACCCTTGCCGTCAGTACGTAATCGGCGGCGGGCTGGAAGAGAAGAACGGGGGCTGAGTTGAGCATTCTGCCACCGAATGGGTCGTTGAACCAGTCCGTCTTTGCGCCGGTGCGGATCGACAGTTCCTTACCGCCGGAGACGTGCCATGCGACGGGGGCGTTCTTCCATGTGAGCTTGCCCGGTACGGCGCTCAGGGAAGGTTCCTCAGCGTAGAGCGGACCGGCTACGAACGGAAGAAGAACCAATCCGTAGGAGCCGAGCCTTACCAATGTTTTCGTAAGTGTCATCTGGACCTTTCCGGCGGAAGTGTCTCTCCGCTCGGTACAACGTTGACTTTACGACAACGGCGCGACGTTCGGCCTCGGAACTCAGGCGTACGCGAGTTGGCTGTTGTTAGTTGACGAAGCGGTTCATGCGGATGTTCATGACGATGCCGAGGGCGAGGAAGGTGAAGAGGATGGAGGAGCCGCCGTAGCTCATGAGCGGGAGGGGGATGCCGGTGACGGGCATGAGGCCGACGACCATGCCGACGTTGACGGCAATCTGGAACAGGATGACGGCGACGATGCCCATGATGAGAAAGCTGCCGGGGAGGTCGGCGGCGGTCTGGGCGTTGTGGATGAGGCGCATGAGGATAAGGAAGTAGAGCAGGAGGACGCCGATAGCGCCGAGGAAGCCGTGCTCCTCGCAGAAGGCGGCGAAGATGAAGTCGGTGTAGGGGATGGGAAGGAAGTCGCCCTGGGTCTGGGTGCCCTTGTTGGCGCCCTTGCCCCAGATGCCTCCGGAGCCGACGGCGATGAGGGACTGGCGGATCTGGTAGCCGGAGCCGCGGGGGTCGGAGTCGGGGTCCATGAAAGAGGTGAGGCGGGCCTTCTGGTAGGGCTTGAGCAGCTTCCCGGTCTTCCAGACGCCCCCGCCGAGGACGGCGAAGGCGAGAAGGAGGATGGCTGCCTGCTTGACGCGGATGCCGCCGAGAAAGAGGCCGCAGAGCAGGATGGGGAGGTAGGTGAGGGCGGTGCCGAGGTCGGGCTGCTTGAGGACGAGGAGCATGGGGAGGCAGACGAGGGCGAAGGCCTTGGCGATGTCGCCCCAGGTGAGTTCCCTGCTAGAGAGACCCCAAAAGTAGCGAGCGACGACGATGATCAGGACGAGCTTGACCCATTCGGAGGGTTGGAAGTGGATGCCGCCGGGAAACTTGATCCAGCGGCGGCCGCCCATGACCTTGGTGCCGATGGCGAGGACGGCGACGAGGGCGAGGAGAGAGATGGTGTAGGCGGGGGTGGCGATATCGATGAGGTGGTGGTAGTCAACGAGCGAGATAAGGAACATGAGAACGAGGCCGACGGCGAGAAAGCCTATCTGCTTGGTGTCGAAGCCGTGGAACTTGGTGTGGAGGGTCGCTGACTTGATCTCAAAGACGCTGATGACCGAGAGGATGCCGACGAAGGCGAGGAGGACCCAGTCGAAGTCTCGGAAGGAGGAGAGGCGAGCCATGGGGGTAGTTTAGAACGGCGTAGGTTAGAGGTTTGCGGATTGGGCTTTCGTGGGCTGCGCGCTGCGTAGGCGAGCGTTCTCTTCCTTGAGAGCGGCGATCTGCTGGTGCAGGGGAGCAAGGGCGGCGGCGATCTCTGCCTGGGTGAAGCGTGGCGTGATGTGCTGCTGGCAGTTCCAATCGAACGCTTCAATGTGGATGACGATGGCGCGCTCGGCGGGGGATCTTTCGGCAGGGTCACGGAGCTTTGCCAGCAGATCCAGGGTCTCTGCGTCGTCCTCATGGACGGTGGCGCGACCGAGAATTTTGAGGCGGGTCTGCGAGGCGTAGTCCATCAGGAAGAGGGCGACACGGGAGTCGTGCTGGAGGTTGCCGGTGCTGATGTACTGGCGGTTGCCGCGCAGGTCGGCGAAGGCCAGGGTCTGCTCATCGAGAATGCGGAGAAAGCCTGGATGGCCGCCACGAAACTGGACGTAGGGCCAGCCGGTTTCGCTGACGGTAGCCATGTAGAAGCCGTCGCGGCGGCGGATGAACTCCTGCTCCGGTGGGTTGAGGCGGTCGCCTGACGCGGATCCCTGCTCGACGCGCTCGTACTGGGTTCGGCTGCCGTGCTGCCGCTGCTGCTCTTTCACCAGCGGTGTGAAGGCGAGTTGAGCGTATTTGCGGCTCATACGACGCTCTCCTTCCCGCGCACGCGAAGAACGACAGCCTGCGCGACAGAGTGATAGATCACGAGGAGGCGGGTTCCGGTGCAAAATTACTTCGCGGCGGAGCCCGGAGGCGCTACGGATAGCTATCGGGCGGAGGCTTTGGCACGCCACTTCTCGGTAAGCTGCTTGTCGGCGAGCGCCTTGATGAAGACGCCGCCGACAACGCTGCGGGCCTGGAAGCCGATCTGCTTGCCGTTCTTGGTGTCGTACCAGTCGGTGAGGGGGACGCGGGTCGGGGTCTCGTTAATCCAGAGGGCGATGGGATCCATGATGGCGTTGAAGTCGGCGGGGTTGGAGGCGAGGGTGGCGGTCCAGATGGACCAGTCGAGCTTGGTGTAGTCGGCGCGGCTGTCGAGGGGGAGGCCGTACTTGTTGAGCTTAGTCTTGTAGAAGGTGATCTCGCTCTCGCGAACGGATTGGGGGAAGAGGTTGTAGCCGAGGATTTGATCCCAGACGAGATTGTACTTCTGGCTCCAGGTGTTGGCGGAGTCGTAGGCGAGCTTGTAGTGGTCGCCTTCCTTGTCGAGTTCAATCCACTTGGCGGCGTAGGCGTGAGCGGTCTTGCTGTAGTCACGCGCCTCGGCGTCCTTGTGGAGAAGGCGGGCGAGGTCGGCGTAGGCCTCGAGGGCGTCGATGGCTTTGAGGGCGAGGTCGGCGTTGTGGGTGACGTGGCCGGCGAAGTCGTCGGTGGTGAGCTGATTTTCGGGGTCGAGGCCGTGCGCTTTGAGGAACTCCGCCCACTGGGTGAGCTTGGGCCAGTACTGTTCGGCGAGTTTTGTGTTGGGCTTGCCGTTTATGGGGGCGCGGGAGACGGCGTCGATCATGAGGAGCATATTGCCGGTCTCTTCGACGGGCATCTGGTTCTCTTCGGTCTGCTCTCCGCCGCCGTAGGTCTGGCCGTTGGCAAGGGGGTAGGTGCCGAGGTCGTGCGGAGCAAACGGAAAGCGCCAGCGGTTGGGCAGAGCGGTGTACTCCATCAGGGGACGGAGCTCGGCCTCGAGCAGGACGGGATTGAAGAAGAGAAAGAGGGGCGAGGCCGGGTAGATGAGGTCGACGGTGCCGATGGAGCCGTTGGAGAAGTTCTCCTTACCGAAGACGAGGGGGTCGCCGTTGAGGTCGGCGACGAAGCCGTGCGCGGCCCAGGCCTGGCGATAGGCGAGGATGCAGAGATTGGCGTAGTTGGCGCCGGCGGTGTGGGTGAGGTCAGCGGTGAGGGTGGTGTCGAGATCAGTGGCGCGCTTCTCGAGGGCGGGCATCTCGCGCTCGGCGGCGTCGAGCATGCTGGCAACGGTCTGGCCATTGCGCTGCCACCAGGGGCGGAGATTGCGCTCGAGGTATTGGATCGCGTAGCCCTCGGTGTAGGAGACGAGCAGGTGGCGGGTGACAGGCTGTGCGGCGACGGTGTGAAAGAGGAGTTCGGTGGCGAGGTGGGCGTCGCCACGGCCTACGACCGGCGACGCGTCCATGTCATCAGCTTTGGGAAGATGGCCGGTGGTGGCGAAGGCGCCGCTGGGAGATACGGAGGTTTCGCGAACGATCGCGGAGGCAGACTCTTCGTCGTTCGGAACGGAGAGGTGGAAGTAGCCCCAGTCGATGCGGAGGTCGTCGCCGGAGCGATTGAGGACGCGCTGGTCGCGGGAGCCGACGGAGAGCACGGTCTGGGTCTCGGTCTGGTTGCGCGAGTAGGTCACGGCCTCGCCGGGGGCGTTAACGGCGATGATGGGGCCGACGTCGAGGAGGACGGAGACGTCGTTATGGGTTGCGCCGTCCATCGATTTCAGGGTGAGGCTGACGTAGGTGACGGGGCGGGAGAGGATGTCGAGGTCGGACAGGATCGCCGGGGTGAAGAAGGTGAGGTCGAGCTCGACGCCTCCGCCGGTGAAGGCGTAACGGGTGTGCGTGGGGGAGACGGAGAGCGAGGTTTGCTGCATGGCGGGGAGTTCGCGGGGGTCGCGGCCCATGAAGCGGAAGGTGTGGCCGTCGATGCGGACGAGGCCGGCGAGGGGCTGGGGCTTGCCGGTCCAGTGCACGGTATTGGAGTCGGTGAGCTTGTCGGTATCGGACCAGATGGAGAAGTAGGGATTGTGGGTGATGAGCGGTGTGGCTGGGGGGCGGAGTGGCTGATGCTGCTGGGCGAGGATTGCAGGGGCGGAGAGGAGGAGGAGGGCGAAGAAGTGGAGCGGAGCGAGGAGTTGGATCTTCATGCCGGTATGGGCCGCCTTTGTAATCGGTTGCAGCGGGAATGATAACGCGGTAGGGTGTGGGTGTGCGGCTGATTCGTCTTCGCGGCGCTCAGAATGACAATGTTTGGAGTAGTGGGCGGGGGAGATGGGCAACGGCAAGTTCTGCGCAGCGGTGAAATGAGTTATTGCGACGGGTCAGTGGGATGAGGAGCGCGGGGTTGAGCCTGGGCGGATGATTCCGGCAGGCCGGGCTGCGAGACTTCTGCGACCTCGCGGATGTTGTTGGCGCGCTGGCGTTGTTTGTTGACGAAGGCGTCGATGACCTGGGCGGCGAGTTTGGCGGAGTTGGAGCCCCAGTCGCCTTTTTCCCAGAGGACGGTGACGACGATATCGGGATTGCGGCGTGGGGCGAGGCCGACGAACCAGGCGTTGGGGATGGATTTGCGGCCGCCGCGGCGGGCGTCGGCGTCGTGGCTCATGACCTGAGCGGTGCCGGTTTTGCCGGCGAAGTCGATGCCCTCAAGGTGGGAGGCGGCGGCGGTGCCGGTGCGGGTGGTCTCGGCCATGGCGTCGGTGACGATCTGCCAGTTTTCGGGGGTGAGCGAGATGGTGCTATCGCCGGAGCCGGAGAAGGTCTCGTGGATGGCCTGTAGTTGTTCGGGCGGAACCTCAGCGGGGAAGACGAGATGGGGGCGGCGGAGGACGCCTCCCGAGGCTACGCCCGAGATGGCGCGGGCGAGTTGGAGGGGGGTGGCGGTGATGGCTCCCTGGCCGATGCCGACGGAGATGGTCTCGCCGGCGTACCACTTCTCGTGGAAGTTCTTGAGCTTCCACTGGGTGGAGGGCATGGTTCCGGAGGCCTCCTCGGGGAGGTCGATGCCGGTGCGGCTGGAGAAGCCGAGGGCGGTGGCGTAGCGGGCGATGGTGTCGATGCCGAGGCGGTTAGCAAGGGTGTAGTAGAAGGTGTCGCAGGAGGCGGGGATAGCGCGGTAGATATCGACCATGCCGTGGCGCTTGTCGCACTTGAAGTAGTGGCCGTAGAAGGACGCGCCGCCGTTGCACATGACGTGCATGGTCTGGGCTACGTTCTCCTGAAGACCGGCCACCGACATGATGATCTTGAAGGTGGAGCCGGGGGCGAGCTGCGCCTGGGTGACCTTGTTGAGCAGGGGGTGATCGGGGTTGTTGAGGATCTCGTTCCAGTAGGTCTTGGTGAGGTGGGCGGAGAACTGGTTGGGGTCGAAGGTGGGGCGGGAGACGAGGGCGAGGACCTCTCCGGTGTGGGGGTCGAGCGCGACCATGGCTCCGATTTTGCCTTCCATTGCTTTTTCGGCCGCCATTTGGACGTCGAGATCAATGGTGAGCCTGAGGTCCTGCCCGGGGACGGCGAGGGTCTGGCCGAGCTGGCCGAGCTCCTTTCCGTGGGAGTTGACGATGAGGTCGCGGGAGCCGTCCTTGCCGCGCAGCAGGGAGTCGTAGGTCTGTTCGACGCCGGACCGGCCGACGACGTCGCCGGGCTCATAGAAGGCGTAGCGGGGATCGTCGAGCATCTGCTCGGAGACCTCGCCGACGTAGCCGATGAGGTGAGCGGCGAAGCCATCGCGGGGGTAGAGGCGGCGTTGCTCGTCGCGGGTCTCGAGCTCGGGAAGCTCGTCGCGGTGGGCGGCGATGAAGGCCTGCTCGTCGGGGGTGATGTCCTGCTTGAGCGGGATGGATTGGTAACGGGGGGTGGCCTGGAAACGGCGAAGTGTGGCTTCAATCTGATCGGGAGGGAGGTGGAGGCCGGAGGCGATGGCGGGTATGTCGGCGGCGACGTCCTTGATCTGATCGCGGATCAGATAGCAGGTCACGGAGGGGTAGTTGTCGACGAGAAGGCGGCCTTCCCGATCGAAGAGTCGGCCGCGCGGGGCGAGGACTGGGATCTTGCGGATGCGGTTGGCCTCGGCGAGGACGCGGTAGTTGCTGGCACCGACGACCTGCAGGCGGTAGAGGCCGGCGAAGAGGATGGTGAGAATGAGCGCGACGATGTACTGGAATGCGTGGAGTTTATTGGGCGAAAGCTTCTCTTCCCTGCCGAGGACCTTGCCGCTGGGGCGAAAGGAGGGCCGGGTGGGTGGTTGGAAAGGCTCTTCGGGGATGCGGCTCATACGAGGCTCATGCAAGTTTAGACGAAGCTGTTGGCGGCACGGTGGGATGAAGGGGAGAACCAGAATGAGCAACGGAAAGTCATGTTCCTCACTGCGATCGGATTGGAAGAAAAGAAGGGCCTCGGCGGGGCAAAGGCGAGGCGGTGATGGTGGATAGAAGCGGGTTCCTCGCTGCGCTCGGAATGGAAGAAAGAGGGCAAGGCAAGGGCGGAAGAAGGCAGGGCGAGGCAGGAGGGAAGATACGGGATCTGTCGCTTTTGCTCAGGATGACAGCTAAAGGCTCGCTAGCGGAGGCGTTTGGCGCGGTCGAGGAGGAGGAAGACGGGAATGGCGATGGCGGTGTTAATAACGGCGCGGATAAGTTCGTGCTTCCAGAAGAAGTGCTCGGTGGCGAGGCCGAGGAGGCGTCGGACGATGAAGAAGAGGAGGACGCTGTTGAGGAGAGAGAAGAGGAAGTTCATGAGGACGCGGGTGGAGAGGGCTTCGACGTCGACCTGGACTCCGATGGAGGCGGCGATGTAGCCAACGACGGTTTTGGCGACGCCGTTGACGCCGATGGGCTGGCCGGTGAGGGCGTCCTGGAGGAGGCCGATGGCGGCTCCGGTGAAGGCTCCGGCGATGGGGGAGCGGCGGCTGACGGCGAAGAAGATGGTGACGATGAGGGGGAGGTCGACGATGGTAAGAAAGGGGACGGGGCGAGGCAGGAGTGACTGCAGAAAGATGGCGGCGAGCGGGACCAGGAGAGCGACAGCGGGATGGAAGCTGTGCTCTTCTAGTTCGCGGCGCGAGGTGTAGCTGCGGTTCAGCATGGATCTTTCGTGTGGGGACCGGGTGGGGAGATTCGGTGGGCTTCAGGTTTGCGGTGGCGAGGTTGATGGGGGGTCGGGCTGGGGCGCTTTGGTTGGGGGAGGTGGGATGGGAGCTTTGGACCGCGGCTTTGGAGAGATCGCGGATGGGTTGGTCGGGATGGAAGTGGAGGCCTTTGCTTTGGAGGGTTGCGGGGCTGCGGGGGTGGGGTGGTCGGTCGGGAGATCTATCCGCGGGGTTGTTTTGGGAGGAGCTGCTGGGCGGGGGGCGCCGGGGGCGAGGCTGCTGGCGGGGGGTGTGGAGCCGGGGCTGTAGCGATCGGCGTGGAGGGTTGGGAGGGGGCGAGGGACGTGTCCGCCGGCGGCTTTGGGGTTGGCGGCGTCGGCTGCGGCCTCCGCTTTGGCTTCGGGCGAACCGGGGGCGGCGGCGGCATCGCGAAGGCTGGGCAGGCGGTCGGCCACAGTCTCGGCGGCGGAACGGGCGGCGGCCTCTTTCTCGTCGGCTGCGGCCTTGGCGGCGGCCTTTTCCGCGGCGACGCGAGTGGCGACGGAGACCTGGGCGCCCTTCGCGAGGGTGTGGAGGGTCTCGGGTGGAAGCGAGGGCTGAGTTCCGGTGATGATGAGGACTTCCTCAAGCTGGAAGAGGTTGACGGCCGGCTTGATGAGGATGGCGGTGTAGGGCTGGTGGTCGGGATCGGGCGCGATGGACTCGACGGTGCCGACGGGGAGGCCGCGGGGGAAGACCTGATCGCCGCCGGAGGTGAGGACGGGCTCGCCGGGTTTGATGCGATCGTCAGGGGTGAGATTGCTGATCTGGACGCGACCACCGGAGGTGCCGTGGATGATGGCGCGGACGCGGGTCGAGGCGAGGATGACGCCGGCGCCGGAGGTCTGGTCGTTGATGAGCAGCACCTGTGCGGTGTGGGGCGCGGTCTTGGGGAAGACGTCGCGAATCTTGCCGACGATGCCGAAGGGGGTGATGACGGGCATGTCGGGCTTGAGGCCGTCGGCGGCACCCTTATCGATATAGAGGACGCGGGAGAGGTCGGTGCCGCTGGTCCCGATGACCTGCGCGGCGAGGGTGGACGCGATGTAGTGCTGCTGGAAGGCGAGCAGGGCTTGTAAGCGGTGGCCCTGGACGGCGTCTTCGGCGATGGCGGCCTGCTCCATGCGGAGCTGATCGATCTGGACCTGGAGGTCGCGGTCGTGCTGGCGGACGCGACGGAGGTCGACGTAGTTGGACCAGGTGGAGCGGAGACCGTAGCCGGCGTTGAGGAAGAGGCGCTCAACGGGGGTGATGGCGGCGATAACCCAGGAGCGGGCGAGGGTGACCTTAGCGCCGTCGGCTGCACCGGACTCGATGGGCCGGCGGACCTGGATGGCAAGGGCGATGATCTGCGCGAGCAGAAGCACGATGAGGACAAGCGCGTTTTTGTAGCGGTCGAGGAAAGAATCCATGCAGATCTCGCACCATTATCCCGCGAGAGGAGGGGTGGAGCGGGTATGCGCCTGGATTCGTCGACGCGGGAGTCCTACTTCCCTGCTGCGGGCTGGCTATTTTTGATGAAAGAGCAGGGGCGCGAAGTGGATGAGGTTGTCGCGCCAGACATAGGAGACGTGGGCGCCGGGGGTTTCGACGGCGGTGACGGGGAGGCCCTCGGACTTGAGGTGCGCAATGAGTTTGCGGTTGGCTTCGAGGAGGCCATCTTCGGTGCCGCAGGCGATCCAGAGGAGGCGAAGGTTCGCTGCCTTTGCGGCATCGGCGGGGGTGAGCACAGGAAGCTGCGTTGCCGGATCGAGGAGGTGGACGGCGGAGCTGAAGCCGCCAATGGAGGCGAATTGCCCGGTGTGATTGAGGCCGATCTCGAGGCTTTCAAGGCCGCCCATTGAGAGGCCGACTATGGCGCGGTCCTCGCGCTTCGGCGAGATGGTGTACTCGGATTCGACACGGGGTAGGATCTCGGTGAGGAGTGCCTGCGAGAAGAGGGCGGTGTTGCTGTTGACGAGCGGCTTCTGCTTCCACATGTCACCGATGGGACCGTTGATGAAGCTCATGTCCCCGTAGCCAAGCGGCATGACGACGATCATGGGCTTGACCTTGTGCTGAGCCAGCAGGTTGTCGAGGATGATGTCGGCCCGGAGGGTCTGGGTCCAGGTGTCGACGGTGTTGGACCAGCCATGGAGGAGGTAGAGGACGGGATACTTCGACTTCGAGCGCGGATCATATCCGGGCGGTGTGTAGACGAGGTATTGGCTGATGTTGGCGGGCAGGCCTTTGACGATGGCGGTGGTGTAGCGGTGGCGATGAAGAGTGCCGTGGGGGACGTTCTGCGCGTCCCAGAGCTGCGGGGTATCGGCGGGGACCTCGACCTGGTCGCCGCGGTAGACGAGGTTGGGGGTGATGCCGGTGAGGTTGTTGGGATCGAACTGGGGGCGGGCGTCAACGGCAAAGCTGTAGGAGTAGATCTCGGGGGCGAGGGCGGGCGTGGTGTAGGTCCAGATGCCGTCGGAGCCCTTAGCCATGGGAATGGGTTTCGTGGCGGTATCGATGTTGAGGACGACCTCGGAGGCGGCGGGGTCCTGGTAACGGAAGGTGATGGTGTGGTCGGGGTTGGCTTCGGAGGAGTTGAAGGTGGAAGGGGTCTGTGACAGCAGGGGGAGGGTGAAGATGGAGAGGGCGGCAGCGGCAAGAGTGCGGGGCATGGAGTGAGTCCAGATGAGACGTTCGGGTATGTGGGGCTGCTGGATGCGAGGGATGGAGGTGAAGAGGCGGGTCCGTTCGCTGCGCTCAGGATGACGAAAAAGAGCAGGTGCGGAAGCAGGTTCCTTGCTGCGCTCGGAATGGAAGAAAGAAGGGCAGGTGCCTACCTTTACCGGCTCTGAAAGAGGAGAGGGGTGAAGTGGATGAGGTTGTCGCGCCAGACCATCCAGGTGTGCATGCCGGGAGTCTCGATGGTGGTGACGGGCATGTTCTTCGATTTGAGGAAGGCGATGAACTTGCGGTTGGGTTCGAGGAGATGGTCTTCTGTGCCGCAGGCGATCCAAAGGAGCTTCAGGTTGGCTGATTTGGGATTGAGGTTGGCCAGCCGGGTCTGATCGATGCTGGCCGCAGCAGAGGAGAGGCCGACGATGTAGGCGAACTTGTCGGTGTTGTTGAGGCCGGTGGAGAGAGACTCGAGGCCACCCATGGAGAGCCCGGCGATGGCGCGGTCTTCACGCTTTTTCGAGACGTGGTACTCCGATTCCACGCGAGGCAGGACCTCGGTCAGCAGCGCCTTGGAGTAGAGGTCGGTGTTCTCTGTGACGGCAGAGGGCGTGTCCCAATGATTGGCGTGCCCGAGGACGAACTCCATGTTGCCGTAGCCGAGAGGCATGACGACGATCATGGGCTTGATCTTGCCCCCGGCGAGCAGGTTATCGAGGATGAGGTTCGCCTGGCCTACGGCCGTCCATCCGTCCGCGCGGTCGGAGAAGCCGTGAAGGAGATAGAGGACGGGGTAGAGCTGTCTGGCGCGAGGGTCGTAGCCGGGCGGGGTGTAGACGTAGAAGTCGGACTGGTTTTGCGGGAGTCCGAGGACGACGGAAGTGGTGTAGAGGTGGTGATGGAGCTCGCCGTGCGGGATGTTCTGCGGCTCCCACGGCTCGGGCGCATCGCCAGGGACGTCGATCAGGTTGGAGAGGTTCAGGAGGTTGGTGGTGAGGCGGGTGTTGTGGAGGTCGAGGCGAGGCTGGCCGTCGACGTCGAAGTGGTAGCCGTAGATCTGCGGGGCGAGCGGTTTGCTGGTGGCGGTCCAGATGCCGTCGGGGTCCTTGTCCATGGGGATGTTGGGGCCCGCGCCTTCTAGGGCCAGGTCGGCCCTGGTGGCGGCGGCATCCTTGTAGCGGAAGGTGACGGTGTGGTCGGGGTTGACCTCGGTGGAGCGGAAGGGCGCTGCGCTTTGAGCTTGCAGGAGAGTGGGGAGGGCGAGGGTCGCGGCGGCGATGAGGCTGCGGACAAGGATCATGGAGGCCAGTTTACGTGAGGCTGGAGAGAGACGAGAGAGGATAATGGAGGGATGGCCCTTCGCTCAGGATTTGTCTCGATTATCGGCCGGCCGAACGCCGGGAAGTCTACGTTGCTGAACGCTCTGCTGGGGCAGAAGCTGGCCATCGTGACGCACAAGCCGCAGACGACCAGGACGCGCATCGTTGGCGTGGTGGAGGTGCCGCTGCAGAAGAAGGCTAAGGGTGTGGCAGGGCATCCTGCGGCGCAGGTGGTGCTGGTGGATACGCCGGGGGTGCACAGGCCGGAGACGCAGCTTGACCGGCGGATGATGCAGGAGGTTCATGATGCTTTGGAGTCGCGCGACCTGGTGTTGTTTCTCGTCGACGTGACGCATCGGCTGCCGCGGGTGGAGAAGGCGGTGGTTGCGGCAGAGGGTGAGGACGCGGAGGAGACTGAGGCAAGGGCGGCAGCGGCCGGGAAGAAGTTTACGGCGAGCAAGCGGGCGATGAGTGCGCGGGAAGATGACTTTGCGCTGCAGCTGGTGAAGAAGCTGGAGTGCCCGGTGATGCTGGTGCTTAACAAGATCGATGCAGTGAAGAAAGAGGAGCTGCTGCCGCTGATTGCGCATTGGAGCGCTCTGCACACGTTTGCGGATGTGGTGCCGATCTCCGCGCGCAAGGGGGAGGGGCTGGAGCTACTGCTGGAGAAGGTGGTGGGGCATTTGAAGGAGGGCCAGAGGTACTTTCCGCGGGACCAGGTGACGGATCAGCCGGAGCGCTTCCTGGTGGCGGAGCTAATCCGGGAGAAGATCCTGCTGTTGACGGGGGAGGAGGTTCCGTACTCGTCGGCGGTGGTGGTGGAGCGGTGGGAGGAGCCTGCTTCGATGAAACCACTGCGGGATGGGCGGCTACCGGTGACAAAGATCGCGGCGGCAATTGTGGTGGAGCGGACGGGGCAGAAGGCGATCCTGATTGGCAAGGGCGGGGAGATGCTGAAGCGGATCGGGACGGCGGCGCGGAAGGATATCGAGGGGCTGCTGGGGACGAGGGTGTTTTTAGAGCTGTTTGTGAAGGTGCAGGAAGAGTGGAGGTCGAGCCGCGGGTTTGTGGAGGATCTGGACTGGCGGCGACAGCTGGAGCATCTGGCGGAGAAGCAGGCGTCCGAGGACAAGTAGACCGGCTTGTCGGCTGCTGCTTGGCAAAGGCGCGGGGTGCATACAATTTGACGGTTCGAGGACACTGAGCGATGAGTTTTGGATGGGCACATGTGGGGACGTCGGTGGCTGCTTCCTTTCTGGCTTCGCTGGTGGAGTGTGTCGAGGCGCTGACGGTGGTTCTGGCGGTAGGGAGTGTTCGCGGATGGAGGTCGGCGATCGAGGGCACAGGCGCGGCGGTGGCGCTGCTGGCGGTGATTGTGGCCGTGCTTGGGCGTGCTCTTACTCGGATCCCGCTGCAGACGCTGCAGATCTTTGTAGGTGTTCTGCTGCTTCTGTTCGGTCTGCGCTGGCTGCGAAAGGCGATTTTGCGATCGGCGGGATTGATTCCACTGCATGACGAAGAGGCGGCGTTTGCAAAGAATGCGCAGGCGCTACGGACCGGGCTGCTGGGGCGCGGCGGCTTCGACCGGGTGGCATTTGGGACGGCATTCAACATCACCATGCTGGAGGGAACGGAGGTGGTGTTTATCGTGATCGCGATCGGGGCGGGAGGTGCGGGCACTCTGCTTCCGGCGAGCGTAGGTGCGGTGGCGGCTCTGCTGGTGGTGATTGGGCTAGGGTTGGCTCTGCATCGGCCGCTGGCACGGGTGCCGGAGAACATGCTGAAGTTTACCGTCGGGGTGCTGCTGTCGGCGTTCGGTACGTTTTGGGTTGGGGAGGGTTTGGGGATCAAGTGGCCTGGTGAGGACTGGTCGATTCTGGGTCTGCTGGCGGCGTATCTGGTGGTGGCGTTTGGGATGGTTGCGATCTGCCGCCGGGCTTCGGCGGGGGTGATGGTGGAGGGATAGGCGTGGGATGGATCAGGGCTGTACTTCGCGAGGTGCTGGGGCTGTTTGTCGACGACGGCAGCTTTGCGCTGGCGATTCTGGTGTGGGTGGGACTGGTGTGGATGGGGGCGCCGCGTCTGGGACTCTCGGCAGGCGCGGGCGGGGCGGTTTTATTTGCGGGGCTGGGAATGATTCTAGTGGAGAGCACGATGCGGTATTCGCGGCGAAAGCGGAGCGCGGCCCGGGCGAAGCAGGTGGATGGGGAGTGAAGCGTGGGCGACGGACCAAACCGGGACATGGTGTGGCCGGTTCGGGTGATTGATGCTCTCCCTGCCGAGTCGTATGTTGCAGTTCATGATCCCTCAGACAGTTTCGGCGCTTTCGATCTCGAAGCCAGAGTTAACGACACCCTTCAGCCATTCCGAACAGGGTCCGGATTTTTCTCGTCATGGAATGGCTCTGGCGCTGCAGATGAAGATGATCCGGATGAAGTTTCTGGAGTATGTGGTTCAGTGCCGGCAGACGACGATCTCTCACTGGTAGAGGGGTGCGGATCTGGCAGAAGGCTCGCGACCGGGACCTCGGAGTTGAGGTTGAGCGGAGCTACTGGAGCAGGGAGATGGCGGTGGCGGAGAGGGATTTGACGCCGGTGGCGAGGGTGGGTTCGGGGTCTGGTTCGAAGCGGCTGGTGTGGGGGCCGGGGAGCGCTTTGCCGGCGGCGACGGCGGCGGCGAGGCGGTCGGGGAACATGGCGCCGAGCCAGAAGTAGACGACGGGGATCTTGCGGTCGAGGCCGAAGACGCCTACGTCTTCCGAGCCCATGACCTGCTGGTCTGTGAATACGTTTTCGGGGCCGAGGGTTGGACGAGGGTGGCGCGCACCTGAGCGGCCATGGCGGGATCGTTGAAGGTGACGGGGGTGGATTCGGCTTCGAGGACCTCGACCTTCGGGGCTTTATCGGGCGGGAGGTTGGCCGAGGTGGCGAGGCCGGCGGCCATGTTGCGGAGTCCATCGATGACGACCTGGCGGGACTTGTCGGAGAAGGCGCGGCTGGTGAGCTCGAGCTTGACCTCGTTGGGGATGATGTTGCGTTTGGTGCCGCCGTGGATGTCGCCGACGGTGACGACGGAGGGGTCGCGGGGGTCCTGTTCGCGGGAGACGATGGTCTGGATTTCGGTAATGAAGAGGGCGGCGAGCGAGATGGGGTCGCGGCCGAGGTTGGGCATGGAGCCGTGGCCGCCGATGCCGAAGATGGTGACGTCGATGGAGGTGGAGGACGCCATGGCGGGACCGGCGGTGAGGCCGACGGTGCCGGCGGCGTGGAGGTTGGTGTCGTGGAGGCCGATGATGCGGTCGGGGCGGGGGAAGCGGTCGTAAAGGTGGTCGGCGAGCATGGCCTTGGCGCCGTCGATGGTCTCTTCAGAGGGCTGGCCGATGATCATGAGGGTTCCGTGCCAGTCCTTGCGGGCCTCGGCCAGGGTGCGCGCGGTGCCGATGAGGACGGTGGTGTGGATGTCGTGGCCGCAGGCGTGCATGACACCGACCTCCTTTCCGGACTTATTTTTGGTGAGGACGTGCGAGGCATAGGGGACGCCGGTCTCTTCGATGATGGGAAGGGCGTCCATGTCGCCGCGAACGAGGAGGGTGGGGCCGGGGCCATTTTTAAGGAGGCCGACGACGCCGAAGGCGTGGGTGCCGTCGGGGTAGAGGCCGACGTGATCGGTGACGGTGTAGCCCGCTTTGCGCAGGGCGTCAGCGAGGAGGGCGGAGGTGTTGACCTCGAAGTGGGACAGCTCGGGGTGGGCGTGGAGGTTCTTGTAGGTGACTAGGAGGCTGGGGAGTTGCCGGGCTTCGAAGGTGGCGAGGTCTGTGGGCTGAGAGGCCTGGTTCTGAGGGTCTGGGTGGCTGGCTTTGGGGCTGCGGGCCTTTTCGGCGAAGGTGTGGAGGGTGCTGGCGCAGAGCAGGGCGGCAGACAGAAGGGCCAGGAGGCCGGACTTCAGCATGAGGTTCCTCGCGGGGGATCGGGAATGAGAGTGAGTCTATATGAGCGGGCGCGGAGGGGTTATGCTGGCGGCCTGCCTATGACTGCCTGAATCCTGTCGCCTGATGTTGAGCGCCTGCTGAAGCGGAGCGGGGTTGCGCCTTCATGTTTTTCGACGAGATTCAGGAGATTTCCCGATGACAGTTCCCGAGTATGAGGATGTGCTGACGGCGCGGCTGGCGCTGATTGCGATTACACCGACAATGCTGCGGTCAGAGAGGGCTGGCGATGAGCGGCTGGGGGAGTTGATCGGGTGTTTGGTTCCGGCGAACTGGCCACCGGAGCACTGGGAGCCGCACGTGTTTGATCTGCTGCTGCGGCAGTTCGAGCGGCATCCGGAGCAGGTGGCCTGGCAGCGGTACGTGGCGCTGCCGGAGCCGGATGGGACGCGGCGGCTGATCGGGTCGGTGGGAGCGTTCTGGCGGGAGACGGCTCCGGCGGAGTGCGAGATCGGGTATTCGATTCTGCCGCCGTTTGAGGGGCGAGGGTTGGCGACGGAGGCGGCGCGGGCGTTGATTGCCCTGATTCGTGAGGATGCGCGGATTACGAGTGTGATGGCGCATACGTACCCGCGGCTGGGCGGGTCGGTGCGGGTGATGGAGAGGTGCGGGATGGTGTATGAGGGACCGGGGGAGGAGGTGGGGACGGTGCGGTATCGGCTGCGTTTGCGGTGAAGGGAAGTGTCGAAACGGTCGGTGGGGGCGGCTACTCCTTGACGCTGACGCCGAGAGCTTTCATTTTTCGGTAGAGGTGAGAGCGTTCCAGGCCTAGGGATTCGGCGGCGCGGGTGATGTTGCCGTGGTGTTCGTCGATTTTCTTGAGGATGTAGTCGCGTTCGTAGGCTTCGCGGGCTTCGACGAGGGTGGGGCTTTGGTCGGAGTTGCGCGGGGAGGTGCGGGTGCTTTCGGAGCTCTTGGGTTCGGTGCGGCTAGCGTCGGAACCGTTGGGGATGCGGGTGGCGTCGCGGTTCATCTCGCGGAAGACGAGCATGGGGAGATGGCGGCGTTCGATGCGCTGGGTTTTGGGGTTGAGGATGAGGACGCGTTCGACGAGATTGCGGAGCTCGCGGACGTTTCCGGGCCAGTTGTACTGGCGGAGGGCGGAGAGGGCGTCCTCGGTGATGTCGACGTGCTGGCGGCCGTACTGCTTGCCGAACTCGACGAGGAACTCCCGGACGAGGAGGGGGATGTCCTCTTTGCGATCGCGGAGGGGCGGGACGTAGAAGGGGATGACGTTGAGGCGGTAGAAGAGGTCTTCGCGAAAGTTGCCGCGGGCTATCTCCTCTTCGAGGTCTTTGTTGGTGGCGGCGATGACGCGGACGTCGACGTGAATGGAGTGGGTTCCGCCGACGGGGAGGAAACGTTGTTCGTCGAGAGCGCGGAGGACCTTGGCTTGCGTTTTGAGGCTCATGTCACCGACCTCGTCGAGGAAGAGGGTTCCGCCATCGGCGCGTTCGAAGGTGCCGCGTTTCTCGGGGGGCGCTGATGCTCCTGAGGGGGAGGCGCCATGGCGGTAGCCGAAGAGTTCGGAGTCGATGTAGTCCTCGGGGATGGCGGCGCAGTTGAGCTCGACGAAGGGCCGGTCGCTGCGGAGGGACTCTGCGTGCATGGCGCGGCCGATGAGCTCTTTTCCGGTGCCGGATTCGCCATAGATGAGGACACGGCCGTTCGTGGGGGCCATGAGCTTGATCTGTTGTCGGAGGGCCTTGATGGAGACACTGGTGCCAGTGACGGAGGCGCGGGCGGTGAGCTGGCGATTGAACTCGGCGTTGTCCTCGCGCAGGCGACGAGCCTGCATGGCGTTGTTGAGGACGATGAGGGTGCGATCGAGCGACAGGGGTTTCTCGAGGAAGTCGTAGGCGCCCAGCTTGGTGGCGCGGACCGCGGCTTCAATCGTTCCGTGGCCGGAGATGATGATGACCTCGGGGATGCGGGTGGGGTCGAGCTTGCGGATGTCGGCGAGGGCATCGAGGCCGTCGCGATCGGGCAGCCAGATGTCTAAAAGAACCACATCGTAGCTGGCGTCGCGGATGAGTTCGAGGGCCTCGGTGGCGGTGGCGGCGGTAGTGACGGTGTAGCCCTCGTCCGAGAGGATGGAGGAGAGGGAGTCGCGGATGTCAGCTTCGTCGTCGACGATGAGGACGTGGTTCATGGGTGGCCTTGGGCGGATCGCCTTTTGACGGTTTGTGGCGCTCTAGACAAAGTGCAGGGAAACTTGGCTGCGCTCAGGATAAGTGCGGTGAAACAGGTAAAGACAAAAGCAGGTTCCTCGCTTGCTCGGAATGGAAGAAAGAAGGGCGGAAGCAAAGTGCGAAAGCCAGGCAGAAGCGAAGGTGAAGGCAACGCAACTGCAAAGGCGAAAGGAGGGCAGATGCAAAGTGCAAAGGAGAAAAATACGGGGTTCTTCGCGGCGCTCAGAATGACAGTCTTCAAAGGTGGCGCATTCAGAATGACAGTACTTTATGGGTGGGGCCGAGGTTGAGGTCGGGGTCGGAGTCTGGGGTGGGGGCGGGGCGGAGCTCTACGATGAAGCGGGCACCGACGGGGGAGTTCCCTTCGGCGCGGATGGTGCCGCCGTGCTCCTGGATGATTTTGGCGGCGATGGCGAGGCCGAGGCCGGTGCCACGCTGCTTGGTCGAGAAGTAAGGGAGAAAGAGGCGCTCGCGCATGTCGTCGGTGAGGCCGGATCCGGTGTCGGCGACGGTGAGTTCGACGAGGCTCGAGTCAAGGAGGGTGGTGGTGATGTGGAGTTCGCGAAGGAGCGACTGCTGCATGGCTTCGGCGGCGTTGTCGATAAGGTTCGAGAGGGCGCGTTTGAGGGCCTCGGGGTCGGCGAGGACGAGCGGGAGACCGGAGGACATGTTGCGGAAGATGCGGATGTTCTGGAGGCGGCCGGCGAAGAGAGCGAGTGAATTCTCGACGATGGTGTTGAGATCGGCGGGATGGGGCTGGGCGGTGGGAAATTCAGCGAGCGCGGAGAACTGGTCGACCAGGGACCTCATACTCATGACCGAGCTTGAGATGGTCTCGGAGCAGCGACGGATGGTGGCGATGGAGGGAGAGTCGATACCGTGGGCGGCGAGGGTGGCGGAGAGGCGGTCGATATGCCGGCGGGTCTGCTCGGCGGACAGCGAAATAGGGGTGAGGGGGTTTTTGATCTCGTGGGCGACGCGGCGAGCGACCTCTTTCCAGGCGGACTGTTTCTGGGCGTGGAGGAGTTCGGTGGCGTTCTCGAGGACTAGGACGTAGCCGAGGTGGTCGCGGCGACCTGGGCCGGAATAAGGACCGGAGCGGCCGGAGGTGGGAGCGCTCTCGAGCATGGCGACGGTGGCGAGGAGGTTAATGGTCCCGCCGGAGAGGTCGAGCGCGGACATCTCGATTTCGGTGGAGGCGGAGCCCATGCGATGCGAGCGGCGGATGAGGCGGTCGACGGCGTCGGTGACCTCGGGCGGGAGGACATCGACGATGGTGCGGCCGAAGAAGGGCTGCTGACCGCCGGGGTCCATCATCTCGGAGAGGGCGCGGTTAGCGGTGAGGATGCGGCGATCGGGGGAGAGGGTGGCAACTCCGTTGGGGATGGTCTCGAGCATAGTCTCGAGCTCGGAGCGGCGGGCTTCGAGGGCGGTGTTGGCGGCGGACAGCTGGAGGTTGGATTCGCCGACGGCGAGGCGGGAGTTTTCAAGGTCGGCGGCCATGCGGTTGAAGGAGAGTACGAGTTCGCCGAGTTCCTCGGTGGCGGAGGGGGCGACGCGGTGGCCGTAGTCTCCGGCGGCGATGAGGTCCATGGCATCGGCGAGAGCTTCGACCGGTTTGGTGACCTGCTTGGAGAGATGGAGGGCGAGCCAGGTGCAAGCGAAGAGGGCAAGGCCGGTCATCATGAGCAGGAGCAGGGTGTAGAGGTTGCGGATCTGGCGGCGGGAGCGGAAGAGGGTCCAATAGGCGTCGGTAGCGGAGTGGAGTTCGGCCATGGTGGCGGAGAGGCCGAAGGGCACGGGGATGCCGACGACGACGATTCCGCCTTCTTTGAGGGCGGCGGTCCCGAGGGCATAGTCGACGGAGTCAGTGGAGAAGATGGGCTGGTCGTTGCGCTGCGCGGCGGATAGGATGGCGGCGTCTATGGATTTGCTGAGGGCCTGCTGCGGGTTGCGGATAGCGGTGGCTGGGGAGATTGGGAACCCGGGGGGAGCTTCGTCGGCAGCGGTGCTGTTGCTGTCGGGGATCCAGGTCTTGAGTTCGGCTCCGGCGGTTGTCGACTGGGGCATTTGAAAGGCGGCGGCGGCGTGGCCGTTGCGGTAGAGGACGGCGAAGCCATTCTGGAGGGTGATCTCGTGCCGGCGAAGGACGGCTTCTGTCGCCTGGCGGATCCCAAGAGAAGAGGCGCGGGTGTCGGGACGTGAGAGGCGAGGTGAAGATCTCCGGGCGGTCTCTCGTTTATCGCGTGCCTGTCGTTTGTTGAGTCGGCGGGGCGGGGAGACGGGGGGTGCAGGTCGGGCGACGACCGCGGCAGAGGGGATTTCGGTAGCGATGGATTCGGCTTCGACGCGGGCGTTAGCGGTGGTGTATTGAGCAAGCTGGAGCGCCATGCGATTAGAGTCGTCGCGCATCTGGGTGACGGGCTGCGAGAACCAGCGGTCGACGGCACGGTTCATGAGCAGGTAGGAGAAGGCGAACATGAAGACTAGGGGAAGGAGGCTGACGAGGACGGCTCCCCATAGCATGCGGGTGCGGAGGCGGGCGCCGAGGACACGGGAGCGCTGGTCAGCGTAGATCTTGAGGACGTTACGGACGAGCAGGATGAGTGCGGCGACGAAGAGCAGGAAGGCGACGGCGGAGAGGCCGGTGAAGACGAAGATCTGGAAGATGGTGGAGGGGTTGAGGAAGTTGAGGCGGAAGGCGTTGAGGGTGGCGAGGGCGGCGAAGAGCAGAAGGAAGCAGGCACCGAGGGCGATGGAGATGAGCTTGCGCCGGTTCGGGGTGGTGGCCATCTTGCCTCTCGTGCGGGAACGAAGTGCGTTGGCCGATTATAGGCGGGATATGCCGCGCGGAAGCGGTGCTTAGTACGGTGGAGGAGAGGCCTGCGAGCCGGGCGGCCTTGGTGAATGGAGAGGTGCGGGTAAAGAAGCGGGTCCTTCCCTGCGCTCAGGATGGGAGAACGAAGCCCGGTGCGATGTGATAGATACCGGGCTTTGTGGTTTGTGGAGGACTGATTGGGATGTGCGACTAGAGCTGTTCGGCTACTGGTCTCCAGTCGCGTTTCTGGGCCTGGGCCACGGCCTCGTAGGTGAGGGTGCCGTTGAAGGTGTTGACGCCTTCGGCGATGCCCTTGTCTTCGGAGATGGCGGCGTTTGCGCCCAGGCGGGCGAGTTTGAGGACGTAGGGGAAGGTGGCGTTGGTGAGGGCAAGAGTGCTGGTGTTGGGGACGGCGGCGGGCATGTTGGTGACGCAGTAGTGGACGACTCCGTCGACCTCGTAGGAGGGATCGGAGTGGGTGGTGGGGCGGGCAGTCTCGATGCATCCGCCCTGGTCGATGGCGACGTCGACGATGACGGCGCCCTTCTTCATCCTGGAGACCATGGCGCGGGTGACGATCTTGGGGGCGGCGGCACCGGGGATGAGGACGCCGCCGATGACGAGGTCGGCTTCAGAGGTGGCGCGCTCGACGTTGTAGGAGTTGGAGGCGACGGTGTAGACGCGGCCATTGAAGATGTCGTCGAGTTCGCGGAGGCGGTTGAGATTGAGGTCGAGAAGGGTGACTTTAGCGCCCATGCCGAGGGCGATTTTAGCGGCATTGGTGCCGACGATGCCGCCTCCGATGATGCACACGGTAGCGGGGGCGACGCCGGGAACGCCTCCGAGAAGGAGGCCGCGGCCGCCGTGAGCTTTAGTGAGGTACTCGGCGCCGATCTGGACGCTTAGGCGGCCGGCTACTTCGGACATTGGAGTGAGGAGGGGGAGCCCGCCGGTGCGGTCGCGGACAGTCTCGTAAGCGATGCCGGTGACTTTCTTCTCGAGCAGGGCGTCGGTGAGATCGGTGAGCGGGGCGAGGTGGAGATAGGTGAAGAGGAGGAGGCCGGGACGGAAGTATCTGTACTCCTTCTCGGTTGGCTCTTTGACTTTGACGACCATATCGGAGAGGCGCCAGACGTCGTGGGCCGAGCCGACGATCTCGGCGCCGGCATTCTGAAACTCATCATCGGGCATGGCGGAGAGGGCGCCGGCATTGTGTTCGACGAGCACTTTGTGCCCTGCTTCGACGAGCGCTTTGACGCCGCCCGGCGTGACGCCGACGCGGCTCTCATGGTCCTTTACTTCCCTGGGTACACCGATGGTCATTGCAACGATCTCCATTCGCAGGATCGATTGTATAGAGGCAGGTCGAGCGAGTTCAAAGGCTATACATGCCAAAAGGGGTGGGATAGGCTCGAACATGCCCCTTGGGCAAGGAGATAAGAGCGAGTGATTGCGACTGCAGCAACGCCGGCCGCAGGCCGCAACTTCGGGCCGATCGATTTTAAAACGCGATTTCCGGCGTTGGACGGCATACGGGCGATCGCAGTTCTGATGGTGTTTGCGAACCACTTCGGGCGGGGGATCGCACGGCGGACGTGTTCTGCAGATGGTGAACAACCTCCGGACGCGTGGGTGGATCGGCGTCGATCTTTTCTTTGTGCTGTCGGGCTTTCTGATTACAGGCATCCTGTACGACACGCGTCACGACTCGAGGTTCTTCCGGAGATTTTTCGCGCGAAGAGCGGTGCGCATCTTCCCGGTCTTCTATCTAGTGCTGGCGATTCTTGTGCTGTTGACGCCGGTCTTCCACTACGAGTGGAGGCTGGGACATCTGTGGTTCCTGGTGTACCTGGGGAATTTCTTTGCCAATCGCGACTTCACCCTATACGAGATTTACAGCGCGAATCATCCGACTGCGAATGTCTTCATTGGGCATTTCTGGACGCTGTGTGTTGAGGAGCAGTTCTATCTGCTATGGCCGCTGCTGGTCTGGGCGGTGCGGGATCGCATCCGGCTGCTGTGGACGGCGGGCGGCATCTCGCTGCTGGCGCTGGTGCTGCGCATCGGGATGGAGATGCGATTTTCACGCGGGATGTGCGAGCTCTGGATCATGCGGACACTGCCGTTCCGGATGGATGCGCTGCTGATTGGAGCGATGCTGGCGTTGCTGCTGCGGGGGCCGGCCGCGGACCGGTGGCAGAGGTCGTGCCGATGGGTTTTTCTCGGCGCGCTGACGGCGGTGCTGGCGATCTTTGCATTTTCCCCCGACTACGATTCGCCCGTGCTGCTGACGGTTGGACTGACGGCGGTGGCGCTGACATCTGCCGGGCTGGTCGGGATGACGCTGCGCACGGGATCGCCGGCGTTCCGGTTCTTTCACATGGGTCCGCTGCGAAGGCTTGGGCGCTACAGCTACGGGTTCTACATTTACCATGTGCTTTACGGATGGGCCTGGATTCAGTTTCTGGTATTTGTAACCGCCAAGGTCCACTCGCTTGCGCTGGGCGGCTTGATTGCGTTGCCGATCAATTTTCTGACGACGTACGTGGTGTCCATGGTGAGCTACGAGTGGTTTGAGAGGCGTTTTCTGCAGCTGAAGCGCCGATTCGAGTATGACTCCGAAAAGGCGGAGCATCGACATGCGTTTCGGACGTGATTGAGACCTGGAGAGGCCAGCTGCCGGCAGTGGTGGCGCTGCTTTCGCTTGCGATCTCGCTGGCGGCGGCGGTGGTGTTCGATCGCCAGTACGAAGAGACCTCTTTGCTGACGTTGACAACTGGTTGGCCCGACGGCTGCAAGCATTCTGGAAAGACGTAGTCTAACTGCGTGCACGATGCTGTTGGGCACTCCACGGAATCCGATCTGCTTTCATGGCGGACGGATGCCTGTGCCGATGCTGGTATGTTCCTGCTGCTGGTTGGGGTGGCAGCCCTGCCGTACGTCGTGGGTTTCGCGTACACGCGGCATGTCAGCGTGCTGATCTATCCGTCGGTGCTGGTGTGCTGCCGGATGCTCGACGGCAGGGCACCGGAGTAGATGGACGTGAGGGATTACACTAAGCGGAGCCTACCCTTACAGGAAATGAAGCGAACAGATGTCATCGAACGGATTTCAGACGCGTTATTCCCGCATTCACAACGTGCGGTCGTTGTTCAGCCTTTTTTCGAGCGATCTTGCGATCGACCTCGGGACGGCGAATACGCTGGTGTTCGCTCATAACAAGGGCATTATTGTTAACGAGCCGTCGATTATCGCGGTGAACAAGATCACCAATGAGGTAGAGGCGGTCGGCAAGGAGGCGAAGGAGATGCTGGGGCGGACGCCGGGCAATATTGTGGCGATCAAGCCGATGAAGGACGGTGTGATCGCGGACTTCCGGCACACCGAGAAGATGCTGAACTACTTCATTCACAAGGCACACAACCGCAAGATGATGGTGCATCCGCGAATCGTGATCGGGGTTCCGAGCGAGATTACGCAGGTAGAGAAGCGGGCGGTAATGGATTCCGCCTACCGGGCGAAGGCGAGCGAGGTGCATCTGGTGGAACAGGCGATGGTCGCGGCGATCGGGGCGGGGCTGCCGATCACCGAGCCGGGCGGCAACATGATCGTGGATATCGGTGGCGGAACGACGGATGTCGCTGTGATTTCGCTGGCGGGAATCGTGTATTCGCGGTCGGTGCGGATCGCTGGAAACCAGATGGACGAGGCGGTGGCGACCTACCTGAAGCGGAAGTACAACCTGCTGATCGGGGAGCGGACGGCGGAGCAGATTAAGATCGAGTTGGGCTCGGCGTATCCGCTGGATCGGCCGCTGACGATGGAGGTGAAGGGGCGCAACCTGATCGAGGGGGTGCCGAAGACGATTACGATCGAGGACTCGGAGATCCGGGAGGCGCTGGGCGAGTCGATTGCGACCATTATCAATGCGATCCGGGTGGCGCTGGAGCGGACGCCACCGGAGCTTTCGGCGGATATTTCCGATCGTGGAATTGTGCTGACGGGTGGAGGGGCGCTGATTAAGAATCTAGACAAGCGGATTCGCGAAGAGACCGGTCTACCGGTGTCGATTGCGGATGATCCGCTGGCGAGCGTAGTGCTGGGGACGGGGAAGATGCTGTCAGATTTCAAGCTGCTGCGGAAGATTTCGATCGACTGAGCGGGCGCTGAAGGCGGGTTCTACCCGCCCAGTTCCTGCATGTGCTTAGAGATGCCGTCGAGATCGACATAGATCAGGGTTCCCGGAACACGGAGGGTTCGAGCTTCCTGCCAGATATCTCCCTTGCACATGCGCCCGGTTCGGCTCTTTGGATCGATGACCCAGACCATCTCCACACCCATGTTGAGGTAGTCCCGTGCACGCTCCTGCGTGTCAGAGTAGGTGTCCTCTGGAGAGAGAATCTCGACCACGAGAACGGGCGGGCAGGTGAGCGTCTCGGTCTGAGGTTCTGTTGAGGTGAGCAGAACGTCAGGGATGCGAACGCGGTTTGGGGTAACCAGAACGCGCTGTTCCGTGAGAGCAAAGGCGGACCACGCAATTTCGTGCTGAACGAACCATGCTGCCAGTAATGCCTGTATCCGTGGATGTTCCCTCTTGCCCACGTTCCGCTCCCGGAGTTCGCCGTCGATGTACTCGCGATCTGGCCGGAAGCTGATTTCGTGGTAGTCCGCGATGGAGAGGGCCGTAGCGCTTGCCATAGCGAGATGATAACTCAGGCATACCCCCGGATCTGGTCAGCCAGGGAGTGTAGAAGGAGTGAGTGAAACGCGGATTCGGTCGATGCGGCGGTCAGTCGAGGCGAGGACTTCCATGCGGAGGCCGTCTTCCTCGACGACTTCGCCCGGGAGGGGGATGTGGCCGGCGATCTCACTGACGAGGCCGCCGAGGGTGGTGGCTTCGTAGTGGTGGGGGAGGGGTAGGGTGGGTTCGTCGCGTGGGTTGGGCGGATCGTAGTCTTCAGAGGGGTCGAACTCGCCCTCCTCAGAGATAAGAGTGGGGTGGGGGCGGAGTTCTGTCCGGTCGCGAAGAGGGTAGGTCGAGGTTGCGGTGCCGGGTTCGCGTGATGTGCTGGAGGGGTGGGGTGCATCCTCGTCGCGGATCTGGTCGCGGGTGTCGTCGCGGAAGAGGTCGCGGAGCCGTGAGATCTCGAAGGTTCCCGTGACGATGTAGGAGCCGTCGGGGTCACGGATGGGGGCGTCGTCGTCCTCGGGTTCGTCGTGCTCGTCGGAGATCTCACCGACGATGGCCTCAAGGAGATCTTCGATCGTGACGAGACCGGCGACGGCGCCGTACTCATCGATAACAAGGCGCATGTGCTGTTTTTCGCGCTGCATCTCGCGGAGGAGTTCGGCGGTGTTTTTGGTCTCAGGGACGAAGGCGGCGGGGCGCTGGATCTCGGCTACAGAGCGGTTTGCGGCTTGTGTGTCGGGGACGTGGAGGAGGTCGTGGGCGAAGGCGATGCCGGTAATGTTATCGAGCGAGCCAGCGAAGACAGGGACGCGGGAGAAGACGTGCTCTTCGATGGTGGAGGTGAACTGCTGGAGGGTGAGGGTTCCGGGAACGGCGAAGATCTCGGGGCGCGGGGTCATGATCTCGCGGACGAGCTTGTCGCCGAACTCGACGACGGAGCGGACGAGTTCGCGGTCGGACTCTTCGAGGATCCCTTCTTCTTCACCAGCTTCGAGAAGCGCATCCATGGCCTCGGATTGATCTTCAGGCTGCCCGGTGTCTTCGGGTTCGGCGAGGGCGGCGATCGAGAGCAAAAGTCCGAGGAGGAGGGTGATGGGAAGGATGAGATAGAAGAGCGCCTGGAGGAGGGGTCGGATGCGAGCGATCCAGAGCCCGCGGGTTCGGGCGAAGAGGATCTGGGGGACGAGCCGGTCGAAGATAAGGATGAGGAGGATGAGTTCGAAGACGGCGCGGGCGATCTCGGGGAGGTCGGGGATGTGGACGAGCTGCGGGCGGAGGGTTGAGTGGGTGTAGAGGCGGAGGCCGGAGAGCAGGGCGATGGCGGCGAGGGTGAGCTGGCGGAGGACGGAGGCGGAGAGGGCGATGGACTCGCGGCCGAGGCGGAGACGGGGTTCGACGAACTCCTCCCAGGAGTCGATGTTGTCCTGGTACTCGCGGGCGAGGAACTTTCCCATCTCGGAGTAGACGCGGTCGACGTAGGCTGCGAGCGCGAGAATGGTAAGGAGGACGGCGAGGGTAAGGAGGTAGGGGAGGCTCATTGGGGGCCTCGCTTGTCTGTTGGAATCACGTTGGACGGGGATGGGGATGTTCGAGCGGTTCCGGTAGAGAGGCGGGTCCTTCCACTTCGCTTCGCTTCGGTGAGGATGACAAGTTTTCTCGGTGATTTTGACGGGCGTGATTGCTTTAGAGTGATCGCGGCCGAGGTGGGCTGAAGGGTGCGGGCGATGAGGGAGTTGGGAAGGCGGAAGCGGGTGCGGAGATCGGATTCGCGTGAGGACATTTCGCCAGAGTCGGTCTCGTGGTCGAGGCCGGAGAGGTGGAGGAGGCCGTGGAGGAGGAGGATGCGGAGTTCGGTTTCGAGCGGGTGATGGAAGTGCGCGGCCTGGCGGGCGGCGGTATCGAGAGAGATGGCGAGGTCGCCGGCATGCTGGTGAGCGGGGGGGAGGACGGGCATGGCCTCGGCGGGGAAGCTGAGGACGTCGGTGGGCTTGTTCTTGCGACGGAAGGTGCGATTGAGGCGTTTGAGTTCGGCGTCGGTGGTGAGGAGGACGTCGACGTTGCCCTTGAGTCCGAGAGCGGCGCGGGCGCGGTTAAGGAAGCGCGTCAGCGCGGGCTTGGAGGGCGCGGGGTGTTCGGTGTAGAGGCTACTTGGGGGGTCGATAGTGATCATTTCCCAGGTTGGGTTGGATGGTTTGGGGGTTCAGACGGGCCGGATTGAGGTCGAGCCGGATCCTTTGCCGCTTTCGACTGCGGGGACGCAGTCCGGGTGTAGACGCGGACATAGTCGACCAGCATCTGCTGGGGGAAGGTGGTGGTGGCGTCAGGGTTGCCGGGCCAGTCTCCGCCGACCGCGAGGTTGAGGATGATGAAGAACGGGTGATCGTAGGCCCAGGTGGTTCCGGGCGGGAGGCTGGCGGGGGTGCGCTCGGCGATCAGATTACCGTCCAGGAAGAATTTAACGTCGTCGGGTGCCCATTCCAAGGCGTAGAGGTGAAAGGCGGTGTTGACGTTCTGTCCGGCTGGGAGCGGGAATTTGGCCGAGATGGCGTGGCCGCCGCTGTACCCGGGACCGTGAAGGGTGCTGTAGACGGTCGAGGGCTCGCCGATGTTTTCCATGATGTCGATCTCGCCGCATTGGGGCCAGGGGACTGTGGCACTGTTGTCTCCGAGCAGCCAGAAGGCGGGCCAGAGGCCTTTACCGAGGGGAAGCTGGATGCGGGCTTCGAAGCGGCCGTAGGCCTGGGCGAAGTTGCCCTTGGTGAGGATGCGGGCGGAGGTGTAGGAGCGGGCGACCCCGTCGGGTCCGGTGAGGTCCTCTCTACGGGCGGTGATAACGAGGTTGCCGGCCTTCTGCTGCGCATTGGCGAGGCGGTTGGTATAGGTTTCGAGCTCGTGATTGCCGTAGCCGTTGCCGCCAATGTCGAAGGTCCACTTAGCGGGGTCGGGAGGGGAGCCGGCGGGGGCATTGAAATCGTCGGACCAACTTAGGACCCAAGGGGACGCTGTTGTCTGCGCATAGGCAGCGGGAGCCGCGACGCTGGTGAGAATGAGGAAGACGAGGGCGGCGCGGTGGAAGGAGCGCTGAGTATGCGCGGAGGTGGAGAGAGTTCCTGGTGGTTCGACGGAGGTCATCGTAGGTGGTGCTGAACGTGAGCAGAGGGCTTGGTAGCCCTCTGCTGATGATGGTATCGCATGGAACGCTGAGCTACTGGGGTTTGGCGACGTGTTTGGAGGGTGAGATCGCGGGAGGGTCGGGCAGAGCTGTATCCCCGATGGAGAGGGGCAGCTGCTGCTGGGCGCGGCTGTGAGTGTCGTAGGCGCGAACGATGCGCTGAACGAGGTGATGGCGGACGACATCGACGTCATCGAAGTGGCAGAACTTGATGCCTTCGACACCGTCGAGGACGTTGAGGGCGTCGAGCAGGCCGGACTTCTTGGGATTGGGGAGGTCGGTCTGGGTGAGGTCCCCGGTGATGACGGCCTTGGCGTTATTGCCGAGGCGGGTGACAAACATCTTCATCTGCTCGGTGGTGGTGTTCTGGGCCTCGTCCATGATGATGAAGGCGTCCGACAGGGTACGTCCGCGCATGAAGGCGAGTGGAGCGACCTCGATGACGTTGCGCTCGAGGAGCTTGTCGACTTTCTCCTGGTCGAGCAGGTCGTAGAGGGCGTCGTAGAGGGGGCGGAGGTAGGGATCTACCTTTTCCTGTAGAGACCCGGGGAGGAAGCCGAGCCGTTCGCCTGCCTCGACAGCGGGGCGGACGAGGATGATGCGGGAGACCTTCTTCGACATAAGCGCGGAGACAGCCATGGCGACCGCGAGGTAGGTTTTGCCGGTGCCGGCTGGGCCGAGGCCGAAGGTCATGTCGCAGGATTCGATCGCTTCGACATACTTACGCTGATTGGGGCTGCGGGGCTGAACCATGCGTTTGACGCCAGCGGAGCGCTGGCGGCCAGAGTCGACCACGGCCTTGAGGGTGAGGGCGGGGTCGGCGACAAGGAGCTTGAGCAGGCCGTTGAGCTCTCCATTGCCGAGATGGACTCCGGATTTCCGGAGGGCCTCGAAGTCCGAGAAGATGTAGCTGACGCGGCTGACCTGCGCGGCGTCACCGGCGACGTGAACGCCGTCGGAGCGGAGATCGATGGTGACGCGGAGACCGTCTTCGAGGAGGCGGAGATTTTCGTCGTGGGTCCCGTAGAGGGCTTCGATTCCGGTAGTGATGGCGATCACTCTGTTGTTATTGATCAATGGTGGGTCTGACCTCCGTCAGGGGGAAGCATGGGTTTGCGGGCAATCTTGCCCACGAATTGGATAGAGGGACGGGAGAATGGATGCAGCTTGAAGGGACAAGGGGCAGCCCAGGGTTAGCTGCGGGCGGGGAGCCGGGGATGGCGAAGGATGCCAAATCTGGCTGAAGAGTAGAACGGCGGGCAGGGGTCGTCAAGGGGTATTCGGTGAATGTTTGCGATGGTGCGGAAGCGAGAACGCCGTTGACCTCGGGCGCGGAGTTCCGTAGACTTGTGAGATTGCAGTGAGTAGGGATGTTGTGTGTGCCGGGCCGAAATGCGAGGCCCTTCGAGCCGATATCTTCTATCTCTTTGCTTCGCGAGAGCTCCGAGTTTTGACTCAGAGCTCCTAGCAGATCTTCCCGAGCTAAGCGGGACCTTTAGATAAAGAGAGTCATAAGAGAATGGCAAATCATGTTTCGTCGTTGAAGCGCGCACGTCAGACCGAGACCAAGACCGCAGTGAACCGGTCGAACCGCAGCAAACTCCGTGGAACTCTGCGGGCGTTGCGCGAGGCTATTGGCAAGGGTGATGCCAAGGCTGCGACTGAGCAGTACCGGATGACGGCTTCGGCTCTGGATAAGAGCGTGCAGAAGGGGATCCTGCACAAGAACACGGCGAGCCGGTACAAGAGCCGCTTGAATGCCCGCGTGAAGGCCTTGTCGGTCAAGGCTGCCTAGAGTTTTCAGCGGGATTCCGATCCGATTAGAGAGTTTAGATTGGGCTTTAGCGCTTGGATGTGCTCCAGGGCTAGAGCCCTGTTCCGTTTAGATGCCTTGAAGCTGCGGGACTGGAGCTTACCGGCGTCCGACGTTATTTCCTCTCGGACGGCCTACAGAAGAAGGGCGAGATGCCCAAGGCTGAAGCCTCGGTCCATTTAAAAGCTAAAAGAGCGGAACGCGGTACCGAAGGGTGCGGCTACTTTGGTGAGCTGTGCTTGTCGGTGCGGGACTTATCCGGTTTTGCCTCGGGCTGTTCTCCGGGGTTGTAGAGGGTGGGGGGCTTGCGGGGAGTGTCGGCCTGAGGCTCGGGATCGCCATTCTCAATAGATCTGGCCGGTGATTGAGCGGGTTGAGGGGAGGTCGCGACGGGATCCGCGGTGTGAGCTTCGGCGGATGGGGGTGCCGCAGCGCCGGGGGTGGAGTCGTCGGCGGGTGGGGTCCGGGCGGAGTCGACCGTGGAAGTTGTCTGACTCTCTGAAGGCTCGGGGGCGACGGTGCTGCTGTCGACGATGGCCGAGGGGCGATGGGAGGCGGGGTCAGTGGGGGGTGTGGGTACTGGAGTGCCGGCGGAGGTGGCGGCGCGGGCGTTGGCGTTGGTGAGCGGGGCGGTGAGGAGTATGGGGCCGTCGGAGAGTTCGGGTGCGAGCGAGGCGGCCTTGGCGATGCCAGCGCGGTCTTTTGCAGACGGGGGTGGGAGGTTGTGGATCTCGATGACCGATTCGCGAAGTATGGCGAGGCTGGAGCCATCGGGGGAGAGGTCGAAGTTCTGTCCGGAGGGGAGGATCGGGGTGCAGTCGAGGCGGAGGACGGGTTTGCCGCTGTCAGTCTGGAAGACGGTAACGGTCTGGGCGCTGAACTGCCCGGTGCTGAGGGCGGCGTTGGCGAGGGCCTGATCGCCGACGGAGAGGGCGGTGGTGACGCGGCCGAAGGCGAAGCGGCCGGTGGCGGGCGCGAAGGCGAAGGTGGGATTGAGGTAGTTTTCGGGGATGGCCTGCTCCCACATCTCTTCCCCGCGGAGGTTGAAGCCGCCGAACATCTGGCGCTGGCTTCCGCTGCGGCAGCCGAAGGCGATGAACTCGCTGCGGCTGACGAGGATGGGGAGGGGATGGCAGGTGGAGTCGAAAGGGGAGAGCTCTTCGACCTTGCCACGGTAGAGGTTGTAGTTGAAGGCCCAGTGCTGGTTGCCTTGATCGAGGATGCTGAGGAAGCCCGCGCCATCGGCCGGGATGGTGACAAGGGTGCGGGCGCGGAGACCGCCGGAGGCCTGGGCAAAGAGCTCTCCATCGGATGGCTGGCTGCGGATGCGGTAGAAGTGGATCTCGACGGGCATGCGCGACCTGGGCGGGGTTTCGGGGGCGTCCTTCTGTGCGGCTTTCGCGGCATAGGCCTGCGTTCCGGGGCTGGGGGTGCGCTCGGGCTCGGCTGCGGGGCGTCGGTCGAGGGACTCAAGGATGAGCAGGCTTGAGTCGGGGGAGAGGAGAACGGCGCCGATGGGCCTCGGGCTGGAAAGGAAAGCGTGCTCCTTGAAGGCGTCGCCGGACTTGAGATTGGCCAGAGGAGAGAGGGTGGTGAGGCGGTCGCGGATGCGGAGGAGGAAGTGACCGTTGCCGAGGGGCCAGAGGTACTGGGCGGGATCGTGGACGCGCCAGGCGGTACGGGCGAGGACCTGTCCACTGGGGAGGTCGACGAGGACGGCGTCGATGCTGCGATCGAAGTCCTCGGGCGGGTCGTCGGGGATGCGCGGGAGCAGGCGGCGGACGCTGAAGGTGACGAGGAGGTGGCGATCGTCGACGTAATTGATGCTGAGGATGGAGGCGCCAGAGGCAAGAACGGGGGCGGAGAAGGGGATGTAGCCGAGGGATTCAAGCGGGATGCGGGTTTCGGGCGGACGGGCGGCTGCCAGGGCGAGCGATGCCGAGAGGACGAGCAGAAGCAAGGGAAGGAACCGGAAGGGACGGGGCGCGATGGAGGAGGCGGGAACCGGCATGGTAATTGGGACGTAGTTGTTACTGTTTCATGGACGCTCGGCGGCTGTCAGCGGACTCACTCTGTTTCAGTCTCCTCGAAGGCGGTGTTTCTGCGGGCAGCTATAAGCCTTGAGGATGAGCTATGAGATAGGTGTGCGCCGGATTAACTTTGGAGCGTTTGACGGGGCGGCGTGGGATAGGTTGCGGGTGTTACAAAGCTAGAGGGACGGATTTTGAGGAGAAGGCATGCTGGACAGGCGAGGTGAGATGGGCAAATTGGGTGAGGCAACGGAGCGGAGGAGTTATGCGGGCTTTCCATTTAGAGGAGCGGGTCCGTTCGCTGCGCTCAGGATGACAGACAGAAGGGCAAGGGTGGAAGCAGGTTCCTCGCTGCGCTCGGAAAGGAAGAAAGAAGGGCGGGTGATAGCGAGTGGGCTGGTTATGTTGGCGATGGTTCCGGGGACGGCGTTTTCGCAGCAGCCGGCTGCGGGTGCGGTGGATGGGCAAGGGGCGTCGGCCAAAGCGGAGGAGGTCTACAAGCCGGTGCCGGGATTCGATGTGAGCTCGATCGATGCGAAGGCGGACCCTTGCAATGATTTCTACAGGTTTGCCTGCGGACAGTTTGCGGCGAACCATCCGATTCCGGCCGATCAGCCGGGGACGGACCTCTTTTACGCGTTGTACAACGTGAACACGCAGTCGCTGCGGGGGATTCTGGAGAAGGCGGCCGCGGGTGGAACGGGGAGGTCACCGGACGAGCAGAAGATCGGCGACTACTACAAGAGCTGCATGGATACGGATGCGATTGAGAAGAAGGGTCTGGCTTCGGTGCAGCCGTTGCTGGGGCAGATCGACGGGCTAGGAGACGGAATGATGGCCAAGCGCGATCTGCCGCCACTCATCGGGCGGCTGCAGCGCGGAGGCGTCGACATTTTCTTTGGGTTCGGGGAGCAGCAGGATCTGAAGGACGCGACCAAGCAGATTGCGTCGGCGGGCCAGGGTGGTCTCGGTCTGCCGGAGAAGGACTACTACCTGCGCACGGGAGCGAAGGACGAGGAGATCCGCAAACAGTATGTGGCGCACGTGGCGAAGATGCTGACGCTCGCCGGGAGTAAGCCGGAGGCGGCGCAGAAAGAGGCCGAGGGCGTGATGCGGTTTGAGACGGCGCTGGCGAAGGCGAGCCTGGGCGTGGTGGATCTGCGGGATCCGGAGAAGACGTATCACCTCGAGCCGATTGCGAAGTTCGAGGCATCGATGCCGGGAGTGAACTTCGGGCAGTTTGAGGAGGCGGTGCACGCCCCGCATGTGACCGAGATCAATGATCAAACGCCACAGTTCTTCCCTGCCCTGATGCACGAGGTGCGCGACACGGATATGGGGACGCTGAAGGCGTACATGAAGTACCACCTGCTGACGTCGGTGTCGAGCCGGCTGCCGAAGGCGTTTGACGCGGAGACTTTCGACTTTTACAGCAGAAAGCTGAACGGGCAACCAGAGCAGCCGGCGCGGTGGAAGCGTTGCTCGAACGCGGTCAATGGGGCGATGGGAGAGGCGCTGGGGAAGGTGTACGTGGAGCAGTATTTCGCCGGGGACAGCAAGGCGAAGATGCTGGAGATGGTGCACGACATCGAGCATGCGATGGATGTGGATATCGACAGCCTGGAGTGGATGAGCGCTCCTACCAAGCTGCGCGCCAAAGAAAAGCTGAATGCGGTGGCGAACAAGATTGGCTACCCGGAGAAGTGGAGGGACTACAGTGCGCTCGAGATTAAGCCGGAGGATGCGCTGGGCAACCTGCTGCGGGCGGACGCGTTTGAGAGTGATCGGCAGCTAGCGAAGATCGGGAAGCCGGTAGATCGCGGGGAGTGGGGCATGACGCCGCCGACGGTGAATGCGTACTACGACCCGAGTATGAATGACATTAACTTCCCGGCGGGAATTCTTCAGCCGGCGTTTTACGACAAGAGCCAGGACGACGCAGTGAACTACGGGCACATCGGCGCCGTGATCGGTCACGAACTGACGCATGGGTTCGACGACCAGGGAAAGAAGTTCGATGCAAAGGGGAACCTGTCGGACTGGTGGACGACTGAGGACACGAAGAAGTTCGAGGCGCGAACGGACTGCATTGTGAACGAGTATGGCGGGTTCACGGCGGTCGACGACGTGAAGGTAAACGGAAAGTTAACGCTGGGAGAGAATACGGCGGACAACGGCGGCCTGGTGCTGGCGTACATGGCGTACCTGGACCGCGCAAAGAAGGATGGGATTGACCTTGCTGCGAAGAAGGAGGGGTACACGTCTCCGCAGCGCTTTTATATCGCCTATGCGCAGAACTGGTGCGAGAACGCCCGGCCGGAGCAGGTGCGAACGCAGGTGCTGCAGGATCCGCACTCGCCGGATCACTTCCGGGCGAATGGGGCGATTGTGAATCAGCCGGGATTTGCCGAGGCGTTCGGTTGCAAGAAGGGATCGCCGATGGTGCCGGCGGGGAGCTGCCGGGTGTGGTGACGGACGGCAGAGGGAGCGCGGGCGGATGCGTTAGAGAAACGGGTCCGTTCGCCATGCGCAGGATGACACAACAAGAGGGGCTAAAGGGAGCGGGTGCGGCTTTGGCTGTGCCCGCTTGTTGTTCGCGTGTGCGAGAGTTGAGGGATGGGTGCAGAGGGGCATGGGCGGCATAGAGGGTGGGGATTTGCGGCGTGCGCTTTGGCGAGCTGCTTCTGGGGTTGCGGTTTCTTCTTTGGGAAGATTGCGCTGGCGGAGATGGCGCCACCGTTCATGGTGCTATACCGATTTCTGTTTGCGGTGGTGCCGCTGCTGCCGCTGCTGGTGACACATCGGCCGAGCTTTAGCCGGAGGGACTGGGGCCTGCTGGCGATTGCGTCCCTACTGGGTGTACCGGTGCAGTTCCTGATCCAGTTCCATGGTCTGGCGTTGACGACGGTGAGTCATGCGTCGCTGATGGTGGGGATGATGCCGGTGATCCTGGCGGTGGGTGCGACGATGTTTGCGCACGAGCGGATGAGCAAGGTGGGATGGACGGCGCTGGCGGCATCGACGACAGGCGCGGCGCTGATTGCTCTGAGCGGGCGCGGCGGACAGGTGGCGGGCGGAGCTTTGACGGGGGATCTGCTGGTGGTGCTCTCGCTGATGATTGCGCTGTTCTGGATTCTTCTAAACAAGCGTTTGATGGAGCGGCAGAGCCATGTGGTGGTGACGGTGTACGGGCTGGCGATAGGGACGGCGATGCTGATGGTATGGGTACCGCTGCGGTACGGGATGCCGCCGGTTCACGAGGTGTCGGGGAGGGCGTGGATGGCGTTGGCGGCGAGCGGTGTGCTGTGTACGGCGACGACGACGCTGCTATGGAACTGGGCCATGACGCAGGTGCCGGCGTCGCAGGCGGGGGTGCTGTTGAATATGGAGCCGCTGATCGGGAGTTTGCTAGGGGTGCTGGTGCTGAGGGAGAGATTGGGGCCGAGTGCGTGGGTGGGCGGGGCGATGATTCTGGCGGCGGCGGTGACGTTGACGACGCGGCGGCAGGCGGTGGCGTGAGGAGAGGGAGAGGCCAGATTAGATCTCTTCAACGACCAGGTTCGCAGCGCTGAGGCGTTATGGGGCTGCAGATGTGATGTTTGAGCGATTGCGATCTGCTAGTGTCTGCTGGGGCGAGGGTTTGCTGGAGAGATTTGCGGGAATGAGCGTGTGAGGGTGAGGGATCGGCTGACGCGGTGCCAGCGATAGAGGAGGATGCACCCGGCGAGGGTGAGGGCGAGGGAGAGACCGAGCCACAGACCGCGGGCTCCGAGGTGGCTGTGAAAGGCAAGATAGACGCCAAGGGGAAGGCCTATAAGCCAGTAGCAGCAGAGGTGGGTGATGAGGCCGGAGTGGGTGTCCCCGGTTCCTCGCAGAGCGCCGATGACGGTGACCTGGAGACCGTCGCAGATCTGGAAGATGGCAGCGACGGCGAAGAGGGGGACGGTTGCGGCGATAACCGCTTCGTCAGGCGTGAAGACACGAGCGATCGCGTGGGGGATCAGGAGGTACATGACTGCGGCGGCGACCATAACGACACCGCTGAGGGCCAGGGCTATCCAGCCGGCGGCACGGGCGGCGGGAATATCGCGGCGGCCGATCGCCTGGCCGACGCGGACGGATGCGGCGGCGGAGATGCCCATGGGGATCATGAAGGTGAAGCTGATGACATTGAGGGCGATCTCGTGCCCGGCGAGCGGAACGGGGCCGAGGGTGGAGATGAGAAAGGTGACGACGGCGAAGATGGAGATTTCGACGAGGATGGTGGCGCCGGCGGGAAGGCCGAGTTGGAGCAGACTTTTCAGCAGGGCGACTTCGGCGCGGAGGGAGATCTCGCGAAGGCCGTAGCGGTGGCGGCGATCGAGGAACCAGACGGATCCGGCGAGGAAGAAGGCGAGGTAGGCGCGGGCGAGCGAGGTGGCAAGACCGGAACCGGCGACGCCGAGACCAGTCCACTTTAGATGGGGACCGGCGATGGTGAGATGAAGACCGGAGATGCCGAGGTGCGGGTGCCAGTCGTGGCTGTAGATGAGAATCCAGTTGAAGAGGAGATTGATGAGATTGGCCGAGATGAGCGCGGCAGCGATGGGACGGACGTGGTTAAAGGCCTGCAGGTAACGGCGCAGAGCGAAGTAGATGAGCAGAGGAAGGATGCCGAGATTGAGGGCGCGAAGGGTGGCGACGGCGCCGGAGCGGACGGTGGGGTCGGCGGGGATGCGGGCCAGGCCGAGCGTGGCGAGAAAGAAGACGAGCGTGAGGAAGCCGGCAATGCCGGTTGCGAGAAGGACACCGTGGTAGAACCAACGGTTGGCGGCGTGGAGTTTGCCGGCTCCGTGGGACTGGGCGATGACGGTGTCCAAGCCCAACAGGATGCCGCCGAGGCCGAAGGCGATCGTGTTGAAGAGGATCTGGGCGAGGGCGACGGAGGACATGGCAATAGCGGCATGGGGGAGGCGACCGACCATCATGGTGTCGACGAGGCCCATCAGCATCCATCCGATCTCCGCGGTGACGAGTGGGAGGGCGAGGGCGAGCATGGGGCGGAGTTCGTGGCGGATAGAGGTCATGAACTCTGGTGAGCGAGTTTCGGGCGGAGGTTGAGACGCGTGCTATAGCTGGGATGCGATGGTGAGCTCCGCCTGCTGCTTGCGACGGGAGGTGGTCTTACCTACGCGTGAAGAGGTAGACCAGGAGACTCAGGATGACGCTGAGGAGGAGTGAGGTGGCGAGGGGGAAGGAGACGCTCCAACCACGGCCGCGCCAGGAGAGATCCCCGGGGAGGCGGCCGAGGGGAAGGTTGAATCGAGCAAGCGCTGCGACGAGGAGGCCGGCGACGATGAGGAGGACACCAAAGGTGAGGAGGAGACGGGCGGGGCGGGGCATGGGTCCTCAGGCGGTGTGGAGGAGGAGTTCGCCGGCGCAGCGGAGGAGTTCAGCTGGCTGGCATGGCTTGGTGAGCACGGAGAATTTGTTACGGACCTCGGAGGCGTGCTGACGGACGCGATTGAGGCTGGCATAGGCACCGGTGAGAACCAGGATCCGGCAGGCTGGCTGCTCACGATCCATGCTGGAGATGAGATCGAGGCCATCTTTTTCAGGCATGTTGATGTCGCAGAGAAGGAGGTCGGGAGCGAAGCTGCGAGCACAGTCCATCGCTTCGTCGGCCGAGTAGACGGTGCGCGTGGCAAAGCCGTGCTTCTGGAAGATCAGACTAAGTGTATCGGCGACGAGGTGCTCGTCATCCACTATAAGAATACGACGCATTGGGAGAGTCTCTAGGTCGCTCTGGACGATCTTCGAGCCAGGACATAGTGTGTGCTTGTTGACCTAAGGATGTCCAGTGGATTGCGCCGATTTCGCGATTTCGCTTACTTTGGTTTCCCTTATTGCGCACCGGATGAGCAAACGTTGTGGCGAAACGGCTTATGACGGGTAGAAGAGCTGTCAGGTAGATGTGAGCTAAACGAAGACAGAGATATTGTTGACCCGGTGAGGATGGAGGACGATGCGAATTGCGGCAATGCTGATCGGTCTGACTTTCTGCAGCGGCGTCGTTCTGGATGCTTTCCAGACGATTATCCTTCCGCGCCGCCCAACGGGCCGTCTCCGGATTACGCGACTGTTTTACATCGTTACCTGGACGCCCTGGGTGTGGGTCGCGGAGCGGATCGAGAACCGAAAGGTCCGGGAGCAGATGTACAGCGTCTTCGGACCGCTGTCGCTGCTGCTTCTGATAGTGCTGTGGGCGATCCTGTTGGTTATCGGGTTTGCGCTTCTGCTGTTCGCGATAAGGTCGCCGTTTGTGGATAGCAGCCTGCCTATGGGGGCGGGGAACTTTGGCCATTTCCTTACTGATCTGTATGTGAGCGGAACGACACTGACCACCGTAGGCCCGGGTGATGTGGTGTCGAGGAATGTATGGGCGCGGGCGCTTGTAGTGATCGAGAGTGGTACGGGCCTGGGCTTCGTGGCGTTGGTGATCAGTTATCTGCCCGTCCTTTACGGCGCGTTCAGCCGGCGGGAGGTCAGCGTTGCTCTGCTGGACGGCCGGGCGGGATCGCCGCCGACCGCTGCGGAGTTGCTGCGCAGGCATGGCTTCGACGGAGGACAGGAGGCGCTGAGTTCGCTGCTGGAAGAGTGGGAGCGGTGGTCGGCGGATATTCTGGAGTCGCACATCTCTTACCCGCTGCTGTGCTACTACCGGTCGCAGCATGACAACCAGAGCTGGCTGTCGGCGCTGGTGAGCGTTCTGGATGCGTGTGCGCTGCTGATCACAACGATCGAAGGGCCGGCGTCGCGGCAGGCACAGCTGACGTTTGCGATGGCGCGACACGCGCTGATCGATCTTGGCCATGTCTTCCACCTGGAGGAGAGGGAGGCGGTGTGGTTGGAACGGGCGCGATTGGAGCGGCTTCCTGCGGAAATTTTCGACCGGTTGTGCGAGGCGTTAGGACCGATCGAGATGCGGCTGTGCGGGGATCCGGCTTCGATGGAGCGCTTGACTACGATTCGCGCGCTCTATGAGCCGCATGCCATGGCGTTGTCTCATTACCTGAAGATGCCGCTTCCGCAGTGGGTCGCGGAACCTCGGAAGAAGGATTACTGGAGGACGGTGGCGAACTTACGATCGCAAGCCGCCGCAGTCTGGGGGGAGCGGGTCAGCCATGTGAGCGAGCAAGCGGGATCGGCGGATCTGCATGGAGACGGCCACGGATTCTAGCCGCCGGGACAAGGATCGACCGGGAACTCTACTGGGGGACGGCGGGTCCGGCCTGCGGATTAAGCTTCTGCGCGGCAAGGAGACCAGCGGGTCCCTTGGGATCCTTGTCCTTTAGCTGCGCGAGAATCTTCTTCGCGGCGTCGGGCTTGTTCTGGGCCTGGTAGAGCTCTGCGAGCTGAAGCTGAGCGGTTCCGGCGGGGACGGAGTTGGACGGCTTGGCGGTGAGTTCGTTGTAGAGATCGATGGCCTGGAGGTCGCGGCCAGTCTGACGGTAGAGCTGGGCGAGAGAGAGTTTGGCGAGGTTGGCGAGATCGCGGTTCCAGCCGGAGGCGACCTGCTTCAGCGTGGACTCGGCGGAGGCGTTCTGGCCCGATTCCATGAGGGTGAGGCCGGCGAAGTATCGCGCGTTCTTACCGTCGGGTGTCATCCCGTACTTATCGGCAACCACCATGAAGAGATTATCGGCGACCTTGGCGCGGTCGGTGATGGAGCTGAAGGTCTTGACGCCGGGGGGCACGGCCTGGCCGGGTGCGGCAATAGGGGTCTGGTAGGCCTGCATGGCGGCTCCGAAGGCAACGGAGGCGGCCTCAGAGCGACGGTTGTAGACGAAGCCCGCGATGACGACGGTGAGGATCAGAGCAAGCAGGACGGCGCTCGAGACGATGACGGAGCGACGGTTCTCGCCGGCCCACTCGAGGCCGTGGGAGGTGGTGGTGACGAAGGCGTCGTTTTGCTTCAGTGCTGCTTTGGTTTGCTGATCCACGGTGGTGTTGATCTTCCTTTGAGTGGCTGGCGCGAGTACAGGCTGCGCAGCTTTTCAGTCTATCAGGGCGTGGTCGCCCTGTGGATCAACCCCCTCCCCCCCCCCCGGGGGTAGTTCGGGCTAAGTTCTTAGCCTGGAAGGAGATACGTAGGCGATGGACTGCAAAATCGTCCATCCATTGGGTTTGCGGGCAAAATCCTGCTTCGAAAGGACTTAGCGTCAAGGACAGAACGCTGGAAATTTGCGGTGGGTTCTGCCGCTGCTTCCATGTTAGCGGATGGACGGGGCTGGTTGCGCCACGGATCTGGCAGGGCCTACGCCGGTGAGGAGATGGAAGTTGGGACCTGTGGACAAGGCCGAAGGAGTTGACAGGGATCGCAGCCGTCCCGAGGCGATTGCGTGCGGGGTTCGACCATGGGGCGATCAGATGTTGCAGAGGTTGAAGGCGGCCCGGAGGGAGGTGAGGGGATCTTCGCGGGGAACGAACTCGTGGGCGACGTAGCCGGTGAAGCCGGTGGCGGCGATGGCCCGCATGACGGCGGGCCAGGTGACCTCCTGGGTGTCATCGAGCTCGTGCCGGCCGGGGACGCCGCCGGTGTGAAAGTGGCCAAGCCAGCGGGCGTTGGCGGTGATGGTCGAGACCAGGTCCCCTTCCATGATCTGCATGTGGTAGATGTCATAGAGAAGTTTGACGCGGGGGCTTGCGACCTCTTCGACGACGCGAACGCCCCAGGCGGTGTGATCGCACATGTAACCGGGATGGTCGCGTTTGCTGTTGAGCAGTTCCATGCAGAGATCGACGCCGTGATCTTCGACGATGGAGCGGACGCGCTGGAGACCGAGGACGGTGTTGCGAGCGCCCTGTTCGTCCGTGAGATCGGGTGCGCGAAGGCCGGAGAAGGTGATGACGTTGGGGACGCCGGCTTTGGCGGCGAGGGGGACGTACTTGCGCAGACCAGCTTCGATGGCGGCGTGGTTCTCGGTGCGGTTCAGGCCCTGCTTGATGTCTCCGCCACCGGCGTAGCCCATGGTTGCGCGGAGGCCGAAGCGCGCGGGGATCTCAAACTCTTCGGATTTAAGGAGGTCGATGCCCTCGAGTCCGATGGAGGCGGAGGCTCGGCAGAGGTCTTCGAGCGGGATCTTGGCATAGCACCAGCGGGAGACGGACTGGTGGATGCGGTGGGTGGCTTTGGGGGCCGGGGCCTGCGAGAGGATATGTTTCGTGTCGGCGAGCGATGCCGAGGCGAGGAGTGAGTTTTGGAGGAGCTTGCGGCGAGTGAGCATTTCGGGCCTCTACTTCCTTCTAGAGCTTATTTGATGTCGCGCCAGTTTTGGCCGGTGCCTACATCGGCGACGATGGGGATGGAGAAGGCGGCTACGTTTTCCATCTCGTGTTTGACGAGGTGGGCGAGATCTTCGGCTTCTTCGGGGACGACGTCGAAGAGGAGTTCGTCGTGTACCTGGAGGGTCATTCTGGAGCGGAACTTCCGTTCAGAGATTTTTGTGTCGAGGGTGATCATGGCGAGCTTGATGAGGTCGGCGGCGGTGCCCTGGAGGGGGGTGTTGATGGCGGTGCGTTCGGCGAATCCGCGCATGTTGGGATTGCGGGACTGGATGTCGGGGATGGGGCGGATGCGGCCGAAGTGGGTGCTGACGGACTGGTCGCGGCGGACGGTCTCGAGGGTGGTCTCGATGAAGCGCTTGATGCCGCTGTAGCGCTGATAGTAGCGGTCGATATATTCCTTCGCGATTTTTTGATCGATGTTGAGCTGGGCGGCGAGGCCGAAGGGACTGATGCCGTAGACGATGCCGAAGTTGACGGCTTTGGCGCGGGCGCGGGTCTCCTTCGACATGGTGGCGGGGTCGACCTGAAAGACCTCGGCGGCGGTAAGGGTGTGGATGTCCTTGCCGGTGCGGTAGGCGTCGAGGAGAAGGGGATCCTGCGAGAAGTGGGCCATGAGGCGGAGTTCGATCTGGGAGTAGTCGGCGGACATGAGGACGTTGCCGGGGGCGGGGATGAAGGCGGCGCGGATCTCGCGGCCGAGGGCAGTGCGGGTGGGGATGTTCTGCAGGTTGGGATTGGTGGAGGACAGGCGGCCGGTGGCGGTGCCGACCTGATTGAAGGTGGTGTGGACGCGGCCGTCGCGGTCGGTGAGCTGGGGGAGCTGGTCTAAATAATTACTTTTCAGTTTGGCGAGCTGGCGGTACTCGAGGACCTGGGCGGGGACGGGGTGGAGTTGAGCGAGGTCTTCGAGGACGTCCTGGGCGGTCGAGATGACCTTACCCTTGCCGTACTTGATGGGCTTGGCGAGGTTCATCTTGTTGAAGAGGACGTCGCCGAGCTGCTTGGGCGAGTTGATGTTGAAGCGGTGTCCGGAGCCCTCGTAGATCTTTTCGGCGAGGGTGTCCATGTCGACAGTGAGGCGGGAGGACATCTCGCGGAGGATGGCCGGATCGACGCGGACGCCGGCCTGCTCCATGCGGAGGAGGACGGGGACGAGCGGGAGGTCGATGGTGCGGTAGACGTGGAGGAGGGGGTTGGTTTCGGAGTGGTCGGCGACGAGCTTCGGGGGTTCGGCGAAGAGCATTTCGCGGGTGACGGCGCCCCCGAGGGTGGGCTCGTCGGGGAGGATGTGGTGGGGGGCGGGGGCGGACTCGGCGATCTGCTGGCGGAGGATGGGGATGAGGCGGTTGATGGCGGAGGCGGCTTCGGGGAGGAGGGTCTCGGGGGCGTGGGTGAGGGCGCGCGAGGAGGAGCGGGCGGCGACGTCGGCGAGGGTGTGGGAGCCGTGGGTGGGGTTGGTGAGGTAGCTGTAGAGCATGACGTCCTCGACCGGGCCGCGGAGGTTGATGCCGTGCGGGGCGAGGGCGCGGGTGACGGCTTTGAGGTCGTGGACGTGCTTGGGCAGCGCGGGGTCTTCGAGGGCTTCGCGGAGGCCGGGGGTGTCGACGGAGACCTGGAGGGCGAGGCTGGGGGAGGCGGAGAGGCCGAGTTTGCAGGCGGGGTCGTTGGGGGCGGGTTGACCGGGTTCGCCGGGCCGGTCATTCCCCGATTCGGGTTGGCAGGCGTCGGCGATCTCTGGGGCTCCGAAGAGGGACATGGTTTCGGGTTGGGCGGTCTCGGGTTCGGGCTCTTCGGGGCTGTCGGGATTGTCTGACATTTCGGCGGAGATCTCTTCGGCGATGGCCTGGGCGGTTTCGGCGATAGCGATCGAGAGGCCGCGGGCGATTTGGGAACCCACCTTAGACGACGATGAGGCCGTCGCCGAAGATGGGGCACCCGGGTTTGTGGCTTCGGCGAGATCGAGGGGGGTGCGGGCTTCGGCGAGAAGGGCTTCGACTTCGGCCGGGGTGGGGCGGGTGTTGAAGGTGATGACGGTGTTGTCGGTGGCGGGCGCGAGTTCCTTCAGGAGGGTGGTGAATTCGAGTTCGGAGAAGAGGGCGCGGCAGGCGGCGTTGTCGACGGGCTGGGTGCGCATGGCGTCGAGCGAGAACTCGATGGGTACGGAGGTGTGGATGGTGACCAGATCTTTCGAGAGGAGGATGTTGTCGCGATTATTTTGTAACGATTCGCGATACGTTTTCTTTTTGACTTCATCGGCGTGGTCGAGCGCGGCTTCAACTGTCCCGAACTGCTGGATGAGGTCGACGGAGCCTTTGTCGCCGATGCCGGGGGCTCCGGGAATGTTGTCGATGGCGTCGCCGCGCAGGGCCATGACGTCGATGACGCGTTGGGGAGGGACGCCCAGGGCTGCTTCGACGCCGGCGGGATCGAGGATGAGGTTGTCCTTCGTCGGATTGAGAATGCTTACGGAATCATTGACGAGCTGCATCATGTCCTTGTCGGAGCTGACGACGAAGACATGGTGGCCGAGCGCGGAGAGCTGGCAGGAGAGGGTGCCGATGACGTCGTCGGCCTCGAAGCCCTCGTAGAAGAGGATGGGGATGCGGAAGGCTTCGAGGGCGCGGCGGATGTAGGGCTGCTGCTGGATAAGGTCGGGTGGGGTTTCGACGCGGTTGGCCTTGTAGCCGCCGTACTCGATGGTCTCGAACTGCTGGGTTTTGATGTTGAACTTCTGGACGTCCTTGAGCTGTTTGGCCTGCTCGTTGCGGTGGATGGGGGCTCCGACATCGTAGATCGCGGCGAGGTACTGGGGGGCGAAGTCGGCGCGCAGCTTGTTGATCATGTTGACGAAGACATAGGTGGCGGCGGTGGGGATGCCGGTGCGGGTGGACATGGGGCGCTGGCGCTGCATGGCGTGGTAGGCGCGAAAGATGAAGGCCATGGAGTCGAGGAGATAGATGGGGGGCTTGGAGCCGGCGGGTGGCGGTGGCGGGGTGGAGGGCTTGGGGGTTGGGGTCTTCTTGGTCGCCATGGCTGGTTTGATGGTAGCGCGTTGAGGTGGGGTGGATAGGGAGCGGACGAGCGGTGCGGGAGAGCGGGTTCCGCTTCGCAAGCGCAAGATCAGGATGACGGATGGAAGGGCGAAGGCTGGGGCTGGTTGGAGATCCAGGTAGAGAAGCGGGTCCGCTCGCTGCGCTCAGGATGAAAAAAGTTTAGGGGCCGGGATGACGGTGGGGAAGGACGATCTCCCAGGAGTGATGACGGCTGGGAAGGAGGACTAGAGGAGGAGCATGCAGTCGCCGTAGGAGAAGAAGCGGTAGCGCTGCTCGACTGCGTGGGCGTAGGCGCGGAGGACCGCTTGCCTTCCCGAGTCGCCTGGGCCGGCGAAGGCGCTGACGAGCATGAGGAGGGTGGAGGACGGGAGGTGGAAGTTGGTGAGGAGGCCGGAGACAAGGCGGAAGCGGTGGCCGGGGGAGAGGAAGATCGAGGTGCTGCCGGAGTGGGGTATGAGATGGATGGGGGCGGCGGGATGGAAGGCCAGGGCCTGCTGGGCGACATGTTCGAGGGTGCGGGTGGTGGTGGTCCCGACGGCGATGACGCGGCGATTTTGACGGAGGGCCAGGTTGATGGCCTGGGCGGTGCGGGCGGGGAGGGCGTAGGACTCGGCGTGGAGGCGGATGTCTGCGAGGTGTTCGACGCGAACGGGCTGGAAGGTGCCGAGGCCTACGTGGAGGGTGAGGGACTCGATCTGGACGCCGTGGATGCGGAGTTGAGCGAGGATCTCGGGGGTGAAGTGGAGGCCGGCGGTGGGGGCGGCGGCGGAGCGGAGGTCTTGCGAGTCGGGGTGCTGGGCGTAGACGGTCTGATAGCGGTGGCGGTCGACGGCGGTGTCGGGAGCGTGCTTGTCGCGGTGGATGTAGGGGGGCAGGGGCATGTGGCCGATCTGGTCTACAAGACTTAGAAAGTCTGGGAGATCGAGGGGACCTGAGTGGGTGGTGAAGCGGAGGGTACGTTCGCCGAAGTCTGCGGCGCTGAGGACTTCGGCTTCGAGAACGGGATCGGTATGGTCGGGGTGGGCGAAGTGGAGGCGCTCGCCGGGGTGGACCTTGCGGCCGGGGCGGACGAGGGCTCGCCAGACGATCTCGCCGGGGTGCCCGGCGCTGAGGTCTTCGGTGAGCAGGACCTCGATGAGGCCGGATGGGCCGGGTGAGTTGCGCTGGGTGTGGAGGCCGGCGCGGGTGGCGAAGAGGCGTGCGGGGAGGACGCGGGAGTCGTTGAGGATGAGGAGATCGCCGGGGTTCAGGAGGGATGGGAGGTGCGCGAAGAGATCGTCGTGGAAGGCGCCGGATGCGCGGTCGAGGACGAGCATACGGCTAGCGCCGCGGAGGTCTGGTGGAGTCTGCGCGATGAGGTCTTCGGGGAGGTCGAAGTGGAAGTCTCGGACGCGCACACGATCTAGTTTACGGCGGGCTGGGTATGAGCTTCGGCCAGGGCGACGGAGCGGTCGAGAGCGGCCTGAACGACTTGCTGGCTGATGGCTCCGTGATCCCGGGTGGCGTGGGCGGGCCAGGTGAGGAGGACGCGGGAGAAGGGTTTGGGGATGAGGAAGCGATCCCAGGAACGGAGCTGCCAAGCGCGAAGAGGGAGGGCGTAGAAGGCGCCGATACGATGAGCTTCGACGAGCGCGGCAAGCTGGGCGGCACCGGGTTTGGCGATCATGGCGGGGCCACGCGGACCATCGGCGGTGATGGCACAGATTCGGCCCTGGGCGTAGGCGTTCTGGAGGTTACGGAGGCCTGACGCGCCGGCGCGGGAGGACGAGCCGCGGACGGCGAGGAAGCCGAGACGATCGACGGTGCGGGCGATGAGTTCGCCATCGAAGCTCCCGCTGATGAGGATGGCTATGTTGCGGTTGCGGAAGCGGTGGGCGCAGGCGAGCAAGGAGCGGTGCCAGAAGACATAGATAGCGGGGCCGGGCAGATGGTAACCGGGGATTGTGCCGGGATCGGTTAGATCCTCGTAGCGAAGGGTGGCTCCGAGGAGGCGGATGAGGGCGGCCGCGAGAGGAGGGATGAGGGCGAGGGCGAGTCGTTGACGGCGAGTGTAGAGAGAGGCGGATTGCGGCACGGGTAGAGTGTACTTCCCTGCCCGCGCGGGCTGGGTCGTTTCGGGCAAAGGAGGAAGCAGGTCCGATCGCTGCGCTCAGGATGACAGAAAGAGGGGCAAGTCAGGGAGCGGGGTAAAGACCCAGGTGACCGGGGCAGGCGCGATAGCCGCAGCCGATGCAGAAGTCGCGGCCGCTTGGGGCTAGCTGTATTTGAGCCAGCGGACGATCTCCGGGAGGTTGGGTTTTTTGCCGTACATGAGGATGCCGACGCGGTAGATTCTTGAGGCGATCCAGAGGACGGCGTAGATGGTGAGCAGGAGCTCGGCGATGGAGATCGCGATCTGGTACCACGGTGGTTGGTGGACGGCGATACGAACGTACATGATGAGGGGCGTGCAAAAGGGGAAGAAGGAGAAGGCCTTGGCGATCATGCCGTCGGAGTCGGTGATGACGCGGAAGATGACCATGGAGCAGGCGATGAGAGGAAGCATGAGGAAGATGTTCATCTGCTGGAGCTCCTGTTCGGAGCTGGTCATGGCGCCGAGGGCGGCGGCGACACCGGAGTAGAGGATGTAGCCGAGGAGGAAGAAGATGACGAAAAAGAAGATTTGAGCGAAGGTGAGGTGGAAGGAGAGACCGCGGCCGAGCAGACCGGAGCCGGTGAGGACGACGGCAGCGATCATCCAGATGGCGACCTGGGTGAGGCCAACGGCACCGACGCCGATGACCTTGCCGGCCATCATCTCCTCGGGGCGGATGGTGGCGAGCAGGACTTCGAAGATGCGGGAGGTCTTCTCTTCGATGATAGATCTGGCGACGTTCATTCCATAGAAGAGGATGACGAAGTACATGAGGAAGAAGAGGCCGTAGGCGCTGACGACGGCGGCGGTGGAGCTGTCGTTTTTGCCGGCCTGGGTGCTGTCGAGATCGACGGGTCGCATGAGGGCGTTGACGTCGGAGGCTCCCATGCCGGAGTGGGTGAGGCCCTCGCGGGTGAGCACGGCGCGGACGGCTTCGCCGATGGTCCCCTTGGTGATGATGTCGGCCTGCGACTTCGGCACCCATTCGAAGGCGGCGCGGGAGTGGCCGGGGGAGGCGGGCGTGACCCAGAGATACCCGTCGAGGTCCTTGGACTTGAGCTCGCTGTCCATGAGGGCGCGAGTGTCGGCGCCGGGCGGCGAGATAACGTCGACGCTCATGCCGCTCTGTTTTCTGCCCTGGAGCTCGGACTGGAGATCGAGGCCGAACTGCGGGTCCTTGGTGATGACGGCGATGTGGGAGGCGGACTTTCCGCGGCCGTTGACCAGCGCCGCACCGAAGAGCAGGCCGCCCATGAGCATCGGGATGAGGACGGTCATGACGAGGAAGCTTTTGGCGCGAACGCGCTCGAGGTACTCGCGCTTGGCGATGAGCCAGACGTTATGCATTGACTGTGACTCCGACCGGATTGTCCGGGGACCTGTTTCCGATTCTTTCGATGAAGATTTCTTCGAGGGTGGGTTCCATGACTTCGAAGCGGGAGATGCGGGTGCCGCGGGCGATAGCCTCGGCGAGAAGGGGCTGGGCGTCGGGGCTGGTTCCGTTGACTGAAACGAGTTTGATTTCGGCGTGGCCGGAGTAGTTCTTGGCGGACTCGATGGAGGGGTGCTGGAGGAAGGAGTCGTCGCCCTCGAAGACCATCTGGACGCGGTTGCGGGGGTAGCGGGATTTGACCTCGCGCATGGATCCGGAGAGGACGAGGTTGCCGCGATCGATGAGGGCGATGGCGTCGCAGAGCTTTTCGACCTGGTCCATGCGGTGGGTGGAGAAGAGGACGGCCCGGCCCTGTTTGCGGAGGTCGACGAGGGTGTCCTGGAGGAGGGTGGCGTTGATGGGGTCGAGGCCGGAGAAGGGCTCGTCCATGATGATGAGGTCGGGCTCGTGGAGGAGGGCGGCGATGAACTGGATCTTCTGCTGCATGCCCTTGGAGAGCTCTTCGGTCTTCTTGGGGATGGCCTCGGTGATCTCCATGCGCTCGCACCAGAGGTGGGCGCGTTTGGAGGCGGTGGTGGCATCAAGGCCGTGAAGCTGGCCGAGAAAGATGAGCTGGTCCATGACCTTCATCTTCTTGTATAGGCCGCGCTCTTCGGGGAGGTAGCCGACACGCTTGAGGTGGGTGCGGTTGAAGGGCTGATCGAAGAGGCGGACGCTGCCGGAGTCGGGTACGGTGATGCCGATCATCATGCGGATCGAGGAGGTTTTGCCGGAGCCGTTGGGACCGAGGAGGCCGAACATGGTGCCGGGCTCGATCTGAAAGCTCATATCGTTGACGGCTATTTTGGTGTCGTAGGCTTTGCGGACGTGGTCAAGCTGAACTACGGGCATGCGGGATTGTGCTCCGTGGGCGGGCTTTGGTGGAGAGGCCGCGCGGTCGAGGCAAGTTTAGCAGGGCGACCTTGATAGGATCGCTTTTGTGCTTGAGCTGCGGACGCCGGTGAAGTTTGTGAAGCGGGTGGGCGAGCGCGTGGCGGAGGAGCTGGCGCGGCGCGGGGTGGAGACGGTGGAGGACCTGCTGTATCACCTGCCGTTCCGGTATGAGGACCGGCTGAACCCGAGGCCGATCGCGGAGCTGAGGCCGGGAGGGATGGCGAGCGTGATCGGCGAGGTGCGGGGGACGGTGCTGCTGCGGACGCGGAGCCGACCGATCTTCGAGATGACGGTGGGGCAAGGGACAAGCTCGGTGAAGTGCATGTGGTTCAACGGGACGTATCTGCGGGACCGGTTCAGGCCGGGGCAGATGGTGGCACTGTATGGTCCGCTCGAGGCTTCGCGGTCGAGTGCGGGTCGGATGAAGATGATCCAGCCGCAGTTTGAGATTCTGCCGGGGCCGGGGGACAAGGACGACGGGTTCGCGATGCTGGAGGTGGGGCGGATCGTGCCGGTGTACGAGACGCTGGGGGGGACGACGGCGTGGGGGGCGAAGCTGACGTCGCGGTGGTTGCGGCGGGTGGTCTGGGGGGTGCTGGAGGAGTTGGATTCCGGGGCAGAGCACGATCCGACGTCTCAGGTTGAGAAGCGGGTCGGGCGCTCTGCACAGGATGACAACCAGAAAGGCGGGGCAAGGCAAGCGCAAGAAGCTGCGCAGGGAGAGGAGACGCTGCCCACGGCGATGCTGGAGCGGCTGGGTCTGCCGGAGCGGATTGCGGCGCTGCGGGCGGTGCACTTTCCGGAGGCGGGGACGCCGATGCTGGATCTGATGGGGGCGGCTACGGCGGGCCATCGGCGGTTGATCTTCGAGGAGTTTTTCTACCTGGAGCTGGGGCTGGAGTTGAAGCGACGGCGGCTGCGAGAGCGAAAAGGAACTGCTTTCGTTACAAACGTGGAGGTGCGGGAGGCGCTGAAGCAGGTGCTTCCGTTCAAGCCGACGTCGGCGCAGAAACGGGTACTCGGAGAGATCGCGGCGGACATGCGGCAGGTGCGGCCGATGCGGCGGCTGCTGCAAGGCGATGTGGGATCGGGAAAGACGATTGTGGCGATGCAGGCAGCGCTGGTGGCGATCGAGAACGGATACCAGGTGGCGATGATGGCGCCGACGGAGATCCTGGCGACGCAACATTTTCTTTCAGCGCGGAAGCTGCTGGCGGAGAAGGTTTCGCCGCGGACGGGGCGGGCGTATCGGGTGGGGTTGCTGACGGGGTCGCTCGATGTGAGGGCGAAGCGGGAGGCACAGGGGCGGATCATGCGGGGGGAGACGCAGCTGGCGATCGGAACGCATGCGCTGATCGAGGAGAAGGTGGAGTTCGAGAACCTGGGCCTGGTGATTGTGGATGAGCAGCATCGGTTCGGGGTGCAGCAGAGATTCAAGCTGATGCGGAAGCCGAACGCGGAGGGCGAGGCGCAGGAGCCGGATGTGCTGGTCATGACGGCGACACCGATTCCGCGGACGCTGGCGTTGACGCTGTATGGAGACATGGATGCGAGCGTGATTGACGAGCTGCCGCCGGGGCGGTCTCCTATTTTGACGCGCAGGGTTACAGATAAAAGAGCGGCGGAGGTTTGGGCGTTTGTGCGCAAGCAGGTGGAGGGAGGGCGGCAGGCGTATGTGGTGTATCCGGTGATCGAGGGGGCGAAGGAGGACCAGGCGGAGCTGGATTTTGCGCGGGATGAGGAGGGGGAGGGCGTGGTCGGCAGGAGCAGTGTTGCGCGAGGCTCGTTGGTAGAGAAACGGGACCTTCGCTCCCCACCCCAGCCAGCAAGCTGGCCGGGGACCCCGATCGCTCAGGATGACAACAGAGTGGGCAGCGTCGTGAGCTTCGGGGGCGGCACTCGAGAAGCAGGTTCCTCCGCTTCGCTTCGGAATGGAAGAAAGAAGGGCAAAGGGGCTGGAATAAGTGGAAGCGTCGAAGGGAGGGAAAAGAGCGAGGAGAGCGGGACGGGCGAGGGCGTAGGCAGGGGAATTTTAGCTGGGGGAACGTTTCCGAAGGCCAAGCTGCGGGCGGCTACGGAGATGTATGAAGAGTTGCGGGGGGGTGCGTTGAAGGGGTTGCGGGTGGGGCTGCTGCATGGGCGGATGGGTGCGGCGGATAAGGAGGTGGAGATGCGGCGGTTTCAGAGGGGGGAGACGGATGTGCTGATTGCGACGACGGTGATCGAGGTGGGGATGGATGTGGCGAATGCGACAGTGATGGTGATCGAACATGCGGAGCGGTTTGGGCTGGCGCAGATGCATCAGCTGCGGGGGCGGGTGGGAAGGGGGGCGGCGAAGAGCTACTGCGTCCTGATGACGGGGGGTCGGGTGAGCGAGGCGGCGGAGGAGCGGCTGGCGGCGATGGTGCGGACGCAGGATGGATTTGAGCTGGCGGAGATCGATCTGGTGCAGAGGGGGCCGGGCGAGTTTTTTGGGACGCGGCAGGCGGGGACGCCGGAGCTGCGGGTAGCGAACCTGATACGGGATCGGGCGGTGCTGGAGCTGGCGAAGACGGAGGCGGCGGCGTTTGCCGAGGGGCGGGTGGCGGGGGTGAGTGCGGAGGAGCGGACGGCGGTGTGGGAGAGGTTGAAGGTGCAGTGGCAACGACGGTATGGGTTGGTGGAGGCTTAAGGCATCTCCTCAAGTGCGATTTGGAGCGGGCGGAGATCTAAGGCAGAGAAGCGGGTCCGTTCGCTGCGCTCGGGATGACAAACTCAAAGAGGAGCAGATGCACGGGCAGCGTCGGTACGGTGGCCGCTCGATACATGCGGTAGAAAAGCGGGTTCCTTCGCTGCGCTCAGGAAGCCAAACAGGAAACATGGAGGGCGAGAAGCAGGTTCCTCGCTGCGCTCGGAATGGAAGAAAGAAAGGCAAGGCGGTGGTGGGTGATGCTTACGGGTTGAGAAGCGGGTCCGTTCGCGGCGCTCAGGATGACACCTAACAGAAGGGCCGGGTGTAATGAAATGGGCCTGGGCGCAGCTGCTAGGAGGCGGCGGCCGGGGAGAGGGTTGGGCTGGGTGTCTGGGATAGGGTGGGGGTGGCTTTTTTGGGGCCGCGTTTGCGGGCTACTAGGACGCGGATGCGTTCGATGATCTCGGCGGGGGTGGCGGCGCCTTTGGGGAGGAAGACGTCGGCGGAGAGGGCGCGGTCGAAGGAGGTGACGGTTCCGGAGACGATCATGGCGGGGAGGCCGGGCTGGAGTTGCTTGGCGCGGCGGACGATCTCGTTGCCGTCCATCTGGGGCATAAGGAGGTCGCAGAGGAGGAGATCGATCGAGCCTGGGACGGAGCGCTCGATGTGTTCGAGGGCCTGATGTGCCGTCTGTGCGGACAGGACGCGGTAGCCGCGGGTTTCGAGGAGAAAGGTGCGCACGGAGAGGACGGCTTCGTTGCTGTCGACGCAGAGGATGGTTTTTTTCGGACGCATACGTACTCACTTCTGCCGTACACCGCATCTGGGCGGCGATCTGGCCGATGGGTCGGCTCCGCAAGCCGGCTGATTGGCCGAGGTGCGGAGGGACAAGGGACCGTAGACCCGATGAACCAGCGGCAGCCAGGGCCGCCTCGCGCGAAAGGACCCAAACGCGAGGGGACGAAGATCTCCTCGCAGCCTGAGACGCTGTTCCGCGGCGGCGGCAGAGGTGAGCCGGACCATGGGGGCGAGAGAGGCCGACTGCAGGCGCAGGTTGCCAGGCGGCTCCTCAGGGAGGTGGGACGTGAGCCGCGCGGAACGGGAGACCTTTTCCTGAAGACAGGATGGCCTCGCGTGCGCTGCGGATCCTCTTACGGAACGTCCGACACACTAAGGGGCGGAGCCGACTGCGGGGCAGAGCGGTCTCTCTCAACTCAAATTGTTAGAAATACAGGCGAAAGACTCAGCGAATCCAAGGCTGTTTCAGCGTTGCGCTGACATCACCCGGAAACTCCCGCCCAGAGTACGAAGGGGCATCGGGGTTAGCAACGGCGAAGATGCGGCGAAGGTTAGCGAATTTGACCCTTGCGCATGCACCGATTCGCGCAAACCTATATTGGGGCTGAAGATGCAGGTCGGCCCTCTGTGAATATCACGTGTATTCCGGCAGGAAAAGATGTCCAGATGCCACGGGAATGGTGCGACCGCCGACGAACACGTCGGAGACCCTGCCGTCGGCGAGGGTGGCCTGGAGGTGGAGGCGGCTGGGCCGGAGAATTTCGATTCCCTGCTCGAGGATGATGGTCTGCCGGCTGGGCACGAGACCGTAGCGGACGAGCCAGGCGATGGCGCAACCGGCGGCGGATCCGGTGGCGGGATCTTCGCCATCAGGGAACTGCATGCGGGCGTGCCAGTCGGCGACGGAGTTTTCGCCGGCGGGGGTAATGCAGAAGAAGGAGTTGGCGTCGGAGTGTTTGAGGTAGGTCACCGCGGTGTGTGGCGGGATCCGGAGGCGGGCGGCGACCTCGATCGAGCGCAGGGGCACGATGCAGAAGGGCATGCCAGTGGAGACGGTCTGGGAGGGGGCGCTGGGGTCAAGATCTTCGGGTGCCAGGTTGAGGGCGCGGGCGAGGGCGGTGAGATCGTGGATGTCGCCGAAGACGGGATCGTTCTGGCGCATGGTGCCGAAGTTGCCGGAATGACCAGGCTCAGGCGGGCGGAACGTGACGGGGATGCGGCCGGCTTTGAGATCGAGGTAGATGGTCTTGGAGCCGCGCAAGTGGGGATGATTCTCGTAGATCCAGCTGGCGGTGCCGAGGGTAGGATGGCCGGCAAAGGGAAACTCTTCACCGGTGGTGAAGATGCGGACGTGAACGCCGCGCTCGCGCTCGATCTCGGGGGAGCGGGGGAGGATGAAGGTGGTTTCGGAGAGATTGGTCTCGCGGGCGATGCTTTGCATGTCTTCAGTCGAGAGACCTGTGGCGTCGGGAAAGATAGCGAGGGCGTTGCCTTCGAGGGCTCGTTCCGCGAAGACATCGACGACGGCGTAGGGGAGCGATCGGGGGTGTGGTTGAGTTGACATGAGCAGGCTCCGGAGCTATTGTTGCAGACGAGTCATGCTCCTACCTCTCTCCTACTCTGCTTGCGTCTGCTGCTGTTGCTGCGGCCCGGCGCGTGTGGGGGAGTGAGGGAGCGGAACTAGAGGTAAGTAAAACGCTTTCCCAAACACCCACCCAGCCAACGAGCTCGGTGGGTTTTTCGTGTTCCCCGGGAGCGGAGTTGGACAACAGACGTTGGGAAGACCCCAGCCAAGAGGGATATAGAAATGTCACTTCGCATCAACGATACCGCGCCGGACTTCACGGCAGAGACGACACAAGGAACGATTCACTTTCACGAGTGGATTGGCGACAGATGGGCTGTTCTTTTCTCGCACCCGAAGGATTTCACACCGGTGTGCACAACCGAACTGGGCGCGGTGGCTGGTCTGGAGAGTGAGTTTGCGAAGCGCGGAGCGAAGGTGATCGGGCTGAGTGTAGACCCGGTTGAGAGCCACTCGCAATGGGCGAAGGACATCGAGGACGTCGGCGGGGCGAAGGTGAATTACCCGATGATCGGAGACCCGGAGCTGAAGGTCGCGAAGCTCTACGACATGCTGGCGGCCGATGCGGGAGACACGTCGGAGGGACGGACGCCTGCCCTGAATGCGCCGGTGCGGACCGTGTTTGTGATCGGCCCGGATAAGCGGATCAAGCTGACGCTCGCGTATCCGATGGCAACGGGGCGGAACTTCGACGAGATTATCCGAGTGCTGGATTCGATTCAGCTGACGACGAAGCATAAGGTCTCCACTCCGGCTAACTGGAAGCAGGGCGATGACATTATCATTGCGGGAACGGTGTCGGACGACGAGGCGAAGCAGATTTATCCTGAGGGCTTCAAGACGGTGAAGCCGTACCTGCGGACAGCGGCTCAGCCGAAGTAGGCAGGACTAAAGATTGCTGCCGCGCGATGCGTGGCAGCTAAGAGCACCGATGGCGAAGTGGCTAACGCGCTGGTCTGCAAAACCAGTATTCATGGGTTCAAATCCCATTCGGTGCTCCAGAAGATCGTAAGCGGGTGCGATTGCGGGATTCGCAGATAGGACCGCCGCGCCCGGCATTTCCGAGGAACCAACCTCCGGTCAGGGCGTTGTCTGAGGGTGGACGTGCTGGCGGCTCACATCGCGTTCGAGAGATCGCTGATCCGATGTTTCGGCATCGTGGAGGCGACGAAAGTCTTTAAGAGCGGCCTGCTGCTCGGCGGCATGTCCGAGGGCTCGCTCAACCTGGGCGAGGCGGTACCAGGTAGCCTCGTCGGTGGGATCGCTTGCGATGGCGCTTTTTAGATGGGGAAGAGCGGCGACGGGCTGGTGCATGGCGGTCAGCACTGTGCCCAGGCCCAGGTTGGCTTCGGGAAAGTTGGGGAAGGCGGCGAGTGCTGCCTCAAAGGAGGCCCGTGCGGGCTCCATCTCTCCGCCGAGCCGATGGAGCTCACCAACTTCGTAGGCCGCGTTTGCGTTTTCTGGATCGAGCTTCAGCTCTGCCTGAAACTCCTCCATGGCGCGCGCCAGGTCTTCTGGATGGTGGCTGTCACGGGCGTGCTCGCGGAGACAGCGGCCGATGCGGTAGTGGATGCCGTGATGCTTCGGATCGATCTCAAGAATTCTTCGGTACTCCGCGATTGCAGCGTCGTGCGCGCCCTGGCTCTCCTGCGCTTCTGCCTGAGCCTGATGACGCCACGAGGAGTTCGGGGCTACATCGACCAGCTTGTGCACGGTGACGTAGGCGAAGTTCCCGAAGATGCGCTCGTTACGGTAGAGCACCTCTGGGTCGTCCGGAAAGATCTGCTGCATCTCCAGCGCCACCGCGACGGCCTCCCTGTCCTGACGAAGCGCGGTGTAGGTTCACTCCAGTTCGAGGTCGCTTAGCCGTTTGATAGGCTTTTCTTCGGCGGTTCTGACGGTCTCCTCGAGTACCAGCCGGGAGCAAGGTACGCCGCGATTGCGTTGTTGCCTCGCTTGACCTGCTTGGTCACGTCGTAGACCTGGTAGGGGATGTGCTCCGCGGAAGTCCATCCATCCCGGCGCAAGGATCTGATCGCCGACGGGGCTTCCATTGAGGTGGAACTTGTAGGCTCCTAAAGCGGTCGCGTACAGGCGTGCTGAGACGACTTCCCTGTCCTGACGGAACGAGCGCCGGAGCGCGGCAACGGGACCGGTCGGCCAAGGTGTTCCGATGTCGCTGGCGCCGAAGCTGTCGGTGGCGGGTTTGTAGATCGCGGCCCGACTCCATGATGCATCACTGAAGCTCTGCGCCCAAAGGTTGTTGAGCGATTCACAGCGAAGTCCCGCAGGCTTGAGCGACGGCCCTGCCACATAGGCTGACATCGCAGCCGCTAGGGTAAGTGAGGTGACGAGAGTAGAACGAGATATGGAATGATTCAGCGTGAACGTCTGAGTGAGTGTCATGGGTCCTTATCGGTACGGTGATCGGAGGAGGTTGCGCTAGCGGACTCGCGCCGACGGTAGTTGAAGGAGGCTGGCGATCTTTTCGAGCTGTCCAGCGATATGCCCAATTCTGACTGCGCAGTGGTGGGCAGGTCCGTGGCTGTTCCAGCTTTCCACAAACTTTCGCGCACCAATTGGAAAGCGGTATCTACTAGTTGTGTTGCCAATTTCGAGGATGGCTCCCGGCACACTTTCGCCCTCAGCGATGAGCAAACGGAATTCCCGCTCTGGGTCCTCGACCACGGACAGCAGCGTGATCGGGCCGTGCTTGACCGAAATCTCCACCGAGAGTCCCGCGCCAACTTTCCCGTGGTACACCCGCAGTGGTCGCACTTTGATTCTGTCCTGCGCGATGCCGAGATGGCCCGGGCCGTCGTGGCCCATCAGAACCAAGTGCGCGGCCAAGTCGATGGCGTAGAACTCAGTGAACGATCCGCCGCTCCCGAGTAGGTCCATGATTTTCATCGCGATCGCGTTCTTCGTATTCCCCGGCAACGGGTATACCTCGGCCAGTCAGCATGGAATCTGCTAGCTCCCCACGAAGCTTGTAGCCTCGCTCATGCCAGGCGCAATGGCGGAAGGGACCTGCATCGCCAATCCAATCGCAATTCACGAGGGATCCGCTACTTCATCGATCCAGGAAATCTCACTAGAGAGCACTGGTAAGCGAGCTGCGGTCAACCATTCGGTGTCCGACATAGTTGTAAGGCGGCACAGTCTGTCCGCGCAGCAGCGACAGGCCCAGTTGCACCAAGTGCGGACCGTAGGAGCCTGCCTCGTGAGAGACGGAAGCGATCAGGGAAGTTTGCTTTTTTCGCATCTCTGCGAGCGCCTCTTCGATGCAGTCCTGCCCCACGATAGCGACGTGCTTCTCGCGCTTAGATTCCCGAACAGCGTCTACTGCGCCCAGCGCGCTAGTGTCGGTTGCGGCAGCGATGAGGATGTGCCTATCTTCGAGATGCCGGCGCAAGAAGTCGGCGATGAGTTTTCTACTGTGCTCGCGCATGCCGCGACCATCCAGACGAACGAATGATTCCGCGGGCAGGTCGAGCTGATTCCGAATTGCCTCGAAGGCTCCCGTGATCCGGCTCTGAACGACCTGCCCTGCTTCGGGGAGATCGAGACCGATAACCCAATCGACCTTGCGCTTCCAAGTTCTAACAGCAAAGGCGGCGAGTACATCCCCGGCCTCAACACCCACTCGAAAGTTATCAACGCCGAAGTATGTTGCGTGTGGGTGGGGGATATCCACGGCGATGAGAGGGATCTTCGCCGCTGCGATCTTGTCTCCGATGATCGGAGCTACGTCCTGCTCGACCTGGAATTCAATGATGAGGTCTACGCGGCTCCGGATGAATTCTTCTGCATTTCTAACCGCTGTCGCTGAGTCGTACTGGTTGTCAAGTACGAGAAGATCAACTCCGACCGAAGCGACCGCCTCGCGCAGACTTTTGGTCACTTCCTCTGAGAATGGCATATCCACGCTCTGACAACCGAAACCAAAACGTATCTTTCGGGATCGGCTCGCATGGCGGTACAGGCCGTCCGGCGACTGTGACAGGTACCCGCGATGCACGAACGTCTTGAGAACGCGATAGACGGTGGTCTTGGAGATCTTGGTCGCACGATGAATCGCCTCCAGAGTCATCGGCTCGTTGTCTACCTGAAGAAGTTCGAGGATGTCGAGAGCCTTCGACAGAACAGGGATCAGGTAGAGACGCTTGCTTGTCTTTCGCACGTTGTGCTCCGGCCGGATACCCCGGTCCTTCGTTGTACCTATGCGTAAGAAGAGACGGAACCCGCGTTCGTCCTGCCTCGTTGATCTTCGATTTGCTGAACGTACCCGCTTGTACGGAGGGCAAGCAATGGATCGGGGACAAGGTCGTGCGCGATGCGCCAATCGCGGATGGCGGGCCGAACGTCCTCCCAGAAGGCCGATCGGAAGCACTCCTCCGCCTCGACGAGCCGGCACTCCTGCTGCAACTGCTCTAGTCTCTCCCGGTCTACGAGCGCGGCCTTGGCGTAGAGTTCCTGGGCAGTGACGACGGTCTGCACCATTGCTTCCATTTTGCCCTTGAGATTGTGGCTCTGGTCGATCATGAAAGCGAGATCGTCACGATCGCTTTGATCGACACTCTGGATCTCGTGAAAGATGCGGAACGCCTGGTAGGGGTCGATCGAGCCGAACGTAAGGTCGTCGTCGGCATACTTACGGTCGTTGAAGTGAAAGCCGCCTAACGCTCCGAGGTGCAGCAGCCAGGCAACGATCTGTTCGATATTTGTTCCCTGGTAATGATGTCCGGTGTCGACCAGCACCTTTGCCTTCGGGCCTGCTCTGCGGGCCAACTCAAGCGCCATACCCCAGTCCGCGATGTCGGTGTGATAGAAGGCGGGCTCGAAAGGTTTGTACTCGATCAGCATTCGCTGATCGGCCGCAAGCGCATCATGGGTGGATGCGAGAACCTCTTCCATCCACTCGATACGCTTGCGCATGTTCTGGGAGCCTGGATAGTTGGAGCCGTCCGCGATCCACAGCGAGAGGTCGCGTGACCCGAGTTCCTGGCCGATCTCGACCGAATCGAGCAGGTGGGCGAGGGCGGATGCGCGGACCTCTGAGCTGGGGTTGGCGATTGAGCCGAACTTGTACTCCTGCGACTGGAAGAGATTTGGATTGACCGAACCGGCTTTGACGCCGTGGATCTGCTCGAGCGAAAGGATGTTTGGGACATCTGCCTTTCCGTTCGGAAGATCCCAGAGAACATGCAGAGCGACCGTTGGGCTTGCGCCTGTCAGGCTGTGCACCTGCCCAGCATCGGCGAACTTTTCAGCGATGGTGGAGGCCGCACCCGCCTGCGCGAATTTGCCGAAGCGCGTCCCTGTGTTCGCGAAGCCCCAGGACGGGAGCTCGACGCGAAAGCTGTCCAACGCTGCCCACACACGTTCCGCGTTCAGTCCTGCTGCTTCAGTCACCTTACCGGCCATGATTCAACCTCTCGCATTGAGTTCGGAAATTGACTCCCTATTGAAATAACATAAGGCTGCACCATTCAACCATAGATCCTCAATCCGAATTCAGTACTCCAGCATCTAAAAGCACGTTTGATCGAGGGCAAGTCATGAGCGAATCACGTATTCCACGTATCCAGGAGCAGGCGCCGAACTTTGAGGCGAAGAGCACGCACGGCTTGATCCGGCTGAGCGACTACACGAGCCAGGGTAAGTGGGTGATGCTGTTCTCGCATCCGTCTGATTTCACGCCGGTGTGCTCGACGGAGTTTATCGAGTTTGCGAAGCGGAACGAAAGGTTCGAGCGGCTGAATGTGCAGATGATCGGGGTGTCGATCGATTCGGTCCCGTCGCACATTGCGTGGATCAGGGATTTGGAGCAGATGTCGGGCGTGCAGATCAAGTTTCCTGTGATCGCGGATCTCGACCAGAAGGTGTCGCAGGCGTATGGGCTGGTGCATGAGGCAGTGAGCGATACAGCGACGGTGCGGGCGGTGTTTGCTATCGATCCGAAGGGACTGATCCGGGCGCTGCTCTATTACCCGCAACAACTCGGACGCAACGTAGACGAGCTGCTGCGGATCTTCCAGGCGCTGCAGACGGTGGATGCGAACAGCGTGAGCACACCGGCGGACTGGGTTCCGGGAGACCAAGTCGTGGTGCCGGCACCGGCGACGATGGACGATGCGGCGCGGAGGACGAGTGGGGGCGGCGCGGGACTTAATGTGAAGAGCTGGTATCTGTCGACGAAGGAGCTGGCGGTTTCAGCGAGGTAGACGGCGGGTCGGGCGTTGCGTTCGCGGTAGAGAAGCGGGTCCTTCGCTGCGCTCAGGATGACAAAAATCGGGAAAGCCTGACCAGCCGGGGGATGTGATTGTTTCCTCGCGACCCATGGTGAAGCTTACTGGGCCTTGCCGACGGTGTTCTCCTTGTAGGCCTTCTGGACGACAGAGAAGGCCTGCTTCTTCTCCCCCTGATCGGAGATGAGGCCTTTGCGGTTGAAGCCGTCCTGGATGCCGGGGAGCTGGCGGACGGGGGAACGGAAGTCTATGAGGATCCAGGGGCTCATGCCGCGGAGCTGGGTAATTTTGTTCAGCATGACGAGCTGGTGGCGGTAGATGCTGGCCTGGTACTCCTCGGTCCAGCGCTGGGTTTCGGGGCCGTGGAGGCCGGCCTTGGCGCCGCCGCCGAACTCGGAGACGATGAGGGGCTTGTCGTAGGAGACCTTCCACTCGGTCCCGTCGGCGTCCTCGGGCTTGCCCTCGTACCAGCCGATGTACTCGTTGAAGCCGATGACGTCGAGCGCTTTGCCGAGCGGGTCGTCGATGTATTTGGTCTTTAGGTCGCCGTGGACGAGGAGGGCGGCGGTGACGAGGCGGGTGGGGTCGAGCTGGTGGACGAGATCGGCGGAGCGGGTGAGGAAGGCGGTGCGGGCTTCGGTGTTGGGGGTCTCGTTGGCGATCGACCAGAGGATGACGGAGGCCTTGTTGCGGTCGCGGCGGATCTCTTCCGAGAGCTGCTGTTTTGATTTCGCGAAGACGGCCTCGTCGTCGAAGTGTTCGGCCCAGTAGACGGGGACCTCGGACCAGATGAGGATGCCGAGTTTGTCGGCGGTGCGGGTCATGCGTTCGTCGTGAGGATAGTGGGCGAGACGGGCGTAGTTGCCGCCGAGTTCCTTGACCCATCCGAGGAGAGTGTCGACGTCTTTCTGGGTGTTGGCGCGGCCGGTGCGGAAGGGGGCTTCGGCGTGGATGCAGACGCCGTGGAGGAAGATGGGCTGGCCGTTGAGGAGGATCTCTGAGCCGCGGGTCTCGATGGTGCGGAGGCCAATGTCGTCTTCGAGGGTGTCGGCTCCGGCCTTGAGGGTGAGCTTGTAGAGCTTCGGGTTGGCGGGGGACCAGAGCAAGAGGCTTTTGGCGGGGAGGCTGATGACGGCGCGGCCGACGGCGTCGGTGGTGAGGTTGGCAGAGAGGTGGAGCTCGGGAATGGAGACAGTGACTGGCGTTGGGCCTTCGGCACCCTGGACGTGGACGTAGCCCTCGATGTTGGAGCGGGTGGCGCGGTCGAGGTGGAGCTCGTAGTCGTCGATGAAGCTAGCGGGGGTAGTAACCACGGAGACGTCGCGGGTGAGGCCGCCGTAGTTGTACCAGTCGGTCTTGAGGGTGGGGACGCCGTCGGCGATGCGGGTGTTGTCGACGAGGATGACGGCGTCGTTTTCGCCGGGCTTGACGACGGCGGTGATCTCGCAATCGAAGGGGGTGAAGCCGCCCTCGTGCTCGCAGACGGGCATCCCGTTGACGAAGACGCTGGAACGGTAGTTGGCGGCGCCGATGTGGAGGAAGGCGCGGTGGCCGGAAGGAAGGGTGTAGGTGAAGTGGCGCTGGTACCAGAGGGTGCCCTCGTAGAGCCGCAGCCACTCGGCCTGGGTGTTCCAGTCGCCGGGAACCTTGATGGTGGGGCTCTTGGCGAAGCTGTACTCGACGAGCTTGTTGGAGTCGGGCGAGTAGACGTCATCCTTGAAGTAGCCGTTGGGATTGGGGGCGCCGTGGAAGGAGGAGATGCCGGCACGGTAGGGATCGGCGATGATGTGCCAGTCGCCGTTGAGCGAGACGGATTGGCGGTGGTCGATGTCGACCAGGAGTTGCTGGGGCGGAAGGGAGCTCGCCTGAGCGGGAGATTGCGCGGGGAGTGTGGCGGGGCCGAGGGTGCACGTGGCGAGAAGGGCGGCGGTTCTGATCGGGGTCAACGGCTTCTCCGGGGGCGCTAAGGCCAGCGCTTCATGGTAATGCCCGGACGGCCTGAAGGCGAAGACCGGCGCGGGGAGCTCTCGGCGGAGGCTCCATCTGTACATGGACCTTGGGAACGATGAGGGGTGAGGCGGTGTCAGGAAGGGACTCGGGCGAAGACGTAGGGGCCTTCGGGGACGAGGGCGATGCGAGCGTGTTGGGGGAGATCCCGGAGGGCAGCTTCGACTGCACCTTCGGGGGTCGCGTAGGTGTGGTTGGCGAGGGCGCCAAGGTCGGAGGCGGGGACGCCGGGGGTGTGGAGGAAGAGTTCATGGTTGAGGCCGGTGAGGGCTAATTTTTCGAGCTGCCACTGATCGATCTCGACGGGAGCGGTGCTGAGCTCGGAGAGGAGATCTTCATAGCTGGTAAAGCGGCGGAGCATGGCGGTGAACTCGGGGGAGCCGGCGCCTTCGCGGCACTCGCCGAGGATGAGGATACGGCCGCGGCCGCCGGGTTTGACGAGGTGCGCGGCGGCAGTGATGCCCTTGATGGTCTGGTAGAGGGTGAGGTCGAGGGGGTGGCCGGCGGCCGAGGTGATGACGAGGTCGGCCAGGGCGTCGACGGGCTCGAGCGAGGTGCGGCGGAGGAAGTCGACGCCGGCGGCGTGGGCCTCGACGGGCGAGCCGGCGAAGACGCCGGAGATCTCCATCGCTTGGCTTTGGGGCGACTGGGTGAGAGTGACGTCGAGGAGGAAGTCGTGGCGGGCGGCGGCGGCGATCTCGAGGAGTTCGGCGTGGAGCGGATTGCCTTCGATCGAGCCCTCGGTGGCGAGGGGCTCGCGCATGAAGCGGGGCGAGTGGATGGTTTTGATGGTCGGCTCAGCGGCGAGGCCGGGGGCGATAAGTTTGCGGCCGCCGGAGAAGCCGAGCATGAGGTGCTGCTCGATGAAGCCAAGGGTGATGTGGAGGTCGGCGGTCATAAAATGCTCGTCGATGTAGATGGGGGTGCCGCGGCGAGTGCTGCCGAGATGGCGGTGGGCGGCGAGATCGCGGGCGTCGTGGTTGATGATGCGGTAGGTGCTTGCGATCTCGGGGCCGAGGATGATGTCGAGCTCTTCGGGGGTGGCGGCGCGATGGAGGCCGGTGGCGATGAGGATGACGGTGCGCTCGGCGGGGATGCCGGCCTGCTGTAGGCGGAGGAGGATGGGAGGTAAGGTGAGGCGGTTGGGGGCGGGACGGGTGATGTCGCAGACGGAGATGGCGGCGGAGTGTTTGCCGGTGGCGAGCGAGCGGAGGGAGGGGCCGGCGATGGGGTTTTCGAGGGCTTCGTTGATCGCTGCGAGGGGGTCGGGGAGGGGTCTGGCGGAGCGGCTTTCGATGAGGTGGTAGTCGCGGCCCTCGGGGAGCGAGAGGGTGAGGCCGGTTTGTCCGAAGGCGAAGTGGGTTTGGGGCATGGCTGGTGCTTTCTTATGAGGTGAGGATATTAGAGCAGAGCCGGCGGTGACGTTAAGGCGCTTCTTTGGTGGGGTGAGATCTGGGTAGAGAAGCGGGTCCGTTCGCCGCGCTCAGGATGACAACAAAAGAGAGCTGCGACGGCGAGAGCGGAAGGTGAGTCTGGCCGCTGCGCTTGGGATGGCAAACCGAAAGGAACGGGATGACAAGCTCAGGAAAAGTACGTGCAGAAGCAGGTTCCTCGCTGCGCTCGGAATGGAAGAAAGAAGGGCGTTGGGTAGAGACGGAGCGTTACAGCGCTTCTTTGGTGAAGAGGAGATCTGGGTCGAGAAGCGGGTCCGTTCGCTGCGCTCGGGAGGACAAACAGGAAAACAGTGAAACAGCGCCACTGACAACGGTCAGGGCTGGGCGGTCCTCATGCTTTCGAGGTGGGGCGCGATGAGGAGTTTGGCTTCCGTGCGGGATTGGACTTCGGAGGCGGTGATGCCCTCGGCGAGTTCGGTGAGGAGGAGGCCTTCGGGGGTGACTTTGATCCAGCAGAGTTCGGTGACGATATCGTGGACGACGGCGCGGCCGGTGAGCGGAAGGGTGCAGGCGTTGAGAATGCGGGGTTCGCCCTCGCGGGTGGTGTGCTCCATGGCGACGATGACGCGGCGGGCGCTGGCAACCAGGTCCATGGCTCCGCCCATGCCTTTGACCATCTTTCCGGGGATGGTCCAGTTGGCGAGATCACCGTTCTGGTCTACCTGCATGGCGCCGAGGACGGACATGTCCATATGGCCGCCGCGGATCATGGCGAAGGACTCGGCGGAGGAGAAGTAGGAGCAGCCCGGGAGCTCGGTGACGGGCTGCTTGCCGGCGTTGATGAGGTCGGGGTCGGCGGTGCCGGGAGCGGGTGGAGGGCCGACGCCGAGCATACCGTTTTCGGACTGGAAGAAGACGTCGACGCCGGGCGGGACGTGCGATGCGATGAGGGTGGGGAGGCCGATGCCGAGGTTGACGTAGAAGCCGTCGCGGAGCTCGCGGGCGATGCGGCGGGCGATGCGTTCCTTTCCGGAGATTGGGCCGGAGATCGGCATCGGGGTGAGTTCGGGGCGGCTGCTCATGCTCTGGCACCTTTCGTGCCGGAGGCGGCGCGCTTGAGAAACTCGGACTCGATGGGCTTGAGGTAGTGCTGGCCGACGAGGATGCGGTTGACGTAGATGCCGGGCGTTTCGATGGATGCGGGATCAAGGTCGCCGGGCTCGACGAGCTCTTCGACTTCGGCGATGGTAACCTTCGCGGCGGTGGCCATGAGCGGGTTGAAGTTGCGTGCGGTCTTGCGATAGATGAGGTTGCCGTGACGGTCGCCGCGCCATGCCTTGATGAGGGCGAAGTCGGCGGGGAGGGCGTGTTCGAGGAGGAAGTCGCGACCGTTGAAGGAGCGCGTCTCCTTGCCCTCAGCGACGACCGTGCCGACGCCGGCGGGGACGTAGAAGGCGGGGATGCCGGCTCCGGCGGCGCGGATGCGTTCGGCAAGGGTGCCCTGGGGGAGGAGGGTGAGGGCGAGCTGGCCGCTGAGGACCTGTTGCTCGAGGAGACGGTTTTCGCCGACGTAGCTGCCGATGTGCGAGGCGATCATGCCGGCCTCGAGCATGAGGCCCATGCCGAAGCCGTCGACGCCCATGTTGTTGGAGATGGTGTGGAGGCCGGTGACGCGGCGGGCGACGAGGGCGGCGATGAGGTTCTCGGGAATGCCGCAAAGGCCGAAGCCGCCGAGCATGACCGTGGCGTCGGCGGGGATGTCCTGAACGGCTGCTTCGGCGGAAGGGATGACCTTGTTCATTGCGTGGGGGCTTGCGGGCGGCAGGAGCGATTGTGAGGACCGCAACCTGCCGTGTGTGTGCGAGCTAGTCTGCTACTTTCCGGTGGAGAAGGTGAAGACAGTGGTGCTGTGGCGGGTCTCGCCGGGCTTCAGGAGAGTCGAGGGAAAGTCGGGGTGATTGGGTGAATCGGGAAAGTGCTGCGTCTCGAGGCAGAAGGCGGCGTTCTTGACGTACTTCTGTCCGCTTGGGCCGGTGATGGAGCCGTCGAGAAAGTTGCCAGTGTAAAACTGGACGCCGGGCTCGGTGGTGGTGACGGTGAGGGTTCGACCGGACTTCGGATCGTGGACCTTGGCGGCGAGCTTCATGGTTCCGTTGGGGCCGTTGAGGATCCAGTTGTGGTCGTAGCCGCCGGCCATCTTGAGCTGTGGGTCGTCGGCATTGATGCGCTCGCCGATCGGGGTGGGCTTCGAGAAGTCGAAGGGAGTGTTCTTCACGCTGGGCGTCTGGCCGGTGGGGATGAGGCCAGCGTCGGTCGGGGTCAGCTTGTCGCCGTTGATCATCATGACTTCATCGAGGATGGTTCCGGAGCCCTCGCCACCGAGATTGAAGTAGGAGTGGTTGGTGAGGTTGACGACGGTGGGCTTATCGGTCGTCTCGGTGTAGTCGATTTTGAGAGCACCGCCGTTGAGCGTGTAGCGGACGTGCGCGGTGAGAGTGCCGGGAAAGCCCTGGTCGCCGTCTTTACTGACGAGCGTCAATTCAACGCCGTTGGGGATCTCCTTGCCGGTCCAGACGAGTGAGTCGAAGCCGACGGTGCCGCCGTGGAGGGTGTTGATGTTGTGGTCGTTGGTGGGCGCCTGATATTGGTGGCCGTCGATGGTGAAGGTGCCGTGCGCGATACGGTTGCCATAACGGCCGACGATCGCGCCGAAGTAGGTCTTTTTGTCGTCGAGGTATCCCTGAAGGGTGTCGTGGCCCAGAACAACGTCAGCGACCTTACCGGTTTTGTCCGCGGTTTTGATAGAGACGATGCGGGCTCCGTAGGTCATGATGCGGGCTTCGACGGATGGGCTCTTGAGCGTGTACATGTCGACGGGTTTGCCGTCGGGGGTGGTGCCGAAAGAGGTCTTGGTCACGGCGCCATGGGCGGCAAAGGAGGTCGTCATGGATAGAAGAATAGCGCGTACCAAATTCTTGGTCATTGAAGCGTATGTCCTCGGCGCAGCGGCTTTGTGGAGGTGCTGTCGATGTGCTTCGCGGCGCATCGCCACTATACGTCATGGAGTTAGCGGAGGTGAAACGGGAGTTAGGATGGACGGGACTCTTTTCGAGGATCCCGAATGAACTTTCGCAGTCTTGTCCTCTCCTTTCTGATCGCCGCGTTCTTCAACCTGCAGGGTGCGCGGGCTTCCGCGGCCACACCGCCACCCCCCGATCGTTGGGTGGGTACGTGGGCGACCTCGCCGATTGCCGAAGCCAACAAAGATGGGGGCTACGGCAGCAACGACATGACCCTGCGGGAGATTGTGCATGTCTCGCTGGGGGGACCAATGCTTCGGGTGGTGCTAACGAACGAGTTTGGGACGGAGCCGTTGGTGATTGGAGCGGTGCATGTGGCGCTGGCCAGCGGTGGTGGAGGGATCAGCCTGTCATCGGCGAACGCTGTGACCTTTGGCGGGAAGAGCTCGATCACTATTCCGGCGGGAGCGATGGCGGTGAGCGATCCTGCGGGGCTGACGCTGCCGGCGTTCGCGGATGTCGCGGTGAGTCTTTTCATTCCGGCGCAGACGATTCACCAGGTGTCGGTGCACGGGTTCGCGGACCAGACGAACTATGTAAGCGAGGGCAATGAGGTGAGCCGGGTGAAGCTGACGGAGGCCAAGGAGATTTATTCCTGGCCTTTTCTAAAGGGCCTGGATGTAAAGGCCGGCGGCACGAGCGGGTCGATCGTGTGCTTTGGCGATAGCATCACGGATGGAGCGCTGAGCACGCGGGATGCGAACTCGCGCTGGCCGGATCTGCTGGCGCGGCGGCTGCAGGGTAACAAGAAGACGGCTCAGTTTGGTGTGCTCAATCAAGGGATCGGCGGCAACCGCGTGTTGCACGACGGAACCGGGCCGAGTGCGTTGGCGCGATTTGACCGCGACGTGATCGCCCAGGCGGGGGTGAAGTATGTGGTGCTAATTGAAGGGATTAACGATATTGGGGCTGCTGCGGGCCCGAAAAACCCCCACGACGTGGTGACTGCCGAGGACCTGATAGTGGGTCTGGGCCAGATGACGGAGCGGGCGCATACACATGGCATCAAGGTGATTGGAGCGACGCTGACGCCGTATGTGGGTGCGGGTTATTCCTCGCCGGAGGGCGAGACCATTCGAGAGGCAGTGAACCAGTGGATCAGGACGACCAATCTGCTGGATGGGGTGATCGACTTCGAAAAAGCTACGCGGGACCCGGCGAATCCGAAGGTATTTGCCGCGAGCGCGGACTCCGGGGACCATCTGCACCCCAAGGACTCGGGATATAAGGCGATGGCGGATTCTATTGATCTGAAGCTGTTCCAGGCGAAAAAGGAGAAGTACGACGTCTCGCGACAGGAGTAGAGGCGGCGGGAACGCTCCTGCCGCCTCTTCCGGATGCTATTTAGCAATTTGTAACTATCTTAATTCGTAGCCCGCGAAGAAATAACCGATTTCGAAGGCTGCGGTCTCTTCCGCGTCGGAGCCGTGGATGGCGTTTTCTTCGATGGAGGAGGCGAACCTCTTTCGGATGGTTCCCTCTTCAGCGTTGGCTGGGTTTGTGGCACCCATGAGCTTGCGAAGTGTCGCGATGGCGTCGCCCTTGGCTGGATCCAATTCGAGGACCATGGGGAAGATAGGGCCGCCGGACATGAAGGTGGTGAGATCCTTGAAGAAAGGACGCGCGGCGTGTACGTGGTAGAAGCCTTCGGCCTCGGATTTGGAGAGGGAGAGCTTCTTGATGGCGACGATCTTGAAGCCGGCCTTTTCGATCTCGGCGAGAATGCCACCGGTGTGGCCCTTGCGGACCGCGTCGGGCTTGACGATGCTGAAGGTGCGCTGTGACATGAGTAGCTGTTAGCTCCTGGTGTTAGCTGTGACGGAAGTAGACGTCCGTTTGATTGTAGCGGCTGATGACAATCCCGGTGAGTTGAGGTCCTGATGGAGCACGACAGCAACAGGAAGATTCGCATGGCGACGGCTCGCTTCCGCTAGGGCGTGTTTGGCGGAGTGGGCTGGTTATCGTTGAGGTAGGGCTGCAGCCATGATGTCCACCGCCGCCACACATCGCGAGCCCTGATGGGATCAGCGGGGCTGTGACCCGGCACCGGATACGCGATGAACTTTACTGGAACGCCGTTGTCCTTGAGTGCATGGAAGAGCTTATAGGCCTGCGTCGTGGTGACGCGCCAGTCACCCACGTCGGACATGATGAGGGTTGGCGCTTTGATTCGCCAGGCATACGTGATCGGCGACTGAATCGCATAAGCCCTCATGTTCTCTCCGACGAAGGGAGAGGGCCCGTAAGCTGCCGCTCGTTGTGTGTTGTTGTCGCTCGATGTGTATTGGTCAACGAGGTCGGTTACCGGGGCACCCGCTACAGCGGCGCGCCACGTCGCCGGGTAGTTTCCGAGCAGCCATGACGTCATCAATCCACCGTAGGACCAGCCACTCACAGCAATCTTGGACTCATCGACCAGGCCACGCTTCTCGAGTGTCGCGACACCGGCCATCACATCCCTGCCCGGGCCTGCACCTGCATCCTGAAGGATCGCCGCCTCAAACGCATTGCCTTTGTTGTTGCTTCCACGGTAGTTCGGCTCGAAGACCAGCCAGCCCTGCCCTGCGAGGATCTGCGACGCCGTGGAGAAGGATTCAAGTGAAGCGGCGGTAGGTCCGCCGTGAATGTAGAGGACTAACGGCAGCTTCCTGCCTGCTGTATATTCGGGCGGATAGGTGAGGACGCCATCGACATCGAAGGTGTTGCTCTTCCACTGAACGGTCTCCTGCCGGCCGAGTTCAAGACCATCGGTCGCAGTCTGTAGATGGGTGATCTGCGAAGGGGTCTCCCCGGCTCGCGCGACATAGAAGAGTTCCGGTGGATGCGTTGCGGACGTTGCCGTGAAAGCGATTGCCCCATCCTTTCCGACCGTTGCTGCCGGGGATGGATTGATGGCTCCCAGTTCCAATGGCTTGGCCTGTCCTCCCAATCGCTGGACCCACAGGGCGGTTCGTGTTCCATCGTTGCCGGCGACTAAAAGCGATTGGCCGTCGGGCATCCATCCTGCTACAGCAACGGCTCGATCGAGAGCGTAGGTAGCATCTACCCCTGCGCCACCCGCAACCGGCACAATGTAAGCTGCCTCCTGGTTGTGCCGCTTCCCTTCCCGAGGGTAGGAGTACGCCACCCTTGTTCCATCGGGTGACAGGAGCGGATTGGATTCAGTTACGCTGGCTGAGGTGATCGTTCGCAGCGCCCCCGAGCTTAGATTGAGAACCGCTACGCGAGCGGAGTCGCTATCGCCGGTGAGGGCTGAGATCGCCTTCACGAAGACCAGCGATCGCCCGTCTGGTGTGAAAGCAATCTGAGAGGGTGGGCCGGCCGGTGCGAGGTGGCTTGGTAGGGACCAACTGCCTTGCGTGAGTCGTTTCACCTCCCGGGACTCGACAGCGACGGACCACAGGTGGGTCGGCAGCAGCCGCGAGCGTTCCAGGTAGTTGTTCTTGCCCACCTCGAAGGCGTCCTCGAATTTCTCTTCGCCCTTCTTTTCCGGCTCCTCATCGGGTGCGGCGTACGCCAGCGCTGCGCCATCCGGCTGCCATGCGAGAAGGCCGATCGACGTTTTCGCATAGGTGAGTTGCCGTGCCTCTCCGCCACTGAATGGCAGCACATAAATCTGCGCCTTCTTGTTCAAGTCGAGCGCTAGAAAGGCAAGCTTGTCTCCGTTCGGGGACCATCGCGGCGAGGTCACTCCCAATCGCTCCTGCGTCATAATGCGCAGCTGCTTCGTCGTGACATCGACAAAGTCGACCTCGGTATCGTAACGATCTTCCTTCAGGTTCGCACGCCCGACCACGATAGCGACCGTCTTTCCATCGGGCGAGATCTGTGGATCAGAGATACGAATGATCTTAGGCAAATCGTCGGCGGAGAAGCGGCGCGATTCAGCGTGCGAAGAGAGTGGAATGAGGGAGAGTGAGATGACGATTTCAAGCTTCTTCAAGGGTGGTGCTCCTCCGTGGTACCCCTCTAGTGTTGGCAGGGTTGCGGTGTGTTCTTGAGCGCTGGAGTTGAGCCGCAGAGCGAGTGGGCACTGAGCTTAATTGGAGACAAGGGAAGGTCTTTTGACGTGCCACGGCGAAGTGACGAGCGCTGGTCCGAAGCCGCGCTATTCCGTATTGATCCAGCCTTCTGGTGATGGTAACGAACTAGCCCAGGCGTGAAGGGCGGCATCTGGATTGTATGGGGGGAGCCAGCCCACGCCAATATCGGATGATGCGCAACTGATTCAAGCTTCAGTCCTTACTACACAGGAAGCTTGAAAGGGAGCTTTGAAATGGAGAGAGCGCCCGCTTAAACTTAGGCCTGCTCCACTCGCGAGCCACTTATTAATCGAGAACTGTGCGAAGCAAAGATGCTTGACATCCCGCAACCCCGGCATTACATTCGAAGAGTGGCAAGACTCCCCTCGGGTTGAGTCGGTCATAACGAAGTCCACCCACTTCGTTGTTTTACCGGAATACCCACGCAACAGCCCCCACCGCGCTGCGTGGGTTTCCCTTTTAAGGGCACCTCTCGCGGTTGAACTTGTTTCGCGCAGGCGGTCAGCTAGATTCCAGTATCCGATAATGACGCAAATATCAGATCAGATACTGAGACCTGATTTCTCCGAGTTTTCGCCCAATAGATCAGCCTTTCTGGGCGCGACGACGACGTTTCCAGACGGATCCGGCCGTTCCAAGGGTACCCGTGAGCACCAGAAGCACGCTGCTCGGCTCTGGAATCGGAGCAACTGGTGGGAGGACCGGGACGCCGGGGGTGGACGTGGGAGCGCCGAAGCCGCTGCTCGTCGGTATTGGGCCGTAGACAGGCCAGAAAGGTTGGCCAGAGGGCGTGCCCAGAGACGACTCTGCCGACACATAAGGTGGCAGGTCCTCGCTCGCAAGCAGAGTATCAGCCGCTGGCAGAACCTCGGTATCGACAGGGCCACCCATTGACATCTCCGAGATGAACTCATCGGGTGCCATACGCGCGTCAAGCACCTGGTTTGAAGCCTCTACGGGAAGATCACCACACAGCAGGTCAAACCGCTTTAGCATCTGCGCCGGGGTGAGATGTGGCCTTGTACTCGATATGCGGGTCGGATGCGGTTTCGGAGAGACGGCAGGCGCAATCAGGTGTGCCACCTTCCGCTTCGCATAACTCCGCGCACGCTGCCTGGCAGCCAGGGCGCGTTGCACGCTCACTTTATGGGCTAGATCGTTCTTGTACTCGGCCAGCCACCTTTCACAGTCTGTGGATGCGAGCCCCTTGGAAGCGGAAGCGATAAATGAAAAAGCTAGCAAAAGAAACAGGACGCGACGCATTCGATTCACCGGCAGGATCTGCCTTTCTGTTCTGTATCTTTGCACTTGGGAAGCCAATCTCTGCAAAGAATTGCAGAGAACATGATGCAAAATATAGCGCTATTTTCGCTTTGAGCCACTTGAAGACAGTTATAACTGAACTTCTCCTCCCGTACTAGGCAAATATTTACCTAGAGTGGGAAGATATTTCCTTCTGTTCCATAACACTTTAGCGGCACTCTGGTACGAGCGCAATGACCAAGTTCGAATTTTTGGCAGAGGGAATCGGCATAGGTTAGCCCTCCATCGGCTTAGCATTGGAACTGGATGCCCTCCCTCGACACAGGTTCCTCTTCAAACCCTGCCGTTCGATCCGCTCGATCGGGGTTCGCTCCGTTGAAGCTCTCAATCTTTCGCGACCGGTGGATCGCATCCACGATCTCCTCGATCGGGACGTGGATGCAGGACACCGCCGGAACGTGGCTGATGACGGCATTGACCGCATCCCCGCTTCTAATTGCGTTGATGCAGACGGCTGCCAGTCTTCCCGTGCTGCTACTAGGCTTGCTGGCTGGGGCGACAGCAGACATCTTCGACCGGCGGCGGCTGCTGATCTTCTGGCAAGTCTGGATGCTGACAAGCGTTGCAATCCTGGCCATTTTGACGTTTCTGGGCCATATCTCGCCGCTGACTCTCCTGGCCTTCACCTTCCTTCTGAACATCGGGTCGGCGATGAACAACCCTGCCTGGCAGGCTATTGTGCCGGAGCTGGTGCCTCGCAACCTCATCCCGGATACCGTTTCCCTGAACGCGGCAAGTAATAACCTTGCGCGGGCGGTTGGCCCGGCACTGGGTGGGTTAATGGTGGCGGCGTTCAAGCGGACGGGGACGGGGGCGGGGGCGGTGTTCTTCCTGAACGCGATCTCGTTCGCGGGCGTGATCTGGGTCCTCTTCAACTGGAAGCGCACGCCACTGTTCAAGAGTGCACTTCCGGCGGAGCGGATCGCGGGGTCGATACGATCCGGCCTGCGCTATGTTCGCTACTCGCCGACCCTTCAGTCCTCGCTGCTGCGGGCTTTCCTGTTTACGTTTTTTGTGTCGGCGATCTGGTCTTTGCTGGCGGTGGTGGCGCAGCGGGATCTTCACCAGGGGGCGCTAGGGTATGGCATTCTGAACGGTTCGCTGGGGGTTGGGGCGGTCGTGGCGGCTACGCAGCTGCCACGGATCCGAGCCGGGGTGAGTGCGGATCGCATTCTCGCGGTTGCGACGGCAGTTCAGTCCGCGACGCTGTTTATCCTGGCGTTCGTTCGTTCCCCCTATGTCATCATTCCGTCGCTGATCCTGTCGGGTTTTGCCTGGACCAGCGCGATGTCAACTTTGAATGTATCGGTGCAGCTGGCGGTGCCGGCATGGGTGCAGGCGCGTGCTCTCGGGACGTACCTGATGACATTTCAGGGGGGCCTAGCGCTTGGATCGATCCTGTGGGGAGTGCTGGCGGAGCGGAGTTCGACACCGACTGCGCTTTCCTGCGCGGGTGCGGGACTTCTGGTCTCGTGGCCACTGGCGCGCCGATTTCACATCCTGCAGGGCCCGCTACCCGACCACACACCCCACCAGTGGCAGCGGCCCGCGCCTGAGCCGGCACCTCTGCCGGGTGCGGAGTCGGACCTTACGGAGGGCCCGGTGCGTATCTCGATCGAGTATCACATCGCGCCTGAGCGCTATGCCGAGTTCACGCATGCGATCCACGAGTTGGGCGGGGTGCGGCTCCGGGACGGAGCGATCCGGTGGGGGATCTACCGGGACGCGCTCGATCCGGAGGTGCTGAATGAGACGTTCCTGATGGAGTCGTGGATCGACTACCTGCGGTCCCGGGAGCGCGTTACGGCGGCTGACCGTGCGATTCGCGATCGCGCGTATGCGCTGCACCAGGGAGGGAATGCGCCCGTTGTATCCCACCAGATCTATGTGAGGGAGATCACGCCGAATCTGCCTTGATTGCCAGCGGTTCAGGACTCGGCGGGGGTACCCCCCTACCCGGGGTTAATCCTGTAAAGTCTCTCCAATGAACAGCATAGCCAGGGTGGCCTTTGCAAAGTCTTCGAAGCAAAGGGTTTAAGGGTAAAGTATTCATTGCAAAAGAGAAAGGCCCTGGTGGTGTGACCAAGGCCCGTCGACTTTCACGGTCTAGCTTTATTATAGGTGGCCGGTGGGGGAGAGTACGCCAAGGGCACGACAGACGCTCTCCCGGTAGGTTTAGCGTGCGCCGCCGAGAGCGAGATCGATCAAGGCTCGTTCTTCGAGTTCGTGGGCCTTGGCCGATCCGGTGGCGGGGCTGGCGGAGGCGCTCCGCTTGATGCTGAGGACGGCGCGGTCGCCGACCATGCGTCGAAGCCGGGGCATGATGTAGGAGAGCGCGCCCATATTGGCCGGCTCTTCCTGGACCCAGACGATCTCATGGGCGCCGGGGTGCTGGTCGAAGGCGGCCTGCAGATCGGCCTCGGGCCAGGGGTAGAGCTGCTCGAGGAAGATGATGGCGACGCTCATGTCCTTGCGTTTTTCACGTTCGACGCGCAGGTTGTGGCCGATCTTTCCGCTGCAGACGAGAAGGCGGCGCGGTGTCTTGACGTCTTCATCGGGTAGCACATTTTGAAAGCGATTGCGAGCGAAGTCGGAGAGGGGAGAGGAGGCGTCGGGGTGGCGCAGCATGCTCTTGGGGGTGAAGACGATGAGCGGCTTCTTCCAGGGGCGGAGGGCCTGCCGGCGCAGCAGGTGGAAGTACTGGGCGGCGTTGGAGGGCTGGCAGATCTGCATGTTGTCGTTGGCGCAGAGCTGGAGGTAGCGCTCGAGGCGGGCGCTCGAGTGTTCGGGGCCCTGGCCCTCGTAGCCGTGGGGGAGGAGCATGGTGATTCCGGAGAGCAGGCCCCACTTGATCTCGCCTGCGGCGATGAACTGATCGATGATGATCTGGGCGCCGTTGGCGAAGTCACCGAACTGGGCCTCCCAGAGAACGAGGGCCTCGGGGAAGTCGCGGGAGAAGCCGTACTCGAAGCCGAGCACCGCCGCTTCTGACAGGAGGGAGTTGCAGACTTCGAACCTGGCCTGGCCCTCGCGAAGGTTGGAGAGCGGGATGTACTTCCTTTCGGTCTCGATGTCGGTGAGGACGGAGTGGCGCTGGTTGAAGGTGCCTCGTTCGGAGTCCTGGCCGGTGAGGCGGACGGGGGTTCCCGCTTCGACGAGAGAGGCGAAGGCGACGAGTTCGGCCATGCCGTAGTCGAAGAGGCGGGTTCCGGCGCCCATCTCTGCGCGCTGCTCGAAGAGTTTCTTTACCTTGGGGTGAATGTTGAAGCCGTCGGGGTAGCGGACGAGGGCCTGGACGAGCGCGGTGACCTTTTCGGCTGGGAGACCGGTTGAGACCTCGTCGCCGGGGAGGAGATCGCCGCCGTGGAATTTACCCCAGTAGCCGGGCAGCTCCGAGAAGTGCGGGATGTGCTCGGCCTTGGTGGCTGCCTTTTGCGCGTCGAGGAACTCGCCCTGAACGGTGGCGACTTCGGGGGCGGGATCGACGCCGATCTGTTTTGCATAGAGCTGGTAGAGCGGGGCGCGGTCTTTGATGATGGCGTAGCGGCGGGGCTGGGTGACGGTGGGGTCGTCGACTTCGCTGTGGCCGTGGCGACGGTAGCCGACGAGGTCGACGACGACGTCCGAATGAAAGCGCTGGCGGAACTCCGCGGCGATGCGGGCGACGCGGACGACAGCGTCGGGATCTTCGGCGTTGACATGGAAGATGGGGATGGGCAGGCGCTTGGCGATGTCGGTCGAAAAGCGCGAGGAGTTCGACTCTTCCGGGGTGGCGGTGAAGCCGAGCAGGTTGTTGACGATGACATGGACGGTTCCGCCGACGTCGTAGCCGCGGAGGGTGGCCATGTTGAAGGTTTCGGCTACAATTCCCTGTCCGGCGAACGCGGCGTCGCCATGGACGAGGAGGGGAAGGACCTGATCCCTGCCGGACGGGGATGAGGGACCGCCGGCGCCGATGCGCTCCTGCTTGGCGCGAACTCGGCCGAGAACGACGGGGTCGACGGCTTCGAGGTGGCTGGGATTGGAGGCGAGGTGGAGGGCAACGGCCTTGCCTTCAGTCGAGTGGAACTGGCCGGTGGCGCCGATGTGGTATTTGACGTCTCCGCCGCCGAGGGTGGAGCGGGGGTCGACGTCTTCAAACTTGGTGAAGATCTCGGTGGCGGAGCGGCCGATGATGTTGGCCATGACGTTAAGGCGACCACGGTGGCTGAGACCGAGGATGCAGGTGGTGACGCCATGGCCGGCGGCAGTGGAGAGGAGCTGATCGAGAAACGGAATGAGGACGGTGAGGCCCTCGAGCGAGAAGCGCTTGGTGCCGAGGTAGCGGGACTGGATGACCTGCTCGAAGACGTCGGCGCGGACGAGGCCGGTGAGAATGTGGGCCGGATTGGAGGGGAGCGGCGCCTGCTCGATCTGTTGCTGCAGCCACTGGCGCTGGTCGGGGTTCGCGATGTGCATGAACTCGGAGGCGATGGTGGAGCAGTAGAAGCCGCGGGCTTCGCGGGCGATGTCGCCCTCGGGAGCGGGTGTGGGGAAGGGTTCGGGAGCGAGGTACTGGCCGAGCGGGTCGAGGTTGGCCTGGAGGTATCCCCAGCGGCGGAAGATGTCGAAGATCTGCTCGCGATTGAGCTGGGGTTCGTGATGGGTCTGGTTGCCGTTGATGGTGGAGTTCTCTTGGGGCGTCGCTGCTGGGCTGGCGGAAGCTGGCTGGGAGCTGGTCCCTACCTTGGTGGGCATTGTGAATCCTCGCAGAAGGTTGCGCGATGAGTGGCGCGTACCCCTCTATGCTAGACCTTTCGGCAGGGGGGCGCACGGAGGTGTGGGGCCGTCCTTTAGGGGTGGACCAAGGTATGGACTCGTTACTGGACCAGCGGCCGCCTGATCAGCTTAGGTAGCTTGACTATGATTGGGCTATGAGATGGGGTTTGGATCTGCTGCGGACGGGTGGACTCCGCCGGCGAGTTGTGGTCTCGATTTTTCTCGTGAGTGTGATGGGTTGTGGGGCAAGTTTCTCAGAGAGACCAGGGCTTGCACAGACTCCGGCGGCGGCGAGGGGGGACGCGCAGGAGACGCTTCGAGCGGAGGGTGGGCCGGAGCGGCCTTTACCGGATGTGGGTGTGTTGATGCACGAGGTGGAGGCGCACCAGAGGTCGGATGAGGCGGCGCTGAAGGACTACATCTACCGCTCGGTGGAGACGGATGAGGAGGGCAACGGGAGGGGTGGGGTGAAGAGGCGCGCCGTGAAGGTCTATGACGTGTTCTGGCTGCAGGGTGTGCCGGTGCGGAAGCTGCTGAGCAAGGACGGGAAGGATTTGAGCGCGGAGGAGCTTCGGAAGGAGGACGAGCGCATCGACAAGGAGGTGGCGAAGGCGAAGGAGAGGCGCGAGCGGAACGATGCGAAGGGGAAGCAGACGAGTCCGAGGGGGGATGAGGAGGTGACGGTGTCGCGGTTTCTGGAGCTAGGGGTGTTTAGGAATGAGCGGCGGGTGGAGTGGAATGGGCGCGACGCGATTGCGGTGGACTATGCGGGAGATCCGAAGGCGAAGACGAGGAACCGAATGGAGGATGTGATCCGGGATCTGGCAGGGACGGTGTGGGTGGATGAGGAGGATAAGACGATTGTGAAGCTGGAGGGGAGGTTCCTGAATGCGTTCAAGATCGGCGGAGGTCTGCTGGTGAATATTCGCAAGGACACAAACTTTTCGATGGAGCAGAAGAAGGTGAACGGCGAGGTGTGGCTGCCGGTGAGGCTTGAGGGGCATGGGGCGGCGCGGGCGATGCTGTTCTTCAACTTCGATGGGAGTGTGCGGGTGGAGGACTCGGATTTCCGGAAGTTCAAGGGGTCGGCGACGATGCTGCCGGGGGTGGGTGAGGTGAAGGAGTGAATTTTAAGGCTGGGTTCGGGCGAGTTGGGAGACCCGGAAGCTCAGAACCAGAAGTTGGGGGCCAGCTTGCGGAGCAGGGCGCGGGTGGCGCGGGTGAGGGTCTTGCGGGGGGAGTTGTAGGGTTTGGAGGAGAAGCCGGAGACGCCGACGGGCTCCACGTTGCAGGGGAAGCGGAGGTGGATGCCGGGCCGGCCGCGGAAGGGGGCGATCTTGTGGGCGATGAGGTGCTCGAGGAGGCGGATGTCGGTTGAGTTCATCTCGTTGCGGGAGTCGCGGAGGGCGCGGTCGTAGAAGGTGTGCGAGACGACGAAGATCTGGGTGTAGGCGTCGAAGCCGCGGCGGGGGAAGCCGAGTTTGCGGAAGTCGATGAGGACGTCGAAGGGTTTGGGGGTAAGGTCAAGGGCGCGGCCGAGGGTGGGGAAGGTGAGGCGGCCAGTGACTTTGATCATGTGGGTGGTGGAGAGGCGGAGGCGGCTGAGGGCGAGGCCGCGGTCGAGGAGCTGCATTTCGGTGTAGCCGTAGTTGCTGCCAGCAGGGATTTCGTTGCCGGGGAGGGAGAGGATCTCGACCTGTTTGGCGAGGGGATTCTCGTGGGCGGCGATGTGGTGGAGGTCGGAGAGGTCCGCGCCGGAGTTCTCGAGGAAGAGGATATGGCCGATGGCGGGATGGGGGTACCCGAGCCAGAAGCGGAGGGCCTGCTTGTAGTCTTCGAGGCGGAGTTTCGGGTCGGAGCGCTTGACGCCGGCGTTGACGGCGGGGATGACGGTTGCGGTCATGACGAGGAGGTACTGCGGCGTGAGTCGATGATCGGATGGAGGCACGGGGATGGGGCGATTATAGGGGCGGCAGGCGTAGCATAAGAGAGTTGTCGAGATCGCTCCCACATCGCCTTCTGAGGTCTATCTATGAAACGTCGTGCCTTTCTTCGCCAGGCTGCCAGTGCGGCAGTGCTGGCCGGCTGTGATCCCCTTCACGCGATGGCGCCGACGCCGTCTCGCGTCATTCCACGCCGAGTGCTTGGAAGGACCGGCGAGAAACTTTCTATCATCGGCTTCGGCGGCATCGTCGTGATGAACGAGGAGACGGGCGCGGCCAGCAACATCGTCGCGGAAGCTGTGGATCGGGGCGTGAACTACTTCGATGTCGCGCCGAGCTACGGAAACGCGCAGGAGCGTCTGGGACCGGCGCTCGCGCCCTACCGCAAGAACTGCTTCCTGGCGTGTAAGACGGAGGGTCGATCGCGTGACAAATCGCGTGCTCAGCTCGAAGAATCGTTGAAGCTGTTGAAGACCGACCATGTTGATCTGTACCAGTTCCATGCGCTCACGAAGATGACGGATCTGGACGAGGTGATGGCGCCCGGGGGAGCGATGGAGACGATGGAGGCTGCGAAAAAAGAGGGCAAGATCCGATACATCGGGTTCTCTGTCCACTCGGCCGAGACGGCACTTGCGGCGATGGATCGGTATCCCTTCGACACGATTCTGTTTCCGGTGAACTGGGTTTTGTTCAGCCAGGCGAACTTTGGACCGCAGATTCTGAAGCGCGCCCAGGAGAAGAAGATGGGTGTTCTTGCTTTGAAGGGAATGGCGAAGACGGTGTGGGCCGATGATCAGAAGCATGACCATCCGGAGCCCAAGTGCTGGTATCAGCCGGCGGCATTTCCGGACGAGGCCTCGCTGGGTTTGCGATGGACGCTGGGACACCCGGTCACAGCAGCGCTGCCTCCTGGCGACGAGCGTTACTTCCGGCTCGCGATGGACGTGGCCCAGAACTTCCATCCGCTCGACGCGGGAGAAGAGCAGGCCCTGATGGGTGGTGCGGAGGGCGTGAAGCCGATCTTTCACCTGGGCAACGACGTCTAGAGCACGCCCAACAAGGCTGCTCTAGCGGACGGAGAGAATGATGCCGAGGCCGAGCGTGGCGGCGTCGACGGTCGTCCAAAGAACGGAGTCACCGGGGGTCCACCTGGAGAGTAGCCAGAACGGAGGGGCGGGACTGGTGCGCTTCCGTTGCTTCTGCGTGCCGGTCTAGCCGGTCTACGGATGGAGTTCCCGCGGATGGAGTTCCCGCTGGCCATACTCGCCAGGAGTGATGCGCCGGGGGTTGGAGAGGTATGGTTGCGCCGAGATGCAGGTGCGATACGATTTTCGGGGGCGGGTCGTGGTTTTGCACCGTGATTAAATGGCGAAGGGGAGTGGCCGGCACCACTCCCCTTTCGCGAAACTTGGTGTCTAGCCGGGTTCAGCCTAGAGCGGCTGAACGTCGGATGCCTGCCAGCCTTTGGGTCCTTTGACTACGTTGAACTGGACCGCCTGACCTTCCTGGAGGCTTTTGAAGCCGTTCGAGTTGATGGCGGAGTAGTGTACGAAGACGTCTTCGCCATTCTGACGGCTGATGAAGCCAAATCCCTTTGCATCGTTAAACCACTTCACTGTTCCCTGTTCCATGTTGATGTAGTCCTTAAGGCTTTGAATTTGCCGCTTGATTCAAATCGGGGTTTCAACAGGCTATGCTTGCAGAAACCAATCTGTTTCTCACGATGTGCAGAGGTTAGCATAGCTGGCAAATTTTCCAGTGGAAAAGTTGGAATTTCTTTATTTTGCACCGAGTTCAGGGCAGCACGGCCGGGTTCGGATTATGCGGGGATGTGGGAGCGAACGACGTCTTCGGCCAGGGCGAGGACCTCCTCGAGGGTGAGGGCGGTGGAGTCGATAAGGGTAGCGTCGGGGGCGGGGCGGAGCGGGGAGTCGGCGCGATTGCGGTCGCGAGTGTCGCGATCCTGGAGCTCGCGGAGGATGGCCTGCTCGGTCTGAAGGTCGGCGGGAGCGACGGTGATGGGGGCGATGGAGTTCTGCTGAAAGCGGCGGTTTCCGCGCACTTCCGGAGCGGCGTCAAGGAAGATTTTGACTTCCGCGTCGGGGAAGACTTCGGTGCCGATGTCGCGGCCTTCCATGACGACTCCGCCGGCCTGGCCGAGGGCTCGTTGTTGCGTGACCATCCATGCGCGGAGATGAGGGTGAACGGATAAGCGGGAGGCTGCGGCGGTGACATCGGGCTCGCGGACGCGGCGGCTGACGTCCATCTTGTCGAGCAGGACGCGGTTGCCGTCGCGATTGGGCTCGAGGGTAATGGCGGTCTGGTTGGCGAGGGCGAGGAGCGGAGCTTCGTCGTCGAAGTCGAGATCGTTCTCGATGGCCTTGAGGGCGAGCGCACGGTACATGGCACCGGTCTCGAGGTTGAGGAAACCGAAGCGACGGGCGAGGTGGGCGGCGAGGGTGGACTTACCGGCACCGGCCGGACCATCGATAGCGATGATGGGCCGATCGCGTCGGGCGGACGGAGCGGTCGGTGTGGAGGAGGAGTCGCGCGGATTGGGTGGAGGTATCGTGGAAGGGGTGGGCACGAGGAATATTATGCCTCGCCTCCTTCAGGTTTGGGTTTGCGTCCGGGGGGACGCTTGCCCCAGGGCTTATTGCCGCCCTTGAATTTGTCGAAGGTGCTGACACCGGGAGCGTCCGGGCCGCGACGGCCGGCGGGTTTTCCGGAGAATGATTTCTTGCCGGCGAAGCTACCCGATGCGGCGCTGAAGGGTTTCTTGCCCGCGTAGCCGCTGCCTTCTCGCTTGCCCGGGAAGCCGCCTTCACGGCTGCCCGAAGTGGTGCCCGGGCCTGACCTGTTGTCGCGTCTTCCGGCGCCGAACGGGGGTTTGCCGGTGCCAGAGAAAGCTTTCCCGGAACCTGCGGACTCGCGGCGGGGAGGGCGTGACTCGCCACCCTCGCGCGGGGTGAAGGGCTTGCGTGGACCGCGAGGTGCATCGAATTTGCGGAAGACGGGACGGTCGGGCCGGGAGCTCTCGGCTGGGGCGTCGCCCTCCTGACGCGTGCGAGGGAAGCGCGGTCTGCTGAAGCTTTCGCGCGCCGAGCTATCGGGGCGAGGCGCGAAATCGCGGCGCGGTGGACGGCTGGGAGCATCCCCTCGAGGGGCGAAGTCGCGGCGCGGTGGACGGCTCTCGCCGGCGGATTCGCCGCGACGGAATGGGCGGCGTTCCCCATCGTTGACGGCCGGACCTCTGTCGTTGAAGGCGGGGCGATCGCCTGCGGGACGGCTGGCGAAGCCATCGCGTTTGCGGTCGCCGAAGCCGGGTTTCGCGTACGGTTTGCGGTCGCTGAAGGACGGCTTGCCCCCAGCGGAGAAGTCGCGACGCGGAGGACGGCTCCCTCCGGCATCGCGTGGAGTGAAGTCGCGACGGGGAGGACGGCCCTCTCCGGCATCGCGGGGAGTGAAGTCGCGACGGGGAGGACGTCCTTCCGAGCCGGTATCGCGGCTGGAGGAAGGGCGGTCACTCCTGTAGGCTGGCCGATCTGCGCCCGGTGCGGGTTTTCGACCGAAGGCAGGGCGATCTCCGCCGAAACGTGATTTTGAGGCAAAGGCCGGCTTCGATGGGCGAAAGGCGGGGCGGGACGGGGTTGCGGCGGTGGTTGGAGAGGCGGCGTCGAGGTCAATCTCCCCAAACGGCTGCGCGCTTGAGTTCGCGTCGGAAGCTTGCGCGGCTTGGCGTGCGGCGCGCTGCTGCTTTTCTTCGTCCCACGGCTTGTTGAAGGCCGGACGGGCGGCGAAGGCACCTGCGGATCTCCCGGCGAACTTGCCCGGGGGCTTGCTGAAGGGGCGGCTTTCGTGGTCGCGGGACGGGGGCGCCTTTCGCTCGAAGGGGCGGACTTCGCGGCCGGGACGACTGGTGAAGGGTTTCGCGCGCTCCACGTAACCGGTGCCGACCTTGCGTGGCTTGGCGATGAACTTTTTGATGCGGGTGCCGTCTTCGGCAAGCTCGACGGCGGCGGTGTCGGGCTCGGCACGCTGTTCGGAATCGGCGCTGTCGGTGGGTGCAAGGAACTGAGGGAGATCGCCGTGGATGTGGAGATGGGTCTTGCCATCGATTGCGACGGTCTCAAGCTGCCGGGCGCCGGTGAGCGCGTGGAGGACGTCGCGAATGCGCGAGCGGGGTGCGAGAGGCGAAAGAAAGGTCTCCACGTCGTTCTCGGTAGCGAGAAGGGATTGAGACAGATACAAGCTGATGAGAGCTGAGAGAGCAGTGGGCTGACCGGCGTTCGCACCCGCCTTGAGCTGCTTGGTGAAGCGGTTGGCGACTGTCTCCCAGAGTGTAGCGGCGCCATCTGCCTGCGGAACAGGGAGGACGCGAAGGTGCTGCCAGAGCTCGCTGAGGGAGCGAAGGACCGCGGCCTCGGTGACCTCTTTGCCGAGCTCCGTGACGAGATCGTAGGCGCTGGTGGGACCGTTCTCGACGAGCAGGTTATAGGTGTTGAGGGCGAGCGGGCTTACTTTCGTTGCGCCGCTGGTGGAGGGGGGCTGCTTGAATGCTTTATCGCCGCGGAGGGTAAAGATGTACGAAAAGGTAGCGGCGGAGGCGATGAAATCAGGCGCGTCGGGCGTGGTGGAGGGGGCGCCGAGCAGATTGAGGGGGACCGCGCTTCCCTCGGCGATGAGGCGAGCGAGCAGCGTGCGGGCGACGGCAGACTCGGCGAGGGTGGGGGCCGAGTTTGCCACACCGAGCGTGGCCTCTACGAGGGAGGGGGCGGGAGAGGGGATGTGCTGAGGTCTGGGGGCAAACAGAAGAAGGCCGCAGGAGGAGACGAAGTTGCGGACCGAATCGAGGGTAAGGAGAGCGGCGGCCGGAGCTTCGTCGCTCCCAGCATTCTGTCGCCAATGGGCGAGGCGGGCGGTGGCGAGTTGATCGGCCGAGGGGGGCTGCAAAGTACTCAAGTTCGTGATGCCTTTCTTGGGGAGACAGCCGGGAAGACTGCTGCATATCGATGGGTCGCTAAAGTAGATCGCGAGATCTGGAACTAAGGCGGCGGGCGAAGGCTTCGTGTGCCGGTGTGATTCCCGGGGCAGCCGATCCCGGCAGATTGTTGCCGTATTTCTTAAAGATACAGGAAGGAGAGGGAAGATCCCGCGGCGAAAAGCAGATCGGCCAGGGAAAGAGTACCGGTTGAACGTGGCTGAACCGGGAGGTCTAAAGGAATGCCCGTGGCTGCCGATAGGAGACCTGTGGGGACGTTGGACAAACACGTGCAGCTATTGGTAACGGTTCAGCAGGACCTAACGGAACGGTAGGAGCAGGGGTTATGGGCTTATCCGCTCTGCGTGGTTCTGGTTGCGGTCACGACGGGGCTGCTGCACGGGGAGCCGCTGTTGATCTCGTTCACGATCCTGTCAACGCTTTTGCAGTCCGCGCTCCGTGTACGTTGTTAGCGGTTACGGTCCGATCCGAATGCGCCCTGCTGCTGGCTGGAGAGTACGAGATGCCGATGCTGACCTTCTGCTCGATCGGTGGCATGACGCCTGCTCTGATGGCTCCAACGGCGTATGTCTGCTGAGAACGCAGAGGCGTTTGCGTGAGACACATGTGGGATTTGCCGATCTGCTTTCCGGACCATAGGATCGATCTGCGACAGGCTGAGACGGAGGTTGTGTGGGAACGGATTTTATGCAGATGGACGCGCTGCTGAGTGCGGACGAGAGGCTGGTTCGCGATTCGACACGTGAGTTTATTGATGCGGAGTTGAAGCCGGTGATCGAGGGCTGCTTTCGGGAGGGGCGGTTTCCGCGGGAGCTGGTGAAGCCGATGGGGGGGATGGGGTTCTTCGGGGCGAACCTGAGCGGCTATGGGTGCGCGGGGATGAACAACGTCGAGTACGGCCTGATGACGCAGGAGCTGGAGCGGGGGGACTCGGGCGTGCGGAGCTTTGTGAGTGTGCAGTCGGCACTGGTGATGTACCCGATCTATACGTTTGGGTCTGAGGCGCAGAAGGAGCGGTGGCTGCCGCGGATGGCCAAAGGGGAGCTGCTGGGGTGCTTCGGGCTGACGGAGCCGGACTTCGGGTCGAACCCTGGGGGCATGCGGTCGCGGGCTCGGAGGGATGGTGGTGAGTACGTACTGAACGGGGAGAAGATGTGGATTACGTCGGGCTCGATCGCGGATGTGGCGGTGATCTGGGCGCGGGACGAGAGCGACGCGGGTAAGATGCGGGGGTTCCTGGTGGAGACCGACCGGCCGGGCTTCAAGGCGACGGATGTGCATGGGAAGTGGTCGCTGCGGGCGTCGGTGACGTCAGGGCTGTCGATGCAGGATGTGCGGGTTCCGGCGGAGAATCTGCTGCCGGGTGCCAGCGGTCTGGGTGCGCCGCTGATGTGTTTGAATCAGGCGCGGTATGGGATTGGATGGGGGGCGATCGGGGCGGCGATGGACTGTTACGAGACGGCCTTGAACTATGCGAAAGACCGGAAGCAGTTTCGGGAGGCGGCGATTGCGAGCCATCAGCTGGTGCAGGAGAAGCTGGTGTGGATGGTGACGGAGATCACGAAGGCACAGCTGCTGTCGCTACAGGTGGGCCGGCTGAAGGATGCGGGTAAGGTATCGACGGAACAGATTTCAATGGCGAAGCGGAACAATGTGTGGATGGCGCTTGAGACGGCGCGTATGGCGCGGGATGTGATGGGAGCGGCGGGGATCGTGGACGACTACCCGATCATGCGGCACATGATGAATCTGGAGTCGGTCAAGACGTATGAGGGTACGCACGATATCCACACGCTGATTATCGGGCAGGCGATCACGGGGATTGCGGCGTTCTGAAGGTACCCTCCCCTCTCCCCTACTTTTGGGCCAAAGTCTTCATTTCAGGCTTGTTAAGCCTGGGCCTGCCTGCAAAGTCTCCGATTGATTGGAGTTACGGATAAAGTCTTCGAATCAAAGAGATTAGGTCAATTTTAAAGCGAAGGAGCAGGCGTGGTTTGACATCCCTGCATTCAGGATAGCTGATGGACGGTGGGGGTTGCGCCAGCGAAATCGCCTTGTCTGGCGCGGGGTTTGCGTTTTCGGGCTTGACAGGTTGGGGCCGAGGAAGAGATGGCATATCCAGTCGCTTCGCTCCGGCCTTCGGCAGAGTGGGGACTAGATAAGCGACGATGAAGAGTGTCGCGTACTTTGGGCACTGGAATGCGGGATCTCATGCGAAGAATGGACGCCCCAGTGCAAGAGAGACCCTCTCCATGAAGAGGAGTGGAAGCGAGTTTGCTTCCACCCCTGGATGATGGCGGCGGGTGTTACTGACCGCCTCCCACTGCGGCGTTGGTCTTGGATGAGGTGTCGGCGGTTGAGTGGGAGTGAAGGTAATGGGCGAGGAGATCGGCGCGGTGGTGGCGGAGGTTGGCTCCGGAGGCGGACGGGTTGTAGGCGGTGGCTTTGAGGCCGGTCCAGAGGATGCGGTTGTAGGCGGCTCCGTCGAGCTTGTCTTCGCCGGAGAAGTCGAGGCCCCTGGTTGCGGCTGCCCAGTAGGCTGAGTCGTGGGTGGGGCGGAGGTCGAAGCGCGCGGTGGTCTTGCGCACGGGCAGGGGGAGCTGGGTGTTGTAGAGCAGCGGCGAGGGGGCGGCGGTAAAGTTCCACTGTTTCTGGCCGGTATCGAAGACGTCGGCCATGGGGATGGCGACGGCGTCGTTGAGGTTGAGGCGGCCGATGCCGAGGATGTCCTCCATGGTGCGGATCAGGTTGACGGTGTTGTAGGGGTGGGAGACGACGGCGCGCTGCTTGACGTAGGGGCCGATGACGTAGGCGGTGCTGCGGTGGGCGTCGACGTGATCGGCGCCATCCTGGGCGTCGTCCTCGATGACGAAGATGAGGGTGTCGTTCTTGTAGCGGCTATGGGCGATTTTGTCGGCGACGAGGCCGACGGCGTAGTCATTGTCGGCGACCTGGAGCTCCGGGGTGTTGACGCCAAGGATCGCGGATCCGAAGCTGCCGGTGTGATCGTGCGCGAGGCGGAGAAGGGTGAGGTCGGACAGGCCCTGGCTGTCGAACTCACGCTCGAACTCCTTGAAGCGGAAGTAATCGGGAAAGGCCTGATCGAAGCCGCGGAAGTAGGGGTCGGTGTGGGGACGGAGGGCTTCGTTGGCGGCGTAGGCGACCTGGGTTTTGGAAGCGAATGGGTCAAGGACCTGAGGGATGCGGAGAGGTGCTGGAAGGAAGTAGCGGGTGAGGTCGAGGAAGAAACCGTAGTTGCGGATCGTGAGGCCCTGGCGGAGGGCGGCATCCCAGATGTAACCCTGGTTGATTGTGCCGTCGGGGCTATCGGGAGCGGCGGTGTCGATGGTGCCGGGGAGGATGTCGGGATCGGTGGGGTTGGCGGGGTTGGCGGCGAGGCGCTCGGGGAGGGTGGGGAAGGAGATGTTGACGTTGCGATTGGTGCCTTCGGAGTCGTAGGAGAGTCCGCGACCGGCGTAGTTGACGGGGGTCTGTTTCTCGACAACGTCGGGAGCGCGGGCGGAGGTGGACCAGGGCCAGCCGTCCATACTGACTTCGCTCGAGTCGTAGAAGTTGTCGAGGGTGACGAAGCGGCGAGAGAGGCGATGGAGGTTGGGGGTGACGGTGCGGCCGAACTCGGTCAGGTCGGGATCGCCGTTGCCGACGGGGAGGTCGCCGAGCACCTGATCGTAGGTGCGGTTCTCCTTGATGATGTAGATGACGTGCTTGATTTTGCTGTGGAGGAACTGCATGGTTTCGCGATCGTCTTCGGAGACGTAGCGCTGAAAGTGGTTGTTGTCGGCGACGAGCTCGGTGAGTTTATTGAGTTCTCCCGGGGTGGGGGTGGGGAAGCTCCCGAAGCCAGCCTTGGTGAGCTGGAGGATGTACTGGTTGGAGGCCTGGCACACCTTCGCCTGCGCGGGCGTGAGGCCGGTGCAGTTGCCGGGATTGGGGCCGGCGGGCGACTTGCCGTTGACGACGTAGACGAACTTGCCATCGCCCGAGAAGCTGACCGAGTTCGGGTACCAGCCGGTGGGGATAAGACCTTCGACGCGGCTCTGTCCGGGGGCGGAGCTGAGGCGGACGACGGCGATGTCGTTGGTGTTGCCGTTGGTGACGTAGAGGGCGGTTCCATCGGGCGAGAGGGTGACGCTGTTGGTGTTGTTGCCCTTGAGTTTTTCACGGGCGGGGGGAAGAAGACCGAAGGGGGCGGTGACGGCGATGTCGTCGATCACCTGGTTGGTTCGGGTGTTGATGACGGCGACCGAATCGGTCTCATCCTCGGCGACGTAGAGGCGTGTCTGATCGGCGTTGAGGGTCATCTTGTTGGGCTGACCCTTGAGCTTGATGCGCGTGGTGACGGAGGGTGTGTCTGCGAGGTTGACGACAACGACTTCACGCTCGCGCAGGCTGGAGACGTAGGCGGTCGAGTTGCCGACGATGCTGACCCAGAGGGGGTACTCGCCACCGGGGACGCCGGAGTTGGCGGGGTTGATCTTGCCGGGGCGGAGGTCGAGTTCGCCGGACTTTGTCCACTTGACGTCACCCTTGGAGATGGTGCTGATGGAGTCGTTGTAGTAGTTAGCGACGACCAGTCTTGAACCATCGGCGGTGATGGCAACACCTGCGGCTTCAGGCTTTACACCGAGGCCGTTACCGGCCTTGTGGCCAAGGTAAATGGGGCTTCCCTTCCCCTCTGCCCAGAGGCCAGCGGCGGTGCGGGTGTAGAGGTGGACGTTGTCGTCGACGCCGCCGGAGACGTAGAAGGAGTCGCCGGAGGGATCGAAGACGATTCCGGCATAGGTGTTCGGGACCTTAATGACCTGCTTCTTAACGGGCAGCGGACCCGTGATGTCGTAGACGAAGACGTACTCGGTAGAGTCGGCGTCATTCTGCGATCCGAGGTTGGGGCCGGAGGTGAAGTTCAGGGCGTTGTATCCGCTGGTGAGGATGAGCAGCGTCTTGCGATCGGGGCTGGTGACGGTGGTCTCGGCCTGACCGGCGAGGAACTGCGGATTATCGGGGAGGTCGGGGTTGAGGGGCTCGAAGCGGGCGCGACGGGGGGCGAGCGGCGTGAGGGTCTGGCCGGTGTTCGGCAGACTCTGCGCCTGCACCGGAGCGTCGTCATCGTCGTCCTCCTTCTGTGCGAAGAGGGAGGCGGGCGTCAGCAGGGACAGGAGAGCGGCTGCTGCGAGGACTCGGTGTGTGTTGGAGCGGTAAAGGTTCGAGCGGGCAATCTTGGAGCGGTCAATCATAGGGCGACCTCGACAATGGGTGGGTGGTGATAGTGACAGACCTGCGCGGAGGATCAGCGGAGGGGATGGTTGAGCGATAACAACTGCCGGCTCCGCGGTAACTGTTGCGGAGGTCGCGCAGCCCTGGACAGGGGACGGGTTTCACAGTCGACCTCGCAGGTGAATCATCTGCAAAGGGAGGATGAATTTCCGGCAAACGCTGGCGGGATGGGAGCTAGGCGAGGGCGGATCAGGTGCGTTGAAAAGCCCGGGCGATGTCGCGGTGGGAGTAGCGGAGGGCGATGGGGCGGCCGTGGGGGCAGGAGGTGGGGTGTTCGGTTTGGGCTAGGGCTTCGAGGAGCCAGGTGATCTTGGCGGGGTCGAGGGGGGTGTTGATCTTGATAGCGGCGTGGCAGGCGACCGAGGCGGCGATGCGGCGGGCGCGGGTGCCGGCGTTCTCAGTCTGCTGCTCGGGGCCGGGTGCGGAGAGGAGGTCTTCGAGGGTGAGTTCGAGGTCGCGGCCTTCGAGACCGACGGGTGCGGATTTGATGGCGAGGGTGCGGGGGCCGAAGGGCTCGGCCTCGAAGCCGTTGCGGTCGAGATCTTCGGCGAGATCGGCGAAGCGGATCATCTGGGCGGGGAGGAGGTCGACGAGGACGGGCAGGAGGAGGCTCTGTCGCTGAACCTTTTCGGTGGTGCGATCGCGGAGGATGCGCTCGAAGAGGATGCGCTCGTGGGCGACGTGCTGGTCGATGATCCAGAGGCCTTCGTCGTTGCTGGCGAGGATGAAGGAGTCGCGGATCTGGCCGAGCGGCTTGAGGGTGGAGAGGGCGTGGAGGGTGTCGGCTAGGTGCGGGGAGCCTGATGCGGCAGTGGGCTGGCCGGGGTGTGGATCGAGGTCGTAGCCGATGGCGAGCGGGGCTTCGTTGAACTGGAGGCGGCCGGGAGCGGGTGGGAGATGTGGGACCTGAAGCGTGAAGGGGGCGGTGTCGGTGGGGTTGGGGTCGGGCTCGGACTGATGGTGCAGGTGGGCGTGCGGGAAGGTGGTGGCGGGGCCGGGGGTGAAGAAGGGTTGATCGACGCCGGAGAGCGGGGCGGCTCCTGGTGGGTAGAGGGCTCCGGGTGGGTAGAGGGCTCCTGGCTTGTAGAGGGCTTCGGGCTGGTGAAGGGCTCCGGGCTGATAAAGGTTGAGGGCGTGGAGGGCGGGGGCGGCGTCTTTGCGCGGGCGGTCGGGGCTGGGCTCGCCGGGGAGGGGGCTGACGTCGATGGTGAGCGAGGAGGCGTGATCGTGGGGGCCGCCGGTGAGGGCTGCGGCGAAGCTGGCGGCGGGGCGGGCCTGCATGAGAGCGGTGCGGATGGTGTCGCGGAGGAAGTCGTGGACGAAGGTGGGCTGGCGAAAGCGGACCTCGGTCTTGGCGGGGTGGACGTTGACGTCGACCTCCTGCGGGGGCATGTCGAGGAAGAGGAGGACGACGGGGAAGCTGGTGGGCGGGATGATGTTGCGGTACGCCTCGTTGAGGGCGTGGACGACGAGACGGTCGCGGATGAGGCGGTGGTTGACGAAGACGTAGATGGAGTTGCGGTTGAGCTTCTGGAGCTCGGGCTTGGAGACGAAGCCGGAGACGCGGAGATAGCCGGGGTCGGGCGGATGGTAGTCCACCTCGCGCTTCCAGGGTGGGGGCTCGGGCAGGCCGGCGTGGCGGAAATCGAGCTCGGCGGCGAGCGGGAGCATGAGGGCGGAGGTGTCGCGGCCGAAGATCTGGAAGAGGCGGTCGGACGATGTGCTGACCGCCGGCGCGATGAGCAGGGCCTGGGTGCTGGAGTGCAGTTCGAAGTGGCGCGTGGGGTGGGCGAGGGCGTAGTGGGTGACGAGGGCGGCGATGTGGGCGAGTTCGGTCTGCTCGGACTTGAGGAATTTGCGGCGGGCGGGAGTGTTGTAGAAGAGGTCGCGGATGGTGATGGTGGTGCCGACGGGGAGGCCGGCGGGGTCGGCGCGGAGGATGGCGCCGCCGGCGATCTCGACGAGGGTGCCGGCGTCCTCGAGCGGGGCGCCGTCGGATGGGTTTTCGTGCGAGGCGGCGGCGCGGGTCTCGAGGGTGACGCGGGCGACGGAGGCGATGGAGGGGAGGGCTTCGCCGCGGAAGCCGAGGGTGGCGATGGAGAGGAGGTCGTCGGAGGTGCGGAGCTTGGAGGTGGCGTGGCGCTCAAAGGCGAGCAGGGCGTCGTCGCGAACCATGCCGTGGCCGTTGTCGGAGATGCGGATGAGCTTGCGGCCGCCGGCTTCGACGTCGACGCGGATGCGGGTGGCGTTGGCGTCGATTGAGTTTTCGAGGAGCTCCTTGACGACGGAGGCTGGGCGTTCGACGACCTCGCCGGCGGCGATCTGGTTGGCGACCTGATCGGAGATGATGCGGATGCGGCCCATGGATCTCGATTGTACGGCGGTGAAAGGAGGGCCTCAGGAGGTGTGCATCCAAGGGTTTGAGGAACTTTCCGGATGATCTGGCTTTGGTATGTGATTGCAGTGGGCGCGGGGATCGCGAACCCTTTCCAAGCGGGGACGAACGCCGAGTTGAACAAGCAGATGGGGGCGCCGTTGTGGGCTGGAATCGTGGTGTATGCGACGGGCCTGGGGGGACTGCTGCTGCTGCAGATGGTGCTGCGGCGGGCGTTTCCGGCGAGTGAGCGGATCCTGGCTGTGAGCCCGTGGGCGTGGGCGGGTGGGCTGATCAGCATCGCGTCGACGATGGCCGGGTTAACGCTGGCGCAGAGGATGGGTGCGGGCGTGTTTACGGGGATCACGGTGACGGCGGCGCTGGTGACGTCGGTGCTGCTGGATCAGATGGGCGCGGTCGGTTTCGGCAGCACACGGCATCTCCGGCGCGTTTAGCGGGATGCGCCTTGATGGTTGCCGGAGTGTGGATGATTTCGCGATTCTAAGCGGCGATTTTGCGCCGAAGCTTGCCCTGGTGCATCATTCAGGTGGGTCTTTTCGGGCCTATGTGCTGAGGTTGAGTGCGGCACCCGCTCGAAGAGCGGAGAGAGGGTTTCATGATGAGCGTTCGATGTCTGTTTCGATCTGGCGGAGCTCCGCTGTTGGCGCTGGGGATGACGATGGGTCTTGCGGGGTTCGCGGGTAGCCAGATGACTCCGCCGTCGGCCCGTAGGCACCTTTACTCGGAGACAGCGAATCCGAAGGCGGAGATCGCGGCGGCGCTGAATCAGGCTCGCGCGGAGCATAAGCGCGTTATTCTCGATTTTGGCGGGGACTGGTGCGGCGACTGCCAGGTGCTGGACATTTACTTCCACCAACAGCCGAACCTGGATCTGCTCGAGAAGAACTTTGTGCTGGTACATGTCTGGATCGGCCACATGGATCAGCATGTCGACGTGGCGGAGAAGTATGGCGTTCCGCTGAAGCACGGGGTCCCGGCGCTGGCGGTTCTGGATGCAAGCGGAAAGGTTCTGTTTGCCCAGTCGACCGGTGATTTTTCGAACATGCGCGGGATGAATGTGCAGTCGGTGACGGACTTTCTGGGCAAGTGGAAGCCGCAGCGGAAGGCATTGTAAGAGCAGCACGGGAAGAGCGCTGGATGGGGTGAGGCTGTTGAAGTATTTTCGATGGCGGAGACGTTCGAGGTAGTCTGGCGAGGTGCATACGGCGCTGCGGATTCCGGTGCTCTTCAAGCGGGCCGCTTGGCGCGCGATGGATCATGATGTTCTGAACGTGGCGCAGTCGGCGGCCTACTCGGCGATGGTGGCGCTGTTTCCGGCTTTGATTGTGGCTTCGGCGGTGGTGGGGCTGCTGCCGAACACGGCTCCGGTGCGGTATGAACTGGCGGCGTTCTTCGATCGTGTGCTGCCGTCGGATGTGAGTCCGCTGCTGGCGAGTTATTTTTCGGTGACGCAGCGGACGCCGACGTCCGGACGGGCTCTGGTGCTGGCGGTGATCGTGTCGGTGAGTGGAGCGTCGGGCGTGATTGCGACGTTTATGGAAGGGGTGCGGAGGGCGTACGACCTGCCGCCGGAGTGCTGGAGTTTCTGGCAGAGGCGTGCGCGAGCGTTGGCGCTGGTGCCGATGTCACTGATCCCGCTGGGCGTGGCGAGTGTTCTGGTGATGTTCGGCCATTACCTGAGTGCATGGCTGGCGATGCATGCGATGCCGGAGGTGCGGACGCCGGTTTACCTGGTCGCGCTACTGATCCGGTGGACGGTCGCGCTGACCGGCAGTGTTGGTCTGGTGGCGCTGCTGTATCACCTGGGAACGCCGATGCGACAGACGTGGCGACGAACGCTGCCCGGGGCGATTCTGGCGACGCTGATGTGGTTTGTGGCGACGTTGATCTTTGGATGGTATGTGACGCGATTCGCGAACTACTCGAGGGTGTACGGATCGCTGGGCGCCGGGATTGCGCTTCTGTTCTGGCTGTACCTCATTTCGCTGAGCGTGCTTTACGGGGCGGAGCTCAATGCGCAGTTCCTGCATTTCGGTGAGGAGGAAGGCGACGGGACAGGGGCGGCGGGGCCGCATGGCGCGAAGTGAAATGATGGAGCGCGCCGAAGTACGGGGGTGTTGTCGAGAGGTGCGGAACTCGCTCCTCGCCGCATGTAAGCGATTGCCCGGGTTAGAATTGCTTCGGTTGCCTGGAGGCGGTCGATCGCGTGTCGCGAGGCTGCTCTCCAAATTGTTTCCAACCCATAACTGCTGGAAGGGCTACTTTCTAACTCCATGACCTCGACTCTGACTGACTCCAAATCCACGCAGGCTGGCGGGCAAATCGCCGAGACTCCTTTCCCATCGGCGGACCGGCTCCGCCGGGCGAAGATCGTTGCCACTCTGGGACCTGCGTCGAGCTCCATCGAGATCTTTCGCAATCTGGTGCGGGCGGGTCTTGACGTGGCGCGCCTGAACTTCTCTCACGGATCGCACGAGCAGAAGGCCGAGCTGATCCAGATGGTGAGGAGCGTGGCGAAGGAGTTTGGGAAGCCGATTTGCATTCTGGCCGATCTTCAAGGGCCGAAGATCCGCACGGGGCGACTGAAGGATCATCAGCCGGTGCAGCTGGTGGCCGGAAGAAGTATAACGATTACCCCGGAGGATGTTGACGGAACGGCTGAGCGAGTCGGCACGGTCTTTACGACGCTTGCCGAGAACCTGGTGCCGGGATCGCGGATTCTGCTTTCAGATGGTCTGATCGAGCTGCGGGTGGAGCGGATCGAGGGCGCGGATGTGGTGTGCGAGATTGTGAACGGAGGGACTCTGGGGGAGAAGAAGGGGATCAACCTTCCGGGTATCCCGGTGAAGGTGCCGTCGCTGACCGAGAAGGACGAGGAGGACCTGGAATTCGCGATCGCGCAGGGTGTGGACACGGTGGCGGTGTCGTTTGTGCAGACGGCCGAGGACGTGCGCTACGTGAAGCAGCGGGTAGCTCAGCTGAAGTCGGACGCGTGGGTCATAGCGAAGCTGGAGAAGCCGCAGGCGATCGAACATCTCGACTCCATTCTGGAGGCGGCGGACGGGATCATGGTGGCGCGCGGCGACCTGGGGGTGGAGGTGCCGCCCGAGAAGGTTCCGGCGCTGCAGAAGCACATTATCCGGAGGGCGGCGGACTACCGGAAGCCGGTGATCACGGCGACGCAGATGCTCGAGAGCATGATTGAGAATCCCCGGCCGACGCGGGCTGAGGCTTCTGACGTTGCGAACGCGATCTATGACGGCACGGACGCGGTGATGCTGTCGGGCGAGTCGGCGGCGGGCAAGTACCCGGTGGCGGCGGTGCAGATGATGGCGACGATTGTGGCCGAGACGGAGCACCAGATTCGTCTGGATCCGCCGCCCCGAGCGCAGAGGAAACGGGGGACTCGGCTGAGTGTGGCGGAGACGATCTGCGAGTGCATGGCGCACTCGACCGAGGATCTGGATCTGGCAGCGATCGCGATTTTCACGGAGACGGGATCGACGGCGAGGCTGCTGTCGAAGTATCGGCCGGATCCGCCGATCTATGCGATGAGCCCGTTTGAGCCGGTGATCAACCGGGCGATGCTGCTATGGGGGACCTACCCGCTGCTGTGCGAGCGTTTCCGGGATACGGACAAGCTGGTCGACATGGCGGAGGAGATCCTGGAGCGGCACGGATATGTGCAGAAGCGACAGATTGTTGGGATTGTGGCGGGAACGCGGACACTGACCGGCGCTACCAATTTTATGCGGCTGCATATGGTTGGGGACCGGGACGTGGAATCCTAGGGCCTGAGAGAACGGTGGCGGGCAAAGAGAGAGGCCGTCCTGTTGGGACGGCCTCTCTCTCGTTGCGGTGGCGCGTTTACGCTGCGAACTTGCGGCGAAGGATGCCGAAGGCGCCGAGCGCACCGGTACCGAGCAGAGCAAGCGAACCTGGCTCAGGGGTGACACCGGTGGTGGGGTTGAGGGTGATGTTGATGGGCGAAGACTCCGTGTTGATCTGGTCTCCGGTGATGACGCCGAGAAGTTCGAAGTCAGTCCGGACACCGGCCGCGGTCGTGTCGGTGAACAGGTTGAGGCCGGTACGAGGAGTGAGACCCGCCACGAGGAAGGCGACGCCGTTGAAGTCGAAGGGGGCGTTGGGCGGAGCGAAGAAGAGGTTGTCGTTCCCGGCGAAGCCAACGTTACCGGCTACATCCGGGGGAAGGAGGGATAGCGCGTAGGTGCCCCCGTTGTAGCTGAGCGTCCCCGTGCCGGAGGTGACGAGGAACTGGTTAGTGGTGGCGGTGGGGATGTAGGTCGCTACACCGGTGGCCGAGAAGGTTGATCCGGTGAAGTTGAAACCGAAGGTGTCGGCCAGCGCAGAGGTGCAAGGCAGAGCCGAGAGCGCAAAACCGGTGAGAAGGATCGCCAACTTTTTCATGTGTGCTCCTTGGGGCTGAATAACGAGAATAGAGTGACTGCAAGTACAGGTTGGAATTCGCGAGCTGTAAATGCAAGTTGGAGGCCATTTGCCCCGTGCTGACGGCACAGATAACAAAAGGGTTTGGAGCGTGTGGCACTTGCAATAACGATCAACAGTGCAAAGAATTGCAGGGTACGTTGAAAATGCCTTCTGAACTTCTGGCTACTTCGTCGGGAGATCACCGCGTGCTCTTGGAGGTTGGTGGGATCTCAAGGATCTGATGCGGACAATCCTTGATGTGGTTGGAGGGGCCCTGAGTGACGAAGGTAACCGGCAGAGAACTGTGGGGTGGGCGCCTTTGAGGATGGGAGAGTCTCCGACACCAGAGGGGCTGGAGACGGCAGGTAGACACGGCATGACCGGTAGCGGGAATGACTTGCCTCGAGCCAGCTATTGCCATGTTTGACCCAAGTTGTAGGGAAGCCGCGGAGGAGTGTCGTATGCTGACGGGACGATGCGAGCTTTGCGGTGGACGGGTGTGTTGCTGGCGATGCTATGCGCCCGGGGCGAAGCCAGACAGATTCTGCCGGCGGTGAAGAGGGATCCAGGGGGGTACTCGCGGGTGGTGTTGCTGTGGCCGGGAGGCGCACCGGGAGCGCTGGGGAGCAAGGATGTCGATGTGCCGAAGCTGTACTGTTACCCCGTTCGGGAGGCGGAGCGGGTGCGTTGGGAGAGGTCTGAGCGGACCGAACCGCGCGGGGAGAGGGCGGCAGTGATCGTGATGCCGGGCGGGGGATACCGCGAGCTGATGATGAAGAAGGAGGGCGCGGCGGAGGCGCGATGGCTGAATGATCACGGCGTCGAGGCCTTCGTCCTGGAGTACCGGCTCGGTCCGAAGTATCACTTCCCTGCACCGATGCTGGACGGTGCGCGAGCGATCCGGTACGTCCGGAGCCATGCGGCCGAGCTGGGGATCGCGCCGGACAAGGTAGGCGTGTGGGGGTTCTCGGCGGGCGGACATCTGGCCGGGTACCTGGCGGCGGTCAATGATGGAGGGAACCTGAAGGCGGCGGATCCGGAGGAGCGGGTGAGCGATCGTCCCGACTTTGCGATTCTTTCGTATGCGCGGCTGAGTATGGATGCCTCGATTCCGAGGCCGACCAATTTAGAGGCGCTGATCGGAGAGCATCCGACCCAGGCAATGATCAACGAGATCTCGATCGATCGAAGGGTGACGAGATCGACGTCGCCGAGCTTTATCTTCTCGACGGGCGAAGATCAGCAGGTGAACTCGCTGAATGCGACGGCATACTACGACGCTCTGAAGCGTGCCGGTGTCCCCGCGGAGTTACACATCTTCGAGCGTGGACCGCACGGTGTGGGGCTGGGCCAGGGACTGAAGGCGCTGCCGGGGCTGGGGGTCTTTGAGACGCTGGTGGAGAACTGGATGGAGATGCATGGGTGGATGGCGACTGAGCGCTGATGGAGGGCGCTCTGACCCAATCTGGGGATAGCGATCGGTTGGAGGAGACTCAATCCTATAAACGTTGTTGAAAGACGGGGTTGGCAATCCGCGCGCGTTGGTGGATGCTAGTAGGTGGGCCGCATGACGTTCGCCCAACTGCACCATTTCCGCTCCTGTCTGTCGCTGCGACGAGGTTGGTTGAGGTGATCGTGAGGAGTAGCAAACCAAGAGGTCTGACACCAGGCCTGCGCATGGGTTCGATGGCGCTGTGGTCCGGTGCGTGTGCCGTGCTGGCGTGGTGTCTGTGCGAGGGTCGCGGCCGAGCTCTGCACGGGATGGCGGGAGCGATGCTTGCGATCGCGTGGCCATGGAGGCCGAGACGTCGCAACTCGAAACCAAGGACCGATCATCCCCGTGAAGACGAACGAACAAGGTTTCTTGCCGCAGCCGATACGAGTCTAGATGCGTTTGCGACGCTGGACGCTCTGCGGGACGAGGATGGAGCGATCACCGATTTTCGGATCAGCTACGCCAATGCGAACGCTGAACAGCTGATCAAGGCCGGACGTGGGGAGCTCACCGGAAGTCTTTTGAGTTCGGTGCTGGTGAAGTCTCCGGAGGGCCGTTTCCGGAACACGTTGTGCGCTGTGGTGGATGGGGGTCTGCCGGCGCGTGCTGAGATTGAGATTGTCGACAACCCAACGGTACAGGCCTCATGGATCCGGTACCAGGTGGTGCGGCTGGGCGATGGTGTGGCGATCACGTTCAGCAACATCAGCGAGGCGAAAGCGACGGAGCAGCGGCTGAAGCAGATGGCGGAGTTTTCGTCGTCCATCTTTGAAAATGCGCCGTTCAGCATGTTTGCGGCGGATGTGGACGGCATCGTGACGGCCATGAATCGCGCGGCTGAGAAGCTGAGCGGGTATAGCCGGGAAGAGCTCGTGGGAAAAGCGCCGCTGACGCTGCTGCACGATCGCAAGGAGCTATCGGCGCGGGCGAAGGAGCTTGGTCTGCCGTCGGCGATGCCGATGGAGGGTTTTGAGGTGTTGACGGCCAAAGCGGCCAAGGGGGGCATGGAGGAGCAGGAGTGGACGCTGGTGCGGAGCGACGGTGTTCGCGTTCCGGTGAACGCGGCGGTGCGGGCTCTGACCAACGAGGCGGGCCAGGTCACGGGTTTTGTGAGCATTGAGTTCGATGTAACGGAACGGCGCGCCATGATGGACTATGTGACCCACCTGGCGACGCACGATCAGCTGACCGGGCTGGTCGGGCGGGCCGTGTTGCAGGACAGAATTGTGCAGGCGGTGGAGCGGGCGCGAAGGTACGGGACAAAGGTGGCGATCTTCGTTCTGGATCTGGATTCTTTCAAGCGCATCAACGACCAGCTGGGGCACTGGGCGGGGGACCAGGTGTTGCTGGAGACGGCATCGCGGCTGCGGCAGGCAGTACGCAGTTCGGACACCGTGGCGCGCATGGGCGGCGACGAGTTTGTGGTGGTGATGGAAGACATCACAAGCGTGGCGGATGTGGAGCACTGCGCGACGACGCTGGTGACACGATTCGCGCCTGAGATGTCGATCGAGGACCACATGCTGCACGTTTCGGCGAGTGTGGGCGTTTGTATTTACCCTGACTCTGCCGGAGATGCGCGAACTCTGCTGAAGTGGGCGGATGCGGCGATGTATGCGGCGAAGGAGAGCGGGCGCGACCAGTTTCAGCTGTTCCGGGAGGACATGCTGAAGGACAAGTCTGACCGCCTGTCGATGGAGCGGTCACTGCGCCAGGCGATCGTGCGCGATGAACTGCGGCTGCACTATCAACCGTATGTCTCACTCGTAACCGGAGCGGTGGTGGGGATGGAGGCTCTGCTGCGGTGGGAGCATCCCGAGCTGGGTCTGCTGATGCCCGCGCAGTTCATCAACCTGGCCGAGGAGACTGGGCTGATCATGCCGCTCGGGGAGTGGGCGATCCGACGAGCCTGCCTGGAAGCGAAGGCGATGCGCGACGAGCTTGCGATGGACCTGACGCTATCGGTCAACCTGTCACCGCGACAGTTCCAGCAGAAGAACCTGCTGGAGGTGGTGGAGGGAGCTCTGAAGGAGAGCCGGCTGCCGGCAAAGTGTCTTGAAGTGGAGATCACGGAGAATACGCTGATGGTGAACTCCGCACCCACGCTGGCGAAGCTGCAGAAGATGCGTGAGATGGGGGCGCGGATCGCGATCGACGACTTCGGAACGGGATTCTGCAACTTCAACTACCTGCTGGAGTATGCGGTGGATCGGCTCAAGATCGACCAACATTTCGTGAGACTGGCGGCGACGGAAGCGAACGCCGCCGCGGTGGTGCGGGCCATTATCGCGATGTCGCACGGGTTGAATATCAAGGTGATCGCCGAAGGCGTGGAGACGGAAGAGCAGCTTCGGTTCCTGGTCAGGAAGCGCTGCGATGAGGCTCAGGGCTACTTCCTGGCGAGACCTGTGCCCGCGAGCGAGTTCTGCGAAACGGTTCGGGCCTGCAGCGCGGTGGCGATGCTTCGGACGGCGTAGGACTAGTCGGGAGATAACAGGCGGGCGTCGGGTCTCCGTGGCGGATGTAATGCTTTGGAAATGACGATGTACACAAATCGCTTAAGCTAGCCCGGCTAGTCTCAGCCGCTGAGAGCGCCCGCGGGACCTACGCTGCTCAAGCGGAATGCGTCGATGTGAACGCGTGAGCGACGTGGAACGGCTCCGGGCGGATGAGCAAGGTCTGCGAGGGCGTTGTCTTAGTCTTCATGGGAACCATCTTCTGGGCTCGACCCCTGACGATCAAGATCGCTGCACCGAGGATCAAAAGGATCGCGATGGCGGAGCCGATCACAATCCCAAGAAAGTTCGGACCTTTCGGCCAGTTCTTGTCTACGGGAGAGGTAGGTATAGGCATGCGTATGGGATGCGTTTGAAGCCGGGTGCAGGTGCCCCGGGGACCGAGTTCACGGCTAATTCTTGCTCTCGAGTCGTTGATCCTGGGGCTTCCTGTCGGGCTCCGCGGCTGCGGCCTATCAGGTGGCAGATCTGGATCCTTAGGTTTCGATACTTCTTGAGGTACGGGTCATTCCTCGGCTTATGGATTACTTCTTGCGTGACTTATGATGCTTGGGAACGGTGACCTTCTCGGGCTTGCCGTGTTTCTTCTTACGACCTCCACCGCCTTTGCGGTGCCTTGCTTCGGCTGGCTTTTGATCCTGTGCCGGTGGCAGAGCATTCTGGGTAGCTTCGACAGACCTGGCGATCTCCGGGGCCGGGGTAGGCCGGGGAACGGAAGCGGCGGTCTTCTGCCAGAGCGCGAAACCTCCGGCGATCGCGTTGGAGTTCGCGCCGAGCAGCACGCCATCCGGCAGCTTGCGCATGAGTTTGGCATTGCCGCCGCCGAGGACGACGTAGTCCGCGACGAAGGCTGCGCGCAGGCGAGCAACGATGTCGAGAACGGATGCCCGCCACTGCTTCTTGCCGCGACGCTCGAGTCCGGTGAGGCCGATGTACTCCTCATACGTGCGGCCGTTCTTATAGGGGAGGTGGGCGAGTTCGAGCGGAACGACGACGTTGTCGACGATGAGCGCGGAGCCGAGACCGGTTCCGATGCCGAGGAAGAGCATCTTTCCGCCGGTATATCCGCCGAGTGCCTGCATGGCCGCATCGTTGAGGAAGCGGACGGGCTTCGGGAGGGCGGCCTGGTATGGAAATCCTACCCAGCCGGAGGCGAGGTTGTGTGGTTCGGCAAGGGGCCGGTCGTGAGTGACGGGACCGGGATAGCCGATGGAGATCGCTTCGTACTGCCAGTCAGCGGTGGTGCTGAGGACGTCGGCCACCATCTGTTTCGCGGTCATGGAAGGCCCGGAGAGGATTTTCACGGGAACGGGATTATCGGTGGAGGCGAGCTTGATGTGAGTGCCGCCGATGTCGATGACGAGAACTTTCATTTGCTCCGTTGGATGCCTTGCACAAAGGTGTGCAAACGTATTTTCGACTTCTCCGGCAGTTTGTTAATTTAGGGCTCCTTGGTATGCCTCACCCCAGGCGGCTTAGGGAGCGGGGGGGGGGGCGGCTTACTGGGGAGCGGTTGCGGGCTGGCTCTCGCCGGAGCTGGTCGTACCTGACTTGATTGGCGGGGCGGAGTGGCTGCCGGAGCGCGCGATGAAGAAGATCACGGCAAGGAGAAGGAAGAGGGCGACCGCCACCATTTTCAGGTAGGGCCGGGTCTTCATCCCTTTGTCGGGATCGGTTCCGGAGTGATTGACGGTTTTGCCTGGGTCGTAGGTCATGAGGCGTTGGATGATGGATGGCGGCCGCGAGGGGAATCAAGCGGGGTGGAGGATTGGCGGTATCAACAGGGGTTGCCTGTTGTTGACTCCCATTGCGGGAATCTATGTAGGTTCTGCCCGGAAAGGGTGATTGGCGTTTGCGAGCGGATGACCTATACCCATGAACAGGCGGTAAATCTGGCGGCGAAGTCCCTTTGATCGCAAGATGACCGGGAGGGTGCACGATGGCAGCGGAGCGAGAGAACAGAACGACGCGAGCGACACGGTTGTTTTCCACCTATCTCCGAGCGGCAAACGATGGGCTCGACTGCGATGCGGTGATGCTGTGTGAGGTGATCGGGGACGAGATTCAGAGTGTGTCGCTGCGGGTTGCGGCAGATTCGATGAAGCGGATTCCGACAGAGTGAGCCGATGCCCCCCTACCCCGGCATTTGTGGGCAAAGTCTTCGATTGATGGGGGATAGGCTCGGACTTCGGGTATAGGGTGCCGGGTCCGGGCTGCGGTGTCTGTGAAGCGGATTCCTTCGTTGTTGTATTTGCCTCTGCTCGCTGAGCTGAAGATTAGCTGCTTTGATTCAAGGATAGACCTGCGGGGGGGGTAGTTGCGCCATGGGGGCGGGACGGCTCCCCAGGTCTGAGTAAAGCCGTTCGGATCGTCGAGCAGAGTCCAGAAAAAGACGTTGGAGTCGATCAGAACCCTAACACGAACTTTTGTCCGGTGTCGAAGGGTTCGGCGACCTCGTCGCTCTCTCCCTGCGAGTGGAAGTCCGGCGACATCCAGACGCTTGCCTATACCCGCGCCCAACATCTCGCACCTAGACTTCGTCTTCTTGGGGATGACGACGAGCTTGACGGCTGGCTTGCCGTTGCGGGCGATGACGACCTCTTCCCCACTCTCGGCGGCGGAGATGAGCTTGGAGAGGTGGGTCCTGGCGTGATGGACGTTGACTTCCATGGGCCGATATCCTAGCTAAGCTCATTCGCTAAGGCAAGAGATTGCAAGCGAGTGGCTGCTTTGCGAGGGCGGCCACCGAGGGCGCCGTTGGCTCGGGCGGCGGCGGTTTTGGGAGCGGTGCGGGCTTTGCCTCCCTGGGCGCCGAGGCGGGCTGCCATCCATTTGCGCGAGCCGAGGATGCCTTCGAGGAGGGTGGGGAGGTAGAGGTCGGCGTCGAGCTTGGGGAAGTGGAGGCCGTACCCGGAAGGCGAGATTTCAATCTCGCTGAGTTGCGCCGCTGTTCCGCCGTCAAGGCCTTGGGCATCCTGAGGGGAGAAGAAGACACCGATTGCGGTTGAGAGCTTCACGACGATGTTTTTCGATTTGCGGTCGTAGTAGGCCGCGGTAGCCGAAGGTGTGCTTGCCTGAAGCGCCTTCCTTCGTGCATTCGCTTCGCGGAATTCCTGTTTAGTGATTGCCATGGATTTCCTCTCATGCCTTGCAGAGTTCGTCGAGGTCCGGTGCGAGCGTCTCTTGAAGCCGATTGACTTCCTTGAGGGTGAAACGGAAGTAGCTGCGGAGCGTGGGCGGATCAGCAGGGCAGACCGGCCACCCGAAGCTACCCACCAGACTATTCGTTTCTGACGATCTTCAGATCCGGAAAGTCAAGTTGCACGCGTTTGAGAAACGGGTCATCAACGCTTACTGCTCTTCCTACAATGAGCATCGAATTTGAAATGAGATTGCTTCCCCCAAGTGAGGTCGGACGCTCACCGTTATACGTCAAAGTTGAAGATTCGATACTGCTACTCACAAATGCAATCCCATCGATCTTCTGTGACACATGATCGAAGTTTCCCTCGAAAAACACCGCTCCTTTGGCAGTTCTCGGGACGTTAAATCCATTCAATGAGGAATAACTAACTGAGTCTCGCTCGAAGATAACGAGACCTTGGGTAGCAGATAAAGTCGGCTTCTCCCATTCGGGTCCTTTATAGGTGAGTTTTCCGTTCGCGAAAACGGCCGTCTGCCTAGCTCCGCCGACAACGCGCGAGAAGTGTGATGCAGTCTCGGTCTCCAGATCATCTGCCATTTCTTCGAGTTGATCCACCGCTAGATTGGCCCCGTTATCAGTAATTGCTGCTGCGAAGTCCTTGAGCAGCGGCTCTTTGGCATACAGTTTAGGATTCTTTGTGACAGCATCTGCGACAGCGGTTATACCTTCGACTCGGCTGAGAAAACCGTCGCCTAGGACTGTATCGATTTGTTCAGTCGGCAAGTATTTCCACACTCTTCCAATGTGGTAAGGCTTCAGCTTGACCCCTGAGAGATGAAGACGATTATCCTGATATCCCACTACGGTGAGTATCGCTTCCGATGGAGCGGGATAGGCGGGATTCCAATTTAGGTTCGCAGATAACTGAAGAGCAAAAAGATAAATTTCGACAATCTCCTTCAGGTGAGAAGAGACTGATTTATCTCCCGAGGTCTTCCCTGCGTTGGTGAAGTTAAGCATTACGCCTGGCACACTTACGTCGAGTGGTTCCAACTTTGCCTTCGCCGTTGGGTCATATAATTGGGCTCCGGGGTTGTCGTAGAAGCCAGCAATTGCACACGCGGTTCGGTCATCCAACACGAAAAGTTTCTGGCCCGAGCCAGCTATGCCTGAACTGTTGCTCAGCCGTGAATCTGTGACGACGACCGCTCCGTTTCGATTGGCCAACACAACGTTTATGGTGCCGTGTCTTTCCTGCTGGGCGTGCACCTGGGCTGTACTCCCCATCGCAACAACTACGAAGATGAAGTGTCCCCGAAAGTTCATGGGCTAATCCTAATCGCAAATCCGAATATTCCGAGTGCAAATGGATAACGGCAGAGCCGAAGCCCTGCCGTTGTTTGTTCTTGCGCGAAGCGCTATTCGCCGAACGCGGAGTTCACTCGCTGGCGGCTAGTTCTTCCTGTTCGCCTTCCATGCGCATCTGTTCGAGTTCGCGTTCTTCGGCTTCGATGGCTGCGGACACTTCCTGCTGGACCTGGGCTGCCGCCTCTTCGAGCTCGGGGGAGAGTTCGACGTTGCGGTAGTACTCCATGCCGGTTCCGGCGGGGATGAGGCGGCCTACGATGACGTTTTCCTTGAGGCCGCGCAGCGTGTCGATGGAGCCGTTGATGCTGGCTTCGGTGAGCACGCGGGTGGTCTCCTGGAAGGAGGCGGCCGAGATGAAGCTATCGGTCGAGAGCGAGGCTTTGGTGATGCCGAGGAGCAGCGAGCGGCCGGTTGCGGGGCGTCCACCTTCCATCAGCGTCTTCTGGTTTTCGGCATTGAAGCGGAAGCGATCGGTCTGCTGATCGACGAGGAAGCCGGTATCGCCGACCTCTTCGATCTTGACCCAGCGCAGCATCTGCCGGACGATGGTTTCGATGTGCTTGTCGGAGATGGTGACGCCCTGGAGACGGTAGACCTCCTGGATCTCGTTGACGAGGTACTGCTGGAGAGCGCGCTCGCCGAGGACTTCGAGAATGTCGTGCGGATTTCTCGGGCCGTCGATGAGAGCGTCGCCGGCGCGGAGCCGCTCGCCTTCCTGCACGTTGACGTAGACGCCGCGGGGAACGGAGTACTCCTCTTCCTGTCCGTTATCCCCGGTGACGTAGACCTTGCGCTGACCCTTCGAGACCTCGCCGAAGCGGACCACACCATCGATTTTGCTGATGATGGCGGGATCGCGTGGCTTGCGCGCCTCGAACAGCTCGACGACGCGGGGCAGACCTCCGGTGATGTCCTTGGTGCGCGTGGTTTCGCGCGGGATTTTGGCAAGGATGTCTCCGGGGGAGAGCTCGTCGCCGTCGGCGATCATGAGGTGGGCGCGTGAGGGCATGAGGTAGCGCTTGTTGCCCTGGGCGGACTTGATGATGATGGCGGGCTGACGCTTCTCATCGGCCGAGTCCGCGACGACGAGACGGGAGAGGCCGGTGACCTCGTCCACCTCTTCGTTGAGGGTGACGCCCTCCTGCAGGTCCTTGAACTGGACGGTGCCGGCGATCTCGGTGAGGAGAGAGAAGGTGTACGGATCCCACTCGCCGAGGGTGTCGCCGAGTTTGACCTGTGCGCCGTCTTCGACCTTGAGCTTGGCGCCGTAGACGATGGCGTAGCGCTCCTTCTCGCGGCCCTTCTCATCGATGATGGCGATCGATCCGTTGCGGTTCATGGCGACCAGGTTGCCATCCTTGTTGCGGACGGTGACGAGGTTGATGAAGCGCACGGCGCCGGCGTTCTTGGCCTCGAGGTGCGAGGCGTCGTGGACGCGCGATGCGGTTCCGCCGATGTGGAAGGTACGCATGGTGAGCTGGGTGCCGGGCTCGCCGATGGACTGCGCCGCGATGACGCCGACGGCCTCGCCCATCTCGACCATCTTGCCGGAGCCGAGGTTTCGGCCGTAGCAGAGGATGCAGACGCCGCGCTTGGACTCGCAGGTGAGGACCGAGCGAATCTTGACGCGCTCGATGCCGGCTGCCTGAACGGCGGAGGCCTTGTCCTCGTCGATCTCCTGGTTGATCTCGACGATGGTCTTGCCCTCGAAGTCCTTGAGCTTCTCGAGCGAGACGCGGCCGATGATGCGGTCGCGCAGGGGCTCGATGGTCTCTCCGGCTTCGATGATGGGCATGACGTAGATGCCTTCGACGGTGCCGCAGTCGGCGTGCGAGATGATGACGTCCTGGGCGACGTCGACGAGCCGGCGGGTGAGATAGCCGGAGTCGGCGGTCTTGAGCGCGGTGTCGGCGAGACCCTTGCGGGCGCCGTGGGTAGAGATGAAGTACTGGAGGACGGTGAGGCCTTCACGGAAGTTGGCCGTGATGGGGGTCTCGATGATCTCGCCGGATGGCTTGGCCATGAGTCCGCGCATGCCGGAGAGCTGCCGGATCTGCTGTTTGGAGCCGCGGGCGCCGGAGTCGGCCATGAGGTAGATCGGGTTCATGGCTCCTTCCTTGTCCGCGCGCTTCATGTTGTTGAACATCTCGTCGGCGACGCGCTCGGTGACGCCGGACCACATCTGGATGACCTTGTTGTTGCGCTCGCCATTGGTGATGGCGCCGTCGAGATATTGCTGCTGGACGGCGATGACCTGCTTCTCGGCCTCGTGGACGACGGTGTATTTCGAGTCGGGAATGACCATGTCATCGAGACCGACCGAGAGGCCGGAGCGGGTGGCATAGGCAAAGCCGAGGTCCTTGATACGGTCGAGAGTTTTGACCGTGACTTCGAGGCCAAGGTTCAGGTAGCAGTAGTTGATGAGCTGCCCCATGCCCTTCTTCTTGAGCAGGCCGTTGACGTACGGCATGCCTTCGGGGAGGGCGTCGTTGAGGATGGCGCGGCCGACTGTGGTGTTGATGAACTGCTTCGAGAATTCGACCGGCTCGGTGTGGGTGAGGTCCTGATCGTCGTACGCGGTGGTCATGTCGAGGACAGGACCGGTGTAGCGCAGACGGATGGGGGTGAGGGTTTCCACCTGCTTGGCCTCGAGAGCCATGAGGACCTCTTCGATGTTGGCGAAGACGCGGCCCTCTCCCTTGGCGCCGACTTTGGCTTTGGTGAGGTAGTAGATGCCGAGGACGAGATCCTGCGTGGGGACCGTGATCGGCTGTCCGCTCGCGGGCGAGAGGATGTTGTGCGACGCCAGCATGAGGACCGACGCCTCGATCTGCGCTTCGGGGCTGAGCGGGATGTGCACGGCCATCTGATCGCCGTCGAAGTCCGCGTTGAAGGCGGTGCAGACGAGCGGGTGGATCTTGATGGCTTTGCCTTCGACGAGCACGGGCTCAAATGCCTGGATGCCGAGGCGATGGAGCGTCGGCGCGCGGTTAAGCAGGACGGGGTGATCCTTGATGACCTCTTCGAGAATGTCCCAGACCACGGGCTCCTGCATCTCGACGAGCTCTTTCGCCTGCTTGATAGTGGTGCAGTGGCCGGTCTGCTCGAGGCGGTGATAGATGAAGGGCTTGAACAGCTCGAGCGCCATCTTCTTGGGCAGGCCGCACTGGTGCAGCTTGAGCTCGGGACCAACGACGATGACCGATCGGCCGGAGTAGTCGACGCGCTTGCCGAGGAGGTTCTGACGGAAGCGGCCCTGCTTGCCCTTGAGGGTGTCGGAGAGCGACTTGAGCGGACGGTTGTTGGCGCCACGGAGAACGCGGCCACGGCGGCCGTTGTCGAACAGGGCGTCGACAGCCTCCTGCAGCATACGCTTTTCGTTGCGGACGATGACCTCAGGCGCATGGAGGTCCATGAGCTTCTTGAGGCGGTTGTTGCGGTTGATCACGCGCCGGTAGAGGTCGTTGAGATCGGAGGTGGCGAAGCGGCCGCCATCGAGCGGGACCAGCGGGCGGAGTTCGGGCGGGATCACGGGGATCACGTCGAGAATCATCCACTGCGGCAGGTTGTCGGACTTGCGGAAGGCCTCGACGATCTTGAGGCGCTTGGAGTATTTGAGCTTTTTCTGGAGCGAGGTCTCGGTCTTCATGCGCTCGCGCAGTTCGATCGACAGCTCGTTGATCTCGACGCGCTTCAGCAGCTCCTTGATGGCCTCGGCGCCCATCATCGCCTTGAAGCCGGAGACGCGGTACTGGGTGTCGAGCTCGCGGAAGCGGTTCTCGTCCTTGATGACCTCGCGCTCCTTTACGGGAGCTTCGCCCGGGTCGACGACGACGTAGGATTCGAAGTAGAGGACGGCTTCGAGCTCACGCAGCGAGATGTCGAGCAGGTGGCCGATGCGCGACGGCAGGCCCTTGAAGAACCAGACGTGCGAGCAGGGGCTGGCGAGCTCGATGTGGCCGAGACGCTCGCGGCGGACTTTCGAGAGCGTGACTTCGACGCCGCATTTATCGCAGATGACGCCGCGATGCTTCATGCGCTTGTACTTGCCGCAGAGGCACTCCCAGTCGGTGATGGGTCCGAAGATGCGGGCGCAGAAGAGGCCGTCGCGCTCGGGCTTGAAGGTGCGGTAGTTGATGGTCTCGGGCTTGGTGACCTCGCCGTGGGACCAGGAGCGGATTTTTTCGGGGCTGGCGAGTTGGATCTTGATCGCGTCGAAGTCTGCGATGGGGCCGGTCAGTTCAAAGGGGCTGGAGCGGAACATAGGTTTCGAGTCTCCGGTGTGCAGCGGGCGGCTGCTGTTGATGCATCTGTTCCGCGATGACTCTCGGCGCATCGCGATGCCGTTGGTTCTGTTTCAGGTGCTTGGTCTTCAGTTGTGGGTGCTGCTCAAGATGCTGGGAGGTGGAGGCCAGTTCGATGCCAGCCTCCACTTCCTTTGTTAGTCGGCTGCCGCGATCTCCGGCAGCGGCACCTTCTTGCCGTCGGCCAGCTTGATCAGCTCGACGTCAAGGCAGAGCGACTGCAGTTCGCGGATGAGGACATTGAACGACTCGGGAACGCCGGGCTCGATCGCCGCCTCGCCCTTGACGATGGCTTCGTAGATCTTGGTGCGGCCGAAGACGTCGTCGGACTTGGCGGTGAGCAGCTCCTGCAGGATGTAGGCGGCGCCGTAGGCCTCGAGTGCCCACACTTCCATCTCGCCGAAGCGCTGTCCGCCGAACTGCGCCTTTCCACCGAGCGGCTGCTGGGTGATGAGCGAGTACGGTCCGATCGAGCGAGCGTGGATCTTGTCGTCGACCAGATGCGACAGCTTGAGCATGTAGATGTAGCCGACGGTGGCGGGCTGCTCGAAGGCTTCGCCGAGCATGCCATCGTAGAGCTGCGTCTTGCCCGAGGTGGGGAGGCCGGCGGCTGCGAGCAGCGCCTTGATCTCCGTCTCGCGCGCACCGTCGAAGACCGCCGTGCCGAACCAGATGCCGCGCTTCATGCCGGCGGCGACGCGCATGGTCTGCTCGTCGTCGAGGTCAAGAAGGTGGCTGAGGGCGGCAGTCTTGGCGAAGCGCGCCTTGAACAGCTCGCGGACTTCGGAGGCATCGGTGTGGGTGGCGGCGATCTCGGCGATCTGCTTGCCGAGTTCGTGCGCTGCCCAGCCGAGATGCGTCTCGAGGATCTGACCGACGTTCATACGCGATGGGACGCCGAGCGGGTTGAGGACGATCTCGACCGGAGTTCCATCGGGGAGGTAGGGCATATCCTCCTCGGGCAGGATCCGGGCGATGACGCCCTTGTTACCGTGGCGGCCGGCCATTTTGTCGCCGACCGAGAGCTTGCGCTTCATGGCGATGTAGACCTTGACCATCTTGATGACGCCGGGCGAGAGCTCATCGCCCTTCTGCATCTTGCCGATCTTCTCGTTGGTGATCTTGCGCAGAACATCGATCTGGCGCGAGGTCATCTCCTCGATCTCGTCTATTTGTTCATTGACGCGGGGGTCCTTGTCGGCGTAGCGAATGCGCTTCAGATTACGGGTGGAGATGAGCTCGATGGTGTCGCGATCGAGGATGTCGCCCTTGGTAAGCAGCTTCTTGTTGGTGCGCTCGTCGTGGAGGTCGGCGAGGACTTCCTTGGCGCCGAGAATCGCTTCGAGACGCTTGAGCCGCTCGTCGGTGAGAATGCGGATCTCGTCGGCAAGGTTTCGCTCGAGCTTCTCGATCTGCTCCTGCTCGATCTGCTTGGCGCGCTCGTCCTTCTCCTGACCCTTGCGGGAGAAGATGCGAACGTCGACGACGGTTCCCTCGATTCCCGGAGGGCAGGTGAGCGAGGCGTCACGAACATCGCCGGCCTTCTCGCCGAAGATGGCGCGAAGCAGCTTCTCTTCGGGGGTCAGCTGCGTTTCGCCCTTGGGCGTGACCTTTCCGACGAGGATGTCGTTGTGGCCGATCTTGGCGCCGATGCGGATGATTCCCGACTCGTCCAGATCACGCAGGGCGTGCTCGGAGACGTTGGGGATATCGCGCGTGATCTCTTCCGGTCCAAGCTTGGTGTCGCGGGCTTCGATCTCGAACTCCTCGATGTGAATCGAGGTGTAGTAGTCGTCGCGGACGAGCTTTTCGGAGATCAGGATGGCATCCTCGAAGTTGTATCCGCGCCACGGCATGAAGGCGACCAGAACGTTGCGGCCGAGGCCGAGCTCGCCCTGCTCCGTGCATGGACCGTCGGCGATCACCTGGCCCTTGATGACGCGGTCGCCCTTGCGGACGATCGGCTTCTGGTTGATGCAGGTGTTCTGGTTGGAGCGTTTGAACTTCGTGAGCTGGTAGATGTCGGAGCCGACCTCACGCGAGAGCTGCGTGGGGTGATGCTCGCCTTCGACGCGGACGATGATGCGCTCGGAGTCGACCGAATCGATGATGCCGTTGCGCTTGGCGAGGATGACGGCGCCGGAGTCGCGGGCGGTGACGCCTTCCATACCCGTTCCGACGAAGGGAGCTTCGGCGACCAGCAGAGGAACCGACTGCCGCTGCATGTTCGCGCCCATCAGAGCGCGATTGGCGTCATCGTGCTCAAGGAAGGGGACGAGCGATGCGGCGACCGAGACCAGCTGCTTGGGCGAGACGTCGACATAGTCCACCTCGGACTTGTTGACCAGGACGAAGTTGCCCTGGCGTCTCGCATTGACGAGTTCCTCGGTGATATTGAGGTTCTCGTCGAGGTCGATGTTGGCCTGCGCGATGGTGTGCCGATCCTCTTCCCAGGCGGACAGATAGAAGGAGAATGGAACCAGCTCCATGACCCGCTTCTTATCCTTCTTGAGCTGCTCATTCAGCTTGCGCGCCTCGCGGACCTCGAGGTGATCGCCCTGGCGCAGGCCGGACTCGCCGGCGTTTGCGACGGAGACGAAGTCGAGCACGATGCCGTCTTTCACGCGGCGGTACGGCGACTCGATGAAGCCGTATTCATTGATGCGCGCGAAGCAGGAGAGCGAGCTGATAAGGCCGATATTCGGGCCTTCCGGCGTCTCAATCGGGCAGATGCGGCCGTAGTGGGTAGGATGGACGTCGCGTACCTCGAAGCCGGCGCGCTCGCGGGAGAGGCCACCAGGTCCAAGGGCCGACAGGCGGCGCTTGTGCGTAATCTCGGACAGTGGGTTCGTCTGATCCATGAACTGCGACAGCTGGGAGGAGCCGAAGAACTCGCGGATCGCAGCCATGACCGGCTTGGCGTTGATGAGGTCGTGCGGCATGGCCGTCGACATCTCCTGGTAGACCGACATCTTCTCCTTGATGGCGCGCTCCATGCGGACCAGGCCGATGCGGAACTGATTTTCCATCAGCTCGCCGACGGCGCGAACGCGGCGGTTGCCAAGGTGATCGATGTCATCGACCATGCCGATGTTCTTGCGCAGCTTCAGAAGATAACGAATCGTCCCGTAGAAGTCCTCTGGGGTGAGGGTGCGGCGGTTGAGGTGCTCGGCGCTCTGATCCTCGTAGAGCTTGATGTTGAACTTCAGGCGGCCGACGCGGGAGAAGTCGTACTTGCGCGGGTCGAAGAACATGCCCTCGAAGAGGGCGGTGGCGGTATCGAGCGTCGGTGGATCGCCGGGACGCAGCTTGCGGTAGATCTCGATCAGCGCTTCCTCGGGCTTGCGCACGGTGTCGCGGCGAAGGGTGTTGGTGATGATGTTGCCCACGTCATCGCGCTCAGGGAAGAAGACCTCGAAGGAGGAGACACCGGACTGGAGGATCTTGTGCAGCTTGTCGGCGGTGAGCTCCTGGTTGGCCTCGTAGAGCAGCTCGCCGGTGGTGAGATCGACGACGTCGGCGGCGGTCATGGCACCGTCGAACTCGCTGGTCTCAACCTCGACGGTCTCGATCCTGTGCGACCGCAGGGCCTTCATGGTGTTGGGCGAGATCTTGCGGGTTGCGGGTGCGATCTCCTCGCCCTTGGCAGAGATGGCGACCGAGGGACGGGTGCCGTGGAGATGGGTTAGGGTGTTCTCCGCGGCCACGTTCCAGAGCAGCTTGGAGTCGCGCACCTGGATGGTGTCGACGGTATAGAAGGTCTTGAGGATCTCCTCGTCGGTGCGCAGGCCGAGCGCGCGCAGGAAGATGGTTCCGAGGAACTTGCGCTTGCGATCGATGCGGACGTAGAGGGTGTTCTTCTGGTCGTACTCGAACTCGACCCAGCTGCCGCGGTAGGGGATGATTTTGCCGAGGAAATACGTGCGGTTGTTGGCGGTCTCGAAGAAGACGCCCGGCGATCGGTGCAGCTGCGAGACGATGACGCGCTCGGTCCCGTTGACGATGAAGGTGCCGTTCTCGCTCATCAGCGGAATGTCGCCGAAGAAGACCTCCTGCTCCTTCATGTCGCGGAGGCTCTTGACGCCGGTCTCGGGGTCCTTGTCGTAGATCTTCAGGCGGATCGTGACCTTGAGCGGGGCGGAGTAGGTCATGCCGCGCTCCTCACACTCGGCCTGGTCGTACTTCAGCTGCAGGCCAACGGGATCGCCGCACTTGGTGCAGAAGTCCGGGGTGTTCTTGTTATAGGTACCGCAGAAGTTGCAAAGGACGTCGCCGGGGTGGAATGGATCGGTGATGACCATGTGCCCACAGTTGGTACAGGCGGTGCGGAGGTGGTTGAGCCCCTTGAGGTAGCCACACTTGCACTCCCAGTTGCCGATGGAGAAGTCGACAAACTCGAGCTCCGAGACGTTGCGGAAATCGGTAATCGGGAAGACGGAGGTGAAGACGGACTGGAGGCCATTATCCTCGCGCTCCTGGGGGAGCTTATCCATCTGCAGGAATCGCTCGTAGGAGCGGCGCTGGACCTCGATGAGGTTGGGGATCTGAATGGATGTGGGGATCTTCGAGAAATCGAGACGGCTGCGGATCGCGCGCATTTCTGTGGACATGCTCTCTCCTGAGACTTGGACCATCGAGGCCTCCCGAATCATGCCGCCAGCATCTGAATGCTGGTTGCCGAGCCTGGAGGGCGAGGACTGGTAGCGCCGCTCGCTTTATTTTCTGTTGCGCACTAGAGCTAAAGCCGGCACCCTACCCTCGCTAAAGGGAACCGATGCGCAGAGTTTGGCTGCCGGAGGATCCCCGGCAGGAGGTGCATTGGAGAACAGATTGTTCTGGATGCCCGCGAAGCATTCTGCGTGACGGTCTCAGTTGCCCCGAAGATACGGGGATAGACTGCGTAATGCTTAAGACGGCAAAGCGCTCGCGGGGACAGCGTGCCCCATGAGCGCAAAGTTCGACTTGTGCACTGTTTCCGTTATGTTGGTGAAGATACCTGCCGCCGTTTGAGACTCGCCGTGTCCCAAAGTTGCTGCCGCTGGTGAAGCCTGGTGACACCTTACGATCTGCCGCGGATGGTAAGGTGGCCGCCTCCATAACCTGCCACTCGCAGGATGAGCCGGGTTACTGCCAAATGTCTGGTGAAGCTGCCGTCCGCGAATAGCATGAGCCGGGGCGGAACGAGCACCGCATATACAGAGGATAGCGCGTTCCGCCCAGACGTGCAAGCGAAGGGTTGCCTACTTGATTTCCACGGTAGCGACGCCATCGAACTTCTTGGCAATGGCGGCCGCGTCTTCCTTGGAGATGTTCTCCTTCAGGGGCTTAGGAGCGCCGTCCACCAGATCCTTGGCTTCCTTCAAGCCGAGAGCTGTGACTTCCCGTACCGCTTTGATGGTGTTGATCTTGTTGGCGCCGGCGTCCTTGAGGATGACGGTGAACTCCGTCTTCTCTTCGACCGGTGCGGCGGCAGCGGCACCGCCGCCCGCGGGAGCAGCGGCAACCGCGGCTGCGGCCGAGACGCCGAGACGCTCTTCAAGTTTCTTGACCAGAGCCGAGGCTTCAAGCAGGCTGAGGCTAACGATCTGATCTTCTAACTGCTGGATGTCTGCCATTTCATTCTCCCATGTGAATCTGAACTTTGTGCTGCGTGATTCTTGAGGCCTGGAGGAAGCGCCTCGACTGCTGTCGCCCTTCCGGGTTTCCGCTGCGCCCAGACTGGCGCACCCGAAGGAGGCGGAGCGAAAGTTGGGCCTATCCTTCGGCCGGATCTCTGGTTGCGGCTTCGCCGGCCTGGGAGGCGGTCCCGTTCTCCGGCTGCGCTGGCTCCTCCGGCCCTGACTCCGCGATCGGGTCAGCCTCGGACGCGGGATGCTCAGCGATCTGCTCCTCGGGGGTTGGCGACTCAATCGCATGCGTCTCAGCGATCAACTGACCGTCGCTCGCCGGAGCCTCAGGGATTGCCAAGACATGAGACGACTCGAACTCGGCGGCGGGAGTCTCGGCTGCCGCGGCAGGAACTTCGGCAGCAGGAGCTTCAGCTGACGGAGCTGGAGTGGCCGCAACTTCAGCAGACGGAGCTGGAGTGGCAGACACCGGTGCCTCAGCAGACGGGCTCGCCGGGACCGCAGGGGCGGGCTCAGTGGGGCTCGCGAACTTGCCCTTCTCGACACCCTGGTTGATCACCACCGCCAGGTCGCGTCCGGTTGCGTTGATGACCGTGGCCAGACGCTGCGCAGGCGAGTTGATGAGGAAGAGCAGCTTCGAGAAGAGCTCTTCCTTGCCCGGCATGGTGGCGAGATCTCCGATCTGTTCGACCGAGATCACCTCGCCGTCGATGATACCCAGCTTGAAGGTGAACTCGGCGTTGTCCTTGATCCATGTGGACAGCGCCTTTGCGAGGGCGACCGGGTCACCGGAGGTGTAGGCGACCGAAGAGACGCCCTTCAGTCCCTGTAATGCCGCTTCGATCTTCGTGCCCTGAGAGGCACGCGCGGCCAGCTTATTTTTTACGACGTGATAGCTGCCGCCAGCGCCGCGAACGGCCTTGCGCAGGGCGAAGTCCTTGGACGCGGTCAGACCGGTGAAGGTGCCGACGATCGCGGAGGTGGAGGTCTCGAGTTCTGCGGCGAGCCTCTGGACATTCTCCGTTTTCTTGCTTCTGCTAACTGCCATAATCCTTACCCTTTGTCGCCAGCTCTTAGCTAGCTACGTTCATGGCGCGATCGGCTGCGCGGAAGAGATACTGAAGCTTTCGCTCGGGAAGACGCGCAAAGTGATTAGCGGAAGCTACGCTTTGCCCGCGAGCTCCGCGGCGGCGAAGTCCAGCTGAATGCCGGGACCCATGCTCGAACTCAGCGTGATGGCTTTGATGTACTTGCCCTTGGCGGCGGACGGCTTGGCCTTGAGGACCGATGTGATGATAGTCATGGCGTTATCCACCAGCTTCTGCGGCTCGAACGAGAGCTTGCCGACGGGGACGTGGACGAGCGCGGTCTTGTCGGTGCGGAACTCGACCTTACCGGCTTTGATCTCGCGGATCGCAGCGGCGACGTCGGTGGTCACAGTCCCGGTCTTGGGATTGGGCATCAGGCCTCGTGGACCGAGCACCTTTCCGAGGCGTCCGACCGACTTCATCATGTCGGGAGTCGCAATCAGGGCGTCGAAGGCGGTCCAGTTTTCTTTTTGAATTCTTTCGACCAGCTCTTCTCCGCCGAAGAACTCGGCGCCCGCAGCCTGGGCATCCCTGATCTTGTCGCCCGAGGCGATCACGGCAACGGTTTTCGATTTGCCGAGCCCATGCGGCAGAACAACCGTTCCACGAACCATCTGATCGGCGTGTTTGGGATCTACGCCGAGACGCATGGTCAGGTCGACGGTCTCATCAAACTTGGCATACTTGGCCTTCTGCAGGAGGGGGACGGCGTCGGAGAGGACATAGGGACGAGGCTCAACGAGCGAACGAGCCTTAGTCAGGTTTTTTGAGATTTTTCGAGGCATCAGCTTCCTTGGTCTTCCACCCCTGTCACGCGGTAAGCTGCGTGGGCGTGGTCTCGACGAGGCGCAACGGGCGTTGCGACAACTTACGAAGTATCGCAGAAATCAATCCAGGCCGCAAGCGAAAGACCGAGTCACCTGATCGAGCACCCTGTTTGACGTTGTTTCGTGCAGTCTTCCGGACTACTTTAAAGCTCTTGACCGGCTCGCGATGAGAACGTATGTTCTCTTCATGGGCGAAGATAAGGCGAACGTAAGCCGAGTGCAACACCCTGAGCTCTTCCCAATCCTGCGCTCGAGCGCCCACGGTCTATCCCGCATGGCTGCCAACGCGATGCCGGTGGACAACGGACACCTGGTGGAGTTCCGCATGATCGAGACGAAGAGCGTTCTCAACCGGTCGATATCGAAGCGCCAGCTATCTCTGGCCTACAGCATCAATCCGTATCGGGGATGTGAATTTGGTTGCCGGTACTGCTACGCCCGATATACCCACGAGTTTCTCGCACCTCGTGCCGAGGGTGAGGCGGAGGACAACCTGGTGGAGTTGGGCCTCGACCGAAGTGCCTCCAGTGTCGTCGACCTCAGGCAGCCGGATGCGTTCGAGCGCCTGATCTTTATCAAGAAGAATGCGGCATGGCTGCTGGAGCAGGAGCTGCGGAAGATCGATCCGGCAGAGGAGATCGCACTGGGGACGGCGACCGATCCTTACCAGCCGATCGAGCGGCGAGCGATGGTGACGCACAGTCTGCTGGAGGTATTTGCGCGGAAGCAGGGTTTTCGGCTGGGGATTATTACGAAATCTGCGCTGATCGAGCGAGATATCGATCTTCTGACGGAGATCGGGCGCAAGAACAGGCTTGTCGTGCATGTGACGATTACGACTCCGGATGCAGACCTGGCGAGACGTCTGGAGCCGAGAGCTCCGCATCCGGACCTGCGATTCAGGGCGGTGCGAAGACTTCGAGAGGCTGGGGTCCAGACCGGGATATTCTGCTCGCCGCTGCTGCCCGGCATCGCCGATTCGGAGGTTGCGGTCGATGGCATGGCTCGAAGGGCCGCTGAAGTGGATGCCAGCTTCTTTGCCGCGCAACCGCTCTTCCTCAAACCGTGTTCGCGTCCTACATACCTGAGCTTCGTTCGCGAGCACTTCCCTGCCCTGGAGGCCGAGTACCTTGAGCGATTTCGGGCAGCCGACTTCGCTGCTCGGCCTTACCGGCAGAGGATGGAGCAGATCGTCAGGACCGCGTGCCGAAAGTATCGCCTGGCCGAGAGATCGACCGACGCTCTTCTGACCCGGGATGCAGGAGCTGTCAAAAAGGGGGTTGGACGAGAGACGCTCGGGAGAACGCAGCAGAGGCTCTTTGCCTAGGGGTTCGAGCGGGCGTTACAGCAGTTGCAGGTTCTATGTCCGCCAGGGCTACGACACGGAAAAGCGCGGCTGGTGGAGCCGCGCTATCCTCAGATTTATGGGACCTGAGATCCTATGGGAAGACGTTAGCCGACGATCTCGATTCCCATGGAGCGGGCGGTACCACGGATCGTCTTGGCGGCGGCCTCGACAGTGGCGGCGTTCATATCCGGCATCTTCTGCGTAGCGATCTCGACGATCTGCTTTTCGGTCACCTTGCCGAGCTTCTCCTTGTTCGGTGTGCCTGAGCCCTTGGGGATTCCGGCGGCTTTGAGCAAAAGCACCGGCGCGGGAGGCGTCTTGGTGATGAACGAGAAGGTGCGATCGCCGAACACCGTGATGACGACCGGGATGGTGAGACCGACGAGGTCGGGACCCTTGGTGCGCTCGTTGAACTGCTTGCAGAACTCCATGATGTTGACCTGAGCCTGACCGAGGGCGGGGCCGACCGGGGGAGCGGGTGTGGCCTTGCCGGCCATGATCTGTAGTTTGACGTATCCGTTAATTTTCTTCGGTGCCATGGATGCTTCCTTTTCTATGCTTCGAGCGGCTCAGACCTTGCGGTACGGCTACCTCGGAATTGGGGGCTGCGAGATGCTGCGGGTGTTGCCGGTGAAGTTCAGGCGGCTACTCGACCACCTTGTCAACCTTCGAGAACTCGATCTCAACCGGCGTCGACCGGCCAAAAATGGAGACCATCACCTTGAGCGTCTCGCGGTCTTCGTTGAGGTCATCGACGGTTCCAGTGAAGTTGGCGAAAGGGCCCTCGTTGATGCGGACCTGCTCGCCCTTGGCAAACTTGATCTTGAGCGACGGCTTGTCCTTGGCGGATTCGGAGCGGAAGAGGATGGAGCTGACCTCCTCATCCGAGAGCGCGACCGGGTTATCGCCGGTGCCGAGGAAACCGGTGACCCGGGGTGTGTTCTTGATCACGTGCCAGAGATCGTTGTCGAGTTCCATCTCCACAAGAACGTAGCCGGGAAGGAAGACGCGTTCGGTGGTGTACTTCTTTCCGTTGCGCAGCTCTGTGACCGGCTCGGTGGGGATCATGATGCGGCCGATCCGATTTTCCAGACCGAAGGCGCGGATGCGGCTCTCAAGCGACTCGCGAACCTTACGCTCGAAGCCGGAATAGGCGTGAATGATGTACCACTTAAAGTTCTGATTGACGGGCGGCGCCAGATGTTCCGCGCCGTCTGCAGCGGCTCCGTTGAGATCGCCATTCGCTGCTTCCCCACCCGTGTTCAGAGGCTCTGGATTCTGCTCTTCCGGGTTTTGTGCTTCTTCCGCCATGATTACGCCTTCTCCGTGCATCGGTGCTTCTTTCCGCTGATTGCTTCCTAGTGCCGGGCGAGCTTGTCGAGGACAAACTTGATGAGCTGATCCATCGTCGTGTCGACGATCCAGAAGTAGGCCGCAAAGATGAAGACCGTGATGAGGACGATGATGGTGGTCGACTGAACCTCATCGCGCGAGGGAGTAATGACCTTGCGCATTTCACTGCGAACATCTTTGAGAAAGCTGTTGAGCCGGGCCGGTTGCGTCTTCCAGGCCGGGGTCGTATCCGGAGTCGCTGCTACGATCGCTTTTGCCATGATGCTTCTTTCTGATCTGATCTGCTTCCTGAGATGCTGGCAGGGGCGCTCGGATTCGAACCGAGAAGTTCGGTTTTGGAGACCGACAGTTTAACCGTTGAGCTTACGCCCCTGTTTTGAGAACGGCTGAACCGTTCTCAGGCGACCGATTTACTTGGTCTCTTTGTGGTCGGTGTGCTTGCGGCAGGTATTGCAGAACTTCGAGAACTCGAGCCGACCGGTGGTGGTCTTCTTATTCTTGGTGGTCGAGTAGTTCCGGTTCTTACAGGTCGGGCACTGGAGTGTGATGATTTCGCGCATCTTTTTATCCTATCTGATTTTACCCCGGCGGCTGAGGTGCCGGGATCTGCTTCGTTTGCTTGCGGTTTCCGGGCGAGCTGGACATCGCCTGCCCGGAACCTTCCCTGGTTTTGCTACTTGATGATGTCGGAGATGGTTCCTGCGCCTACGGTTCGACCGCCCTCGCGGATGGCGAAGCGCAGACCCTTTTCCATGGCGACCGGGGTTCCGAGGGTGATCTCAAGC